>OCZT010000042.1_pt1 | contig 100715 bp, 99 predicted proteins | sample 1539031 | NCBI WGS metagenome assembly OCZT01 (sample SAMEA3539308, study PRJEB22396) | soil metagenome | biome: tundra; feature: field; material: soil | place: USA | collected 2010-05 | depth 0.15 m
CGACCCATAGTTGCCGCGCAATCAGCCGCGACGTCGGGTTCGTGCATAACGACCCATAGTTGCCGCGCAATCGGCCGCGACGTCGGGTTCGTGCATAACGACCCGTAGTCTTGCCGCGCATTCGGCCGCGACGTCGGGGTTCAGGCCTAACGGCCCGTAGTCTTGCCGCGTGTTCGGCGCGGCGTTGGGTTCACGGCCGTTTCGGTTGCTGTTCGCCGGGCAGGCGATCTCGGCGGTCGGCAACCGCCTGGTGCCGGTGGCGCTCGCTTTTGCGGTCCTGGATCTGACCGGCTCGGTCAGCGACCTGGGGATCGTGCTCGCCGCTCAGACCGTGCCGCTGATCGTGTTCGTGCTGCTCGGAGGGGTTTGGGGAGACCGCCTGGCGCGCCAGCGCGTGATGCTCGCGTCGGATTGCGTTCGCGCTGTGACCCAGGGCGCCAGTGCCGCCCTGCTGCTCACCGGGAGCGCGCGCATATGGGAGCTGGCGGCCCTGCAGGCGGCCTACGGCGCGGCGGAGGCGTTCTTCGGGCCCGCCTCCACGGCGCTCGTACCTCAGACCGTGGAGGCTGACCAGCTCCAGCCGGCCAACGCGCTGCTCGGCCTGACCAACAACGTCGCCATGGTGCTGGGCCCCGCGATCGCCGGCGTGATCGTCGCGACGCTAGGGCCGAAGTGGGGGCTGGCGATCGACGCCACCACATTCGTCGCCAGCGCCGCGTTCCTCAGCCGCCTGCGGGTCGGATCGCCGGTGGCGACCGCGCGGAGCGGGACGCTCGCCGAGCTCCGCGCCGGCTGGCGGGCGTTTCGCTCTCGCGAGTGGCTGTGGATCACCGTCGCCTACTTCACCATCTACCTCGGGTTCGTATTCAGCCCGTTCCAGGTGCTCGGGCCGCAGATCGCCCGGGTCTCGCTCGGCGGCCCGGGGGCGTGGGCGGCGATCAGCGTCGCGCTGGGGGTGGGCGCCGTGGTCGCCGGGGTGGTGGGGCTGCGCTGGCGGCCCCGGTATCCGTTGCGGGTCGCGTTCCTGGCCTTCCTGACCGGGGGACCCGCACTGTTCGCGCTGATCGCCGCGCACGCGCCGCTGTGGCTGATCATCGTCGCCGCCGTCCTCGACGGCGGCTCGGGCACGCTGTTCAATCTGCTCTGGTTTACGGCGCTGCAGTCCGATGTGCCCCCGTCAGAGCTCTCTCGGGTCAGCTCCTGGGACTACCTGGGCGCGCTGGCGCTGCAGCCACTCGGACAGGGACTGGCGGGCCCGGTGGCCGCCGCGATCGGCATCTCAAGCACGCTGTATGGGGCCGCCGGGATGTTCCTGGTGCTGACGTTGGCCGTGCTTGGGGTGCCAGCGGTGCGGAACTTCACGGGGACGGGGGCGGGGGAGGGGGAGGGGGTGGCGGGTAGCGTCCGGGCCCGGCCGTGAGCCAGGTGCCCGAGGTGGGGTTGGGACCAGCTCTTAGGAGGATTCTCATTCGCGGCGGAGCCTGCGCGCGCAGGAGTGGACAAGAGTTCGTTGAAGGACACCGAGCGACGGTGAGGCGCCAGCCATCGCTTTGGAGAGCGAATCCTCGATGCAGCCTGTGCGAGCGACATCCAGAAGCGCCGCGCCCGAACAGGCATGGACCTCGGGTGAATGGACGACGCCCCGCCGGGCCGCCGCACCTCGGCGCCCAAGCGCCGCAGTGTCACGCCCGCCGCGCCGTGGCGCAACGCGTGCCCGGCTCCGGCGGATCTTCGCGCTGATGCTGTTGTTCCTGATCGCCGCTTGCTCGATCTCCTACGTCGGCGCGATGACCAAGCCGTCCAACACGGGTCTGGCGGTCAACAGCGTCGAGTGGCTGCGTGACAACGGCGCGGCCTGGCTGGTGTCCGACGTCGAGTCTTTCTACTACTCGCTCAACGCACCGTCGACCGGCGGTCCGGCGCTCAAGCATCTGCCCAAGGTGGGCGTCGCCGCCGGGCTTTCGGCGTCCACCTACCGGCCGCCGCCGATCGCCCCCGCGATAACTCCGGCGCTGCCCGGCGAGGGCCAGTGGCAGAGCACCGGCCCGCTGGTCGGAGGGGCTCCGCCGGTTCTGGTCACGACCTTCCGCCCTGACCCGCTGTATCCGCAGATGGTCGCCGGCGTCGCCTGGATCGACGCCACGCGCACGTGGCTGCAGTTGTACCCGGGGCGCTACGAACCGCCCAACTCCGGCAACGCGCTGGCCGAGGTGCCGCCGGCGCTGCGCTCTGGCCTCCTGGCCACGTTCAACGGCGGCTTCAAGCTGGAGGACTCAGGCGGCGGCTTCGTCGCCTTCGGCCAGACGTACGCGCCGTTGCACGACGGGATGGCCACGTTGGTGCGCCTGCGCGACGGGACCGCCGACGTGCGCACCTGGACCGGCGGCGCCACCCCCGGGCCCGAGGTGACCTTCGCGCGCCAGAACCTGGTGCTGCTCGTCGACGGGGGCCAACTTAACCCGAGCATCGGCAACGGGTCCCGGTGGGGCGCGACGCTCGGCAACGCGGTGCGCGTGTGGCGCTCGGGAGTGGGCGTCGACGCGAGGGGCAACCTGATCTACGCGGCGGCCGACGACCAGACCGCCCAGAGCCTGGCCGAGATCCTCCAGCGCGCCGGCGCGGTCCGCGCGATGGAGCTCGACATCAACTCCGAATGGGTGACGTTCAACTTCTACGGGACGCCCGGTGCCAGCGACCCGAACAAGCTGCTACCCGACATGACACGCGACGCGACCCGCTACCTCATGCCAGACGACCGGGACTTCTTCGCGGTTTACGCGCGCCGGGGGTGAGCCGACCGGCGTCGGGCGTCGCGAGGCGGGTCATCCGGACCGGCGCGCTTTCACCAGTGCGTCCAGCCGCCGTCGACCTGGAGCATCTGCCCGGTGATGAACGAGGCGCGGTCGCTGGCCAGGAACGCGACCACCTCGCCCAGGTCTGGCGGGGTCCCGCGGCGCTTGAGGCACTGTTGTTCGATCACGTAGCGGCTGAACCCCTCAGGGTCAGGATGGATCGTCTCGCCGCCGGTCGGAAACGCGCCGGGCGCGACGGTGTTGACGCGCACGTTGTGCACGCCGACCTCGCGCGCGAGCGCACGGGTGAGGCCAACCAGACCGCCCTTGGAGGTGATGTAGGGCAGCAGCTTGGGGATCCCGAGCTGGAAGGTGATCGAGCCGATGTTGATGATGCTGCCGCCGCCGCGCCGCACCATCTCCGGCACCGCCGCCCTGGCCATCACGTAGGCCGAGCGCAGGTTGGTGTCGATCACGCTGTCGAACTCCTTCAGGTCGTACTCATCCCAGGCCTTGGACGGGTAGATCGCCGCATTGTTGACGACGATGTCCACGCCACCGAAGGCCTTGACCGCCTTCGCCACCACGCCATCGGCGAACTCGGCGGTGGAGACGTCGGCCACGTGCCCGAGGATCTGGCCGCCCGCCGACAGCCGCTCCACGAGCTCGGCGTTGCGCTGTGCGTCAAGATCGACCGCCACGCAGTTGGCGCCCTCCCGCAGCAGCGCGACGAGCATTGCTTCGCCGAGGCCGCCGCTGGCGCCACCGGTCACGACGGCAACCTTGCTATCGAGCCCGAGGTCCATCGCCTGCGGCGTGCGGGGCGGTCCGGAACGAGTGCATCGCCGACCTTCGTAGCACAGCGACGCAATCTGCGTCGGTGCCGAGACGGCGGGCGGGCGGCGGACCAGCGCTTGCAGACCAGCGAGCCGCCGGGCGAGTCACCGGGCGATTGACCAGCGAGTCACCGGGCGCTTGACCAGCGCTTGCAGACCAGCGAGCCGCCGGGCGATTGAGCACGCAGCGGCCAATCGCCGCGCTCACCGGGCATCGGCGGACCCGTCTAGTGCACCGACGCCCCCTGCAAGCCGCGCGACGATGAGACGCCGGATCCAACCCGAGCAGCGTCCAGCACGCCATCGGCCGCTTCGGGCGTGGTTGAACTCACGTGCGTTACCGGGAGACCGAGCGCGCGGACCTTGCTGGGCAGGTCGACCCGCATCCAGCGCGACAGACGCCAGGGCAGCGTCGAGATGATGATCTCGTCGAAGCCGTGCAGGTGGAGGGCATCGTGAATCGCCGCCAGGGGATTTGCGTCACCGACCTGGCCGGTGACTGAGTGCCCGGCGGCATCACGAAGGCCGGGCAGCGCGAGCTCCAGCCGCCTGCGCGCCACGTCACGCCCGGCCACCTCGGGGTCCACGAGGCGGTGCAGTCCGCGCGGTTTGGCCGGCACCAATAGGTGAAAGGACGCCGGTCCGCGCTGCGCGCGCTGCCGGACGGCCTGGATCAGCGGTTGATCTGTGGCGGTCCGGTTGGCGACGAGAAGAACACGTGAAGGCTTTTGATCCGATTTCCTTGTGTTGATTGCCACGAGCTGCTCCGACATCGTGCCTGCCGAGCGCCTCGCCGTCCATCACGATTTCCCGTGGACTCATAGAGGCGGTGCCGGTCACGCACTGACCCATAGAGGAGGCACAGGCATTCGATTTCCGATTCTCATAGACAAATGTACGTACATTCGAATATGCTGATGACATATGGCATCCTCGGCCGCCACGATGATCGGCGCGGAGCGGGCCGTCGACCGGATGAGCCCACTGCCGCTGTGGGCGCAGGTGCTGGCCGACCTGACCCGGCGGCTCGACGCGGGGGAGTTCGATGCGGGCTTCCCGACCGACCAGGAGCTGGTAGCCGCCTATGGCGTGTCCCGTCAGACGGCGCGTGAGGCGGTCAGGCGGCTCGCCGACGATGGCCTTTTGGCCCGTGAGCGTGGCCGCGGAACCAAGGTACGCCGGTTGGCCTTTGAGCACACGCCGGGGACGCTGGAGGGCCTCTTTCACCAGGTTGAGGCCCAGGGCGCGACGCAGACCAGCGTGGTGCGCGTGTGCCAGGAGACGCGCGACGCCGCGATCGCCAAGCGGCTGAAGCTGCCGGCACGGGCGTTGCTGGTGGAGATCGAGCGGCTGCGGCTGGCCGACGGGGAGCCGCTGGCGCTCGATCGCAGCTGGCTGCCGGCGAGTGTGGCGCGGGGGCTGCTGGAGGCCTCGCTGGCCCACGCCGGCCTCTACGACGAGCTCGCCCGGCTGTGCGGCGTGCGCATCACCGGCGGCAGCGAGCGCGTTTCAGCGGTGGTACCCACGGCCAGAGAGCGGCACGCGCTGGGCATCGGCTCTGACGTGGCGGCGTTTGCGATCGAGCGGCTCGTCCACAGCGACGATGCACCGATCGAGTGGCGCCACAGCTTGGTCCGGGGAGATCGCTACAGCCTGGTCGTGGAGTTGTCCTCGCTGCGCGTGCGCAAGCCATCGCTGCCCTGGGCCTACGAGGCTCCGGGATGAGACCCCGGGAATGGAGGTCACGGATCGTGCGCCCGCCTTTCAAGGCGGGCCGGGCGCGCTGTGGCCGTCTGCCGTTGGGCCATATCAACCGGCATTTCTCCTTGCAGCCCAACGTCCCGGGCCAGGGCATCATCGCCGGTTACACGCTCAGCTTCTGGGGGATCGTCGTGGCGATCGGGGTGGCGACCGGGATCGGTGGCGCACTCCTGACCCTGCTGCTGAGATTCGCAGAGCACACGTCCTGGTCCTACGATTCGGGGCAGCTGCTCGATGCGGTCAACCGCACTGGGTCTGGCCGCCGGGTGGCTGTGCTGCTGGGCGCGGGCGTGATCGCGGGGATCGGCGGCCTGCTGATCAAGCGGGTGCGAGGCTCGGGCGCCGGCGAGATCTCTGAGGCGCTGTGGCTGGCCGAGGGGCGCCTGAGCTTCTGGAGCAGCCAGGCGCGCGGGCTGCTGTCGATCGTGATCGTCGCCATGGGCGCCTCGCTGGGGCGGGAAGGCGCGCCGCAGCTGACCGGCGCGGCGTTCGCCTCCAGCCTCTCGCAGTGGGCCAAGCTGCCGGCCTGGCAGCGCCGGTTGCTCGTCGCCTGCGGCGCCGGCGCGGGCATGGCCGCCATCTACAACGTTCCGCTGGGGGGAGCGCTGTTCGCCGTCGAGGTCCTGCTCGGGACGCTGACGCTGCCCGTTGTCCTGCCGGCGTTGGTGACCAGCGGCGTCGCGACCGCCGTCGCCTGGATCGTGGTGCCCGACCGCGCCACCTATTCGATCCCCACGTTCGGCGTGACCGGGTCCCAGATCGTCTGGGCGGTGGTCATCGGTCCGCTGGCCGGCCTGCTGGCGGTCGGGTGGGTGCGCGTGATCGCCGCCGTCAACGTCCTGAAGCCGACGCGGTGGGGCCGGGCGGTGGCCCCGGTCGTGATCTTCACTGCGCTCGGCGCGATCGCGATCGCCTATCCGCAACTGCTCGGCAACGGTAAGGATCTCGTGCAACAGGTGTTCACCAACCACCTGGGTCTGGCGCTGCTGGCGATCCTGCTGGTGCTCAAGCCGTTGCTGACCGCCGCCTGCCTTGGCAGCGGCGCGCCCGGCGGTCTGTTCACGCCCACGCTGACCATGGGAGTGCTGTTCGGAGCTCTGCTCGGCCATGGCTGGGCCGCCCTGTGGCCCGGGGCGGCGATCGGTAGCTACGCCATCATCGGCGGCGCGGCGGTGCTGGCGGCGTCGATGCAGGGTCCGCTGTCGGCGGTCGTGCTGATGCTCGAGCTGACCCACACCGCCGACGGCCTGATAGTCCCGATCCTGTTGGCGGTCGCCGAGGCGACGATCGTCGCCCGCGTGCTGGGTGCACCGTCGATCTACTCGGCCCGGCTCCAGCCCCGGGGTGACGCTCGCGGGTCGGCCGAACGTGTCGGTCCGCTCCAGCCCCTGGCCCCCGGGGCGTCGGCCTCAGGCGGGCACGGAGGGTCGAGCCAGCGTGTCGGTGCCGAGCGCATCACCGCCACGGCCGGCACCCCCGCCACCGACCCCGCCACCGACCCCGCCGACCCCGCCACCGACCCCGCCACCGACACCGCCGACCCCGCCGCCGCCAACGTCCCGGTCGCCACTGCCCCCGTCATCGCTTCGAGCGCTGGCGCCTCCGAGCGCGACGGCCGCCTTGGCGGTGACGAGGTGATAGAGGATCAGCAGCTGCACGAGCGCGAGTGACTCGGAGCGATGCAGCTCGGTTCCAATCGTGAACTCGCCCAGACGGCGCGCGCGCAGATGCGTCGCAAAGTGCATCCGGGCCCAGATCGCCTCCTCGACGGCGGCGGCATGATCGTGGTCGATCCGTCCCGGGATGTGCAGAACCCGGGCCTCGCCGCTCTGCATCAGCGTCAGTCCATCGGGCTCGCCGTTGGTGAACGGGCTCAGGTCGGGATGGTGAAGCCCGTCTGACAGCGTCAGCTCCGCATCGAGGTGCATCTGGTCCTGATCACTGTCGCCGTCGGACGGCAGAAACGACACGACCATGTCCGCCCAACGCCGTTGCGGGCGGATGAACGACTCCGAGTCGGGCTCGCGGCGATCGAGTTCGGCGAGCACCTGATCGGTCGTGTAACCGCGCCGCGAGCAATCGCGCTGAACCTTCCATCGCCGCCGCAGCTCCTCCGGCGGGTTAAGGAACACGCGCACGTCGTAGATCTCGCGCATCTCCGGCAGGTAGTAGCCGAGCAGGCCCTCGATCAGCGTGAAGCGCTCGGGCGCCACGTAGACGGCTGGTCCGAAGGTGCCGTCGTGATGGCGGTAGACCGGCTTGAGGATCGGCTCCCCGTCACGCAGGTGGGCGAGGTGCTGGGCGATCATGTCGAGGTGGTTGCAGTCGGGATGAAGGGGCGTGATCCCGTACTCGGCGCGCTGGCGGCGGTCATAGCGGTGGTAGTCGTCGGTGCAGATGTGGGCGACGTGCTCCTCGCCGAGGATCCGCACCAGCCCGCGGGTTATCGTCGTCTTGCCCGCGGCCGAATCACCGACCACGCCGAGGATGATCGGGCGTGGGTTCATCGGCCACCGCCGGGATTCTGTCCCTCGCTGAACACCGAGCTGCGCAGGATGTCGTCGGCCTCGATCGTGACGAGGTCGCGCCTGGTCAGCTTCCGCTCACTGCCAAACAACCGGGCGGCCTGGCGCATCCGCGCGCGCTCGATCGCGTTGCGGATGCTGCGTCCGTTGGCAAACCGGGGACGCCGGATTCGATGCTCGATGTACCGGCGCAGCGCGGCGACGGCATCCTGGCTGAGCACGTAGCCCTGGCGGTCGAGCATCATCTGGGCGATCTCGAACAGCTCCTCGGTGTCGTAGTCGGGGAAGCGGATGTGGTGAGCGACGCGCGATCCCATTCCCGGATTGGCCTGGAAGAACTCCTCCATCCGGTCCTCGTAACCGGCCATCACCACGACCAGATTCTGGCGCTCTGATTCCATCACCGCCAGCAGGACCTCGATCGCCTCCTGGCCGTAGTCGCGTTCGTTCTCCTGGCGGTGCAGGTAGTAGGCCTCGTCGATGAACAGCACCCCGCCGAGCGCGCGCTTGACGACGTCCTTGGTCTTGGGGGCCGTATGCCCCACGTACTGGCCGACCAGATCGTCGCGCGTCACCGAGACCAGGTGGCCCTTCTCGATGTACCCCAGACGGTGCAGGATGCTCGCGATCCGCAGGGCTACGGTCGTCTTCCCGGTGCCCGGGCTGCCGGTCAGGCTCATGTGCAGCGTCGGATGCTCAGAGCCGAGGTCCATCTGCTCGCGCAGCCGGTCGATCACCAGCAGCGCCGCAATCTCGCGAATCCGTCGTTTGACCGGCGCCAGCCCGATCAGGTCGCGGTCGAGCTCTGCGAGCACCTCGCGTACGCCTGAGTCCCGCACGACCGACTGCACGTCGGCCTGCCCTTCGGCGATCGACTCCGAGAAGTTCACGGCCGCTACGGCCGAGCCGGTCTGCGCTCCCTGGGCCGGTCTCACGACCAGGCCGGTGAACTCGTCGGCAAACGACGGCGATCCGCGGTCGCCGGGGTGCATGCCTCGCGACCTGCCCGCGGGAGCGGCGCCACTGCGGTCAAGCGGCCGACCCGTGGTGTCGAGACCACGCGGCGCCACTAGGACTCCCCGATCCCGTCGTCGGTCGAGATCGCGATCCCGTTGCGCGACGGCGCGCTCGCGGAACCCGCGCTCGCCGAGTCCCGGCCAGGGGTGGCGTCCTGCACGGCCGCCGGGTCGCGCGTGCTCGCGAGGTCCCCCCGGTTGCCGTAGCGGCGCCCGACCGGGTCCTGGACGGCGTAGGGGTGGATCGTGTAGCGGATCTGGCGATCGGCCTTGTCCTGGCGCTCGAGGCGAAACCCAGGCTCCTCGGCGGGGCGGTTGACGATGAAGCTGAGCATCGAGGACTGGCGCCCCAGCGAGCTGTCATAACAGACCAGTTTCACGTAGTGGTTCGGGTAGGCCTGCCGACACGCCTTGACATCGCGCATCGCGACGTCGGCCTCGTCGGGGGTCAGGTCGAACTCGGGCTGCTTCCAGACGTCCCAGAAGCTGTTGCGAGGGTGCGGGTCGTCGGTGTACTCGACCATGATCGCCCACCCGTTGCGCAGCCCGTAGCGGATCTGGGCCTCGATCTCCTCGTCGGTCAGGTCGCCCAGGAACGAGAACGTTCCCTGTGTGATCCTCATGGCTGCTCCCTTCGCCGATCAGCGACTGACCGTGGCGGTCACCACGGCGTCGGGGGTGTCGGTCGACTCGAAGTCGAACGTGATGTCCTTCCAGACCTCCAGCGCGGCGTCGAGCTCGGGGCAGCCTTTCGCGGCATCGCGCAGGATGTCAGGACCCTCGGAGTAGTAATCGCGGCCCTCGTTGCGGGCCTTGATCATCGACTCGACGGCGACGCGGTTGGCGGTGGCGCCGGCGGCGATCCCCATTGGGTGCCCGATCGTGCCGCCCCCGAACTGCAGCACGACGTCCTCGCCGAGGTAGTGCAGCAACTGGTGCATCTGGCCGGCGTGGATCCCGCCTGAGGCGACCGGCATCACCGGCGCCAGCGAGGCCCAGTCCTGATCGAAGTAGATCCCCCGCCTCGCGTCGGCCCGGTTGAAGCGCTGGCGGCAGACGTCGTAGTAGCCGCGGATCATGTTGGGGTCGCCCTCCAGCTTGCCGACCACGGTTCCGGCGTGGATGTGGTCGACGCCGATCATCCGGCACCACTTGGCGATCACCCGGAAGCTGACGCCGTGGGTCTTCTGGCGCGTGTAGGTACCGTGGCCGGCGCGGTGCAGGTGCAGCAGCATCCCATTGCGCCGCGCCCATTTCGACATCGACTGCATCGCCGTGTAGCCGACGGTGAGGTCCATCATGATGATCACGCTGCCGATCTCCTTGGCGAACTCGGCGCGCTCGTACATATCCTCCATCGTGGCCGCGGTGACGTTCATGTAGTGGCCCTTGATCTCGCCGGTGGCGGCCGACGCGCGATTGACGGCCTCGATCGCGTGCAGGTAACGGTCGCGCCAGCGCATGAACGGCTGTGAGTTGATGTTCTCGTCGTCCTTGGTGAAGTCCAGGCCGCCGCGCAGGGCCTCATAGACGACGCGACCGTAATTCTTGGCCGACAGACCCAGCTTCGGCTTGGTCGTGGCCCCCAGCAGCGGGCGGCCGAACTTGTCCAGGTACTCGCGCTCCATCACGATCCCGTGCGGGGGACCCTGGAAGGTCTTTAGGTAGTGGGCCGGGATCCGCATGTCCTCCAGTCGCAGCGCCCGCAGCGCCTTGAAGCCGAACACGTTGCCGATGATCGAGGAGGTCAGGTTGGCGACCGATCCCTCCTCGAACAGGTCGATGTCGTAGGCGATCCGGGCGATGTACTGGCCCTCGGCGCCCGGGACCTCGTCGACCTGATAGGCCTTGGCCTGGTAATGCTCGTGGGGGGTGAGGCGGTCGGTCCAGCACACGGTCCAGGTCGCGGTCGAGGACTCTCCGGCGACCGCGGCCGCCGCCTCGATCGGATCGACTCCCGGCTGCGGAGTGATCCGGAACGCGCACAGGATGTCGGTGTCCTGCGGTTCGTAGTCGGCGTCCCAGTAGCCCATCTCCGCATAGGGGGTGACGCCTGCGGCCCAGCGATCCCGTGGCGGGGCGGTCAACCTGTCGTCGGTCAGCGTCATCTGGGGTGCAGCCTTTCGATCGGGTCCGAGGTTTCAGGCTACGGCCCGGCACACATAGAAAGCAAATAATAAGTCATTTTATATATATATGATTTTGTCTATCGGTCGCCCACCAGCGACTCACAGCTTCGCGCTGTCAAACCGAACCGATATAGCATTTCCGCCAATGCCCGCGTGCTCGCCCGCTACGGCCAACCTGTGCCGCCATACCAACCGGCTCCAGGGCCCGCGGGCTGCGGCGTGATCGACGTCGCGCTGACCCGGGCCGAGCTGCGCAGCAGCGAGATCGCGGTCGTGATCGACGTACTGCGGGCGACCTCCGTGGCCACCCAGGCGCTGGCCGCCGGCTATCAGCGCGTGCTTTGCGCCGAGAGCATCGAGCGCGCCGAGACCCTGCGGGGAGACGGTCGCGTGCTGGCGGGCGAGCGGCATTGCCTCAAGCCTGAGGGATTCGATCAGGGCAACTCCCCGCGGGAGGCCAGGCACCGCCGTGGACACGAGCTGGTGCTGGCCACCACCAACGGCGCGCCGGCGATCCTGGCCGCGGCGGGGCTGGCGGCGGAGGTGCTGCTGGCGTGTCTGCTGAACTTCGAGGCGGTGCTGGCCGAGCTCGGACGCCGGGATCCGGGCACGCGTGAGCTGCAGCTGGTGTGCTCGGGAACCGACGGCGCGGTGGCACTCGAGGATGTCTACGTCGCCGGGCGGCTGAGCGCCCGTCTGCCCGGGCCAAAGACCGACGCTGCGCTGGTCGCCGAGGCGGTGGCGCGGGCGTTTCCGACGTCGGTCCGGGCGCTGGGGGCGGGGGCCGACGCACGCGTGCTGAGGGCGGCCGGACTGGGTGACGACATCGCCGATTGCGCCAGGGAGTCCCAGCTGGACCTGGTGCCGCGGGTGAGCTCGGCGGACGCGGGGGTGGCCGTCGTCGTCGCTGGCGACAGGTCCGCTGATCCCGAGGCCAAGGCGACGGCCGTCTCGGCCGACCCTGACGCATAGAACGCCGGCGCACGAGCGCGGAGAAATCCGATGGATGCAGGCGGTGGGGCCCGGTATCCATCAGCTATGCCAGGTTATGAACGCGGGCGGGTGGAGCAGGCCGCCCAGGCGATCCTCGATCACGGCGCCTGGTGCGTCTACGAGGTCTGTCTGGACGTGCCGGGCCAGCGCTGGGAGGCACGCGCGCTGATCTTCGATCTGCTGGCCACCGCGGTCGCGGACGCCGTCGAGGCCGAGATCATGCTCGAGCCCGACCGCGATGCGCGCCTGACTGGGTGTGACCGGAGCATCCTGATGCCCGTGGCCGGGTTGGGCAGCTACCTGTGCTACCTAGGGGCTCACGACGGAATTACTGACGGCTCGGCGCCGCCCCAAGCCCCGACGCCGGCCGCAGCTCCCGTCCCCAGGTCAACCGCAACCCCCGGGCGTAGGCCCGATAGGAGACCGACCATGCTGGTGCGCGATGGAATGAACCCGATCGTCGTCACCGCCGGACCCGACCATACGCTGCGCGAGGCCGCGCGGCGAATGACCGCCCGCGGCGTCGGCGCGGCCGTGGTTATCGACGAAGCTCTCGGTGGCCCGTGCATCATCACCGAGCGCGACATCCTGCACTCAAACGGGGTCGGCCAGGACATCGATGCCGAGTTCGTGCGCGGCCACCTCACCTCCGAGGTGGTCTATGCAGCCGCGGACTGGTCACTGGAGCAGGCGGCGGCGGCGATGGTGCGCGGAGGCTTTCGCCACATCATCGTGCTCGAGGGATCGGAGGTCGCGGGCATTCTTTCGATGCGCGACATCGTTCGCTGCTGGACCACGGAGGGCGCGGCCTGTGAGCTCCCGGCGACGATCCATGGCGTGATCTAGAGGATCGCCGCCGCCGACCGCGCGAAATCAACGAACAGGTCGACCGTCGGGCGGGGCGGGCCGACCGACGAGCGCAGCACGAACCAGGGCCGGGTCGCGGGTCCGTCGGTGAGCTCGATCTCTCCCAGCCGGCCGGCCGCCAGCTCCGTCTCGACCGCGGCGCGGGATAGCAGCGACACCCCCAGCCCGACGCGCGCGCCCTGCTTGATCGCGCCGTTTGAGCCGAGGGTGAGGGTGCCGGGGCTCAGTCCGCGCGCCTGCAGGAACTGCTCGTTGAGTGCTCGCGTGCCGGAACCGGTCTCGCGCAGCAGCCATACCCGGTCGGCCAGGTCGCTCGCCGCGATCGGCCCGCTCGCGACTGCCGGATCCTCTGGCGCGGTGATGCAGACGATCTCGTTGTCGGTGAGCGGCTCGGCCAGCAACCGCTCGTCGGCGGGCGGCTTGCCGGAGATCGCGACGTCGACCGTGTGCGCGCAGACCCGATCGAGGATGTCCTGGCGGTTGCCGACGTCCAGCGTCAGCTCTACGTCGGGATGCTGCTCTGAGAACATGCGCATCAGCGGCGGGACGAACGACTCGGCGGCAGTCGTCACGGCGGCGATCTGCAGCCGGCGCGACGCGAGCGCGGCAGCCTCACGCGCCGCCTGCCGGCCGTCGTGGAGCAGGCCGATCACATCCGCGGCGTACGGCGCGAACGCCCGCCCGGCCTGCGTAAGCCTGATTCCCCGTCCCGCCCGCTCAAACAGCTCGCAGCCAAGCTCACGTCCAAGCGACGCGATCGCCGACGACACCGATGGCTGCGTCACCACCAGCTCATCGGCCGCGGCGGTCACCGAACCACCGCGGGTGACCGCCAGGAAGTAAGTCAGCTGGGTCACCGTTATAGCCATCAGGCTAATCGTAAAGGCTAAGAGATAGATCACGCCAAAACTTTGCTACCGCATCCAGCGACGTGCGGTCCGCGCGGCCCCGGACGCGGGTATCAGGAGCGAACCGCGGCCGGGTCGAGCGCGCGCTGCACCAGCGCGGTCAGGTCCACGACTTCGAACTGAACCCCGCCGACCGTCTGCGCCGCCGCGGAGTACATCGTCAGGTCCTTGGGGCAGCTGACGACGAAGTACTCGATCCCGTCGAGCGCCTGGGCCTCGCGGATTCGCTGCTCGCTCGGGCGCTCGTCGACCTCTGACTCGTTCATCCAGATCCGGCCGCCGCCGGCGCCGCAGCAGAAGGTGTTGGTGCCGTGGCGCGGCATCTCGACGAGCTCGGCGCCGGTCGCCTCGATCAGCTTGCGGGGCGCGTCGGTGATCCGGTTGTAGCGCGCCAGGTAGCACGGGTCGTGGTAGGTGACACGGGTTCCCAAAAGCGTCGGGCGCAGGGTGATCGTGCCCTGCGAAGTCAGCTGGACCAGCAACTCGGTGTAGTGGTACACGGGCTTGTCGAGCCCGTACTGCGGATACTCGTTGCGCAGAGTGTTGAGCGAATGCGGATCGGTGGTGAAGATCGCCTCGAACTGCGCTTCGCGCAACGTCTTGATGTTGTGCTCGACGAGCATCTCGAACAGGCCCTCCTCGCCGATCCGGCGCACGTCGTTACCGGCATTGCGCTCGCCTTCGAACAGCAGTCCGAACGAGACGCCTGCGTCGTGCAGGATGCCGGCCAAGCGCTGGGACTCGTGCTGCACGCGCTCGTCGAACGACGCATAATCCCCGACGAACCACACGTACTGCACCGCCTCCTTGCGGGCGTCGGGAATCGAGAAGTCCAACGACTTGGTCCAGTGGGCTCGCGTGCGTGCGGACTTGCCGTAGGAGTTGCCCTGGGCGGCGAACTTCTGCAGCGTTTGGGTGAGCAGCGGGTCCAGGTCACCCTGGTCGACCAGGGTGCGCCGCATATCGATGATCGTCGGCACGGACTCGATCCCCACCGGGCAGACCTCGACGCACGCCATGCAGGTCGTGCACTGCCACACGCCCTCCGGACGGCTGACCCACGAGAGCACATCCTCGCGGTCGCTCCCGCGCGGCTCGTCGAGCAATCGTTGCGCGGCGCTCAGCGCAGCGGGACCGACGAAGCCGGTGGCGACCGGGCAGGCGGACAGGCACAGCCCGCACTCGATGCAATCCTCCAGCCGCACGTACGGCTCGCCGCCGTCGGACGCGGGGAAGGCGGCCGGGGTCTCGCTGACGCGGATGATCGGGTGCGGCTCGTAGAAGCGGCCGAAGAACGGCTCCATGTCGACGACCTGGTCGGTGAGGACCGGCAGGTTGGCCAGCGGCTCGATCGTGATTTCGTCGCCGCAGTCGGCCAGCGCGCACACGCAGGCGAGCTCCTCGCGCCCGTTGACGCGCACCCCGCAGGTCCCGCACGACCCATGCAGGCAGGAGTGGCGCAGCGAGAGCGTCGGGTCGCGGTGCAGCTGGACCCAGCGCAGCGCCTCGTGCAGCGTCGTCAGCGACCCGACCGGAATCTCGTGCTCGTCGAAGTGCTCGCCGCCGTCAGCTCGCTTAGAACGGTAGACCCGCAGGCGTACGGTTTTGCTCGATTCTTGCGCTGTCTGGGGTGGCTCGGTGACTGCCATCGTCGCTTACCTCAGGCCGCCGCGGCGGCGTAGTAGGCGGTGGCGGGAAGCAGGACGGTCTCGCGAGTGCGACACGACTCGTCGATGCCGAGCTTCCCGCACACCACGTTGGCGCACAGCTCGGCCATTCCGCGCAGGGTGGTGGCCTTGCCGCCGGTGATCGTCACGAAGCCCTCCACGCCATCGGTCTCCTTGTGGTCAAATGTCTTGAAGGTGCGCGAGAGCTCGCGGCCGGTATCGGCCCCCCCGCGGGAGCCGACGAGCGGGCGCGCCGCCGACCAGGCCGCCCGCTGCTCGGAGTGGGCCACCGCCGGGATCAGCTTGGAGCCCTCGCTGTACATGCGGGCCACGTGGTCCTGGGGCACCTCGAGCTCATCGGGATCATCGACCACCCATGAGCTCGTGCCCACGACCGACAGACCTCGCTGGGGCAGGACGATGTCGCCGTCGCCGGACTTGTGCAGGCGGTTGATCACCATGTTGCACAGGCGGCCGCGCAGCGCCAACAGCACCCCCGGCGAGGGCCGGATCGGCACGTTCACCCCGGCCATCGCGGCGACCTTCTCAGACCACGGTCCGGTGGCGTTGACGACGAGGTCGGCCCGGATCTCGCCGTCATTGTCGGCCGCGCGATCGTGGACGTAGGCGCCGCTGACCAGTCCGTTTGCGACCAGCAGCCCCGTGACCTCGGTGTAGGGCCGGATGGTGGCGCCGTTGTGCCTGGCGGTCGCAAAGAACCGCATGGCCAGGCGCATCGCGTCCATCGAGCCGTCCGGGATCCGCACAGCAGCCTTCAGGGCCGGATTAAGGTTGGGCTCCAGACGCAGCGCCTGCGCGGGCGATAGCCGCTGAGCAGGGATTCCAGACGCCTCGCAGCCCTCCATGAACGGCTCGAGGTAGTCCATGTCCCCGTCCTCGATCGCCACGAACAGACCGTCGTTGAGCTCGAAGGTGCCCGGGCAGATCCGCCTCAGGATCGTGTTCTCCTCGATGCACTCGACCGCCGAGTCGCGATCCCCGACCGCGTAGCGCGCGCCGCTGTGCAGCAGACCGTGATGGCGACCGGTGGTCCCCGACGTCAGCTCGCCCCGTTCCACCAGGGTCACCCTGAGTCCCCGCAGGGTGAGGTCGTGGGCCAGCGCGCCACCGGTCCCGCCACCACCGACGATCAGTACGTGTGCGTCGTGTCGAAATGCCATTTCTCGATCCGCTCAGGTCGATCAACGGAAGATCGACTTGGGGGCGATCGTACGGGGGCTTCGGGGCGCCGTCATCGGGGATCGACTGCGATCGCGACGCTTGTAGTCACCGAGCCCAGTCCGCAGAAACTGCTGAGAGCCCTTAGCTCTGAGGCCTGCGCGCGAGCTCAGCCCGAGGTCGGCAGGACGGCGGCCGGGGCCACGGTCACCGGCGCCACCAGGGCGACCGGCGACGCGACCGCGGCCGCGGCCGGGGGCACCATGGCGAGCAGCGACGCGGCCGGTTGGGAACCGGCCCTGAGCCGGCCGGCGATCACCCGGTCGCCGATCGCCCAGGCGGCGTAGCAGAGCGAGCCCGCCGTGCCCGTGGCGGCGAGTAGGACGCCGGCGGCCGCCGTCGCCGCGACGCCGTTGCCGCCGAGGATCAGCACGGCCGCGGCAGGCCCGACGCTCGGCCCGACCGGGATCTGACCGAGCGTGAACATCGCGATCAGCAAAGCCATCGAATCGAAGACCGAGACGTTGATCCCGATCGCGTGCAGCATCAGCCAGTTGCGGGCGATCTGTGCGCCTACCGCCAGCAGCACGAAGGCGATCATCCGCCCGCGACCGTGACCGCGCACGATCGCCAGACCCGCCCAGAGCCCGGTGCGACGGCGGTCGCAGGCTCGCCGCAGCCCCGTCAGGGCCCCCGCCATGATCGCGACGGCGATCACCGGCGCCCACCAGGGAACGCCCAGCGGTGCGATCAGCGTAAAGGAGAAGATCGCCGCCAGCGTGACCTCGACGGTGATGATCGGAACCTCGGCCGCCAGCAGCGCGGGCAAGCGGGGCGTTGTGTCAGGGGCCACGCGGCGCAGGGAGGCGATGCGGGCCACGAGCCCGACCGAACCGTTCAGCACGCTGGCCAGGTAGCCGACACCCGCCGCGCGAAACAGCAGCCGGCGGGAAACGGTCCCCCCGGCCGCCCGCACGCAGATGTTCCAGGCCTCGCTGCGCGCCAGGAGCGCCAGGATCTGCAGCAGCCCCGCCGCCGCCAGCAGGGTGACCGGCGCGGTGTTGAGCGCGGACACGAACTGCCCCCGCCGTCCGGCGAGCACGAAGCCCAGCACACCGGTGACCGCCAATGCGCCGAGAACGCTCAGCGCGAGCCGACGTCGAAACGACCGCAGTGAAAGCGGGGGCTGATCGTCCTCGATCTGGGCGACGGGCAAAAGGTGAGGCTCGAGCGACAAGCAGACTCCGCGCGTGAGCGGTTTTCGGAGATCAGATTGGCGCCGTCACTGGCTTCCGCCCGCGTCAGGCTGTACTCCCGGTTCCTTCTGAGCGTAACTGCTCCTGGCCCGCGCCACCGGCGAGGCGTTTGCCGACGTACTGACCATGCCCGTGTTCGAGCCGCCCGCCATGCACGACACCGGCTTCTGGACCGGCCTGGTCTCGACCGTCGATGACCTGCTCGCTTTCGCCAGGATGCTGCTCGCGGGCGGGGTGCATCGTGACATCCACGCGGCCGCCTACGCGGCGCTGGCCTGAGAGGCAATCGGCGCTAAGCTGATGTGTGCCATTCGACACGACTACCGAGAGGAGGTTGGCATGCCAGACGATCCAAAGCGTGAGACGCCGGCCGGGGCCAAGCCACCAGAGCATGAGGGAACCTTTGCCTCAGGCGAGTCCGACCCCAAGGCCTTCCCCGATGAAGAGGAAGTAGGGACCTTTGCCTCAGGCGAGTCCGACCCCAAGGCCTTCCCCGATGAGGAGCAAGTAGGGACCTTTGCCGAAGGCGAGTCCGACCCCAAGGCCTTCCCCGATGAGGAGCAAGTAGGGACCTTTGCCGAAGGCGAGTCCGACCCCAAGGCCTTCCCCGATGAGGAGCAAGTAGGGACCTTTGCCGAAGGCGAAGAGACCTCAAAAGACTGACGGTCCTCAGATAAACTACGCGCCGAGCAGATCGCGGCGCCGGAACACGTCCAGCGCGACGAGCGCGGCGACCAAGCCGATCCCGACCATGATCGCGGCAGCCACGGGTCGGAACGGCTGCGCGGGCACGAGGCCGACGTGTTCGAAGGGCGTCAGGTCGACGACCCATTTCGGCGCGCCGACCAGCGCGCCGACCAGCTCCCACAGGAACGCGATCGTGACGAGCCCGTACGCGATCCCGGCACTCGCCCGCGGAACGACCGCGTAGGCCAGCGCCGCCACCCCGAGGAACAGGAGCGCGATCGGCAGACAGTTTGCGCCAGCCTCGATCATCCGCGGCAGCGAGATGCTGACGCCGACCGAGGCGGCACCCGCCCAAGCGAGCAGACCGGCGGACAGGGAGATCGCGGCGGCGGCGCATGCGGCGAGCAGGAGCCGCCCACCGAGCCACCCGCGGCGGCTGACCGGCAGAGCGAGCAGCGTCTCCAGCTGCTCGTCGGCCTCCTCATGTCTGGCCGCGCCGATCTGCGCGCAAGCGAACAGGCTGACGGCCAAGATGAAGAATATGAACACGAACGCCAGATAGCCGGTGGGGGTCAGGATCGACCCGGAGCCGAGCTTCTGGATCTCCCGCTCTACGCTCTTGGAAATCCCCGCGGAGTTGATGCTCTTGGCGATCACGCCGATGATGCCCGCGAACGCGCCGACGCTCGTCACCCACACGATCAGGCCGCCGCGCTCGCTGCGCAGCGCCTGCGCGGTCGGCGAGGAGAGCAGGCGCAGGTGTGGCGTGGCGCTGTCACGCGCCGGTAGCACCCCCGTCCCGATGTCGCGCCCGGCGGCGATCCGAGCAGCGGCCACGAGCAGCAGGCCGGTCGCGGTGACCGGGAGCAGCAGCACGAGCGGGTGGGTGCCGGTGAACGGGCGCATTTCCTCCGCCCAGCCGAGCGGGGTGCCCCAGCGCAGCCAGCCGGCCCCGCTGGCGGTATCGGCGATCACCCGCGCCACGAAGAACAGCCCCACCACCGCGCCCCCCAGCTCGAGCGCGATCCGGCGCGTGGGCGCGAACTGGCTCACGACCGCGCCCACTCCGACGAACACCGGCACGACCGACACCGTCGCCAGGGCAAGGTAGGCCGACCCTCCCGTCGGAAGGCCGCCTGCGACGAAACCGGCGAACTGCCCCACCCACAGGATCAAGATGCCCGCGCCGATCGCGGCCAGCGACGCCAGGTACGCAGTCCGCCGCCCGACGGCTGCAGCGAGCACGAGCTCCATCCGGCCCGTGTCCTCCTCGGTCCGAAGCGCTCGCACGGCGCCCAGCAGTCCGAAGATCGCGGCGAAGATCGCCAGCGTTCCGCCGACGCGCCAAGCGGTGTAGCCGCTGACCGTCACGACCTTGAACGGGTAGCCGTAGAACAGGCGCAGCGCGTCGTTGTTGGCGAAGCTGTGGGCGAACGCGAGCCGGCTCGACAGCGTCGAGTATGCATGCCTGTAGCCGACCGGCTGAACGTAGGCGTACGCGGCGAACAGGTAGCCGAACGAGATCGTGCGGATCCGAGCGTCGCGGAATGCGCGGCGCCCGAGGGCGCCTATCGGCGCCAGACTCCCTCCGAGCGCCGAGCCGGGCGCGCCGCGCGCCGGCAGCGTTCCGCTAGCCGCTGACACCGCCGTCAGACCCGTCGTAGTGGTGCAGGAAGATCTCCTCCAGCGAGGGCTCACGGCTTGTCAGCGTGGCGACCGGATGCTCGGCGAGCGCGGCGATCAACGGGCCGATGCTGCCGGAGACCTCAAACCGCAGCGCATTCGCGCCGGCGCTCGCCGCCTTCACCCCGGCCAGCGGCGCGAGCTCCGGCGCCCGGTCGGTGAACGTGACCTCGACCGTCTGCACGGCTAGATGGCGCAGCTCCTTAAGCGTCCCCTGGTCGACCAGCTTCCCCGCCCGGAGGATCCCGACGCGATCGCAGACCGCCTCGACCTCGCTGAGGATGTGGGAGGAGAGAAACACTCCCTGCCCGCGCTTCTTGGCCTCCATCATGCAATCCCGGAAGACCATCTCCATCAGCGGGTCGAGCCCGCTCGAGGGCTCGTCGAGCAGCAGCAGGTCCGCGCGTGTCGCCAGCGCCGCGATCAGCTGCACCTTCTGCCGGTTGCCCTTCGACAATGCCCGGATCTTCTTGCGCGTATCTAGCTGGAAGCGATCCACCAGCACGTCGCGATACGCGACGTCGGTGCCGCCATGCAGGCGCGCGAGGAATTCGAACGTCTCCGCGCTCGTCAAAGCCGGCCACAGGAACGGCTCGCCCGCGACGTACGCGACCCTTCGGTGCGCGGCGACCGGCTCGCTCCAAGCGTCGACCCCGAACAGCTCCGCTCGCCCGCTGCTCGGGCGGTGCAGCCCGAGCAGCAGCCGGATCGTCGTCGTCTTGCCGGCACCGTTGGGCCCCAGGTATCCGTACACCTCTCCCTCGCCGATCGTCAGGTCGAGCCCGTCGAGCGCGAGCGTGTCGCCGTAGCGCTTGGACAACCCGGTGGCGCTGATCGCGCTGATCGATTCGGATCGGCCCGTCGGCCGCGCGACATTCACGGACACGATCTTAGGAGAAGGTGTGCCGGTAACCTGGGCTCCTGCGATGCATAGTTGCTGCTGGTGAGACGCGGACCGAAAGGACTGTCTTGGTCGTCTGGCCTGGAGTGGCTCCGGGCACGTGATCGCGGTCTTGCCGCGCTGCGGCGCTCGGGGCGAACCGCGCTGGTTATGCCGGCCATGTTCGCCTTGGGCGACAAGGTGATTGGCAATCCGATCCTGGCGACGTTCGCCGCGTTCGGTTCCTTCGCGATGCTGCTGCTGGTCGATTTTGGGGGTTCGATGCGCGATCGTCTGCAGGCCCAGGCCGCGCTCGCAGTCCTCGGCGGCGGGTTCGTGTGCGTCGGCACTCTCGCTTCGCGCTCGGCCTGGCTCGCGGCTGTGGCGATGGCGCTCGTGGGGTTCGCAGTGATCTTTGCCGGTGTCGCCAGCTCCGTGTTGGCCGGTGCCACGACGTCGTTGCTGCTGGCGTTCATCCTGCCGGTTTCACTCGCCGGGCCGATCTCCTCGATCCCAGATCGCCTGGCCGGCTGGGGTATGGCCTCGGGAGCGGGACTTCTGGCGATAGCGCTGCTGTGGCCGGCGCCGACGCGCGATCCGCTGCGTGGCTCGGCAATCGCCGCCTGCCGGGCCCTGGCCGCGCGGCTGCGCTCGGAGGTCGCCTATGTCCTGGGCGGTGAGCAGCGACCATCCTCGGAGGCACACGACATCGCCGTCGCGCAGTCCAACGCAGCACTCGGCGCGCTTCGCCGCGCGTTCTTCGCGACGCCCTATCGCCCGACCGGGCTGGGCACGGAATCCCGAATGGTCGTTCGGCTGGTCGACGAACTGAGCTGGTTGACCGCGATCATCGTCCAGTCCGCGCCACGAGCGGATCGGACGCCGGCCAACGGCCCTGCCTGCGCGGTGAAGTCGACCGCAGCGTCGGTCCTCGAACGTGGAGCGGACCTGCTCGACGGGCGCGCGGGCCGCCCCGACGCTCTGCACGCTGCGCTGGCCGAGCTCCGCGAAGCGCTCGACGAGCTAGAGCGCGGCGACACCCTGCGACTGCCGATCCGCGGCGACGCGGCTGTTACGAGCGCAAGCGCTGAGGATCGGCTTGGCGAGTTCATCACCTCGCTGGACCCTGGCTTCCGGGCCCAGGAGTTGAGCTTCGTGGTCTCGCAGATCGCAGCCAACATCGACCTGACGGCAGCCGCCGAGCGGCGCGGCTGGCTCGAGCGGCTCCTCGGTCGCCAGCCCCCGGGACTCGCGGGGTCGCTGTCGGCTGCGCAGGAGCGCGCCGGCGCGCACGTGCAGCGGCACTCGCTGTGGCTGCACAACAGCCTGCGAGGCGCGGCCGGACTGGGGCTGGCTGTATTGGTCGCGAAACTGACCGGTGTGCAGCACTCGTTCTGGGTGGTGTTCGGCACGCTGGCGGTGTTGCGCTCAAACGCTCTGAGCACTGGCCAGAACGTGGTGCGCGGGATGCTCGGCACCGCGGCCGGCTTCATCATCGGTGCCGCACTTGTCGCTCTCATCGGGACCAACACCACGCTTCTGTGGGTGCTGCTCCCGCTCGCGGTCCTGCTCGCCGGTCTCGCGCCAGCCACGATCTCGTTCGCTGCCGGTCAGGCCGCGTTCACGCTGACTCTGTTGATTCTGTTCAACATCCTGCAGCCCATTGGTTGGCGGATAGGGCTGGTCCGCATCGAGGACGTCGCGCTCGGCAGCGCGGTAAGCCTCGTGGTCGGGCTGCTGTTCTGGCCGCGCGGCGCCGCCGCCGCACTCGGTACGGCGCTGGCGGAGGCTTACGCCGACAGCGTGCGCTACCTGGCCGGCGCAGTGGAATTCGGCCTGGGTCGCTGCGATCTCGGCACGCCGTCACGTCAGGCGCCGACGCAAGAGGCGATCCAAGCTGCAGCAGCGTCTCGTCGGCTCGATGACACGTTCCGCGGCTACCTGGCCGAACGCGGTCCGAAGCCGATCCCGTTAGCAGAGGTCACCGGTCTGCTGACCGGCGCGGCCGGCTTGCGCTTGGCGGCCGACGCGGTGCTTGATCTGTGGCAGCGAGACGATGCGGTTTGCGGTGACCGGGCTGGCGCTCGGCTTGAGCTGCTCACGAGCACCGAGCGCGTGGTCGACTGGTACGACAGCTTCGCGGCCAGCCTCATCGGTCGGGGTGAGGTACCCGAGCCGCTCCCCCGCGACGAGCTGGGCGACGGTCGACTGATCGAAGCGGTCAGTAACGACCTGCGCCGCCAGGACGGCCTGGCCAGCGCGACCGCTGCCCGCATGATCTGGACCGGTGATCACCTCGACGCCGCGCGACGACTGCAGGGCACCCTCGTCGGGCCCGCCCGCGCAGCCAGCGCGCAGCGCGGGTCCTGAGCACACGTTCGCCCGCCACCAGAGAAGTGATACCTCGTTTGGTCCCAGCACCCCCTGCCCGCCGGAGCGGCATATCCTGCCCGCATGGGTGACCTAGATGCCAGAACGTTTCTCGTTACGGGAGCCAACGCCGGAATCGGGCGCGAGACCGTACGGGCGCTCGCCGGTCGTGGAGCCAAGGTGTTTCTCGCCTGCCGGTCAGAGGCCAGGACGCGGCCGGTGATCGACGAGATCGCCGCGCAGACCGGCAATACCGAGCTTGAGTTCGTTCCACTTGATCTGGGCGATCTGTCGTCGGTGCGGGGGTGTGCCGACGCCTTCCTGGCGACCGGCGAGCCGCTGCACGTGCTGATCAACAACGCCGGCCTCGCCGGTCAGCGAGGGCTCACGGTGAGCGGTTTCGAGCTGGCGTTCGGCACGAATTACGTCGGACCCTTCCTGCTCACCAGCCTGTTGCTCGACCGGCTTGGAGACAGCGCCCCCGCCCGAATCGTGAACGTCTCAAGCGGAGCTCATTACGGCGCTACCGGGATCGACTTCGGCGCGGTGCGCGAGTCGACCAAGAGCTTGACGGGAATGTCGGAGTACGCCGTGTCGAAGCTGGCAAACCTCCTTCATGCGCAGGAGCTGGCCCGGCGGCTGGATGGCGCCGGCGTCACGACATACGCGCTCCATCCCGGAGTGATCGCATCGGATATCTGGCGTCGCGTGCCGTGGCCGGCGCGGGCGCTGATGAAGCTGAGGATGCGATCGCCCCAAGAGGGCGCCAAGACGTCGCTGTACTGCGCGACCTCTCCTGACCTCGCCAACGAGAGTGGCCACTACTACGACAACGCCCGCCGCCGTCCGCCCAGCGAGGCGGCGACGCCAGAGCTCGCCGCCGAACTTTGGGATCGCAGCATGACCTGGATGCGCGGCCCGAGTTCGCGGCCAGTGCCGGGTTGAGCGAGCACGGGACTTCAACTGCTAGAACATTCGGGTGGTTCCAGACGAGTCGGCAGTTGGTTGTAGCGGCAGACTGACTGTCGCGACCCGCGGACCTGGCGGTCCGGGTGAGGTGCTGGTGAACATGCGGGGCGGGACCGAGGCATATCTGGCTTGGTCGGAGCAGCCGCTCAGCCGAGGAACGAACGTGCTGGTGTTCAGCACGCGCGGCGAGCGGACAGTTGATGTGATGGAATGGCCCGAGCCTTCTGTCGACTGACGGACGGCGATCAGGTAGTTGCGAGAGGAGGCAGTGATGTTCGGCTATCGAGTGCCTGCGCCTGACGAGGCGCTGCTGATCTCCGGTGGAAAGACGGGGCGCGACGGCACCCCATTCCGCGTCGTCACTGGACATGGCGCGTTCGTCGCTCCGCTGTTTCGCCATGCCAGCTTTCTGACCCTGGCGATGCGCGAGGCCGAGGTCGCTGAGCAGTGCGTCACCAAGCAGGGGATCGCGCTGATGGTCAAGGCAGTGATCGCGTTCAAGGTCGGCAACGACGCCGACAGCATCGTCAACGCGGCACAGCGGTTTCTGTCTGACCAGGATCAGATGAGCGTGCTAGCCGGGCGCATCTTCGCGGGCCATCTGCGCTCGATCGTCGGCTCGATGACCGTCGAGGAGATCGTCACCGAACGCCAGAAGCTGGCGACCGAGGTGCTGGACGGCTCCAAGGCCGAGATGGTCAAGATGGGCCTGATCGTCGACTCGCTGCAGATCCAGTCGATCGACGATCTGGGCGCAGGCTACATCGATGCGATGGCTTCGCCGCACAACGCGGCGATCCAGCGCCAGGCGAAGATCGCGCAGGCGCAGGCCAACCAGGCGGCTGCCGAGGCCGAGCAGGAATCGCAGCGCAAGCAGGCCGAGTACGCGCGGCAGACCGCGATCGTGCAGGCGCAGTACAAGGCCGAGGTCGACAAGGCCCAGGCCGAGGCGGCACAGGCGGGACCGCTGGCCCAGGCCAGCACGCAACGGGAGGTCATCGCCGCGCAGACGGAGCTTGCTCAGCGCCAAGCCGAGCTACGCCAGCAGCAGTTGGTGGCGGAGGTCGTCAAGCCGGCTGAGGCCGACGCGGAGAAGACGCGCGTGATCGCAAAGGCCGACGCTGAACGAATGAAGATTCAAGCCGAGGCGGCAGCCTCCTATAACCGCGTCGCGCTCGACCGGATGTTGATCGACCAGCTGCCCCTGATCGTCAGAGAGGCAGCCAATGGCCTTGCCAATGCCAACATCAACGTGCTCAACGGCGCCGACGGTCTCGGGCAGATAGCCGCTGGCCTCGTCGGCCAAGGATTGACTATCTTCGATTCGGTCAGGCAAAACATGTCCGACAGCCGCGAGGCTGCGCCTACGCCCACAGAGCTCGACGGAGACCCTGACGACGGCGAGACCCATTCATAGACGCTCAGATGCATTCGGCTCCGTTGACGGGCCGGTTGGGACAGCGAGCGAGGTCTGGTCATTCGACGTGCTCGAGCGCGAGGCGCCGGCTGCCGGCGATTGAGGTCCTGGAGCTCAACCGAGAACTCAGGATCCTCGGGCAGAGCCGGCGTTAGGGGTTGTCACACGCCCGATCGTGACACGCGCGGCTATTTCGACGCGGACGGGCACCGTGTGTGGCTCGACGTGTTCCCGGCCGCCAGGTGATCAGACTGCGTGCCGGCGCGCGCCCCGCTGACGGTCGATTGGTTGTCGCTAGATAGCGCGCGGCTCGCGGGTCGTCAGTCCCGGGAGGATCAGCGCTTCGATGGCCTCTGCGTCGAGCGGTTTGCTGAGCAGGAATCCCTGCACTTCGTCGACTCGCTCGCCTCTGAGGTGGTCAAGTTGATCGATGGTTTCGACGCCCTCGGCGAGGGTGTCGAGCCCGAGGTCTTTGCCGAGTTGGACGAAGATCCGGATCAGCGCGCCGGATTCCGGGGAGCGTTTGAGCGCTTCGGTGAAAGCGCGGTCGATCTTGATTGTGTCGATGGGGAACTGCTGCAGCGACGCGAGTGAGGAGTAGCCGGTACCGAAGTCGTCGATCGCGACGTTGACGGCGAGCGCCTTGATCGCGCGGAGTCGTCGTGCGGTGAGGTCGACGTTGTTCATCAGCGAGGTCTCGGTGATCTCGAGCGTCAGCTTCGTGGGGTTCAGCCCGCTGAGGTCAAGCGCGTCGCGGACGTGGGCCACGATGGCGTCGTCGTCGAGCTGGCGGGCGGAAACGTTGACCGCGATCCCTAGGTCGCTGCCGTGGGCGTGCCAGCTCGCCATCTGCTCACACGCGTTGGTGAGCACCCATTGGCCGACCTCGAGAATTTGCCCACTCGACTCCAGCAGCGGGATGAAGTCGTCCGGTTGGATGACGCCCAGGGTTGGGTGGTCCCAGCGCAGCAGCGCTTCGACGCCGACGAGTGAAAGGTCGTCGAGGTTGTAGATCGGCTGGTATACGAGCCGGAACTGGTCATTGCTGAGCGCCGATCGGAGGTCGAGATCGATCTGGAGATTGTGTCGCAATGTGGTCTCCATCTCGGGCCGGAAGACCTGATAGCAGTTCTTGCCCGTCGCCTTGGCCTGATACAGCGCCATATCGGCGTCGCGCAACAGTTCGCCTGCGTTGTTGCGCACTCCTTCGGCGATCCCGACGCTGGTGGTGACCATGATCGGCGCGGGTGAGCAGTCCAGCCGGAACGGCTGACGCATGACGTCTTGGACGCGCTCGGCGACGAGTTCGGCGGCAATCTGCGGCTCGCCGTCGATCAGGACGATGAACTCATCGCCACCAAGGCGACCGACCGTATCGACCGCCCGCAGACCGGTCGTCAGCCGCGCCGCCACAGAGCGCAGCAGCTGATCGCCGGCCTCGTGCCCCAGGGTGTCGTTGATGTTCTTGAACTCATCGATGTCGATGAACAACACCGCGGCGGTGCTGTCGTTGCGACGGCTGCGAGCCAGCAGCTGCTCGATCCGGTCGGCGATCAACGCGCGGTTGGGCAACCCGGTCAAGGCGTCATGCAGCGCCTGATGGAGCAACTCGCCCGTCTTGAGGTCAACCAGCCGCCGCGCCCGCGCTCTACCGGTCCCCAAGACGAATACCAGCGCGCCGAGCAGCAGACTCAGCGCGATTCCACCCAGCAACAGCTCAATCGGACTGCCCTGAGCCAATACCCCGCTCGCAGGAGCCGCAGCGAAGGTGCGCACCGTCCAGCCGTTATGGAGGTCGACCATAGCGGATTGAGCACCGCTCAGAACCTTGCCGCTGCGGAACGCCACATTCGAAGAACCAGCGTGGTAGCTGAAGGTCACGGCAGTGCCGGGAACACCCGCCAGCGCCTGATCCAACAAGACATTGGGAACCAACGCCATGCCCACCCATCCCAGGAACGCCGCGTCACGCGCTGCCGTCGTCGAGGGGACGCGGCCGCCTTGATACACCGGCGCCATGACCGAGAGCAAAGTACTCGATCCAAACTGGAGCGGCTCGTATGCGCTCGCTCCTGAGTCTCGCCCTCCGAGGCTCGACTGACCAGCGCCACAGAAGTCATATCCGGCCGGGAAGGAACCAAGTCCGTTGCGCTGTGCCGCGCCCACGATGAGGCAATAAAGCGACCGGTGGCCGGGGGGCACCACCCGGAAGACTCCGCCGGCTGCCAGCGGGCCCGCGGGATCACGCACGGCCTTTGCCGCGAACGCCGCAAGCTTCGACGCGGGAACGATTACGACGTAGCCGAGTCCGACTATTTCCGGATAGCGCTGTAGAGCCCGTACGGAGCTCGCCCATTGCACGAACTGGTCGTTCGACGCATTAGGATTCCCCGCCACGAACCCACCCGCGCTCACGACCAGGTCTGCTTCGCGCTGGATGGCCAGCTTCAGTGTCGACGCGACTCGCTGCGAGGAGGACGCGAACGTCTGACGCGCCTTGGCCGCATCGCTCCTTGACTGGGTGCCGGCCGCCACCACTGCGCCGGTCGATCCCGCGGCGACCAGCAGCACCGCCACCGCCGACCACAGACGCCGTTGCCACTTAAAACGACTGACCTCAGCGTCACGATCGGACCCGACCATCACAGCTGGATCGTCGTTGCTTGTGGTCTTCTTCATCGATTTCCCTTGACATCGCCCAACGCCGACACATACCCGGCTCCTACCTCCATCGACAGCCGGGCGCGGTAGCGCGATTTTTCGCCAAATGCGCTGGCCACGTCGGCATTGGGAACACGCGACGCCGCGCCGGCCGCCTGGCCCCAGACCTCGCGCTCTCGCCGCGCGGGGCGCTCGGATCGTAGGGCAGGCAGGTGAAGCCGCGTGCCGGGCGGCGTGGGTGTAGCAGGCGCGGCTAGGAACGATCACGAGCCGCCGCCGGCCCCGGAGGTCCCGGTTTTACCGGCCGCCTAAGACACCGGGGATCCCGGGGATTTTACCGGCCGCCCTGTGGCCCTTAGCGGCTGGCGCTGCGTGGGTGCTGCTCGGCCTGCGGGGTGATGATCACTCCGTCGGCTGGGTACAGGATTGACTCGTGTTGTTCGTCCCAGCGTACGCGGTAGTGCTCGTGACCTTGGCGGCCGAGCAGCTCGACGATCTGTCCGTGGCGAGCTTGCTCACCGTGCAGTCCGCGCGTTTCGATCCAGTCGCCGACGTGTGGCTCGCTCGTGGTTGTGGGCTTTGTGGTCATCTGTTCACCTCCGTGGGTCGATCTAACCTGCTGGCGTGAGGTTTGGCATCGGGGTGAGGGGCTGAGACGGCTTGCGGGATGTACTGAGTCGGTTGGCATGGGGCTGGCGGGTGCCTCACCGCGCCGGGAGGAGCAGCACCGGAATCGTGCTGTGTGCGAGTGTCTCGGACACCACGCGGGCGTGCCCAGGGTCGAGTTTCTGACCCCAGGCGAGAACGATCAGATCCGCGGCGGCGTCGTGGGCTACGGCGGCGATGTCGTCGGCGGCGACGCCGACGCGGCGCAGTAGCGTGACGGGGTCGTGTGGGGTCGAGATGTAGCGGCTGAGGAACTCTTCCTCCCATGCCTGTGTTGCATGTGGGTCGTGATCGGCGAACGCGGGCACAGTTGCCGGCGAGTGGACGTGCAGCACGAGGATCTCCAGCCCGTGGCGCCGAGCTAGCTTGATCATCTCGTCAAGCGCTCGGGAGCTCTCGCCGGTTCCTTCGAGCGGCACGAGGATGCGTGAGATTTGCTCGTGCGGTAGTGCGTGGGGTGGGACGATCACGACCGGCTTTGCTACCCGCGTGATCACTTCAAGCGCGGTATGCCCTGCGGGTTGGGGGCCGCCGTGCACTCCGCGCGCGCCGAGCGCGACCGCAGCGACTTCAGGACCTTGGGCGGCGGCCACGATCTGCTGCACCGGGAGGCCGTCGACCTCGCGCAGTTCGACGCCCGAGGCGCGCGTGAGCTCCGTCGCTGCGCTGGGGGCGTTCTCGCGCACATGCAGCGCGACGACGGTGGCGTCGAACAGGGATGCGAGGGCGATCGCCATGGTGAGCACGGGCTGTGCGGACGCGTTTGAGTCCAGGGCGGCGAGCACTTTCGTCATGGGAATCTCCTCGGGGAGGGTGGGGAGAGCTTGAACGTCTGGCCGGCAGGGGTCAGCTCGACGCGCTCTCCGGTGGGGCTGAGCGCGTGCACGGGAGGGTCGGCGCTCGCCTCCAGCTCGCCCGGGCGGACGCGGACGTGCACGCGACTGCCGCGGAAGCGAATGCGCAGCTGTAGCGACCCCCAGCCGCGCGGAAGGACCGGGTCGATCGCGAGCGCGTCACCCGCGGGTCGCAACCCGGCGAAGCCGAGCGCGAGCGTCCGCCAGACGCTGCCCATCGCGGCCAGGTGCAGTCCGCCGGCGGCCATGTGCCCGATGTCATCGAGGTCGATGCGGGCGGTCAGGCGGAGCATCTTCAGGGCGTGGTCGAGCCGACCGGCGCGGGCAAGCAGAGTGGCGTGCACGCCGGGCGACAGTGTGCTGCCGTGTGCGGTGCGCGGGTCGTAGAAGTCGAGGTTGGGCTCGAGCGAGCCGGCAGCGACCTCGTCGGGCACGAGGTAGTGCAGCATCAGCACGTCGGCCTGCTTGATGACCTGCGAGGCTCGCGTGCGCTCGTGGCCGAGCAGCATGTCGGCCGCGACCGGTCGCGTGGGTGTGATCTGGGCGATCAGGAGCGGCTCGAGCGCGTGGAACCCGGCGAACTGCTCATAGATCCCGGTCGCTGGGTCGTAGCCGTCGACGATCGCGTCTGCCAGATCGAGCCAGCGGCGGCGTTCAGTCTCGTCCACGACGTTGGCGCCGAGATCGGCTGCGCGCCGGAGGTTCCAGCGGGCCATCACGTTGGTGTAGGCGTTGTCGTCGACGCGTTCATGGTACTCGTCGGGACCGATCACGCCGCGGATGTGCCCGCGGCCCTGATCGGCCTGCTCGATCCGAGATGCCCACCAGCGGGCGGTTTGCACGATCAGTTCGCATCCCGGACCGGCGGCGAACGCCTGATCGCCGGTCCAGTCGATGTAGCACGCTGCCGCCCACGCGACGTCGGCGATGATGTGCTCCTCCAGCGGGCCGGTGAGAACTTCTACGCGCTCGCCATCCGAGCCGCGCAGGTGTCCCGGCGTCACGTCTTGGCCCGAGCGCGCGGACTCCCATGGGAAGCGAGCGCCGTCCCGTCCCCGCGCAGCTGCGACGCGCATCGCCGCAGGCAGCCGCCGGACGCGGTACTCGAGCATCGCCCGTGCAGCCCGTGGATGGGTAGCGGCCAGGAACGGGAGGACGTACACGTCGCTGTCCCAGAACACGTGCCCGCGGTAGGCGTTGCCGGTCAGCCCGCGCGCACCGACCGCCGCCTCGCCCTCGTCCCGCGTGCTCGCGAGCAGGTGGAAGATCGCGAACCGGACTGCCAGCTGCAGCTCTGGATCGCCTTCGATCAGTACGTCGGCGTCAGCCCACCGCGACGCCCACGCCTGGCGGTGCTCGCACAGCAGTTGATCGAATCCAAGCTCGTGTGCGCGCTGGACGCGGTCGAGCGCGGCGCGTTGATCGGCGGTGCCCCGGACCATGCCCTCGTACGCCGCAATCCGATCGAGCACTCCGGCGCCACCCGGGCCATGCAGGTCGTCGCGCATTGCCATGGCGATCGATCCAGGCCGCCCGCGGACGCGCATCCAGGAACAGCCGTCGGCCTCGCCTTCCTCATGAGTCACTCCGGGCGGCGGTTGAGGTGAGCTGACGACGCGCATGCTCCCGTCCTGCGTGACCCGCAGCACTGCAGTAGCCGGCCGCGAGAGCGAAGAGAACAAGGCCGCGTCGAGTCGCTCGTCCTCCGAGGAGAGCTGCTGGTGCAGAACACCGGCGTGGAGGTCGAGCACCCGGTGGACATGCCCGCCGGCATCGTCGTGAAGGGCGATCGTGTTCCAGCGCGGTGCAGCCAGCAGGTGCGTCTCGGCGCCCGTTCTGGTGTACACGCCCGACATCAGTACGGCGGGATCGCAACCGGCCCGATCGGCGATCACGCTCCCGCGCGTACCGAGCCGGCCGTCGGCGAGCGACAGCAACGACTCGTGTACTCGCTCCAGCAGGGGATCAAAGCCATCGATCGCCAGCGTCCACGCCGGGTCCTTGCTGACGATTGGCAGCTCGCCGTCGCGGCGGCGAGCGATCTGGTCCTCGAGCACCGCCGCGAACGCGTCCGGCCCGCCGCCGAGCCAGACCACACCTGCGCCAACGCCGCCGGGCTCGACCCCGACCGACACCGCCGTGGCGCGGCGCGCTTCGTCAACCAGCAGCCGCGAGTCGCTGCCCGCAAGGCCGCCCAGCGCCCCGAACTCATCACCGGCGACCAAGACCTGGTCCGGTGCTATGCCGCTCAGCCACAGCTTGCGCATGATCCACCGGACAGAGTCCGATTTGTCCGTCAGGCCGATCTCGACGTGCTTCGCATCGCTGGTCACCCTCGGGTCGACCAGCCCCGCCTCGATGGCGGCGGTGCGGGCGATCGCGACTGCCTCTGGGAGCCCCGCGATTCCGGCCGCGGCGAGACGACTCTCCACCGCCGCCAGCAACTCGGCGATCTGAGCCTTCGGCGGGTGGTCCCACCCGGGCTCGGGGATCAGGTCGATCTGGCGCCGGTTCAGCCGCTTGGGGACGATCCTTGTCACAAGTCCGCGCGCGGACAACCGTTCCATGGTTAGCTGCGCGGCGCACGACAGGGCCGTGTCCTCTGCCGAGCTGGCGGTTCGCCGGTAGGCGAGCTGCGGTCCGTCCCGATTGACGCGGAACACCTCCGAGCCGCGGTTTAGAGCCAGCACGACGCCTCCGGGACCAGCGGGGCGCGCAGCGAGCTGGCCGTCAACCTTGCCGACATGCGTGCCGGTCACGACGGCCAGCTCCAGCCCCTGGGCGGATGCCTCCTCCAGCAACTTCCGAATGTGAGTCGCATCAGCGCGCCGATCCGGCACGGCCGTGCCGTCCCAGTCGAACACGATCGCTTCAAATCGGCGCGCCAACACGGCGGATTTGCGAATCTTCTCTGCCGGCGCGATAGTCATGCTGACCGCGGGACTGAACGTGGGCTTTCCACTGTCGAGTGGCACATCGACTTCAGCTTCACACCTGGCATTGCCGGCCGCCACCGTGGTTCCCCCTCGGTTCATCTGGGTCATTCCCCGATTCACGACGCGTTGCCTCAAATGACGTCAGAGGTCCAGGCGCCGATCGCCTCACAGATGAATGCCTCCGAATTGGGGAATACGGCCAGGCGAACGGCGAGAATTCATCCGAGGTACGGGGAAGCGACAAGCGATTCGAGCGCCAGACGGTCTCTTCCGTGAGGCACCTGTGGAGCAGAGCGTAGGATCGATGGGGCTGATGAGATTGGCATCGTTGTGAGCCAGCGAGGGGCGCCTGAGGAGTCCGCAGGCGCGCGAAGCGGTTCGGCGGGTGCTCGCACCGACGGGCAGGGGTCGGGCGACGGAGTTGTTGGCGAGCGGTTGTTCCGCAGTCCGCGTGGAGAGCACTTCGAGGTGATCGGGCGCGCTGGCCCCCTTCAGCCCGCGCCGCCGATCCGAGCTGAGTCGCGCGAGGAGCTGCTGGTGATCAAGGACGCGGAGCTTTTCCTGTGCGCTCGCCCGGATGGAGATGTCGCTGCCGACCACGTCTCCGGCGAGGGCTTCTACGCCTACGACACGCGCTATCTATCGGAGATCGGCCTCGAGGTCGGCGGCGCCCGTCCGATAGCGCTGTCCTACGCGGCGGTTGACGACCGCGCGATCGTCGACTCCACCAACGCCGATCTGCAGCGCGGGCCGCTGCGCTTCATACCGCAGATGTCGTTGAGCATCACGCGCGAGTTGATGATCGCCTCGGGGCGCTTGTACTACCTTGTGCGGGTCCTCAACTTCCTGCGCGAGGTCGTGACGACGTCGGTGTTGCTCGCGCTGGCCGGAGATTTCGCCGACATGTTCGAGGTTCGCGGTGGCGTTGCACGCCCCGCTCGCGGTCACGCTCTGGCGCCCAAGCATCTCGAGCGCGGGCTCGTGCTGGCCTACGTCGGGGAGGATGATGTGTTTCGCGAGGCGATCGTCGAGTTCGATCCCATGCCGGCGCTCATCGAGTTGGGGCTGGATCGCGCGCAGGCGCGCTGGGAGGTCACGCTCCAGCCGGGTGAGCCGGCGACGATCCTGATGACTGCCGAGGCCTCGATCGGCGGTCGCCGGCGACCGCGGCGACGGTTCGCGACTGCGGCGGCGGAGCTTGAGCGCTCCGGTTGCAATTGGTACGCCTCATGCACCTCCATCCAGACCGACAACCCGTTGTTCGACGGGCTGATCGCGACCGCGACGCGTGACCTGCGGGACCTGATCACCCCCGCGCCCGGCGGAAAGATCGTATCGGCGGGCATTCCCTGGTATGTGGCGGCGTTCGGGCGCGACGCGCTGATCACCGCCGGCGAAGCGATGCTGCTCAACCCAGAGCTGTCGCTCGACGCGCTTCGGGTACTGGCCAAGCTCCAGGCCAAAGAGGACGATCCGTGGCGTGACGCCGAGCCGGGCAAGATCCTGCACGAGCTGCGGGTGGGTGAGCTGGCCGGCGCGGGGATCGTGCCGCACACGCCCTATTACGGGACGGTCGACGCGACCCCTCTGTTCCTGATGCGGGCAGCCGATTACCACGCTTGGACTGGTGATCTCGAGACGCTTCGAGCGCTGCGCCCCGCGCTCGATGCCGCGTTGCGCTGGATCGACGAGTACGGCGATCGCGACGGCGACGGGTTCATCGAGTACGAGCGCCGCTCGCCCGGTGGTCTCCAGAACCAGGGATGGAAGGACTCACACGACTCGGTCGTCCACGCCGACGGAAGTCTCGCCGAGGGACCGATCGCACTCGTCGAGGCCCAGGGCTACGTCTATATGGCCAAGCGAACCATCGCTGACGTCTACGACGCGCTCGGCGCATCAGATGTCGCCGCGCAGCTGCGCGACCAGGCACAGGCGCTGCGCCTGGCGTTCAATGACGCATTCTGGAATCCGGAGGAGGGAACGTTTGCCTTGGCACTCGACGGACGCAAGCGGCAGGTGGCGAGCGTGGCCTCGAATCCCGGTCATTGTCTGTACTGCGGGATCGTCGAGCCGGACAAAGCGATCGCTGTCGCCGAACGTCTGATGGCGCAGGACATGTTCTGCGGTTGGGGGATACGGACGCTGTCGAGTGAGTGCCCGGCGTTTAACCCGATGAGCTACCACAACGGATCGGTGTGGCCACACGACAACGCAATCATCGCCGCCGGCTTGAAGCGCTACGGCCAGCACCAGTCGGTCGCGAAGATCGCCGGAGCCATGTTCGACGTAGCCACCGCCGCGCGAGACTTCCGCCTCCCGGAGCTCTACTGCGGCTTCGACCGCTCCGCGCGACCTGCAGTCGTCGCCTACCCGGTCGCGTGCATCCCCCAGGCCTGGGCGGCGGCAGCCCCGTTCCTGATCCTGCAGGCGATGCTCGGCATCTCAGCCGATGCGCCCGCTCACGCGCTGCGGATCGAACGACCGGCGCTCCCCGACTGGCTCGGGCGCATACGGCTCCAGGGCCTCCGCGTCGGTGACGCAAGCGTGAACCTGGCGTTCGAGCGCGAAGGACCCGTCACGAGCTTCGCGCTGCTGGAACAGCACGGCGAGATCAACGTAACGATGGCCGCCGGCGAATAACCCGAAAAAACTCCTTACCTCTCCTGACACAGCAAAGTCCCCGCCGCGGCAAAGTTCATCGGCAGTAACTGCTGATCTTGGCCAGCAGGCTCCGGGGGTGCCCCGCGGACCAGTGTCAGTCGTCGCGCGAGCGAGCATTCGGTCGGGGCCTCGTGGAACTACGCGAAACCGCAAGCCGGGATCCGTCCGTGAACAGGGGGCTTGCCATCCGCGAGATCATTGAGCGGCACACCCGATAGAAGGAGACCGAATGGAGAGCTGGGATATCCGCTCGCTCGACATTGAGCCCCACCACCCCCAAGTGCTGCGCTCAGACGACGAGACTCGAGCGATCGCGATCCGCCTGCCCGGGGGGGAGGAGCTACAAGAGCATCAGGTCCACGAGCGCGCCTACCTGCTCGTCGCCGACGGCGAGATCGAAATCTCCCACGAGGGCAGCAGCGTAACCGGCGGAACCGGCTTTCTCTCACACTTTGAGCCCAACGAGCGTCGCACAGTACGCGCTCTAACCGACGCGCGGCTCGTGCTCGTCCTAGCGCCATGGCCAGGGATGGGGCACCCGTCGCGAGTCGTCCCGACTCTTACCGACGGCTAAAGCGCGTCAACATTGTCTTCCACCTCAGCCGCCGCGGAGACCAGAAGCCGAGACCAGGTCACACGGCCCGCCCGCGCGCCCGACACGGCGCGAGGGGATTCTGGGGCTCCGTCGGCTGCTGCGGCGCGCCAAAGCATGCGTCTGGGTGAGCGTGGCGGTGCAGCTCTCGTTGGTCGGCCGATCAGCGTGCCGGCTTTAGGAGCTGGACGCTCTCCAGCCATCGTCGGAGCTGGCCGGCGGACTGGAACTGCACGGTCAGCATGCCTAAGCTGCGTGCTGCGTCGAGATTCCGCGGTGAGTCATCGATCATCACGGTCGCAGACGGCGTGAGGCTGAAGCGATCAAGCAGCCGCTGGAAGATCTCGAGATCCGGCTTGGCCGTACCTTCGAACGCCGAGACAACCGTTCCGTCGAACCAGCCAAGGAACGGAAAGCGCTCCAGACGGCGGGGATAGGTCTCGGCTTCCATGTTGGTCAGCGCGTAGCAAGGGATCCCCGCGTCCTTGAGCGCGCGCAGGATCTCCACGGCCTCATGGATTGGACCGGCGATCATCTCCTCGCTTCGGCGACCCCATGCCCAGATGAGCTCGGCGTGCTCTGGGTGGCTCGCGGCCAGCTTCGCGCACGACCGGTCGACGGGTACGCCGCGATCGTGGGCTGCATGCCACTCCAGCGTGCAAACCTTCTCCAAGAAGTAGTTCATGGCGTCCTCGTCGTGAAAGAGCTTCCGATAGAGATATCGAGGATCCCAGTCAAGCAGTACGCCACCGACATCGAAGACGACGGCATCAATCGGTCCAACGCTGCCTTCGGCGTGCATCGGTTAAGCGTCGCCGATTTGGCGACCTCGTGGCCCGACATCCCGATCGGTCAACCTGCCGCTTGTCGCGCAACGCACGTTCGCCCGCTCGTTCTCCCTTCTCTGTTAGCCGAGCCGACGCGCAACCGCTCAAGCGCATCCCGCGAGGCCGGCGTGGCAGCCAGCTCGTCGAAGCCCTCCACGGCGGTGAATCACCGCAAACGCCGCGCCGCTTGTTCCCCGTGCCGACGGCGATCATTCGTCTGACTCGTCAGGTCTTGGGCGGTAGAAACGGCCGGGTTCAAGTTGTTCGGGGCCGAGGTCGATCAAGCTGGATGAGGATGCGCCGCTCCGTGCTCTGGATGTTGATGTCGATGGCGCTGCTGCCCGTTGGCTGGCCGCATCATCTCCTGCTGGGCGTCGCCGACTCCCCAGGCGACGCGCACCGGCTGGCCGCGCGCGCTCCGGTCGATGCTCGCTACCAGTATCTGTCAGGCGGCGTCAATACAGGACAGGGCTGGGCCACCTGGAACCCGGATGGAACGTTTGCCTCGATGTACGTGCGGGAGTCGATCGCGGCGCACATGATCCCGGTGCTGACCTACTACCAGCTGCTTCAGTCAAAGCCAGCGGTCGGGTTGGGCGAGATGCAGAAGGATCTGTCGAACCTGCGCAACCCAGGGACGATGCGATCCTATTGGAACGATTATCGGCTGCTGCTGCGCAGGGTTGGAGACGCCTCTGGACGCCACCCAACGATAATTCATATCGAACCTGACCTGTGGGGATACCTCGAGCAGGCGCACGCGACCGCCCTTGCCCGCTCGTTCGCGCGGAAGCTGATCGCTCTGCGCGACAGGCTCGCTCCCCATGTATTGCTCGCGTGGCATTTGAGCGTCTGGGGAACGGGGGAAGATCCGACCTATTCAAAACCATCGCTTGCGCATACGGATGCGCTGGCAGCCAAATCGGCCGCGTTCTACGAGGCGCTCAAGGCGCGATTCGATCTGGTGTTCAACGACGTCACCGACCGCGATGCGGGGTTCTACCAGTACGTCGAAGGCAATCCGAACACGTGGTGGAGACCATCCGACTTCCGCCGCCACGACGCCTACATAGCCGGCTTCACTCGGCGCACCGGTACTCCGGTGGTGCTCTGGCAACTGCCGTTGGGCGACACAATGCTCAACAACACCTGGGGCCGCTACCGCGACAACCGCTTGCAGTGGTGGTTAAACGACCCGACCGGCTCACATCTCCACGCGACCCGCGACGCGGGCGTGATCGGCCTTCTCTTCGGCGGTGGGGCCACCGGAACCACGAGCGACCAGACCGACGGCGGCTTCTTCTACCGCCTGGCCCGCCATTACGAAACCCAGCCGCTCGCGCTCTCGGCAAAGCTTTAGAACTCCACAATGGTGATTGAGCAATGTGCCATGTGCGGAATGCGCGCTTTGAGGGTAGCTCTGGTCTGGCGCAGTGCCGCGCTGGTCTGAAGGCGCTGCGATCGTCGTCGTCACAGATCCACGATCAAGGGAGGCCTGATGCGCAGAGGACTGATCGCAGCACTGGGATTGATCGGACTGGCCGTCGGCCCGGGACTTCTGGCCTCAGCGATGGCGGCCTCAAAGACTCCTCGCAAGCGCGCGTTCTCTGAGATAAACGTGGGAGCGATGATCAGCATGAGCGGTCTGCGGTTTGAGTCCGTCTATCGGGTCAAGCGCTCTCCCGACGGGGGCGGTGCAGCGATCCAGGACGGGACCGTCGCCGGCACTACCTTCCCGCTGAACGGCCGCGACGCCGTCACGACCTACTTTGCCGACGGCGTGCGACGCACCGAGGACAGCTTCACCCTGAGTCCGCCTCACACGGACGGCACCGGAACGATCACCGGCAGCGGGAAATGCGTCGGGGGAACCGGGATCCACAAGGCGGAAAAGTGCACCTATACGATCACGGGCACGTATAACACGAACACCACCGTCGTCAAGATCGAGATCACGGGGACGGACACGCGCTGAGCAGAAGGTGCTGCGCACGGTGAATGGGGTTCGACGGGCGTTCCTCGACATGCAGAACCGCCCCAGTCTGTCGTGTGAGCCTGCGTGGATGCTGGCCCACGGCATCGCTGCGCTGGCGGATGAGCTGGTTGGTCCGGCATTGGCGAGTGCGTTGGCAGCTGCTGAGTCTTTCTCGCAGTGACCGCATCCGTAGTTGCCTTGGGTAATTTGCGGGGCGTTACCGTCGGCGCCCGCCAAGCCAGCCGGTAGCGTGGCGCCGTGCTCGGTCGGAAATCTCCTTTCGGTCGTAAGTCCGTTCCCGAGCCCGGCGCGACTGCGCTGGAGGTTGTGATCGCCGGCGGGGGTGTAGCGGCGCTGGAGACGGCTTTGCGCTGCACGAGCTGGCTGGCGACCGGGTGAAGCTGACGCTCTTGGCGCCGACCGCCGACTTCATCTACCGGCCGGTGGCGGTGCTCGAGCCGTTCGTCGGTGTGCCTCCTCGCCAGCTGGCGTTGGCGAAGGTAGCGGCTGAGCTGAGTGCAACGCTTGAGCACGACAGTCTGGCTGCGGTCGACTGCGACCGACGGGTGCTGCACACCGGCGGGCAGCGCGAGCTTCGCTATGACGCCTTGGTGGTCGCCGTCGGGGCCAGGACCGGCGAGGTCTTGCCAGGCGTCGTCGCGATGGACGTCTTACGCATGAACGAGAGCCTGCATGGGTTGATCGAGGAGATCGACAGCGGCTCCGTTCGCAGCCTTGCCTTCGTGGCTCCCAGATCGACGTGGCCGCTGCCGGCCTACGAGGTGGCACTTCTTGCCCGGAGGCGCGCTCGCGAGCAGAACGTCGATCTGGACATCGCGATTATCACCGCAGAGCAGCAACCGCTGGCCGTCTTCGGCGAGAGCGTCAGCGCCGGCGTAGCCGGACTGTTGGCCGACGCCGACATCCAGTTGATGGTCGGCGCTTGCGTCAAGTCGTCCTCGGGCAAGCTCATCGCGAACCCGGGCGAGCGCGAGCTTCGGTTCGACCGCGTGGTGGCGGTCCCGCGGCTGGCGGGGCCAGCCATCACCGGGCTGCCGGCGGACGCTGACGGGTTCCTGGCGGTCACCTCGCACTGCGAGGTGTCCGGCGTCGAGCGCGTGTATGCCGCTGGGGATGCCACTGACTTCCCCGTGAAGTTCGGCGGGATCGCCGCGCAGCAGGCCGACGCCGCCGCGGCCTCAATCGCTTCAATGGCCGGCGTACCCACGGAGCCGAGGCCTTTCGATGGGACCGTCCATGGCGTCCTGCTGAGCGGCCGCAAGCAGGGGAGTCTGTATTTCACTGCCCGCATCGAGGGAGGCCTCGCGCTTGACTCGCGGATCGGCGAGACTCCGACGTGGGCGTCCGAGGCGAAAATCGCCGCGCGATACCTTGGGCCCTATCTGGACGAGCTGTGGGCGGCGGGTCCTCCGTGGCGCCGGGCCGCGCGGGCACCATGACCCACGACTACAAGCGTACGCGCCGGCATGATGGCGCGGAAGTCCTCCTTGAAAGTGTACGGGACTTCGCCGTACACTGCGGTCATGGCCGGCTCCGCGAAAACTCGCCGCATCGAGATCCGCGTCACCGACGAGGAGCACTCGCTCGAAGAGGCCGCGGCTACGGCGCTCGGCGTCACGCTCAGCGAGTTCTTCCGACGAGCTGCGCGCGAAAGCGCCGAGGAAGTCTTGGCTGAGCGGTCGAGGATCGTGCTCGACGATAAGGAAGCCGCGCGTTTCCTGGACGCGATCGAGCACCCGGGGCGGTTTGAGACAGGTCTGGAGCGGCTCGCCGCACGCCCCTCTGTCCTCCCGTCGTGAGCCAGCTGCGGCCCGTCGAGCCGCTCGATCCAAAGCGCCACCAGGTCAAGGATTTCCGCTGCGGGCAGCCGAGTCTCGATCGTTGGCTGCAGGCCTACGCCGGACAATCGCAGCGCCGCGACGTTGCTCGAACGTTTGTCGCCGCCGACTCCGAGCCAATGGCGGTCGGCTACTACACGCTCGTCGCCGGCCAGGTCGAGCATGCCGCTGCGCCCGCCGCCGTAAGGGCCGGCGTCTTCCGGCACTTTCCGATTCCGGTATGTCTTATCGCGCGCCTGGCGGTCGACCAGATCTGGCAGGGGCGCGGGCTCGGCAGCGACCTGCTCCGCGACGCGCTACGACGGATCCTCGCCGCGGCGGACCAGATCGGGATCCGGGCCGTCCTCGTCGACGCGATCGACGATGGTGCCGCGGCCTTCTATCGGCGGTATGGCTTCGAGCCGGCCTCGACCGATCCGCTCACCCTGATGGTCCCCCTCGCCGCGGTCCGCTCACAGATCAGCCCGCCGCCGCAGCCGGTCCGCCCGAGCCCGATGCAGGGCGAGACTCGGGGCTAGCAGACCGTCCGCTGCGTCTCATATCCCAACGGCCAGCGGACGCTCCGCTGAGGGGTCGGGTCCGGGCGCCGTCGGCGTCTCACAGCCGAAAGTGGAGAGGACACGCACGAGGCGATGGCCGGAGCTCCGCGGGCCGTGACCGCTTCCGTCGCCCGCTACTCACACCCCAACACGAACGCGGCCGGGACCAGGGCAGCGGTGAGCCCGCCTCGGGGGAGATGTGGCACTGCGCAGTCTGTCTTGCAGGACTGCGAGAAAAGTGATATCTATTAGATAGCAGTTTTATGAGGCACCGCTCCACGGGGAGGGATCATGAATCAAGCAGTCCAGCAATACCGCCAGCCCGAGGCGACTCCGGTCGGGCACTCGGGGACCCGCGTCGTCATCCAGGAACGCCCCGCCTGGGCGATCAGCGGCTGGATCGGCGTGCTCGTCATCGCCGCCTGTATCGCCGCCACGATTCTGCTCGCCCAAGGCTCGGCCGCGTGGGTCGCCGTCCTGCCCGCGGTCGCCGGGTCGGTCATCTTGACCTCGCTGATCATCGTGCAACCCGGTCATACCAAGGTCGTGCGGTTCTTCGGGAGCTACGTCGGCACCGTGCGTCGTACCGGCCTGTGGTGGATCTTGCCGCTGGCGGACCGGCGGAGCCTGAGCATTCGGGTCAGGAACTTCGAGACCAACCATCTGAAGGTCAACGACGCTGACGGCAACCCGGTGGAGATCGCCTCGATTGTCGTCTGGCAGGTGGCCGATACCTCGCGGGCGGTCTACGCCGTCGATGACTACGTCAACTTCGTTGAGGTCCAGGCCGAGTCGGCGTTGCGCCACGTCGCGACGACCCATCCCTACGACGACCCCGCGGGCGGGGGAACGTCGTTGCGCGGCAACGTCGACGTCGTTGCCGCAGAGCTCGCCCAGGAGGTGGCCCAGCGGGTCGTCATCGCCGGGGTCGAGATCGTCGAGGTGCGCATCAGCCATCTGGCCTACGCCTCGGAGATCGCCCAGGCGATGCTGCGCCGACAGCAGGCCAACGCCGTCGTCGCGGCGCGCTCGCGGATCGTCGAGGGTGCCGTGGGGATGGTGGAAATGGCCCTCGCCCGGCTCAATGAGCGCGGCATCGTCGAGCTCGACGAGGAGCGCAAAGCAGCGATGGTCAGCAACCTGATGGTCGTGCTCTGCGGTGACCAACCGGCGTCCCCGGTCGTCAATACCGGGACGCTCTATACGTGAGCCATGAGCGCAAACAGGTGCTGCTGCGCATCGACCCGACGGTCCACGATGCCCTGGCCCGGTGGGCCGCTGACGAGTTCCGCAGCCTCAACGCCCACGTCGAGATGCTGCTGCGGCAGGCCCTCAACGACGCGGGCCGGATGCCTCAACACGCGGGGTCCCTGCCCAAGCGCGGCCGGCCCCCCACCCGTAGCGGCTGACAGAGGGCCGTCGCTACCACAACCTGCACATCGACGGCGCCGACGGCCACGCCCAGAATCACAGACAGACACCCGTCGGAACCGTGCCCCTACTCGCGCCCATCGCCACCGCCGCCGGTCGACCGACCTCCGACCGTCCCGCCCAGACCATCCGATACCCAATCAAGGACCACAACAATGAGAACGCGGCTCAGGGCCAATACCTACACGGCATACAGCATCGGCTGCGCCGCCGTGTGGGCCGTCATCCTCGTCGTCACGCAGACCCAGACGGATTCTCACACACGGAACGCGATTCGGCTGATGTGTCTCGGCTGGTGGATCGGATGGACGTCGGCCACTATCGCCCGGGTCGTCTATCCGCCGCCGAAGAAGAGGCGGTCGACGGTCACCACCACCTGAGGGTCGATGCCATGGGACCGACCGCCTGGTGCCGGAGCGGTCCGGCCTCCTTCCGAAGCGCGTCCTCTCGTGGTTCGACCAGCAGACGCGCCCCGGCGTCCGATGAGGGGGTCCGACGCCCGCGACCTGCCGACGGGTTGCCGCACCGCCGCGAGGGTGAGGGCGTCCTGCTCGATCACGTGCCGCGCGACGCGCGGCGAATCCTGGACCTCGGCACGGGGGACGGACGCCTGCTCGCCCTGCTGCGGCTGGCCCGACCCGACTGCGTCGGCGTTGGTCTCGATGTCTCCGAGCCAATGCTCAAGGCCGCACATGAGCGGTTCGCGGACCAGCGTGGCATCGAACTGGTGCGCCATGACCTCGCCGAGCCGCTGCCCGACCTCGGCAGCTCGAACATGTCGCCTCGCCGACTCCGCGCTTGCACAGTGCTTTCTATCAGGCGCTCGGCTACGCCCCCGACTTCGAAGATCCTTCCAACCACCTGCTCGACGCTGAGACACAGCTTGGCTGGTTGCGCGATATCGGCTTCACCGATGTCGATTGCTATTGGAAGTGGCTGGAGATGGCGCTGCTACTCGGCGTCAAATAGGAGTCAGATCACGCCGTTCCACACGTGTCGAGTCGGCGAAGACGAGCGGCAGGAGTATTCCTGGGGGATCGCTTCCCTTGGGAAAGCCAGCCGCGGACGCCTCGACGGCGACCCTCGCCGCCGATCAGCCGAAGGCCGGGCGCGGCGCCGCGAGCGGCGAGATCCGCCCTCGGCAAGACCGTCCGCAGACCAAGGTCTACCGCACGCCGGCCGGGTCGCCGATAGCGCGCTCGGCAAGAACCGGAGGCCCAGTTGATGCGTGCGCCGGAGCCTGATCGGCTCTGATGACCGCTGCGAGGGATGGTTGCGAGACGTGCATACGGCGGCGAGCTATCGGTGGACTCAGTGCTCGTGGGGTCACGGCACGACGCGGGCTTCTTCTCCCGACGGTGGTCGCTCCAGCCGAGGTGTCGGGAAGCTGCTCGGGCTCCGATCGGGGTTCCCGGTCTGAGAACGGGAGGCCGTCATTGCGGTCTAGGCGATGGCCGAGAGGTCCGCGAACTCGGCGTCAGTCAACTCGATGCCGGCGCCAAGCATGTTGTCCTCGAGATGCGCGACCGAGGAGGTGCCAGGGATCGGCAGCATCACGGGCGAGCGCTTGAGCAGCCACGCGAGCGCCAGCTGGGCCGGCGTCGCGCCGTGGTGGTTCGCCAGTTCGGCCAAGGGGCTGCTCGCACCGGCCAGCGAACCGGTGGCCAGCGGGCGGTAGGGGATAAACGCGATGTCGTGGCTGGTGCAGTAGTCCAACACGGGCTCTGCTGAGCGGTCGATCAGGTTGAATTGGTTCTGTACCGACACGATGGCCGCGATCTCCTGCCCGGCCTTCAGCTGGTCGACCGACACCCCGGAGAGTCCGATGTGCCGGACCTTGCCCTCGTCCTGGAGCTTCTTTAGCTCGCCGATCTGGTCCTCGAACGGCACCTTCGGGTCGATGCGGTGCAACTGGAACAGGTCGATACGGTCCAGCTGCATGCGGCGCAGGCTCATCTCTGCTTCTTGGCGCAGATACTCCGGCCGGCCGACCGGCGGCCACTGGCTCGGGCCCGAGCCGGTGACCGGGCCGAAGCGCGTGAGCCCCGCCTTCGTCGCGATCACGAGGCCCTCCGGGTACGGGTACAGCGCCTCCCGGATCAGTTCTTCAGCGACATAAGGTCCGTAGGAGTCGGCGGTGTCGAGGAAATTCACCCCGAGCTCGACCGCGCGCCGGAGCACGCCGATCGCCTCGTCGTGATCGCGCGGTGGGCCCCAAATGCCCGGTCCGGGGAGCTGCATCGTCCCGTAACCGAGACGATTGATCGTGAGGTCGCCGCCGAGGCCAAACGTGCCTGCTCGCTGGGCGGGGAGGAGTTCCGCGGTCATCTCGTTCGTCCCTTCGGTAGGCGGCACCGGCAGCGCGGTGACTCACTGGGCCGCTTTCTTGGTTCTGTGGCTGACATCTATCGGTTCAATCGGATGGCAAGCCTAGTGAGCGCGCCAGCGACTTGGGCGACCCGTCGGAATCCACCACGAGGCCGCGCCCAAGGCCGCACAGCTCGCGGCTCTATCTCACAGCCCAAGGGCATGCGAACACCATGGTGAGATCCTGGGGCACGAAGGCTCTGGCTCCCGCATCACCTCGGTGTGCTGGGGCGCGTCGGGGCGCTCGGACCGTGCGCTTCTCCTCTTGAGCATTGGTGACGTGGGGACGTCAGCGCTGTTTGGCGTGGGCCGAGCGGCGGGGTGTGGGCAGGAGGCGATCCTGCTCCAGTCGTTGCAACTGAGCAGTGTCGGGCTTGATCGTTGAGGCGACCGGTTTTGCACGGTGGTGGTAGCGAGGGCGGGCGAGTAGGGGATCCTGTGGCTTGGACGGCCTCTGGTCGACGAGCGGCGGCTGACTTACGTGCGGGACGGCGAGGAATCCCTGATCGAGCTAGGGCTCGATTCGGTTACGCCCAACCGGTCGTGCAGGCGGCGCAGTGGACGGGACGACCACCAGTTCGCGCTGCCGAGTAGCCCCATCAGCGCGGGTACGAGTAGTCCGCGGACGGCGAACGCGTCGATCAGGACTGCGATGGCCGCGCCCACGCCGAGTTCCTTGAGGAACACGAGTTGGCTGGTCACGAACGCCCCGAGCGCGACAGCGAGGAGGATCGCCGCGGCGGTCACGATCGCGCCGGTTCGTTGCAGGCCGACGGCGACCGCGTCCGCGTTGGCGAGACCGCCGTCGTGGGCCTCCTTGATCCGGGTGAGCAGAAACACGCCGTAGTCGGTGGAGAGGCCGAACACGATCGCGACGAGAACGAGGAAGTCGGTTTGCTCGATCCCCTCGGGCTTGGTGAACCCCAACAGACCTGTGAGGTTGCCGTCTTGGAAGACCAGTACGAGGATGCCGGCGGTCGCTGCGGTGGTGAGCAGGTTCATCAGCAGCGCCTTGACCGGCAGCACCACGGAGCCAGTCATCAGCCACAGAACGCTCACCGTGAGCACGATGAGGAGCGCGATCGCGATCGGCAGCGTTCGCGAGGTCGCCGCGTGCTGGTCGATCAGGTCGGCCGTCGCACCACCCACTGCCACGGGATAGGGCGCGGGCTGTGCCCGGATCGCGTTCACGAGGCTCTGCGACCGTTGTGTGATCGGCGTACCACGAGCGTCGATGTCGATTTCCCAGGTGTCGCGGCCCAGGTCGCGCGGCGCTGAGGCGTGGTACACGCCGGACATCCGCTGCAGCCCGGCGGCGTAGCTGTGTATCGCCGGGCCGGCGTCGGTGGGGGCGCTGAGCGCGAGGATCACGGGGGTGGAGTCCGCCCCCGGGAAGTCCCGCGCGATCGCGTCCGAGACCGTGCGCGCGCTCTGGCCGGCCGGCAGCACGGACGCGTCGATCCCGCTCCAGCGGATCCCGAGGGCGGGCGTGGCGACGACCAGGAGCGCGACCGCGGTCAGCGCTGCGACCACGCCGGGGCGCCGCATCACGGCCCGCGCGAGGCGGTACCAGCGTCCGCTGCCCTCGGGCCCCGGCTTCACCTTCCCCAGCCGCCGTCCCATCAGCACCAGCAGGGCCGGCAGGAATACGACCGTGCCGGCAGCCGCGACCAGCGCGACCACCAGCCCACCGAGCCCCATCGAGACCAGGAAGCGCTGCGGGAACACTGTTAGGCACGCCATCGCAGCCGCCACCGTCACCGCGCTGAACAGCACCGTCCGCCCGGCGGTCTGCATCGTCCGACGCACGGCCAAGGCGACGTCGGCGCCGCGGCCGAGCTCCTCGCGGAAGCGTGAGACGCAGAACAGGCTGTAGTCGATCGCAAGCCCAAGACCGAGACCGATCACCAGGTTCAGCGCGAACGGCGAGAGCGACAGCACCGAGTTGATCGCGCGCAGCAAGGCGAACGCGCCGAGAACGCTGAACCCCCCGATCGCGACCGGCAGCAACGCCGCCACCCCACGGAACACCACCAGCGACAGCAGCGCGAGCAGCGGGAACGCGATCAGCTCCGCGATCGCGAGGGAGCTCGTCGCCTCGGCACCGGTCTGCTGGCCCGCGAGGGCCGTCCCGCCGAGCGCCACCGCGTGGTCTCCCGCGAACGCGTCCTGGAGGCGCTTGACGACATCGCTGTCGCTCGCCCCCGCGCGCAGCGTCGCGGCGACAAGCACCCGCCGACCGTCGCGTGACACGGCCGCAGACCGGCCCGAAGGCGGCGGAAGCGATACACGCGCGATCCCCGGATCGGTCCCGAGCGTGCGCGCGACCCGCGCCACCTCGGCGCTGGAACGCGGCGCGCGCACGAGCGCGATCACCCCGGCGCTCGCGGCCTCCCCGGTCGCACGCTCGATCCGCTCCCGCGCGCGAGTCGCCTGGGAGCCAGGATCCTCGAACGCGTTCGAAGCGCCGAAGCTACCCGGCGCCGGACCACCAATCACACCAACGACCACGAACAGGAGCCCGCCAACTAGGGCCACCCGACGCGGCCGCGAGCACGCCAGAGTCGCCAAGCGCCCGAGCACCGTCACCCGCCGCCCGCGGCCCGATCGGTAACCGCCGAGGTTTGCGGCTGGGCGCCCAGGAGGGGACGCATCCGCTCGCGCTCCGTCGTCGTCTTCACCGCTGTGTTTTGCATGCGCCAACGCTAAGCGCCGGCGGGCGATCGCACATCGGCCCACGGGCCTCAGTTGGAGTCCGACCGCAGTCGGAGATGCCAACCGCTACGGGTGCCGTAGCCCGGGCGTGACCACCCCATGGTCGTAGGCGAACACGATTGCCGCTGCCCGGTCGCGGACGCCGAGCTTGCCGAAGATGCTCCCGACGTGGGTCTTGACCGTCGCCTCAGCGACGTACAAAGCGGCGGCGATCTCCCCGTTGGTAGCGCCGCGTGCCATCAGTCGCAGGACCTCGCGCTCGCGCTCGGTGAGCAGCTCGAGCCGCGCCGCTTCCCGGTGGACAGGCGCGACCCGCCGGCGGTAGTGCTCGAGGATCCTCGGTGCGACCCCGGGATCGAACCACGCCGCCCCGGCGGCGACTGCGCGCACCGCCGCGATCAGCTCCTCCGCCGAGGAGTCCTTGAGAACAAACCCCGCAGCGCCTGCCTCCAAGGCGCTCCACAGCACCTCATCCTCGCCGAATGTCGTCAGCACGAGCACAGCGATCGTGTCCGCCGCCCGAGCGCGCGAGCCGGTCCAGCCTGGGGACCACCAGCGTGTCGCCCTCACGCACAGCGGCCGCCCGGGATGCTGTGCTGAGAGCCCGCGTGCGGGCCGTATCCTTTTCCGAGCCCAACCACGATCGTTCCTTGCGACTGTCTGAGGCCGTCTATGCCCGAGCGCCGCGTCCTATCGACCACCGTTGCCGACGTCACCTGGCTGACCCCGGGCATGGTCCGGATCGTGGTCGCGGGAGCGGACCTGGAGCAGTTCAGCGTCGGACAGTTCACCGATCACTACGTCAAGTGCCGGTTCGGCGACAGGACGCGGTCCTACACGGTCCGCGACTGGGATCCCGAGCACAGGCTGCTCACGCTTGACTTCGTCGTCCACGGCGATCGCGGGATCGCAGGCCCGTGGGCCGCTGGCGCACAGCCCGGCGACGTCCTGGAGATCACGGGATCCGGCGGTGCGTATGCGCCGTCTTGCGAGGTTGACTGGCACCTCATGGTCGGCGATGAGGCCGTGATTCCGGCGATCGTCGTGTCCTTGCGTCGCGTAGGGGAAGGGGTTCCGGTGTTCGTCGTCGTGGAGGTCGACGGCCCAGAGCATCAGCAGCGGCTTGAGTCTCCGGGCGATCTGCGGGTGGTGTGGATCCACCGGTCCGCGGGCGCCGGTGAGGACAGCTCGCTGCTGCTTCAGGCCGTCGAGGCGCTGTCGCTTCCTCGGGGCAGCGGCCAGGCGTTCGTGCACGGGGAGGCGACGGCGGTTCGCCTCGTGCGCCGCCATCTGCTGCTCGAGCGTCGCCTGCCGATCGACGCGCTGTCGGCGACCGGCTACTGGAAGCTACGCCGTAGCGACGAGCAGTGGCGCGCCGAGAAGCCCGAATGGAAGCGACAGGCCGACGCGGATCTGGCAACGGCCTAGGGCGCCGGTCGGCGCGCGGGAGCGGCTTGGTTGCCGCGCCGTGGTGGGCGGCCGGTCAAGGTGTCCGGATCAGCCCCCCCAGAACGTCTCACATCCCAACTCGCCGCGCACGGCGAGCTGGCCCGAGCGCTGCGTGCTGGGGTACTCGTCGGGGGTTGTCCGCCCCAGGGGATTCAATGCGCGCGTGTTGGTCTGCATCGTTCGATTGAGGGAGTTCGGATGCCGTTGACTCAGACCCAGCTCGCGACCGCGCTCGCTGAGCGCGCTGAGATCTCTCGCGCTGAGGCCAAGCGGGTGCTCGGTGTGCTCGAGGAGGTCGTGCTGGAGGAACTCGGGAATGCGCAGAAGGTGCGGATCGGCGGTCTGGTGCAGTTGACCGTTCGCGTCAAGCCGGCGCAGAAGGCGCGCAAGGGTCGCAATCCGGCGACCAGCGAGGAGATCACGATCGCGGCCAAGCCGGCAAGCGTCGATGTGCGTGCGCGTCCGCTGGCGAAGGCGAAGGCGGCGCTGCCGAGCGTGCAGAAAGCGCGCCGGCGCCTGGCTCCGCCGAAGGCCTGACGCAGCGCTCGGCGCTGCGGGGTGTCGGGTACCGAAGGGCTGAGGTCACACCGGAAGCGCACGATGTCGGCGCCGAGCTTGGCGGATGGCAGGGCCGTCGCAGAAGCCCAACGCTCAGCGAACACCGTGCGAAGACGCGGACCGCGGGGCGAGGTGCCAGCGGTGCGGTGTGGCCCGATTGCCGGCGAGGGCTTCCGGTGCGAGTTGAGATGGCCGAGCGTGGCTACGATCGCTGCGGTGTGGGCGGTAATCGAGCATGTCGAATATGAGAGCGCCGGCACCGTACAGCCCATCCGGCAGGCACTCGCAGTCTCCCGCCGGCCACCGCGCCCAGGGCAAACAACCAAGCGCGGCGCGAGCCGCCGTCAAACAGAGCGGCATCGTTGCTGTCGACGACCCATGTCCGCCAGGTTTCGGGTCGCTCAAGGATTCGAGGGGCTTCTACCACCAGATCGCTTTCGCTCTTCCTTTCGGTCTCGCTAGCACGCACGCGGGCGTCTGGCAGTGCCGCCCGGCCGCCGCATTGTCGGGAACGCTTGACCTCCAGCGCGCGATCCCACGCCTTGGCCGTCCCCAGCTTCTCCGGGCCGCTGCATCAGCCCGGGGCCGGCATTCCAGCCGGCACGGATGAGATGTTGATGTCCTTCATCTCCTTTTGCATGGCGCCTCGTGGCGCAGGTTTACGTTCTTGGGGTACACGTTCCGCCCGCGGCTGGCCAAAAGCAAGCATGGCGGCGCGTTCGTCAGCTTCCTCCCGGCGATCGGCAACGACGAGCGCAAGCGCATCGGGCGGGTAATCCGCCGCTGGCGGTTGCACCGTTGGTCGGGCAGCACCCTCACAGCCCTGGCGAAGGCGATCAACGCCGAAGTCCAAGGGTGGATCAACTTCTACGGGCGCTTATACCGCTCGGAGTTGAACCGGCTACTCAGACGGATCAACGAATACCTCATTCGTTGGGCCCGCTGGAAGTACAAGCGGCTGCGCCGCTCCCCCGCCAAGGCACGCAGGTTCCTGGCTCGTGTCTTCAGACGCGAGCCTGGTCTGTTCGCCCACTGGCGGTCCGGCGCACGCCCCGACGGCTGGACGATGGGAGCCGGATGAATCGAGAGGTTCACGTCCGGTTGTATGTCCCGCGAACGGTTATGTTGAGGACGGCCGCGACGCGCCGGTTTCTCCCTGCTCAGTCGGATTTCGTCGGGTGATCTGTTCAACATAATCACAGCGCGTCGAGGAACGCGAGGAGTGTGTCGGATGGCCGGTATCTGCCGGGCTTGGCGCCGAGCGGCGGTTCGTGCGATCGCTTGTTCCTTGAGGGCTGGGTCGGCGTGTTCGTAGATGTGGGTGGTCTGGGTGCTCTCATGCCCGAGCCACAATGCGATCGTCGCGATGTCCACGCCCTTGGCTCTGAGCAGCATCGCGTTGGTGTGCCGCAGCGTGTGCGGGGTGACGCGCTTGGGTTGGAGTGACGGGCAGCTGTCGGTCGCGGTTGCGGTGTGCTTGGCGACGATCACGCCGACCGTGTAGCGGCTGAGTGGCCGGCCCTGGCGGGTCGGGAACAGCGGCTCCTCAGGCTGGCCTTTGCGTTCTTTGATCCACGCGCGCAGGACCTTGACGGTCTCGCCGGTCAGGGTCGTGGAGCGCTTCTTGCGGCCTTTTCCCAAGACCCGGATGTGAGGGCCGGTCCCGAGGTGCAGATCGCCGACACGCAGGCCGGTGAGCTCGGAGACGCGCACGCCGGTTTGGATCATGCGCGCCAGCAGCGCGTGGTCGCGGCGGCCGAGCCAGGTGCGTTTGTTGGGCGCGGCGAGCAGCGCGGCTATCTCGTCGCGATCGAGGTAGTTGACGGTGTTGCGCTCATAGCGTTTGGTGGGGATCGCCATCACCCGGGCGATCGTGTGCGCGTGCTCGGGGTGCTCCAGCGCGGCGAACCGAAGGAGTGGATCGCCCCGAGGCGGGCGTTGCGTGTCCGGGGGCTGTTGCCGCGGTCTTCTTCGAGGTGCTTGAGGAACGCGCCGATCAGCGGCGCGTCGAGATCATCGATGTCGAGCTGGAACGGCTGCTTGCCGGTCTGCTCGTGAGCGAAGCGCAACAGCAGCCTGAACGCGTCTCGGTAGGCGGCGATTGTTTCCGGGCTGGAGCTGTGCTGGGTGATCAGACGGTCGGTGAAATAGGCCTGGAGCGCCGGCGCGAGCGCGGTCATCAGAGCACCTCCGGCGGCTGCTCCAGCCGGCGGCTGATTAGCTCAAGCAACTCGGGGACGGCCTCCAGGTACCAATACGTGCTGGACGGGTCCACATGCCCGAGGAATGCGGACAGCAGCGGCATCCGCCGGTCGATGTCCTGGCCAGCGGGATGCCAGTCCAGCAGCGTGCGCACAGCCAGGGTATGGCGGAGATCGTGCGGGCGGGGTCTGGCGCGGGCGCCGCGGCCGTCCAGGCCGATCTCGCGGATCAGGGTGGTGAACGTCCGGTTGAGTTCCCCACGAGGGACCCGTCGACCGCGCGCGCCGATGAAGAACGCCGGCGTGGAGGGCTCGGGGAAACGAGCGTCGCGCAGTCGCGCATAGTTGCGCAGCGCCCGGATCGTGCTGGGGTGTAGCGGCACCTCGCGCTGCTTCTTCTGCTTGCCCGCGCGGACGTGCACGGTGCCGTGCCGCAGATCGACGTCATGGCGGTCGAGCGCGAGCGTCTCCCCGGGGCGCATCCCGGTGACCGCCAGCAGCCCGATCAGCGTCTGGTGCCGCGCCGCGCGCAATGGCGGCGTGAGTCTGCCTGCGGCCGCGATCAGCGCCTGAATCTCCTGCTCGGTGTAGATGTATGGCGCGATCCGCGGGCGGTGGCCGGGCAACAGGTCCTTGGATGGAACCTCGCTCGCCGGGTCGATCGTCGCGAGATGGCGCGCGAACCCGCGCACGACCGACAGCCGCTGGCGCCAATAGTGTGGGTGCGCGTGGACCGGCATGCGCGCCCACTCAAGCGCCAGCTCGGTGGTGATCCGCTCAGCGCCCGCCCGCTCGAGGAACTCCACGAACCCGTCCAGCAGCCGGCCGTCCTGGGGCATCTCGAACCCGAGCCGGTGACGCAGGCGCAGGTAGTCAGCCAGCGCATCGCGGAGCGTCATGCCGCACCACCTTCCTGCGACGGCCACGGACGCGCGAGCGCGCGCAGCGCCCGGCGGTCGACTTTCGCGTATATCGCTGTCGTCTTTTGCTCGCGGTGGCGCAGCACTTGGCCGATCTCCGCCAGCGACGCGCCCTGCCTGAGCATCTCGGTCGCCGCGGTGTGCCGCAACCGGTGAGCTCCCACGCGCGGAAGCCCCGCCCGGGTGCACGCCTCGCGGACGATCCACCCGATCGTGTGCGGCGCCAGCCCCTGAAGCGGCGCTGTCATCCGCAAAAACAGCGCCCGGCTTTCGCACCGCGGACGGCGGCGAAGATACGACACCACCGCCTCGCCAACATCCACCGGCGCAGCCCAAGCCGTGCGAGCAACAACAGGATCGCGTAATCGCGTCGCCCAACCGTCCGCCGCCTGTCACATGAGCCCAAAAGCTTGCGCACCGCCGCCGGCTCGAGGCCTCGCGGCAGCGTGCGATCGCGCAGATCGGCAACCGCGGGGACCGCCCACACCAACGGCGCCTCGATCAGCCCCGCGAGATGCAGGTAGCGCAGAAACGACCGCAGCGCACTCGCGAGGTCCCGCGCGCCCGACACGCTGCGCTTCGGGCACTCCGCCACTAGAAACATGCTCACGTCGGCCGCCGACAGCCGCTCCACCGCCAGCCCGTCCGGGCCCTCCCGCCCGGCCAGGAACAGCCGCGCGGCCGGGACATACGCATCGCGCACCGTGTGCTCCGACAGCCGCCGCTCGACCAGCAGAAACCGACGGTAGGCGCCCAGCAGATCCTCGAGCGGACTCTCCACGACCCCCACTGCCGGTACCGGCAGCACGCCCAGCCCCCGCGAGTACTCCAGCGGCAGGACCAGGCTCTGCGACGAAACCCACGTCACAAGACCCCGCCCGCGCCGAGACTCCGCGAACCGCCCAGCGTGCTCGACCGTCAGCTCACCCGCATCAAGCCCCTCGCGCTCGAGCCAACGGCTCAGCTGATCGAACTGACACAACCTGTTCGCCGTCGCCGACGATGAATACGCCCGAGACCGCAACCACGCCTCGAACCCCGCCGCGAACGGCGCCAACGGCCCCGACACCACCGGGAACCACACCCGCTTGCCCATCGCTGCCTCCACTCGGATCGCACAACACCAATCCGAGAAGCCTCAACGGACGGCCGCGATTATGTTGAACGCGCTACCCCCACAAACGCTCCTGAGCAGGCAAAACCCGCGGCATCGAGCCCGTCTTCAACATAACCGTTCGCGGGACATACAACCCGTTACGTGGAATTCCACATAACCGGTTCTGCGAGCGCCGGGGGGTGTGATTCCCCCCGGCGACTCACCTGGGTTCGCGCTCAAGAAAGCGCTTGGGCCCGGCTTGAGCGCAAACCAGGGGACGCGACCACCACCACCGTCGAGGAACCCGGATTGGCGAGAAAGCAGGGCTGCGACGGCGGCCGCGTGTCGTGCCTGCCGCTGCTCAGTTGGGGCTGTCTCGCTGTGACTCCCGGCTCGCGCCGTGGCTGTTGCACGACCCCGCCGAAAGGAGCAGCGAGGATCGACGACAGATTGAGTTCTGATCCTAGGGTCGTCGCGGAGCGGCCGCGTCCGCGCAAACGTCAAGCGTCTCTAGCGCCTCGGCCTGTAGCACCCGGCAACCGCGCTCCCATTGGCCCTCGCGGGGTGTGATCGACGCGACGCGGTGCAGCAGCCGGCGCAGACGCATTTCCACGTCGCGCTCGGCAAGCGCGCGTATGCGCTCCTGCCCGTACAGGTTGGCGTTGACCCAGTCGATGGGACGCCAGATGCAGATTCCCAGACAGGGCTGGGGTGCGTCGATGCCGCCGCACCCAGCACACCACCATGTCGTCGCGCCCTCGGCCGGCTCATCCCAAGCTGCGCTGTGCCCGTCGACCTCTGGATAGTGATGCAGGGTGGCGCGTGCAGCGCTTTGCACCGAGCGGTAGGTGGCCTCCCAATCGTCCGGGCCCGGCCGATCCGACCCGAGCTCTCTCGCAACGGCCCGACAGGCTTCCGCGCGGACATGAGCGCCCGACGCGAGCTCCGTCAACCCTTCGAAGTCGACCGCACGAACGAGTTCGAGCTTCTCCTCAGAGCAGCCCTTACCGCAGGTCCCCAACCGGCTCATCGCTCCACACCCGATGCACGTCGGCACAGTGACCCGGTCAGGACGTTGCATGTCTCAACTGTAGGGCTGGGCCCCCGACCGCGGAACTGACCCGGCCAGCCCCACGTGTGCTTGGCGCCAGCACGAAAGCCAGCCGGTGGTCGCGAGACCGCGGAGGCCGCCTCGATCCGACAAGCTCCGGCGCATGGATAACGTCGCCATGTTCTTCCATCTGCTCGGCGCGCTGCTATTCGTCGCCGGGATCGTGCTCGCCGGGACCGCGTTCGAGGCAGCGCGTCGGCGCGACCGGCCGTCCGAGATCGCACTGCTGCTCGGCCTGACGCGCATTGGAGTGCTGCTGGTCGCCGTCGGCGGCCTGCTGGTGCCGATCTTCGGGCTGTGGCTCGTTCATCTCGGCCATTTCGGCTACGGATCGGGCTGGGTCGACGCGGCGATTGGGCTGTACGTCATCGTGCTGGTGCTCGGCGGCCTTGCCGGCCAGCGACCGAAGCAGGCCCGCCAGCTCGCGACCAGGCTCGCCGCAGAACAGGCGCCGCTGAACGAGGAGCTGCTTGCACTGCTCGACGACCGCCTCTCGCGCGCGGAGAACTATGCCTCGCTGCTGGTGGTGCTCGTGATTCTCGTGCTAATGGTGTTCAAGCCTTGAGCGCCGGAGGTCACCGGGGTGCCCGTGCGGCGGGCTCGCGCTCGAGGCGGACCTGGTCCTGATCGCAATCGGATTCGAGCACCCCGAGCACGAGGGCCTCGCCCAGCAGCTGGGGCTAGAGCTCGACCGCCGCGGCAACATCCGCACCCGGCAGACCTACAGGACCTCCGTCGCTGGCGTGTACGCGTGCGGCGACGCGCGCATCGGACAGTCGCTGATCGTGACCGCGAGATGCTCGCGATCGGCGCATGGAGCGGAGAAGCCGACCGCACGCTTCGGCACGAGGCCGAGGCGGCGGGCACCGTCCGGCCGGAAGAGGAGTTCTTCAGCGGCCCGGGGACCCGCCGGCGCTAGGCTGGCTCTTCAGTCCGGCCGTCTCGGGGCTGGGTGGAGTTTGAGTGGTGCGGCGCCGCATCGAGGGCCTGAGCGGGACCCTCAAAGTCGATTGCGCGGCCTGGACGGTCCGGCGTCAGCCGCCACCAGCAGGTCGGCGACAGGTTCTGAAAGACCCGCTACGCCTATAGTTCGGCTCCGACTAGTGTCGGCTCGTGGTGCAGCGTGACCCCGAATGCTGCCCGAACCCCATCCAGCAGTTCCTGGGCGAGTGCGAGCAGCTCGGTGGTGGTCGCGTCGCCGCGGTTGATGAGCGCGAGCGTGTGCTTGCTCGAGATGCCGACGCGACCTTCGCCGTAGCCGCGGTGAAAGCCCGCGCGCTCGATCAGCCATGCGGCCGAAGTCTTCACACGCAGATCCACCTCGAGCCACGCCGGCGGTCGGATGTCCTCGCCGAGAAACTCGGCCGCGCGGCGGGTGAGCGCGGCGAACTCCTCGCCGGAGAGAATCGGATTGACGAAGAACGAGCCGGCGCTGACCGAGTCCGGATCGCGCGAATCGATCACCATCCCCTTCTTCCGGCGCAGACCGAGCACCGCCTCACGCACCGCTGACAGCGGCGGCTGCGCCCCCGGCTCTACGCCCAGGACCCGCGCGAGCTCTGCGTAGCGGACCGGGCGCCCGCCACACGAGCGCTCGAGCACGAAGGTCACGCCGAGCACCACGTAGCGAGTCGAGCGCCGGAAGACGCTAGAGCGATAGGCAAACTTGCACTCCGTGGGCGCGAGCTCGACGTCGGTCCGCGCCTCGCGGTCGTAAGCGCGCACCGAGGCGATCCTGTCGGCGACCTCCTGTCCGTATGCGCCGACGTTCTGAATCGGCGTGGCGCCGGTAGACCCGGGTATCTCCGAGAGGCACTCGATCCCCGCCAGTCCCTCGGCCACGCAGCGCGCCACCAGCTCGTCCCACGGCTCGCCCGCCGCGACGAACAGCCGCACGCGGTCCCCGCGCGTGTTCGCCGAGATCCCCCGGGTGAGGACGCGGACGACCGTGCCCTCGAAACCCGCATCGGCGATCACCAGGTTCGACCCGCCCGCCATCACCAGCAGACCCTCGTCCGCGGCATCGGCCGCAGCGACCGCCTCGACAAGCTCATCAGCGGTCCTTGCTTCCACGAGCCGACGCGCGCGGCCACCGAGGCGCAGCGTCGTCAGGTCCGAGAGCGGGACGTCGTAGCGCTCTTCTATGAGGGAAACCTACGACCGGCACGCGACAGCGACGTCATGACTGATTCTCCTCGCCTGCCTGCTTGGCCGCGCGCCGGCGAGCGTAGAGCTTCTCACGGATCGTCATCGCGCCAGGATGGCCGCTACCGGGCCACGGCGTCAGCAACAGCAGCAGCCGCGCGTCGGCGGAAGCGATGACCTCGTGCCGCTCCCCGGGAGCGAACTCCACCAGCAGCCCTACGCCCCCGCTCGCGCGCTCGCCCTCGGCGGTCGCGACCTGGATCTCGCCGTCGAGTACGACTAGCCACGCGCGCTCGTGAACCTGATGGTCGGAGAGGCTCTCGCCAGCCGCGAGGTCGAGCACGATCGCGCGTGCCACATCGCTCGAGGAAAGGATCTCCGGCAACCGCGGCTTCAGATCGAGCGCCTTCAGATCCCAGCTGTTCACGATCACTCCTTCCGTTCGGTTGGGCCCATCGAGGTGTCGTTTCACGGCAGGCTAACCGGTCGCCGCTCGGCCCGGGCTTGGCTCCGCTGTCGATCGCGGGCTCGACTCACTCGTGGCTGAGCGGCTCGTCGCCATCGCCGCCGGCCCGCCTCGCCAATGCGTACACGAGGTCCGAGGCGCGGTTCACGAACGCGATCAGCGTGGCGCTCACCGTCATCCCGCCCTCGCGCGCGGCGACGAGGCGTCGCTCGGCGCGGCGCAGGAAGGTGCGCGCTAGATCGAGTGCGGCGGAGGCCGGCGTGGCGCCCGGTACGACGAACGCGGGATGCAGCGGATGCTCGGCCACCCGCCGGTCGATAGTCTGCTCGAGCGCGGCCGTCATTCCCACCGTCACCGTCGACGTACCGGGAACGAGCCTGTCGCGTGCTCGCGGATTAGCGGCAGCCTCCGCCGCGGCGACGAACAGGCCACGCTGTAGGTCGAGCACGATCGCCTGAAGGCCTTGGTCCTCCAAGCTTGCGCGAGCCATACCGAGCGCGGCGACCGCCTCGTCCACAGCACCGCACACCTCCACGATGGGATCCGCCTTGGAGACGCGCCCGCCGAACAACAGGCCGGTCGTACCGTGATCGCCGGTCTTTGTGTAAATCGGCGGCTTGCCGCCAGCTGCCATCCTCCTCACCCTCGGTCCTCGGCGTGCGGCGCCGCGCCCGACCACGGTTGCGGTTCGACGAAGAACACCTCTGTGTGCACGCGCGCGCTGCGCCCCGAGGCCGTCGGCGGCGGTCGCACATGCCAGCACAAACCCTGGTGCGCCGGCGATGAAGACATCGGGATCGCCCAGGTCTTGGTAGAGCGTGGCAGCAGCGCCGGAATCCGGCCGCGCGGGGGCGGGCCGGCGTCGCGGGTCAGGGTGCGGATGAAGCGGAACTGCGGGTGTCGTGCCTGCCAGCCTGCAAAGCGCTCGCGGTCGATCACGTCGGCTTCGGTGCGCGCCGAGAAGATCAGCGTCAGGGATCGATCCGCGCCGGCGGAGAAGGCCGCCTCGATCAGCGCCCGTACCGGCGCCACGCCCGACCCGGCAGCCAGGAACAAACAGGGCGCTGTCGAGGTGGGGTCGTCGACGAACGTGCCGTAGGGGCCAGAGATGCTGACCTCCTCGCCGACGCGCAGACGCTCATGGACCCAGGTGCTGGTCTCCCCGTCTGGCACGCTCGTCACGAGCAGCGAGATCAGCCCGTCCGGGCGCGGTGCGTTCGCGATCGAGTACGACCGCGGCGGGACTGCGTGGTCGCGGTCCTCCAGCAGCACGTACTCGCCCGGGAGGTAATTCAGCGCTCCGGCGGCCGGCCGCAACCACAGCTCGATGATCGTCGCAGTGCGCCGCTCGGTGTAAAGGACGCGATACGGCTCCTCGAAGCTCATCGGCGCAGCGATCCGCGCTGCTGAGGGGCCAGTCCATGCATCAGCCATCGCGCACCAGCTCAGCGACGACGACAGCGTTGTTGTGCTTCTGGTCGCGGGCGGCGTACACGATCGTTACCGGCCCCTTCTTCGCGCGGGCGCGCAGCTCGTCGACCTGGTCCGCACGGTCGGCAAGCTCGGCGCGGTAACGACCGCGGAACTCGTCAAACCGCTCCGGAACATGGTCAAACCACTTGCGCAGCACATCGCTGGGCGCCAGCTCGCGCGCCCACTCGTCCAGCCTCGTGCGTTCTCGGGAGATGCCGCGGGGCCAGACGTGGTCGATCAGCACCCGGTGGCCGTCACCGGATTCGGCCTCGTCGTAGACCCGCTTCGTGCGCACGTCGAGAGCCATCTCAGTCTCCGCGGTAGGCGACAATGCGGCTCCAGAACGGGCGCGAGGTGGTCGGCTGGTTCATCAAGTCCTTCTTGGCTAGCTGAGGTCCAGGTCGCAGTGCGCCGTGCGGAGGTAGCCGATCACCGCGGGGTCCTCGGTCTGCAGGCGCTCGAGCGGCTCGCCGGTACAGGTGCACAGGTCAACGACGGCGTGTTGGTTGGAGATGTCGACGACCCGCCAGTGGGCACCGAAGAGCAACCAGCGCTCGAGACCGTCGATGGTCAGGGTTTCGGTCGTCATCGTTGCTCCAATCAGTCTGACGTCGCTGGAGGTTCGAGCAGGCGCGCCGGCTCCTCCGCGCCGGGGAGCATCAGTGGTGTCGGGCACGTTCCGCCCGCGGGAGCTGCGGTTCGTGTTGTCCATGCCCTCTAGCGCGCCGCAACACCGGTGTTCTTACCTCTCGCGCCGCGTTCGCTGACTGCTACGTTCAGCCCGCGGGTCGCCGCCGTGCCGGGCGCCGTCCGAAGGGTTGACTTGGGGCCTCGCCCGCGGCGAGCTTTGGGATCGCGCAGCTCACCGCTTGGTGTGGTGACGGTGACCGCCTGGCCGTGATGGATGATCTGCAGCGGCGGGTCCCGCCAACAGCGAATAGCGGGCCTGGTGATGCTTGACCTCGACCTTTAGCCGCCGATCGCGAAAGCATAGGCCGAAGGACAGGCGGGTCAGTCCCTCCGGGAGGAGGGGTGTGAAGCTCAGGGCGCCGTCGTGGTCGCGCATTCAGCCGAATCCGGCGACCGCGACGATCCAGGCGCCCGCCAACGAGGCGATGTGCCGGCCGTCGCGGGTGTTGTACTCCAGGTCGTCGAGATCCATGAGCGTGGCCTCGGCGAAGTAGTCATCCGGGTCGATGTCGGCGCCGACCGATACAGCGATCGCCCCGAACATCCGCCCGTTCTTACGCAACCGCTTCGAGCGCGGTGCGACCGGGAGGCGTCCAGGGCCCGTCGTCGCCAGCTCCGCGGATCGCATCGGCAGGGCGGATCGCTCGTAACGTGCTCACGTCGTGTCGCGCGCGCTGATCACGGTCACGCATCGCGCGGCGCACGGTGACAATGCGTCGCCGCCGCACAGCCGGATCGATGCTCGCCGCCCACCGGAACCAAGCGGAGCGACAGACGCCGCGGTCGACGTACCGGGCGAAGCTGGGGGGCTCATATCTATCCAGCGTCGAACGCGCCGCCCGCTCATACCGCCCCGCAGGCTCGGATCTGTCGGGTGGCGACCAACCTCGGGTCACCGTCGCCCTATCCCGTCACTCACGGCTGGGATCTCGAGGCAACGGTGCTCTGGTCGCTCGCCCGAGCCGCCCGCCCCTAAGGGGGCCGCGCGGTGCCGGGCTGGGGGTAAGACGGCGCGTGAGGTCGACGCTGGGAGAACATGCACGAGACCTGGCTCGGCCCGCTCAGACCTCCGCGTGGAGCGCCGCGTGACGCGTCGCTCGCGGCCGAGGCGAGGGTGACGGAACACCCGCTCTCGGCCCGCGCGGCTCCGCGTCCGGCGGGGCGTTGGCGCTTGCAGCGGCCGGAGCTCTACTACGTCGGGCGGCGCCCCGCGGCGACCGAGGTCCACATCGTCAGCCGCACCGAGCTCGAGCCGCTGCCCCATCTCAACTATCAGAGCGTTGTGCCGTTCGACTGGGGCTGCTGGACAGCGGGCGCGCTGGAGCTCGCCTTCGCCATGCTTGCGCACACCACCCAGAGCCGGCCAACGAACCTTGTCTGCCGAACGTTCTGCGGCGAGATCGTGGCGTGCCTGGACCCTGCCGGTTTCGTGCTCAGCAACGGGGACGTCGCGCTGTGGCTGATGATCGCCTTCTCGGACGCCGAACCGCCTCCACACGATCAGAATCCCGACGGTCATGTAGACATGGGCCGGCGCGCAGCCCGCTGGATCCGCTCACGGCTGAGGCGAGCATGAGCGCTTCGAATGTCAATGGCGCTCGATCTCGTGGCCTGCGGGTCCCGCCACGGCCGCGCGGGAACTGGACCGTCGTGGCGATCGACCCCTTGCTTTCGGTTGCCGGCAGTGCTAATTTATTTACAGTCCAATTGTGTAAAAGAGGATCTAGATGAGCGCGACAGCCACACCCACGGCAACACCCAGCTCCGACGGACGGACGGCTCGCAGGCTATTGGCTCGTGGCACGCAACTCGTGCACGAGCCTGCGCCGAGCGTCCCCCAAGAACGCGGTGGGGTCGTGCTGTTTCAGGTGCCGTTCGCGAGCACGATGAGCGATTGCGACCTCGCGCTGCTCGCGCGGCTGCTGGACCTCTCGACACACATGTACCCCAAGATGCGCCCGGACCCGAACAGCCCCGGCGTCGCCCGGCCGGACCACTTCTCCGGCCTGTTCTTGAACCGCGGCACGACCGCGGGACAGTGGGTGCTCGAAGCTCGCACGTGGGGTCACCCAGCACCGCAAAGCGTCCACGAGTGGAACTTGCTCGCCGCGTGGGCCGCGCGCCAACTCGACTCCACCGTGCCCTTTCCCGAGCGCCTGCCACCCAGCGCGCCCGAAATCCCTACCCACCCAGTGGCGCGGTTCGCGACCAGGCCCCTCGCCCGGATCCGCGGCCGTATCGTCGGTCTTCGATGAGCGCCCCGACTGCAGCCGGGACGGGCAGGCTCGACCCCGAGTCGCGCGCATGGCTTGCACAGCTGCACGGCAAGGGTTCGGTGCGCGAGGCGGCGATCGGGCGGTTGCACGCGCTGCTGTTGGGAGAGGCTCGCCACGAGGTTCGACGTCGCACCGCCGCGCTGGCGCACCCTTCCGGTCGCGACCTCGACGACCTTGCGATGCAGGCCGCCGACGACGCGCTCGTGGCGGTCCTGGGAAAGCTTGACCAGTTCCGTGGCGATGCGCGGTTCACCACCTGGGCGCGGCGGTTCGCCGCGCTCGAGGTGCCGGGCAAGATCCGCCGGCGGCTCGGCCACACTTGCGAGACGCCGACCGACAGCGATCACTGGCCTGACCGCGCCGGCTATGAGGGCCCCCAGGAGCTCAGCGAGGCCAGCGAGCTAGCGCGAACGCTCGCGCGCCTGATCGCGCACGAGCTGACCGCCCACCAGCGCGAAGTCCTGATCGCCCTGACGATCGACGAAGTCGGCGCAAAGAGCCTCGCGCACCGCCTTCACTCGACGCCCGGCGCCGTCTACAAGACGCTGCACGACGCGCGCCGCAAGCTCAGGCAAGAGTTCGCCAGCGAACGCGCAGACCACGAGCCGGTCACGAGTCGGCCACGGTCTGGCCCACTCCCTTGCCGTTCCGACCGGACGACTGCGGCGCGGAGCCCGATGAGCGTTCTGGAGGTTATGAGATGAGTACGATCGATCCGGCCGGCACCCTCGGTGAGCTCGTCGCCGAACGACCCGCGCGCGCGCCGCTGTTCGAACGGCTGCGGCTCGACTACTGCTGCGGCGGAAGCCAAACGCTCGCCGAAGCATGCAGAAAGCGCGGACTCGAGATCGACACCGTACGCGCGATGCTCGAGGCACCTGACGCGGCAAGCATCGAGCGTGAAGGCTTCGAGCCGACAGACTGGCGTCGCGCGAGCATCGCCGAGCTGTGCGCCCACATCGTTGAGGCGCACCACAACGGCCTGCGAGAATCGCTGCCGCGGATCGAGGCGCTGCTCTCGACCGTCGTGCGAGTTCACGGCAGCGAGCATCCCGAGCTACGCGAGCTCCAACGAGCATTCGCTGAGATTCGGGGGGAGCTCGAGCCACATCTCGCACGCGAGGAGAGCGTGCTCTTCCCGGCCTGCATCGCACTCGAACGACGCGGCATCGGAATCGAGGAAGCGCTGCTTGAAGAGCACGAGCGCGAGCACGCGAGCGTCGGCGATGGACTTGCGGCGCTGCGCGCGCTAGGCGGCGACTACAGCCCGCAGCAAGCGCTATGCGGCACACACCGCGCCCTCCTCGACGCGCTCGCTGCTTTCGAGCGCGACCTCCACCAGCACATCCACGAGGAGAACAACGTCTTGCTCCCGCGAGCGCGCGAGCTGAACGCCCTAGGCCCAAGCCAGCCGACCCGGCCGGATACCCCGAATGAGCGCGCCGAATCCCCAATGAACGCACCCAGGAATCACCGCCGCGCCAAAGAGGGAGAGTCGCTACCACGCTGCTGCGAGACGTGGATCGTCGAGCAGACCCGCGCCTGGGCAGTGCGCCCCTGAACGGCGAGCTGCCAGACCGCGGCAGTTCAAACGAAGGCATCGGCGAGCGCGAGCGCCATCAGGGCTCCCCCGGTCTGGCAGCCCGGCTTGGCTGACGGCGCGCAACAGCCCGATCAGGCCTCACTTTTCTCAGAGAGGGCGGGCTTAGGCGTCCGGCCTTCGAGATGCGGCTCCGGGCCTGTCGACGGCCGGCCGCGATCCCCGGTCGCGAACGTGCGGCCGTCGATCAGGCGCACGACCTCGAGCGCAACGACCGAGGTCATAGCGACGTGCACCGCAAACGCGAGCATCCACCACCCCCTTTCCTCTCTGGTGGGGTCGCGCCGCTCGTGCTCGGGGTGATCGGCTTCTTGGGCTCGCGCGATCACCCCGTGCCCGATCGGGTGGCGTTCAATGGGGTCGTCTTCGTATTGGTCCGCACCCGATCTCGGCTGGTCGGGCGTGACGGCGTGGCGTCGTCTGTCTTGGTTCCGGTGCTTGCCCAGAGCGGACGCTGAGGCCGGGCGCGAAGAGCTTGGAGGCGCTCCCAATCCCGGCCAGCAAACATGGCGGGATAGCGTCGCTAGGTCCCGGTCGTTGATCAGGCGGTCGCGTGGTCGCCCGCGGCGAGGCGGGGATGCGCGCGGCCGGAGGAGTAGTCGAGCCGGCGCAGGATTGTCACGCGCCGGCGCGGGGTGGCATGCGCGAGCGCACGCTCGATCACTGCCCGCTCGCCTGGCGTGGGCAGGCCGTCTCGTCGGCTGACCGGATGATGGGGGGAGCGCTGAGCGCTGGCGCGTAGTCCCAGCGCACATAACCGTCGGCACACGGCGGCGTCTGAGCGGCCGAGCAGCTCGGCGAGCCGCGCGGGGTTCAGGGCGTGATGCAGGCGCAGCAGCTCGTCTTCCTCGCCCGTCCAGGGGCGAGCGCGGCGTGGCGCGGGCGCGGGCCGAGGCGGCTTTGCCCCGAGCCGCGCGGCACGCCTGCGTATCGCCTCCGGGGTACGGCCCAGCCGCTGTGCCACGTCCTCCAGCGTGGCCCCGCGGGCGGTCAGCTGCGCCAGACGCTGGTCGTCCTGGATGCTCCAGCGGCGGGCGTAGGTGGCCAGACCGAGCTTGCGGGCGCGGGCGGGCACGCTCGCCGCGCTGCGGTGCGGCAGCTGGCGGGCGATCTGAGCACAGCCCAGGGCGCTGGTGTAGCCGTCACGGATCAGTGCGTCCTCCCAGTCCGTCCAGCGGCGGCGGGGCGTTGGGCGATAAATTCCCAGTTGCTGGGCGTGTAGGCGCACGGCGTCGGGTGAGCGCCCGAGGCGGCGGCCCAGCGCTACGAGGTCCCCGCGCTCGGCCAGGCACACGCGAATCGCCTTGTCCTCATGCGCTAGGTACGGGCGCGCTGGAGGCGGTGGGGTCACGAGCGTGCGGCGCCGCGCGCGGACTTGTTTTGTTGAGCGGCCGAGCCGTTGGGCGAGCAACGGGGCAGGCAGGCCGGTGGCCGACCCCGCCCTCAGCAGCGCCTGCTCCCGGGGCGACCAGGGCCTTGAGGGGCGGCGCGGAGCGATCCCGAGCGCCTGGCGGCGAGCGACGACAGCGTCTGGAGAGCGTGCGAGCCGGCCAGCGATCTGCTCCACGGGGAGCTGGTCAGCGTATAGCCGACGGAGCAGCTGGTCTTCGGCTGTGCTCCAGCGCGTCACCACTGCTCACCTCAAGCGGCAGCTAGGTCCGCGGGAGCGCTTTGACGTCGTCGAGTCGGGAGCGGATCTCATGCGGTTTGCTTGCGGTAGAAGTCAGCGTTGAGCTCGATGAAGCGCTGCCACTCCTCGGGCACCTGGTCCTCGGAGGTGATCGCGTCCACGGGGCAGGCCTCGACGCAGGCATCGCAGTCGATGCACTCCTCCGGATCGATGTACAGCTGGTCGACCTGCTCGTAGTCGGGCTCATCGGGGGTGGGATGGATGCAGTCCACCGGGCAGACCTCGACGCACGAGTTGTCCTTGACCCCGATGCACGGTTCAGCGATTACGTACGCCACAGCGCAACTCCCTCTGTCCGAACGTTTTTACGAGCTAGGCTAGGAAAATAGCAGCGTGGGTGCTTTGCCGAGGATGTCTATGAGAAGCTCTTTGCGTGGCTCCCGTAGCAGCCGACGGTCCGGGTGACGCCCTGGCCCAGCCAACCCGCGCCCGGTTGTTCGCGCGCCTGTCGAGCCTGGGCCGGCCTGCGGGCACCGATGAGCTAGCCGCAGAGCTGACCCTTCACCCGAGTGGGGTGCGTGTCCATCTCGAACGTTTGGAGGCCGCGGGACTCATCTCTCGCGAGCGAGCGCCCCAGCCCCGCGGACGACCGCGCGACAGCTGGTCCGTCGCGCCCGACGCCCTCCCCGGCGGCGAGCCGCCCGACGCCTACCGGCACCTCGCGCGCTGGCTGGCCCGCAGCACCCCGCCCCGTCCAGGACGCCTGCGCGAGATCGAACGCGCCGGACGAGAGCTCGGTCGCGAGCTCCCTCACGACCGGACCGGATCGCCAGCCGAGGAAACGATGGGCCGCACCCTCACCGCGCTCGGGTTCGCGCCCCAACGCGAGCGAGGCGAAGCAGGGCGGGTCGTCTATCGGCTGGGGAACTGCCCCTACCGCGAAGCGGTCCGCGAGAACCAACAGGTCGTCTGCACGCTGCACCGCGGGCTGACGCGCGGCCTGCTTGACGAGCTCAAGCCTTCGGCGCTACTCACAAAGTTTACTCCCGAGGACCCCGACCGAGCCGGATGTCTGATCGAGGTCGAAGACTTCGAGCGGGCGCCGAGCGGCTCTTCGTGATCTGCGCCGAGCTCCGCCGATCGTTCAACGGGGAACTTATCGCCCGTGCCACACCGGGCCGCCCGCGGATCGCGGCTTACCCGCTCGGGCACTTGTTGGACCGGGCGAGGCACGGACTACTCTTTTTGGGACTCCTCTCCATTTGGGGATGAATCTGGCGGCTCGTGGCGTCGTGCGCGATGTCAGCGGCTGGTGGCCGCGTGCTGCCAGCGATCGGAGCCGAGGCTCGTCGCAAGCAGCGAAATCCGGTGCTCCCGGCAAGGCTCAGTGCCCGGCTGAGCCTTGTGAGCAGGGTTTTGTGCCTTGTGGGCTCGTGGCTGCTGCGTGCCCTGTGCTTGTGCCGGAGCGGGGTGTCCTGCGAGAGGGCGTCGCCCGCCGGCCATGGATGGCCGCGCGGAATGGGCACGGACGGCCGTCTCGCAGACGTGCGCAACTTTCGACGCTGGGCCGTGCCGCCTGAGAACCCTCCGGATAGCACGGGATTCATCGTCGCAGCATCGCGCGAGTCACCCCCAAACGGAGAGGAGCCCTTTTTTTCCGACCCGGTCTATGAAAAGCTTTCGTCCATGGGCCTCGACCCGCTGCTCGACCGCCGCAGCCATCGCCGGGCGAGTCCGTTGCCGCGCCCGGCGATGCGGCCCGCCATTGTCCCTGCGGTGCTGAGGTGCACGCGATGATCCGCGGTTCATACCGCATGACACAGTCCTGGCACCTTGTTCAAGTCGGCATGCTGCGGTCGCTGCGTGAGCGGGGGGTCGCGCCCGATGGCTGACGGGTTGAGCCCGCTGCTCGAGGCCCACCGGTTCCTTCGGCGCGGTCCGATCAGTGCGGAGGGGTGGAGTCAGCTGGTGGCGAAGGATCGGGCGTGGGAGCGCTCGTACCGGGGTCGTTGGGCGCACGACAAGGTGGTGCGTTCGACGCATGGCGTGAATTGCACGGGGTCGTGTTCGTGGAATGTGTATGTGAAGGAGGGGATCATCACTTGGGAGTCCCAGGCGGTGGACTATCCGTCGGTGGGGCCTGAGATGCCGGAGTACGAGCCGCGTGGCTGTCCGCGGGGTGCGTCGTTCTCTTGGTATACGTATTCGCCGCTGCGCCTGCGTCATCCTTATGTGCGCGGCAGTCTGTTGGAGATGTTCCGTGAGGCGCGCGAGCGGCTCGGGGATCCGGTCGACGCGTGGGCGGAGATCGTGGACGATCCGCAGCGGGCGGGGACGTACAAGCGTCAGCGCGGCAAGGGCGGGTTCGTGCGCGCTTCGTGGGACGAGGTCACGGAGCTGGTTGCCGCGGCGCATGTTCACACGATCAAGCGCTATGGACCGGATCGGGTGGTGGGGTTCTCGCCGATCCCGGCGATGTCGATGGCGTCCTACGCGGCGGGCACGCGTTTTCTGTCGTTGATCGGCGGGGTGATCCTGTCGTTCTATGACTGGTATGCGGATCTGCCGCCGGCCTCGCCGCAGGCGTTCGGCGATCAGACCGACGTGCCGGAGTCAGCGGATTGGTGGAACGCGAGCTATCTGCTGATCTGGGGGACGAACCTGCCGACGACGCGCACGCCTGACGCGCACTTCATGACCGAGGCTCGCTATCGCGGCCAGAAGGTCGTCGTCGTCTCCCCGGATTACGCCGAGCATACGAAGTTCGCCGATCACTGGCTGCCGGCGCAGCCCGGGACGGATGGGGCGCTGGCGATGGCGATGGGGCACGTGATCCTGAAGGAGTTCTACGTCGATCGTAAGGTGCCCTATTTCGAGCAGTACGCGCAGCGCTTCACTGACCTGCCGATGCTGGTTACGTTGCGCGAGCGCGGCGACGCGTACGTCCCCGACCGGCTTCTGCGCGCCTCTGACCTGGGCGTGGAGGAGGAGAACGCCGACTGGAAGACGGTGGTGCTGGACGGTCTCACGGGCGAGCCGGTGGCTCCGGGCGGATCGGTCGGCCACCGCTATGCGCCCGGCGACGAGGGGCGCTGGAACCTGCGCTTGGAGGGGGTGGTGCCGGCGCTGACGCTGCTTGACCGAGCGCAGGAGCGCGTCGCGGTGGACCTGCCGCGCTTTGACGTCGGTGAGAGCGAGGGCGGAGGGGTCGTGCGCCGCGGCGTGCCCGCGATCCGGGTGGGTGGTCAGCTGGTCACGACGGTGCTCGATCTGACGCTCGCGCAGTACGGCGTGCGGCGCCCCGGACTGCCGGGGATCTGGCCGGCCGGCTATGACGATGCCGAACAGCCGTGCACGCCGGCGTGGCAGGAGCAGATCACCACCGTCGACCGCCACCTCGCGGTGCGGGTGGCGCGCGAGTTCGCCCGCAACGCCGAGCAGACCAAGGGTCGGTCGATGATCTGCATGGGCGCGGGGACCAACCATTGGTATCACTCCGACCAGACATACCGCACATTCCTCTCGCTGCTGATGCTGTGCGGCTGCGAGGGCGTCAACGGCGGCGGCTGGGCGCACTACGTCGGGCAGGAGAAGGTGCGGCCGTTGACCGGCTGGCAGACGGTCGCGTTCGCGCTGGATTGGGTGCGCCCGCCGCGCCATCAGTCCGGAACACCGTTCTTCTACATGGCGACCGATCAATGGCGCTATGAGCGCGTCCAGCCCGAGCATCTCGCGTCCCCTTTGGGTCGTGGCCTGTTCGCGGGGCGCCACATCCTCGACGTCAACGCATTGGGAGCTCGGCTGGGGTGGCTGCCGTCCTATCCGAGCTTTGATCGCAACCCTCACGAGCTCGTGGCGGCGGCGGAGCGCGAGGGGATCGACCCGGCCGAGTACGTGGTTCGCGAACTGCGCGAGGGCCGCCTGCGCTTTGCGTGCGAGGACCCCGACGCGCCCGAGAACCACCCGAAAGTGATGACTGTCTGGCGGGCGAACGTGCTGGGGTCCTCGGGCAAGGGGCACGAGTATTTCCTCAAGCACCTGCTCGGCGTGCCCGACAGCGCGGTGCGGGCGGATGAGTCGCCGCCGGAGCTTCGCCCCCGCGAGGTCGTCTGGCGCGATGAGGCGCCCGAGGGAAAGCTCGACCTGCTGACGACGATCGATTTTCGGATGACGAGCAACTGCCTGTTCTCCGATGTCGTGTTGCCGGCGGCGACGTGGTATGAGAAGTTTGACCTCTCCTCGACGGATCTGCACCCGTTCGTGCACGCCTTCAACGAGGCGATCGCGCCGCCGTGGGAGGCCAAGTCAGATTGGGACGCCTTTCACCGGATCGCGAAGGAGTTCTCCCGCCTCGCCGAACATCACCTCGGCAAGCGCCGTGACCTCGTCGCCGCGCCATTGCTGCACGACACGCCGGATGAGATCGCCCAGCCTTTGGGCGAGGTGCGCGACTGGAGGGCGGGGGAGTGCGAGCCCGTCCCTGGCCGCACGATGCCCAAGCTGCTGGTGATCGAGCGCGATTACCCGCACGTCGCGGAACAGTGGGCGGCGCTCGGACCGCTGCTCGATGAGCTCGGCAGCGCGACCAAGGGCGCGAGCTGGAAGCCGCTTCAGGAGATCGCCGAGCTGCGCTCAAAGAACGGGGCGGTGCGCGTCGGCGTGGCCGACGGGCGACCGTCGCTGGAGCGCGTCGAACACGCTTGCGAGGCGATCCTGGCGCTGTCTGGCACCTGCAACGGTCGGCTCGCGGTGGAGGGGTTCCGCTCGATGGAGAAGCGCACGGGCGTCCCGCTCGCCGACCTCGCCGCGCCGCGCGAGGGGGACCGCATCACCTTCCAGGACACTCAGGTGCAGCCGCGCACAGTGATCACCTCCCCGGAGTGGTCGGGGATCGAGTCACACGGACGTCGCTACGCGCCGTTCACGACTAACGTCGAGCGTGAGAAGCCCTGGCACACGCTGTCGGGGCGGATGCACTTCTACCTCGACCATCAATGGATGCTCGAACTGGGCGAAGGGCTGCCGGTATTCCGCCCGCCGCTTCACCACCGCGCGATCTTCGGCGACCAAGGCGCCGAGGACGGGTCAGGACGGGTTGAGCTAACGCTGCGCTATCTGACGCCGCACTCGAAGTGGTCGATCCACTCCGAGTACCAGGACAACCTGCACATGCTGACGCTGTTCCGCGGCGGCGGGATGCTGTGGGTCAGCCGCGAGGACGCGCAAGCGCTGGAGATCAAGGACAACGACTGGGTTGAGGCCTACAACCGCAACGGCGTCGTTTCCTGCCGCGCGACCGTCTCGCACCGCATCCCGCAGGGAACGTGCCTGATGTACCACGCCAAGGACCGCCATCTGAACGTGCCGCTGACCGAACTGGAGGGAAAGCGCGGCGGGACCGATAACTCGCTGACGCGGATCGTGATGAAGCCGACGCACTTCATCGGCGGCTACGCCCAGCTGAGCTTCGGCTTTAACTACTACGGGCCCACGGGCTCGCAGCGCGACGAGGTCACCGTGCTGCGCAAGCGCGTCGAGGAAGTGAGGTACTGAGTGAAGATCCGGGCGCAGGTCGGGATGGTGATGAACCTCGACAAGTGCATCGGCTGCCACACCTGCAGCGTGACTTGCAAGCAGGTGTGGACCAACCGGCCGGGCGCCGAGTACATGTGGTTCAACGACGTCGAGACCAAGCCCGGACTCGGGTACCCCAAGCGCTGGGAGGACCAGGAGCAGTGGCAGGGCGGCTGGGAGCTCGATCGAAAGGGACGGCTGCGGCTGAAGGCCGGCGGGCGGGTCAAGAAGCTGCTGTCGATCTTTCACAACCCCGACCTGCCGACGATCGACGACTACTACGAGCCCTGGACCTATGACTACGAGAAGCTGATCAACGCACCGCTGTCCAAGCGCGACCCCGTCGCGCGGGCACAGTCCCAGCTGACCGGGCGCAAGATGCAGAGCATCGAGTGGGGCCCTAATTGGGACGATAACCTCGCCGGCGCGCCGGAGCGCATCCATCAGGACCCGCTGACCGACGGGATCCAGGACCAGGTGAAGGCGACCTATGAGCAGGCGTTCATGTTCTACCTGCCGCGGATCTGCGAGCACTGCCTGAACCCGTCTTGTGTCGCCTCGTGTCCGTCGGGGGCGATGTACAAGCGTGAGGAGGACGGGATCGTGCTCGTCGATCAGGCCAAGTGCCGCGGCTGGCGTTTCTGCGTTTCGGGTTGCCCGTACAAGAAGGTCTACTTCAACCACCGCACCGGCAAGGCCGAGAAGTGCACGCTCTGCTACCCGCGGATCGAGATCGGCCAGCCGACGATCTGCTCGGAGACCTGCGTCGGGCGGATCCGCTACATCGGACTGGTCCTGTATGACTCAGACCGCGTCGAGGCGGCCGCCTCGACGCCGGACTCGCAGGGCCTGCTCGAGGCGCAGCGTCAGGTTTTCCTCGATCCCGACGATCCGGCGGTGCGTGAGCATGCGGCACGTGACGGGATCCCCGATGACTGGATCGACGCGGCTCGACGTTCGCCCGTGTACGCGCTCGCGCACCGCTATCGGGTTGCGCTGCCGTTGCACCCGGAGTACCGGACGCTCCCGATGGTGTGGTACGTGCCGCCGCTCTCGCCGATCGTCAACTCGCTCGAGACCGATGGGTATGAGGCCAACCCGGACGACGTCTTCCCCGCGATCGAGTCGATGCGGATCCCGGTCGACTATCTCGCCAACCTGCTCGCCGCGGGCGACCGCGAGGTGATCCGCGATGTGCTGCGCCGTCTGGCGGCGATGCGCGGTCACATGCGCAAGCGCGAGGTGCTGGGCGAGCACGACGAGGCGATCGCCGCCGGCGTCGGCATGAGCGTGCAGGACATCGAGGACATGTACCGGCTACTCGCGATCGCCAAATACGACGACCGCTACGTGATCCCCAAGGCGCACACTGAGCTCGCCGGGCGTCTAATGGAACAGCAGGGCGCGTGCGGACTTGACTTCGAAGACGGTCCGGGCAACTGCGGGGCGATCGCCGACCCCACCGCCGAGCAGTTCATGCTCACCGACGAGCCACCCGCGCTCGACATCATCAAGATGCTCGGCGAGCGTCGCCAGGACACCAACGGCGCAAGCTGATGAGCGGTCGCCGTGCCCGCCGCGCCGCTGAGACGGCGACCGTCTACAAGCTGTGCTCCCTGGCGCTGCAGTATCCCGACGACGAGCTGCTCGCCGCGCGCGGGGAACTCGCCCTCACCGCGGCCGGCCTCGCGCGCTCCCCCGCAGCCGAGGCGCTCGGACGCTTCTGCGACTGGTGGGTCGCGACCCCGGCGCTCGAGCTCGCCCAGCACTACGTCGAGACGTTCGACCTGCACAAGCGCTCCGCGCTCTACCTCACCTTCTACGCGCTGGGCGACAAGCGCGAACGGGGCATCGCGCTGCTGCGACTGAAGAAGCTCTACCGCGCAGCCGGCCTCCCGATCGAGGGCCGGGAGCTGCCCGACTACCTCCCGGCGATGCTCGAGTTCGCCTCCTTCGCCCTCCCGGGCCAGGGCGAGCTGGTGTTGCGCGAGCAGCGTCCCGCGCTGGAGCTCATTCGCGTCAGCCTGCACGAGCAGCACAGCCCCTACGCGCACGTGCTCGACGCCGTCTGCCTGATCCTGGGCGAGCTCTCGGCGCTCGAGCGCACCGGCCTTGGGCGCCTGCTCGCCGAAGGCCCCCCGCAGGAGCTCGTCGGGCTTGAGCCGTTCGCGCCGCCCGAGGTCATGCCGGACACGGGAGCGCGGCCGTGAGCGCCGGAGCGATCCTGCTCTGGATCGTGCTGCCCTACGTGTCAGTGGCGATCTTCGTGGTCGGGCACGTGTGGCGCTACCGCCACGACCAGTTCGGCTGGACGTCACGCTCGACGCAGCTCTTGGAGAGCCGGCTGCTGGCCTGGGGCAGCCCGCTGTTTCACTACGGCGCGCTCGCCGCGATCGGCGGGCACGTGCTCGGCATCCTGATCCCACCGAGCGCGACCAACGCGGTCGGCATCCACGAGCACGCCTACCACCTGATCGCCGCGATCGCCGGCGGCGTCGCCGGCGTGGCGACCCTCGTCGGCTTCGTGATCCTCATCTACCGCCGCGCTACCGTGCGGCGCGTCGCGGTCACGACCACCTGGCTTGATCTCGCCGCCTACGGGCTGCTGACGATCACGATCGGACTCGGCGTGTTCGAGACGCTCGCGATCCAGGCGTTCGGCTCGAGCTTCGAGTACCGCGCGACGATCGGGCAATGGTTTCGCCACCTGATCACCTTCCAGCCCGAGACCCACACCGTCACCGGCGCACGGCTGATCTTCCAGATCCACGCGATCAGCGCCTGGCCGCTCTACGCGCTATGGCCATTCAGCCGCCTCGTGCACGCCTGGAGCATCCCCTTCCAGTACCTCGGACGCCCCTACATCCTCTACCGGCGGCGCTACACCGCCGCGCGCTAATGCACGACTGGCGCCCAGCCGCCGGCGTGGTCAAGCGCACCCTCGACGCGATCCCACCCGCGTCCGGGGCCGTGGTGATGGGCACCGGGATCGTCTCGATCGCGCTGTCGCTTGACGGCCACGAGACGATCTCGCGCGTCCTACTCGTCCTCGACGCCGTCATATGGGTGGCGCTCACCGTGCTTCTCCCAGCGCGCGCGGCGCGCGACCATGAACGCTTTCGCGCCGACGTGCGCACCCCCGCGGCGCTGACCTCCGTCGCCGGCAGCGCGGTACTAGGGACACGGCTCACCGTGCTCGGCTGGGATTGGGCAGGCGTCGCGTTGCTCGTGATCGCGCTCTTGCTGTGGGCCGCGCTGCTCGCCCCCGTTCTGGCGCACTGGAGGACGCCCACCGTCGGCGTCTCGCTGGTGCTCACCGTCTCCACCGAATCGCTCGCCGTCCTCGCCGCCACACTGGCGATAGCTGACCAGGCTCACTGGCTGCTAGTCGCCGCGATCGCGCCGTTCGGGCTCGGGCTCGCCTTCTACGTGTTCGTCATCGCCCGCTTCGACCTCCGCCAGCTCGCCGTCGGCCGCGGCGACCACTGGATCACCGGCGGCGCGCTCGCGATCTCGACCCTGGCTGCCGGGAGGATCACGACCGGCGCGAAGGCCCTCGCGGTGCTAGGGGGCGGTAGCGGGACGCTCAAGAGCGTGTCGCTCGGCCTATGGGCGCTGACGATGCTGTGGCTGCCCGTGCTTCTGCTCGCCGAGGCGCTGCGACTGCGATTCAGCTACGACGTGCGTCGCTGGTCGACGGTCTTCCCGGTCGGCATGTACGCCGCATGCACCTTCGCAGTCGGGCAAGCCGCCCATGCAAGTGCGATCACCAGCTTCGCGCGGGCGTGGGTGTGGGTGGCGCTGGTGGTGTGGCTGCTTGTGTTCGGGGCGATGCTCCGGCGCGGTGTGCAGGTCGTGCGCGGCGAGCCGCCGCCGCCGCTCAGCCGAGACCGCATCGACGAGCTCACTCGCAGCCGACACAGCGCCATGTGACCGATGTACATTCGACCGAGTCGTCAAACCCCAAGGAGGCGTCCCATGCGAATAGCGGGACCGCGACGCTGTCGAGCGGAAGCGGCGCGCTCGGCCAGCTCGATGTGACGTGGGCGTTTGCGGACCGAGCGACCAGACCGCAAGATGAGCCTCGAGGGGCTGATCGCCGCCGCGCAGGCGTGGGAGCAGATCCGTCGACCGGCCGGAGCCTACTGGGCTTCTGATAGCGATGGTCTGCGCGTTGGTTTGGACGGGTAGGAAGCACGCGCACGCACGCCGACAGATGCTCCTGTGGGTTCCCGGAGATGAGCGCTCCGAGGGCGGCGGTGCCCATCCGGACGCGAGGTTCGGCGATCTCGAGTGGGCTGACGGGATCGCGTTCGGCACGCCAGTCGGGGATGGTCATCCAGCTGCAGCGCTGACGGGTCTCATCGAGGCGACCGACCCGCTGTGGAGCAGCGGATGGCTCCATGACAAGGTGGTCACCGTATTCACCGATGAGCCCGAGCACTTCGCGCCCGACTCGGGATTGCATCCGATCTATGACGGGCTCTATCACTGGGGAGCGGTGATCGTCGGACCGCGCGCGTTCGAGCTCGCATCCGACGCACAGCGTCGTCACGGAGTTTCCGAGAGCGGGGGGCCTCTGTCTGCGTCAAGGTTGAAGCGTGCGCAGTATCGCGCCCGCCGCCTGGCCAGGATCGCGGGAGTGTTGGCCGACAAGCGCGAGCGGCTCGAGCTGTGAACGTCTGATCATGCTTTGGCTAGCGTTCCGGCGTGAGGGCGTGCTTGTTTGACCTCGACGGCGTGCTGACGCAGAGCGCGCGCGTTGACAGCTGCCGCCTGGAAGGCGCTGTTCGACGGGTATCTGCGCGAGCGTGCGGCGAGGAAGGGTGAGCGGTTCGGGGCGTTCGATCCTGTCGCCGACTACGACGAGTACGTCGATGGCAAGCCGCGCTACGACAGGTCCCCTTGGAGACGCGCCCGCCGAACAACAGGCCGGTCGTGCCGTCATCACCGGGGTTACAGCCTTTAGGCTTCCTCGCGCCCCACGACCTGCCCTTCGCTGTCGAAGAAGAACACCATCGTCGGAACGCCGAACTGCGAGCGTGCCCGCTTGGCCAGCCGGTGCTCACGCCAGTTCTCGTTCTCGCTGCCGGGAGCGTGGAGCCTGAGCACAATGAGATCCGCGTCAAAGCCGGCTAGCGCGTCGCCGATTGCGGCGACTTGGTCCTCGTCTCCAACCGTCCCGTGGGGCTCCAGGCCGCTCGCGTGCATGTGCTCAAAGACTGTCTGCAGACGCTCGTCTGCGGACAGTCGCGCGGCGTCGATATCGCCGGTCAGCGATTGCAGCCAAGTCGTTAACGTCGGGGCGATGACGTAGATCTCTTGTGCCTCACCGATCAGCGGACGGATCGATTCGGGGACTTCGTTAGCGACGGCCAAGTTCTCGTCGGTCAGGACAAGCACACGTTGTGGCATCGGAATCCTCTCGGTTGGGAAGGAAGCGCTGGTCTTTGAGCGTCACGTCCCCAGCCCAGCGCGGGAGGTTGAGGGGCGGGCTAGCGTCAGTGCGGCGAATGCGCGAGATCCGGCCAAGCCCTTTTCTGGTTGCTTTGCGGGTTAGGCATGGTTGACCCTCAGTCGAGGCGCAGAAGGCGGCGGCCGAGACGGGCAGACGCTTCTTCGCGATGCGGCCTACCGGGTGCATCGGTCTCTCGAGCGACGCGACGGATAGCCGCGGTGGAGGCTCGACGGTCGGGTCGAGCTGTTTGGCGGCGAGCGCGGCGCGGATGTGCCAAGCCGGCCATCCCAGGGGTGGGGCCGCTTCGCAGGAGGATGCCCGATTGGTCGCAGCGCCACGTCATGGAGGTGTCGGAGAGCGGGGTTTGATGGGCTTGGCCGGCGCCGACGCGTAGTTCGCTCGTCTGTGTGCGTCGCTGACCGTGCCGACCAGGATCTCGATCATCGGGACCTTGTCGAAGGTCGCCCATGTTCGGCACGGGCACGTCCATAACGTCGGTCGCGGTCATCAGACGGTGGTGGGCAGCGGGGCGTCGGCGTCGATCTCGTAGCGCTCGATCGCCTCCTGCGCGCGCGCAGGGTCGATCTCGCCGGCATCCGCCAGCGACTTAAGGGCCGCGACGGTCACGTAGTGTCGATCGACCTCGAAGAACCGCCGCAGCGCACGGCGGTAGTCGCTTCGGCCGAACCCGTCGGTCCCGAGCACGTGATACGGGGCCGGCACCCATTGGCGGATCTGGTCTGCGAACGCGCGCATGTAGTCGGTCGATGCGATCACGGGACCCTTGCGCCCGCCGAGACATTCGGAGACGTAGCCCTGCCGTGGCTTGTCGGTTGGGTGCAGCATGTTCCAGCGCTCGACCTCGATCCCGTCGCGGCGCAGCTCGGTGAACGAGGTCGCACTCCACACATCGGAGACAACGCCAAAGTCGGTGTCGAGCAGGTCGGCCGCGGCGATCACCTCGCGCAGGATCGTCCCCGAGCCGAGCAGCTGAACCCGCGGCTGCTTGGAGCGCTTGGGGCCCTCTCGCAGAAGGTACATCCCGCGCAGGATCGCCTCCTCAGTACCGGCAGGCATTGGCGGGTGCGGGTAGTTCTCGTTCATCAAGGTGATGTAGTAGAAGACGTCCTCCTGCTCGGCCAGCATCCGCCGCAGGCCGTCCTGGATGATCACGGCCACCTCGTATCCGAACGTGGGGTCATAGGCGCGGCAGTTAGGGACCACAGAGAAGAGCACGTGGCTGTGGCCGTCCTCGTGCTGGAGGCCCTCACCGTTGAGCGTCGTGCGTCCGGCGGTGCCGCCGAGCATGAACCCGCGCGTGCGGCTGTCGCCCGCCGCCCACACCAGGTCGCCAACGCGCTGATAGCCGAACATCGAGTAATAGGTGTAGAACGGCACCATCTGCACGTCGTGGGTGCTGTAGGACGTGCCCGCGGCGATGAACGAGGAGATCGAGCCCGCCTCGGTGATGCCCTCCTCGAGGATCTGGCCGTGCTGATCCTCCTTGTAGAAACTCAGCTGCTCTGAGTCCTGGGGCTGGTAGAGCTGGCCCGACGGGGAGTAGATCCCGATCTGGCGGAACATGCCCTCCATCCCGAACGTGCGCGACTCGTCGGGCACGATCGGGACGATGTGCTTCGCGATTGCCTTGTCGCGCAGCAGCGCGGCGAGCACGCGGACGAACGCCATCGTGGTCGAGATCTCGCGCTCGCCCGTGCCCTCGAGCTGGCTCTTGAAGGCATCGAGGCCGGGGACTTGAAGCGGTTGCGCTTTGCGGCGCCGCGCGGGCAGGCTGCCGCCGAGCGCCGCGCGGCGCTCGCGCAGGAGCTGCATCTCGGGGGAGTCCTCGGGCGGCTTGAAGTATTCGGCGGCGCGCACTTGCTCGTCTGACAAAGGCAGCTCGAAGCGGTCACGGAACGCCAGCAGCGCGGCCTCGGTCATCTTCTTGGCCTGATGGGTGATCATCTGTCCCTCACCGGAGACGCCCATCCCGTAGCCCTTGATCGTCTTGGCCAGGATCACGGTCGGCTGACCGGAGTGCCGGACCGCGGCGTCGTAGGCGGCATACACCTTCTGCTGGTCGAGGCCGCCGCGGTTCAGCAGCCAGATCTCCTCGTCTGACATGTGCGCCACGCGCTCGAGCAGGCGCGGGTCACGGCCGAAGAAATGCTCGCGCACATACGCGCCGTCGCGTGACTTGAACGTCTGGTACTCGCCGTCGACGCAGTCCTCCATCACCTTCACCAGCGCCCCGTCGCTGTCGGCGGCGAGCAGCGGATCCCAGCGCGAGCCCCAGATCACCTTGATCACGTTCCAACCGGCGCCGCGGAAGTCGGCTTCGAGCTCCTGGATGATCTTGCCGTTCCCGCGCACGGGGCCGTCGAGCCGCTGCAGGTTGCAGTTGACGACCCAGATCAGGTTGTCGAGCCGCTCCCGACCCGCGAGGCCGATCGCGCCCATCGACTCGGGCTCGTCCATCTCACCATCGCCGAGAAACACCCACACCTTGCGCCCGTCGGTCTCCGCGATCCCTCGCGCCTGCAGGTATTTCATGAACCGCGCCTGGTAGATCGAGGTGATCCCGCCGATCCCCAATGACACCGTGGAGAACTCCCAGAAGTCCGGCATCAGCCACGGATGCGGATACGACGACAGGCCGCCACGGCTGACCTCCTGCCGGAAGCCGTCGAGCTGCTCCTCGGTCAGGCGACCCTCGAGGTACGCGCGCGCGTAGTTGCCCGGCGAGGAATGCCCCTGGAAGTACACCAGGTCGCCGCCGTGGTTCTTACTGGGTGCGTGCCAGAAGTGGTTGAAGCCGACCTCGTACAGCGTCGCGAGTGACTGGTAGCTCGCGATGTGACCGCCGAGCTCCGAGGACTGCTTGTTGGCGCGCACGACCATGGCGATCGCGTTCCAGCGCACGATCGAGCGCAGCCGGCGCTCGACCGCCGGATCGCCCGGCAGCTGTGCCTCCCGTTCGAGAGGGATCGTGTTGACGTACGGGGTGTTGAGGGTCCCGATCGGCCCGGTGCCGGCGTGCTGCGCGCGCTCTATGACGCGCGCTAGGAGGTCACGTGCTCGATCCGCGCCGTCGTGCACCAGGACGGCATCGAGCGCCTCCAGCCACTCGCTGGTCTCAACCCGGTCGATATCGCCTCCGACATCGTTGGACACGTCGATGTGCATCGGCGCTCACGTCCCCGGGTAGGTGACGACGCGGCCCCAGAGGTTCTTGGTGCCCCAGATGCCGCGGCGCAGGCACTCGAGTTGGACGATCTGTGAGTGGTCGACGAACAGGTTGACCTCGGGGCCGTAGTTCTTGATGTACCAGCCGAACACCTCGGGGTCGGCGGCTTCGAACATCACCTTCTCGAGGCCGAGCTCGCGCGCGATCGCCGCGACGACGTCGGTGCGCCAGGTGGTGACCTCCTCGGTGATTCCTTCGGACTCGATCATGATCATGTAGGCGCCGGCGTCCAGGCAGCGTCGGGCCAGGTCGATCGCGTAGCCGACGTCGCGGGTGCCTTCCTGCTCGAGTTCCTCCGGGGTGGTGGCGCCGCCGGCGCCGAACTGGATCCCGACCTCGGATTTCGCCTTCACGCCGGCGCTGTGGACGCGCTCGACCAGGCGCAGGATGTCGTCGGTGGGGATGCTGATGAAGCCGGCGGAGATTTCGAGGATGTCGAAGCCCACGCGGGCGACCTCGTCGATGTAGCGGTCTGTGGCGTCGGGGCCCTGGGCGAGGACGTGTTCGATGAACCCGCCGGTGGAGACGAGGACGTTGTGGTCGTGGGCGATCTCGATGATCTTGCTGAGCGCGGGCTCGGGCATCAGCGTGAACGAGCCGCCGGCGAACTTCAGTGCGTCGACGTGCTCGCCCATCGTGTCGAGCACGTCGCTGAGGTAGCGCGGTCCCATGACTGAGTAGTAGGGGCCGCGGATCTCGGTCAAGCCGCGCGTGCGTGGCTTCGACGGGCGCTCGTTGGCGCGCAGGAACTGGAAGGCAAGCTTGCTGCTTGCGGTGAGCGTGTCGGGTGTCATCTTGGTCTCCTTGTTCTCAGTTCAGGCTCGCTCGGGCTGTGCCGAGCGCAGGTAGCTGGCAAGCGCGTGGTCGTTGGACTCTCGCCGCTCGACGAGCTCGCCGGTGCAAGCGCACAGGTCGACGACGGCATGCCCATCCGAGAGTCGGACGAGCTGCCAATCGGCGCCGAACAGCACCCAGCGTTCAAGCTCGGCGATGGTCAGGGTGTCGGCGGGCATGTCTGGCTTCTCTCAAGCTGAAATCAGTGGAACCGCGAGGAGGTTCGTCAGCTGCTGGACTGGAAGTTCGTCGAGGTTTGCGACTACGTCTTGGATGCTTGTGCGAAGCGAGGCCTCGACGTGGCGTTCGGCGAGCCGATCGAACTTCGCCGCGACGGCGTCCCAGCCCATCGGCCGTGTGTGGAAGCCCTCGTAGTCGTGTTGCTCTCGCTCTAGCGTGCGCCCGTCTCGTAGGTGCAGCCTCAGGCGTGCGCTGTGCTGCTGGGGGAAGCGCCGCGAGAGGTCACCGTCCGGTCGCACATCGACGCGGCGCAGGAGCTGCTGCACGTCCTCGGCGGTGATCCGCTCGGGCAGATACTGCTCGGGGAGCACCTGGCCGTCGAGCAGCGCGACCGCGAGCAGGTAGGGCAGCGAGTGGTCGGCCTCCTCCTTTGAGCGCACGCGGTACTTGTCGCCCTCCTCGCCGCCGCCGATGATGTCGAACGCAACCTGGAAGGTGTCCAGCTCGATCCGCTCGACCTCGATACCGGTCAGTCCGTGCTCAGCGCGCAGCTCGAGCAGCGCCTCGATCGCGGACTGCGAGTGGATCTCGGCGTTGTAGCGCTTGAGGATCGTGTGACGGACCGACTCGAGGTCCTCTTGCTGCCAGTCGATCTCGAACGGGCCTGCGATCGCGTCGATGAAGCCCTTGTTGCCCTCGAACACCTCGCGCGGGCCGGTGACGCCGCGCATCGCGAGAAACGCGGCGTGCGTTGCCGCAAATGCGGTCGCGGGGTAGGCAAGCCCTTTCCAGTGCGACAGCTCGCCGGTACGCGTCACTCTCAGCGCGTTCAGCGAGGTGCCGGCGATCGCGATCGCGTTCGCCGTGCGACCCTGATCGAGCCCGAGCGCGCGCGCGACCCCCGCTGCGACCGCGTAGGCGCCCTGCGTGGTGTGATCGAAGCCCTTCGCACGTACCGGCGCTACCTCGGAGAGGCGGTTCTCGACCTGGTAGGCAACCGCGAGCGCGGTCAGCAGCGTGCCGCCGTCGGCGTGCGCGTATTCGGCGGCGGCGAGCACCGGCGCGAGGTTGTCGCTCGGGTGGCGGGTCTCCCCTGGCGCCAGGTAGGAGTCGTTGAAGTCCAGGTAGCGAACCAGCGCCCCGTTGTAGAGAGCCGCGCGATCGGGCGCGCTCCGTCCCCCACCGATCAGGGTTGCCAGCGGCGCTCCGCCGAACTCCTGCAGCTGCTCGCGGACCATCTTCACGGGTTCGCCGTCCAGCGCACCGAACGCCACGCCCAGCGAGTCGAGCACCCGCAGCTTGAGCTGCTCGCGAGCCGGTTCGGAGAGGTCCTCCCAACGCGAACGGCACACGAACCGCGCGAGCCGCTCGACCCGGGTCGGACGCCTATCGCGCGCGGCTTCGCGCATGCTCTCGACGTCAGCCACGTGTGACATTCGCGTGCTGATGCCGAGCCTCGTCATGCTGCTCGCCCAGCGGGCGAGTGCTCGGCGGGACCGTTGCGAGGGGCTCCTTCGTGCTCTCGCGGGAGTCGCGTCAGGTCAGCCGCCGCCCTGAGCGCAACAGCTGCCCGCAACCGCACAGGGCCGACCTCGTAGTCAACCTCAGGCGCGAGCGTGCGGCCGATGAGGCAGCGATCGTGTGCGACGTCGGCCGCCGCTTCGTACTCCGTCTGACGCACGATGTCGCCGCCCAGGATCGTCGGGCTGACAATGATGCCCGCAAATCGCACTCGCCCTGGAGAGCCCGTCACGGTCCCCCGCGCGTCAACCGTCACCGAGTCGACCGGAAGCTTGGCGCGACGCAGCACCCCGAACAGCGTCGCCGTGTAGCACGACGACACGGCGCAGACCAACAACTCCTCGGGGTTCGTCCCGACGCCTCGGCCACCCATCGATTCTGGGGCCGATAGCTCGAGCGCAAGGTCGTGGGTCTGGATCTCTCCCGCTCCTTCGCGTCCGGTCCCCGACCACCTCAACTCAATCTCGAAACTCAGGTCGTTCATGGGGTCATGTCCCTTTTGTGTTTCCCTGCTTAGCGCGCCGGAACGCCGTCGTTCTTACCTGGGGGCGTTAGCGCGTCCTCGGGCTGCAACGGCGGACGGCGTCGGCTGCCTGCCGGCGGACCGGATTCGGTCCGCGGGTCCGTGGTGGATCAGCCGGATAACGGCCTGAAGCACGCGGTCGTCAGCGCGCCGAGCCCGAGAGGTCCCGTGAAGTCTTTCCTGCGTGTCTTGTTGGGCAGGCACGATTGTGTGTGGCATGAGAGTGCTCACGGCACCGTCACCGCCTCGGTTCCCGTTCGCGGACGACCCTCGAAGCGACGATCCGGCGATGGCGAGGGTCTGTCGCGATCTGCGATCGCTCGAGCGCGGCCGTCCATCACGTGGACGATCGTCAGCACGACGACGGCCGTCATGCCGACGTGTAGCGCGAACGCGAGGCCGAGCATCCAACACCCTCCGTCGAGCGCGAGTAGAGCCACGGCGCCGGTGACGATCAGCACTGCCGCGGTGAAGACCACGAACATGGCGAGACCGCCGCCGCTATCATCCGCCACTGCCGAGGGTTCCGGGTTGGCGGCTCGGCCGGTCATGGCTGCTTCTCCTGGTAGTAGGCGGCGTTCTTTGCGATGTAGTGCTGCCATTCGGGCGGCACCTGGTCCTCGGAGGTGATCGCGTCGACGGGGCATGCCTCGACGCAGGCGTCGCAGTCGATGCACTCCTCGGGGTCGATGTAGAGCTGGTCGGCCTCAGCGAAGCCCGGCTCATCTGGCGTCGGGTGGATACAGTCCACGGGGCAGACCTCGGTGCAGCTCACGTCCTTGACCTCGATGCACGGCTCGTTGATCACGTAGGTCACGGGCGCTTCTTTCAGAGGGCTTTTTTACACTGGCCATGGGAGAAATTAGCACCGGCTCCTTGTTTTTACAAGTATGAGTGTGTAAATTAGCTTGGCGTGGACGCCCCGCTCGCAATCGACCTGGAGGACCTGCTCGCGCAGCCCACACGCGCGCGCCTGTTCGCGCTGCTCGGCGAGCTCAAGCGCGCGGCGGGAACGGTCGAACTCGCCGAGCGCCTGGACCTGCACCCCAACGGGGTCAGACTTCACCTCGAGCGGATGGAGGAAGCGGGGCTTGTGGCGCGCGAGCGAGCGAGACAAGCTCGCGGGCGACCGCGAGACGCGTGGACGATCGCACCCGACGCGCGACCAGGCGGCGAGTCGCCAACTGCCTATAGGGACCTCGGCCGCTGGCTGGCTCGTGCGATCCCCGCGCGACCCGGAAGACTGCGCGACGTGGAAGCTGCGGGCCGCGAGATCGGACGAGAGCTCGCGCCTCGCAACGCCAAGACCGGCGGCACGGACGCGCTTCAAAGCACGCTCTCTGCGCTCGGGTTCCAACCCGGACTTCAGCAAGAGACGCCAGACGGGATGACGCTGTGCTTGGGCAACTGTCCGTATCGCGATGCCGTACGTGAGAACCAGGCGGTCATCTGCACGCTGCATCGCGGGATCACGCTCGGCCTGCTCGACGTGCTCGACCCGCACGCCAAGCTGACCGATTTCGTGCCTCGCGACCCCGACACCGCCGGCTGCCTGATCAAGCTCGGCAGTGTCAGTGCCGGCTCGACAGCCGAATGACCACGCGCGAAGGAGAGCTGCCGCGCGCCAGCAGCCAGTCGCCTCGCCGACAGTGCACACGCCACAGCAGCGCTCCCGGCGCGCCGCGTCCGAGCGACCTGCTCGCCTCCTTCTTCACCGCGGCGATCTGCGCCCTGCTGCTAGGCGCCGGCGCTGCAATCGCCTCCGCCGTGACCGGGCTCGACTGGCTGCACTGGACCGCGGTGCACCTCGCGCTGCTCGGCGGGGTCTCGCAGCTCGTGCTCGGCGCCGGGCAGTTCTTCAGCTGCGCGTTCCTGGCCACAGACCCGCCCTCGCGCCGCTTGATCGGCGCGCAGCTGCTCGCTTGGAACGCAGGGACCGCGCTCGTCGTCGTTGGCGTGCCCACCGCTACGACTCCGCTGCTCGACGCCGGCGGCTGTCTGCTAGCGGTCGGACTGGTCCTCTTCGCCGCCGCGTTGCGCGGCATGCAGCGACGCTCGCTGCAGCGCGCCCGGTGGGCGCTGCGCTGGTATCAGGCCTCTGCCGCCGCCCTTGCACTCGGCGGCCTATGCGGAATCGTGCTCGCCCGCGACGCGCGTTGGCCCCGCGGAAGTCTGCTCGGCGTCCACCTAGCGCTCACCCTCGGCGGCTGGCTCGGCACGGCCATCGTGGGCACGTTGCACACGTTCTTTGCTTCGCTCACGGGCACCACGCTGCGCCACCCACGCCTCCAAGGCCCGACGTTCATCCTCTGGTTGCTCGGCGTCGGCGAGCTCGCCCTCGGCGCCGCGTTCGCCGCTGACGCAGTCGTGGCCTCCGGATGGTTGACGCTCGTCCTGGCCGCGGCGCTGCTGGAGATCAACTTGCTCGCCTCCCTGCGCGGGGCGACCGCGCCACTCGCCCTACCCGCCCGACTGATCGCGCTCGCTCAAGCCTTCCTGCCTGCTGGCCTGCTCCTCGCGATGGCCGCAACACTTCACACCGGGGCCGCAGCGCCGTTCGTCGGCCAGGCGCGACCGGCACTCGCAGCACTCCTGTTGCTTGGATGGATCGGGCTGACGGTCGCCGGCTCGCTGCTTCACCTGCTCGCCACCCTCGCCCGGGTTAGAAACTTCGCGCGAGCCATGCCCCCGGCCCGCCCAACATGGGATCGGGCGCTGACCGCCGCCGCTGGCGTCGCGATCGTTGCACTAGCGCTCTCCCACGCCGCCGGACTCGGCCCGCTGACGACACCAGCCAGCGCGGTACTGGCAGCGATCGCCGGCCTGCTTGCCATCCGAATCGTGACCCTCGCGCTGCTCGCAGTTCGCCCTGCGCGTCGCCCGGCATGAACGCCACCCCGCTCTCGCCCCGCTCTCGCGCCATCACCACCACGCGCTGGTAATCGCTCAACGCCTGCGCCGCGCAACCAACCAGACGGCGCCAGCCATCGCCGGCGCGTTTCTTGCCCATTGGGACGCCGAGCAGAAGCTGCACTTCCGCCTGGAGGAAGAGCTGCTGCTCCCGGCATACGTCGCATATGGCCAGCCCGACCACCCCGCGATCATCCGCATGCTCCTTGACCACATGCTCATCCGCCGCGACGCCGCCGCGCTCACCGCGGCGCCACCGCTCGAGCTGCGCGACGGACCTGCCTTGCGCGGACAGTGCGACTCCGCCGGCCGATGGGCTTGCAGAATTCCTGCAAGCGCTCGGCTCGAAGCAGAAGCGCCAACGACCGGACGGACCGTCGCGGGGCGCGTCCCGGCGCCCGGAGCGGGGCGGGTGAGCCCATAGCTCATGACAGCTGATCGAAAGCGACCTCGGAGCAAGGGTGGTCGGCGAGCCACGGCGTCAGGCGATGTTTCCCAGCCAAGGACCCCGGGCCGCCGTACGTCGTGCGTTGGCATCCGGAGGCCGATGCCGAGCGCGACACATCGTGGCCGGTGCGCGAAAAGGTCGCCATGCTCAGGCAGCGATCGACTCGCGCGGGTTCGACGACGCAGTCGCTCGGGCGGTCGCGCGGTTCGCCGACCTCAAGGCCGACTGAGCTGCAGGTCCTCCGCTGCCGATAACAGGAGTGCTATCGTTTCCACATCGGTGACGGGTGAGCAGGACCAAGACAACACGATGAAGCCCAGCGACATGAAGACCAACGACGAGCTGCTCGCCGAGCAGCTGCGCACGGACCCGGGCTTTCGTGCGGAATGGGAGCGGACTGCTCTGGGGCGCGCGGTGGCGGTCACCATCGTCCGCTACCGAGCCGACCACGACCTCTCACAGCGGGGTCTCGCTCTACGCCTGGGCATGAAGCAGCCACAGATCGCGCGCCTGGAGCTCGGGGAGGTCAACCCGAGAATGGACACCCTCATGCGGATCGCCGCGCAGCTGCAGATCGAGTTCACGATCGATGTGCGCCCGGCAGGCGCGCCGGCTCGAAACCTCACCAAGCGTGCTCAGACCGAGGGCCTGGTCGGAACGTTCCGTACCGACGAGGCAGAGCTGCTCGTCGCTGCGCGATAGTAGTTCTTGCAGATCGCCTTGACTCGCCAGGTTCGCGCTGTCGGGTTGCACCAATACCGGCCATCTCCTTGAGACGACCGAGGTGGCCGCCACCGGCGGGAAGCGTTGGTCTCGGCCTCGTGGCTGCCTTGGCGACGAAGCGGAAGCGTCGAAGACCTGCGACAGGATCCTCTCACCGTCGGATCTGGAGCATGCGATCACGAGCGCGGATGCGACCGGTGAGCGGCCGAACAGTTGTCCCGCGGCTGTGGGTCTGACGACTTCCTTCTGGGCTCATCCGATCGCGCGCCGCGACCTCGCTGGGTGGACGCGGTCGCCGCAGTCCGGGGGATCGAGCGTCAGTGGGGCCAGATCGGTCTGTGGGCAAGCTTCCGGGCGGTATCGGCGGTGGTTGCTTGTCCGCTGTGGGTGCTGTGTTGGCTGCCCCGGGTTAGAAGCTCGTCGGACCGCCGAGTTCGACGAGTGCGAGAGGCTCGTACGCCTTGCCGGGCGCGCCGCCGATACAGAGGATCTGTGCGCCCTCTGCGGCGGCGGTGATTTTGCGCTTCTCTGCTGGGCCGACGCGGGCGAAGACGCCGGGCTCGAGGACGTGCTCTGCGCCCGCGACGTGCAGGGTCGCCTTCCCGCTGAGCGCGGTGTAGGCCTCTTCCTCGCCATCAGCAGCCGGCGGGTCGACGTGGTTGTGCTCCCAGTACTCCTCCCAGTTCGGCGGGAAGTTCCAGATGTTCATCCCGAACGAGCTTGCGCCGAGCGAGGCGCGGGCACGGACGAAACTCCCGCCCCAGATCGACTCCATCTCCTCGACGCGCTTCACAGTCACATCAGCCATCGGGTCACTCTCCTGTCCCTGTCCCCGTTCGTATCATGATGGTGCCGCGGTCAGGCCGCGGTGGTGAACCAGATCTCTGGCTGGCCCTGAACGCCGGCGCGCTGCATCGCGTCCCGCAGCAGGGTCGAGGACGCGAAGGACAGCGCCTGATCCTGGCTGGCGAAGTCGTGCCACGCGGTGACGTTGTTCTGGTCGTCGACCGAGCGGTACACCGCGTGATCGGTCACGCCCATGCTCCGTCGGTCCTGATCGATGCTGTCGTAGGCCTCGCGCCACGCGGCGTAGTCTGCGACCTCGTGCCGAACGAACATTCTGACCATGGTCCCGTCCCTTCCGACTGATACGCTCTGCATCAGTCCTATGAACAATAGATGCAGACGCGATAGTTGCAGAAGGGACTATTGATGTCAAGGCCCTCGCCACAACAACTCGCGGACTGGCGAGTGTTCCTCGAATCGGCGTTAGCGCTGATCGACATCCTCGACACCGAGCTACAGACCGAACGCAAGATCACGCTCGTCCGGTACGACGCACTCGCCCACCTCGAAGACGCGACCGACGGACTGAGCATGACCGAGCTCGCCAACCGCATCCTGACCAGCAAGAGCGGCCTGACCCGCGTGATCGACCGCATGGAAGCCGACGGCCTCGTTCGCCGCGAGCGACCACCCGAAGACCGGCGCATGGTCAAGGTCCTCCTCACACCCGCAGGACGCAAAACGCTTCAAGACGCGCGAGCCGTGCACCACCGCGGCATCCAGGAGCACTACGTGCAGCACCTCAACACACGCGAGCTCGCAACGCTCACGGCAGCATTGGAAAAGGTCCGCGACCACGTCCGCCCGCTGCGCCCCGGCCGAGTCAGCGGGTAGACACCAACAGCCCGATCACGACCAGCCCCGGACCGATCATCCATCGCAACCGCGCTGACAATCGCCTCAAGACTCCGCACGCCGCAACGCAACTTGCGCGGTCCTTGAGACCGACGATCGCTCAGCAGCGGAGGGGCCGGTGTGTGGCCTGGATCCACACCGTCGCCTTGGCGACGAAAGGGTCGCGCGGATCAGGGCGTACCCGAGCGGCGGCACGGCGGGCTTTCGAGTTCGCCCAGAAGGAGGCGTCAGACCCACAGCCGCGGGACAACTGTTCGGCCGCTCGAGCCGATGCCGACGTCGTCCGGCTCAGAGTTTGCTCACACGACAAGCGGCGATGCCGCGACCGCGCCAGCCGGGCTTCCGCATCCACGAACCACCGGCCGCGTCGCCGGGGTCACGTCCGCGGTGGTCTGCTTCTGGTGAGGTCCGTTCGAGCCGCGGAGCAGAAGCCACCTCGGCACCGCCCCTTGGGCGAAAAACGAGCAGTGGGTGCTTCGCGGTACGCGTGGTCCTAAGCAGGCTCGATACCGGTCGGGGGCCGCAGCCCGTCGAGCGTGGTCTGCAGGATTGGCTCGAGGTAGCCGGGGTCGCCGTGGATCGTGGCGACGGCGATGATCATGTCGAGGATCTGCTCGAGCGTGAGGTCGCCGCGGACTTCGTGCGCGTGTTGTGCGGCGACGAGCAGGGGCCGGCCGGCGGCGAGCACGCGGGCGCGGCTGTTGTCGAATACGGGGTTGCTGCGCTCCGTGTGCTTGAGCAGCTCGGAGGCGATGTGGTGCTTGTGCGTGAAGAAGGCGAAGAACCGGTGTAGCCAGGCCGTGAGGATCGCGCCGGGCGTCTCCGCCTCAAGGGTCTCGGCGGCGTCGCACACCGCGTCGACCTCGTCGATGTAGAGCGCCTCGAGGAGCTCGCGCCGTCCGGGAAAGTTCCGGTAGAGGGTCGCCATGCCCACGCCGGCGCGTCGCGAGATCTCGGCCATCGACACGTCCGCGGCAGGATCGGCGAACGCGGAGCGGGCGGCCGCGAGGATCTTGTCCCGGTTGCGCTCGGCGTCGGCGCGTTTCGTGGGCGATCGGGGAGTGGTTTGGGACATCTAGAGTAAGTGGAGAGGTTATCCGCTACAGTGATGCCGACAGGTTCTCCGCTTCACGACAGATTCTATCTCAACCGCCGCGATCTGCTCGCGGCCGCAAAGGAACTCTCCATGGATTATCGACCCCTGGGACGCACCGGCGTCTCGGTCAGCCAGCTGTGCTTCGGCGCGATGATGCTCGGCGCCGCCGGCAACACCGACCACGACGACGCGGTCCGCATCATTCATCGCGCCCTCGATGCCGGGATCAATTTCGTCGACACCGCCGATGCCTATTCCGGCGGTGAGTCAGAGCTGATCGTCGGCAAGGCGCTGGCCGGCGGACGGCGCGAGAACGTGGTGCTCGCCACGAAGGTCGGCACGCCCTTCGGTAAGGATCCAAACCACCGTGGAACGTCGCGGCGGTGGATCACCGAGGCGGTCGAGGGCTCGCTGCGCCGGCTTCAGACCGACTGGATCGACCTCTACCAGGTGCACGTTCCCGATCCGAACACCGACATCGACGAAACCCTCAGCGCCCTGTCTGACCTCGTGCATGCGGGCAAGATCCGTTCCTTCGGCGCCTCGAAGATCCCCGCCTCGGAGATCGTCGAGGCCCAGTGGATCGCCGAGCGCCGCGGCCACGAACGGTTTCGCACCGAGCAGCCCCCCTACTCCCTGCTGACCCGCGCCATCGAGTACGACGTGCTGCCCGCCTGCCTGCGCCACGGAATCGGCGTCATGACCTACAGCCCGCTCGCCGGCGGCTGGCTCTCGGGCAAATATCGCAAGGGGCAGGAGGTAACCGGACCTGGCTCGGCCGCTCGCGCGCAGCTTTTCCCCGGGGTCTATGACTCCACCAACCCAGCCAACGCCGCAAAGCTCGACGCCGCCGACGCGCTCGGCGCGCTCGCCGACGAGGCCGGGATCACCCTCATCCAGATGGCGATCGCGTTCGCCACCCGTCACCCGGCGGTCACCTCCGCGATCATCGGCCCGCGCACCATGGAGCACCTGGGGACCTACCTCGCCGCCGACGGGATCGACCTGTCCAGCGACGTGCTCGACCGCATCGACCAGATCGTCCCCCCCGGAGTCACGATCAACGTCGCCGACAACATGTGGAACCACGGCACAACAGCGCTGAACGCCGCGCTCCGCCGCCGCTAAAGCAACCCCGGCCGGGCCGGCCACCCGCCGGCCCGGCCGCGTCTTGTCGCTGAGGGTCAACCCTCGAACGCGGCGCACTCCACGCTGCCTCTTTCACGAACATGTGGCACCCTTGCAGCTTCCATCGATGCTCCGCGACATGCCCGCTTGCGGCTGAATGCGGCCAGGAGCTCCGCTCGGTGCGGGTGCCTCGTCTTGGTGCATTCCGGCCGCGGCGGGGCGACCGATCGGCTCCGCGGACGCCGCGACTTGGCGGGGTCGGTCGATCCATCACGCGCACTTGCTGCCCGCGCCAAGCAGGGCGACCCGGAAGGGGCTCTGATGCATGTGGTGTAGCGAAAGGGGGTCCGTGCCGGGCATCGCCGTACTGGTTGTAGCTGCGTGACCGCTGGCTCTAGGCTGCCGGTCGGCGCGGAGATGGGCGTTGGGGTTTTGACAGGGCACGTCGCCGGGCGGTCTTTGCGTCTTGGCCGCATTCGCTCATCGAGCACCAGCGTCGGTTGCCCCGTTTTGTGGTGTCGAGGAAGAACCAGCCGCAGTGCTCGCCGGGGCATTGCTTGAGTCGTGCGGGTGGTGTGCGGGCGAGCAGGTCGACGGCGGCGGTGAGGGCGACGTGTCGGACAGTGGCCAGCTGGGAGGAATTCCAGGACCACGTGAGGTGGCCATCGGTGTCCGTCTCGAGCCTCGCGTCGTTGTACGCCGGCGGGACCAGCGCGGCGAGGCGGTCGAGGTCGGTCCGGGTTGGGCGGTGGTCCAGGACCCGGGCGAGCAAGAGCGCATACAGCAGCTCGCGAACGTTGATGGCACGGCGCAACTCGGCGCCTTCGTCGTCGCTGCTGGCGGAGCGTGAGAGCAGGCCGTAGCGCTGCCCCCACATGCGCAGATCCGCGGGCGTCCGTAGCACGTCGCCGGCGTCGGGGTGGCCTCGCTCCTCGGCTGTGTTGACGAAGTCCAGCGCCACATGGCCCGCGATGAACGGGATCTCCGCGATCGACTGCATGCGCTCGAGTCTACCAGCAAACGACGTTTTGCTGGTACACTCGCTCCTGTGAAACACGTTTTGCCGGTGCACATCGGGGCTGGGCGCTTCTGAGCTGATGGCGGTCCTGCTCGCGATCGGTGCTGCGATCGGCTGGGGCGCTGCTGATTTCCTTGGCGGCGCGTTCCGGCGCGAGACGCCCGTGCTCGTGATCGTCTGCGTGTCCGAGCTGATTGGCTTGGCGGTGCTCATCCCGGCCCTGATCCTCCGCGGAATCCCGCTCCCAACCGACCCACGGATGCTGCTTGCCTGTGTCGCCGGCGTTGCCGTCACAGTCGAGCTCAGTCTCATCTACATTGCGCTGAGTCGAGGCGAAGCGTTCATCACCGCACCGGTGGGGGCGCTCGGTGCGGCGGCCGCGGTCATCGTGGGCCTGATCAGCGGCGACCCGCTCAACCTCGCGATCGCCGCCGGACTCATCTGCGCCGTTCTCGGCGGCAGTGCCAGCGCCTGGACGTCCGGCGCGCCAATTGGCGGGCCCAGCGCCCTCCGCAGCGCAACCATCTGCGCAGGCGCCGCGGCTGGGGTGGCCACGATGCTCATCTGCTTTCACGCCGCTGGCCGGGTCGACCCCTACTGGGCGACCGCCGCCGAACACGCCAGCACCGCCCTCTCGGCCGGTCTGATCGCGCTCGCGAACAACCGCGGACGCCTGCGCGAGTCTCTCCCCAAACGCGAGCAGCTCTCCGGGCTAGCGCTCGTTGCTGTCGCTGGCGTCGGTGGTGACCTGGCATACGCCTTCGCCTCCCACCACGGAGCGCTGAGCATCGTTTCGGCGATCTCCTCCCTCTACCCACTAACAACCGTCGCGCTTGGCGTCGCCATCCAAGGCCAACGCGCTGGCCGCATTCAGGCCGCCGCAATCATGATCGCGCTAATCGGCGCCGCGCTCCTGGGCGCATGAAGAAAAGCCATGCTCGACAGAGCACGCCGAGGTGCCTTGGCACCCGGAAAGAGGAGGCCTCCGATCGCGCCTGCGGACTGCGCCGCTGCACCGGCGGCGGCCCGCACGGCGGCGCCCCCGACGGCGGTCCGGACGGGGGGCTACGCGTCAGAAGTCCAGACTGATGATTGGGCCGGCCTCCGCCCGGCGTTGAGTGCCGGCGTCCGCTCAGGCGCCGATTGCAGTGGCGGGGTCGCCTCGGCGACACCCGGTACTCTGCCACGCTTGCGATCGCCCGCGTGCTGCCCGGCAGGGTGCCCGCGGAGGTGCGGAAGCAGGACCGACCGCGGCGACGGTGGCGGTCCTGAGATTCGCCAAACTCAGGGCCCAGCCGACAACGTTTGGACCGGCTCGGAGATCGACCGGGACGGGCCCGGCTCGATGCTCGAGCTTACGAGCGCAACGTCGCCATAGGCATCGTGAGCTCTGCGACGGCGGGCCGAGCAAAGCACTCGTCAGCTTCCGGGCCTACGCGTGCCTGCTGATGGGCGAACTCGCAAGCGAGCAACGGGTGAGCGTCGGACGGCCCCGGACGCCTGCTTTATGGGAGAGCAGCAGTCGGCATCCGCGACCGAGTGCTCGACCTCGTGCGCGTCAAGCCCTGGCGCGTGCTTCCACGCGAAAGCACAAGGGAGCTGCGCCAGCCGACCGGAGGAAAAGCACAAGTCGCGTCTCGCCCTCCAGGACCGGGCTGGGAGGCAGCAATCGCGCCGGACCGGAGCGCTCGGATCTGGGCGGGAGCATGCGTCCGATCCCGCCGCAGCGGGCGCTCCAGTTCGTCGCAGAGCACTCGTCCGGCCGGAGCGGCTCCGACTGTCCAAAGCAGAAGCGACGTCCGCACCCACGAGCGCTTGCTCGCCGGCGAGCCGCGCGACGCCAGCAAGCGCTTGGCGGCGCGGATTGATAGACCCGAGCCTCGTCGGGAGCAGTCGCTCGTCGCCCAGGCAGACAGTTCCGCTCAGCTCGGGAAGCAAGTGCGGCGCTCGCGAGGTCCGAGACGAGCGAGATCGTTCCATCTCGATATGCCGCTCGGCCGCGCGGACACTTCTGCTGGCAAATTGCTTGCCGCGACCTTGCAAGCGCTCGTCGTCGGCGGCTACTGCTCCGTGGTCGATGCGGGCGTCTCGGCGACTCGCCCCGGCCGCATAGCGCAGCTCCCCAGAAGCACTCACGTCATCGGGCGTGATTGGGTCGTCGTTGACGCCCGCTTCCGCACACGTCCGCGAGTTCGGCTCCCCCGTCACGGGACTGGCGGACAGTGCCGCTTCCTCGTGCGAAGCGATCGTCTGCCGGCGTTCGTGACGCGGCTCAGGGTTGGCCGCGTCTGAGATCTGGTCGTTACCGCGTTGCTGTACCCACCAGCAGCTCGCACGGCCCGGTAAAGCCCTCGGCGCCGTCGAACTCTGCGAGCGCCGCTCCAACCTCATACCACGCCGCTTCGCGCTCGGCCTCGTCGAGCCCCGCGAGCATCTGGTGCAGGGCGCCGTACGATTCCCGTTGCAAACGCAGACACTCGGCAGCGGAGGTCATACGGAGGGGTGAGCGTACGGCCTGGACGTCGACGTCGCCAAAGCCGGCTTGGTCGAACGCGTTTGCGAGGACCCCGTCGCCCCCAAGGCTGAACGGCCCGGGCTGCCCCGGCAGGGGCGGTGCCAACTCGGCTCGCCGACGGATGATCCCGACCGCCACCGAGAAGAACCGACCGTTCTCAGGCGTCGACCAGGTGACCGCCGCTACCCGCCCGCCGGGGCGCAGCACGCGGCGTATTTCGGCCAATGCACCCTGCTGGTCAGGGAAGTAGATGATCCCGAGGCGCGAGATGACCGCATCGAATGACGCGTCCTGAACGCCGGCGAGACTCTCGCCGTCCAGCTCTCGCGTCTCCACGTTCGCCAAGCCCGCGCTGCGGGCGGCCGCGGCGGCGTACTCGAGAATCGCGGGCGAGATGTCAGTCGCCAAGACATGCCCGGCGGACCCCACGCGGCGCGCCGCGGCTAGCGTCTGACCTCCCGCGCCGGCGGCCACGTCGAGTACGCGTGCGCCGGTTCGAACACCGGCACCGTCGAGCATCGCCTCAGTCGCCGGGCCGAGCCAGTCCTCCAGCGTCGGACCCCAACGGTCCCATGCTTCAGCCGCCTCCTGCCACTGCTCCCGTGTGGTCGCCTTGAACTTGGCCGGATCAAACGTTGGTGTCCCCACTGGTCTCCTCGAATCGCCGCCAACATTGCGCCGCGGTCCGCTCGTGCGCCCCAGGCCGCCGCGGGCCGAGTCTATTCGCGATCGTCAGTCCCAACACAGCTGTGCCATCGGTCATACCCGCGTCTCCTGCGAGGTCAATGCCAAAGGCGCGCCCGGTCAACGCGCCCCGAGACGCTCGCTCGGTCGAAGGCGGAAGTCGACCGGGAGCCGGGCCGAGCCCCGCCAGACTTCCGAATTCCACATCGAAGCGACTGTCTCCCCCGACTGTGCCGCTCCGGAACGCGAGCATCCGTCTCGCACCAGCCGGCCGCCTCGGCCGCCGACAGACCTGGTCCCGTTCCAAACCGGCAGCCAGAGAGGACAGATCTGGCCTCACGACGCTCCTCGTGTCGGCGGAATTGCAGAAGCCTCGGGCAACAAGACTGTGGATCAGGCCGGAGCGCAGTCGCCTGACCCGTGACGAGCACGGGTTAGGAACGCCGGAGCAGGCCGCGCTCGGCTCGCGGGTGATGGCCGGGCACAGGAAGACCCGCCGGAGCGGGCCTTCCATGAGACGACGTGGCTGTCGATCAGCGGGGGACAGGGGACCCCGTGGCTGGTCCTGAGCGAAAGGGTGTCGCGGTGCTAGGGCGCTTCCACGTAGGCCGTGATCGGCTGGATGACGCCGTGCTTCTGCATCGCGGCGGCTACCTCGGGAGGCGCCGAGGTAATCATCGCCTGCGCGGCGTCCATGTCGTGGACGTCGGTGGTGACGGCGATCTTGTTGCTCCCATCGAGCGCGACGTAGTCAGTCACATTCGTTCCGGCTGCGCCGATGGCTGCGGCGCGCTCCGCCTTTCCTTCCAGCCAGCGCTCGAGATCTTCGACAGCGTGGGTGAGAACGACCCTTGGCATGCAAGCCCCTTTCGCAGGCGGTGCGTGACAACTGAGGTGTGACTGCCTCGGCGGCGGTTTGCGCCAACCGATCAGCTGAGACCGCGACTATCCCAATCTCGCAGACGCGAGTCAACCAACCGGAGCCATACCCCTCCAGCGCATCTCCGCGAACGGCAAATCGAGCCCTCAACTAGAGGATCTACTCTCCTCAAAGCTGGCGTCCACCGCGACGGGCGGTCCGCTCCCGCATCGAGCGCAATCCGGCAGTCACGCCTGGGCTGCCGCTCCTGAGCAACAGGAGAAGTGCGACGCCGTCCGTCCTGGCGACGCTCGCATCCGCGGACGAGCGGTAGTCCCCGGCGCCCGGCGCTTGCAAGGTGCTGGCTAACGGGCGCGTCAAAGCGAGAGCCGCGCGCGAGACTGGCGACACGATCGCCTTTGGGGACAGGCGCTATGTCGTCCGGGCACTTGCTGACGACCGCTTCGCCGCCCGGAGCGGCAGTGACGGCGTCGAATTCAAGGTCTCCGTCAAAGGCGCCGCTCCGCGGACGCGGGTCGGCTCGCTGGCTTTCGCATCGGACCACAGACCAGCGGTCTTCCGCCCGCCGATCGGCATAGCCCTTGTCCCCAAAAGCACAATAGATCCGCCCATTGGGGTGCTCTTCCGCTTCAACCGGATCGCTTGCTCGAAGGTTGCAAGCACGGTTGTCCACGCGCTGTTGCTCCCGTCGTGGAGCGGTCGTCTCGGCAGCATGAGGTCAGTCGGTATCGAGTTGGTCCGATGCGGCTGTGAGATCAGCGACGGTGCTGGCTATCGCTCGGCGAAGGGAAGCAGGCGTCGCGATCTCCTGTTGGCGCCCGGCGGCGAGTCTTCGCGGTTATCGCTCGGGCGTCCCCTTCGCGCTGATTGCAGGCTCCCGGCGATTGCGCGTGTTCTGGGTTCAGGCGGCTTTGACGCCTTCGCGCTTGGCTGCCTTCAGGATCTTCTGATCGAACGACGAGAGCGTGGAACCCGTGTGTTTCGCTGTTGCGAGGCAGTAGGCGTCGGGAAGGCTGATCGGGTGCCGTTGTCGGAGGCGCGCCGCTTCGACCCCGATCGCCTCATTTGGCTGGTGCACGGTGACGCCGAGGGCCGCGATCGCTTCCCGGGCGGCGGCGAGCTTGGAGACATCGGCTGATGGGGCGATCAGTACCTCGGTCAGGTTCACGACGCTGACGGCGCAAGCGTCTTGATCGTCACGCCACCGGGTGAACAGCGCGCGGGCGCGACGATGATGTGGGTCGTTGCGGTCAAGCGCCCCGATCAGGACGTCCGCATCGAGGAGCAGTCTCACCGCAGGTCGTCTTCGGCGTCGAGCTGATCGAGATAGCCGGCGGGGTATGTGCCCGTGAGCGCTCCAAACGCATCCTCGAAGGTCGCGGTCGAGCGGCGGATCCGCAGCTCACCGTCGCCGGCCGGCTCGATCGTGACTCGCTCGCCGGCGTGCAGCCCGACTTCCGCTAGCGCCGCGACGGGGATCGTGATCTGGTTCTTGGTCGAGATTCTCGCCATACCTTTACTTTATCAGTAAAGGCGGGCGATGTCTTCCCCCCGTCGCGCGAGGAGACCGGCTCGGGCGACTACGCGAATACTCGAGCACAGCCGACCGGCGCCCTGCGATGCGCGGATCATGTCCGCGAGCCGGGCGGGAAGCCGCGGTGGGTGTCCGTCACCGAGCGGCGGAGGCGATCGCTCTGATCGTGCATGGCGCCCGTCGCGCTAGCCGCGTACGCTTGCCCGTTATCGGCGAGGACGAGGACAGGCGTGGCAAAGTCCAAGCGCAAGCGGCAGCAGCGTAAGCGGCGACCCGGGGGGCATCCGGCCCGGCGGACACCCGCGTCGTTGCGCTCGCCTGCTGAGATCGAGATGGAGCGGGAGGCGGAGCTCGCGTTCCCCGAGGCCCAGCGGCGCTACGAGGAGGCGCTCTCGCCGGACACGCCGACGGAGCGGGTCGCAGCACTGGTGGTCGAGGAGTTCGAGGATCTGCCCTCGCCGCCCGGCCTCGCGATCCGGTTGAGACGCGATGGATCCGAGGAGCGGGCACGGGCCGTGGCGGCGGAGGTGCAGCGGCTCGCGCCCGGGAGCGTCACCGCGCTGACGCTCGCAGCCGAGATCGCCGGCGCCTTCGACGAGGACCACGACCGGGCCGCCGACCTGCTCGACGAGGCGCTCGACGCACCCGCCGACCCGGCCGGGACCGTGGAGCTCGCTCAGCACATGCTCGCGGCCGGCCGGCAGCTCGACGCGATCGAGCTGGTGCGGGAGGTCCTGGACGACGAGCCCGAGGAGGAGGACGCGCAGGAGGTCTACGGCTGGGCGCTCGAGGAGCTGCACCGCCGCCGGGGGGCGGGCGAGAAGCTGGGTCCTGCCGAGCGCGCGGAGCTCGATCGGTTCGCGGACCGCACGGGGCTGTACGCGCTGCGGGATGCGATGCGGGTTCTCGTTGAGGAGCGTAGGCCGGAGCTGCGGGGGCTGGTCGCCGGCAGCGTCGGGGGCTGGATGGAGCAGCTGCACGCAGCCGAGGGCCGCGAGGCCGACGACGACTTCGGGCTCGAAACCGATGACGAGGAGCGCTCCGAGGCGCTCCTGCGCTTCGCGATCGAGCATGCCTGGCTGATGGATGGTGACCCTGATGAGGACGAGGGCGACGATTTTGGGTTCGAGCTCGAGCCGGAGCTCGAGCAGTCGGGCGCGCCGCTGGCGCTGCTCGCGACCGACCCGGACGTCCCTCCGGAGATCTCGAGCGCGGCGGAGCAGTGGCTGAGCACCGTCACCTACGGCCTCTGGCAGATCTCCGACCCCGAGCCGGGTCCGGGCATGTGGCTGACAGACATCGTCACCGGCGCTCGTCGGTACGCTGCGATCCCGCCGGAGCAGCTTCCGGGGATGAGCCGCTGGAGCATCCTGCTCGGGGCGCTCGTGTTGCTCGACGGTGTCTGGCGGACAACTGGCGCGGTCGTGCTCCTGCGCCCGTCCGAGGGCGACGGCGCCGCCGACTTGGTGCACGAGGCGAGCGTCGCGCTCGCCAAGGAGCTGACCGGCAAGCGCGGACGGGGCCCCCGCCGGCGACGCGAGCCCGACCCCCACGGCGTCATCGTCGAGATCGCCGAACCGATCCGCCCGGAGATCGCCGCGCTGATGAGCAAGGTGCTCGGCAGCCTGCTGCCTGGGATCGTCGGGGACGTGTGGCGCCGGCGCGCGACCGGCCCGAAGCTGACGAACACCGACGGCCACCGCCTCCGGATGATCACGGCCCACGTGGCCGTGAACGACCCGGCGGCCGTCGCCGGGACGCTGGCTGCGCACGCGGACTTTAGGGTCGAGGATGCGGGGGAGCTGAGCTGGTGGGGGCGCGAGCTGAGCGAGATCGAGCGCCAGGGCGCGCTCGCGCAGATCCGCTCGCTGGCCGGCGAGGGCGAGCCGATCGAGGAGCCCGACGAGCCGCAGCGTTGGCTGCGCGGACGACTTGAGCCCAAACCGGATGGGTTCGAGATATCGGTCAACTCAGACGAGCGGCTGGAGGCGCTGGTCGAGCTCCTGCGCGGGCTTGGGGCCGAGCCCAAGCTCGGTCGACGATCGGTGATCGACCCGGCGCAGGACATGCCGCCAATCCGGCTCGGGATGCCGATGCCGTTCGGAGCATCGCAAGAGGCGGTCGACGCCTGGCAGGCGCTGTGGCCTGAGGAGCGGGTGCCGGCGCTGGGCGGCGTGACCCCGCGGACGGCGTCGCGGCGCGTGCAGAGCCGGTCGCGGCTCGAGGCAGTGCTGCGGGAGTTCGAGCACGATGCTTACGTGCTTGCGCGAGCGGGCCGGCCCGCTCCGGATCTGGACCGACTCCGGGCCGAGCTCGGGATGCACCGGTGGCGGGAGCCACCGGCACGCGCGCAGAGTCGGACCTGAAATCGGGTAGACGCCTGGCGAACCGGGCGCGTACCGGAACAGCAGGGGCGGTCGGGTCGCCGCCTCTCCGGCTCCGGCATTCCTCGATAACGAGCATCCCATCGCGGTCGGTGACCCCGAACCTGCGCGAAAGGTAGGACGGAGAAGATGTCGCGACGCTGCTTTCGCTCGGCGAGCGGTAGCCAGCATCGTCACCGATCTCGTCGCCGCCTCGAACGAACTCAGCGCTCTCCGCCGATCCGGTCGCTGGGGCGCCCGACGTGGACGCCTTCGTTCCAGGGCGGTAGCGACGCGAGGGCGATCATTGACGCCTCCTATCTGTGGGCGAGCGGCAGTCGGCGCTGCTTGCTCGGGGTCGGGTTCCGGTCGAGCCAGCAAGCAGCCTGCGCCGCCTGGGCCGGTGTGGCTGCCTCGCACCAATTCGGCCCCGTCGGCGGCGCGGATCTGGTGGCCGCCTTTGTCCGAGAGGGGCAGCCCGCGAGGGCAGCGTTGGCGGCGCATCGTGGCTGCTTCGCACCAGAAGCAGCGACCCGGTCGACGGCGCGCGCATGACCGCTCTTGCCGCGGAGCGGCAGCCAGCCGCCGGCATCGGCGGGCAGCTCCGTTTCGTCCAGACCAGTAGTCCGCTCGGAGGCCGCGGCCACTTCTGCTTTCCGCCTTCATGTGCATCCGGCCTCTGGGAGCGGAACCCCACACGGGGCGTCGTTCGTAGGTGTGCGTCAGTGCTCACGCGGCGACG
>OCZT010000043.1_pt1 | contig 98369 bp, 72 predicted proteins | sample 1539031 | NCBI WGS metagenome assembly OCZT01 (sample SAMEA3539308, study PRJEB22396) | soil metagenome | biome: tundra; feature: field; material: soil | place: USA | collected 2010-05 | depth 0.15 m
CCTTCATAATGCTTCCATTTAAAGGAATTAGATAGCATATTACTATCTTTGGTTTTAGTTTTATTCTATTGTATCATTAGAAAGGATTTTTTGCAACGGAACCGCCTACAGTATCAGTTGGTGTGAATTAAATATTCAACATTTGTGAACCTACACCCAATATAGTTCATTATGATGGAATATATCCAAAGGTTCCTGGTACTGAAGCAGTTGCATCTAGCTGAGTATCGCTTTTATTATAAGCCCTTTTTGCCATCCTTGATAAGAAATATATAAATAATAGGCAAAATACCTACGGTATTCAATATGAGTATAGCAACAAACCAGTACTTTTGGCTTTCACGAGCCACTTTTCAGAGTGCAATACCTTTCCAGACAAGTTCCCATAGTAACAAAATAGCGAGTAATAATACAAAAGGGGTATCCATCTTTAAATTACCTCATATATTTTTGTAATAATAATGCATAATTAGTATCTTCTCAACTCTTGTTCTAATGAAAGTTAGATTCTAATCGAACCTGTATCTACATTCTTTTGAGCAATTGATTTAATTGCCACCATAAATTTTAATCTTTTTTCGAATTAAATTTATGTCGGCATATTAATAAAGTCAGAACTTACGCATTTAAACCCCAAAATCAAGCACTTCGAATGCACACAGTTGATTTCGACGGGGTGCTTCAATGCGATTTAGATCAGAAAATCTGACTTAGTGACTATAAAAGAATTTTATTTTTTATGTAATCCTATTCAAATTGTACAAAAAAATCACTAATTATATTTAATTACATTAAGAGTAAGTTAAGTACACTAAGAGTAAGTTCTTAATCTCAGAGAATTTACACTTGGTGAAACACAAAATCAAATTCAATGGGCATTGTTATTTAATCTGAGATTTCAGACAATTTAAGGTATCCAATTTATTGCTTATTCAGTTCAACCGTATTAGTCCCATATTTTTTGGCTTATCAATGACGTGGGTATCTTTTATCTCCATTTTGTAACGATCTCTGTCATCTCTATTGCCGATTCCTGGATTGTCATGAGAGTTCACTACTTGATTTGATGGTCCCTAAACCTGGAGTCTTTAGCCTCTCATGTGTGTTGGTAGTACCAGAAACTGCATTTATTACCACAACTGTCATTGAAATTACAAAAAAGATTACTATTAAAATACCCAGTATCTTTTTTGTCTTATCAAATGCTTGTTTCCCCATTTATTATACACCTTTTTGCTCAATTTTTATATGCTGATGATGTACATACTTACGAATGTGTTATTTTTGTCACCGTGATTATTTTAAATTACTGATATGGAAAATTGTTCCTGAAAAAAGTCATTCCTACATAAAATTATTTTAAGTCAAAAATGATTGAATATTAAAGATGTTTATTATATTGAGCTCTTCAAAATTTAGTGCTAAGTCATCCCATACCAAATAATGTCGATTAATTTTAAATCAAATTTTAAATTTTAAAAGCCTGACAGTAGCCATCGCCAACACCATATGATTTGAATAAAACGTTTTAAATTTAGAATTGTATCCTTAGCTCTTTGAACAAATTTGAAAATCAATTTTTGTCCAATTATAATGTTAACACGTATGTAATTGTTTTTGTTCCTATCCAAGGTTTCGGAACAACTTTCCCGATTATGCAGCTTGCGGAGCTCTTATAGAGTTAGGCTTCAAAAATGTCAAAGTGAATCACCCCTATAAGGTGGACGTACATGCAGACTTGCGGGAGAAACTTACGGATTAGAGTATGAACACACAGATAGCCACAAAAAACAAGAAATAATCAGCAAAAAGAAGCTTGGGCTTCTAAATAGAAATCATATTCTTTTTATTGGATCCGCAGCACTTATTATTGTGTAGTTTGTTGAAATTAATGATAAGTAATGCAGAAGACTCAATATCGACATGAAGCTAATAACAAAAAAATATTGTTCATGTAGCAGAGATATAATAAAGCCAATGCTTTAAGCTTATTTTTCCCTTACTTATTAACTTTATATTCTAACAGACTGACCAATCCCTGTTTTTCATTGCGAAGAAAAAGATATAGAATCAACCACATCTTATAGAATTGTAGGTACACTGCTAAAAATATATAAATATTTTTTCTAATATATTTCTATTTCTGATCGTGGCCTAAGCTAATTAGTTCCAAGTATTCTATGGACTCCATATGTCTTAAGAGTCCCATAAACTCCATTAGTGACAGATATTCAATGTTTTTTATTCTGGATGGAACTTCGGAAATTCAGAGACTTTAATACAAAAACTATTCATTTATGGAAATTTGATCTATTCATATTTATGTGATTATAATAAAATTCAATCTGGTTTTTCAAAAAGGGCAGGAGAAAGATTCACATTTTGTATAATTAATGAGATCAGGACCACGGAATGTAAACACTACTCAATTTAAGTTAATGCTATTTAGAATATATGCAATAAATACATAATAGATTAAATCTAATCATAATTTATAGGGATAACCCGTAACTTAAAGTAGACTTTCCAGCAGGCTGTAGGCATCTCTTTACCTAAAATTAACAAGATCAACTTTTTGACACATAAGATCAGCCGTATCACATTAACTAATAAACAGAAAATAGTTAGTCTCAAGCAAGACCATCGTTATGTTAAAAAGCCAAAAAAATTACTATATAATCTAATGATGTAAAAAATAAATTAAATTTAATAAACAATGATTATTCGATTAGTATCTTTATGTACATTTTCATTGAAATATCATCCATAGTGATTGTGAAAGTAGTGCCAACGAAGTGTTATGATAGGTGGTAATGCAAGTTCTTGCGTCAATTTATAAATTTTGCTATAACATTTTAAATCCGTTATCCAGTTTTTGACAAACCAACCAAACGTCATATAACAATTAATTAATTTATACTTAACCTGCATCAAAATATACTTAATATAGTTTCATACTTCAGAATATTTTTTACATTCACTGAGATATAATTGGTCAAATACTGTACATTTCTGTATTAAACGCAATGACCAAGTTATAAAAAACATAACCAAAAAAAACTCAAAAATTATACGAAAAGATTTTCAAACGATTAAGGAATCAATTTCAGCAAATATATCTCCAACTGGTTGAAAACATTTGCATTCTTCTTTAAGAGCAAAATAATTAAGACTTGTAATAAATAAAAATTATTGTTAAAGACTTAAACTTTCCAATGTCAAATGCATAAAGTTTATCGAAATTCTCAAATGACTCGTGAAAATCAGAGGTTTATTTTAATCCTCAATAGTCATTCGGAACTACATTAAATCGAAACTACTACCTCCCCCTACCTTTTTTGGTTTTTCAATCTTTGGACCTTTAAACCCGATTTTTTGGAAGGGAACTATGGATGCTTATGCCTCTATTTTCAAAAAAAACACTGTTCCAATTGCACATATAAGAACTGACAGTGAACCGATTGCTAACAGATCGTAGTAGATACCGAAAGTGCTTACTCCGCCCAATGCCCCTCTTAGACCGTCTACGCCATAGGTAAGTGGATCTAGCCTACTTATTAAATAAATTAAATATGGCAAGTCTTCGAGGTGAAAGAGAGCTCCTGATAAGAAAAAGATGGGCATAATCAGGAAGTTCAATATCATTTGGAAACCTTGCATATCTTCCATTTTGGAAGCTATAGTAAGTCCAAGGCCTGAAAAGAATATAGCCATCAGGAGCATGAAAATTAGCCCCATCCAAAGGCTACCTAGATTGGGAATCCTGAACCCAAACAAATAGGTTATGCTTAGCATTATTAGGCCCTGAATCATTGATATAGTTGCACCTCCAAGTGTTTTACCGACCATGATTTCTGCCCTAGATATCGGAGCTACCAGGGTCTCTTTAAGAAAACCGAATTTTCTGTCCCAGATTATCTCAAGGCCCGAAAAAATAGCTGTAAAGAGAATCGCCATGGTGATAATTCCCGGAGCTATAAAGTTAATGTAGTTTGCCCCTTCATTAGCTCTGGTATACATTGGACCAAATCCGAATCCGAATGCTACCATGAAAAGTAAAGGCTGGCCAATAGAACCTATTAATCTAGCTTTGGAACGCCAATAGTGCTTGAACTGCCTAAGGCAGAGCATATAGACAATTTCGATCATTATCTCATCCTCCCCAAGCCACGCATTATTTTTTGCTTATTTGCTCCACTATTATCATCGCGAATATCCCTACCTGTTAACTTAAGGAATGCCTCCTCTAATAATTCAGTTTTGGTTCGTTTTTTAATTTCCTCAACTGTGCCAGATTCTATAATTTTACCGTGATCAATGATTGCGACATTGTTTGCAATTACTTCAGCTTCTTCCATGTAATGCGTTGTTAGAAAAACAGTTATTTTGTAATCTTCGTTCAATTTTCTGATGTGGCTCCATATAGCTTTCCTAGTCTGGGGATCAAGGCCCACAGTAGGCTCATCTAGGAAAAGAATTTGAGGGTTATGGACAAATGACCGCGCGATCTCTAGCCTACGCTTCATCCCCCCTGAATACTTTTTGACATATTCGTTCAATCTATCACAGAGTCCAACAATAGCAAGAGCTTTCTGAATCCTTTCTGCTCTTTCTTTTTTAGGTACTTTGTAGATAACTGCATGGTAGACCATGTTTTCGTAGGCTGTAAGATCTTCATCAAGGCTATTATCTTGGAAGACGATCCCGAAAGATTCACGAGCCTTACTTTGTTCTTTGAGCACATCGAAACCATTGATGTTTATTTCTCCGAATGTGGGCTTCAGGACTGTTGTGAGCATTTTTATTGTCGTGGATTTACCTGCGCCGTTTGGACCGAGAAAAGCGAATATCGAACCTTTTTCAACATTAAAGCTGATGTCATCTACAGCGGTGAAATCGTGAAACTTTTTAGTAAGGGATTGGACTACAAGTATATTTTGCATGATTGATCCTTGTGTTTTTTTCAATTAAAAAAATATTAAATTTAGACAATTTTTATTTTAAAAGTTTCTTATGATACACAGATTTGCAGGAAGAATTCTGCACAATGTTCCAAAAGAAAGATTTCCCATAATATGGGGTCTGGTACAATATTTATAAATTTGTCCCATTTTCAGCATTTGCAAACATTTAAAGGTACTATAGCCCTCAGGACTTAACCTATTAAACTGAAAAACCATAGATCTAAAACATAATCGGCTTTAATATAGATTATGAATCATGATGCATATTATGCTTAATTTTGTTCCATAAGTGCGTAAGTCCATATTGCTTCTTGGAGCTCATTTTAAATAATATTTTAGAGAATTTATATAAAACTCCATATTTTATCCTATACCTATAAATCGTATATACATAATTCAAAAAAGCCAGAGGTTTATCGAAATCTTCTTTAATCTCTATCTTTGGAGTGTGTGTGCATTAGAGTCTAGCTGCATTTAATTCAATCTTCCTAACGACCTCAGTAGCTGATGAGAGTTCATCTAAATCAAAACCCTTAAACAAAAATGCATTTATCTCAAATCCTATTCTCACCATCTCTGGTTTCAATTTTCTGCCAATTTCTGTAGATATAGCCTTTTGATTAGTTTGTCTTCCGAATCGATTTTACGGTAAACAATACCTGCTTTTTCCAGTCTCAATATAAATTTGGCAATCATCATTTTATTAAGTCCTCTCGATTATGCAAGGCTATCCTGGCTACGGCCTTCCTGATCATACAGTGACATCAAAATAGCGAAATGTCCCCATCCAATGTGATACTGACCAAGTTCTCTAGCAAAATACTTATGGATAGAGCGATAAGTGAAAGAAATCAGCACTGTAATTATATTGATATCCTCAATCCATTGGATCGTTGCATCCTCATTCATCATTTACACTCGTAACAAATCATTATTTTCAAGCCTGTTGAAAACTAGTTAAATGGTATACTATTTATAACAAGTTAATCGTATTAAATTAGTTATATGTAAACTGTGATGCAAAGGAATAGTATTAAGGTTATTAATTGATGAGAAAAATTCATTTTCTATTCCTCATTTTCTCTCTTTTATCACTTTTTTTCTTATCACATAGATTTAGGAGCTGCGATTCCCAGAGTATCAAGGGAATTTGCAAGCACAATTCTTGCACAGTCTACGAGGGCCAGTCTTGCACCCTTGACTTTTTCATCCTTGGCAGAAATGACCGGAATAAAATGATAAAACTGATTAAAAGCATCGGCGAGTTCTCGAGCATAGATTGCGAGAACATGAGGTTTGAGTTCTATAGCTCCAAGATCTATTATATGGTCAAACATTGCCATTTTTTTGATTAGATTGATTTCGCTATCCTCAACAAGTAAAGAGGGATCTGTTTCTAAGGAAAAATTCCAGGTAGCATCCTCTTTTGCCTTTTCAAGGATACTGCAGGCTCTGGCGTGGGAATATTGGATATAAGGAGCCCCCTGCTTCTCAAAGTCCAGAGCCGCTTTCCAGTTGAAAACGGTAGATTTCTCTGGGGAGACCTTGACTATATCGTACCTCACTGCACCTATTCCGACCATTTCTGAAACCTCCTTCTTAAAATCATCAGATGTTTCCGGACGGCGCGTATTTACCTGTTTGAGGGCAGCTTCAATGACCTTGTCAAATAGATCATCAGCACTTATGAACTGGCCACTGCGTGTGCTCATTGAACCTTCAGGGAGAGATACAAACTCGAAGATCACAATCTCAGGTTCCTTTATCCCGATTGCATTCAGTGTAGCTTTGAGCTGGCCAGATATCAGTTTATGATCTGCCCCGAGTACATCAATGATACGATCTGCTTTCTTCATTTTCCAGTCGTGATAAGCAAGGTCTCTTGTAGTGTAAAGAGAAGTTCCATTTGAGCGCTGTATTACGAGGGTTTTCTTAAAACCGTAATCAGAAAGGTTTACCACAACTGCGCCGTTGTCAATTTTTGCCCTTCCAGTAGCCTTAATCCGCTCGATGATATCTTTTACTGCCCCGGATTTAAGAAAACGAGATTCATTGACGAACTTATCATGAGCTACGTTTAACCGAAGAAGAGTCTCCTTGATTCCAGCAATTGCTAGGGCAACTACCTTATCAAAGCTTTCTATGGTTTTGGCGTCTCCAGCTTCCACATTTTTCATAAGGACATCTATTTCAGTTACATATTCGAAATTTTTGTTTAATTCAGTGTTTGCCTTAATGTATATGTCAGCAATAGTAACATCTGGTTTTTTGGAACGGTCAAGCTCAAAGTGTTCACATGCCCAGGAGACTACAGCAATCTGGCGCCCCATATCATTTACATAGTACTGCACTTCCACATCGTACCCTGCGCGCTTGAGAATGCGAGCAAGTGTATCTCCGATAATTGAATTGCGGATGTGTCCCACATGCAATGGGCCGTTGGGGTTTGCTGAGGTATGTTCAAGAATAATTGAATTCTTTTGGGCTCCACAACCAAATTTTTTTTTCTCTTCCAGAATTGTGGTGATAGTCCTATTCAAGTAATGTCTCCCTGCATGAAAATTAATATAAGGACCTGAGGAATCTACTTTCTCTATATAAGAACCATCCGGGATTTTAATTGTGGAAACAATGCGTGATGCTATGTATATGGAATTTTGTCTGTGAAGACTTGCCAGCCTGAAGGCAGCTTTGCTTGCAAGATCGGCATGAGAAGACGTTTCAAAATAAAGTTCGGAATTCTTAACATCAAAACCGATTTTTTGAATAGCATCTTTTAAAATTGATACAGCCTGAGCTTTGAGTTCCATGAACAAGATAAATCACCTGTAACAACTATGAAAATAATATGATAATATTAATTTAAATATTTTTTAATACCCTCTGGAATATTAAAAAATCACCATTAATTAATTAGCAATTGACTATAATAAATCAAAACCCAGAAAATAATGAAAAAATTATTTATTTACCAAATTTTGATCCACTGATCTAGTAACAATTTCATTAAAGAGTATTAGGTAAAAAGGTGCTTGATATGAGAACAATTCTCATTAGCGAACTCAAACCCCTGTATTGTACCTCAGGATTGCAGCAATGCCTCCAAAGGCATTCATGAGCTGGGAACCTTCGTCAAAGTCAGTAGACACGAAAGTAACCTTTGCATTGCTTTTGTCAGCAAGCGCTGATAGTTCATCAACTATATCAGTTACATCTGTTACATCAATGGAAGAACCGCACTCTGGGCAGTTTCCGGCTGTAGGAGCAAATTCACCTGGTTTCCAGCGCCTAGTCCATTTATTTTCGTATCCACAAACACTGCATTTCGTGGTCACCCTTTCAGCCCGTAGATCTTCGGAGAGCAAGAGCATTTCAACAGCATTAATCTCGAGATTTGCCCGAACCTGAGTTTCCCCATAAGCTACTTTTCCTGAGTCAGAAATAAGTTCTTTGAAAAAGGCCTTGACTGCATTTTTTTGCCCCATAAGCTCAAGATCCTGGAGCTTTTCCCCTGCAGCATTCAACAGCTCGGAAAGTCCGGATTCATCTGTATAAGATATATCAAACAGTCCGGTGATTTTCCTCTGAAGCTCATGGTGCAGGAACTCCCCTGCGTAAAACTCTTCTTTTGTCGGAGAGGGCCCACCTATAAGGACGCCTTTCAAATCCTTATGATCAATGGAAAGGAATATTTCACTTGCAGCAGCGCCTATTCTCTTATAAAAATCATGAATAGCAATGAGCCTGAGCTGCTGAAAACGATGGGCACTCTGCCCTCCTTTCCTCTGCTTCCCCGGAACCGTGGAAGTAAGATGACGGAAGGCTTGTATTCGTTTACCAATTAGCAACCCTACAGTAGCTTCCCTGCGATCCAGAACCAAAAGTCCAAAGGTATTTTTGTCCTTGAGCATATCTTCAAGAAGCTCGAGGTAAAAGATGGAATTGCAGTGATATTTGTAAGATGTAAGCGGTTCCGGAGGAATTATCACCTCACTTTCCATGCTGGTCTTGTTGGCCCCAATGTCCACAGCCCCTGTAAAATACACTATACCATTTTCAGGTACTTTGTCAAGATATTTCAACCTTGATAAAAGAGATTCTATGGCTCCCTGTACATTCGTTCGGGTAAGCTTGGATTTAATGTTTGCAGCTTGTCCATGCTCTTCTTTCAACTGGTTTGTAACATCAAAAATCTGCTTGTCTAGAGGAATATAAAGAGTAATCAGCTCAGTACTTCTTCCTTTCTTATCCCTGAGACTTTCAAGCTTCTTCTTAAATTCATACTTTTGATGTGCGGATTGTTCAGTCATTTCGAAAATTCTCCAATAGGCAACTGATTAAATTATGCTATTTCCTGCAATTTTGATTTTAAATCTGTTATCTAATCGATGCAGTCATATTTGAATCGAAATTTGAAATTATAATATTTGAGAAATATTTGAGATTATCAATCTAATAAATTGTATGAAATTGTCAATTTGATCTCATAATAAATTTAGTTATTCAGTCTACAATTCATCTAGCTTTCTGGTTAACTTGGCAATAGTGAACTGAAAATTTGATAAAGAAAAATCAAACAGTAAATATCCGTCTCAACTTAAATGTATAATCTAAAAATCGCTCAGACACGAAGAACCTGAAAGTAAGAATAGACCTACCAGATAAACAGGTATCTCTAAAATTTTGATAACCAGTTAACTCCCTTATACTGTGCAAACCTATCCCATTTCGTATTCTGTTGATCGAACTAAATATGAGACATGATTTTACTTATAATTGTATCTAATTGGCTTAAAAGTGAATCAATCCCTATAAAGGCATATCCCAATTGAAATTTAAGTTTAAATTTGTTTCTGTCACTAGATTAAAATAATATATTTTTATAAAGACAAAAGCTCATATACATTTTTTTACTTCAAAGTTGTTGGTTTATAAGATAAACGCTGTCCTTTATTAATTTGATTGATTTCCAAAATGCACTTAGTATAGTTTTTTGGTATTTTTCGTTCCGCATCCATTGCTATGAGCTAGGTAAGATGTGCTTCAGTACATGAAAACACAAATTTCGTTACAATGTAAATTTAATTATGAAAACACCAATTACTAATGATGAGCTACCCGATAAAAATAAAGTTAACTGGAATGGGAAAAATCGAGAATTGTGTTTAAATTGGCCAATTTAGGTTTTAATTTTATTTTACGATCTTTTCAAAGTGGGATTTTCCCATCCTTTGAAAGTAGTACAACACGACTAATTTCAGACTCGTCCGCTATTTTATACCCCAGACATTTTGCAAGTTCTTTTGAGAACTCTAAGACCTCTACATGAGTGGGCATAGAAGAGCGGTCAAGACGAAGCCGCGAAAAGCCCAGATGCATATAAGCTTTTATTTCGACAAAGTCAGGAGAACCTTTTTTTATCAGCTCGGCATAACGCTCTGATCTGAACATGTTTTTTCCCTTGACCAGCGTTGTACGGATGACTGTCCGCGAGTTTATTCCCCCTAGTATGGACAGAGATTCGTTGATTCTTTCCCAGAGTGCAGCTGATTTGGGCTTACATATCTTCAGATAAGTTTCCATGTCAGGAGCATCGAGACTCATATAAAGCTGAGAAGGGAAAATTTTAGCAAGTATTTCAGGATTTGTTCCATTCGTGACCAAAAAAACTGTGAAGCCCATTTTTTTGTATTCCTCGATGAGCTCTGGCAAGTAAGGATAAATGGTCGGCTCTCCAGAAAGAGAAATGGCGACATTATTCGGCTCATTGCTCTCAATCCAACGTTCCTTAATTGCAATCTGAGAACCGCCAAAACCCGTGATCAACTTGCGTTGGCAGGCAATACTTTCTTCTACAATCGTCATGGGAGAATCCCATTTATCAGGCATAGGAACAGAAATCTCAGTGGGTCGCCAGCAAAAAAGGCATCTTTGGTTGCACATAAGAGTAGGAGTCATCTGAAGGCAGCGATGAGATTGTACTCCATAAAATTTGGATTTATAGCAGAAACCTTGACCGTTCATAGCGTGTCTAAGCCAAAGACAAGTCTTAACTGCTGAGTGGCAACCTGCGAGAGCATATCCCTGTTTTTTCAGAAGCGTATTTAAATCAAGGGACTCAAAGGGTAGAAAAGTATACTCTTCATTCCGGTTTTCTTTCTGAACGATCGATAAATCTTCTTCGAAGTCCCCCTCCTTTTCTTCCTGAGGCATTTGCAACATATTAAATCTTAGTTGTATATATAAAGATCGGGCAGTATTTTTAGATAAATTTGCGGTCTATAAGAATTATTTGAACCGTCTATCTACGCAAATTCAGTCATTGAAGTTAAGATTTTCAAGCCAGACTCAGTCAAAAGTAAGAATTTTATAGGTAAAATCCGCGAGATCCACAATTGGGACTCTTGCAGGCACTGGCATGAGGTTCACATGTTTCTGAAACTCTGTCTGACCCTGCCAGGTTCCGGAATTAACAAGAAGAATATTTTTATAGCTTTGGACTCCTAGGGTATGAACGTGGCCAGTGTGAATGATATCAGGCACCGGGTCGATGACGAAATAATCCATTTTTTCCGGAGATATAGAAACCCTGCTCCCATAAGTCGGAGCAAGGTGCCTACGTTTCACCATTTCAAGAACGGCCATGGCAGGTTCCTGATAGGAGATCCCGGGAATGCTTGCGACGAGATCATCAATTGATCTTCCGTGATAGATGAGAATGCGAGTACCATCCAGATCAATAAGAGAAGGGTTACCAACGAAAATAACATTTTGAGGAAAATAGGCCTGAACTATTTCAGGAAGCGCAGGCTGAGGTTCTGCCTGGCGGACAGCATCATGATTGCCGGGACTTATTATCACACGAATGTGCTCCGGAATTTCCCTTAAATACTCTGCAGCTTTCATGTACTGCTCATAAATATCCATAATGTCTAGTTCTAATTCCTGATCAGGATAAATCCCGACCCCATCAACAAGATCTCCCGCAACAATAAGGTAACGGATACTTGCGGCAAGTTCCCGCATGACTTCTGATTCAGACTCTCCTTTCAAAAAGTCAAGAAAATCCAGCCAAGCGTCTTCAAGAAACTGGGAACTTCCTATATGCACATCAGATATCATCACTATTTTCCCTTGACTTCTGGTTCTTCGTTGAACACCATTGGGTACATCTGGCTGAATGAGTTTTGTGGCAAACATCAGGTTTCCGGCGCTCTTTACCAAACCCGTTACTCCTATAACCTCATCAAGCAGGACTTGTGAGGCCAGTTCAAAAAGTTCTTTATCAGTATTTCGAATGAGGACTGAGAAGGAACCGGTTGGATCTTCAATCGATAATATTTTGTGGCCGTTATTTGTGCTACTGATGTTAGAAACCATCCCAATTATAGATATTTCTTCAGAATCCCAGTCCCCTTCACGACGAAGGCTTCTTCTTCGTCTTAAACTTTCTATAGGACGCGCACTTATTCTATTCCGTATAATCGCTGAAAGCCTACTGTATCTATTCCTGAAATATTGAACAAACTGCATATATTCTCCAATACATGTTGAATCCCCTGATATGTCGGAAATTACGGTCACAGGATTCTTGCCGGGAAAACTTTTGTGCACTTTGTCACTGGGACTAGATGAGAAGCCTTTTCCGAAAACAGATAAAGATGGATTTTCCCTGGAAACTCGGTTTGAAGGGGACGAAGGTGAAGAATTTCCATCTCCGAAAAAAGATGACTTTGATTTGTCTCCAACTCGTGAAGATGGCAAGGAAAAGGCCAATTCAGGATCAGTTCTCAATGAAGAAATCGAGCTTGAAGCACTGTAAGAACTCGATACATCCTCTGATAAAACATTATCTGATTTGAGATTTGGAATTGGTTTATAAGTTATATATGGTACTGAGATTGAATCTGGAAGCTGATTTGGGTAGAGGCTCGGCACAGGATCGTTGACTGGAGCAGAGATCTCAGTCTCTGAGGGAACATAGCCTGATTTTTGAGAACGTTTATTAGATACTGAAAGAAATTCTTCTGCTTTTAAAGAAGAAATTGGTATTTCATCACAATTTGGCTTTTCGGTTGAATTTTCGAAATCATGATTTTTTTTATTTTCTGCATGAATTAGCTTTGAAGCTTTGTCATGAGCAAAAAAACTTTCAAGATCTATATGCTCGGCCCCTATGACAACAACAAAGTCATTTACAGTTGAAAGGACATATTTGAGTAGGCATTCTGGCGAATTGCTGGATTTAATGATTTCAACGGCCTCAGGGCTGATCTGGTACTCTCTTTCTATAACTGCCTTTATAATCTCCCTCTTGTCCATACTTCCAACCTAACATTCCTAGACTGACACAAACCTTTCCAAATAGAAATAAACTTTTCTAAACCTTTTGGATTTGATTTATTATAAGGTTCATTTGGCTCCAAATTTAATAGATCTCAAGCAAAAGACATGTTTAAAATATAAAAGTTAATAAGATGCAAAATATATGCTTAAGAGATACTAAATTAATGTGTTAAAATTAATTTATGAAATGAAATTGTAATTCTAAAAAATTTTAGATACCCCATGTAACACTTATACCTTTTGATTCCTGCCTACTATAAAGAATATCCACCTCTTTTTAAATAAAGAGCTATAAAAATATGATAACTAGATTAATAGATTTAACAGTCATGCTGAAGATACACACTCATATATAATTTGTTTGCCTTTTAGCCTATTGATAATAATTAAAGTTACATCAATATTTAAGCAATTGTTATATTTAGAAAATGAATGCCATTATTATGTAAATTGGTGAAAATTTGGATTTAAAATTCGCCCCTTATAAAAACAAATCATAGGCAAAAATACTGGAAAAAGACTTGATTATTTTTAATAAGTAAGACTAGCAGAAAGAACTATAATTTAATCTGAGGAACAATAATAGAGAATTCCGATAAAACTCTGATTTCCATGAATTACTTATATACCATTTTATAAGCATATGAAGAAATTAGTGGGTTTATAGAAATTTCCTATAAAGCCTAACGTATATACCAATAACTTAATGAATAAAATGTTTGTCAGACAAAGACTAATAGAATTAATGGGCGCAAGAAAAAGTGAAATTAAAGGAATAAAGACTGAGTATGAGCAAAATTAATGAGGAAAATAGTGCCCAGGAAGATAATAACTCCTGGGTTTCACTTGGAAAAGACCTTCTGTTGGTTGTCGCTGTACTGATAATTTTTATGTTCCTTTCCAAGTTGGTATTTGGTCTCTGGACTCCTATGGTTGCTGTAGAGTCAGAGAGTATGGATCCGCATATACAGATCGGAGATATTGTTTTCATGAAAAGTATTGATCGAGTGAACATTATCACGAATGAGGAAGGGAAAAAATCGGGATATAGATCTTTTAAAAATTATGGAGATGTGATTCTTTATCATCCTAATGGCGCTGAAGATGTAACCCCAATAATTCATAGAGCCATGTATAGGATAAAAGCTGGAGAGCCAATGTGGGAAAGCGGGCCTCTTGCTCAGTATTCTGGTTATATCACCAAAGGAGATAATGTTGTAACCAACCAGTACTTTGACCAGCAAGGAGATATAAGTGGACTCGTAAAAGACAAGTGGATTATAGGGACTGCACAATATAGGATTCCTTATCTAGGATATATCAGGCTATTATTTTCATAACCATTTGAACTATAATTTTCAATTTATTTTTTTAAATCCTGTATTCTACAAATGTACACAGATCTATGATTTGTTAGCCTATTTGCTTACTTTTAATGGATAATAGTGGGCAAATAGGCTAACAAATTGTACATCTGCGGAATGTAGGATGCTACTTAATTTGACGAATTTTACTCTAGCTATACTTTTGTGGGTTTATCCTCTCAACTTTTTCCTTATCAAACTTTTCAATTATTCTATTATCAATTATTCTATTATCATTTGTATTCTGTTTCATTGGAGCTAGATACTTAATAGTCTCTTTTTGGGGAAGTTGAATATTGTTTTCTGCACTCGTTCCGTTGTCAAAAATGATTCAAGAATTGTTTTCGAGTTTATTTGCACCTGACCATAAAATTGTCAGAAAAACGCTGCAATTCGAGAACATTGCCTCCATTAACTGTAATTTCATGATATGTTTATGGTTTCCTTGAGTTTAATAAATACGGCTGTTATCTATAATCTATCATGTCTCTGATCACTACTATACCAATATTTGCTAAGTTTAAATTTAGTGCTTTGAAGAACTATACTTGCTCAGTCCAAAGTTAAATCGGTTTTTTTGAATAGTCACCTGAAAAATATTGCTCAGAATATCAGAGAGGATTTTTCTCTTTCGTTACTCTTCAAAATTTCAAGAGTTATTTAAAGATTTTTTTCATGACATTTTTCAAGGTATGAGATGTCGATAATTTTTTCCTTATTTAACCATTCGCCAGCTTCTTTGATGCGAAAATTACTGGTGAGCTCATAGCTCACAAGGCTATCAATAATTAATTGATACCCGGATCCTTTCTGTTATGCTTGCTAAAATCTCACAAAAATTAAGTTTTCATAAAAAATTGAACAGCAAGAGTCGATTTAATAGGAACGCAGATATTCTTGATAGGAATTGAAGGGAATTCTTTTGTGTTTGTATTCATTGGACAAAATAGCATAAAAAATACATTCATTTTTGACTCAACTTTCAAATTAGCATCTTATCTCTGTTTTCACAATCTTTTGATTCGATTATTTTATTTCTCTTTAGCTTCTTAAAGCCTTATAAATTATCCATTTTAGTTTCCGATTTTATGACTTTATATATAAATCCGGATATTTTTCAAATAATTGTGCGAAATCTATTTGAATTTTAACAAATCACAGTAGATCTAATTCATAAGATAGCTTTAAAAAAAAGTAATTTGAATTGTATAAAAATGACGCTTAATAAATTAAAAATTGGTCAGCTTGAAACTTCTGGAAACCTTTTCCTTGCACCCATGGCAGGAGTTACAAATTTAGCTTTCAGGTTGCTATGCCGGCAGCATGGAGCTGACATAACATACACTGAAATGATCAACTCAGATGCCTTGCTCAGCAAAAATCGGAAGTCTCTTCTTAAAGGACTGAGCTCGCCTTATGACCGGCCTTTTGGAGTTCAGCTTGTTGGGAGTTCAACTGAGAAGCTGCGGGAAGCTGCCATCTTTGTTGAAAGTGAATATAGGCCTGAAGTCATAGATATCAACATGGGCTGCCCTGTACAATGCATTATAGGAGCAGGGTACGGTTCAGCTCTTCTTAAGTCGCCAAAGCTTGTTTCGGAAATAGTCTCGGAGCTAACATATTCCCTGAAAACACCTGTAACTGTAAAAATCAGGATTTTGGAAAAAGATGAAAAGACCCTTGAGATTGCACAACTTATCGAAAATGCAGGAGCTTTTGCCATAACAGTGCATGGCAGAGAGGCAAAACAGATGTACTCCGGAAGCTCGGACCTCGTAGCCATCAAAACAGTCAAACGCGGAATTTCAATTCCAGTGATTGCAAACGGTGACATAAGGGACGAAGAGTCTGCAAAAAATACTATTGAGTTTACAGGCTGTGATGGACTTATGATAGGGCGTGCTGCAATGGGAAATCCGTTCATATTCAGAAGAATTAGGTATTATCTAGAAACCGGAGAAAAGCTGGAACTAGACAGACAGGCCCGACAACTTGAAGATTTTGAATCCTATATAACCCTACTTGAGCAACATAATCTATTATCTTCTCAAAATCTGAGGATGCATGCTCACTGGTTTACAAAAGGATTACAGAATTCACGAAATATTAGGGAAAAGATTAATGATCTAAAAGATGGAAAGGCCATATTTGATCTGGTAAGGAACTCCTGGCAGGAAAAGATTAAAAATAATTTTTTAAAAAAATAAGATTCGTTTGTAATCAAACCCATTTAAAACATAATTATTAGGACAAGTCAAATTTGAAGAGTTTGAAAATAAATGCATCCCGAATATAATCTAAAATGGAGAAATATAGACACATTTATCTAATCCCACCGAAAACCTAATAATAACTTACATTATTATCTATGAGCTATTGGGCACTGAAGGCTTGGAGATATAATTATGAATATATTAATTCTATCGATTGTTGTAATAAGTTATATGCAATACTTCCAGATCTATGATATGCAATACTTCGAGATCTATGCTCGGAGATTTTTAGTATTTTCTTAGATCAACAAAATTTACTATTAATTTCACTACAAATTAACTACAGAGAATTTAGATAAGCTCCAAAATTTTGTTATATGCTATATAAATAGTATATATGACTCTTGAAATCCATCGGTTTATCGAAACTATCTACAAATCAACCAAAAAAGGAACAGAAACGGATTGAACGTCTAACTGTTAACAATCTATGTTTTAAATCCTTGTGATCAATAGTGAATATCGCAGTAGTGCCTGAATAAATCGTCTAATGTTTAAATTTTTTCTGAAAAATCAATAGACATAATGACATCTAGATAAGCGATTCAAGAAGGAGAATCCATATGAAGGAAATTAGAATACATGGTCGAGGAGGTCAAGGTTCTGTCACCGCGGCTGAGCTGCTTTCCGTTGCAGCTTTTAAAGATGGGAAATTTAGCCAGGCTTTTCCTGCTTTTGGGGTAGAGCGCAGAGGTGCTCCTGTACAAGCATTTACCAGGATCAGTAATAATCCAATCAGGCTCAGAAGCCAAATATATACTCCTGATTATGTCATTGTTCAGGATGTAACCCTTCTTGAAACTGTTGACGTTGCAAACGGGATAAAAGACGATGGAGTAATAATTGTCAACACTACAGAAAAACCGGAAAGTTTAAAAATTAATACAAATGCCAAAGTTATGACCGCGGATGCTACGAAGGTGGCAATGGATGTTATAGGTCGTCCCATAGTAAACACTGTTCTCCTTGGAGCTTTTGCGGGCGCAACTGAAGAAATTAAAGTAGAATCCATCTATCATGCAATAAAGGCTCGTTTTCCAGGAAAAGTTGGAGAAAAAAATGCAGAGGCGATTCAAAAAGCTTATGAGCTCATTAGGGTGAGATTATGACTACTGAAACTAGTCAAGACAGCACAATATGTCCTGAAATTTTAAAAAATGATCATGAAACGAGAGAATTGAAAGTCACATGCTGCAATGTCTGTAAACCTGGTTCGACCCTTAAAAACAAAACCGGTGGCTGGAGGAATTTTCGTCCTATATATAATTATGAAAAATGTACCAAGTGCGGAATCTGCGAAATCGTATGCCCTGACATGTCAGTCAAACCTAGAGAAGACGGCTTTTTCGAGTACGATTACGATTATTGCAAAGGCTGCGGTATCTGCGCAAATGAGTGCCCTGAAGATGCAATCTGGATGATTTTGGAGGAGAAATAATGATCAATCCGGCTGATAAAGAGAAAATGAAAGTTGTGGAAGGTTCTTATGCTGTGGCTCATTCTGCAAAAACCTGTCATCCAAACGTAATCTCAGCTTATCCAATCACCCCCCAAACCCACATTGTTGAAAATCTGGCTCAATTCATAGCAGATGGAGAGATTCCCAATTGTGAATATTTAAATGTTGAATCCGAATTTTCGGCAATTTCTTCGCTTATAGGAGCAGCAGCAGTAGGCGCAAGAACCTATTCAGCTACCACTTCTCAGGGGCTCTTACTAATGCATGAGGCACTTTTTAATGCATCAGGGATGAGGTTTCCAATTATAATGACAGTTACGAACAGGGCAGTTAGTGCTCCTATAAATATATGGAATGACCATCAGGATGCGATTGCCCAAAGAGATACCGGCTGGATTCAACTTTATGTAGAAGATGTGCAGGAAGCATCTGATACCCTACCTCAAATCTATAAGATCGCAGAGGATCATGAAATCATGCTACCAGGAATGGTCTGCATGGATGGTTTTATTCTATCACATGTTTATGAGCCCGTTATATTGCTTGAACAGAATCTTGTTGATAATTTTCTCCCACCCTTCCACCCCGAAAATGTGCTTGACCCTGAAGATCCTAAGACTTTCGGAGCCTTTGCAACGCCTGATACTTACGAAGAATTCAGATACATGCAGGAACAGGCAATGCAAAAAGCTCTTCCGAAGATTGAAGCCGTGGCGAAGGAGTTTGAGGAAGTTTTCGGCAGGTTTCACGGCGGGCTTGTTGATAGATATATGATTGAGGATGCTGAAATCGTTATCATGGGTATGGGCTCTGTTCTTGGGACTGTTAAAGATGTCGTGGATCAGTACAGGGCAAAAGGAGAAAAGATTGGTGTCTTAAAAGTCAGATCTTTCAGACCCTTCCCAAAGGAGCAGATTATTGAATCACTTCAGAATGCACATGCAATTGTTGTGCTTGATAAGAATATATCTATAGGAACAAACGAAGGAGCCCTGTTTACCGAAACCAAATCCTGCCTATATAATAGTAAAGTCCGCATACCACTAGTGGGCTATACTCTGGGTCATGGAGGCCGTGACATTCGTATAGAAAGCATTGTAAAAGTTATTGAAGGAACCAAGGCAGCTGCAAAGTATGGGATCATGGTAGAGAGCCAATTCCTGGACCTTAAGGAGGAGTTACTATGACTAAGGTTGCACCAAAAATGTATCTTTCTTCAGGGCATAGCGGTTGTGCAGGCTGCTGTGATGCCTTTGCTGCAAAATTCACACTTATGGGCGCAGGTCCAAATTGTATTGTGATTAATCCTACCGGCTGCCTTGAAATTATGTCAACGCCTTTCCCACTGTCATCTTGGAAGGTACCCTGGATTCACTCTCTCTTTGAAAATGGAGGTGCAGTGGCATCAGGTGTAGAGGCTGCCTTAAAAGCCCTTGGCAAAAAGAACAACATCAAGGTAATCGCGATCGGAGGAGATGGATCTACGATGGACATCGGAATCGGTGCCATTTCAGGTGCTTTTGAGCGGGGTCATGATTTCACTTATATATGCATGGACAACGAAGCCTACATGAACACTGGAATCCAACGCAGCAGTGGAACCCCGTACGATGCCAGTACCACAACAAGCCCAGCTGGAAGGTTCTCCTTTGGAAACCCACGGCCAAAAAAAGATATGCCCGCCATTATTGCAGCTCATGGCTCTCCGTATGTAGCCACAACCTCAATAGGCTTCCCGAGAGACATGATTCGGAAGGTAAAAAAAGCCACCGAAATCGTAGGCCCTACCTATATCCATTCCCACGCTCCATGTACTACAGGCTGGGGCTTTGATACTTCAAAGACCTTGGAAATTGCAAAACTTGCGGTAGAAACCGGTCTCTGGCCGATGTATGATATGGAATACGGAGAAATAACGCAGGTCAGAAGGATCAAGGATCTCAGGCCAGTCGAGGAATACCTAAGAACTCAAAAAAGATTCAAACATCTCTTTACCATGGAAGGAGGTGAAGAAGAAATCCAAAAAATTCAGGACACTGCAGACTGGAATATAAAACACTATGGTCTTAAGTGAAAAATGAATTTTCACTTTTTTTATTCAAGTCGAATACCTTTAGCTTTCAATGAAAATGTAAACTCCCCTGAGAACCTTTATTAATTAATTAATTAATTAATATTTTGATTATTATTAAACTCCAAAATGTAATTACGGAATTCAAACGATTGTGATTATAAAAATAAGGAAAATTCTGTTAAATCGCTCTAATTTTCACTAGTGACTTATATACAACTTATAATCATATGATAAAATTCAGGGATTTTTGGAAATCCTCTGAGATATCATATTGTTTTTATTTGCATGAATATCGTGAGAAATTTCATTTCGGCAATTATATAATCAACGATTTTGAGATACATTCGCTTTAAAATGGTAAGAGATATTGTTTTGAGTTTGATGTAATCTCTTTTGATGATGATAATTCACATCTTTTCATTGGTGCTGAACTAAAATATTTTTTTCCAATAGTGATGTAGATTATAAAAAGTATCACAGAAAAAGAAGTTTTTAAGGAATACTCTAAGATTTAAAAACAGTTGTATTTGATAGACTTAAGAGTAATTGATATCGCATTGGAACTGTGGTTGATGGCACAACTTCCGATGTAATAAAAGGTATGTTCAAAACAAAGAAATGCAGAACGAAAACAAAGCATACTCAGCAAATGAAAACAATTAATTGTGAATAATTCCTGTGTATTCAGCGTGGTGGCACGAACGTACCGCTTTTTTTTTAAGAGTAGTGCGACACCACAACTGTTATTTAATCCAAAATAATATGAATTTAATAAATTTTTATTCTCGGTATTTCTTACCTCAGATCATTGGCTGTAGATTCAAGAGAATTTGTAGAAGCTGTAACACCATGAAATAAAAATTGAAAACTTTTGGACATCCATAGTTTACTTAATCGGATAGATTAATTTATCAAAGATACTACCTAATTTAAAAAATATAAAAAAACTGGTTGTGTCTATACCAAAAGTGGAGTTATTTCCCGCTGTTTTAATTAACCACTTCATTACTTTAAATAATTTTATGGGATATTTCTCTGATTTGTAGAAATGATTTTAGAACTATGAAATTCTTGATACTGTCCCATTCCTAATTCATTTAAATTATTTTATAAAATAGATTACTTCTTGAATTCAGTATAACCGCACTTTCCACAAGCAAGACGGTTTTTGTGTTCGGCAAGGAATACACCTGGTCCACATCTTGGACAGAATTGCTTAAGCCTCGTTACTGAATCACCCTGGACTTTATAGTATTTTTTAACTGGCATGTATATACACCTCTGTTAAAGTTTTAGACCTCTTTCCCCTCAATTTCTTCTAAGGGAGCTTGTTTTCTCTTCAGGATGTATTCCAGTTCTACTTCTTTCATGCGAATTGCATTTTCGTAGAGTTTGGCATAGCCCTTACTTTCCTGCATTCCGTACTCTGTTTTGATTCTCTGGATCACTAGCATTTCAAGGGGTGCATTCAATATTGCAGCAAGTTTATTCCTGACATCATTTCTGGAAGGAGTCGGACCTTCATATATCACTATGAAATTCAGTTCCCTTCTGTTTAAAAGTGCATTTTTTTTGTCTTTAAGGATCTTTATGTCCATCTAAAATTCTCCGTATTTTATCCAATTCGTAATTATGATCATCGCTGATGAATTTTTCAAATAGAGTCCTTATTTCCCTCTTCTTTTCCTCAGTGACCTTCACAAAAACTACGCCTTCATCAGGTTGGCCGTACAAAACCACAGCTCCCAGGGGAGCCAGCAAAATTACAGGAAGAGTGGCCAGATCTTCTTCTCCTTTTACGAAAATCCTTATAGGCTTTTCGGAGGTAAAAGCTTCACAAAGAGTTTTAACTAATTCATCTGTAATAATCCCTGCTGGATTCTCCACAGAAATTTCTTCATAGACGTTGTCCATGTTCCGAGTCGAAACATGTCTAGCAACAAGTTTCCTTTTGGTGCGATTGTCCACAATACAGATGTCCGGAAAAATCCCAGCTTCTAGTAAGTGGAAGGTAGTAACATCCCCTACGGATATAAGTTTTGTGGAGCTTGCAAGCTCCCCTACAAACTTCTCTATGGTATCACTACCATTCCCTGCATAAAGTTTACCGAAAGGTTTTTTCATAAGAGGACGAAGTTCTCTAGGCAGCTCTATTTGAATTCTCAAATCAGCGCACCTTCAAGGCAAATCTATCTGGGATATCTACCCCAAGTTTTTTTGCGATTTCTGAGCGCTCAGCATCCAGAATAATTAAAAGCCCACTCCATCCTTCTGCCAGATCCGAAGTCCCGCAGATAGGACAATTTTGTCCTTCCAAGACCCTCATGCAGTGACGGCAAACTTTTTCTGTCATTAAAAATCCTCTTTTTTGTTTCTTTTCATGCAGTCCCTTCATTTAGAACTTCATTAAGCTGTTTCTTTTTGTTGGCTTCTTCGAGCCACTGAAGTTTTCCAAGAGCAGTCTGACGCATGGTAAGTCCTATTTTACTTTCTTTGGGCTCTCTTTCATTGATGCTTACTGCAACAACCCTAGCTCTCACATGATCTCCCTCAGCGATTGACTTGCTTCCATTTTTGGTTACAAGCCTCGCGTTTTTTGAATCGTATGAAAAAAAATCATCTGTAATCTGGCTGACGTGAAGCAATCCATCCATTGGCCCCATGCCTATGAAAACCCCGAAACCGACGGCTTCCACAACTTCACCTTCAATTATTTCCTGAAGCTCAGGTACAAACATGACGGCTTCGAACGTCACATCATAATATACTGCCCCGTCTCCTACAAGTATATGCCCTTCCCCAATTTCGGTGATCTTGCAAATAGCTACGAGAGAACCAAGTTTTTTGTCGACTTGTCCCTCCAGTTTTTCCCTTAAAGCGTTTTTAATAGTTGACATCACTTCTTCCCCAAGCAAGGTCGGAGGGATGCGAACAGTATCAACTAGTGTCATCATTTTATACATCCGTTAATCACCTTTAAACACAATCAATCACAATACTACCTTAAAAAATAGTGGCTCTTTATATGATGTCCAGCTTGTTTTTCTGACGCAGGGAAACAGTCTGTATCCTATTATCTACAAGCCTTCGCTTCAATTCTCTATCGTTTGTCAGAACAGCGGCTCCCATATTCTTTGCTAGCCTTAGAATCACATCATCTGCAGACCCTGTAGCAACTATTCGCTCACATCTACCCATCATGGACCTGGCGACTTTTGCGGCTGTTCTGTCCGAACCTTTTTCCCGCTTAATCAGTCTTTCTATCTCGAATATTACAACTTCGGGCACGCAAAATTCGTTAAACCCTAGCCTATTAAGTTCTTCGAAAATATCTACTCCGAATTGGATTGGGACCATGAATCCATTAGTATCAATTATGATTTTCAACTTTTAATTACCCCTACTCCAATGAGCCGCCAGCGAGAATCAATTCTCCTGCTAATAGCAACCCGTGCCCCAATGGCTGCACTTATCGGACGTTTAAGTGCTACTTGTGCTTCATTTTTCCTAGCACTTGTGACTACTCCTACAGTCGTCGCGGTTCCTATGTTAAGCATCAGGGGTTCACTGGTCTTAATTTCATTGATCTTTTCTTCTCTTGTAACTCCAACAACCCTCTCAAGCAAGTGTAATTCCATGACAAACTGATGCCTAGTATCTGGAAGGGTACCTGGTACACCTGCAATCTGTCCTGTTAAAGAATCACCTTTTGTAAGGGTAGGATCAAGATAAGTTCCAACAGCCAGAAGACCTCCCGGAGTTGCTTCTTCTACTTTTGTTGCCCCTGCATAAATAGATGAAACAACTGTTAAAATGGGAATCCATCGGGTACTTCCTTCAGTTGTAACCTTAATTCCAGGCCTTATCTCGAGTTCGTCTCCAGGGTGAAGTACGCCATCTATTAAAGTGCCTCCAATGACTCCTCCATAAATTTCGTCGATTGAAGCCCCGGGCTTGTTGATGTCAAAAGACCGTGCGATCAGCATGCTTGCAGGCCTATCCATTTTGTAGACAGAGGTCGGAATTTGGGTTTTTAGAGCGTCGATCAAGACATCAATGTTGATATTCTGTTGAGCAGAGATAGGTATTATAGGTGCTTTTTCGGCCACCGTTCCTTTGACAAACTCCTTTATCTGATTGTAATGCTCTATAAGACGTTCTTTGGATACGAGATCAATTTTATTTTGCACTATTACGATGTTTTCGATCCCTATTATATCCAGGGCCATCAAATGTTCCTTTGTCTGTGGCTGTGGGCAATCTTCATTTGCAGCAATCACCAATACTGCACCATCCATGATTGCAGCTCCTGAGAGCATGGTTGCCATCAGGGTTTCGTGTCCTGGAGCATCTACAAAAGACACTGTCCTATGTTCTACCGTTCTTTCACCGCAGTTATGACAAGTCTTTCCCACAGTGTAACAATAAGGCTCAGGGCATTTAGGACACTTCATAAATGGTGAGTCTGCATACCCCAGCCTGATAGAAATTCCTCTTTTTACTTCTTCACTATGCGTATCTGTCCAGACGCCTGATAAAGCTTTAACAAGCGTGGTTTTTCCATGGTCGACATGTCCTACCATGCCGATATTAACACAGGGCTGACTCAAGTTGTAATTTCCTCCAGTAAAATGAAGCTAATCCGATATAAGACAGGTATTTGATCTGAAATATGTACCATAAGAATTTTACATTGTTTTTTAAACGGGTCCGCAAATCCCAAACCTAAACTCGTTTGACCTGCAATTTATAGAGAATTTAGATAAACCCCTTAATTTTGTCATATGATCACAAATGGTAAATAAATAACTCGTGAAACTCAGAAGGTTATCAAAATCCTATATAGTATAATTATATTTTAAACCGGGATTTTCGCTGGACTTGGGCTTAAAAATGAACCTGAAATCCATTTCTGATCCATGGGTAGATTCTGAATTTTCATAATCGAAAATTCGGACAAATTATTTCATTATATTTTATTCTCGCGACATGAATTTTGCAGATTCATACGATAATCTTAAAGTTTATAATATCCTGCATAATTATATATCTACTAATGCCGGAAAGCCTTTATATATTTATGTGACTATCATTTCGAGTTTCTCGAATTCCAGAGCACGTCTGATCTCAAAGGCTAATCTTCTTCCCGTACTCATTGATCTCCTCCAGAGTGAGTTGCCGTAAGCGTGCCCAACTGACATGTGCACATTGGTTCCACCCCCTACTCTTGGGGCCACATCGTAAATATAGAAATTTAGATCCTTGTCCACGCAAGTTTGCAGACAGAAAGGTCCTATAATTCCTGGAGCATAATGTTCCTGGGTAGCCATTACATACTTTTCCCCCATTTCAAACACTTTTTCGAGAAGAGACTCCCTAAGTGTTGCAGAGTTGTGCCCGCATACCGTGTATTCAGGAGTTAGTTGATGTTTGACTAGGGAAATTTGTTGCGGGGCAGGAAGCCTTACATGTCCGTCAAGGCTTGTCTCAAAGCGCCAGTCAACGCCAAGGAGTTCCAGATTACTCATTTCAGGTTCTATGGGAGAGTAAAAAAAGTCAAGGTTAAATACAGGGCCTATTATATACCGCTCTATTCTAGCTTTTTCAAGTGCTTCCAATTTAATGACCCCCTGCTTAAGGAGGGTTTCGGATTTATCCAGATATTCCTCGTAGTTTGAAGCAGTAAAAAACCCTCTCTCCTGTGTTTTTACTGCATGTGGAAGCTTAACCATTACCAATTCGTTAATATCCTTAGGTGACTCTATTTTTTCTGGGAAGGGTAAACCTGCTTTTTCCAGAATCCAGTAATAACTATGCAGCCTATTACGTTCTTCGCTCCGAAGGAGATTTCGGCTTCCTACAAGAGGCACCCTGAAGTTCTCCTCTATCTCATCTATATTACAGTAAGAGGTAAAAGATCTGTTGGGAACAAAGAGTACATTTTCTTCAACCAGTTTTTTCTGGTTTTCAGGCAGAAGGATCTCATTATACTTTTTAAAAACAGTTGTTTCGTCAATGATTCCCCTTTTTAATTTCCCATGAGAGTCTCTCTGGGATCTAAAATATTCGTTATAGGTCTTTTCCCTACCAGCTTGGCATACTCCAAGGGTTCTGAATTCCTCTTCAACCGCCCCATCGCAGATATCGAGTCCTGAGTGAGATGCTATAGTTCCTATTTTTATCTTATCAGCATATGCATAGTAACCTTCAACAATTTCCTTAATCTCTTTCCTGTCAATCATGTATCTAATCCTCAGCTTTGGAAATTTCTTCCAATGGATGATGATGAGCATTTCTCAAACTTAATCCTCTAGTGAAAATTTCCGCCTTGCATATTTTAGCAATTACTGCAAAGTTTATCAAATAGAAGTTCGAAGATATTTATTTTCAATTAACAGCTGATAGTATCTGTGAATTGTAAAAAATCACAAACCAGAAAACACTATTCATATTATCTCAATAGACTGGCATTTATATTTGTTTTCCAAATATTATCAATGACTCAAGAGAATTCTCTTACAGCTTTACCCATTAAAACTTTTCTAATAGCAGTAATCATTTATATAATAGAGGGTAGACCAGAATAAATACTTGATCCTTTCCAATGATATCTAGACCCTTAAAGGCTCTTTAAATAAAACTTAGGATGCGAGGCGTAATAAAAGTTTCAATAATCGCTGCAATGAAAAGGAAGGGCATTATCAAGCTGAAATAGAACTTGAGCCCTTTCTTAATTTCCTCTCTGACTTCGGCCGGTCTGCCTATAAGAGAGAGAAACACATGATGTCCGAGTCGAAGCCCTATGCTTGCAGATAGAAAGACTGTAGGCAGCTCTACTACTCCGTGAGGGAGAAGAGCAAGGAGAATAAAGACAAAGCCCTTTTGCTGACCTACCAGGTACGAGATCATTCCAACAAAATATCCATTCGAAGCGATAAATAGTATAGGGAAAATTCCTACAGCTATCCCGAGTACCAGGGAAATTAGGCTTACAAAGGTATTATTAAGGAAGATCGTGATCAATATATAGATGGGGCCTAATGTCAGTAGTGGCGCGAAGCGAGAACTAAACTCTTTCATCAGGTTATCGGCCATATGAGGAAAACTTGCTGCTGAAGCATAACCCATTAGTAAAGATCCGAAAAATACAACAATTATAATAACCAGATACGGCAATAGCATGGTCATGTATCCGATAAAATCGTCTTTTTTTGAGTTGTTTCTGCCAACTTGAAAGGTATTTGCTTTGGTTTTAGCGGTATAAAAATCTTTTATTTCCCCAACAGATCTTCTATTATCCATCCTTTCGTCAAGAGTTTCGATGTGTACTATTTCCCCTTCACCCTGCATGCCATAATCTTTTTCTCTTCCCATACTTATTCCCACCAGAAATATTTGTATCTTTTAATCTTAAATAAAACGCATGTATCCGTATAGCCGATTTAATAGCAGATTCCCAGTATAATTCTGATTTCATTCCAGGTCGCAGGAGAAAACCCAAAGATAAAAATAACCATTTTGATTAACATTTTCATAATATAGTATTACTATTATCTTCAAATTTACTATTATCTTCAAATTGAACGTCAAGCAAATAAAGGATTTCTGTGGGATAATAAACTTCAATGGATATATAACCAATACTGTGTCAGTTAGCTGGATGAAGTATTGAGTTACTACATCTTTTTCATAGTATCCTAATATATCTACTCCTATATACGTTGAGGAATCATCCATCTTATGCCTAGCAGGATGTAGAGATTAAAGAAAGCTATAAATATTGAAGATTTGAAAACTACAGATAACCAGGTAATGGAAGATGTCAATCCTATTCGTGCTTCTAGTATAAAATAAAGAGATTGAATGGCTACAACTCTCTAGAAGTGCATCAAGAGAATAGTGATTTCAAAAAAATTGTAATAGTTCCATGCCTGCAAACATGAGATATATTAATCCTTTACCAACTCCGCTTTTTTCGGTTGATTGAGAGCTAGAGCAACCTATAGTTATTGCATAGACCATGAAGTAAATGTAAAATTTATAAACAGATGTGCCAATGGCTGCTGAGAAATACCTGTAGGAAAATCTTTAAGATTATTTCAATAAATATCTGACTTTCATTAATTATTTATATGCCTCTTATAAACATATGACAAAATAGAGGAGTTTATCAGGTCCTCTTAAAAATATAGGGATAAAAGCCCCCAAATATAAAAGGCAGCACAGAAGCAATAGAGCTAGATATGATTTCCACCTCCAGATTCTCGACAAACCTGAAAATCCATAATACGCAATTCTCAATAATATTGGCCAAATAAACTTGTTTAGAGGATTATATCCTTCATGAGTCATTATGTGAGTCGAGATGATAGGTACTGATAAACTATAAGATATTATCTTATTAAAAAACTCATATATCACTCATTCAAAGTGGCAATATCCTAATATACTTGAGAATCTCGATAAATCTCTGATTTTTACGAATCATTTATATGTTGTTTATAAGGATATGATAAAATTAAGGGGTTTATCTAAATTTTCTATAATCTATGCAATTGTGAGTCTTAAATCACATATCTAGGAGTAATCCTATAGAATAATGGCTAAATTATTATGTATCATGTTCTTAATTATTGATCAATTTTAAAAATTGGTATATTTCTTGTATTTGAGGAAAGTATAATAAAGTACATCTCTCCACCTCCCCAGGTTTTCAGAAACTAATGGCCCATATTTTATTCGGAATAAAAGGATTTTGAATAAATTAATCTTGAATAGTGTACTAGATTTAAGTAAATCAAGAATTAGGTTGATGAATTAAATCAACATATTAAGGTAAGTACCTGAAATTAGGTGTCTGCTAATAATAGGGAATCTGCTGTAAGAGTAATGATTTTTGGAAAGAATTTAATTATCTCTTTAATTTTGTCAGATCTTATAAATTGTATATATTTTATTCGTGAAAATTATAGGTTTATCTAAATCCTCTAGATTAAGTTGCCTGTAATAAAGATTGATATATATTAACATCCCAGTAAGCAACGATCTTCGTGATTTGTGACTTATTACATATATGCAGGCTTATAAAACCAAATTTGTCATTTATTATGATTAAATCCTGATGTAGGTATGAAATTGACCCCACACAAAAATAGCTCGAAATTAATGCAGCTCCCCAGAGATGTACTCGTCGGACACGGGGTGATTGAGGATGTTGGGTATGTATGCAGAGACTTGAAGTTGACAGGAAATGCACTAATAGTAACCGGCAACACTACATGGGGTATTGCAGGCAAGAAAGTTTGTGATGAACTTCAAAGTACTGGAAGCAATGCAGAGACAGTTCGAACTTGTAGAACTACTATGGAAGAAGTTGAAAAGGTTATAGAAAGAGCCCTTGAAACAGAAGCAAATTTTCTTCTTGGAGTTGGAAGTGGCAGATCAATAGATCTTGCAAAACTCGCATCAACCAAGCTAGATCTACCCTTCATCAGTATTCCAACTGCAGCTTCTCACGATGGCATTGCGTCTTCCCATGCCTCAATTGTGAATAATGGAAAAAATACTTCAATAAAAGCGAAGGCTCCAATTGCTGTCATCGCAGATACTGAAATCATTTCTGCAGCTCCATTCAATTTCCTTGCAGCTGGTTGTGGAGATATAATCTCAAATTATACGGCAGTTCTAGACTGGGAACTCGCAAGTAGGCTCCTTAACGAGTACTATGGAGAATATGCCGCAGCTCTCGCCCGCATGGCTGCTCGGGTAATTATAGAGTCTGCAGACTCGATAAAGCCAGAGCATGAGATTTCTGCAAGGCTTGTAGTAAAGGCGCTGGTCTCTAACGGGGTTGCGATGAGTATTGCAGGCTCTTCAAGGCCTGCATCAGGATCGGAACATATGTTCAGCCATTCCCTAGATAGGATAGTCCCAAAACCAGCGCTTCATGGAGAACAGTGTGGTGTCGGAACAATCATGATGATGTACCTTCACGGAGGTAACTGGCAGGAAATCAAGGAAGCCCTAAAAAAGATAGGTGCTCCCACAAATGCAGAAGAACTGGGCATAGAGGACAAATATATAGTCGAAGCCCTGTTACATGCACATAAGATCCGCCCTGAGCGGTACACAATTCTCGGGAAAGGGCTGACCTCCTCGGCTGCTGAAAAAGTTGCAAGAATCACAAAGGTCATAAATTGAAAAGCTGTTCTTATCCAATCGAAGCAGAAAATCAGTGTACGTTTAAAATACATTAATTTAAGGCTGGAATGAATAGTCTATTTAAAGCTTAAGGAAAATCATTCCCTTCTAAAGTATATCAGATTAATCTATAGTAGTCATTTATTTTTAATCTATATCTCATTTCAAATCGATTCAAATAATTGGATTTTACTTATTTAGGGATAAGCTCCAGGCATCCCTCAAAAACTGGCACAGGCCATAAAAATTGAATGGAAGAATATTATGACAGAGAGCAATACTAAAATTACACTTATCGGATCACGGCTTGCAAGGGAAGGGCTGGAATTCATATTCAAAGGTGAAATGCATGAATGCAAAAAATGCCGGTTAAAGAACACCTGCCTTAACCTTGAACCTGGACGTAGGTACAAGATAGAAAGAGTAAGAAGCAACGATATCCATGAATGTTTCCTGCATGATAACGGAGTACTTGCTGTGGATGTGAGTAGGGCTCCTATATTGACTACAATAGAATCAAGAAAAGCAGTCGACGGAGCAAAAATTGGTTATGAGATTCCAAAATGCGATAAAAAGGAGTGCAGCATGTATGCGATATGTCATCCGGAAGGACTTTCAAGAGGAGATAAATGTAAAATTGTAGAGGTGCTTGAAAGCCTTGACTCGAAGTGTGAAACCGGCTATTCTCTTAAAAAGGTAAAACTAGCCTGGTAAATGTAGATGGACACAATTTAATAATAGTAAGATTGATTACTTATTAATAATAAATAAAAAGGTTGAAGCGGTGTTATAAGTGCCTGAACAGGAAATGAACCAGGTCCCCTATGAATTCTACACCCAAAAGCGCTGGGAAAACTGGCTCGGACGGGCAAAAGAGAGCGGTTTCCAGATAAAGGAAACGGAAGACGAAGTCGGAAAAGAAAGTGCCATATTTGTGAATATGGTTGATGATGTTATCCTAGCTTGCCTGAAATTGACTGCTCGCTTTGAAAAAGGTATTGTCTCAAGAGAACAAACTCTACAAATTCTGAAGGAAATCAGGGACATAGTACTTTCCGAGGTAGAACCAATTTCTGAAGATATCGATCTTATGATTGACTCGATTCAGACATCTCTCATGGGAACGCTTGTCGCTTTTGAATGTTATATTATGGGTGACTATGAAGAAGGAGCAAATATAGAGGAACTGGTAAAAGCAGCCGTTGAGGCTGAAGCCTCAGACAACCTTGAACTCGCTCTTGATTATACTGCACAGTGTGGTGCACTTGTGCTCAAAGGGAAAAACTTGCCCGAAAATATTATGGCTGAACTTCCCTATGGTATTGTTGCGGAATGGCTTGATGGCATCGATTCTATTTCGGCCGCAATGATAGGAAGCGATAGTTACAAGGAATTTGATGCAGAGGACGAAGAGGATATTACATAATTAATTTTTTATAAATAAGATATTATTTTCAACTTTCCCCAGTAAGTTACATAAACTAAATATTAGAATCCAACTCCAAATTTCGGTATCTAACTCCGTTACAAGCAATGGATTTACTAGCTCACTTGCTCTGGATGTGTAGAAATTATTCAAAATAAAATATTCTCATTTACTTATTATACTTATTTTTCTTTCTGCTTTCCTTAGTTTTGAACATATCTTTTATTACATAGGAGTTGGGCCATCAACCGTAATTCCAATGTAATCTCAATCGTTCCACAGTTCATAACCAAATAACTGTTTTTTAATCTCAGAGTATTCTTTAAAAACTTTTCTTGCTGTGATACTTTTTATAATCTACATTACTATTGGAAAAAAATATATTCGTTAGGTCCCGATGAAACGATGTAAATGATATCATCGCTAGAGATTGCATCAAACTCAAAACAGTATCTTTTACCGATTTTAAAGCGAATGTATCTCAAAATCGTTGATTATATAATTGCCGAAATGAAATTTCTCACGATATTCATGCAAATAAAAACAATATGATATCTCAGAGGATTTCGAAAAACTCCTAAATTTTGTCCTATGTTTAAAATTTGTATATATATGACTCGTTAAAATCGAAATTTATCAAAATTTTCTATATTGTATCGACACTTAGACACCAATGATATGTGATAGGTGATCTAACTGTAGTTATATGATAACGTTTTTTAATTATGATGTGTATCACTACTGTTATAGAGGTATTCGAAACCACTTCCGACATAGTGACAAAAGTAAGCTCATTTTACAAATAAGCCGATGATTTTGAAGGTTAAACAAAAATAAAAAAATTAGATGGGTCCCATCAGCCCTTACCTAAAGGCCGTTGGATTAGTGACTCTAATAATCCCATCAGTGCTAAATTATTTAGGTATAGAATACTTGACCCTTCGGAAAATACTTATTTTAAAGGATTGAAATAATAGGAGTAAAGCTGGAAACTTTTATACATATGTAGATATTTTTTACAGAAAGCTATCTCAAAAAGGATGAGGAAAGGCTAGAATCTGTGATCTAAACTAAATCCAAAAACAGGATTAAGGAGTTCTTAAAAAACACATTAAGGTAAATGAAAATACTTTTAATGTATGTGAATATAAGTTTAAGGATTGTGAACCAATTTTCAATATTGTGGCAATGGCGAATAAGTGAAAAAATACATCTTTTTGGCAACAAATAAAAAAGTGGGTCAAATTAACAACTTTGCCAAGCAAATATCATACTATTTAGCCTACCTAAAATAAGTTGGTTGACATCTATTTTGATGCAATAGGCACTTCTGAGTTGTAACTGATGAAAAAATAAAACATGATTATTAGAGATAGTTAATTAAAATCAGCTCACTGAAATTGACTTATTGAATCTAAGTAAAAATGGCCAATGACATTGTTTTTCCGAAGAGGAATATTTACAAAGTTAAATCAATTTATAATCTACTGTCATATTGAAAAAATAAGTGGAATTTTTGTGACATCTACAGGACGTGGGACTGTCCATAGATATTCACATAAAATTAGGAACAGGACATTGATGCTCACTTCAGACAAACTTAGACTCCTATCCTTCTAAGACACCGAAATTTAAATACTATAAGCTAGCTCTTTTTTATAAAAATCCTCATTTATATATGAGGGATCTTGAAAAGTTGTGTTAGAAAAGACCAAATTTATTTCCTAACACAATAGCCAACCCTTATGCAATCGCTCAGCTGAAACCTTAAAAAGAGTAGATTTACCTTAGCAGAGTGAAGAAATACTTTTAAGCTCTTTTTTTTGGAGAAATGATGTGCGAACTGCTTTCTCTTATATGACTTCGGGAGAAAGAAAAGATTTTTTCCAGAATTACAACAAATTTATTTTCAAAAAAAAATGATTCATCAGTTTACTGAAGAGGACTTTGAGAAACCTCCGATTTTCATGAGTCATCCATATACTATTTGTGTGCACATGATGAAATTTAGGGGTTTTTCGAAATCCTCCGTATTTTAAATCATAAATATTCGGTTTGACTTTCAGATTGTGAGATGAGTTGCTGAATATTATACGTATATGAATCTCTGTATATTTTCCAAACAAGGACGAACTCATTTTTTTCTGAGTTGATTACATACTCACCCCCACTACTAAATAGGAACGTATTTACTTACAAGTGTCTAGAAGCCCTTTCTTTTTACCGCCCCTTTCTTTTTCGGAGGGGTGTATGGGCTCTACTTTAGTTTCGTCTTCTTTCTTTGATTCTTCCTTCTTTTTTTCTGTCATAGATTCAACTCCTCAATCAGCTTTCAGCTTTGGGAAACAATTCTTTTATTTTAGATTTCAATCTCATGTTCAAGGATCTAGTTAATCTTCAAGGGATTCCCATTTTTCAGGTATTATTTAAATTGCTTTTGACAATTCTCTTTTTCACTGGGACTTAAATAAGGACCTTCTGACCCTTTCATAGTTAGCAAATTATACTTTTTTGATGCCTAATTTATAATATATGAATCTTTTAGCACCAATCAGCCAATTCTTAGTTCTATTAGTCTCTCTCTTCTGTCCCTCCTCTATACCAATCCAATATCCACATTCAACGGATTAAATTGGATTTCGAATTTGTCTTAATTTAGAGACTTTTAGTATCTTCTGGGATAGTCGAAAATGATAATTATTTCTAAAATTAAATCACTCTAATCAATCGAAAGCCCAGAAAATAATAAAGTATCTACATTAAGTATGCTTACTTGATTTATTAAATTTTTGTGATAATTAAAATGAAATAAAATATACTTTTTAACTATTCAGCTTTAGAAAAGGCATTATTACCCATCTTATTTAACTTATTATGGCCAAGTATTTTAAACTCAGTCTCTTTAATTGTTCATTATTGATTTTGTTTTATATTTTTGAATGGGTTGACAATTACACATTTTTTAAACTAAATGAAATATTACTAGACTGATTTTGGGAAAACTCAAACAAATTGACTTGAAAGTAGAGACTTTCTTTCAATTAATCCACCATATCCAATAAGAGAAAAAAAGATTTTTGTAAAGGTATAGATTTAACACTGCTAGCTCCTGATCTTTATTTTGATACGTCTGTATTTGGAAATTACTTTGCACCTGGTAGCAGCTGTGCTCCCATTAGACCTATTTCAGTAAATCCCTTTCATAAAATTTTTTGCAACGGAACTATGTTTTCTGCTTCATCCACGCATCCAAAATTTAAATTCATTGATGACTCGACCGTTAATCCCCCTCTCAATACAAATTTTGAACGCTTGAATTACATCCTCTTTTCGTCCTACGCAATCAAATGGCTTTGACCCAACGTATAATTCGTGAAACACTTGAATATTCTCGGGAGCGTCAAATAAATTTTCATGAAATGCAGCAAAAGCAAAGTAGTATCCAAGGTACGCACAGTATGAGAGCCAAATATAGCAGCACTTACTGCATCGTCTGCACCAAGGTTTAAATACATTGCAGGAATGACACTTTATAAGTGCTTCTGGTCGTGATTTTACAATTTCAAAGATTTTTGAATCATGCATCTTTCTCAGTGAACTAATGAATTTCAAGTTAGAAACCAAGTGTTGGTTGACATAATTGTTGATTATGGTCTATGCGGCTAGGGTTTTGCCCCGTTGGTGATTAACTGCCTCGCCGGTTAAGTCCCATGTGAAATTGGCCTCATCTTAGGCTTCCTCATTGCCACCAAATACAAAGTCAAAATTGAGCGCAGCCGCATACAAAACAGACTTGAATATGCAGGAAATATTTTCAGCGAAATTAGTAGCTATGCCCTTGAATTTATATTTCGTGCATGTTTCAATTGACGCCATTATATAATCTTCAAAAAGCACAACTTCGTGATGTCGGCGAGACTTTGTAGACCTTAAAACATCCCCAATCAACTGCCTTTGAAGGTCCATGCGACCATCTTTAGACTGTAGCACGACGAAGGTGTCATAATCAAGCCCCATCTCGTCAAGAATTATAGAAGTTGCAAGGCTATCTTTCCCTCCTGAGAACATAAGAAGGTTTCCAGACTCAGTTGTCACAACGCTTCGTTGATGATTCTGGGTGTTACAACCAATAAGTTTTGAGGGGGTTGTGAGGCAAATTATTTTTATACCTCCACTCAGCCCAATTATGTTTACCACATTCCGCCCATAAGGTTGTCAGATCATCGTGAATTGAGATATCAAAGGCTGTTACGTCAACAATGTCGGTTCCAGCAGACATAAAGCTCTGCAGATCAAAAAATATTGAATAGAACAATGAATTTCTTGTTTGCAGCTCACCAATAGAAAAAGCCATCGCATGAAGATTGATGCTTGGAAACCAGACGGAAATACTAAACACAATATCATCGAGTTCTAGCAATACAAACAATCTATGCGATAGAATATGTACATTCTTCACAGTGAGTGTAGTTTCCATGCCTCTTTTCTCCTCAGCGCTATCATTTTATAGCAAATTTGCGGAATCCGATCCCGTACGCTTCCCTGTAATACTAATCCATTCACTAATAGAGAAGTGTATAATACGTAACCATCAGATCAACAATAGTGAAATCCGAAATTCTCATGAAAGTTTTTCTTCAGAAGACCGAAGTTACGACATATGGCCATGACTTTTTGATCTGGATATATATCTTGAAAGTGATATTTTTAATGTATCTTTTTATTAGGTATAAATACCATACATATTTTTTTATATATACCCTTAGACAGTACTTTACCTCCAAAATATATTTACATACAGGAGGAATATCTTGACAATGAATTCTGTAATGAAATTCTGTAATGATATACTTTTTTTCCAAATCAAGCCATTTTCTGTGCAAATATGATTCTTGATGGTACGATCCTTGATGCATCCTTCATATCAAGTGCCGTAAATACTTCAAGCCTGTAATCATTCAGCATTTCTAAATATTCGGTAAAGGAAACACTGTTCTCATAGTTGTATCCTGATCCTCCTTTTTTCATATTTTCGAAGGCCACAGGTTCCAATCAAGAGTGAGAAGGACATTAGAATTTATTTTATCATCAAAGATCTGTCTGGTTATGAAAATACCTCCCGGGTTTAACACTGCAGCAATTTTCGGGAGAATATAAGATATTTTTCCTCCAGGATTAAATGAAGAGAAAATAAGGTCATATTCGCTCCCAATCTCATCTTTAAAGAAGTCTCCAGAAATCACATCCACGTTTGATGCTCTATACTTACTGATGAAATTCCTTGTGCTTTCAGTAACAGACGGCAGATCAAAAACAAAAGCCTGAAGATTTTCATTAATTTTTGCAAAAGCAATAGCATATAGCCCATGCCCTCCTCCAAGGTCAAGCAGTTTTTTAACTTTTGTTAAATCAACATTTCCCATAATAACTCTAACGGTATCTTGAAGTAATTCACAGCGTGCGTTTTCAGCCATACAGTTAATAACCTCACAGAAAAAAGGTTCTTTATCAAAGATTTCAGATCCCCTTCTCATAATCTGAGTAAGATTTGGCTTCTATAATAGAAAATAAGCATTTTCAGGATAATGATAACTACCGGAAGTATTACTACAATAATAGCTGATGAAGATTTCACAGAACCTTTTTCGGAATCCCTTAGTGCTTTCACAAAATTCTCGCAAGCCTTTATTACATGCGTTATACTATCTTCTGACAATGTCTTCCACTAATCCTGAAATAAATAATTCTGAAAGGCGGATAGTTTTGCATGTTGACATGGATAGCTTTTTTGCATCAGTGGAAGTAAGAGAGCACCCTGATCTTGGAGGGAAAGCTCTGTGTGTTGTTATGGGATTTGATCCAACACTTCGGAGGGGCGTTGTAAGCACATGTTCATACGAGACAAGGACATCGGGAATACATTCTGCAATGCCTGTAGGCAAGGCTCATAAATTGTGTCCCGATTGCACTTTTTTGCCTGTGAATATGGAGTTGTATAAAACGACATCATCCAATGTGATGTCAATTTTGCGAGGATTTTCTGAAAAATTTGAACAAGTAAGCATAGATGAAGCCTACCTTGTGCCATTTAATATCCGTAATTTTGACGATGCTATTCTTTGCGCACACAAGATTAAGGATGAAATTAAGCAGCAAGAAGGAATTACATGTTCAGTTGGTATTGGTCCAAATAAATTGATAGCCAAAATAGCATCTGGCTTTCAGAAACCCGATGGATTAACAGTTGTTAGACCTGAAAATGTCAGAAACTTCCTTTTCCCACTATCAGTATTTGTAATTCCTTACATTGGTAAAAAAACGACTGAAGCACTAAAAGAGATGGGAATCAACAAGGTAGAAGAACTTGCTAACTTTAGAGTTCAGGTACTTTCTGAAAGGTTCGGTAAAATGAGCATTCAAATGAAGCAAAGAGCAAATGGTATTGATTTTGAAGAGGTTGAAGAGAGAGAAGGTGTAAAGTCCATAAGCAGGCACATAACTTTTGATGAAGATACAGACGACCAAGAGAGAATTACAAAAAGTGTAGATAAGCTTGCTGATAATGTGCATGAGAACTTAACGAAAAATAACTACCTGTGTAAGACTGTAACTATCCTAGTCCGTTTAAATAACTTTTCTACTTTCACACGTGCGAAGTCTGTACCTGTTTGGACTTCTGATATAAATGTAATAAAAAATATAGCAATGGAACTAATTGAGGAATTCAACGACAAAAAATTAAGGCTTGTGGGTGTAGGTGTTACTAAACTAAGGGCAAGAGACAACAAGCAGACTCTTATAGTTAATTTTTAATCAGATTATTATCTTTTTTGATTTTTGATGACCACGTGTATTATAGTAATTAATTTCAAAAAGTTTAATATCTTTATTTTGCATTTTTTTGAAATTACATCCTGACATTTGGGTCTAAATGTTAGTACACATTCTAAAATTTGAATTGATGACCATAATGGTTACAGTCTTGAAGGAGAGTTCCATTGAATCGAGTTTGGAGATTAAATCCCCAACTAGTTTATCAAGTAACTGAAAAATAAGCTGAGTGTCAAGAGTATCTTCAGGTAAAGTTGAAATTCGGCTTATCTGTTCGGAACCATCTCTATCTTTTAGCGGAGAATCATCGATTCCTGCTGCAGCTTTTTTGAACCGGATTCCCCGGTTTTTTCCGAATGTTGAAATCAGGTGTGTAGCATCATGCTCTGCAAGATCCTTTATCGTGACAAACCCATTTTCTGCAGTTTCCCTGCAGTTACATCACCAATCCCCCAGAGTTTGGACCCTTTAAGGGGCAATAGAAAACTCTCAAGCTCATTGAAACTCACAACAATGATTATATCAGGCTTTTTGATAGAGGAAGTCATTTTGGCAATAAGCTTATTTGGTCCAATACCTACTGAACATGTCAGATTTTCGGTTTCCTTGATTTCATTCTTGATCAACATAGCGATTTCAAAGGCACGGCCAAAGCTCCACCTGTTTTTTCAGTAATTTCCAAGAATACCTCGTCAATGCTTATTTGTTCAAAGGCATCCCTATCCTCTCTGACATCAACATTACTTCGAAGAATTTCCATGACCCTGTTCGAAACCGATGTGTAAAACTCCTTCCTAACAGGCAGGAAGACAGCTTTGGGATTCAGCTTTTTTGCTGTCGAACAAGGAATACCAGACATGATTCCATATTCTCGCGCGATATAGTTACAGGCGCTGACGGCTCCACTTAGCTCGTTTAGTCCTGAGAACATGCAGACTACTATGGCTTTACCTCGGAGTTCCGAATTTTCCCGCTCCTCTATAGCTGCAAAAAAATAATCCATGTCTACATGGAGAATAACATGTTGCATCGTAGTAAAATAGGAAGGAAGATTGGTATAATTATCTCTTAAGTTTAAAATAAAAGAGATTACAAGAAGTATAATTTAATTTAAATACCACTATTAAATTAAATATCACTTTAGGATAAATGCAAAATATAACCAAAAAAATTAGTTGATTTGAACGAAATAAACCCTCCGAAATATACTAATTTGACTATATCAACTTTCTCATTGCTTCAGCATTTTCGAATATCTTCAGTTCAGAAACTAATTTCACAAATCAGAAACACCTCCTGCTCATTTATTTTCATCCTTCACGCGATAAATAACAACTTTTTGGCTTATTAACATAACACATGTTTTAATAAAAATTATTTATTCTCTTCACAATCAAGTCAAAAATGTCCCAAAATTTTGGCTGAAAAATGAGATAATATATAGATTTTCGCACAAACAGAACTGTGCATGTTGGAGCTTAAAATATTTTATGTTGGAATAATTTTTTTTCGAGACTATTTTTCGCATAATTAATTTGAAGTACTGAAAGTCTAAATTATATATCTAATTCAGAGCTAATAGATCACAGAGAACAAGTTGCGGATACAAGTGAATGACTTTAATTTTTGAGAAGGATAATATGGGACTAATGAGTGAGTTTAAAGAATTTCTTGTTGAATACAAAGTAATTCCACTAGCAATTGCTTTAATCATGGGTATAGCATCCACAGCTTTCATAAAGTCTTTTGTTGATAACATAGTCATGCCGATTATTACACCTTTTATCCCAGGTGGAGCTTGGCGGACTGCAACATTTGGAATTGGGCCTATAGTAATAAGTTGGGGTGCTTTTCTAGGAGAATTGATAAACTTGATCATCATCGCATTTGTGATTTTTATCATTGCAAAAAAGTTTCTAAAAGAAGAAAAAGTAGAACACAGATAATCAAAAAATTTGTGGTGCCTTAAATTTGTTAACTCGATCAAATGATACAGCTTATTGTAGATGGGAACTTCTCAATAATTGATATCACCTATGGATTTATTTATCAAAGGACTTACACAATTAAACAATAAATTTATAGAGTTTGAACTTCAAATGTTCGAGAAGTAAATTTAATCAAAATTCGCTATATCAAAATCTCTTTCTTGAGGGGGTAAGTCTTAAAATTTTGAAAATATATCTTATTCGTTGCTTATGTTTTTGTAAGTATGATTATTCCGTAGTTCGTAAGAATATACAAGTTTTCACCGATTTATGCCTCATTAAATACAAAAAAGTATTACAAGAGCATAGTAAAGTTGAATTAATTTTATTGATATCGGTTTTAATTTAAATTAATTTGAGAAAAATATTTTATAAAGACCGTTTTTTAATTACATATTAATATACTCTTTTGATACCCATTAACAATTTCTATTTAATCCAATTACCCCCCGAAAGCCCTGCTTTTTTGAAAGATCCAATTAAGGCATCGAATACATAAATAATTTTACAAAAGCTAGCCGATTTTCTATTATCATTGAATGAGAACCTAACCTTGGGCCCATCAGTAGCCTATCCATTGTTCATAGTTACAATTATAAGAAAGAGTACTCACATTTAAGCCTAAGATGGCAATTCAATTATTAATTGTAGGACGGTTTTAAAAACCAAATTAGAGAAAACTTCTTGCCCAAAATAACAATGCAATCAATGTTCAAAAAAAATCATATGGTATATACTTTCATTTTATTCGAGCCTATTATTCGAAGAATTTCATATTTGTTTTTAAGCTCCAACCATATTGAGAAAAAATGACATTCTTGTGTACGCCCGTAGAAAGTGGATTATATAATTAAAAACAATATAATTCAAATGAATTTTCATTTTAGTACTCTTAACTCTGGATAGTTGGTTGCAAATTCAAGAGAATTGGTAGAAGAAGTTGCAACATTAAACAAAATCTCGAAAAAAACACTTAATCTATAAATTGCTTCATCAGGTGAAGTGATTATATCAACGACACTACATAATTCAGATGAAAGTCTTCGAAAACTTTCTCATTGTCATGCTAAACTAATAAACTTACTAGGGGATAAACTATCGAGCTACCGATATATGACCTTCAAAGGCAAACTAATTTCCTGCTGGGTAAAGAACTAAGAAGCACGATAGCCATTCCAAGAGCTGTTCCTCGCCACCTAAGGGAAAAAGTAGCTGAAATTATAATCTCAGAGATTATCTTTGGCCAAGCTTATGAAATAAAGGATCCTACCCGATTTATAGTGGTTTTGGGATCCTTTTATCCGATCTTCTTCGCCCTGAAAAATTCAAAATTTTGGCCCAAACTCCAAAAAATAGCAAAAAAAAGTAGAGGAGCCGAGATTGCAGGTTTGAAAATACTTTTTCCCTTGATATATGATACAATGGAACTTTTTTTAGAGCCTTCAGATAGAGTTTCAAGAGAAAAATACATCAAAGAACTCGAAGCTGGAATGGATACTATCCTGACAGAGTTTGAAAAGAGTTTGAAAGAAACTATCATTATGTGGGGAGATAACTCACTTGATGAAGACAAAAAATATCAAGGGATCAGGAATTTTGCAGATCTTGCCTTTCAGGAATCTGTCCTCGAATTTATGCAGAAGAATAATCATTGGATATTTCTGGAAGGAATAATGGAGGGAATTTACAAGATATTGAATAAATTTATCATGGAAATGGAAGAAAACCTGGATCTTTTTGATACTCTTGCGCTCCTTTTTCCCGGACGTAATTGGAACTATTCCACAAAATAACTCCAAGCAGAACCTTTTTACCTGCAGTTTAAAACACTGAAAAGCTATTCAACTTTTTTCGAAAAAAAATCCTGATCTGATAAAAATTGTAAATTTCATCGGCAGGCAGGAATTCAACCCACCAAGTGATCATATAAGCCTATCTATATTCGGGAAGAATAGGATACAGACCGTGAATTTCTCCGATTCTATCAACAACCTCCTCCCCATGGAAACCATAAAGCTTCTGAACCCTTCACTGAAGCGAAAGTTCTATGCGGATATGCTCGAAGGAAAACTTCTGAGCTACCAGTTACTTGGAAAACATTATACAAGTCCCCCAAGTATAAAGCCCAAAGGCCCTATGATTGTTCTTGTGGATACCTCTGGATCCATGCACGGTGCCCCTCAGACCCTGGCAAAGTCTGTGGTGCTGGCCATGGCAAAGCTAATGCTCTCTCAACAGAGGGACATGAGAGTCATTTTTTTCGCATCTACCAACCAACACCTGGAAATAGAACTAAGCAGCAGAAAAAAAATGTCTGAGAAATTTTTGAATTTCTTACTTTATACGTTCGGTGGGGAAACGGATTTCAACACTGCACTTGCATCAGGCCTTAAATCACTCAAGGAAAATGACTTTCAGGGTGCAGATCTGGTTTTCATTACCGATGGAAAGTCAGAGATATCTGACAAACTGTTACTTGCAAGCTGGGAAGAGACAAAAAGGAAATATAAAGCAAAAGTTTACTCGTTGATTATAGGCTCCAGTGGAGCAGGCGGGCTTTCTAATATTTCGGACTATATTTATCTTGTAGATATTGAACTGGCCTCAGAAGGCACTGCCAGAGTTGTGAGACTAACGGAATACAAATAAGAAAATCTATATCCTGAAAGGTATGCTCTTAATTTACGTTATATATACAACTGTAACTATGCAGTCTACATAAAAAATCAGTTGTTTGACATCTTTTTGGATACAATAGATATACTTGACACTAATTGATAAAAAATGAAAAATAAGATCAATAACCAACAATAAGATCAAATAAATTCACCGAAATTTGCTCATTGAATCTTAGTAGAGATAGATGTTGATGTTTTTTGCCCAATTTGAATAGCTACAAGAAATTATGATACTGACACTTTGTTCAAGAGGAACTTCAAATAACATCACTAAAATGGTACATCCAGACCATATTTTGATAAGCTAGATAAAATAAAGATTGTCTTGGACTTATATTTTGTTCTATATATAGGAAAAACAGATGCTATAAATCTGTATTTTTGTATTGATATAAAAGGAGACGTGTGGATAAAATCATTGGTCGATTTTATAGTCTGCCCAATTATTAATTATTGTTCACAAGACTGAATATTTGTCCATAAGAATGATCATTTGTGCATTAACAACTAATTCATAGCCACATAATTTTCAGAATTTTTGTTCCAATCGAATACCCTACAGTTTGCCGCTGGGATGGAAACTTTCTCGACAACATGTATAACTAATTGATTTATATTTTATGCTACCTTTGCGCTATGAAATGAAACTACTTTATCAAAACAATTTCATCTCTAAAAAGAGATCTCACATGATTTTTTTTGTTTGTATCAAAATTTCCGCATATCTCTCCTAAAAAAAATAGTATTATTCACAATTTTTCCCATCAAATTTATTTTTATTTTAAAGATTTTTTGCTGTGAGATATTTTATAATTTTCATCACTCTTGAAGGAGTATCTTAGTTCAGAATCAACGAAACTATATACATCACCATCACTATCGATTAAATGAAACCCAAAAAAGTATCTTTTACCAATTCCAAAGCATACATATTTCAAATAGTTTAGGATTTTATCACCTATAAGAAATTTTGTATGATATTTCATGCAAAAAAACGATCTGATCATTTTATATAGACAAGTAGCTCGCATGAAGAGTTCCATATTATAGCACAACTTTATCTCAAAATACAAGACTATTTGATAAATCCCTGAATTTTGTCATATGCTTATAAATAATGCGTAAATGATTCGTAAAAATCAGAAATCTACCACAAATCAAATCAATCAGTCCATAACTAATAGTTCTCTTGGAAAGTTCTGAAAAATGACAGAGATATTTTGTTCCATTCTACCTGCATTCAGTTAGCTGTAAAATAATACAAAGTTAAATCATTAAATAGTTTACGAACAAAAAGCCTACCATTTACTTCAAATAGAATCAGAGGATTATCGATAAACCCCACATTTCTTAGTATGTTCATAGATGGTTTATATACGACTCGTGACAAATCAAAAGTTTATCGAATTCCTCCAAATTTAGATCCGTTATCATTAAACAGTGGATATTTTAAGAAACTCTTTATTTAGAATTTCCTTCATCAAATAACGGATCTTTTCATTATTAATTTCCAGTATAACAAATGTTTGCATTTTCATGCATTGAAGCAGATTTGCTCTAACCAACACCAATGAAACATAGAACAAAAAAACAGAAAAATAACATTAAATTCATTTTTGAAATAAAATCAACCAAACAAAAGTGAATAACAATAACTTTCTATTTTTTAGAATGAAGAATAAGGTTTTTTTATAAAATTGGCTCTATAGGTTAAGATTCATAATTATGGATATACTTCAAAGCAACATCATTATATTCTTTCCTAATGTTATACAAATTCTTATGCTACATAAACAATTTCGAGTTTCAAGAGTTAATTCGCACATGAGTTAGATTCATTTCACAATTCTAGCTTAATTCCCTCTATACCTTGAAAAAATTGATAGCTAAACATATTGAATAATTATACACAATTTAAAAGCCTTAATATTCTTCAAAATTGTTGAGTTAGGGCATTTTTGCCTTCCTTTTGCATCCATGATACAACAAGGTAGAACAAATTTCCACCATCCTGAGTGATTGTTATGCTTGAAGATGAATATCAACTTGATTTTTTTAAAAATAATGGATTTATCCGGAAACAGTGCCACACATGCGGTAAGTTCTTCTGGACACGTGACATTGATCGAAATACATGTGGAGATGCACCTTGTGATCCTTATTCCTTTATAGGAAGTCCTATATTTTCCAGGGAATTCGATCTATCACAGATGCGTGAGTATTATCTCTCCTTCTTTCAGGCCAGAGGGCATAAGAGAATTGATCGCTATCCTGTCATCGCACGGTGGAGGGATGACATTTATCTTACCATTGCATCCATCGCAGACTTCCAACCGTTCGTAACATCTGGACAAGTTCCCCCTCCTGCAAACCCTCTCACAATTTCTCAACCCTGCATTCGCCTCAATGATCTAGACTCTGTAGGCAGGAGTGGACGTCATCTTACAAACTTCGAGATGATGGCACATCATGCCTTCAATAAAAGAGATCATGAAATCTACTGGAAGGAACGCACCATGGAACTCTGTGACGAGCTCCTGAATTCACTGAAAGTAGACCCCTTTGTTGTAACTTACAAAGAAGAACCCTGGGCAGGCGGAGGCAATGCAGGACCCTGTATAGAAGTCATTGTGAATGGACTTGAGCTTGCTACCCTTGTTTTCATGGATTTGAAAACCGACAAAAAAGGAGATATCCTGATCAAAGGAGAGACCTATTCAAAGATGGACAATTACATTGTGGATACAGGATACGGCCTCGAGCGTTTCGTCTGGGCTTCAAAGGGTTCCCCTACAATCTATGATGCGCTTTTCCCGACCATAGTGACAGAGCTAATGGGTCTCGCCGGACTTGAACATGAACTAGATGATTCTGTTTATGCGAATATTCTGGCCCAGAATGCACGGCTCTCAGGATCTATGGACATCAGTGAGAAAGCAAATCTGTTGGAGCTTCGGAAAACTGTTGCTTCAAGCATTGGAATGGCAGTGGATAAACTCTCAGCAATCATGGAACCTGTAGAAAAGGTATATTCAATAACTGATCACGCGCGCTGTCTGACTTTCATGCTTGGAGACGGAGTTATTCCCTCAAATGCCAAGGCAGGATACTTGGCCCGTCTTGTTCTCAGAAAAACTTTGAGAATGATGAGTGATCTTGGCATCAGGATTCCCCTCTCCGAAATTGTAGAAATGCACATAAAGAATATGCCCGAGTACCCTGAGTTCAGAGAAAACTTCCCGTTCATGCAGGAAATACTGAAATTGGAAGAGGAAAAATTCATTTCGACTATGGCAAAGGGACGTAGGATTATTCAGAAATTGGCATCTCACATTAAAAAAAGTGGGAAAAAAATCCCCCTTTCTCATTTAACTGAACTCTACGATTCCCATGGAATCCCTCCAGAGATGGCAAAAGAAGTAGCGTCGGAAATAGGAGTGAGAGTAGAATTTCCCGACAACTTCTATTCTATTATTGGAGAAATGCACAACAAGGCAGCAGAAACAGAAGCAGAATGTATTCCTTTTGCTGATAGACTTAAGCACCTCCCAAAAACAGAGCGCCGCTTCTATGACGAACCTACACGCCTGGAATTCGAAGCTGTAGTCCTGGATGTATTTGACAACCATATCGTATTGGATAACACTTTCTTCTATGCCGAAGGCGGAGGGCAACTTTCAGATATAGGAGCAATCATGGCCGAAGATGCTGTTTACCAGATAGTAGATGTCCAGGACTATAATGGGGTAATCGTCCATACCGTGGAAAATTCAAATGGACATCTTGAGATTGGGAAAGGAGACATTACCACAGGGGAGGTAGATGAAAAACGAAGGATGGCCCTTTCTAGGCACCATACAGCAACCCACATCATAAACGATGTAGCTAGAAAAGTTCTTGGAAAACATGTCTGGCAAACGGGGGCCCAGAAATTTGAAGATCGTTCAAGGCTCGATATTTCGCATTACAAGCATATCTCTCCTGAAGAATTAAAGCAAATTGAGCTTCTAGCCAACCAGATGGTTATGGAAAACAAGCGAGTGGTTACCGAATGGATCAAAAGAACTGAAGCTGAACAAGGATATGGATTCGGGCTATATCAAGGTGGAGTGCCTACAGGAGAGAAAATAAGGATTGTAAAGGTAGGAGATGATGTAGAGGCCTGCGGCGGTACACATTGTCTTAGCACTGGGCTTATCGGCCCAATCAAGATACTGAGAAGCGAAAGAATTCAGGACGGTGTGGAAAGAATAGAGTTTGCAGCCGGAACTGCAGCCGTGCTCTCAATGCAAAAAATAGAATCTCTACTTACAGATTCTGCAAAAATCCTGAGCGTGCCTCCTGAACACCTCCCCATAAGTGTTGAGCGCTTTTTTGGGGAATGGAAAGATCTAAATAAAGAAAATGAAAGGCTCAAGGAAGAACTTGGGCATTCCATAGCCGATAAACTGTTGGAAGACTCTCTTACGGTTGTAGACCTTAAGGTTATTGTAGAATTAGTTCCCGGAGCCGATATTCTTGAGCTCCAAAAGATAGCCGCTGAATTCCTGAAGTACGAAGAAGTGGTGGCTCTCCTTGTCAGCGACGCTGAAGGGGTCAAGATAGTAGCAGCCGTTGGAGATAAAGCTGTTAAATTGGGAATCAGTGCAAATAACCTTGTCAGGGAAGTGTCAAAAATAGTTGGTGGAGGTGGAGGCGGAAAACCTAGCCTTGCTATGGGAGGTGGGACTGATTCTGCAAGAATCCAAGATGTTCTTGCTCGTGGACTCGAGCTCGTGAAAGAAAAGTGCAAAGAAACCTCACAAAAATGAGCTAATCAAGATAAATTGAAAAAAAATAAAAAACGATGTTAGATTTTCAACCCTCAATTTTTTTTACTTATCTGTTCTTTGGATTTTAATTATGGATCTTGATTTTGATTTTTTTATTTTTGGATTCTACATCCATCAATTTTTCCCAGTTACTCTTTCAGTCACTAAAGAGCAATTCACAAAGAACTGCGGTCCCGTCTTTTACAAAGAGGTGGACTGCCTTTATTCCTTCAAGACCTTTTTCTAATTCTTTTCGGACTTTCCAGTAGTCTTTGGGATTTAATCCCGCCCTGAGCACAACAATCCCGACATTTCTATGCTTCAAAAATTTGTTGATCTCACTTGGATCAAAAGGACAAACCTTTAAAACGAGGTAGTATTTTTTGATCATAGATTGCTTTACCAGAGTATCAGATGTAAGCAAAAGCCGCTTCTTGTCAACCTTAAAGAGCCCTAAAGTCCCCATAGTAGGCTCTACGATCTGAATCATGGATTCCATCAATTCAGGCAGAAGACCTGCTGCAACAACCGAGGGTTCAGGTTCATAGGCATAGAGCTTCATTTGTTCCGTTTCTCTTATTTGTAGAAGCGACCCGTTTTTCGAGACCAATCTTTCACCTGAAGGAAGAGACACAGCTATCCGATCATACTGTTTCAGCCTACCAAAGTAAAGAGTCAGCCGGTTGAGCTGACCATCCAAAGCTACATACTCCTTTTCACAGTCAAAATTAATTTTATCAGATGATAATTGGGGAGGAACTTCAAATGAAAAATTATTAGTCTTTTCCATATAAGCCAACAAAACATTTGGAATTCCCGGTTCTAAGCTTGAGACACGCCTTTCATCTTCTTCCGCAGGGCGGAAAGGATCTGAAAAAACCATATCAACTACCGGGATTTGCTCTATTATTTTTGGATCAAGAGCATCTCCACAGATGAATTTCACATTGTCAATTCCGTAAATCTTACAGTTTTGCTTTGAATACTCGATTTTTAGGGGGTCTATTTCCAATGCATAAACAAACTCGCACTGCTGTGCAAAAAAAATAGTCTGACCCCCTATCCCACAGCTAATGTCGGCCAAAGTCTTACATTTCAGGCGCTGCGCCCTATAGCGGGCAATAGGCTCAGGTGTTGCAAAGCGCAGACTCTCTTTGTCCCCATAAAGGGGCTTTTCAAATTGTTTTTTCCATGCCACATTGATCAAGAAATAGTAAATAATTAATGGAATTTAAAGGAAACTGAAAAGGAAGAGATAAATTGCTATCCTAAACAATTTATAATGAAATATGAACTCTCAACATATTTGAAGAACTTTTTTCATCTGCTACTCCAAGAACAGCCCTCTTTCAAACTTAGTTAAATTGTACAAACTCCATTCGTAATGAAATCTCCACTTTTCTTCAAAATTCATTAGATAATCTTCATTGTAGAGTAGTTGTAATATTTAAATTTCATAGTACAAATGAGATATTTTAGTATCGAATTTTGATTCCCACTTAAGCAGTTTTGCTTTCCAATTGGTTCCGTTGCAAAAATAATATTTCTGCATTTTGACACTATAATTTTCGCCTTTATGTGTCATTTTAGCCCGAATGAAGAATGATTAACCTTCCTAATTGGGATAGTTTTCACCGATTTTTTAAGAAGTCAGATTTTTTGCAACTGAACCTTCCAATTTATAGTATCACCAAATACATTCTCATTTGAGGATTTCGATAAACCCCCAATTTTTGACTTTGTGTTTATAAAGCTGATATAAGCAATTTGTTGAAATGGGAGCTTATTGAAATTTTCCGTTATTAATATAATATGCCAAATTTAGTATCAAAAACTCGATCAAAATTTTAAAAAATAACGGTGAAAGGACCGAGAATGATCTATTAAACAGAACCATAAAACCCACTTACACATGTACATTAAAATTGTCATCTATTTTCTTAATATGAAAGTTCTCAATATGAAAGTAGCTTAAAAAGTAATATAAGTTTTTAACAAATAATAATAAACAAACAGGCAAGCAAAGTCTACATCTGTGTCTCAAATAAGGTGTTGAACCAAAAATCAATAGTATTTTCAAGCAGATATTTTCAAATGGATATAAATAATAAAAAAATTAAGAGTCTCACCCTTAGTTCAATGACGTTTTTTATACAGGATAGAACAAGCTTACTTAAGCAGTGAGACTCTTATCTGCAGTTAATCTACTATTTTAGAATTCTTGTTAGTTTTTGTGTTATTTCATGTCATGTAGTACTCAGAGTTACGGTATCAACAAACTGGTACGCAAATAGGTGCACAAACAGGTACTAGAGCAGATTCACAAACAGGTACCGGGGCAGGTGCACAAACCGATTCTTTGACAACTTTTTTGACAGATGCTTTGATAGGTACATCGACTACCTTTTTGATATATGTTGTGACTGGCACTTCAATGACTTTATTTATATGTTTTATGACAGGCACTTCAACTACTTTCTTTACATGTTTTGTGACAGGCACTTCGACGAATTTTTCTGTATGCTTTATGACAGGTGCCGGGGCAGGTGCACAAACAGGTACCGGGGCAGGTACACAAATAGGTGCATTGACAATTGCAGGTGCACAAATAGGTGCATTGGCAATTACCGGAGCAGATTCATAGACAGGCGCATTGGCAATTACCGGGGCAGGTCCACAAATGGATAATCCACAGTCAAGTCCAGGCAAACCCCAGCCAGGTCCTCCCCAGCCGTGTCTGTGCCAGCCGCCGTGGCCTCCCCATGCGCTAGCTGATACTACTGTCAACGATACTACAAAAAGGACTGCAAACAAAATGGCCAGTACCTTTTTCATTCTACTATAATATGATTGCTTCAACATCTGTTTAAACGTCTCCTAAAAACTAATTTAATGGTTTTCAAATAATTTCCTATTTTTAAAGGGAGATTTTAATTGTTGATTTCCATTTTTTTAACACCAATTGAACTTTTACCTTAGTTCAATTATGGAAGTTCGAAGTATAATGATTACATTAACCACTAACTTTCACGTGTGAAATTAATTAACTTAGATATAAACTTACTTTTTTTTTACTAAAATTTTGAAGTATCATAAAAAGATAATAAATTAAATTGGACTTTTAATTTTATAAAAAAGCTTTATAAATCTTTATTTCTGCAATATTTAATTTAAGCTTTAAGAATGTGCGTTTCTTAGAACCTATTACGATTTCATGAAATGAGTATAAGCTTAGGAAGAGATTAGAAAAAAATGAAAATGGCATTTTGCGATATACAACTCTCCATGTTTTTTGTTGAGTCAAGTGCTTTGATTGTACCCCATCGACTAATAAATATTTTCATCTTAGAATACCCTTTGTTCAAATGAACTCGTTTTTAAATCTCAACCGCATGCAATGAATCTAAGTAATACATTACATAGAAAATAGGATTAAGAGAGCAAGTGCCTAAATTTTCAGGATAAGCTCAGCTTATTATTGATAGACCATTTAAAGTGTTTTTATGAGAAAAGTAGATCTCATCACAATATGTTGCGATAAGTGTTAGATATAAAGATTTTGTTTGCAAAATATAGCATATAAGAACTGAAGACTGGAAGTAAAAAATCAATTTCAATAGGGATATGGAAAACAACTTTACTTTTATACATTTTGAAGCTTTAATACTCATTGATTATTTAGTTCAACTACATAAAGTCCCAATACAATCAACTGTAGAATCATTAGAATTATATTCTATAGATTTTTTGGTCGCAATATATTATTTGATTGATGTTTTCAACCGACATTCGGTAGATGTATGCATATGTAGAATATGTATATCTATTTGTTCACTATTATTCATTTAAACATATATTACTTTTTAAGCTATTTTCATATTAAGAAAATAGATGACATTCCTGTGTACATCCGCATAAAGTGGGCTTCAATAATTAAGCTTCATGCAACGAGAGTTTACGTTTTCATTCATTGAAACAAGTCTAAAATATTAAAAAAAGGCATTAAGAGTATTTTGGGTATAACATCGACCCAATAAATAGAATAATCAATAGATAAGATATAATAAAAGTAAGATATTTGGAAAATATTTTTAAAAATATAAAACTGGTATGACCATTAAAATAGCTCTACGAACTTTAAAACAATGCTAGCACCAAAGGAAAACAACAATGGAAAAATCCCCATATTCAAAGAAACTTTTGCCATATTTCCCCAGTGTTTTGACAATGGAAGGAAATCTCTGAGCAAAAGCAGCAAAATTAAAGTTAACGTGGCCACTGGCGCGCCTTCGGGGATCCCGGGTGTGGATATCATTGATAGTGCACCTGAAGGGACTGAACTTGATGAAATGAAACTTATAAGCACAGTTAGAACTCCTTGAGTTGATTCTAAAATTTAAGAACTATACACACAATATGATATAAAAATCCTCTTATATAACAAGTATTTCCAAATATACTCGTTCCAAAAATCATTTATACAAATCAGAAGAATCTCAAAAAAATTATTTAAAAGTATTTCGATAAGCTCCTAGCTTTCGCCATGGGATTCTAAAATGGTACATAAAATGATTAGGGAAAATCAGAGGTTTATCAAAATCTTCTTAATTTACCTACTGAAGCAAACTATAGCTAAAAATAAGTTCCTAATGTTTTATTCATGCTCCAACATCTGCTAATTATTTTGAATTTGCCATCAACGATCCAAGATCAAAAATATCTAAAATGAGAATCCTTTCAACTGATATGATTTTTTTTCAATCATATAAAATCCGCTCCTCCTTAGAAATTTCCCCCTTATTTAAGGAAATAAATAGTAAATCTTTTTAGATAACTAAGCCTGAAATAAGTTTCAGTACATTGCGATTAACTTTCATGATGTCCCATATTGTGGAAAGAAAGAAACTTCAATATAAAAAGAGGTCTAATTTGAAAAATAAAACTTCCTTAAAAACTCGCTTCCAACCCCAAAATAATTTGAAACTCTAAGCTGACATTTGATGTCATTAACATAAATAGATTAAGCAAGAAATATTAGAATCTTTGTGAAATACTTATTTGATAAGATTGAAATAATGATAGTAAAAGTGAAAACCAGATGCTTGAGTAAAAACTTTTTAACAAGGAAATTGTCCCGAAAATAGATGGAAATAAACTATAGAAAAATCGTGAAAAAACAGAATCCTGCCAGCTTATGAGAATAGCTGATCTAGAACAATTTCTTCACATCCAGAGCAATAGCGCGAACATATACCCAGCTTACAAAGAAATATGCCACCGAACCTTTTATTAGCCCATATCAAGAAACAATGCTTCCAAAGCAATTGGATATTGTATAATTAAAAATAGTATTGTCTAAAAAATTCTTATTTTTGGCATTTTTTAGCTTTAGATGTTGGCTGCAGGTTCAAGATAATTAAAATAAGACTTTGCAGATTGAATAAAATATCTCAATTTCTTGTTAGCTATATTTTACTTCATCAGAAAATGATTAGATTACCGATAATACATAAAAATTATAGAGCATTGCGATCATGATTAAAACAAAAATGCAAACTTTTTTTCAAAAATTTGCAACCGATTTATCTGGAGGCATAGCAGAAAAAGTTTGTGAGGATATCCTACAAAAATAGACTAACCTAGAGCTTACAGAAATAACTTTTTTGATTTCAAATATCCTTTTCAGGTAATCGCTGAAATTCTGTAGATTTCCCTATCAACTTATTAATCAAATCCATATCTTTAACCACCTTCAAACTTATGAACCCCCCTATTAAAAGGTTCATGTAGTATGTTAAGGCCCTCCATGAAATCACTGTAACTCCAAGTATAGGAGCATCTACAAAAACCGAAAAAATTGCAGCTGCCCCTAATTCAGCAATTCCACTGGCTCCGGGAGTTGAGGGCACGATCATGACAACGACCAATAGTATCTGAGCTGCAAAGGCAATTAATATAGAAGGTGTTTTTGAAAGACCCATGAGAATCAGTACAAGCTGGAAAAATTCAACTGTCCAAAATAGGATGGTAAAACACATACCCCAAAAAAGTCCTCTTTTTCCTTCTGAAAGAAGGATCCAGAGACTCTCGTGGAAAAGATCCATTTCCCTATCTATTTGCTCCATAAGATGAGCAATTTCATCATCTGTCCGTTTTCCTAAAAAAGGAGCAAATATTCTAATAACCCATAATATTAGTTTCTTCACTTTTTCAGGGTTATATAGCCCGTAAATAAAGAAAATAAGAGTAAAGAAAGCCAGAAAACTAGCTGTTAATAATACTATATCGAACTTATAGTTAGAAAGAATGTCTCCCATTATATAAAGTGCAAAAGGTAGAGAAGCAAAAATTAAAAAGGCATCAAGTAGACGTTCACCTATAATTATGGCTGTAGCACGGCCAAAAGGAATTTTGTTCAGGTACAACATATGGATCCTTAGGGGCTCTCCACCTACAGAAGAGGGGGTAATTCCAGCTGCAAAGACCCCTGAAAGAATTATCTCTACTATTTTCAGATACTTGACATCGTAACCCAAGGATTTGCATAGAGTTCGTGTCCGTGCTCCCCAGATAAAATACGAAAAAATATGAAAAATAGCAGATGCCAGAATATATTCCAATTTGATCCTTCTCAGAGCTGCAATCGTTTCCGAGTCAAAAGTTAAGATAATAACCAGTGCAATTGATGCAGCACTGATAAACAGCGTTCCAATAAGCAATTGTTTGTACCGGTTCATCGTAATCTATTTGAATTTTCTTTTTTAGTAGATCTGCTATTCTATTTAAGGGATATAATTCTAGAATATTTAACCAAGACAGCAGAAAAAAGCATTATGCTTGATAAATCTTATACTATAAAATCTTTCAGACAAATTCAATATTTTTAAATTTCATAAGTTCCGAAATCATTTCTACAAATATAACTAAAAATTACTGAAGGTATTAGAGTCGTTGATTAAAACAGCAGAAAAGAACCCCGCTTCTGCTATATACGCAGCCAATTTACTGCCTTTGGCTCCTGAATTATGTAACATCGTTGATATAGTGACTTTATTTGATGAAGCAAATTATAGCTAACAAGAAATTGAGATATTTTATTCAATCTGCAAAGTCTTATTTTAATTATCTTGAACCTGCAGCCAACATCTAAAGCTAAAAAATGCCAAAAATAAGAATTTTTTTAGCCAATATTATTTTAAATAATATAAAGTTTAACCCTATCGAAAATACATATTCTTCATCCAAAAAAATAAACTATAAAGCTTTTGAGGTAATTTTATCCTGAAACTAAGTTTCGAGACACCGTTATTGACTTTCATGATGTTTCATATTGTGGTGACAGAGGAACTCCATATTTAAAAAAAAGGTTAAATCTGAAGAATGAAATTTTCAGGAATATTTGTTTTAAACCTTGGATATAATTGACTGCTTTAAGCTAATAATTTATGTTATTGACATAAATTGATAATCAAAGAACATTTAAACCTTATGAAAGACTTATTTGGAAAAAATTAGAACAATTGGAGTGAAAGTTTGAATTATACGTTGGATAAATTAGTTTTTAACAGGCTAATTGTCCAAAAAATTGACTGAAACGAACTGGGATTTGCAACTGCAACTAGTAAACAAAAGAATATAACGGAAAATCTCGAAAAGTATAAAGAGGGAAAAGGGGAATACTTCTATCGTGTTCTTTTAAATTAATCAGTGAGACATTATTAACTAGTACCAGATGAAATAGAGATATTATACAATACTCCATTAAATTACTCATGAATTAAATGATAAAATTTAATCTAAAAAGGAAGCTAGTGCCTCGTTTTTGATTAATGGATATATGAATTCAAAAATATACTCAAGGAAAATTACAAAATAGTTTAGTGAATACTATGCATATTTTTACTTTAGAACTCTAAAATATTGAATTTTCTAGAAACAATTTCAAATAAATGAAATTCAGATTTGTGGATGAAATTTTTTTCCTTATGAAATATTGAAGAAAAATTGTAAACAAATAAGAATGGTCATTCTAAAATGCAGCAAATCGAAACTACTCATTTACAAGATTAGGTATATATGTTAGTTATATCGTAATCTTATTGCTTCCAATAAACGCAAAGTAGTTATAGAGGATCAACTGTGACTTGATTTGAAATATAATTCGGAAAATCGAAGTATATTTCAAACAAAAAAAGCCAATATGCGGGAGTAACCAAGCGGTCAACGGTGAACGACTCAAGATCGTTTCGCGAAGGCGTTCATGGGTTCGAATCCCTTCTTCCGCACCAAGCTTATTGTAGAGGATTTCATTGAATCCCTATATTTCGCCATATACTTAAAAAGAATCTATTTGAGACTTCGATGAAAATTTACTAAGTAGTATTATAACGTTTTTTAAAAAATAGAAATTAAAACAACCTTTCAGCCCAATGATGATGAAATCAATGATCAAAAAGGTAATTCAAAAATTATTCTCATTTTATTTGTGCCTGTTATTAAAAAAATTTCATGTTCTTCTTATACCCAATTTTTCCTCGTCCCGAGAAAAAAAATCGTTTAGCTTTCACAGAAACTCCTGGAGATTTATATTTCACTTTTCATTCTGCCTCCACTAGAAACTGCATTTTTTCGTGAATCCACATGTATCAATCAAATTTATCCTTAAAATTCTTTATTTTTAAGATTCTATTTATGCATTGATTTTATGCCTTGTTAAGAGTTTAGTCCCGAATGCGGAATAAAAATTTCAATTGAGGGATTTGTATAAACTTTATTAAGAGTTGCAAGATTACGTCCTAGTTCGAGCTTATTTTGGGGTACTCCCTTAAAGAAATAATTAGGAGTTTCTTTACGAGTACTTTCACCAACGCCGAAGTATAAACCGCTCCTTAGAAATTCCCGAGTCCTAATCACTGTATAGCCTATGTGCTGTATGATTTTATTTACATCACCGATTCTATTATCGTTATAAGGTGCGAAATTCATTTTCGCAGAGGTATGAGGAATCAATGGGAGATAAAAAAACCTTGTAGTATAATAATCTGTGTAGATTGAAGAATTAATAGGACTATAGTTGAAAATATGCTCAAAACCCCTCAATTCATCAAAAGTGAAGTATTGATGCTCAGCGTTTTGGCCAAGAAGGCTCGAATCACCAATACTGTAGATCGAAGAAATCAAGACAAATACAGAGAATAACAGAAATATTACACAGAATAAATTTAGTTTTTTAGGGGCATATTTAGAGATACAATTCCAGAATATGTACATTCCATAGCCCATTGCGAAAGCCATAAAAGGACTAACAAGAAGCATGAATCTATCAACTCTAAAAAGGACATTAAGCTGCCATATGGTGTTGAGAGGATTTGGTATATAAAATACCAGGGTCAAAAAGGCAAATAAACCTAAAACAGAAGCATAATTGCCCTTATAATTTTTCAGGAGAAAACCTATTCCAATTAAAGCAAAAAATAAAAATATAGATTTATCCAGAAGTCCTATTAAACTAATCAAGCCCTCTTGAAGTACCTCTGCACCTCCAGAAGTTAAAACCATAGAATCCCAAAGCTGGCTCTGTAAACGGGGGGTCAAACTCCTTTGAACAAACAAGTAGGCTACATAAAACCAGTATGAAACGAAAGTAACATTAAGTAATACAAAAAATGACTTACTAATATATTTACGGTCTCCGATCATATATTCGGAAACAAACAAAATAACCAGCAATACGACTATCTGAGGAAAGGAAACATTGTGGACTAGGGTTAAAAAAATCATAACAATTACTGAAAGTATTTTAAAAGATAGTTTATCTTTCTTGAAATTAACACTAAAAATAAGGTATATTAATATAACAAACATTATAAATGCCATTGTGCGAGTGATTACGTTGACACCGTAATACAATACAATGGAACTCACTGAAAATAGTAAGCATGAAAGCAAAGAAATTTGACGATTATTTGTTATGAAATTAAAAAAATAGTAAAGAAAAAATATAGTAATTGCATAAACCGGCGCAGTTATCAGAAAGAGCGAGGTCTTTGTGCTAGTGTTAAGTAGCTCGGAGGCTTCTGCAACAAATATATGATATAGGGGAAAATATGCGTAATCACTTAATGAGGCCGGAATTATTTGCCCGGAAAAAGCGATAAGTTCTGAAAAAAAAATGTGTGGAAGTATATCTGTAGTCCCAAAGTAAAAAGCGTAATTTAACGTAACACTGTAAATCAGATTAATCATGATTAAGAAAGATTCTACAAGGATGAGGGAAGAACTTGCATTTTGAGAGAATATTTGCAAGACTACCGAAAGGTACAGCATTAGAATAAAGATGAAATAATACCAAGGTCTATCTCCAAGAGAAAGCATTAGTACAACAAGGGAACTGATATAAAATATTCCGAATAGATATGTAAGGGATTTTGTGCTTAGAGATGAAGGGAAGTCTATGTCATGTAAATTTACATCTTTTTTATAAATAAACAACACAAATAGGCAGGAAAGTATTGCAGGTATTCCTGTAAATAGTCCACGAAGTGCATAACCAAACCTTCCGATTGCAAACATCCATAAGAACGTTAATAATACTGCCAAGATTATAGCTAATGGAAAAAAAGAGGAAATTAACTTCATTAAGTGATTATTATCCACCTTAAATCCTTTCTCTTTACTTGGCCCAAACATACTATCTCCATAACCTTAAACAAACATAACAGTACAAATTGAATTCAATTTTTGTAGATGTATATATATATAGAATTTATTCACCTATTTGTCCCTATTATTCATTGAAAGTTGGATTAATTTTTGAGTACTGTTATATTAAAAAAATATGTCATTCTTATGCACATCTGCAGAAAGTGAGAAAAATAATTATATTACCCAAGTTATTAGGCTTAAAGCTAAACAGAGTTATAATCAGGCTAGTATTAATTAAAAATATTTTGGCCCGAAAAGTATCACATATATTAGGTTTCAGTCTTTATTCCTTAAAGATATCAATAAACTCGTGAATATTAAATATCAGATCAAGATTTTAATTTAGCGAGATAAAGGGAATTTGCAAAACTATACAAAAACCCCAGCCCATATGTAACGTGTTGCACCGGGATCACGAAAAAGGCAAAAAGACCGTATTTGGACCTCATTTTGCAAGTAACCTGGATTGAAGTGACAAAGACTAGAACAAAATATATAGCTATCAGTGCATGCAGGAACAGTATCGGAGTATAGTAAATAACAGAGGATATCAGCAAAGCTATTGAAAAAACAATGGCAATTGAAGGCAAAAAAGCATACCAGCGGACAAATTCCCCATGCTTCTTGAAAAGTTCCGCCATCCACATACCATATTTAAACATTCTTACAGAAAAAGTATACAAAGTTCCTCTTCTGTGATGCAGAACCTGGGCTTCAGGAACGTACAAAAACTTGTGGCCTTGCTTACCTATTCTATAATTCAAGTCTCCATCCTGACCTATCATAAATCTTTCGTCAAAATAACCTACTTCCTGAATTACACATTTTTTATACATTGCATTACAGTTTGGTAGAGAGCTTACATAGTGTTTTTTTGTGGAGTTTTTGGACTGAGCCGAGCCCCCTGAACCCAGAAAAGTTTCCTGAGAATACCCCACGACTCTGCCAAATACAGGATCGGTCTCAAAGATAAGGTTAGGTCCTCCAAAACACACTACATCATAGGAAGCATTTTGCATTTCGCAGACAAGTATTTTCAACCACTGAGAATCGACCTTACAATCCCCATCAGTAAAAGCAACAAGATCACCTATGGCATTCTCCACACCAAGATTCCTTGCTGCAGCAACATTTTTTTTATCATTTAGAAGAAGCTTTACAGGGTATTTCTGTACTAGGTCCCGAGTTTTATCGGAGGACATTCCATCAACGATAATAATCTCATAATGATCCGAAGGATAGTCGAGCCTAAGAAGTGCTTCTATGCATTCTTCGATAAATTTTTCTTCGTTGCGAATGCCTACTATCACCGAAACGAAAGGATATACCATAAATTGACCCCAATTTAAAAATCATTGTTGCCTAATATGCTCATTTAGAACTATCATCCTTGATATTGCATGCAGTATAATTCCAGTGAATACCATAAAAGCTCCTATAATTGTCAACATCACCATGAGAAGTGTAGGCCCAAAGCGCAAATACCCTCCTCCCATGTAATAATCCTGTAAAAATTTGAGTCCCATAAAAAAGCCTGTAGATGCCATAATCATCCCCGGGAAAGCAAAATAGTACAGCGGCCGTCTATACTCCATGTCCTTAAGAATACGAAAAAGAACTTTAGGTCCATGTATGAAAGGATGTTCACTTGAGCAGTTATCAAGGTCATACCTACAATGTATTTCCACTTCAGTAAATTTTAGATTATAATCACCTGCCTGAATGAGAATTTCGGAGCCAGCGGACATATCGGTATCATATAAATGTATATTTTGAATGGCCTTTATTCCATAAGCACGAAAACCACTTTGGGAATCAGTAACACTGGGGCCACCTGCAACATAGGTCGCAACATCGAGGACCTTCATCCCAAACTTACGATAAATTGGGACATTTTTACCATTACCATTGACAAACCTGGACCCGATTACCAGATCAAATCCATTTTTAAGAGGCTCCAAAAGCTTTGGAATCTCAGATGGGTCATGCTGACCATCAGAATCAATTATAACCATAGCACTTGCGCCGAGATGGCGGGCAGCTTCAAAACAGTTCTTGAGGGCTGCACCGTATCCAATATTGGTTTCATGACGAACTACATAGGCACCTAGGGATTCTGCAATATTCAGGGTGTTATCAGTGCTACCGTCATCTACAACTACTACCCTGTCGACATATTTTTTGCAACCCTTGATAACTTCTCCAATGACGTGAGCCTCATTATAGGCTGGCATGGCTACAATAGTAATGGACATTGGTAATTACCTACCTGTTTGGTGATTGGACTCGAGAGTCTTTCGAATAAAGGAATTTATTGGAGAGGAGTACGCAATGAGTCTAATCTTAGCAAATATTATTCCCAGAGTTATCTCTCCATAAATTATAACTGGTTTCAAAAGATATTCTAGCCCCATATTTAATTGATTAATTTTAAGGATTAATTATACTCCTTTTTACAAGAAGGAGAAAGATGAGCACTATATAATTTAGTACTTTTGTTCAGTACAAGAGATATATGTACCTGTTTTAATATATACCAGCTATATAAGCATTTGGACACGAAAATTAGTTTAGCAGATAACCGATAACGAAAAATGGACCAGTTCATTTAAAAACCTGTTAGTCTAAGAGTAACATAGAACATTTTATTTGTAATTAAGAGGGTAGTAATGGAGAAAATAATCAAAATGATATAAAAACCCAACGAATTTTTGTAACCATTCAGTAAGAAAACAATATCAATAACTATATCTATCAAAATTTAATGTGCAAATTTTGATGGCCTCATTTTATCCAACTATCGGCTATTGTCGATGTTTTTGATTAATAAGTCAACAATCAGAAGTATATATTACATCAAAATAAATATTCACGAACTGATTTTATTGTAGGTTGACTAGTTACGCATTCTTCATGGTATTTGATTAAAATTAAAACCTTTCAAACTCAGGCTAAAAAAATCCTTTGAAAAGAAAATAAAAAAAATAGATTGAAAAGTTGAAAATTCATTTCAATAAGATCGAAAAAAAGGAAAAGTATTTGATATAGCAAGCAGGAAAGGAGACAGGTACTTTATGCAATTAAATAACGAATAAACAGCTTTATGAGGATTTATATGGCCGGAAACCAGAAGTTTCCATCTGACCTGCTGTTTGTAGCAGGCCTTGTGATTCTTACGAATATTTTCATACTTGTTTATCCACTCAACGAAAGTTTCATCCGTATTATTCTGGGTTTATTCCTGTTAATTTTCCTTCCAGGATATTCTCTGATATCCGCGCTTTTTCCAGAAGGAACTGGACTTGAAGGGATGGAAAGAATAGCTCTTTCAGTTGGGCTAAGCGTTGCGATAGTACCTCTAATAGGGTTTGTAATTAACTTTACACCCTGGGGAATCAGAGAAATTCCCCTACTTACAAGCCTGTCTGCATTTACTCTACTCATGTCTGGAGTAGCGTACTCGAGACGGAGAAAACTACCCGAAAACAAGACATTTGGAATTTCTTTGAGGGCTTCTGCTTTTATCCTACTGACTAAAGTTACGGAAAAATCTGAATCAAAAACTGAGAAGATCCTCAGGACATTTCTAGCCATTTCTTTCCTAGTCCTGATCGGAACTCTGACTTACGTTACCCTCACACCTCATGAAAGAGAGCCATTTACGGAATTTTATATTCTCGGACCTCAAAAGATGGCTGAAAATTATACAACAGAGTATGTGCAAGGTGAAAGCGGGACCTATATTATAGGGATAGTGAACAATGAGTACAAAACAATGAATTACACAATGGACGTCAGGGTTGAAAACGGATCCTTACCCTTTCAAAAAAACCTGAAAAATATGAGGCTCGCCCATAACACAACCATAGAAGAGCCACTTAAGATTACACCTCTCACTGAAGGAAAGAATCAGAAACTCGAATTCCTGCTTTTCAATGAAACAGAGAAGAAAATACCCTATAAAAATCTACGCCTCTGGATAAATGTATCAAAGAGGGTCTGAAAATGGAAACATCTGGTAATCTTAGGGAAAGGCCAGGTAAGATTAAAAACATATGGTATTATGCAGGAATACCAGCTGCAGCAATTGCCTTTGCAGAGATATTGATATTTTGGGGAATGAAGATAGAAGCCCTCGAAATACATGCAGCGATCCTGCTAGGGCTCTCCTTTTCCATTATGTTTGTAAAAAACACGGAGATCCAAAAAACCTACCTATCTCTTATTCTCCTGCCGATCCTACGTCTAGTTAACCTTTCAATGCCACTTTACTATGAGAAAACGCTTTATTCCTTTATTTTCACATACGGTATCCTGGCAATTCCAGTAAGTATTGCAGCAACCAATCAGGAACTTACTCGCACGCAGCTCGGAATGACCTTCAAGAAAATATGGTTATATGCGCCATTTTCAATATTATTAGGCCTTCTTCTTGGAGGAGGAGAATATCTAATCATCAAAACAAACTATCTAATTTCAAACCTCTCAACCTTTAACCTCCTGATGCTCAGCATAGTTATGATCTTTTTCGTAGGCCTTGTAGAAGAGATAATTTACAGATCAATCATTCAGAATAGGCTGCAGATAACACTTGGTAATCGGTCAGGTTTGATAATTACAAGTATTCTATTCGGACTTATGCATACAGGATATGGGAGCATTGGTGAGGTTTTGTACGCATCCTTTGTAGGCATATTTTTAGGATACCTATTTTACAAAACACGCAGTTTACCCCTGGTTGCGATGATTCATGGCTTCATAAATGTCTTTGTTTTTGGGATAATTCCACTTCTTCTCTAAAAATACCGGTGCCTGTAAACAAATTTTGATAGAACGAAAAAACAAGTAAAGCCAAAAATGTGAAGAAATATGCCAAAATCGATGCAGAGATATGTCCAAAAACTCAATGTTTTATTCGCATTTATGCTGTAAATTTGCGCTGATCAACATCCAGGATTGTATACCACAACTTTGAAAGTTCTACAACCAAATCATCATGCTACCCTTTACTACTGACCCCAGCTTCTGGAGCTAAACTATGACCTTAGGGGAAGAGTGTGCATGAATCATCATAAAGCCTGATTGAGCCTCCTTCATTTTAAGAAGACAGCAACTAAAAGTATATGGATTTTCATGCACATACTTGTTCCCGATTTTCTAGTCGTAAAATACAGTTTTTCAAAATGAGAAAGATAAAATTCTGAACTTGATACCGAAAATTCCCATGGAGATACGGCTTAGGGAGAATTAAAAGACTTTACAAGGCTCCGAATACACCTAAAGGTATGTAAAAAGAGACCCAAAAGCAAAACGATGGATCTAGTAGCTATTTTTTTCGAAGAAAAGCTTTTAGCTATCTGATTTTCCTGAATTATGCCTGTTCAAAAGATACCTGCCCGAAAAATGATAATTATGGCCAACCGTGATTTAGAGCACCTAAAAACAATACTATTATGCCTACAATTGCACCGACAATAATTACTACTTTGGGCTGAATTTGAACTGCATTTTTGTCAGCTTCATAGTAGCGCATGAGCCCCGCAGAAGACTGAAGTCCGTTGCCTGATTTTTTAGCCATGAGTTAACACCTGTGCGAATAGCTGTACTTGATTGAAAGTTTCATGCATTAGATAATACAGATTTATGTAGCACATTCTAGAATTTGTCTAGAAAATTGAAAATTCAGCGTAGATGCTAAATTTTCTATTTAACTTTAGTAATCATCAGATAATAAAGTTATCTTATTATATCACCTAAATTTCGCAGATATAAATAACTGTACAATTTATTTACCCATTTTGAACATTATTTATTGAAAGGTAGATTAATTTTCAATCTAATGCCATATTGAGAAAATCGATAGCCTTATTGTGTACATCTGCAGAAATTGAAGATAAGAAAATTGCATTTTATTTATTTGAAAGTACTAAAAAAAATTAGCATAATGTATAAATTATAACGAGAATTAATATAAAAACAAATGCGAGAAAAGCTAGTTTATTAAAATTATTAGATATACATTTTGAAAAAATAAATGCAATCGTTGAGAATGACGATCGGAATCTTTATATTATATTAATAAAATTTAAATTTATTTTTTAATATATAAATACGAATTCGCTCATTTTAACCGAATTAACTCCTCAAAAATAAAGAATTGTGCATTAAATTAATTGATAAAAATCGTTTAAATACACCCAAATTTCGAAAGGTTTATGAATGATCCTCTCTAATCAAAAATTCAATGTTTGTCATTCGTTATTTTTCGTTGCATAAAATGACAAATAACTTCAGAAAATATACAGCGTTTTTTCAATCCGGATTATTACATGTAATAATATAAGGAGGAAAATGAATGGAACCACTCATAAGCATGGGAGTGCTCGCACTTATTGGAGCCGCTGCTACCATTGCAGGTGCTTCAGAGGATCTGGAATCCGATGTAGGATCGCAGAGTAATGCTAATTCACAAATTCAGTTAGCACCCCAGATGGGCTACATACATCGATATTATAATAAAGCTATTGCTGGAGAACCGGTCTCCAATGGAATGATGTGCACAATAGGTGCTACTGGAGCTCTTGTATTAATAAAACATTTTGGGATGTCCCCTCTCTTTGCACTGGTTATAGGAGCCCTTATTGCAGCTATGGTACATGGAAGCTATTCAGTTACTGCGATCATGGGCAGAGAGGCTAGCCAGGCAAGATTTAAGCAACCAATATATCTGGATCTTATAAGATCCCACACCCCAGTGATCATGGCCTTTGCATTTTTAACTACCTTCAGTGTTGAGGTAGTCTCGTATCTAATGGTCTATGCACTAGCTCATCCTTTCCCGTTTGTATTATTATCCTTTCTATGGGGAGTTGTAGTGGGCTCAGTCGGATCTGCTACAGGTGACGTTCACTTAGGCTCAGAGCGTCAGTTCCAGCAGACTGAATTTGGTTCTGGTTTGAATGCTTCAAACTCTGGAAACATTGTCCGTAAAGGTGAATCAGGCCTCAGGAATGGGATAGATAATCTCTGGTTCTGTTCAAAGTTCGGAGGACCAATGACAGGAGTTGCTTTTGGGATGGTCGTATTCCTGGGCATCTGGATTCTAATCGTTTTCGACCCTGCCAGAGGGCTTAGAGAAGGATGGCTCTCTAATATTCTAGGTTTTCTTATTGTTGTTGTCTTAGGTATTTGGAACTGGCATATCGAAAAGGAATCCCGCGAAAAATTTGGGCCTTACAAAGAAGATAAAACAGAAGAGGTGTCAGCGTGATAGAACTCATTACAGCCAATCTTATCTGGATCCTGGCGATCGTAATCGGTGGTACGCTGATTTCCCAAAGCGTTCACTTCATACCTGTAGGTGGTGCCCCCGCTGCAATGTCTCAGGCGACAGGTATCGGCACAGGTACTGTTATGCTTGCAGCTGGAGCTGGAATTGCTGGAATCATAGCCGCTGGAACTGTAATGGCTGTAAACCAAAACCTTCCTCTGGTCATAGCTGCTGGAGCAGTCGGTTCAATGGTCATGTTAGCTGTAACCATGATAGTAGCTACTTGGGTCTATGTCTATGGTGTGGGCGTTATTCCAGTCTCGGCTAAAGTAAAGTATGATCCCATTACAAAGTACAGGCAGGACCTCTATGTGTCTCAAGGTACTGAAGGACATGGTATTCCAACAGTCTGTTTCGTAAGTGCAACTATCGGAGCCGCCCTTGGAGGACTTGGGGGTGCACTTGTATACTATGCTCTCATGAAAGTATCAACTCTCCCAGTAACTGATCTGAACCTTTCAGCTGTTGTATCTACTTTCACCATAGGTTTCTTCTTTATAAACTCGGTTATCCCCTCTTACAACATTGGTGGTACCATTGAAGGATACCATGATCCTAAATTCAAAAAATGGCCAAAAGCAGCTCTCACTTCCTTCATTGTATCAATTTTCTGCGCTATTGTAGCAGTAGTAGCAGTTGGAAGTCTAGGAGGGGGTCTCTAAAATGTCAGATGCAAAAAATAAATACTCTCCAAATACAATGTTAGCTTTAGGTGTAGTTGGAGGCCTCGTTGGAATATATCTCGCTTATTTCCTTGCCCCAATAAACCACGTCTTTGTATTCTTCGGAGCTCTTGGAGCAATCTGCGCCAGTGTTTGGGGCGCTGATGTAGTCCGACGTGTTGCTAGTTATGGACTTGGTACAGGTGTACCATCGATTGGCATGCTAGCCCTTGGTATGGGAGTAATTGCCACTCTATTTGGCCTATCTGTCGGAGGAGTGGCAGGTCCCATTATCGCATTTGTTACCGCGTGTGTCATCGGAGCTATAATAGGTATACTTGCCAACAAGATAATTGGGATGGGTATCCCAATCATGGAAAGGGCAACGCTAGAGATTGCGGGGGCCGGAACTCTTCTAATTCTCGGATTTAGTATTGTAATTGCCGGCTCTCTTGATTATGTATTAGTCGTTAAAGATGTGATTGCAACAGGTTTTATAATGATGATTTATATTGCCGGTGGCATGGCAATGCTGCACCCATTCAATTCAAACCTGGGGCCCGATGAAATGCAGGACAGAAGCCTTTCACTTGCTATGGAAAAAGCGGGAATTGCAATGATCCTTTCAGGCTTCGCATCCGTAGCAGGTTTGGGAGCAATTGCTGTGACAATGCTCATTGGAATCTTCATATGGTATAAAAGCTTCAACAAATACTACAGCTTTGTCAAAAGAGATGCGTACAAAGTTTTAGATACTGGAATGCTGCCTACTGAGGAGGAAATGCAATGAGTATCGTTCGCATATCTCCAGAGATACATCTAGTAATGGATACAGAATCAGGTACTGTTGCACAGGAACGAGAAGACATTATCCAATACAGTTTGGCTCCTGTCTATGAAAAATTGGACAAGCTGGATCTAATTGCAGAAGACCTCATAAATTCTCTTGCCCCCAGCAAGCCGCTCCTTAACACATGGCCGGGACGTGAACACATGTCTTACATAGCTGGATTCTACACCAATGCTTGGTATGGGATAGTTGTTGGCTTTTTTTTCTTTGCGATGGTAGTCCTATATATATACCTGAGGATTGCAATGGGAGGCGCTTAAAATGGTAGAAAAGAAAGATGCTGCCCCAGGATGGCCCATACTGAAAGGTGAATATGAAGTTGGGGATCCCAAAAACCCAGTACTGGTAATTACCTGCGGTTCACACCTTCCTGGAAAACCAATTCTTGATGCAGGTGCATCAATCACAGGATCGTGTAAAACAGAAAATCTTGGCATTGAAAAGGTCGTTGCACATATTATATCAAACCCCAATATCAGGTTTCTCCTTGTGACTGGTGCTGAGGTTAAGGGACACATAATCGGACAGTCAATAATCGCCCTGCATGCAAACGGTGTGAAGGAAAACAGGATTGTAGGAGCTGTAGGCGCAATTCCATATGTGGAAAATCTAGATGCTGACGCTATTATCCGTTTCCAGCAACAAGTTCAGGTCATCAATTTGCTTGATACCGAAGATATGGGTGCAATTAACTCCAAGATAAAAGAACTTGTCTCAAAAGACCCGGGAGCCTTTGATGGCGAACCTCTCATAATAAAGATTGCCGAGGGAGCAGGAGAAGAAGAAGAAATCTCTGGGATAAGACCACTTGGCGCTGAAATTGCGATGGTCCGCAATAGGATGAAAGGAATTGAAAACAGCCTTGTAGATATCGGAAACCTCAATAAGTACCACTCCGGTGTAGGTGCTGGAAAAATGGAAGGGTTCATGATAGGATTAACTTTTACCATCGCTTTGCTCGGATTTTTATTAGTAGGGAGGTAAAAGAATGGCAGAAACTGAATACGAAAAAGGAGTTCCGATGGTAACCACCCCTCAGATGGGTGCAATAGATTCGACTGTCGAAAGTATCCGGTATAGGGCCCAGTTAATCGCGAGAAACCAGAAACTGGATTCTGGGATAAGTTCTACCGGGATCTTAGGGTTTGCAGCGGGATTTATATTTGTATTTCTGATGATAATCGTAGTCCCATTGTTGTTGTGGAGGTGAATACTATGAGTGATGGAAAAGCACCCGTAGTTATTGTAGATCAAACTGAGTTCAATGTGGTCATGAAGAGACTCGACAAGATTGATGAAAAAGTCGAGTTCGTTGGCAGTGAAATTGCACAGAGAATTGGTAAAAAAGTAGGAAGAGACATTGGAATTTTATATGGCAGCGTTATCGGCCTGCTACTCTTCCTGATCTATATCTCGGTATCATCAATGTTCAGATTAATACATTAACAAATGAGGGTTTAAAATGTTCAAATTTGATAGAAAACAGGAAGTTTTTGATCTAGGTGGAGTCAAATTCGGCGGTCAGCCAGGTGAATATCCGACTGTATTAGTAAGCACTATGTTCTACGGAAGACATAAGATCGTATCAGACGAAGACAAGGGAATTTTTGATAAAGCAACCGCTGAAACGCTTTGGAACACACAGGTAGCAATGAGCGATGCCACAGGACTTCCCTATGCAAATCAGATCGTGGGTGAAACCCCAGAAGCAATTGTGAATTACATAAAGTGGTTCGTTGAAATCGATGACCACACTCCTTTCTTAATCGACTCCTCTGCCGGAGATGTAAGGGCTGCTGCTGCTAAATACTGTTCTGAAATCGGCGTTGCACACAGAGCTGTACATAACTCGATCAATGCAAGCATTGAACAGAGTGAAATTGACGTCCTTACTGAAAGTGACGTGGAAGCAGCAATTGTGCTAGCCTTCAATGCAACTGACCCTACTGTAAAAGGAAAATTAGACATACTTGAAGTCGGCGGTTCCGGACAAACAAAAGGAATGATTCAGATTGCAAAGGAATGTGGGATCAAGATACCCTTGATAGACGTTGCAGCAATGCCTCTTGGTGCAGGTTCTGGAGCCACAATTCGCTCGATACCCACAATCAAAGCAAAAATCGGGCTACCTATTGGTGGAGGGTTCCATAATATGGCTTCTGCCTGGGATTGGCTCCGGAAGTTCAAGAAAACTCAGCCTGATCCAAAAGCTATCTACATGCCTACAGACATAGGTACCAACCTAGTAGCACAGATTGCAGGTTCAGATTTTCTTCTCTATGGACCTATTGAGAATGTCAACCAGATCTTTCCGGCTGTAGCAATGGTCGACATCATGCTTGGTGAGACCGCAAAAGAACTCGGTGTCGAGATCGCGGATCTGGCAAACCATCCGGTAACCAAACTAACGTGAATGAAAATAAGACTTATGCAATTTGACTGAAGAAAGAAAGGGGTAAGCACTTAATTATCTAAATCACACAAAATATTGAGAAGCTTCATGTACTTTATTTCATCATTCAACTCATAAGTCTTAGAAAATAAGAAATTAAAACTAATTCCATTATATTGTAGCAGAGAACACTTTTCTTTGCTTTATTTTTCTATTGTGACTTTTATGTAAATTCCTTCAAAATATTTTCCAAACAGAGAAATAATCTATATCACGTTGTTATGAGAGAGCTCGTGTTGTCACTTTAAGAATTTTTTATTTTTTAGGATTTGTCTTTAGTTTTAAAAAAAACAATGCAATTTCATTTTATTCATTGAACTATGGTAAATCAACTAATTAATTACATTTTTAAAAAAGGAAAGAAAGTAAGAACTATTCCCATATTTCTTCTCTTTAATATGCACTACACTTTTCGCCAATTACATATCAGCGTAAAAAATACTAAAGAGATTTAATACTTCCTAAAAATACATTTATTCATATTATGAATTGTTAGTTAGCACTGAATACAACAGGTTTCCCTAAGTTAGAAATTCCAGATCACTAATACGCAAGCTGACAAGAGTATTTTTACACTTATTTGACAGTAAAATACTTAGTTAGGATTGAAAATCATACATTAATCAAAGATAAAGTCATTATTTTCAAAAGTTTAATTTGGCTTATCAATTACTTGTCAGATTCTAATAATACAAACAATAACATAACCTATTATTGAGGTGTTGTATAATTTTAGCATTTTAGTTATATACATCCTCTGTACTTTACTAATTATATTGATCTTTAGGGGATCCATACTTAACAAGTATGGATTTGGTTTCTGGTAGAACTATACTTGTTTAATCCAGATCATATCCTTTTTTCAAGATTATAAACCAAAAACTGATTGCTTAGACTATCTAATGGGTTAAGTGCAAAAAATTGCTTTAGTAACTATCAACATTTTTACAAAAAAATACTTTGATTCTCGAATTTATTATGAATAATGGATATATAACCGCGTGAAGCTTTAGTGCACTGATTTTTATTTTTGCAGAGATCACAAGAGATTAACAAAAAAGAAGGAGAAAAGGTAATAAATATAAAAAAACAGTATAAAGAATAGAATCAAAAATTTAAACTGAATTGAAGAAAAAAAATACAAGAACACAAAGTATAGTAAAAGAAAGAGGACAAAAAATATGGACGATAACAAATAACAATCATTAAGTTTACCAAAAATAGATTTACTGGCCTCTATTTTGATGCAATAGATACTTTTGATTACTAACTAACGGAAAAATAAAAAACAGGATCATTAGCAGACAGTTAAATAAAAATTATCCCACCGAAATTTGCTCAGTGAAACTCAGTAAAAATGGATATTAGCATTGCATATCCCATGCTAAATAATTGCAACAAATCAAACAAAGTAATACAGAAATGAAAAAAAATGTACGTCCCGACTGAGACTTGAACTCAGGTCTAAGGCTCCGCAGGCCTCAAGGATATCCACTACCCTATCGGGACACGAGTGAATATCACTGATAAGTATATACAAAGATATAAACCTTATTCCTAGAGAACTAGCTGAATCCATAGTATGTCTTTATGACACCAATAAAATTGAAGAAAAAAATTAATTCTTCCACTGCATCAATATTGATAAGATTAAATGCAAAAAGTTCATTTTTATAATTTATGTCAATGACCATAGGCCTTGCAGGGAAACCTAATGCTGGAAAATCTACCTTTTTCAAAGCTGCTACTCTCGCAAACGTTGAAATTGCAGATTATCCTTTCACAACCATCAATGCAAATCATGGAATTACTTATGTGCAGGTAGAATGTCCCTGCAAAGACAAGGAAAAAACATGTGGAAAATGTCTGAATGGGATGAGGTTAGTCCCAATTGATATAATTGATGTTGCTGGGCTTGTACCGGATGCATGTAAAGGAAGAGGACTTGGAAATACTTTTTTGGATGAACTTCGACAAGCTCAGGCAATTATCCATGTGGTAGATGCTTCCGGCAGTACAGACGCAGAAGGCAACCTTGTAGAAATAGGAGACCACGATCCTCTTGAAGATTTGACCTTCCTGAATAGAGAAATTTCGATGTGGCTCTATGGCATTCTGGAAAGAAACTGGGTTAAGCTTGCCAGAAAAATCCATTTCGAAGGGCTTAAACTCGAAGTCTTAATTGCAGAACAACTCGCAGGAGCAGGAATAAAAGAATCCAATGTAAGCTTAGCTTTGATAGAAACAGGACTTTCAAGGGTTGACCATATCAAATGGAGTGAAGAAAATATGATCCATCTCTGCGACACAATGAGGAGGATTAGCAAACCTCTACTAATTGCTGCAAACAAAGCAGATATTGCCCCAAGCAAAAATCTGGACAAAATAAAAAATTTTGATGATAGGATAGTAGTAGCTACAAGTGCTGCGGCTGAACTAGCACTCAAGTCTGCAGCAAAAAACGGGATTATCAGGTATACCCCAGGGAACAAAAACTTCGATTTGCTTACGAATGATCTTACAAAAGCGCAGCAAAAGGGACTTGAATCTATTCAGAAATTAATATATAAAATTGGCAGCACCGGTGTCCAGGAATGCATAAACAGGACTGTCTTTGAACTTCTGGACCTTATAATAGTATATCCCGTGGAAGATGAAGGGAAATGGTCAGACAAACATGGAAATGTCCTTCCTGATGCGTATCTTATGAAAAAAGGATCTACATGTTGCGATCTTGCTTATCAGATACATACAGAAATCGGAAATAAATTTTTGTACGGGGTAGATGTGCGGACAAGGCTTAGAGTAGGTGAGAAGCATGAACTGAAAAATGGAGATGTAATCAAGATCATCTCCACTGCAAAATAAGATAGCCTGCCTAATTTTCTGTAAAATCATAAATCAAAATAAGTCATTGGGATCTCACAAAAACTTAATAAAGCACAAAATGTAAAAATGTAACTCAACTTACAACAAATTAACGATCATACCAAAAAAATATCATTCAAGGTGTAAAAACAAAGGAAAAAATAAATAATGGAGTGTTTAGATTTTCAGGGAGATATTTTCCAGATGGATATATTTTCTTTTGCCTATCCGTTCTACGAAAGATACCTGACATGGCAAATAACCAGATCGTCCTTAAAGGTTCCCAGACATGTGGCAATTATACTTAAGGAAACCGACCTCTTTGACCCCAAAGGGATAGAGAGACTGATATCTGCAACTATTATTTTAAAAAAATTTAAGGTAGAGTTTGTGAGCATTTATGTTGAAATTCTTAAAACTGAAACCTCACTGAAAATCGAAATCGCATCAAAGCTCAGGACACAGCTGGAAGAAAGTTTCCCCAATCTTCCAGAAGGCACAGGTTATACAATTTATGGTCTTGAGGGAGAAGTAAAGAGCAAATTTCCCGGGAAAGACTTTTTTATATACGTATCATTAGGATTTGGAGGAAGAGATGAAATCACCAGGGCTGTATTAACGATCCTTGAAAAAGTGAAGATAGGAACAATCAAACCTATGGAAGTGGATGAAAAAATGCTCGAATCGTATCTCCTCGTCAAACAAGAACCAGATATAATGATCCGTTCAGGAGGACAAAAGCTCTCAGATTTCCTGGTATGGCAGTCAGTATATTCGGAACTATTTTTCACAGATATTAACTGGAAAGATATGCGCAAACTTGATATTTTGAGGGTGATGAGGGATTTTCAAAAAAGACAGAGAAGGTATGGGAAGTGAGTCAACTGGTATTTGGAGAAAAGCCGACAAATTTTCGCTATGTAGTAGTCGTGTGCCCTAAATGCAGACAAAATGTCCAGATAACAGATATTAGAAAAAAAAGTATGAGATGCCAGCGCTGCGGTATCATCCTACAAGCCCGAAAATTGAAAATATTTTACTCTTCCGAAAAATTGGACGAAGCGGTTGTTTTTAGGACTCGCTTACAAGCCGAAATTTCCGGAAAAGAAAGTGAATTTTTTTTGCTGAGACCTTTTACAAAAGAGTATGAAATCCAAAAATCAGAAATCGAGAAAAAATCAAAAGCAGTTGAGATGTCAGAAAATATGGATTCTAGGAATATATTCTCTAAAAAAGACCAGAAAGCAATTTTTCTTAAACTCCTCGAAGATGCAGGCGGCAAAATAGAGATAGAAAAACTTCAGCAAAAAGCATTTGAAAAAGAGATCAGCACAGAAAAATTCAATTTAATTCTTAGAACACTTCTGGAAACAGGAGAAATTTATTCTCCGGAATTTGGAATATTAAAGCTCGTATAACTTCAATTGCTTTAAGATAATATAATTCCTATTTATCTCTTTTTCGCTGGAATCCTATCCAAACCTTTTTTGCTAATTTATGTATTAGGCACCGTTTTTTTCTAGTTCATTATTCTTTGATTGTATAGCTAGCTTTCGCTATCCATAAAATACTTCTTTTATTTTTCGATGTCATCAAAAAATGGTGATCGTAACAAAAATAGTTATATAGTACCTTCAGACCCACTCTTTAGTAGTAATACAAGAACTTTTCCTACTTTAGATCTATTTTTTAGCTTTGCATAAACAAGTCCTTGGGCATTTTTTTTTGAGCTGATCCTATTGTTTCTTAATACGTCAATCACTTCATAGGATAGCCTTTCACTGCTATTTTCATTGTTATATTATAATCTTTTGATTTTGTTCAAAAGTACCCTTTATCTCTACAAACTATCTTTTTTTTCTGATAAATCCACCTGAGAATCATGACGTTATGGCTCGGTTATTTTGAATTTTCTGATCAGCTCACATATATCTGCCTATTATACTATGAAGTTCATATCCAAGTATGACTTATTACTCTTTTTGTCCAGGTTACTGATTTACCTCTTTTCGTTTTTGATTTATTTTCACGAGGTTTGTTCATTTTTGCATGTCCAGAACTGAATAGATAAAAGTAAAGTCCTGAATAAGTCTCTTTTTCACTTTTATATATCTTGAAAATCTCCAATGTCTCCAGCAAACATAAGGATTCGCTTTCTTCAAACTTTCTGTAGCGCTTTGATATTCTCTTCACATACAAGCGTTATTTTCTTTAGTTCTTTGAATTTTTCGAAATTCTGTAATCGTGATTTTGGACTTTTATTTAGAAGTAATGTTTTTTTTCTTCACCTAAATGGAATGAACAACTATCAGTTTCTGTTCAATACGACCATATTCAACAATAGTTCCTTCGAACGAATATCTTGATTCTTTTCCTGTTTGAACCCAATATTTAATGCCAGCAAATTTGTTAGAAATCTGAGGAAGGTAAGTACTATTCACAAAAATTTATTTCAATGAAATTAAAATTTTATTATTTTTAGCCACTTAACAATCCTGAAAACAATTCTTGCAAAAAATTTACTCTGGTTAAAATGGATCTTTTAACAATTAGATCAAACGATTTATATTAAGTATAATATATTCTATTTACATTATATATTATTGAATTATATATCTTTATACTCATTGGTCGTTGAGATCTGAACATATCATCTCAAACAAAAATGAGTATGTCTAAGTATATAAAATAAGTCGTGGGAGGTACTGAAAATCACAACCCAAGGAATTACTCCATACTGATAAAACAACGGCATAGCGTTAGTTTGTAAGATTTGATACAGTTTTGCAAATTGCTGTAAATTGAAAGTCAAATTTCCGCATACTGTATATAATTAGATCTTTAATAGGTGTGATTCCCCTAATCATAATTTCTTGAGCTTTGTGATTTTTCAGACAAATCGGCACATTGCCGAATTTGATAAATACCTTACTCCTACTAAAAAAATAGACCCATAAATGAGTATACCTTCCGCCTCCCTTCCGGAAAGGTAGAAAGCTGCCGGAAATCGATACAAAAAAATATCTATTCTGGCAGCATTTTGAGCGAATAATTATTTTTATTTACTTCATTCGACATTCAGTACTATTAATCTTTATTTGCTTCTTTTACTTCAAAATAGACCTCTTCTATTTCTATATATTCTGGTTCTTCAATATCTTCAGTTTCTTCTACGTATTCAAGTAGGTCTATATCTTCGCCTTCACCCTTTGAGCCTTCTGTCTTCCTTTCCCCTTCGCTAGCTTTAAAAGCAGTTAGCTTCAACTCCTTTACAGCGTCTTCACTTTTGATTCTAGCCACACCTACGACTTTATCACCTGGTTTGAGATTCATGAGTCTCACGCCCTGGGTATTTCTGCCCTGGACTGAGATATCTTTAACCGGGATTCGAATTATGATTCCATCGGCACTGGTGAACATAAGTTCATCATATTCAGCTACAGATCTAACTTTCGAGACTGAACCATTCCTGATGTTGGTGATTATTGTAATTACGCCTTTTCCACCGCGTCGGTAGACAGGATATTGAGAGTATTTGGTACGTTTACCAAAACCATTTTCAGTTACCGTCAGTAGGGTTGTCGTTTCGTCAACAAGATCCATGCTGACAACTTCATCGTCCTGACCACCAATCGTCATTCCACGAACACCTCTTGCAGCTCTGCCCATAGGTCGGACATCTTTTTCGAAGAAGCGGATGGCTTTACCCTTCTTTGAGACCATTACAACTTCTTTATCCCCATCAGTCAGAAGAACTTTTACAAGCTCATCGCCCTCTTCCAGAGTAACTGCAATTATACCAGCTTTCCTGGGGTTCCTGAACTCAGATAGAGGTGTTTTCTTGATAGTGCCTGCTCTTGTCGCCATAAGAAGATATCGATCTGTAGCAAATTCTTTTACAGGGATCATGGCATTGACCACTTCTCCTTCCTGCAATTCCAGGAGGTTTACTATGGCTTTGCCTCTAGATTGGCGGGAACCTTCAGGAATTTCATAGACTTTTTGCCAATAGAGCTTGCCTAGGTTAGTGAAGAAAAGAATATAGTTATGTGTTGAGGAAATAAAGAAGTTCTCCACTAAATCCTCTTCCTTCATCTCCATGCCGATTATGCCCCTTCCTCCACGCCGCTGCATCGAGTAAGTATCAAGAGGAATACGTTTTATATAGCCCTCGTTTGTAATCGTAACCACGACATTTTCTTCATGTATCATGTCTTCATCCGTGACCTCAGCAGCAGCCGGCACAATTTTCGTCCTGCGGACATCTCCATATTTTCCCTTGAGTCCTATAAGCTCGTTTTTAATCATTTCATACTTGATTTCGTCGCTTTCAAGGATTTTCATGAATTCAGCGATCAGTTTTTTGATAATTTCGAGCTCCTCAATAATTTTACGGGTCTCAAGTCCAGTAAGACGCTGTAGGCGCATTTCCAATATAGCTTTGGACTGAATTTCGTCAAGGGTAAAATTATCCATAAGGATCTGCTTTGCTATATCGGCGTTTGCTGAACCTTTAATCAAGGCAACTACTGCGTTTATATTATCCAGGGCAATCCCCAGCCCCAGCAGAATGTGAGCCCTCTCTTCACTTTTCTTGAGATCATAAAGCGTCCTTTTCTGGATGATTTCCACCCTGTAGTCCAGAAAGATTTTCAAAAGTTCCTTTAGATTCAGTTCCTTTGTCTTAATTCCATCCACAAGAGCCAGGTTGATTATGCCGAAACTAGTCTCCATCTGAGTGTGCTTGTAAAGCTGATTTAAGATAACCTTTGAGTTAGACCCCCGAGAGATCTCGATAACAACCCTAATTCCGTCCCTGTCAGACTCGTCTCGCAGATCCGAAATTCCAACTATTGTCTTATCCCGGGCGAGCTGAGCAATGTTTTCAATCATCCTAGCTTTATTCACCTGATATGGAAGCTCTGTTACAATGATCTGCTCCCTATCTTTCTTCAATACCTGGATTTCAGCTACTGCTCGAATCTTTACCGAACCCCTTCCAGTCATGTACGCAGACTTTATGCCTGTTGTTCCCAGGATATGGGCACCCGTAGGGAAGTCAGGACCCTTGATCATGGTCATGAGTTCCATAATTGTTATTTCCGAGTTTTCAATAAGCATGAGAGTGCCGTCAATGACTTCGCTTATATTATGAGGGGCCATGTTTGTTGCCATGCCCACTGCAATGCCAGTTGATCCATTTATGAGTAGCTGTGGAAGTTTTGTAGGAAGCACCTCAGGCTCTTCCATGGATCCGTCATAGTTAGGCCTGAAGGATACAGTTTCCTTCTCGAGATCTGCCAGCATCTCCTCTGCAATTTTGTCCATGCGAACTTCGGTATAACGCATTGCTGCAGCCTCATCCCCATCAATAGATCCGAAGTTCCCCTGCCCATCGATTAAAGGGTAACGAAGAGAGAAAGGCTGAACCATCCGCACTATACTGTCATAAACTGCAGTGTCTCCATGAGGATGATATTTACCTAGCACGTCACCTACCACACGGGCGGATTTTTTGTAGGGCTTGTCATGGGTAATCCCTGCCTCTTTCATGGCAAAAAGGATTCTGCGGTGAACCGGTTTTAAACCATCACGGGCATCTGGAAGTGCCCTCCCGACGATCACACTCATTGCATAGTTGATGTAGGAGCGTTTCATCTCATCATCGATGAGGATAGCAGTGATCCCTGTCTTTTTGGAATTTGGTCCTTCGTCTTCAGGGTCTTCCGGAGCAGGATAGGATACGGATAATTCTGATTTCTTTTCATGATTTTTTTGTGCGAGAGCTAAGGCAATTCCCTCATTTTCTGACTCTTCACTATGCTCTTTAGGGATCAGAGAGGCCTGATAAGATTTTTTCATTTCAGCTTCTTGTTCTATTTCGTTTTCGTCTTCTGCCATTTTAGACACCTCAGATATCCAAGTCCACAACCTCTTTTGAGTGAGTTTCGATGAATTTCCGGCGTGGCTCCACATCATCACCCATGAGAATTCTGAAAATCTCATCAGCCAAGATTACATCCTCCAGTGTCACCTGCAAAAGGGTCCGGCTTTCAGGGTTCATAGTGGTTTCCCATAGCTGTTCGGGGTTCATTTCACCAAGCCCTTTGTACCGCTGGATTGTAAGTCCTTTGTCTCCGAATTCTCTCTTCTTTTTTTCGAGCTCCCTGTCCGAATGTATATAGTACTCAGCTTTGCCTTTTTTTATACGATAGAGAGGAGGCTGGGCAATATACACGTATCCAGCATCTATCAGGGGCCGCATGTAACGGAAAAAAAGTGTGAGAAGAAGAGTTCGTATGTGTTCCCCATCAACATCAGCATCTGTCATGAGAATGATCTTGTGATAGCGAGCATTCTCTAGGGTAAAATCCTCGCTGACACCAGTTCCAAAAGCAGTTATGAGGGAAATAATTTCATTATTTTTCAGAATCTTTGCAAGTCTGGATTTTTCCACGTTAAGAATCTTTCCTCTGAGAGGTAAAATAGCTTGGAAACTCCTGTCTCTACCCTGTTTTGCCGAACCTCCCGCCGAGTTCCCTTCCACAATATAAATTTCGCAATTTGCAGGATTCTTTTCCGAGCAATCTGCAAGTTTACCTGGAAGGGTGCTAACTTCGAAAGAATTCTTTCTTCTAGTCAATTCTCTTGCCTTTTTTGCAGCTTCTCTGGCTCTCTGCGCCAGGAGAGCTTTTTCAAGAATAATGGTTGCAACCTTTGGATTTTCTTCAAAGTATTCCGCAAGCCCATCAGTTACAAGAGAATCTACTATTCCTTTGATATCACTGTTTCCGAGCCTTGTTTTGGTCTGTCCCTCAAACTGAGGTTCCATGAGCTTAACACTGATAATTGCAGTCAGACCTTCTCTTACGTCATCACCTGTAAGCTTAAAATCTTCTTTGGAAAGCTTGTTAGCTTTAATATAGTCATTTGAAACCCTTGTCAGTGCAGTTTTGAAACCGATTATATGGGTTCCGCCTTCATGGGTATTTATATTATTTGCAAAGGAGTACACATTCTCTGCATAACTATTCGTGTACTGCATAGCAATCTCTACTATCATGTCATCTCTTTGACGCTCAAAGTAAATCGGTTTTTCATGGAGAGACGGTTTTTTCTTGTTCAGGTACTCCACGAATTCAACTATCCCCCCTTGATATGCAAATATCTCTTCCCGCCCTTCTGGACTTCTGAAATCCTTAAGTGTTATGGTAAGACCTCGGTTAAGAAAAGCAAGTTCTCTTAACCTGTTAGAGAGGACATCGTGATCGAAATCTGTGGTCTCAAATATTTTAGTGTCTGGTTTAAAGGTAATTTTAGTACCCCTAATATCTGAAGTTCCTATTTCCTGGACATAAGCCTCAGGATTTCCACGGATATAGCGCTGGAAATACTTCTTACCGTCTCTACTAACTTCTACTTCTAGCCATTCAGAAAGAGCATTTACGACAGAAACTCCTACTCCATGGAGTCCACCTGATACTTTGTAGGTATTTTTGTCAAACTTTCCTCCGGCATGCAGAACGGTCATAACTACTTCAAGAGCTGATTTCTTGTGAAATGGATGAGGATCAATGGGAATACCCCTCCCATTATCCAAGACTGTCACACTCATGTCTGAGTTGATCGTAACTTCTACCTTAGTACAGAAACCTGCAAGGGCTTCATCGATACTATTGTCTACTACTTCATAGACGAGATGATGGAGTCCGCGACCATCTGTGCTTCCTATGTACATGCTGGGACGTTTCCGGACAGCATCCAGGCCTTCAAGAACCTGAATGTTCGAAGCATCATAAACCTGTTTATCACTCATTTTGGGTTATTCTCCATAAAAATATGATAATTATCTGAATTATGCAACATTTCGCTTTTTTTAAAAATTCGTGCGAAAACTTTTGTCGAAATAAATTTTAGAAAATGATAATAGTCATATAATCCTTCAATTATTACCATATTGATTTTATATTTCCTACAATGTTTCTACCATAAACCGAATTCAATCTGCACTCATACATTTTAAGCCTTTAGATCTACTGAAAATTACACCAGATTCTTCGGTCTAAATCTTCTTGGAAAAGGTATTTTTACATAATTTTATAGCCAAATTTGCGAATTTTGTATTCACTTTTTAACACTTCTTTCGATTAAATAAACATTTTCGGTTTGATAAGCAAAAATTTGTATCACCTAAGGTGAAGAACACGACTCGCGGCATTGCAAAAATTTTTTGACATATATTTAGATAGTCAAATCCCAAGTATTTTCATAAACTGAATAAGTAATTTTTATTGCATCAAGAGGATTATTAGTGAAAGCTGAGGTGAAAAAGTAATGCTTAAATAAGGTTCCTACTTAAAAAATCGATGAATACAAAAACTGATCTATTCATGTTAGTCTTATTAAAAATGATGCGCATTAGAAGCTCTCAAATTAGACTTCTAAATTAAAAATTCATTTTTTTTCATTAATCCTGGCTTTAACTTCTTTTTTATTTTAAAGTATTAACATTAAATAATCCAAAATTGCACGTTCTCATGTATAAAAATAGTGTTATATATAAGGAAGTCCTCTTCAAGAACTCCCTCTAAAACTATCTTAGTATAGAAGGTACTTCACTTTATCAATTATTGCGCTTTCTCCATTGAGAGATTTTCAAAGCACGTAGAAAACACTTTCTATACCAACAAAAGTTTTTAATTAAAGTAAAGTGTTTCTTGTATGATAAAAACTCTTTATTGTGAAAAGTTTTAAAAAAGATAAGTATGATAAAAATATTTCTTTCCTAACAGAGGAAGAAGCTATTCGGGAATTTTTTTATGAAAAAGTCCAGATAAAGCTTTCTTAAGGTTGAAACCTCATCATTTTATGAGTAAGAGGCTCTTAGAGGAAGGTATCAATGAGATAATTATGTTTTTTGATGAAAAAATCCTCAAAACCCTCACAAGAAAAAGCTAAGATAGATTTCAATTCACTTGGAGTTTCAAGATATGATGAACATTCTGATTAGAATCCACATTCTGAATGTGTAATAGATAAGGTATACATTACAACGTTGGAACTTATCTTGTTTTCAGGATATATATGAATGGTTTTGCTCATGATTTTTTTGAACTTATTAAACATATTACAAGCTTTACAAAAAATAAATGCTTATAAAGGATCATATCCTGCTGACGAGGTTATGATTATTTTCTTAGTCACACATAGATATGGTTTCATCTTAAAGCAACGCCATGTATCACTTATACATCAAATGCCGTAATCAATAAAAAAGTAGAGATTGAAAGAATAAATCAGGGGCCAATAAAATATGGAAAAAATAAGAGAAATATCAACACAAAAATGGGAGAAAAACCCAGTTCCTATGCCATAATAGAAGAATGATTCAGGTTTGATATATCTGAGAAACAGAAAGATATATGTCAGGTCTCCATGGTATATCAACTATCGGTACTACATAATTACAAAACAAGATTCAAAATAAAAATTCATTTGTAGAATATTTTAAAAAACAATTGCCAAATTGAATCACGAATTTTAAGAGCGAATTTAAGATTTACATAACATAGGTAAATTTCCTATATAGTAATTATAATAATATATTAGACATCTGGAATTTTATTTGATATTTGTATCTGAAATCGACAACAAATCACAAAATATTGGCACATTTAGTTTGAGTGGAGCTAAGCATATAAATTTTTTTGCTACCGCTATTATCTAAATAGTTCAATTTTGATTCAATCAAAGCTGACACATAAGCTATATTTCAAGGTTCCAGCAACAATGTCTATACAAATTTTCATTCGCAAACTCAATTCAAAATACAAGTTAATAAAATACTCTGTGATTTAGTTGAGCAATCATCTAAAGAAAATAAAGTTGTAGCCATCAAAAGAGATAAAAATCAAAATGAGTTTAAGAAATGTATTTCTCTACAAAAATTCATTGATTCGATCAAATTTTCTGTTGTTTGTTTCACTGTAATAAATATATAATAAAAAATCTCCCTGTGGATATAAAAAGGGAAATGGAATAAATTCAAGGTAAGATTCGAGAAAGTGGCTAGAATTATACAGGGTATCTGAGCTAATTGGCGAAGTATTAAACTTGTTAAAGTAAGAAGTTTCTCAATTTAATCCTAATAGTAGATATCAATGTATTTTTATTCCGTCATTTAGCCATAACTATCTTTTTTAAGAAAAATATATTCTGCAATGTTTATCTAGTTTCTAGATGTTCATATATAAAACGTAAATGAATAAAACTTAATCAATTTATTTAAAAATGAAGAAACATAAACTGAATAAATTGTAATAGTTGATTACTACAATTATCGCACATACTCAAATTTAGAAATTTTAAAACATCAATTTCGTAGGCAAACCTTGTAGATGGAGACGAGGCAATCTCCGATACTTGGAAATCATGCAAATCAATTCTATCGATTTTGATTACACCAGCGCTTAAATTCACAATTTTCGTCAACAATTTTAAAAATATAACTTGGGGGTTATTCAAATTGAATAATGAGCTGCCTATAGGCAAAGAAATCAAGTGTATAAGTAAAACAGAACAATATCAACCCAAAAGAGGTATAACTCCCCAAAACATTATAGTAGTTCTTCCTGCTTATAATGAAGAAGTCTCCATCGGAAGCATGGTTCTCCTGACCAAATTTCATGCGGACAACGTAATAGTTGTTGACGACGGTAGTTCAGATCGTACAGCTGACATTGCCAAAAAAGCTGGAGCCGAAGTAATCGTACATCAAATCAACATGGGAAAAGGGAGAGCTCTAAAAACTGGTTTTAAAGTCGCAGCCAGTTTGGGTGTCGATGTAATTGTAACAATGGATTCAGATGGCCAGCACAACCCTGCCGATATTCCAAAGCTAATAGCTCCAATTATTGAAGGAAATGCTGACATTGTAAATGGTAGCCGTTACTTAAACGGCATGGACAAAAGCACTCCTTTTTACCGCCGCGTCGGCCAGACCATTTTGGACAGGTTCACTAACATAAACTCAGGAATCCATATTACCGATTCCCAAAGCGGTTTTCGCGCCTTTGCAGCCTCTACAATAGAGGTTTTCCGTTTCAACGCACAGGGCATGGCTATAGAAAGCGAAATGCTTGCAGATGCCGGGAAAGCCGGCCTCCGCATAAAAGAAGTCGAAATCGGTGTCCGTTATGACGTTGACGGTTCCACCAAACATCCGATTCATCACGGCCTTGAAGTCCTCATCATGATCTTAAAGGACATTGAATTCGACAAGCCCCTTTTTTACTTTACAATCCCCGGTATATCTCTTGGAGCAGGCGGTCTCTACATGGTTGCACACTTTTTGCAAACATTTTCTATGGGAGAAAATCTCAGTTTTGGGCTTACGATGCTCATGATCTCACTAATTGCTGCAGGGAGTTTTATGGCTTTAACGGGCATCATGCTGCATTCAATGTCTACAATCCTTAAGAGTATTAGGACAGCTTAAAACTATACTAAGGAAAAAGCTTTTTTTTGAAAACATTGCGGATTCCCATCTCATACCTACATTCACATGATTTGCAAGTCCTTCATTTTTGTTCATGAAATGCCCAAAGAATATGAGTTTATAAATTAGAAACGGACCCAAAAACTCAAAATTTGCTTACTTGAATTTTATATTTTGAGTAGATAATCTAGTTTTAAGATCATGAAAAATATTCTAAAAACCCTTAACCATTAGAAACGCAATGGCTTTCGAGGCAAATTCGATCAAAAACAAAAAAGAGCTATTCTTTTTTGCCTTGAATCCATTTGCCAGCTTTGCAGCATATATTCTTTCACCAAGAACATTTTTGCCTTTGTTTTCAATAATTTTGTATCACACCAGAGGCAACTATAATAGAGGACCACCAAAAAACGTACGCTGGACTAGAAGCTTTTGATTCTGACCTAAAAAAAATCTGTCCCGGATTAAATATATATCTTTACTAAAGAAAAAAATAAGCATAAATAATATAATATTTCGATAAATATCCGATGTTTAGCAAACGCCTATACATATTTTACAAGTTATGTAATACAGATTAAGTATTTATCTAAATACTTGAAAATAAATAATTTTATTTATATAAATACAGCTAAACATGAAAAAGCATAATTCAAAGGAAGTATCGACCCAAGATTTACTTCCTCCTCTGCTGTTTCTTCTCGTATTCCTTTTCGAGTTCAAAAATTCCCCTAGCAGCCTCAAGTTCTTTTTCAATCCTGGAATAATGTAAAAGCACAAAACCAACACCACTGAGCAGTACCACAATTGTGGCTAAAAAAAATATAGGCGCAGAATTAGTATAATATTTTACCTGAATAGCAACTTCTCTTTTTCCCATTTCCGAAGAAATCCAACGAAGGTTTTGCCTTCCTTTTTCATCAAAAGTTACACTGGAAGGAGGCGGTAGTGCTATTCCAAATACCCTGTTGCCAGTAACATACCCTACTGGAAGAACCACACGGATAAGCTCAGAATCAGGTTTTATGAATCCAAAGCTCTGGGCCCCTGGAATTTCATTTGTATAAGCAATAAATCCTGTGACAGGTTCTTCAAATTCTAGGTGTATAACTTTCAGGTTTTGGCTAACTTCTTGAATCAGAGTATATTTCACAGATGAATTCTCAGTTTTGTGTGAAATTTCTCGTAAAGTAGTGACGTTTGCTACGATCTTCTTCGAAGGATCCACAAGCAATACAAAATTTTCAATTGGTTTGTCCTCTGAATTGCCGCCTAGGGTATCGGGAGGATAAATATCAAATTTACTACAATTTATTATAATGTTTACAACCTGTACTTTTCTATGATCCTCTGATATATAGTATGTGCTGGTATTTACAGGTGTTTGATTGATCCATGAATCCTGAAAAACCTCAAATTCATAGCTAGAGATATTGCCGGGCTGATCAAGGAAAATTTTCTTTTTTTCGTCGATACAACTTGATACCAGGACCACAATCAGGACAAGGAATATAAAAATTAGTTTAGTTTTTATTTCCACACAAATTCTCCCTTTAGCTTCAAGCGATCTTTCTCAGCCTGCGACAATTTATTTCTCCCCCATAGTGAAGCCATTTTAGGATATGGAACATGTTAGTCTTTATCCTATGCTCTCTCTTCTTAATAAATAAAGCGGATAATTCAGTAATTCCGAATCTTTAAGTTCCAAAGCCATTTCTACAACTCCGACCTATATTAAAAAAATATTTTAAGTTCATGAAGCAATTAGTTTAACATCGAAAAACAATTACACTTTTTAACATAATTTTAAGAACTGAGAATCAACTTTCAATATTACGACAACGTTGGATCAGAACAGAGAATGTATCTGATTTGCAACAAATAAAAAAGTTGATATTATAGACAAATTTGGCAAGAAAAAAATCTTATGAATGCAGAGAAAGATGGAATATAGAAACTAGATATGAATAAACTATGAGTTTGAGATGCTAACATGTCCAAAATCATCCCACAGCAAATAATCTTTTTTGCAATACAATATTCGAAACTACATCAAATATGAAATACTGTAATCATGATGTAAAAAGGCAACATAAAACTCTAATTTCCTAAAAAAAGAATAGAAATAAGGCAGATAAACTCAAAACTCAGGGGTTAAGTTTTCCAGAAAAATTCAAAAATCTCTCCATCATGGGCCAGTCAATTTTCTTTATATATTTTGCCTGGATCTTTGAAATATAAAGAACATTACTACCAATAAGTATCTTAAGGTCTGAAGATTTAAGTGAAACGTAATCAAGCGTAAGAAGTACCGGGCCCTCTGTAGAGGTAGAAAGCCTGAAATCCTGCCCATTTTTTCTTATATAAGCTCTTACCTTCTCATCAATTGCAAACGACGGAATCATATTAGCACCATACAAAATTCACCCTGGGAAGATAAATAATTACAGGTTTTTGAAACTTGGATCAGCCGACATAAAGTGATTGATATTTTCATAATCAAGTTTTTATCGTGACTAAAATTTATGTTCCCATGCACTTAAGTATATATGTTCTAACCTAATTGAAGTGCAGAACTAATAGACCAAAAAATGATAAGCCATATGTTTTTGTAAGAAAGTCAATTAAATAATCGAAGAAAACAAAAATTGGAAAATAATAAAAACTCGACGATAAGGATAAAATTTTGACCTTTAAGAATCTCCAGGGCAACTTTAAATTGGATGAAAGCAATTTAGAACAAAGATATTATGATGATGAGAGATAAGAGAAAACTCGTAATCTGGCCAATATACATTGACCAAATGAAGTCAAGGAGCAAGGGAAGAATAATAGCTCGGAAAAATTCGATCAAGGAGCCGCAGCTAAATGAGATAGAGAAGGCAGCCAGGCAACTTGGTCTAAATCCTGAAATAGAGCCCGAAAAAGCCTACCCCAAGTCCTGGTGGGAAGTAAGTGGGAGAGTACTTGTAGACGACAAAGGTCCTAAATCAATTATCACAAAACAGATAGCTTTGTCCATAAAAAAAATGCGAGGACCGAAGGACTCTATTAGAAGTTGAAATTAAAACTCACTCGGAATTGAAGTTAATAATTGATTTTTTTCGGCGGGGTAAAAAATCAATTAAAAGAGTTGCCTTAAATTGAAATTTCAAATTAAATTTATATTTGCATGTGTAAAAACTACTTTTATTCAAATTTAAATAATTGTGATCATTTTTACCTTATGAGTTTTGTTTCTGCAATTTTTTTCAAATTAATGTTTGTATAAATTTCATTACCATAATTTGTGTATACATTACTTAATCACTCACCACTAATTTCCAAAGATACAGACAAAATACCATCTATTTTCTCAACATGAGAGTGGATTAAAAATTAGACTAACCTTCAATAAACAATCGTAGATAAATAAATAGGCAAATCAAATATATATAGTATTTATAAATATCGGATTTCTGTTTAAGAACATATTGCCTTGACTATTCATTTCATAATCTGGAAAAACTGTATTCAAGCAACAAAACTATGAGAAATCCATAACAGAAAAAATTTCAATCCACACAAATAATAATAGAATCATCATAACTATTCAGCATAGAGGAAAAATATCATTAGTGATCTTTACTAAAATTCAATGCAAATTTAGTCGGAATATCTGATTAATCTGTAAAGTATTGATAATAGTTATTATTTTTCCATCAGTTAGTAATCAGAAGAGAATTTTGATAAACCTCCGATTTCAACAGATTAATTACATAGGCATTACAAACAACCAGCCAAAAATTGAGGTTTCTCGAAATCCTCAAAAGTTACTTACTAAGGAAACGATCTAAAATCGAATCATGTCCTTGAGTAATCGAGCAAATCTAAAAACAGAGTACAGCTATCATTTTTTTGACAAATATAAAGACAGTTTCATGCTTACCATTTTCACAAAATAATGGATAAGACCGAAAAACGATAGCAAGAAAAATTGTGAATTATGATGTTTTACTGTAGAAGTGGTAATAAAAATTGGATAACACAATTTCGTGAAACTCAGTGTACGAGTCCTTATTCTCAAGCTCTAAATCCCAGTATATAATAGCTTTTGGGGCCTTCTCCTTGAAAGACAATTTCTAATATTTAACCTGTATCTGAGATAACTTTTTGGAAAAAAAGCTATCTCATAGTCGAAAGTTTCTCAATCACACCTTGATATATATAAAATATTTTAGTAACTACGAGATTTTGGAACTACTGTTTCTGTAAAACAAACGCTTCCGTCACATAGAATATATGAATATAGTTAGAAAAATATGGTCAAAAATAATTCACGGATAAATGTATATTCCCGGAGGTTCCGAATATTTGTAGTCTCATAAATACTAACAAATAAATTAAATTAGTACGAATAATCCTTTTTTTTCGTACTTTTCGTATTTCTCATGTCATTCGAATTATTCATGGTGCCAGAATTCGTCATATTCTTTGAGCCTTTTCCCTTTGATTTCTGGGCAAGTTCCACAAAGGGTTTGCGTCCTTTCTTTTTGTTTTTGAATATTTTAAGTAATGTTTCAGCCTGAGCAAAGGGTACTGTTACGAAAGAAAAATTTGGAAAAATTTCTGCATCCATTATTTTCAGTTCGCTATCTCCGGTCTCCTCCTGTATGAACTCTCGTAACTTGTCAGGAGTCATGCCGTCGAATTTTCCCATGGCAATAAATAATCTGGTTTTACCCTTTTTATCGACATATGAACTGCCGGAAATCTCTGCATACATGCTTTCATCGAACTTTTCCTTGAAAGCGTACTTAAGGACTGCGGCTAGGATTTTCTCTGCCGGATATTCATCGAGGAGTTTTTCACTCATTTTAAGGCAATCAATGTATTCTTCTGCTTTTATGGTTGACTCAAGTTCAGCTTTCACCCTTGCCCGTTTGGCTTTGATAACATCTTTTATTTCAGGCAATCTCCCTTTCCTCATATCGGACTTTGAAGTTTTTTTAATGTAAGTTAACCGCCTATATTCCGTGGATGTAACAAAGGTGATAGCAGTTCCCTGCTTACCAGCTCTTCCTGTTCTCCCTATTCTGTGCACGTAGGAATCAGGATCTTGGGGTAAGGAATAGTTGATAACATGGGTTAGCTCTATGATATCGATACCCCTCGCTGCAACATCAGTTGCTACCAAGATATTGATCTTCTGCTTCCTAAATTTATTCAGTATTTTTTCCCGCTCCTGTTGTGAGAGGTCACCGTGTAGAGCATCGACTAAATAACCCCTATCTCCTAAATTTTGAGCAAGCTTACTTGTATCAGTTTTTGTCCTGCAAAATATGAGCCCGTAAAATTCATCTTCAATGTCAATAATTCTGCAGAGGGCCTCAAATTTATCGCTTTCCTGGACTTCGAAGTAGATTTGTTCGGTCAGGTCTGTGACAAGTTCCTCCTCAATGGCAACGTGCTCATATTTTTGCATATATTTTTTGACGATTCCAAGGATTGCTTTTGGCATTGTAGCTGAAAAGAAAAGCATTCTTTTTTTAGGACCAGTTGCATTCAAAATTTCCTTTATAGCGTCAATGAAACCCATATTTAGCATTTCGTCGGCTTCATCCAGCACGAAATATGCAACATCTTTGAGGGTTAAGCTTTTTCGCTCTAGATGATCGATTATTCGCCCAGGTGTTCCGACAACGATGTCAACTCCGAGTTTCAGTGCACGAAGTTGCTGGGTCATGGACTGCCCACCATATATGGGGATGATATGCAATTTTTTATCCCCTTTGAGAGAATTTAGTTCCTCTGAAACCTGAATTGCTAACTCTCGAGTTGGTGTCAGTATTATTGCCTGTATTTTCCCTGATTTTTCAGGGATTTTTTCGATAATAGGGGCTCCAAAAGCCGTTGTTTTCCCGGTCCCAGTCTGTGCCTGCCCTATAATATCACATTCTCCTTTCAAAAAAAGCGGGATAACCTTTTCCTGGATTGGAGTTGGTTCTTCAAACCCTTTCTTTTTTAGAGCTTTCAACGTGCTGTCTGAAAGCCCTAATGCCTTAAATTTTGCTAATTTTTCCATATACTCACTCTATTATTGACAATTATTTTCTACAAATCTTGCAAATTGCAGACTTGCTACTATTACTCGCTACAGCATACCCAGCACTTTCATTTATGGAAAAACGTCACTTATTAAAACGGTAAAGAGACCAGCTAATATAAGTAAACATGCAGTATAAATGGTTAATATCCCCGGGGATGCTAGAATGTGCCTAAGGACCAGGTAAATTCAGAAACTGAATACATAAAACTTATACAGCAAAAATAAAATTTTCTTGGATAAGTTCCATGTACTTTTTTGAATTCATCCCTATGGTGCAGGCAAACTAATTGATTACACTGAATGATTTTTATTCAGATAGTTATCCTGTAATTTGGATAGTTATCCTGTAATTCCGTTTCAGGTATATAACCCTTTGCAGCCTGTCTGATGATAACATGTGAAACGAAGTTTACGATTATCCTGCATAACGCTTGAGCCCAAAATATAGAATATTTGAAGGTAATGGATACTATTATTACTAGCCTTAAAGGTAAAGTTTATAAGTAAACATTTTAATGAGAGGTAAAATCTCTCAATAGAGTTTCTGATTTATTCAAATTTGTCCTAAATTTCTTAGACCCTATTTTTTTTATATCATTGTGACCCTCAAAACCCAACAAAATTTGTGCACTCACCCACAAAACTATTCAATTACATGCAGAATGATCGATTGAAGTCAATTAACACAAAAATTAATGAAAATTTTGGCGACCGCATAAGATATTAGAAAGTCACAGCTTGTTAATTTTTCCTTCTGGAAACCGGTTCATTCTTTGTTTGAATTGAAGTATCAAAGCTTCAATTAATGGTAACCCAGAAGTTATCTCAAATTCAAAATGACCTTTTCTTTTGGGATGATAAAGTAAGTAGAATGATATCGCATTTTATTTAATTTTAGAATTTCGAGAGCATCAGACTCTGTTAATTAGCCCCCCTCAATTTATTTAAGAGTTATGATATAATTAAGCTATATCTTTGTTGGCTTATAGATACCATTTCTCAATTCTGTGAATTTTTGTTTTACCTTCAGCCCAAAAAATCTTGTTCCAGTTTTTTGCAACACCAGAATTGGAAAAGCTCTCAATGAGAACATTATATGTGTTCTATTGACTTCTTTTTTTTGTTCGAACCTTTTCCACATGACATAATTTTTATTTCCCTATGGATACTCTTCAATTTTCCAGGACTTATTAGCTAAATCTATTCTCTTGGGTTCATCCATATCCAGTACATTTGTTATAAAATATTTTCGTTTCTTCGTTTTTTGAAACTATCCAAATTACTCTCACAGCATCCATAAGCTTTCAGATAAACCATAATTTTTTTTACGATGGATTCAACTATTTCAAAACCAACTGTTTCAAGCAGCATAATTTTTCATATTATCAGGATTTACCAAAAAATTTGATTTCAATATTGTTAAAACATACCATTGTTTTTCCCCTAATGACTTTATGATTTTTTACGCTTGAGAACAAAGTAGCAAAGATGACGAATTTAGGTTTGAATCCAAGTTCTTTGGCTGTATCAAGAATACCAAGGAAATGCTCATTCTGAGGTATATTCTTTGATCGACGTACCAGATACGAATACAGATATATTTATATACAATAGATGCTATGTAAGTTCATTAAAAATAAAGAGACGTATAATCATCTGTTGTTAAAAAACCAATTTTTGTTTTTAAACAAAGAGTTCTATACAATCTTATTTTTAAACTAGTAACAAAAAATAAACCAAAGGTGAAACAAAGATGGCTTTTAATGACAGAAATAACTTCAGAGGAAATAATTTTGGAGCTCCCAGAGAAATGCACAAAACAACCTGTTCGGACTGTAAAGCTGAAACAGAGGTGCCTTTCAAACCTGACCCCGAAAGACCGGTTTACTGTAGGGATTGTCTTCCCAACCACAGGACACCCAGAGAAAACCGCAGATATTAAGGGTTATTCCAAGTAAGGATTATTCTAAGCGCTATTTTTTAAATGAGTGACATAAACACTCATATATTTAGCTATTTTTTAAAACATCGATATAGTAATATACTTTTTTCTCAACCAATAATTTCTTACAGATTGAGACATAATATTTTTTATAAGGCCAATCAGTTTTGCGGTTTATCATTCATTTTCTCCAATACACTTTTTGGAGTATCACTGTGGCTTTTATTGAATATCTATTCTAGTGCCAATAATATTCATTCAATAATATATCAATATACATCTTATACTTAACGGAAAAACAAAAATGAAACCAACATCTGCTGATATTTTCTATCCGAATCAAGAATGCAAATTTTATGGTATTCATGGATAAAAAAAACAACTTTTTATATGGTGAATTTTAGAGTAATGGAAGTTACATTGAGAATTCAGTGATTTAATAACTCCCGATTTCATTAAAAACTATCTAAAGGGTCAGAGAAACAAGAAAGAAAATAGAGAATATATAAATTTTAAATATTTGATTTTGAATAATTCCCTTCTGGCAGATCAATGGCGAGAACATGCTCCACTACAAGCAGCAAGTTGAGATAATAAAATTCTGATTAAAATGCGGACTATAGCCAACTCTGTATATTTAATCATGATCGACTCTTCAAGTTTTATAACTAATCCAAGAAATTATTTTCAAATATTTTGTTACACTTTGACAGAAAAATTAAGTTAATTTCGATTATTTGAATGGAATAACAAGAATAGGACCATCGCACCCAATTTTTCGGTCTTTTTGACATTAATATGTAAATGCTTTGGTTCTGAGTATCAAATCTCTATTATATCATAATCATTTTTTACTGAGATTAGTTCAAAAAATTCATTAGATATATCAGAAAAAAGAAATAATTTGCGGAGAGAGGATACTTTGGAACAAAATCAAGAGCTTATAATTCAACAATGAAAAGAGTAGTAAAAGAACATCGTCTATGAATGATTGATACATTAAAAAAAGAATGTCAGTTAAAAAAATATACTAAAAAAGTTTATTTAGTAACTAAAAGGATATTAAAAGCAGGAGAAGTCATATCAATGGAATAAATAGTGAATTTATAGATTTTATGCTACGGCTTTTAGTTAGAATCTATCAATTGATAACATCGAAAGTAAAAGGAGTATTTTAAGAATAGAGAAAGCTATTTTTAAAATCAAAAAATAATGAACCCGAAGAGCCAAAAATCTGGCCAAATGCAGAAATTAGCAGAAAAGATTTGGACAGAATTCCCGCGGAGAAAAATTGGAGATTAATTGAATCCTTCTTATAATTTCCGCAGATTAAAAAATAATCTAACTTCCATGAATAATAATAACCAAATAAGCAACAAAAATTAGCATCTGTTTACATCTGTAGAACGTCGCTTTTAGGATTCAATCTGCAAGATAATTTATCGATCCTTTGATAGTTATTTTTCTAATTTTGAGTGAATTTTGGAGATTAAATTTGAGAGATATAGAAATAATGGGAGAAATATCAAAATACTATGAAAAAAATTTACACTAAAAATGTTAAAACTGAACAAAAAATCCATGCTCAAATATTTTTTACAATTTTGTGGAGTTGGCAAATTTTAGATAATTTTGATAAAATTTTTGAATGCCATCTAATGATTTTTGATGAAAATAGATGGTTTATTCCAAATGTAATTTAATCTATCAAACTAAAGTATTGTGTGACGACTATTTCTACTGGGAAAACTAAAATTAAGCATGTGAAAAAAGCATTCCAATAAACGAATATGAAGTAGGCACAGATAAAGTTGAGTTTATGAGTAATTCTATCGAAAAAAGTTCAAATAAAATCGGAATATATAAAGGCTTACTCAATTAAAATGAAGAACCAAATGTAAATAACACTTAATTATATAAATCCTAATAACTATTCAGATACTTCATGCTCGTGATGCCCATTCTTGAGTGCATAAGTCATATATTGTTTCAATGTGTCAATTTCTTCAGTTTTGAAAGCTCCTCGGGAGTTCCTACAGCCAATAGAACTGAGTTCTCTCGAATTAAATCTTCTGCCTCCGGCTCAAAGGAAAGAGTGCCACTTTTCCATATTCCTACAATTTTAGCACCTGCCAAATGCTGCTGGTTGGAAACTTCCTTAAGCCTCTTGCCTATAAGAGGGCTTTTCAGATAAATAGGAAATTCAACTATATGAATCCCTTCAAAAATTTCAGTCGCTCCTGTAACTCGACTTACAAGTCTGTCCATCGCTTTTTTTCCGATAAATTGTCCGAACATTGATTTTGGAGAAACAACCGTATCTGCCCCCGCATACTTGAGGTATTTTAAGTTTGAAATATCTTCAACAATAGCAATGATGTAAAGATTTTCAAATTCTCGGGCAGTTAAGACTACATTTGCATTTTTTTCGTCAGATTTGTTTGCAATCAGGATTACAGCTTTCTGGATACCTGCATTTACAAGTGTCTGCTTATCGCTCAGGACTCCAAAAATGCATGGAATGCTCTTATAAGAAAGTTCTCTTATTAATTCTTCTTCCTCGTCAACTATCACAAACTGTAAATTCTGCTCAGACAATTCATCGATCAGTATCTCAACCATCTGATTGTATCCACAGATAATTATATGATCTCTCATCTCAGAAGAGACCTTTCTTGGCAACCTAAACTTGATAGTATTGTCCATCCAAGGAGTTATTACATAAGTGATAAGAAAACTCGAAATTAGAATGACACCTATAACTTGTATAATTATTGAAAAAAGTCTACCTCCTTGGGAAGTGAAGACTACATCACCAAATCCAACAGTTGTGATAGTAGTTGTAGCCCAATAAATAGCAGTGATAATGTTTGCATTTTCAGGATGATTCTCAAGAACCATAAGGTACTCAAAAATCAAAATATACAGGATAAACAAGAGCACCGCTGCGATTTTATATGCTACCTTATGCTTTTTATGAATTATTTTCCGAAATCTGGATCTGAGATTAATTTTCTTTATCTTCGAGGTAAACATATTTAAAATCCTTCCCGAACTCCATGGTATCAATTGAGCTGAAATACCATGTAACCATCACCAATTACATATAAAAACACTGTCCGAACATTCAGCAATTTTTCATTTTTGATCAAAATATTGATTTCAGTACTTCATAACCTGCTTGGATAATTTATAATCTCCTACTATTTTTCACGACTTTTATAGAAAAGTAGAATTAAAGATTATTTTTCAGATTATTCATCCCAGGTTCGAGTTGATAGAGAAATAATACAAGTTTCCAGCTGAAATTAGCCTGAAAAACATCTAATCAGCTTATTTATGGATATAATGAGGATAGAATAATCACAAAGCTTAATCTATTAGATTATATCTACCAAGCTAAATTACTCTAATATTTTTTTTATCCAGTCTGACTACTTATACTAATCACTTTATTTGAGATTCAAAACAGCTTTTATGAGTAGTCCCATGAAACCATTTTTAATTTATCATAGAGAAATATATCCTAGTCAGTTGTTTTTGGGACCGAATAGTTCTTTCCGAATTGATTCTATTGCAACGTGATCCAGCAATTTTGAATTAACAACGGAATTATAGAGGGTTTTGATAATCTCCTAAATACTGGAATTAGATTGAGACTTTTCGTTTAGATATATTTAAAGTTTTCTTCGGTTCCAGCCTTGTACCTAAAGTCCTATTTTAGCTCGACTTTAGTTACAGAAATTAGACTTTAGGTGCAAAATGTTCTATGGGTGCAAAACCTTTAGTTTCATTAATTTTGAATTTTCATCAGTTTTGAGATTAGTTTCAAAAATTAGAAGATTGTCTAAAAAATAGATTAATCTAGTGAAATATTTGATCTGAATGACGAAAAATAACATATTTATGAGATAAATATCCCTGCTTTATCATAAAGATGTCAGAATGATGTAGCATCGTCCGTCTACTCATTATTTTACAGATGTACACATATTTGGAATTTGTTTGCCTATTTGCCAACTGTTAATTCTTGGAAGTTAAATTAATTTTTAATCTACGGTTTATTAAGAAAAGATCTGACATCCTTGTGCGTATCCATAGAAAGTAGGGTCAAAGAAAGATATGGTAAAAATCAAAATTTCAGTGGATACCCTCATTGTAAACAGCTGGGAATGTTCACAATGTAGCTTTGGATATAAGGAATTTATTCAAAATCAAATTTTTTAATTTACTTCTATGATCCTTTTACACCCTTGTTCCTGATCTCAATATATTTTTTAATGAACCGAAGGTTGTACGATCACCAACATTCCAATATAACCTCATCACTCGAAAGCTAACCATACAAAAGCTTTTTTGATCTCAGATCATTCTTAAAAGATTTGTCTTGCTGTGATAATTTTCATAGTATATATCGATCATCTCCCTCGATTTCATTAGTAATTTAGAACTCTAGATAATTCACGAGTCTTCAACGATTTTATAACGAAATCTAACCTTAATTTCAATGTCCTAAACAATCTTCAGGAAATATTTAAGTCAAAAAAAGAAATAAACGAAAGGAATCTATAAAATTTTATTAAAAAGAGTTAAAATTATATCGAAAAAGAGAGGACTTGAACTTAATAAACATTTCAGAGATTTATTATATAATTAGTCAAATATGATTATAATAAGCTTAATTAATATAAAATATACTCAAACACTAAATTAAAATCAACTTTTATTTATTAACATAATATAAGTGTGCCTTATCATATTCTAAAAAGAATTAAAAAAGAAATATTTTAGAAATAGATATTCAAGATAATAAGTAGTTCCTATAAAATTCTCAAAAACTACTATTTGTAAGAAAAACTAATTCTATAGACTTTATATAATTTAATATATATAGTTAGATATACTCACTGGCAAGCAAAAATTAGACTTTTATGGGTCAAAACAAAGAAAGAATGCCAGATAGTTTAGAAAAAAGATACTTCAGTTATATAACTTGAGGGGGTATTATAAGAAGCATTATCTACAAACATTTCTTGAAGACCTGAGGAGTGTAGTTCAACAAAGGATACACAAAATAAGCATGGAAAGAAAATAAATGAAGAAGGAACATAAATAAGCACGAAAAAATCAGACGTGCGGAGGGATAATATGTTTACCTTCAATATACAGATGAATCAATTGTTTAATACTGCAACAGCACACGATCTAGCACTCAGATTCCATATTTAATCTTAATCACTAACAATTAAAATTTGGTTGAGCAATTAGCGCACATACAAATTACATGAGCGACAACCTAAAAGGGGGGGAAATTTAAATGACTTATTTAGGTTTCAATTTTCAGGGCCTTAAAACAAAGCTTGATATGACGAGAGCCAGAGTTATTCAAAGCACTGATTGATAAAGCTACAAAAGCCATTGAGAGAAATCAGTGTAAAAAAAATTACAAGAAACGTAAGTTTAGAGCTTAACACTAATTGCAGACGTCTCAAAAATAAAAACATGGGCAAAGATGTACTAAAAGAAGAGAAGGGGGAAAATTTAAATGACTTATTTAGGTTT
>OCZT010000044.1_pt1 | contig 97981 bp, 108 predicted proteins | sample 1539031 | NCBI WGS metagenome assembly OCZT01 (sample SAMEA3539308, study PRJEB22396) | soil metagenome | biome: tundra; feature: field; material: soil | place: USA | collected 2010-05 | depth 0.15 m
CCCTTACCGTTTTTTTGAGCTATATCACCGCTAACTCCTGCTGATCGGATCGTCATAGGACCGACGTATCCGGACTACCGCAGCGTTCATGCCTGGCTTGAGTCTGCCTTTGATCCCCGCTTGTTGCAGTAAGTAGGCGATTTGCAGTTTCAAGCACAATTTGAGCTTCACATCGCCAGCCAATTCGACGCAAATCCGTAAACTCGTACTATTTTCTATTTTTTGGACAAATTCCAGTTTAATCGGCTTCTTTCCTCTCTCTGTGCTGTGCTCCCACGGCTTTTGCGATTGCGGTTCTCGGGGGAACGCCTTTGGGGCACACCAGGTTACAGTTCCCATACATTTCACAGGCCCACCAGCCATCTGGTACGTCTGCTCGTTTGAGTATTGAGTTGTTTTGATCAACCTCTCGTGGGTCAATGTGGAAGCGGTAGAGTTTGGCGAGGGCAGCAGGTCCGAGGTACCTGGGATTTTGTCCTGCAACGGGACAGGCGCCGTGACACGCGGCGCACAGAATGCAGTTCGTGTACGCTTCGAGCTTCTTCACCGCGACGGGATCCATCAGCCGCTCCTTTTCAGGAGTGGCATCGCGTGGTCGAAAAACTGGTTCTGTGCTCCGGTAGAACTGGAAAAATATATCCATATCCACAATAAGATCCTTGATGACAGGCAAATGGGGAAGGGGCTCTACCAAAACCTCTTTTTCGGGATCCCACGGCACAGTCTCGCTAATTGCCGGGTACGGGGCAAGAGCGACATTGATATCTCCCTTCAGGAGAGATTCGACTTGGGTACGGCACGCCAAGCGGGGGACTTTGTTGATTAACATCGCACAGGTTCCACAGACTGCTCCACGGCAGGAATAATGGAATGCGAGTGAATCATCGAGTTGTTCCTGGACCAGGAATAACGCCTCCAACACCGTCATTCCTGGACTTGGCACCAGCTCAAGGGTATCGTAACGGGGCGCAGCCATTCCCTCGCTGTATCGGTACACTTTCAGGTTCATCAGTAAACGCGCTCCCGTGGCTCAAACATGCCTAACGTAACGGGCTTATACGAAACATACATTGTCTCGTCTCGCAATCCCACCAGCGTGTGTCTTAGGAAGTTACGATCGTCGCGTTCGGGGTAATCCGTCCTCGTGTGGGAACCCCTGCTCTCCTCCCGGGCAAGCGCCCCACGGGCAACTGCCTCAGCTAGGAGGATCATCCCCTCCAGCTCCAAGAACCTTACAAGAGCCTGGTTTAATTGGCGCTCTTTATTCTGGGGCGAAACGTGGGAAATACGTTCCTGCATTTTTTTGATCTCGCCGAGGCCTTGCTGCATGTTCTGTTCGTCACGGAATATTCCGAATTTGCTAGACATCGCGTCGTTCATTATATCCCTAATCATAACGACGCGTTCTCCTCCTTCACGTTGCAGTATGCCGTCGATCCTATCGTTTACACTCGTCACGGCGGCTTTTGCCGACGCATCATCGGGAGGGGTGATGTCGGCAACATCTTTGATGATTTTCTCAGCCACCAGTCGACCGAATACGACGGTTTCCACGAGAGAATTTCCACCCAGCCGGTTCGCTCCGTGGACACTGACACAGGCACACTCACCTGCAGCGTAGAGGCCGGGAAGCGTGCTGGCGCCGTTGACATCGACATCAATACCACCCATGGAGTAGTGCTGACCAGGCTGGATCGGCACCGGATCCTGGATAGGATCGACACCAGCAAAATCCATCGCGATCTGCCGTATCCCTGGCAACCGTTCCATGATCCGATCCGCGCCCAAATGGCGCAGGTCAAGGTGCACGTAACCTCCCTCGTACCCCCTTCCCTCTGCGATTTCCCGTTCGATGGCCCGTGCCACCACATCACGCGGGGCCAGGTCAACCGACGTGGGAGCGTACTGTTCCATAAACCGCTCTCCGTTCTGGTTGAGAAGGATCCCCCCCTCACCACGGGCCCCTTCCGTGATCAAAATGTTCGTCCGGTAAAGGGTGGTCGGATGGAACTGGACAAACTCCATGTCCTTGAGGAGTGCGCCCGCACGGAGCGCGAGGGCCTGTCCGTCACCGGTGTTAATTAAGGCATTTGTCGACCTGTTGAATATCCGGCCAAAGCCGCCAGTGGCCATGAGGACGGCCTTTGCGAGGAGGCTGTGGACCTGGCCGGTCATGAGTTCCAGGGCCGTGCATCCAACGCACCGTCCGTCGTTAGTTATGAGCGATGTGACGAAAAACTCCTCGTAAACGGGGATTTCTCGCTCCGACACGTGTTCATACAGGGTGTGGAGCGCGTTGTGACCGGTGCGATCTGCTGCATAACACGTTCTTGGAAATCCTGCCCCGCCGAAAGGGCGCTGTGCAATTTTTCCGTTGTCGAGTCTTGACCACACCATTCCCATATGTTCGAGTTCGATAACGGCGGTGGGAGCCTCACGACACATGCGTTCGACGGCGTCCTGGTCGGCTAGATAATCAGATCCTGCAACGGTATCGCGCGCGTGACTTTTCCAGCTGTCCGTTGCGCCATCCTCGCCCTTGACGTTCCCCAACGCGGCATTCATTCCGCCCTGTGCTGCCACAGAATGAGACCGCAACGGATGCACCTTGGAGACCACCGCCCCGTTCAGGCCGGCATCTGAGATGCGCAGAGCGGCTCGAAGTCCAGTTAACCCGGCGCCGATGATGAGAACATCGTGATGACGAATCATTAGTGACCTCCATTGCACCTTATGCGGAGACACAATGCTGTTGAATAGGATTTTAGACCAGTTTCCCGTCTCTAACTGCCGTCACCCTCACGCCGAGCAACACGGGGATACACCATCTTCGCCGGATCGACCACACGATCAAATTCGTCTTCTGTCATACAGCCAAGCTCTATAGCAGCTTCTTTAACCGTTAAATCATTATCGAGCGCATAGTGGGCGACTTTTGACGCTTTATCGTAGCCGATAATGGGGCTAATGGCAGTTACCAACATGAGCGATCGTTCCAAGAAGGTGCTAATCTGCTTTCTGTTTGGTTCAGCTCCCTCCACCAGGAACAACCGGAAGTTACGGCACCCATCTGCCATAATTCGGATGGAATGCATGATGTTGCGGATTATTAGTGGTTTGTACACATTCATTTCCAGATAACCACCTCCGCCACCAAAAGTCACTGCCATATCGTTCGCCATTACCTGTACGGCCACCATGGCCAACGCTTCACACTGAGATGGGTTGATCTTCCCGGGCATAATAGAAGAACCGGGCTCATTAGCGGGAATACTAAGTTCATTTAACCCACAGCGCGGCCCAGAGCTTAAGATCCGAAAATCGTTAGCAATTTTATATAGGGACGTTGCCAGGGTTTTTAGGGTGCCGCTGAGCATAACGAGGGCATCATGAGAGCCTTGGACGGTGAATTTGTTTGGTGCCGTTACAAACGGAAGGCCAGTTAGTTTTGCGATTTCAGCCGCCACCTTTTCGTCAAATCCCGGAGGAGCATTAATTCCTGTACCTACGGCGGTGCCTCCCAACGCCAAACGGTATACTTCTTGCACATTCGCGTCAAAACGATCGAGATTATCATCCAACAACCCTACATAGCCAGAGAATTCCTGCCCAACGGTAAGGGGGGTAGCATCCTGCATATGGGTGCGGCCCACCTTTACGATGTCCTTCCATTCTTCCGCCTTGGCGTGTAATGCGTCACGCAACTGTCTCACGGACGGTATTAATCGTTGATTCGTCTCTTTTGCCGCGGCAATGTGCATGGCCGATGGAAATGAGTCATTTGACGACTGCGACCTGTTAACGTGATCATTGGGATGCACCGGTATTTTACTGCCTAGGGGATTTCCGGTTAGCTGGGAGCAGCGATTGGCGATAACCTCATTTACATTCATGTTGAAATGAGTCCCGCTTCCTGTCATCCATACGTAAAGAGGAAACTGGTCCTGGTGCTGACCGGCTAGAATCTCATCACACACTTTAACTATCAAATCCCGGCGGTCCTCGGTCAACTGGCCGAGCTGGAAATTCACGATGGCCGCTGCTTTTTTTAATATGGCGTAGGACCCAACCATCTCCTGCGGCATCAAGTCGCCTGCGATACTAAAATGCTCCAATGAACGTTGTGTTTGCGCCCCCCATAACTTATCAACAGGCACGTTAACTTCACCTAAACTATCGATCTCCTTACGGAACTCATTGGCCATATCAAGCCCTCCCTGACCGGCTTTATTCTTTGACTTCAAATTGTTTTTCTGGTGTAACCAGGAAAGGACTTTCTCGGCAAAAAAACTGTCTGATCGGGAGGCGTGCTCAATGATTTCGGCTGTGTCCAGATCCAATGGAGTGCTGCGGGGGTCTTTGTGGCGTCACGATAAGCAAGTACCAATTGGCCGGCGTCACCAGCACCTTTCAGGGATACCAAAACTGACATTGTGCCCAGTACAAGCCGCTTGTGCAAGGAACCCATTCAGCCGGCGCAGTCATTGACTGCAAATATATGGTCGATACACTCACTTCGATGATCGCGTGAAATGGCTAATACTAGTGCAAACACAGTGACTACCGATGAATATACAGGAGAGCGAGGCATCGAGCGCGTATACGTTGACTGGGGAGAGCTCGTCGATTACGAGGAAGGCGACTGGGACGAAAACGATCCGTCCATGCTTGAGGCAGGCAATGTACCGCGAAGCCTTGAAGCGGCACAGCGAGAAAGAGGCAGAAGAAAAAGCAAAAGCTAAACAGGCAGAATGTAACCTCAGCTTCCCCCGAGATGAGCTTAACCAATATGTGACTTCTTGGACAAAACGACTTGCTCAAAAATCGCATGATTGGATCTTCCGGTCTGCTGAGGCGTTGTGGGACTGCACTAGCGGAAAGATTTCGCATACTAGCATGACAGAGCTGAAGGAATTTGCCCTGCACAAATACAAATCTGTGGATTCTCACTCGAAAGCGATCTCGTTTGCCAAGGCGTTCCTAAAACATCTTGCGCGGCTGCACGTAGATCAACGCTATTTGTCGTTCACTCTGTTTTTAGATTTGCCCAAAACCGTCAAAGAACGGCACGCCGTCACCAGCCAGATCGTCACGAAAGAAGACATTGAGAACGTCCTCGCGCATATCCGCAAGGCTGAGAAGGACGGGCGGATAAGCAGCCAAAGGGCTCAGGAATATGCGGGCTTTGTCGTCTTCGGGGCTTTTACAGGCCAGCGTATCCAAAGCTTTGTCGCTCAAAATGTCAGTATTGAATGTATTGGTAAAGTATAGTTGAGTACGTATTCCTGATGTCAACAAGTATGCTCTTTCTTTTGAAGTAGTTTCCCAATTCACTTGTTTGTTTTTCTAATGATTTTCGATTGTGGAGGAGCGCAAGTTCTTCGAGCAGCAGTCAGGCGCTGTTCAACTCAACGAATCGATCCGGGCTCACGTGCTACGCACAGCATCGGGGGGTCTCGTTTGGGCGTTATCGAAATCCACAAGAAGACGTCGTCTACGATGTATATATGAGCAGCGGATGGCGAGACGTCGACCTCACGGTTGACGTGAGCTGAGAGGGACGGCGAAGGGAAGTTTCGCTTCACAAAACAGAAATATTCGGAAATAGACACGGCAACAGCAGGCCCCGTTATGTTTTACCTGCGTTGTATAACAGAGATGCAGGCTGATATTGGTCGAAGATGCGGCACAGATTGGTCACTCTAATAACTCTGCTAACTCATCGATGCACAGCCTATACATCGAATCTCGAGAGCATTCTATCAATAAATCCTTCTTAATGCCAATTATCCCGTAATACATATTGTCTCGAAGCTTGTTCAAAACTAATTCGACGTCCTTGATTACATCTCCAACGGTTCTCTCGACGTCGACCGGCTCCTCGTTCAGTAAAGACTCCGTCACGCTATAAAAGTCATCGATTGCGTGTGCATCATCTAATTGGTAGAATGACGTGGGATCATTCAGCCGCAGGGTGCGATATAAGTCGCGTGCGATCAATCCTTGTAAAAAGTTAGCGCGCACTTTGTCGTCCGTATTTTTGCTCCTGTATTCGATCGCAGTTGATCTAAGCGTACAGTACATAGTTATCATTTCGCTGTAGAGCGCTAAATGCAACTGCTTCTTCAGCTCCTCCTTTTTTTCACGCGCTTCTTTTTCCTTTGCTAGCCCTGCCTCTCTATCCTTATTCGGTTCTATATATGCGAGATTTATGACTCCGCCCGCAACCGTCACGACTACACCAATCAAAGCTACAATGATTGTGTCGCTCAGTGGGCGCGTTAGCGCTATGGCCACTATGATAACAACAGCGACGATAGCAACTACAGCCGTAACAAGGAAGCCGTGTTTAAAGAGATCTGGCTGCCATCCCTCTGCCCGCGAGTCTATTTCCGCAACATTCGGCATCACGCATCAAAATTAGCAATACGTCCTCAATGCGTAAATCTTTATCCTCGATATCACGAGGCTAAACCCGCCCATTTTCTAAATGCATTTGCCCTTCTCTTGAACGGACTCGCGAGCTCCGCCACGCTAAGAAGCATGCAAATCCATAGTGCTGAAGCTCAAATTGAACTCTTGAAGTTCGTAGATTACGCCAGTTTACACTTGATTCATTTTTCGCCCGGCATTCAGCCTTGCCGCGATCTGTCCCTAGGACTGTCCGCGCCGCCTTGCCGATCGAGAAGAGTGCCGATGACTAGGCGCTTACACAAGGGGTTAAGATATGCAACGTGTTTCCTTTCTGCTTGCGCGGGTGTTTGTGCACCGTTACGGCATCATCTGTATTTTTGGCGTATCGTTTCGTAGTTAGCCTTGATTCCAAGTTCTTTCCAGAGCCCCGTCACTCACACAATCACAGAAGTTAGCGTCTCGACCAAATGTTTTCGGTCAATCGACCCGGACGGTTGATTTTCGCCGTTTTCGCCGTGGTTTTACAGGTTAATAATTGCGTTTCGGCCTCCATCGTTGTAGGTCAACGACTTCCAATCTCCATGATTTGCTGGCACTTCAAAGAACACATAGCCATGCACGATGTCGCCATGCTGTGAATCGACACTCTCAAACGTCTTAACGCCGGGTGTGCCTGTGACAAAAATTTCCGGATCGTAGACATTACCCGCTTTGTCGCGCAGTTGCCAGTATGTCATACCTATGCGAGTATTGCTGTCTGTCGGCGCGTTGATATTTTTCACCGTGCAGTCAAAAGCCACGTAGACATTCCCTGCCGCCGGTGTGGTGTCTCCGCTAGAGCCCAAAGCTTGCGGAGGATTCGCTACGGGCGCAGCATGAAATTCCATCCCGTCGACGACGTAGGCGTTCGCCGCGGGGGAGTTCGCTGTTGGGGCCGCAGTCGGTGAAGCTTCCGAAGTTGGTGCTGCAGTTACTTGAGCTTGCTGTGCCGTCGGGCTTGGGCTAGTCGTAGCAGGCGACGTGCAACCACTAATTGAAACGAGAACAAGAGCGCCTATAAAAAGCAAAGGCAATGCATATTTGAGCGGCGTCTTAATATACCGTTTTATCATCCTAACTATTGCATTCATATTCATTCCCCCCTCGTTTTGCCCCACCCGTGACGCTACGCCACTAGAGTGGCACAAAACGTTAGATCGCACAGACGGTGCGTGACAGCTTAAATTTACCGTTTTGGCTGCGAAATTTCAACTATTGCTTAGAGAGGCCATGCGCAAAGTGGTTTTGGGGCCCTCACTTCATTGCGTTGTAGGGTCAGGCCGTGAACGGAACCCGCTGTGTGCTTGAAATCGAAAAAAGAAGTAATCAGATAGGAGAGAGGAATAGATTAGAAGGAAAATGATGCCTTTCCTTTGCAATTTTTCACAATTCTCGCCAACCCTTACGTGCGTTTACCATCTGTTGATAAAGGAGGGGTTGTATTTCTGATATTTTACCGAACAAATCAAATGCCGCATTCTGTTCGATGCCGACCACATCGTTAAAAGTGATAACGAGGTAGTCCGTCCGTTTCTTCATTGCAAAAGCAAACAAGCCGAAGAGTATCATGTTCCCTAATGTAAGGTCCTCTTTTGTCATACTTTGAACATTTTGCAGCTGGTCATACGGTATCGTCAGGCCTAGCTCGGGCACTTCTAAATGATCAGGATATGTGAGCATCAGCACAAGGAGGGGCTCTGGATACTCTCCATAGCCGCCAACGTATCGGGCCGTAAACTTATCAGGGTTTACTGGCTCTCCGTCTACATACTTAACAAACTCACAGTCTGAGCACACATCCACAAGATATTCGGTTCTATCCCAATTCAGGTCAGGCTTGGCAGGCAGTTTCTTGCCGCATTCTTTGCAGTAACCCTTGTGACGCTTGTTTTCTTCCAGAATACACTTTGGACATACATCTCCGTAAGTCTTAGCGTCCAATTCCTTGCCGCACTCTTTGCAGTGAGGCTTAGTCTTTTCGATAAAGCAGTCTGTACATAAACCCTTGTGAAGCCGCTTAGAAATGAAACTCAATTCCTTGCCGCACTCTTTGCAGTAACTAGCCTGCTTTGCCATAGCAAAAAAGTCTATTACTTGTCCCTATCCATCTTTTTTTCTCTTTGGCCGTCGATATCGTTTAATCGGCAGCGTGGGGCAGTTAATGGGGGTTGTTTATCTGACACGTTCTACTAAAGAATCTCTTCGCAGCTTCTGTCTTGCTTAAAGAAAACGAATTAGCGATAAAAAAACCGGGTATGCGGGGCCCTGGCTCTTCTTCACCGAAGTTAGATTATATGATTTAATGTTTGAATCACTCAGCATAACTTCCTCACATATTGGTGGTGAAAAACGATATTGTCAGTTCTTTTCAAATTTTGATAACGAAGAGAAGGGCACTATGTAATACTTCATTTGCCTGATGTCTTTGTTCTTGAAAAATCCGACGATCAGCTATAAAGAAGTTTCAGGAATTCGAATTTCTTCACTAATGGCGGATATTTTATCGAAAGTCTTAAGGGAATGCCCCTGAGGATCATATTTTTCACCTGGCAAACCCCTACATTTGATTTGAACATAGAACGGGGATCTACCCACTTTAAAATATTTATTGTGAATATCGAAAACAATTCCATCAAATCCGGCCGCATCGAAAGAATGGGCAAAGATTTCCTCTTCGTTCATCAAACTGAGAAATATGTTCTCGGTAGTCCTGCCGACTAAGCGACTGTCAATTTGCATTTCAATCAACGCAAAAGGTGGCTAACTCCGCCTAAAAGTTGTTGTAACTGGAAATTGCAACGGCGGCCCTTTCTGCATACTCAAACTGATTTGCTCTTTGGTTAAAAAATGCCCTTCCGTGGGTAATTCAGCAAGATCGAAAAAGAATGTCGTAAGAAGGTCTGTTGATCGAAATGAGCAATGTCCAAGCTATAAGTTACCTAGTGTTTAGTGCCGAGCGATCTTAGGAAAATTCTGAACAGTGCGACGACGCTGTGAATGACCAGTGAAGCGTGAACTATAAACTTGCTCACGGCGTTAGTGGAGTCAATTGGCGGCTTACTAAGCATCCGCTGCCAGTAGCGACCTAAACTGCCGCATCATAAGCAGCAAATCAAATAAATGCATGCCAACATAGAGTTTGAGAGTTGATAAACTAGAAAATGTCCGAAATTTCAAGTGTTCCAATGGATGTTCTAATCGAAGACATTACTAACTTGTTTGTCAAGAAGAACGGCAAACTTCAACTAGCAGATCAAGCTTTGGGAATATTTAGCGAATACGCAAATCTACTTTATTCTTTTCTCTAGGACGACAAGCTTGATAAATCAAAATCTGCGCGAGATATCAGAACAAAACTCAGGCTAAAGAAACTGCTATTTGGCAGAGACGTCGGCAAACCCGTTGGAAGCGAACTTAAGGGAGTTTTTGCAGACTTAAAAACACGCAACGAAAGTTCATATGAAGATTTCAAAAAAGCTTTTTTTGCAGCGATTGACGATCTCGCAAAGACTGGCCAAAAAAGGTATAGCATAGTTTATCCGCTCAACCTTAAGCTCAGCGAGAGAATTGAATCGCAAATAGACAATAAGGCGTTTAAGATCGTCAACTTTGATCAGTTTATTGTGCAGTTTAACGATTCCCTTCAGATTTTGCACGACGAGTTTGAAAATAAGCTAAAAGAATATCTTGACCGGAAGTTTTCTTTTTTCGTAGTAGAAGATGTGTATGCGGGCAACATTGAATTTGCTGAGAACTATTGTCACAACAAATTGCAGTCTGTTCTAGGCTTGCTCGTTTTTTGCAAACACCATCCAGCTCAAATAATTAGGTATAGGGGCACACAATACGGATCTTTTTTCACAAAAGCAAGAATTTCAGACTTGTCGCTAAGCCGCGCTCTAATCTTCGAGAATGAGACGTTTCGTACTGCATATTACTTCGACGAAAATGAACCGCCTTCGAATTTCGAAGCTGTCGAAGAATCGCAGGTTCTTGCCGATTTTAATGCAATGCTAAAACTTTACAACGGAATAAAAGTAGATAGCTTGGCAGAGAAGCTGCGCAATGCGCTAATTTCTTACTATCAAGCTTCAACCGCAGAAGATATAGCAAGTTCATATCTAAAATACTGGATTTGCATTGAATTTTGTTTACTAAAAACTGAAAATGACAGAGAAAGCGCAATGACTAGCTTATTAGGTAATTTGCCTATTTGGCGAGATAAATACGTCAGATACAAAGCACGCTTTTTGTCAGATAAAAGAAACGAGTACGTCCATGAACTTAGAACAGAGATCTCTCAACACGATCGTCTTTTTGCCAAGTCGGTCGCTGGGAATCTTTTGCATTATTTGCTTCTGAATAGCACAAGTTTCTCTAATCTGGATGAATTAAGTCAACATTACAAGCTCCTTGCACAAAATCCACAAGCCCTTGAATCAGCACTAGAAGAAATCAAACTCTTAAGCGGCCCAGAATCGCCTTATATTCCACATTATAGCCGACAACGAGAGGTTGACCAAGAAGAGCAGCAATATTGGGCTAAAATCAGGGCGGACACAAGATATACGTGTGGCGCTACTCACTCAAGGGCCGAAGTCGACGAGTTTTTTGCTCTGAAGGTTTCACCCGCTTTTGCTAGGCTGTCGCGCGAGCTAGTTGATGAGAATACATCCATCCATGAAACAGGTGGCTCTGCCTATTTTGAGAAGTACATCAAAGCAACAGGAGATTTTTTTGTGATCCGTAATCTTGAAATGCGTATCGTCCCTAAAGATTGGAAGGTTTTTAGCTTCTCCGTTCTAGCCATGAGCCCCCAAAAGATCCCATTTGATCCTAAGAATCATCCAACCCACTTCTGCGTGCTTGTCGTAAAAGACGGTGAATACGAATTTATAGACGATTTAAGCGCGATTACGGCAGACGGCATCTTTGAAGATGCGAAAATGGCTTATTATGATGATAGATCAAAGATCTCGCCGCTCACTGAGCAAAACACGCCACCTTAGCCGTTACGAGCGAGTCAATATGACGCCTAATCTCGTTTCCGTGTTCTTAGGATCGGTTTACATATGTTGCAGCACTTCTTTCACTCGCGCAGGACTAATCACAACGACTAAGTGGCAGCGCCGACTTTGCACGTATTATGTTAGCCACTGCCATTGAACCCTATTTCTATCCTCACCACGCGGCGCAACCGTTGGAAGTCCACCGCAGCAAAATCTCGCTCCACCACGCAAGCACGGAATAAAGCTATCCAACGATCCGGTTGCCCCATTATCTCGCGCCTTCTCTTGCAGGACTGCCGACGCGCATCTATCAAACGGTGCACGACGGAGCGCTTGCCTTCTTATTAGTCGTTTCGTCAGCGTGCACGCCCTCAGAAAGCAGCCTGCGAACCATGAAAACGCCTTAGTAAGCGCTACGCCCCCCGTATTTACACGGCGGAGGTCGCCGATTCCAATCCGGTAGAACTATGTAGTTTTTTAGGTTAATCGGTCCCGCTCAACCGCCAGTTAAGGGTTTAGTCGTCGAAAAAATCGTGGCACAAAACGAAAGCACGACGAGGACGAGTAGTCTTGTTTCGACCATGCGTTCTCTCTTTAGCACCTTTTACCGTTTGACGCCGCCGATTTCCGTAATCTTGAATCACCACAACTGGCAGCCGCTAATTACGATCAGCTGCCTATTTTTTTATAAAAAAGTTAAACAAAGCTCTATTTGACGTTCTCCGATAATCGACTTTATATAACACCGTTTTTTCATGCATGATCAGTGATACCAAGAAAAGATGTCTGAACTCGCCGTCGATTACGATCGACGAACTTCTGGCTCCCTCGCACTGGTCCACAGAGATTCAACGGACCTATTTCGAAGAAATGTGTTTTGGAAGCACACGAGCGGACAGAATAAGCAGGGAAGGTCCGTAAATGCCCTACGCAGACCCCACACGACGTCGCGCACACGATGTGGCACGAAAGCGTAGGCAACGGGCCCAGGGATGGACGAAAAAAAGGATGGACACACGTCTAACCCCCGCTGAAATTGAAACGACCGAAGATCTCGGCGATCTGTGCGACGAAGTTGTGGAAGAGCTGCGTAACGCCGATGGCTCTGCACTAGAGCTAGAAACCCATTTACCATTTACTATAGCTACGATCCGGATTTGATATGGACGTGGAGGTATAGGTGTTGTTAAGAGGCTTTGCTTCAGACCTGAACTTGTGGGACCTAAAGCTATGAAAGCCTTATTGCTCCGGGTCGGCATCGACAAGGGAAGGGGTGGAACCTATGGTCCAATCTTTGAGGATGGATCGTTCGAATTCGTTCCCGTTCCGGAGACGTATCGATCGTGCACAGCTACGACGTACGGCGAACGAATCGGCAGGAAGGGCAAGCCGCTGTCAACCTACGTGCCACCAGCGCTCAGGCACGTGCCGATGCACGACGATCCTGAGTTCGAGACGTGCACCTACGGTGACGCCACGGCAAAACGTCGGCCTCTCCTTGAGTTGGGTGAAGGGGACCTGCTCGTTTTTTATGCAGGATTAAAACCGTTTAACCACGACAACGCTGAGTATCCCGAAGCGCTGTACTTCGTCGGCTATTTTACGGTCGATCACGTGATCGATTTCAACTGGTTGTCAGCGTCTGAACGAGCCGCGTGTCGTCAGCGGTATCCGTACAACGCGCACGTCAAGCGCGGATACGCCTTCGAGAACCTTGTGATCGTCGAGGGCAGTAACAACAGCAGACTGTTGAACCACGCGCGGCTGATCAGTCAGAAGCAACCCGACACGAGCGCGCGGCCAACGTATGCACTGTCATCTGAGATGGAAGAGCTGCTCGGAATATCCGGATTCATTCAACGAAGCATACCGCCGCGATTTGTCACAAACGAGCACAACGTCGCCCAGTTGGTGCAGTTGCTCGACTCGTCGTGAGCCGTCTTCGCTCCATTCTTCTGCCACGCGTAAAGAAGACGAAGATGATGTGTTAGCGCCTCCTCCTCACTGTGTACGCGGCGATTACGAGTCCGACAAAAGCGAGCACGACCTCGAAGCCGGGCGTTGCACCCTGACTTGTGGCCACGGCTGCGGTGCCGATGGCGTAGAGGTTGCCATCATTGCTCCCGACGTAGACCACTAGGTTCGAGACGGCAGGGGAAGAGAACACGGCGCTTCCGGTCGCATAGTTCCAGAGCTTCGCCCCGGTGGCGGCGTTGAGGGCGTAGACGTTGTTGTCATCGCTCCCCACGTAGACCGTGCCGTTGACGACGGCGGGGGAGGAGTCAACATAGCTTCCGGTCGTGTAGTTCCAGAGCTGGGCCCCGGTGGTGGCGTTGAGAGCGTAGGTGTTGTTGTCGTAGCTCCCCACGTAGACCACACCGTTGACGACAGCGGGGGAGGAGCCTACGTAGCCTCCGGTCGTGTAGTTCCACAGCTTGGCGCCGGTGGTGGCGTTGATGGCGTAGACGTTATTGTCATCGCTCCCCATGTAGACCACACCGTTGACGATGGCGGGACAGGAGAACACGTAGTGTCCGGTCGTGAAGCTCCATGTCAGATTGCCATTCGACGTATTGCTCCCCGCCACGGGGCTGTAGTCGCTGGTGTGCTGGGCGTTGTAGCGGAACTGCATCGTATCGTACTGTGCTGCTGCAGGAATGGTTACAACGCCTGCAAATAGCACGGCAACGAGAAGGATGATTACAGAAAATGAAACGATTTTGTATATGCGCATGATTGCCTCTTGCAATGTTCGCCACTCGACGCCTAAGAACGTACCAAAAGAAACGATAAAGGCTTCGGTTGAAATGTGATCGTAGAAACTGTGTATGGTGTTCGAGTGGTCAAAAAATGAACACGCTCAGACGACCAGACGTCCGTTTGCTCACCCTTCTTTTTTCTCGTCGTCGCTGTGCTGCTTTCATTAATTGAATCCGCGTGTTTGACCGCTATTACAAGTTTTATCAATCTCTTCTTGCTCCTTTGCTTCCCTTATTTTAAGGTCCCGGCTGCTCGTGGATTCTACTATCGTATAGCATATTGTTTGCAGTTATTTCACGCGTAAAAAGGATTGTTGGGCCTAGACGCGACGGAATCAGTAGGATCAACTCGTGCTGTTGCTCAGAGTACCCGCAGACTCAGTCACTACAACCCAGTTACTAATTCCTGCATTATAGGCGTACAAGACAGTATACGTCGACGCGTTATTGAGGGTGTTCGATTTATACCCAAACCACGACGCTTTGGTGTCCCCGAATATGGTGGAGTTACCAAGATTGCTCTCCCCACTTGTATACCCGGCATTCTGTTTTTGGAGGACTAACTGCCCATATCGTTCGTTTCCCGCAGCATCGGACTGCGCGATCTCGATCGTCACAGCGATTTTAGCGCTTCCATTTCCGCTGCCATTTCCGCTGCTTGCGCTATACGACCCCGAGTACACATTCTCGGCTGTCTGTGCTATTGGATTTATGGGGGTCCACCCTATGCCTTCAATGCTTTTTGCAAAATCGGCGCTGTAATCGGACTTTGACGAATGCGGGAAGTTTGTGATAACCACCGCAGCAAGCGCCGCCGCAGCCAATAACACAACGATTAACCTGAACACGCTTCGTTTCATAGTTTGTTGTTGCCCTTATGATCCGGACCACGTTGTGCACTCGAGATCGCAGGGCCCGATGTGGGGCAATTTGTCAACGCGTATGCCGGTTCACCGTAATATAGTTATAAGATAGTCCTAAGCTACGCGCGGACAGATGATGAACAACGAAAGCTATTTGCGCCGCGGCACTAGCCTACTTCCGAGGTACCTGTGGGGCGCGAAGGAACGAAAGGCGGGGAACGGAGAAATGCACTGGCCTCCGAGAAGAGCCCATATCTGCTCCAACACGCTGGTAACCCCGTCGATTGGTATCCGTGGGGGGCCGAAGCGTTCGACAAGGCACGACACGAGGACAAGCCTCTGTTTCTGTCGATCGGGTACTCGACGTGCCACTGGTGCCACGTTATGGCCCACGAGTCGTTCGAGGACCCCGAGATCGCGCGAATGATGAACGACGCGTTCGTCAACGTCAAGGTCGACCGGGAGGAGCGGCCGGATATCGACGACGTCTATATGGAAGTCTGTCAGGCAATGACTGGGCTACGAGGATGGCCCCTCAGCGTAGTAATCACCCCTGACGCCAAGCCATTCTTCGCGGCCACGTACATCCCAAAGGAGACGCGATTCGGGAGAACGGGGATGCGGGAGCTTATACCGCGCATACAGGAGACGTGGCGCTACAAGAGGCCCGAGATCGACACCTCTGCGGCAGAGATCGTTTCCGTGCTCCGTGCGTCATCGCCCACGCCCTCGGCCGGAGATCTCAACGCCTCAGCGATTCAGACAGCGTACGAAGGGCTCACCTGCCTCTTCGACGACGTGCACGGAGGGTTCGGGAGTGCCCCGAAGTTCCCCACCCCCCACAGCCTTGCGTTTCTGCTTCGCTATTGGAAGCGAACAGGCGAGCACAAGCCGATACGGATGGTGGAAAAGACGCTTCAAGCGATGCGCCACGGCGGACTCTGGGACCACGTGGGATTCGGTTTCCATCGATACTCCACTGACGCTGCATGGCTCGTCCCGCATTTCGAGAAGATGCTCTATGACCAGGCACTCCTCGGGCTCGCGTACGCTGAGGCCTATCAGGCAACCGGCAACGACGAGTATGCGCGGGTCGTTCGGGACGTGTTTTCGTTTGTGTCGCGGGAGTTGACCTCGTCCGAGGGAGGCTTCTACACCGCGATAGACGCTGACAGCGAGGGAGCGGAGGGCAAGTTCTACCTGTGGCGCCTCGAGGAGCTTGAGAGAGGGCTCACCACGAAGCAAGCAGAGCTCGCCTGTATCGTGTTCAACCTCACATCCGCGGGCAACTACAGCGATGAGAGCACGGGGGAACGCACCGGCAAGAACATACTTCACCTGACGCGATCGGTCACAGCACTCGCAACAGACCTCAAGATGGACGAAGAAACCCTCAGAAACCGCATTGAGTCGATCCGACAGAAGCTGTATGAAATGAGGGAGAAGCGCGTGCATCCGCTGCGGGATGATAAGGTGCTTGCTGACTGGAACGGGCTCATGATCGCCTCGCTCGCCAAAGGCGGGCGTTGTCTCGGGGAGCCGGGGTATGCCGCAACGGCAGCAAAGGCGGCCGATTTTATCCTTGAGCATTTGCGCGACCGTAAAGGTCGGCTTCTGCACCGATATCGGGAGGGTGAGGCGCGGGTCACCGCGTCGTTGAATGACTACGCCTTCTTCATCTGGGGCCTATCGGAACTGTACGAAACGACTTTTGAAACGCGCTACCTTGCAGCGGCACTTGAGCTTCTGGAGCACGTGCTGACGCATTTCAAGGATAAAGCAGACGGCGGGTTTTACTCGACTGCCGACTATGCGGAATCGCTCATCCTACGCACGCGAGACGTGTTCGACGGCGCACTCCCCTCAGGCAACTCGGTAATGCTGATGAACCTGACGTTTCTTGGCCATCTGACGGGCAGGCCGGAGTATTTCGATGAAGCGTCGAGACTGGGGCGGGCGCTCTCACACGAAGTCAGGCGGGCCCCGCAAGCCCACACGCATCTTTTGAGCGCGCTTGATCTCGCCCTCGGTCCCTCGTTTGAGACCGTTATATGCGGGGACTCGCGCTCAGAAGATACTCAACGCATGCTGAGGGCGCTTGACACGCATTTCCTGCCGTGTAATGTGGTGGTTTTCCGGCCCGCAGAGACGGAGCATCCGGAAATCGCAGAAATCGCTCCTTTTACGAACTTCCAGACGTGCGTCGACGGGAAGCCCACCGCGTACGTCTGTCAGAATTACGCGTGCAGCGTGCCAACGACGGATACTGCTGAAATGCTGCGGATGTTGGAAGAAGGGCGTCGTGGCAATCGCTGACTGGGTAGGTTTCGCGAAAGGAAATGTTATTACCAAGTATCACCGATAAAAAGCCCGACTGTTCTTCATCCACATGTTCGATATTAGCAACTGGGTAATTGTCGTCAGCTGGATTGTCACCTTCTTCGAGGTCGTAGGCGCCGTCATCATCTTCTACGCAAGTGCCCGCGTCGTAGTGGAGCTCGTAAAGAGTGTCCTTCGCCGACACCCGCCCGACTACACCGCCATCAGATTGGATTACACCTCAAAAATCGTTCTGGCCTTGGAGCTTTTTATCGCGAATGACCTCGTAAGGACGATACTCAGTCCCAATTTGGATCAGGCTGTTATTCTCGCATTCATCGTCGGCATCAGAGTCATCATTGGCTATTCGCTTAGTCGAGAGCTAAAAGACCTCGCCAGATGAGTGCGCTGCTGCTGGCCGCCGCACTGCGAGGGATCCCGTGCAACATGGCAACGGTCATATCATAAAATCCACCAAATATGATAGCGCTCCGCTTTGGTCGATTCATGGTCACTTTGCGCCTATTAGGGATCCTCCGAACCCGAGCGCCCACACAAAGATCGGGTAGGCGACCATGCGCTCCATGCCGCCGGGACCTATTCCCAGATTGTGATGCGTGACGAGTAGGACAAGAGCAACGAGCGAGATGCTCCCGAGGCCCACTGAGAAGTGCGAGAGCGGCGGGCGCAGCACCCGGTACGAGATGATCGCGGAGACCGCGGCAAAGACAAATGCGGCGATCGCGAAGACTACGTGGGGCGCGCCGATGGTTTCAGGAAATAATGCCACCCCCACAGTACAGGCGCCGGTGACCGCAAGGGTGATGGTAAGGCCGGTGCCGAGGGTACGCCGTCCGAGCAGTGAACCGATGAATGCGAATGCTCCGAACACCGCGGTTGATGCGTTGTATAAGAGCGCCGTTTGTCCCACGCCCAAGTCGCTTAGGGCGTTGGTCGCCACGTTATACCCTGGATACCGCGCTTCGGCGATGACTATCATGAGAATGAACTGCGCCGTGCCTACAAAAAGGAGGGCCCCTAGGATAGAGCGGTTCTCGATGCTCATTATTACTCGCCCAACTGTGTCTCTAGTTATTGTCGTGGACAGTTCACTTCGTCAGGCTCTGCCTTCCCAGTTTACACGGCCAGTAGGGCGAAAGCGCATTTTCGGCCCAAATCCGCCCTAGAGGATCATTTCGTTGATTTTTTACGCGGTGAAAATGCCGAATTGAGGCTTTCTTGTCTGGTGCTGGCGCATGGCCATTCGCTAGGGGGATTCGGGCGCTTGTTGTAGCAGCTCCTGAATTCGCACTGTCGCTGGAACTGCTTGCTCCCAGAGTAGTTCAAAGTTGGCAATGAGGTAGCCAGCATAGGTGGGATCGTCGGTCCAGATCATTGAAATGGGCTCATTGAGTGATGCGCGCGTGATATCGACGTTAATCGAACTCAAACAAATCTTCTTGTCTAAAACTCCGAAGGGCAGCCCGCGGTACCCATCGTAGATTCGTATTCTTCGTCAATGTCGAGCAGTTCTTGCACCAGTTCGATGCCCGAGTACGTGACGTCAAATATGATGCCGCGCGCGTGCCCTCCGCGCTCAACAAGCCTTAGCATTTCGTCGTTTATGCCAAAGAAGGAGGCGATCACTAACATCAGCTGAGGAACGACGAGTAACACTTCGTCCTGTATAGAGTTCACGCTGGCTATCGATACAGCGACGAGTTCCTTGACGCTCTTGATTATCTTAAACGTCGTTACCTCATCGGATGGCCGAAACTGCTGTCGCTTGGAAAGCTCCTGCAGCTCCCGCTTTCGCGCCTCCATCTCGCGAAGCTCGCTCTCCTGCTTTTTCAAGGCAGCGTCGAGCGCGGTGTCGAGGTCCACCGCTGCGTAGACGGTGGGCGCATCGAGTGAGGGGCGGACCATGCCCTTTTCGATGAGACTGGTGAGCGTCCGATGCACGTCTTCGCGATACGTCTTCAACGACTTTGCGAGGGGAGACGGGGTCTTTGGCCCATACTTCAGCAAGTGCAGATAGAGTTGTGCCTCCTTCTCGCTGAGCCCGAAACCAGTGAGACGCGTAACAAATGCAGCCTCGCTATCCATCAAGCTGGATGTGCTATAGCCCGATAATAAGCGTTGCTCTTTGTCACCGTGCCTCAGTGGACGATCCCCATTTGCGTTGCACCTAAGCGGCAAAGAGATTTTAGGGGGCCTCCTTCGTCTCACCTGTTCGATTCTGGGGTAGATTGCTTGCACAAACGGTGCATTTGTGCTGAGAGGGAACCCCACTGCAAGAACGTGACAAAGAAGGAAAGGGCTACAAAGAAGCCCCCTCAATAGTTCCTTATAGCGCCACCGCTCGTGTATCAGAATCTGCAGCTCCGCCGCAAGCAAGCGGAAAAGATAACATTTTTGTTGTCGGCAGCGTCACAGATGCATGATCCGGCAGGTCACAAAGATGATAGGCTTTCTCCAACTCAGGTAGGGGTGTAAACACGAACGACGAACGGATAGTCGCCTTAGAACGACGCGTAAAAGAACTAGAGACGTGCTGTGAGAAGCTCAAGGCTTATGTTGACGACTTAGACAAGCGGAAGGCAGATCGAACGGCTGACCGCCCGCCAGTGTACTTTCAGCCAGGAGAGGTCCCGCGTTTTGAAGGCAGCCAAGACGAGCTCACGAGGCAGCAACGACGATAACCTTACCGGCAGAGAGAACTTGACCCCCAAACCCGGCGTCATATCTGGGAATACATAGAGAAGCTCGATAGAGAAAGGAAGATCACGATGATCCTGACCACGCACTACATGGACGAGGCCGATCAGTTGTGCGACCGCATCGCCATTATCGATCACGGGGAGATCGTTGCGATGGACACTCCCGAGAACCTTAAACATGACGTTGGCGGCGACGTCGTGATCATGACGGTGCCCAACGGGAGTGAGCAGCTTAAGACTAAACTCGAACAGCTCGAATTCGTCAAGTCGACCCAACTCGTTGACGGCACGTTACGGCTGAGCGTCGACAAAGGCGAGACCGCGATACCGATTTTCATGGATGTGGCGCGCCAAGAGGGGATCGCCGTGCCCTCGATTGCGCTTCACGAGCCCACGCTTGAGGACATCTTCATCAAGTACACCGGACGGGAGATTCGGGCGCAGGAGGCCGCGAGTGGGTTCGCTGGTTTCCATGGCCCCGGGAGACGGTAGCGATGCCAAAAGGACGAATGAGCTTTTTTGGGTGACATCTATTCGATCTGGCTGAGAGAGATGACCCGGTACTTCAGAGCCCAGTCGCGGGTCGTTATCTCGTTCATCCAACCGATGGCGTGGCTTATCATATTCGGAGTAGGATTCAGCGCATCACTCGGCTCATCGCTGCAACTCGCCGGGTCGACAGGCACTACGAATTACCTCGACTTCCTGGTCCCAGGGCTCCTCGGCTTTATGGCACTTCTTAACAGTCTTACCTCGTCCTCAGGGATGAGCTTCATGTTCGACAAGCAGTTCGGCTTTCTCAAAGAGATCCTCGTTGCTCCGGTCGCACGATCCTCGATACTCCACGGGAAGGCTCTCGGGGGAACAACGACGGCAATGATCCAGGGAATCGTCGTCGTTGTCGTTGCAGCCTTGCTCGGGGTAAGACTATCAGGCCCTCTGGGACTTCCCGCTGCTTTCGCACTCGTTGTGGTGACCATGTTCTTTATCACCATGGGTTTTAGCGAACTGGGGATGTGCTTCGCGTCCCAAGTCGAGAGCATCGAGGGTTTTCAGGTGGTGATGGTCTTCCTGGCCTTGCCGCTCTTTTTCCTGAGCGGCTCGCTTTTCCCTGTCACTTCGCTGCCCGGCTGGATGAAAGCGCTGGTTGAGATCAATCCGCTCACCTACGCCGTTGACGTGTTACGGTACGCCATTACCGGACTGCACGCGTACCCTCTCACGCTCGACTTCGGCGTCGTTGTTGGATTCTTCATTCTGATGACCATCATCGGCACCCTCCTGTTTAGGGACGTGCATTGATGTTAGTGCCCACGGCGCGCCGGGGACGACATATATATGTAGCTCAGCGCCTTTTCGTTCGTAAGGTGCGACCATGACAAAAGAACACCATAAAGACGAAGCAATGACGTTGTCCGTTGAGCACGCCGCAAACCTCATAGGCATTAGCCGAACGACCGCATATCGGATGGTGCAGTCCGGCGAGCTGCCGGCCGTGCGAGTCGGAAGGCGCGTCCTCGTTCTGAAGAAGCCTTTGATGGAAATGCTCGAGGCCGAAGAGCATACGGAATGAACCCCATGCAAAACGGCCATCAAACCCCGGCGGTCACACAAACGGTTTTCGCTGTCCGTTTTTTTGTGACAGATCGAGAACGCCGCCGACGTCTGCGACAAGAAACGTCGATTTTAGGATCGCAGCTTTGACGCAAGTTCTTTTCTGCTATCGACGATGATGCGCTGTCTGAGTCGGGTATCCCTCCCTTTTGAATTGCATCAGCGATGCTGCTTTGACCAAGCTGCGGTGGTAACGGCCTCCTTCCATTCGTAGAATAGGCTAGTCACTAGCGTGGTGGGATCTAACCCCATTCTCGTCCTCTGCCACGTGGAAGCTTTGTTCAGCCACGCCTGCAGGACGAACAGACAGAAGGTCGTTCCGTAGCAGCGATCCAAGATGATCTCACGTGCAAAAAAAGTGTACCACGCGGTGCGTTTCAACCCGGGACGATCGGACAAGGGGGACGATCTAGCGGATTTTTAAGACCACGTAATCGAGAAAAGAAGCGTACTATGTGGCTCTCTTGAACCCGTTGTGTATAAACCACCCCTGCAAGGGCAAAAGACAGGTGAAAAGGTCGGGGATAATTGATCGCGCGCCATGCTGAAATGCTGCGCTTGATGCTAAATCAAGGATGAGCGTATCAGCAGCAACAGCGCCCAGCACCCACGAAGGACATAATTATCGCCCGGTTGGAGCGCCATGTGACCTGCCGGTCGCGGCCGAAGCACGCTGTTGACCTCGTTGGCGACGTTCTGCGCCCTTGTTGCAGTTCGGCTTGTTGATCGTTTTTTTCACGCAGCCATCGTTTTTTTCTCATGCCTCTGTTTTACTTTCCGCGCGCATATACAAAGTTTAACTCTGAGTTCATCCATACGACATGTCTATGAGACAAGCGTTTGGCGGCGTGGTGTACGACACCGACACGGCCATCCTTCTTGCGCAAAACGAACACCAGTTCTGCATTGAAACGCTGAAAACCGGGCTCACGAACGTCGACCTGTTCCGGACGCCAAGCGGGCGCTATTTCAAATACGAAAAAACAGTGCCATTCTTTGGCGACGACGAAGAGCACGACCCGGAACTGACACCGCTAACCCCAGAAGAGGCGGTGACCGTGTGGAACAAGCTCACGGACAGAAGGCTCGAATTCGAAGACGCCTTTCCGGACATCGAGTACGCGGACGCGTAAATGGACGCCGAAGCGTACGCCGCTAGTGCTGCATGCGGGACGCTGTCAGCTTCACTCGACCTTCGAAAGCGAACTCTCATGCGGTCTGTATCTTCGGCAGCACCCGAGAGCGAACAGCCATCGTTGTCCCGGGCACTTTGCGAGCATCGAGCCCCGAAGCTGTTGCGTGTCGTAGAAACGCTCGTCGATCTCCTCGTCGGTATCGTGTCGGATACCGCAGAGATGACCATCGCACCGCAGTTCAAGCCCGTCAAATCGCTGCTGGAGGTGGCGCGTAACCACCTCGTCACGCCATTTAACGGCCGAATCTTTCCCGTTGCCGTTTTCAGCGCGCCATTCTTCGTACCGTGTTCCGCCGACTTCCCAGCGCGTTGCGTCAATAACGCACCGTTGCATAAAGAGTGGAATCTCGTCGTTTTCAATGCGCCTGTTTATGCGCAACGCCTGGGCGACACCCGCGCAAAGCAGTTCGCCCGTTTGCGTGCTCGTTACATTTGTCGCCATAACGTTCACCTCTGATACAACCTGCGCACAAAAGCGCTATAAGGCCGCGTGAGGCGGGAATTGCGTGTAAAAGCGTGAGGCAGGAATTGCGTGTAAACGCGTGACACCGCGTTTGTGTCACAGCTCCGGGGCGACGGCTCCAACGCCCAACTTAAGAAAACAGCGAATATGCGACGCACCCTCAAGACAAAACCGTAAGGGGCTTAAAGCGGCCTCGCCTACATTGTAACTAGAAAATTATCACAACCGCAAAGCTGCTGCGGCCAATATGGAGCGGGGTCCGCCGCACGTAATAATAAAAGACGATTCGAGGTAGGGCGAGCGGCGGGCCTTAAACTCCAGCATCGAACCGTTTAGGATATAAAAAACCTTCTGTGATTTTGAAACCCTTTTTTTGATTTTTTTTTTTGAAGTGACAGTTTCTTAATCAAGTAATAGTTGGGAACGCGCATTGCCGCCATAAACACGAGACGCCCAGCACTCCGCTCCAACGACCAACGCCCAAAGTCCTCAGCACAAACTGGATTGCCGCGATTTCAAACGCGGTCCTTTCCCCTGCGGCGCCTGTCGACGTCAATTCGTTCGCGGCCACAGAGGAATTTCTTGCCCCCAAGATGGAACAACGGCTCAATGCGCTCGTTGAGGATTCCGTCCTTCATTGCATCGGAGTCACCTGATTTTGCCACGACTTCGCCGACAAAGATGGTGTGGTCTCCAGTGTCTAGCGTGTCGATGATGCGGCATTCTATGTGGGTCGGACACTCGGCAATCCGGGGCGGCTTCACCACTTCTGCGGGTATGGGCGTCAACCCGATTGCTTGGAACTTATCCACGTTCCGTCCTGACAGGGTCCCGACGGCCCACACCTGTTCGAGCAACTCCTTCGTCGGCAAATTAACGACGAATTCATCTGTTAAACATTCATAAGTGTAGCGTTGTCTTGAAACGCTCACTGCTACGAGCTCCGGATCGTGCGAGGTGCTCATTATCCAAGCGAAGGTCGCCACGTTCGGTCGATTGGCACGATCAATGGTCGTCACCAGGCCGACGAGTTGCGGGGCAAACACAGTGCTTGCGGCATTTTCGAACTTTGTCTTGTCTTTCATACCAGTGCTCCAGTTCGTGCGTTGCTTAACCCAGCTAACACGGGATTCACGTTGAGTCTGTCTTAAGGATCTTTACCATCGGACATTGATACGCTTTCGTCTTGCCCCATGCTCGAAGTTTGTGCTTCACTCTTAAGCGTACGGCAAGAACGCTAGTTTTTACAAAAAACAAAAAAAGTAACGATCAACGCTTTGTGCTTGCGTCTTAGACCTCTACGATTTAGGCGATTCGTGTACTTTGCCGTTACTCAAGCTCAAGCTTAACGCCGCCAATTCTAGGCGCCAACCAATTGTAAATCAGTGCTACAATTGCCACAAGGATATAGCCGCCAATGAAGCCGAAAACCAAGCCACCGATAATAGCGGAAGCCTCGAGGCCTGCTCCCGAGCCGAGCATCGTTGTTGCAGGAAGGGCGTTTTGTATTGCCGAGACGCCAATTGCAATGCCAATAGCTGAAATGATACCACTAATGAGCCCTAAAATGGCATAAAGTACTGCACCCATCAAGGCCACTGCCCCAACCGGAATCTTTGTGATCGTTTTTAATTCTCCCATATTGTCACCTCCCCTTTTGTTTATCTTACACGTTAACGAGTAACGCTATTTATTGATTTAGATTTGCGGCGCTTTTTTTGTGGCCATAGAAGCTCTTTTTCGCCGAAATCAAAGAAAGAGATTCAAACCAACTTTAATATTTGATCGTGAGGCAGGAAGACGAAGTCTGAAGAATTCCAGTGCACAAGTGCGAGTTTACGTGCAACTTCTGTCAAGGAGGCCTCACAACCGCGCCTCACCTGGACAGCATCAAAGAAAGCAAACGGAAACAGCGAGGTATAAGGCGATCCCCCTTATCACTGCATAACCTGAAGCCAGAGGGGGCACTCGCCATTCTACTTGCACCGGAAAAGAGTCTAACAAGCTACGAAAAAAAAACCGAGAATGGAGCACAGGCCCGGTAGCCGTAAGAGAAGACGGTTTTCGAGGCAGGCCAGATCGCGGGCCCGGCTCCTATTAATCACGGCACAATAAAGCTCTACACGATCGTATTTAACGTTTTCGCTCATATTTTGCGCTTTTTTTGAAAATCTGGACTCGAAATGAAGGTATTCTATCGGGACAAGATTCTTCTTTTTGGCAACAGCCAATGCTATGCGCATATCTGCCGAGCCGTTTGCAGCTCGTTGAAGCTCCATTGGAACCGATATTTGTCCCACGCTCGTGCGCCTCTTTAAGTAGTTTCTAGCTTTGCTGCGACTGTATTTTTGAGGTAGTACCGTGGTAATCATGAAACGATGCGCTCTGCGGGCTCGGCCTAATCAAGAAGCGGTGTGCTCATCATCGGCCAAATGAGCAGCTAGTGCAATCTATTATTTTCGTCATCAGCGCGTGCAGATAGATTACTCGAGTGTGCCGTTGAATACAAATTGCACCGGAAATAGCTGCAACTATTGAGTGGAAAAACCGGGCTGACCGGTGGTGTGCGTGAGTATGACTTTCTCATACCCTGGTATGGTTGAGACTGGCGATTCGAGCAGCCTCATAAAGACTCTTCCATGGGCCACATCGAACGCTCAGTCGTTATAGCCCTATAGTGCGAAGCCGAGCAAGTAAAGCAGGATCATCAGGATGGCCCCCGGAATTCCGGCTAAGGCACTAAATCCCACGGTGATCCAATCTATCGGCACGCTGATGCCTACCACATTGGCGCCTACAAGAATAATCAAGCCAATTATTGCGTTAGGGAGTAGGTACAGCAGTAATCGCAAACCGACGCGCAGTAGTGCGACTAGAAGGCTCAGAAAAATGACAATGAGGATTATCCCTGCGAGGATTGTCAATGGGTCCATGCTAGCTGTGAGCAGGTTAATTCGTTATAAAAGCTATGATTTTGTCGTGCTTATAAGCACCTCAAAGTCAAAGATGTGGCACAATCACAGTGACATTCGTGGTCAGGACGTTCATATGATCGATCTTTTGCGCTTCGCGTTTGTACAACGATGCGCCGTTATGCAGAGCGCAGCCCGCTATTCGTGGCAAAAAGGTAGACGCTAATCGCGGCTGCTATGAGAGCACCTGCAGCAAGTGCTGCAGATGTCCCGATGACGTCAGCCAATGCCCCGAACGGAAACGCCCCAAGGGGCCTGGTTCCCATGACGATGAGCGTGTTTATGCTCATAACGAGTCCGATCATGGTCTTTGGGGAATTGAGCTGTAGCAGTGTGATTGAGAGGGCTGACGCGACGGTTTGCGACGCACCTATGACCACCAACAGCGTGAACGAGACCCAGTAAAGGTGCAGGAGCGAAAAAATGACTACTGAAAATGACATCAGAAGCGACGACGCCATCAGGAGCCGACCTTTGTACGCGAAATCGCCGAGAGATGCGACCCCAAGAGAGCCGACAACGGTGCCGATTCCTATCGCCGTAACAGCGCCGTCTTAACGCTTTCTCGCAAAAATCACTTCGCCGATCTGTTTCTTTGCCACATCAAGTATGTGCTCGATCTGCTGTATCTTCTCGTCATCAAGGTACGAGTAGTTGGAAAAGATCGTGCGGGCAATTTCCGCGATGCGCCGGCCGACCCCGGGAAGCGAGCTCCATCGTGGCTGAGCGGCGCGCGTGCTCAGCAGCTTGACGGTGTCGCGGTGTTCGTCCAAGAAGCGTCTCCCCGCATCGGTTAAGATGTAGACCTTCTTGTTGTCCTCCTCGTTCATGGCGACGCAACCTTGATCTTCAAGCATCTGCAAGGTCGGGTAGATCACGCCTGCGCTCGGGGAGTGACCGCTCACATCCCCAATGGCCTTAATAATACCATAACCGTGGAGCGGTTGGTCGCGTAGCGTCATGAGCACGAAAAACTTGATGTTGCCGCGCTCCATCCTCATGGGCCCAAACTGCGCGACGCCCAGAAATTGATCTTGCGCCCACTCTTTCCATATTCGTCTCGGCACGATGGCAGCCTCTTTTTTACAATATATCTGAAGCTATGCTTTGTGATATATAACCCTTTAGGGCAGTAGGAACGGCGTGCGCGACGCGCATCGAGCTGAAGGGCCGCCTCTAGGCGCCAGCCGCTGCCGGTGACCAAACACTAAAATGTGGTGGACGGCATGTAGCCTTCACTGATAACAAACCATGCGAATTCACGCATTTGCTGCACGAGCGCCAGGGGCTGCGCTACAGCCATTCGACTACGAGCTTCACAAACTGGGCCCGTACGACGTCGATGTCAAAGTGAGCCACTGTGGTATCTGCCACAGCGACGTTCATCTCATTGATAACGACTGGGGTATCTCGCATTACCCCCTCGTGCCAGGACACGAAATCGTCGGCACGGTGGCCGCCACTGGAGAGGCCGTTGAGCAGCTCAACATTGGTGAACGAGTAGGCGTCGGGTGGCAATCGGGCAGCTGCTTGCGCTGTGAGTGGTGTCTGAACGGCTACGAGAATCTCTGCCGGAGCAAGGTGCTCACGTGTGTCCGGCGGCATGGTGGATTCGCCGATTTCGTTCGCACTGACAGTCGTTTTACCTTCTCTATTCCGGAGTCGCTCGGTTCGGCGGGCGCAGCACCGCTCCTGTGCGCAGGCGTTACGGTGTACGCGCCGATGCGGCGCTACGGCGTGCGGCCACATCATCATGTAGGCGTCGTTGGCATCGGCGGACTCGGACACTTGGCCCTGCAGTTCGCCCACGCTATGGGGTGCGAAGTGACCGCGTTCTCGACGAACCCTGAACAAAAGGACGACGCAGCCGCCTTTGGCGCCGATCATTTTGTAATGAGCCGCGACCCGTCGCAAATGCGAAACGCTGCCCGGACCCTCGATTTCATACTATCGACGGCCACTGCCCCACTCCCGTGGACCGCTTATGTGGAGGCGCTGCGGCCCAATGGCACGTTGACCATCGTCAGTCGACTGTCCTCCGAAGCGGAAGCGGGGGTCGTCAGCGCACCTGCTTCGCTTCTCGTTGCCGGCCAAAAATCGATCGCCGGGAGCGTAACAGGCGGGAGAGCAGTCACGCAAGAGATGCTCGTGTTTGCCGCACGTCACGACATCGCCGCAAAAACAGAGGTATTCTCCTGTGCAGACATAAACAGCGCTGTGCAACGCGTGCGCAACAACGCCGCACGTTATCGAGTCGTGTTAGAAACCTAACCCATCCAAGGGGTGCGTAGCGAGACCAGACGGCTACCTCGCTCAAAAATGAAACTCAACAAGTTCAACGCGCTCGTCGCTGTTACAGAGATACGCAAGAACTTCAGACGCATCCCCGCCGCAAGGGTTTTAGTGGAATCCGAGCGGAGAATATGATTGTTGAGCTCGCGACTTCCCTTACAAGCATTCTTGAAACGAGGGACTTAGAAAGCAAACAACTAAAAAATAGACGGTGACGGGAGATTTGAAAACATGAGTTATCAATGGGACGCCGCCGATTACGAAAAACATTCTTCGCCCCAGCAGCAGTGGGCGCGTGACGCCATTCGAGCCTTAAAACTCGCGGGTGATGAACGGGTGCTCGACATCGGCTGCGGCGATGGGAAGGTAACCGCCGAGCTTGCGGCGCACGTTCCAGATGGGTCGGTGCTTGGCATTGACAGCTCTGAAACGATGATCGAATTCGCCCACCGCCGGTTCCCTCCGACGTTTTTCCCGAATCTGCAATTTCGCTGGGGGGATGCAACGCGCCTCACGTACCGTCACGATTTCGACCTCGTTGTGTCGTTTGCAAGCCTTCATTGGATAAGCGACCACCTCGCGGTGCTTGCCGGGATAAAACGGGCGCTTAAGCCGTCTGGGCGGACGCTGCTCCAGTTCGGGGGAAAAGGCAATGCCGCATTGATCTCGGACGTCGCGAATGAACTTACCACTGACAGACGCTGGAAAGATTATTTTGTTGGATTCACCTACCCCTGGTTCTTTTACGGCGTGGAAGAGTACCGCGGGTTCATCAGTCGCGTTAGCCTCTCTCCAGAACGTATTGAGCTAATCCCGAAGGACATGGTACACGATGGGAAAGAGGCGCTCAAGGGCTGGTTGCGCACCGTTTTCCTCCCTTACACGGGGCGCCTTCCGGAAGCGTTGCGCGAGGATTTTGTGGAACAGATCGCACGTGCGTACATCGAACGACGCCCCCCAGATGAAAATGGACACGTCCACGTGCAAATGGTGCGGCTGGAGGTGCAGGCTACGATGTGATGCGAGCAACGCGGTTGTTGATGAAGATAAACGTCTCTGCAGGAAACCCAAACGACATTCGGAATAGCTAATCGCCGCACGCACTGTTGCAGTAACGGCTTGACGCGATCCTCCACTTTTTCCTTTTTTCGTAAGCCTTGAGGAGGCAGAGTGAGTCTTCAACGCACAGTGCACGCAGCAGCTTTTGGCCGTGATTCTCGTGACTCTTGAGAGCGTGCTGCCAAACGTGGCGCGTTTCAGCTTCGATTAAAACTGCGCACATTGTCTGTTGAGCGCGAAGCAACGCGTGCAGCACGGGACGTCACGGCTTGACTTTCTTTAGAACCTCGGCGCGTTCGTGTTTGTTGCATCGCGGGCATCTCAGGTACTTCCACGCGCCGTCTTTACCTACGCCCTGTGGACTTACGAAATTCGTTACAGGCGATATCTCGAATTCCTCTCCGCACTGTTTGCAGCGGTACGCGTACGTTTTCGTGTGCCAGCTGACCAGCGCTACGAGCACCACAGCGACAAGGGCAAACCAGAGGATTGCTCCTATGATACGGTTGATAGTAAAGAGAAAAATTGCAGCGGTCACAATTAGGAGGATCCCGACAGCAAAGTAAAGAGCGGTTCGCTCCCACTCGTGCGCAGTGACGTCCTTGTATGGCATTCGTGCTCGCCTCGCATTTCTAACATTACGTAATGGTTTGCACGCACTCGGTTAGCGTTGGGCAGAAGGAGTGCACCGTATCGAATGTAGGGTGGGAAAGTGATATTATGCTTTTCCCTTCGTCAAGCGTAGGACCGCCAGGAAAGGTTGGCTTTTTCCTTATACGTAGATTAACTTCGGTCGTCGCGCACTTCACGTGCACGCGTAGCCAGACATGCTTCTCACTCTAACAGACAGGCCCAGTCAATCATTTCGGTTCTTATATATAGTCAAAATGCCTATTTTTTGGCTATGCGGACAAGAACTATCGTCGCCATAATAGCCGCAGTCATAATCGTTATCGCCATCGTGGGGGCCGCTTTTCTGTTGACGCTCCAGGCCCCTCAAGTGCAGGGAGTGTCGATAAGCTCGATCGATAACGTGTCACGCTCTGGCTTTACGTTAACATTTGTGATAAAACTGTATAACCCGAATGTCGTAGGAGTCAACATCAAATCCATTACGTACAACCTCCTATTGACCTCCGGCAACCAGGTCTTGAGCACCGGCACGTCAGACGGAATCCAAATCCCGGCGCGCGGAAGCGTCGACATCCCAATACAGTCAACTATTTACTTCGGCTCTGCAATCAGCGCTGTATTGCAAGCCATCTTGACAAAAAGCGTGATGATGAATCTAAACGGGGTCGTCACCGCGCATCCCCTCATCATAGATGTTAACGTTTCCTTCAGCCAAACATTCGACGCATACCCATACATTAGCAGCCAGGTCAGCAAGATCGTTTGAATCGGATTGCAGGCGTGGAGAGGGTCTATTCGCTTTTTTTAGCTAACGATCTGGGGGAATTCAATTACGAGAGCGTCCGTATACGTTCGTGCCGCAGCAAGAGTCAAGCGCCCCGCCTGACCAAAGATGAACGAGCTGGTCCGGAAAAACTACGAAGAAGCTTTTGATCTGAGACTGCTAACCCCGGAGCACGACCGACAGGAACAGCAGGTAAAGGACCCCATTGAAGATGAGCGCTGGTGCCGTCAGCTTCGCTCTGGCCGCTAGCACGCACACCCAAAGGCCCGCTGTGAGAGCAATTACAGCGCTTATGAGCTCGATGGGCCCAAGCACCCACGAGGTGAACGCTACGCCAAATGCCACCGGAATGCAGCTCTGGAACACCATTGCCCCCGTTATGTTCCCCAATGCGAGCGCATCCTTGCCTTGGCTGACCCACAGGACGCTATTGAGCTTCTCGGGCAACTCTGTTGCAATGGGTGAGATAACAAGCGCAAGCAGCATAGCACTTGCGTGGAGCTGCTCGGCGAGACTGACAATCTGATTCACAAAGAGTTGCGCGCCCACTATGATGAGGACTAGCGACAAAGCGGTTTGTCCGAGCACGAGCCATAGCGATGGAGTCTGGCGCGCAGTGACGCTTTTTAGTCGCGCTGCCCACGAGTCAAGCGTCAGCGGCTGCAACGGCGCGTCCGATGCCCCCTTGCCAGTCTTAAATACGCGCCATACATACACGACATAAATGGCCACAAAGAGGGGGGCTATGAGCGCTTTCGTCTGCTGAGGTGCGATGAAAGCCACGATCACAGCACCTAAATAAACGAGGAAAAAGACGCTCAAATCACGCCGTGTTATTTGGCTGTCAAACTTGATTTGAGCTCCCATCACCCGACGGCGTCTCAAAATGAGCACGGCCATGCCGGTAATAAACAGTGCGAGGGTTCCCAGCATAAACGGGGCACCTAAGATCGCTCCAATGCCCACATCCTGGCCGGTCGTTCCAGCGACAAAGAAAATTGCAATCAGGGGAATGATCGTTTCGGGCAACGCCGTTCCTACAGCGGCCAACACCGAACCGACGACGCCTTCAGAAAGATTGAACTTGCGCCCGATCCATTCCACGCCATTCGTAAAGAGGCTGCTGCCGACGAATATGAGTGCCAAGCTGACAATAAAGAGTAGAGCATTCACCGGCGTCTCCCCTTTGAGTTGGTGCAGATCAATGAGTTGTCCCCCACAGTCCTTCGCAGCCCAAAGACGGTAGACCCAAACTTGGGCCGAGTCTTCGCTTCTGCTGCTTCGTGTCAGAATTATGACTTAAAAAGCGCTCCCGCATTAAGGCTCTTCCGGGATTAGCTTGCGTGCCCAGGGGCACGCAGGAGAACGTTAGAGGGAATATCTAGACAGACGACGCAGCGATTCCTTAGACCTGCTTGTCCTACTAGCACTACCCTGCGGGCGCCGTTTGGAGCTAATTGCTCTTTCCCCTCACAGATTACGCTTAGGACGTGGTCTCCGGAGCTCTTTCTCGAATCTGATCTGCCGCGCGTCTGCTTTTCAGTCACAGAACGATTTCATGACGCGACAAATCGCGAGGCTAAGCCAAAGTTTGAGTGCCTTATCCGCTCCTCTTACCATTTTCAATTCCCAGACCCCGCTTGATCGCTGCTTGGCGACGAACCAAGCGAGCGCTTGTTTGATTCCGGTGTCTTGCCGATCAAACCCGAGCCGCGACAACGAGTCAAGCGATGATAAAAGGTCAATAAACCAGAACGGATATGAGAACTTCGTCCAAAAAACAGCCGAGCTTCTGTCAGGATACACGTCGCGCCGAAAGAACCGCGAAGCGAGGAGTGTGCCTGCCTTCATCGCCGCCGACGAGGCTCGGCGTCGCTCGTGTGCCGCAAAAGCGCGCACGACGACGCCCGTCACGAGATGAGAAAACGGCTTTGAGCGATCTGGCTGGACCGGATCGCCCTTCATCATAAAAGAGTCAAGCTTCTCGCCTACGGTGCGCAGCGGGATCGCCCATCCCCCGTCACGCTGACGAATATGGAGCAGCCACTGGAACCCCTGCGCTATCCGCTCATCGCGCGCATAGCCAGCCTTGATCAGAAGCTCCATAATTGCCGCAGAGTAGTTTGGAGAGTACTGAGTGCCGTAAATACCTCTGAAATCACCCTCGTTCGTCTGATACGAAAAGAGGTATTCAGCTGCTTGCCGCATGGCCGAATGATCGCGCGTCATTCCGAATTTCTCGACCAGCTCACCAACCATGCGGTACGTTTCGAGCTGATCGTAGTTATCCGCCGAGCGCAGGTAAGGTGCGGCGAGCGCCGCGGTACGGCCAAGAGCCGTTATCCTTCTGTTTCCGAACCAGCCTCCGCACCTCATTCAACTCCCACAGAGACGCTATGGATGGCACTGCTTCGCCTAAAAGATCCCTCCGCGCATAGTAGCGTATTGCTTCGTTCTCGGCCGTAATGAGGGGCGGTAACGGGTCAAAAATCAGCTTTCGACGCCAAGCTTCCATAACGTCTCCTAATTACCCGTTCGTCGTGTTATGTATTCGAGGCGGGCACTCGGACGACCTTCTGAGGCTTGTTAAAATAACTGAATACGCTGTTGGCGGTCGTCTTGTCAACGGCAGGCACGGATTGGATCTCTTCCAAGCTCGCCCTTTTGAGCTGAGCCACGGATCCAAAACGTTTGAGGAGCTCGACTTTTCGCCGTTTGCCGACGCCGGGGATGTAATCCAGCGTGCTCTCCAAGAGCCGGCGCGAACGGAAGTTGCGATGTCTCCTGATGGCCGTCTTATGCGCCTCGTCACGAACGCGCATCAACACGTTGAGCGCGATCTGCGGCACCGCGACAGGCGCTGACCGACCGGGCACGTAAACGAGCTCTTCGCGCTTTGCGAGGCCCACGAGGGGGATTCTCAATCCGAGCATCGTCAGAGTATCCGTGACGGCGCGCACCTGTCCCTTTCCTCCGTCAACCACGATGAGATCCGCGCGGCCCTCTCGTTCTCGATATCTCCGGCCGACAATCTCCTTGAGCATCGCATAATCGTCAATCGAAGCGACGCTTCTGATCTTATAGGAGCGATACTCGCTAACCTGTGGTGTGCCGTCGATGAATACCGCCATCGACCCCATCGCCTCGGCGCCGGCGAGGTTCGACACGTCGAACGCTTCGATCCGGTACGGGTACGAGCGCAGTCGAAGGGCGTCTTTGAGAACGTACAGCGCATCGGCCGCTGTTGGCTTCTTGAGCATCGATTCGGCATTCTTGTGCGCGAGCGCGACAAGCCTCGTCTTCCGTCCGGCCCGTGGAACGCTCACGTGGACGCGGCTACCTCTGATCTCGGTGAGGAGATTTTCGATGGCGTCCGCCTCCTCAATCGCGTGCTCGAGAAGGATGCCCTTCGGAACGTAGGGCCCCTCGAGGTGTAAGTAGTGTTGCTTGACAAACGCCGTCATCAGTTCAGTCGTCTCAGCGCCTTCGGTCCCCCGGAGCGCGTACGATTGTTGCCCCGTAACCCTCCCCTCGCGGACCATAAGTATGAGCGCGCACGCCTGTGGACCTCCGCGGGCGATGGCGATGACGTCTTCGTCGCCGCGACGCGGCTCCACGTACTGCTGCTCTCGCACGCTCTCGAGAACGGCAATGCGATCGCGCAGCGTAGCGGCGCGCTCGAACTCCATGTCCATCGCCGCGCCGTTCATCTCGCCCTTGAGCTCAGTGAGAATGTCGTCTTGTCGCCCTTCGAGAAACCGCTGTATGCCCGTCACAAGTTGCGCATACGCGTCGGGATCCGTTTTGCCCGCACAGGGAGCCGCACACAGCTTGAGTTGGTAGTTGAGGCACGGCCTGAGAACGCGCCGTAGATCTCTGTTACAACTGCGCAACGGGAACGCCTTACGCAGCGCCTTCACGCTTTGACGTGTGGCCAGCGCGCTCGTGTACGGGCCGAAATAGGCCGACCCGTCGTTTCTCACCACGCGCGTCACGGTGATGCTCGGATACGGGTCGTCGGTGATTCGGATGTATGGGAAACTACCGTCATCAGTCAGCCGAACGTTGTATCGCGGCTTGTGAAGCTTCACGAGGTTCGACTCAAGGATAAGCGCCTCTTTTTCGGTGTTGGTGACGATCCACTCGATGTCGTCGACCCGCTCGACGAGCGCCCTCGTTCGCGGCGCCGTCGGCGCGCCGTGAAAATACGTTCGGACTCGGTTCTTCAATGAGACGGCTTTGCCGATGTAGATGATTTTTCCGCCGGCGTCCTTCATGAGGTAGACGCCCGGACTGCTCGGCAGGTTATGAAGCCTCGCGGTGACTGAAGGTGGTGGCATCGCTCTTAGTATCCGTTCAACACCCGTTTGAGAAACTCGCCGGTGTACGTGCCCGACCGGGCGATCATCTCAGGCGTTCCCCGCGCGACAACGTACCCACCTTCGTCGCCTCCCTCGGGGCCCAGATCGATGATGTAGTCGGCCGTCTTGATCACATCGAGGTTGTGTTCGATGACGAGCACCGAATTCCCCGCGTCGGTGAGCCGGCCGAGCACCGCGAGCAGTTTCTTGATGTCATCAAAGTGCAGGCCGGTCGTCGGCTCGTCGAGAATGTAGAACGTCTTGCCGGTGCTCCGCCGGCTGAGTTCGGTGGCCAGTTTGACACGTTGGGCCTCTCCACCGGAGAGCGTCGTCGCCGGCTGCCCGAGCTTGATGTACCCCAGCCCCACGTCGTAGAGCGTCTGCAGTTTTTGCTTGATGCGCGGAATGTTCTCAAAGAAGTGCACGCCCTCTTCGACGGTCATATCGAGCACGTCAGCAATGTTCTTGCCCTTGTAGCGAATTTCGAGCGTTTCCCTGTTATAGCGCTTCCCCTCGCAGACCTCACACGGCACGTACACGTCGGGCAAAAAATGCATCTCGATCTTTATGATTCCGTCACCCCTGCACGCCTCGCAGCGGCCGCCTTTCACGTTGAAGCTGAACCGACCCTGCCGATAGCCCCGGGCCTTGGCGTCGGGAAGCTGCGCGAAGAGGGCCCGGATGAAATCAAACACCCCGGTGTAGGTGGCGGGATTTGAGCGCGGCGTCCTGCCGATAGGCGACTGATCGATCGTGATCACCTTGTCGATGTGCTGAATGCCCAAGACGTCATCGTGGTCGCCGGGCTTTCCGTACGCGCGGTGCAACTGCTGGGCGAGTTTGCGATGGAGGATATCATTGATAAGGGTGCTTTTTCCTGATCCGGAGACCCCGGTGACGCAGGTGAAGATCCCGAGAGGGATCTCAACGTCGATGTTCTTGAGGTTGTTGTGGCGCGCGCCGACAATGCGCAGCGCCTTACCGTTCGTGATCCGGCGTCGGTTCGGCACCTCGATCCGCTTAACGCGGTTAAGGTACTGTCCCGTTATGGACTCGGGATCACGTACGATGTCGCTCGGGGTACCGGTCGCCACGATGGCACCTCCGTGCTCTCCGGCGCCGGGCCCCATGTCGATGACGTAGTCGGCTGTACGAATCATCTCCTCGTCGTGCTCAACCACGATGAGGGTGTTTCCGAGGTCTCTGAGGCTCTTCAGCGTCCCGATGAGCCGCAGATTGTCGCGCTGGTGGAGACCGATGCTCGGCTCGTCTAGGATGTAGAGCACCCCGACGAGGCCCGAGCCGATTTGTGTCGCGAGCCGTATACGCTGAGCCTCGCCGCCTGAAAGCGTCTCGCTCGATCGATCGAGCGTCAAGTAGTTGAGACCCACGTTTTGCAAAAAGTTGAGCCTTTTTTTTACCTCTTTGATGACCTCAGCAGCAATGGTCATTTTCCCGTTCGAGAGGCGCAAGCGGTCAAAGAACTCGTGCGCCGCGTCGACTGACAAGGCCGAGACGTCGGCTATTGAGCGATCGCTGATGGTGACGGCAAGAGCTTTAGGCTGAAGGCGTTTGCCGTTGCACGCATCGCACGCACGCAGGCGCATATACTTCTCAATCTCGTCTCTGATGTACTCAGAGTCGGTGTCGCGATAGCGACGCGACAGGTTCTTGATGACTCCCTCAAACGGCCTGAGAAAACGGACGTGACCGTGTCGGCCGGCGTACTCAAACAGCATTTTCTGGCTGCCCGAGCCGTAGAGGAGGAGGTGTTTCTGCTCGTCGTTAAGCTCTTCGTACGGCGTTTCCAGGCCGAAATGGAACTGTTTGGCCGCGCTCAAGAGGTACTGCGGGTAGTAATCACTCGTCGATTTCGCCCACGGCGCTATGGCTCTCTTGACGGGGAGGGATTTGTCAGGCACGATTAAGTCCTCATCGAGAGTCTTTTCAAATCCAAGGCCGTGGCACGCCGGACACGCCCCGTGCGGGCTATTGAACGAGAACATGCGCGGCTCAATTTCTCCCATGTTGATGCCGCACTCGGGACACGCGAAGTGCTCACTGAAAAGAAGCTCTTCGGCGCCGGCGACGTCGACGATAACGACGCCGTCACCGAGCACGAGAGCGGTCTCAAGCGAGTCTGCGAGGCGTTGCCGGTCTTCATCAGCGATGGTAAGACGGTCGGTGACGACCTCGATCGTATGGCGCTTGTTCTTGTCGAGGTCGATGGCTTCATCGAGCTCGCGCACCTCACCATCGATGCGCGCTCGTGTGAACCCATCACTCAGCAGGAATTCCAAAATCTTACGGTGTTCTCCCTTTTTGTCCTTCACCACGGGAGCGAGTATCGTGATGTTCGTCTCTTTGGGAAGCCGCATCACCTGATCGACGATTTCTTGCACGGTCTGCTGGGCGATCTCCTTGCCGCACTGCGGGCAGTGAGGGGTTCCCACTCGTGCGAACATGAGCCTCAGGTAATCGAAGATCTCGGTGACCGTTCCCACAGTAGAACGGGGATTCTTGCTCGTCGTTTTTTGGTCGATAGAAATCGCAGGAGACAAGCCGTCGATGTGATCCACGTCCGGCTTCTTCATCTGACCAAGAAACTGCCGGGCGTACGCGGACAACGATTCCACGTACTTTCGCTGTCCTTCGGCATAGATGGTATCAAAGGCCAGCGATGACTTCCCTGAACCACTGATCCCCGTTATGACCACAAACTTATCGCGCGGGATCTCAACGTCGACGTTCTTGAGATTGTGCTCTTTTGCGCCCTTGATGCGAATGGATTCCGTCACGCTACGCCCCTCCCTCGAGTGATCGAATCATGTCGCGAATGAGCGCTGCCCGCTCGAACTCAAGTCCGCGCGACGCTTGCTGCATCTCTGCTTGCAATCCTGCGATCGTCTCTTCGAGTTCCTCTGCGACGACGGGTATAGGGGGTTCTTCATCGGCTACCAGCCCCGGCCGACGACGCTCGACAAGCTCCTCGATCGGCTTGACGATAGTCTGCGGGGTGATCCCGTGACGCTCGTTGTGCGCGAGCTGCAGCACACGCCGACGGTTGTTCTCCCCTATCGCACGCCTCATTGAGTCGGTGGTAACGTCTGCGTACATGATAACGCTCCCGTTGACGTTTCGAGCGACTCGGCCGATTGTCTGAATGAGCGACCGTTCAGAGCGCAGAAAGCCCTCTTTATCCGCATCGAGTATGGCCATGAGGGTGACCTCGGGAAGGTCGATGCCCTCTCGAAGAAGGTTAATACCGACAAGGACGTCGAACGCGCCGCGTCGTAAGTCGTACAGGATGTCGACCCGATCAAGCGTGCTTATGTCTGAGTGAAGGTACTGCACCTTGATTCCGATCTCGTGAAGGTGCTCGGAAAGATCCTCAGCCATCCTCTTCGTCAATGTCGTCACCAACACGCGCTCGCTCGGTCGCTTTCGAATTTCTGCGATCAGATCGTCGACTTGCTTCTCAGCGGGGCGGACGTCCACGGCCGGGTCGACCAAGCCCGTAGGACGAATAATCTGCTCGACTGGGTACTCGCATTTCGCCAGTTCATACGGTCCAGGAGTGGCCGATACGTAGATAACCTGGTTAACTCGCTTCTCAAACTCGCCGAAGGTAAGCGGGCGATTGTCGTACGCCGAAGGGAGGCGGAATCCGTGCTCTACGAGGTTGTCTTTCCGGGAGCGATCCCCTGCGTACATGCCGACTAGCTGGGGGATCGTCACGTGTGACTCATCAATGACGAGGAGGAAGTCGTCTGGGAAATAATCGATGAGTGTCGTGGGCGCCTCCCCCGCAGCGCGCCCGCTGAGGTGACGGCTATAATTCTCGATTCCGCTGCAATATCCAACCTCACGCAACATCTCAAGGTCGTATTTTGTGCGCTGCTCAAGGCGTTGGGCCTCAAGCAACTTGTCCTGGCCGCGCAAGTACTCCAAACGCTCAGTAAGCTCACGCTTTATCGAGTGTAGTGCCTCGGTGTACCTCGCGCGGTTGGTGATGAAGTGCGTCGCCGGGTAGATGGGGAGAAAATCAAACGCTGCCGTCTTTCTTCCGTTGACAGGATTAAACTCGTAGAGTCCCTCGATCTTATCGCCCCAGAGCGCGATGCGATACGCGGTGTTTCCGTAAGCGGGAAACACCTCAACGGTGTCGCCTCGCACGCGAAACTTCCCGCGGAAGAAATCAATGTCGTTACGCTCATACTGCATGGAGGTGAGCTTGCGCAAAATCTCGCTCCGTTTGACGGTCTCGCCCACCTGCAACGAGAGCACGGACTCCTGGTAGTCGTCAGGAGAGCCGATGCCGAATATGCACGAAACGCTTGCAACCACAATGGTGTCACGCCGCGTCAGCAGCGACTTGGTAGCCGAATGCCGGAGCCGGTCAATCTCGTCGTTAATGGACGATTCCTTTGCCACGTAGACGTCGGTGTGCGGGATGTAGGCCTCAGGGCGATAATAATCGTAGTAGCTCACGAAGTACTCAACCGCGTTTTGCGGGAAGAACTCTCTGAACTCCTTATAGAGCTGTGCGGCTAACGTCTTGTTGTGCGCGATGACGAGTGTGGGCTTTTGCACGTCCGCGATCACGTTCGCGACTGTGAACGTCTTTCCAGAGCCCGTGACGCCGAGGAGCGTCTGATGCTTCTCTCCTCCGTTAATACCGTTGACGAGCTCCGCGATTGCCTTAGGCTGATCCCCGGTTGGCTTGAACGATGAACTTAGGGTGAACCTGGGTTGAGACATTATCGTACTGGATGTGGACTTAATTTAATATAAACTAAATTATTATTTACAAGCTATATTAGACGACAGAGGGATACTCCAAGCTAGCGGCGCTACCATGTTTTTTCCCTCTGACCGCATATAACCTTGTCTTAAAGCGAATGAAACTAATTCGGCATCCTAAGGAAACCCTTATACGCACTCAAGAGCATGCTTGTACTAGGAGAGTTCACCATGTGTACGGTCGGTGGCCCGTTTGGAAACGAAGACATAAAGCGACTCGAAGCGAAACAATACGCTTGCAAGGAGTGCGGGTCGAAGTTCAAGGGCATAGGCAAGAACCCGATGTGCCCATCCTGCCAATCGGAAGACATAACAGAGCTTGACGCGTAGCACCTAGCACTGCGAAGCCTTTCGTGAGCCCCTTTTCTTACTAGTGATTTTGGACTATCAAGAAGTGCCCGCATGGAACAGCGCATACCGCTCGACGCCGACGAGATCTTGTTTGTGCGCAGTGCTGACGGTGTGATCGGCGTCGTGAAGTCAGGAGCCGCCCGGCAGCTCTTCATCGAGACGGTAGACGACGAGATCGTAATGACCGTTGACCCCGAAGATCTTCTCATCGCATCGGGGTTCAGCAACGATCGTACGACTACTAATGCAATTATTTGCACCCTCGCTCTCATCCGGGACTCTGGTTCACCCCTCATCGTACTTCCCAAACATCATCCCGCATCAGCGCGGCTCAAGGTCGTAGCATCGGTAGGAAAGCGCACGGTCGTGCGCTGTGATATCCAAAAAGGGACGCATCCTGAACAAGACGTACTTTGCGGCTCTCTAGGACTGAACGGACTCGAAGTTAGCTCGGTCGAAGGACACGTCGTGCTTCGCGGGGGCGACTCGCTCACCGTCGAGCGCAAGCCTTTTCGATAGCGTTTTCTAACGCCCACACCATGGCTTTGTAATGGAGCTCGAGTTAAACGCACCGGTTGATTGCATAGCAGATTTCACGTACAACTTTTATTGGCAGCATCGAGGCTCGAAGCTGGAGCCCAGCGACCGGATTCCGCACCAAGAAGGGAGCACATACACCTATCGCGACGTCGTTGAGGCGCTGAAACGTGGTGATGATGTCTACATCAGGGGAGACGTCGGACATCGGCTGTGTTCAAGCGTCGGCGTCGACTTGCACTTTTTCTCGGGCACCGGCGCCACCATCCCGGTGGGCGACGTGATTGTCGACGGCGACGTTGACACGCGCATGGGAATCAGTATGACCGCTGGAGTGGTGTACGTGGCCGGGGCCGTAAAGACGCCGATCGGCAACGTCATTGAGGTCGCGTCTGATCGGACTGGGTACCAGAAGTATCGATCGATCACCGATGTCGTGTGCAACGGCCTCGGTGACGATACGCTTGTGCCCCCTAACAAGCTATCGGGCACACAGCTCACCGTGTCTGATGCACTCGTGCGAGACACCGTTGGCGCACGCTGCGCGTGTGATGCACGAATTTGCGTTGAAGGAGACGTTGACTTGAGCACCGGCATTCTCATGCGGCTTGGAACAGTCATCGTGACCGGTCGCGCAGGCATGAACTCGGGAGCTCTTCTTAACGGAGGAACCGTGATCATACGCGGGGACGCAGATGCGTTTGCCGGAATCGAAATGAAATCGGGTGTTCTCGTGATAGGAGGCACGCCGCAGGGCTACTTGGGGGCCAACAAACGAGGAGGCACGATCTACGCGCACGGAGCAACGGCGCTGCCGCCCTCTAAGGCCCTGGCGGTCACAGGAAACGACATTGCACTTGTATCCAGGCATCTCGGCATCAGTCAACTCCAAGCAATGATGTTCAAGAAATTTGTCTAGCTCGCTGAGGCATGCGAGCAGCCGACTACCATTCTCGACCTTTCGGACGCGACGTCCCACACAATCGGCTTTTTAATAAACATCGATGACCGACGTCGGGGAAAACGCTCCAAAGCAAGATTAAAGAATGAGAGAGGTGATAAGAACGTGTATGGATCGCGAACAATACCTCGCAGCGATAACTACGGCCGCGCCACGCAAAGGACGCTACCTGAACCCCGACAAGGACATTGTGAATGCCCTTGTTGATGGGATACTGACGAATAAGGAGCGTTATGGGTACCACTCTTGTCCTTGTCGAATGGCTGCAAACGACAAGGAGTGGGACAAGGATATCATCTGCCCGTGCCTTTACTGTGACCCTGATGTTGCCGAATACGGCGCGTGCTATTGTGGCTTGTACGTGAGTGAAGCGTGCGCCACGGGGGAAAAAACAGTCCCTGAACACATCCCTGAGAGGCGTCCTACCGAAAAGTGGCAGCGCTACTGATGTCACTAAAGGAGTAGTGGCAAGAGACGCGGAAGGGCTTACATCTTGCGCGCGCTATGGATCCGTTTACGGAACGCGTTGTTCAAAACCAACCCGCGTCATCTAGAACCCACCCAGTATTTCTCGAAAAACGACTCCACCGAGAGAGACACGCTGCCTCTGCCACCGGACAAAGGCCATTTATGAAAGAACTTGTCGCGGCTCGTCCGCGAAGAAGGTTAAATTAACTTGAGAATACCGATCTTCGGCTCGTAACACTTCCCTGTATCCATCAGTTCTTGCACAGCTTCTTCGACGTCATCTTCGTCGAGACCTTGTGCTTCAAGCGTCTCGATCAGACGGTCGTACGGGACGCCTGAACCGGCATCGAGCTCGTTCATCTTGAGCAGCACGTGTTCCTTGTTCCTCGCAAGCGCCTCCGTCGCTGCGGAGTCTTCTTGTGTCGTGGCCGCCTCGTCAGCTTGCTCGTGCCCTTGCTCACTTTCGCTGATTACTGCGTCGTCCGTCGCGCGGGCGCGTTGCGGATCGACGTTTGCCGGCGTGAACTCGCGCGGTTCGACAACGGCCTCGATGGCCGAAGCGATCACCGGAATCATATCAGCGATTACGTCTGATCCGTTGTATGAGAGCACGGCACGGGTGATTCCGTCTGCGAGCACGGCATTAACGTCGTTGTCGAACAGCTTCGTGCGAAGCGTATTGCTCTGCAATTCCGCGCTCAAGGCGATCTTAAGGGCCTCAACTCTGTCAAGCGTTCGCTCGGCAGTTGTGATAACCCAATTGTTGCGGACCGTTTCCGTCGTTGGATTGATTTCCTTTGACCATATAGACACGTATGAGGCCTCTTCACGAGCATAGAGGCGCGCTCTTCCAAGGACGGCGACAAACTGGGGTACGTCAGCCTGAGCAAGAAACGCCGCTGCCTCGGGCTGATATTTTCCCGCATACACAGTGAAGGTCCCAGTGGGATCGGCTATGCGTGCGCGCCAGAGGTCTTCACTCGAGCGAACGTTTTCCACTTCGGTGAGCACGCCAACCACGAAGATGCGGTTGATCTTCGCACCCGTGGGGGAGATGACGTACGAGGGACCACTCTCGTCATCTTCTTTCACCTGAAGCGTCGACTTGTTAAGCTCATAGGCGAACACTCGCCACGCGGGATCTTGCACCAGTACGATCAGCCCTCCAGTCGCGTATTGAAGCGTCCGGTATGATAAAGTTTAGTATTATGTCTGAGCCCGGCGGATTGCACCGTGAACGCGTGCTTAAGTGCACAGTTGTGCCACCCGCGCAAATGAAGCAACGGCGGCGAGCAAGGGACCTATTCACTGAGTCCTTGCCGTGTCGTTCCATTTTAGCACGCCGCACTGCGCACGTGACAGGCGATCGTCGTTTTCTTTGATCCCGTGTGCCGCGTCGCCGGACCGTCTGCTTACATACGAGGTGATTATGCGGATGCTATATACCCTGTATTTTCATGATTAGCTCTGTGCAAACTCATGCTTGCGACCACCGAGGTGTCTAAACGTGCGATTCACGATGACCCCGCCCATCGACCTTGCACGCACCATGACTATTCAGATTCCCGCTTTAGAGTGGGTGAATAACTCAAACGGCTATCGCAGACTCGTTGACGGTGTCACGCAGACGATAGCTCCGCACGCATGCAACGGCCCTTTAGCCTGCGACCTCGACATGGAGGGTGTGAGCCCTAACGAGATGCGTTGGACGCCGCTTCTTCACCTAAAAAACCTCGACCCCCGCATTCGTAAGCTTAGAGATGCCTTTGCGGGCTTATATTTCATGAATGGGCAGGATCCCTTCAGGTGCCTGACGCTCACCCTGCTGACCCAGAACAAGACTGCCGAGCGCGCCCGGACGGCCTTTTGTGAACTTTCCAGACGGTTCGGATCGATCACGCCTCAAACCTTGTGCGAGGCACACCCGCACGAGATCCTACCCGCCCTACAGCGGTGTGGGCCGCACCGAAAGGCAGGTTACCTCATTTCCATCGCGCGCACGCTTATGCAGCAGTGGAACGGAGACATGTCGTGGGTGTACGATGAACCGCACCGCGCGCGCGAGGTCCTCCTTTCTTTGCCCGGCGTCGGCCAAAAAACTGCTGATTGTGTCTTGCTCTACGCGGCGGGACACGAAATCGTTCCCGTAGACACACACATCGAACGGGTTGCCCGCAGACTCGGATTCATCGAACGCGGCGCGATGCGGCGTGGTCTCGACGTTAACGTGGAGGAGATTCGTGGAAGCAACCGGTCAAAAGACTTGGCCAAAGAGGCACTCGAGCACGAGCTTGTTCACCCCGGCAAGAGTCACCTCCTGCTAATCCAACACGGATTCGAGTTTTGTCACGCGACTGCCCCTGCGTGCTTCCCGTGTCCGATTCGCGAAGAGTGCACCTCGATCGACAACCGGTACAAATCGACGCTGAACCTCAGCTTCCGGCAGCAATGACGACCGGATCGCCGCTTTCGATGCCGTTTCGCGCACAAAAGCCTGAGTTCACTTCAAGTGCGTATTGTATCGGCGCGCTCGACGTGTAAAGCGTACATGGATCACCGGTGCACGGCGGCACCGATGCGTAAATCTCGAGCACGTGGTTGTCCGCTGTGATAAACACGATATCGAGCGGGATGCGCATGTTCTTCATCCAAAAACTCTGCTGTTGTGGCGTTGGGAAGATGAACAGCATGCCGGCATCTTCATTCAAATAGGTCCGATTCATAAGACCCATTTCGCGCTCTGCAAACGTATCGGCCGCCTCAGCGTAAACTATTGTGCTCCCCACGGTTACGCGGTACGTGGTCGGTGCTTTTAACGCCGTGGTGGCTGAGCTGCCTGACGCTGCAGTCGTCACCGAGTTCGTATTGGTCGGCGTGCCCGTTTGCGTCGTAACGCATCCTGCTAGCGTGCTCACTGCGATAATGCCGCACAGAACTACAATGAGTAGAGACGTTCGCACGCGCATCAACCCAACCTCGTTTTCATGACTTCACGTAATACAGTCGTCGCATAGCCCCCTTTGGGGAGGAAGAATCTCAGTTCGACTTTCACCCGATCTCCGGCAAGCTCATCCGGGGCGACGTCAAACCGAATATCTGCCGGCAAGAGGACGTTGCGCATAACACCCTTTGATGCCAGTCGCGGACAGCTTTCGATTTTGAAAGCGTCAAGATCAACGCCTGCCGATGCGAGAACATCTCGCTCGATCTGACCGATGGCTCCGTCTGACAGCTCGGTGTCGTATCCCGGAACCGGCATTTGAACGGAGGCAGTTCCTGCGGCCAGGCCCTGGTTTATCTCGTGAACGTTCTTAGGCACGACCGTTCTGATGCGAGCCCTGTCTGGCGCCCATACCCGGTCCCCGTCAAATCCGACAGCAAGCGGGAACCCCTGCTCGAGTCGGCTGCTCAGCATCCTGTTGAAGAGGTACGATTGAAACGCGTGCACGAAAAGTCTCTGCAGATTCGTGGAGAGCACGCCAAGGGCGCCGTCGAAGTCACTGGGATACTTCGCCAGGTGGTTTAGCATCGCACGTTCATAGCGCAATCGCACAGGCATGCGCTTGAGCGCCTCTTTGAAGTCATACGTTTCTGCAACCGATTGCCGCACTTCTCTGATGTCGTCAGCCTCATCGGGGAACGGCTTTCCGATGTACGTCATTACCGCCCGCTCGAGGTCCCCGTCAACAAGCGCACGCCCTACGATGTGATTGACGGGGCGGATTGATCCAAAGCGCTGAATACCAAAGAAGTTAGGAAGCCCGCGAGCATTGCGCATTTCCTCGACGACACCGCCTACCGCGCTTGTGACGTCATTTTGAGGGCCCTCAACAGCTCTGACCGCTATAAAAAAATCGTTACCGTCGAGGTCGCCCAAAAAGATCGGCCTGTCGGATCTCCCTATGGGCTCAGCGACGACGGTTCCAAAGCTGAGCGGCTCCGCAAGCTGAATCGAATCAATGCTCATACGCTGCGTAGTCACCGCACGCTTATCCTTGGTTCCTGCCCAGCTAATTCTTCTTTGGCTTATCTTCAAGCGCCGCGACAGATCACGTGCCATGTGGTGCGTCTCGGTGTCCGTCTTGGTCACTTTGATTAGCTGATAGCGTCCCTCAGAAGTGAAGCGGTCTGCGTAGACCTCGTTCACTACGAAGTCCTCAACGCGCTCACGGATTCGCCCGCCGATGCCGCGAGAGGCCGTCAGGTACACCATCATTCCCACAGTCGCGTCGCTTTCTGGAACTACTTTGACGTCGGTCATCCTCGTTGCCCGCTAGAGCAGTTTAAGGTCGCTCGTCACTTTGTCTAGCTCCGACTCCTTCGCAGGGCCGATACCGAGGGCAGTAACGGTTCCAGGCGGCACTTCCGTGAGCCCAGCATCGACGACGAGCGCCGTGATGAAGCCGCGCGCCTCAGCTATCGACTTAAGCTCATAAATGTCCCTGAGCGTCGGAACCTTGAGCGCGACCTTCTTCTGCCCTTCGCTAAACCAACGACGCTTTGTGGCCGGATCCGAGCGCTCATACGCGGAGACGGCAGCGTGCGCGAGCTGAACGGCCGCTTTTCCCGCGGTCAACCGGAGGTCTGATCGGATAATGAGGCACTGCTTGTACTCCATGCGTGCTTCCCTCACACGATCGATTCGCCTGTGCGTTCTGACACGAGAGCCTAAGACTGGTTTATTATATAAATAGTAAACTCGTAACCGCTTACGCCCATGGAATACGACGTCGTCGTGGTCGGCGCAGGTCCCGCAGGCTCAATGGCTGCAAAGTACGCCGCAAAAGCTGGCGCACGCGTGCTCATGATCGAAGAACACGCCGCCATTGGCCAACCGGTACAGTGTGCGGGCCTTATCAGCACGCGCGCATTTGAAGGATGCGAAGTGCCCGAAACGGTCAGCAGGCTCGCCATCCGCGGCGCCAATATCCACGCCCCCGACGGGCGCATCCTGACGGTCGACGGCAAACGTACGATGGCCTACGTTGTCGACCGAGGAGAGCTTGATCAAGCGATGGCCTTAGAGGCACTCAAATCGGGGGTTGCCTCGCTTGTCAAAACGCGATTTAGCGGCTTGCGATGGCAGGGAAGCGACGTCATCATCGCCGCACTAAGCCAGGGCGAACCGATCGAGATACGGACTCGTGTGGTGATCGGAGCCGACGGACTGCAAAGCGCCGTGGGGAGACTTGCAGGACTGGAGCGAGTGCAAACCATATTAACGTGTGCGCAAGCAGAAGTCTACGCCGACGTCGGGCATCCCGATTTCGTTGACGTGTACCTGGGGCAGGACGTAGCGCCGGGCTTTTTTGCCTGGGCGATACCGACGCGATCGGGCACCATAAGGATCGGACTCTGCTCGACTCAACGGTCACTCGACCGACTGGGCCCGCTGATCGAACGGCTTTCGCCGCGCTCAGCGACCTCGCTCCTCCACTTCTCCGCAGGAGGTATACCCGTTGGACCACCCCCGTGCACGGTCGCTGCCGGCACCTTGATCGTTGGAGACGCCGCCGGCCACGTCAAGCCAACAAGCGGCGGGGGGATATATCCCGGGACGCTATGTGCCAAAATAGCAGGAACCGTTGCAGCAGAGGCAGCGGCACAGGCGAACACGTCTAAGGACGCTCTGATGGTGTACGACACACGGTGGCGGTCCGAGATCGGGCGCGAACTCGAGACGGGATTGCGCATCCGTGAGGGATTTAACAAGCTCAGTGACGATGATCTCAACTACATCATAAGGGCTCTTGACGACCAACACATGTTGGACATCATATCGAAGTACGGTGATATGGACCGACCGTCCATCGTTCTTCGCAAGTTGCTGTTGAGTACAAAGGCGGCCCGCTTGCTGAAGCTCATCAGGCCAATGATCAAGTTAGGGATTGTGAAAAGCGGCTCATAGAGGCGATATCAAAGAGAGAAGGGCTGCGGGCGTGTCAAACGACGGGTGGTCCGTTATCCGGCAACGCATTTGACGGTTGGTCAAAAGCGTTATTTGATAGTAAAAAGAAAGAGAAGCATAATGGATGCACAAGTTGACGTACAAGCAAATCGCCCAGAATTCTCTATAAATTTGACGCGCGTCGGCGTAACGAACGTCAAAAAACTGATTAAAGTTACGCGGCGTGACAAACGCCCAGTAATCTTAGTCTCTGAATTTGACTTGTTTGTTGATCTGCCCTCTGATCGCAAAGGCGCCAACCTCAGCAGAAACTTTGAGGTGATGGACGAAGCGTTAGAAGACGCACTGAACGCGCCAGTCTACGAAATAGAACAGTTTTGCGGGGATGTCGCCGAAAAGCTGCTCGACCGACACGAGTATGCGTCACGCGCAGAAGTGCGCATGCGAAGCGAATATATGGTAAAGCGCGAAACCCCCAGCACGGGCATCGCGACCCAAGAAATTACCAACATCTTCGCAGAAACGACAACGTATCGCACCAACGACAAGCAACACCGCACGCGGCGCATGATCGGGGCTGAGGTCGTCGGAATGACCGCGTGTCCCTGCGCCCAAGAACACACAAGAGAGCAAGCCGAGATGCGCCTAAGGGAGCTCAACGTCGCGCCCGCAGACATTGAGGCGTTTCTACGAGATATCCCGCTCGCAACCCACAACCAACGAGGGCGCGGAACCATCGCCATAGAGGTCGGCGCCGGCTACGAGGTGCCGCTCGACACGATCATCGAGATCGTCGAAGAATCGATGAGCTCGAAGATTTACGAGCTGCTCAAGCGAACGGACGAAGCTGTCGTCGTAGAGACCGCTCACAAGAACCCCAAATTTGTGGAGGACTGCGTGCGAGTCATGGCACACAAAGTAGTCGAAGCGTTTCCCTATTTGCCCAACGACTCCATTGTCACCATAAAGCAGCTCAACGAGGAGAGCATTCACCGCCATAACGCCTTCGCAGAGCGCGTCGCGTCGCTCGAGGAGCTCCGCCACGAGCTAGCCCTCGAGCAGGAAGTCGAAGCAAGAGCCTTTTGTGAGACTTAACCCGTTAGAGGGGCTTTGATTGGAACCCCTTGACCTTCTTGCGGAAATCGCCACGGTCAACAAACGAATACGCGAAGCTGGTCGCGAGCGACTTGAACTTGTCGAGCGCTTCAACCGCGAGATCCGGGAGCTGGTGCACGACTTCGAAGGCACCCCGGATACGTTTAAGGTGTACCTCGATCTGACGCGGAGCCTTCAACGCATAACGCGGCGGGTCGAAAAAGCAGAAGCAGACCAATCACTCGATTACACCGACCAGGTTGAAAAAGCGCTCACCGTGCTCAAGAAGCGCCGTTTTGAAACCGCAATTAAGGAGCTTGATCGAATTCCGGTCTTGGGCCTTCTCACAGAGCAACGCCAGCTATTTGAGGATTACAAGAAGGGCTATGCGGCCATGCTTACTCGCTGCGAAAGTTTGGAAGCAGAAATCCGCGAGAAGGGCGCGTACTACGAATCTTTGCAAGACGTGGACGTCACCTCGTTTGACGAGCTAGCCGCTTTAAAGGAACAAATTACCGCGTATAACCACGGCGTCGGCACATTCTTAGAGACGTTCGTTAAGCAAGCCCCGATCTTGGACGTGCTTAGAATAAGTCTCGACGCGAGTTACCATCCTGAGCTCGGATTCCCCCCGTCGCCGAGCCACGAAAACGCTGAAAAACTCCTCTCTTTTGTGCTGAGCGAGGATCTCTCCTCACTCCCCCTCTACCGGGTTCTCGAATATGCTAAATACTCGGACAGCAAGCTCTCGCACTACGTTGTGGATACTACAAGCTTCAGGCAGGTCCTAGAGTCAAACGTCGTGTGGCTTGAATCGCTCGATGATATCAAACGCCGAGGAGCGCTGAAGCTCTCCCTCAAAGAGCCCGGAGTATCTCTTGCCGTGAAGATCCCGAGACTTATCGCTTTTCTGTCGAAACTAAACGCCCCAACTGGTCTACTCACCTTCTTGCGCGATACTCAGAAGCTTGTGACTAGCGGGCGGTATGAAAGAATACGTGCGACGAGTGCGGTAAATCGAAACCACCTAGAAAAGATCCAGCAGGGTGCACACATTGACGATCTAAGAGCATTGGAAGATGAACGTGCACGCTTGATGGAGCAGCTAAAGGACCTGCAAGAACCGCGAGCCGTGGAAATTGAGCTTGCGTGATAGGGCATCTGGTGCGATTAACAAGGCGTATAATGCGGGTCGCTCCAGAGCCTCAGCCAGGAAACGCGACTGCCCCGCCAAGCAACTTTCTTATAGTTTCGATCGCTATCTCCGTAAAGGTTAACAATGGCAACAGCTTGCGACGGCGAAACATTTTCAAGTGAATTTCTCACAACCGCGCGTGAACTTGGTGCGACCGCCGCCCAGGTATTTGATGCTGCGAGCATAGTGGTTGACGACCGCGTGCGACTCAAATGCAGCGTTCCTGTCTGCAGGAATTACAACGTCTGCTTGATGTGCCCCCCTAGCGTTATGTCGCTCGATGAATTCAGGAACGTCCTCGCGCGATTCCAAAAGGCGCTGATAGTGCAGATTGCGTACGACGTGCCTAACTGGATGCTCGAACGGATCCACGCGGCTAAAGATCTTGCGACCCTCTACAATGATGAAGCGTATCTCAAAGGGTGGGATCAAACGTATTTGGTAGCTAAGAATACGCTTGATATGATCGCCGCTCGTCTTGAAGCTGACGCATTTAAAAAAGGCTTAAAGTTCGCTACGGCGTTTTCCGCGGGAAAATGCACGCTTTGCGAGGCGTGCGCCGGTGCGGGCAATCGTTGCCGCAACCCGTACAAAGCACGACCGTCTATGGAGGCAATGGGCATTGATGTGGGAGAAACAGCACGCAACGCAGGTCTGCCTTTCAACGAGTCGGCCTCCGATCGCATCGTGTTGAATGCACTCGTCCTGCTTTGCTAGCCGTGACGCCCGCACAAAGTGATGGATGGTATCAGAATTGCTCGAACCGCTCGAGACGCTCACTATTAGTGAAGCAACCTGGAACGACTTTGATGCCATATTGGGTGTGCTTAGCAGCGTCGATCACGAATTTGTGCCGCCGCTCACCGAAGGCGAAAACCTGCGCGTTAAAGTATCGCGCATTTTGAACGACAGGCGGCGGGGCTGGATCAAAGCGGTCGATGGCGGAAGTATTGTCGGCGTCGTCGCTGTCATCTACCATTATAGGCGACCTCAGCTCGGCCTTATCGAGACGCTCGCCGTTCTCCCTGAGTTTAGGCGGCTCGGCATCGGCAAGAAGCTCGTTCAATACGCCATGTCGAAGCTCTTTAAAAACGGGATGGAGGCAACGCTCATAACCACGTGGGAGACGAACGTTGCGGCCCTAACCATGTACCAAGAGCTGGGATTCAAGATGATCTTGCGAAAAAAAGTCGACGGCGCCTACTTCAAGCTTTTTTTCACGCGCAGTTTTGAGGAACGGGCTCCTTTGCGCAATGGTTTCTCGAGATTTTGGAGCCGACGGTAACAACGAAAGCAGATTAACCGGTTTGTTCTGCGACGCCTCGCCCTAACAAATAGTACGCTACTCTGAAGGGCCATATCGTTGAAGAAATATGGCGACCAACATGGAGCAGGGCCCGCCAGCGAAAAGAGCGCGTTTTGAGGTAGGGCCTTGCGGCGAAGCCCGGCTCCTGCTGCATCGACACGTTAAACCTGGCACCGATCATATTTAACGATTTCGTTTCTGTTTTATCCTTCTTTTTAAAATCTGGACTCGAAATAGAGGTATTTTCTTGCGCCACGATAGATGTTTTAGTAAACGCACGGCGTTCTGCCCATATCCGCGGGTAAATCAGGCAGCTTCGGGCTATCCACAGAAGTGAATTCCGAAAAAAAGTGTTCTACCTGTTATAAATAGTTTCTAGCTGCATTTCGACTGCCGTTATCTAGCCACGTGGCGAGCTATGCGAACAGAGAGCTTCACAGAGACCGTTTGACAAAGATCCGCCATAACTCCTGCCTGTTCAACAAAAGAGCTTGAAGATTTGTTATTTTTTCTATCGAGGCGCGCAAGTCAATTCCTCTTGAACAAAGGTTCGCGTGCGTTGCACAGGAAACAATGGAACCTGTTGAGTGGAAGGTCCTGTTCGCGGTCGATATGCTCAAGTATGAAGCGTTCATACTATGGTGTGACTGAACCAATGCGAAGGGCAAATACGGCCCTGCGCCGTTATGGGCGGTGATTTCCATGCCGTTACACAAAGTTACGATTGCCATTTCAGACGAACTCCTGGCCGCTGCTGACAAGCGGGCGAGCTCTGAAAACAGCAGCCGCAGCAAGATAGTCGCGGCAGCGTTAGAAGCATATTTAGGCGGGGCGCGCGAGAGCGAAGGCACTGCAGACGAAGACCTAGGAATGTTGATGGTGCCGCGTGAGACGGTGACGCGCCTCGAAGCTGAGCTTGAAAAACGGGAGCGCGAGCTGCGTCATAAAGAGGAGCTCCTCTATATGAAAACGGACATGATAGAGCGACTTACGGCGCAGTACGAAAGCTTCAAACAGGCGCGCGAAGACGAGATTAAGCGGTATGAAGCCATCGCGGGGTTCTATGGAAGTGAGTCGAGCAAGATCATCAACCGACTGGCGGACGTGAGTGAGACGCTTACGCGCTTGCTGCCTTCTGCCGTGTCAACTCCCACCCGACCCCCCAGTGGCGAGGCGGGAGCTGAAGATGTGCACGCGCCCTTACCGGAGCCGGAAGACGAGCCGCCGAAGCGGACATGGAGGGAGCGACTGTTTCGACGGAAGCCTAAAACGGAAGAGGTAAGACGACTGTAATGAGCATCAAAAAAGTAACCGCAAAAATGACTCCGCTAGTTAGAGCAACTTGCGTATACTGAACAAGAGCCTCGGATCCAATCTGAGCAGGCGTTTCAGGGCCCCTTTCGTGTTCAGCTCTTCGGCTGTTATTCCTGTGAATGCGTGAAAGATCCGGCTTATTTCGTCATCTGAGAGATTCACCACAAACTCTTTGACTTTGTACGTGCGCTTGCGTGCTTTGCCAAACGAACGGTTCCACTCAGTTTCGTATTCTCGAAGCACTCTGACCGACGCATCGTTTTCGCGCACCGCTTTGTTCGCAACCTGGCCTGCGATCGTCCCGCTCTGGAGCGCCGCCATAATGCCCCCTCCAGTTATCGGATCAGTATGATGCGCTGCGTCACCAACGAGCATCAGCCCATTACTCACTGTGTGCGGAAGCGTGTCGCTTACGGGGCAAGCTCCCATCATCAGTTCGACCGGTTTGCCGCCGGGAAAGCGCTGCGCGACAAACTCGTCGAGGTATGCCAACGGGCGCTTGCCGCTCAACTTGCTTCCAAGTACCCCGAGTCCGATGTTGGCCGCGCCGTCTCCTTTTGGAAATGCCCAAGCGTAGCCGCTCGGCGCCGCGGAGCCAAAGTAGAAATCGAGCGTGTTGTCCGTTAGTTCGACGTTTTGCATGTGATACTGGGCGCAGCTCTCAATGTCGCCTAGCTTGAGCGTGGTGTTTATGCCCGCCCACCGACCCACTTGAGATTCCACACCGTCGGCACCTATCACGAGCTTAGCGCGCACGTCAAACTCCTCACCAAGGCGGCTAAGTTTAACGCCTCGCACCGTGCCGTCTTCCAGAATAAGCCCCGTTGCACGGGTGCGCACCATAACGTGCGCTCCGGAACGAGCGGCATCCTTAGCCAGCTGTCGATCGAAGAGCTTACGCTCTAGAACGATGCCAAGCGGTTCTTCCTTTCCGAGCATTTCGCCCGAGACTTCGACTATCGTACCGTCAGGAGCGGTAGCCCGTACTCCCTTGACCTCGCTTGCCACCCACTTCCTGTCAGGTTTTACGTATTTTTCGAATGACGTGTGAAAAACGAACGGAGTTTCAACAAGAGGTACGGCCTCCGCACATCGTACCGGCGCTCCTATCTCTGGCCGTTTCTCTATCAGCAGAACGTCGCACTCTGCAGCTGCGTTCTGTGCTGCAACAGAGCCTGCTGGGCCAGCCCCGACAACTATAACGTCATAGTCTTCTTTCATTCGCTTCACTTACGTCTCTTGCCGGCAACAGACAGACTGATTTACCGATATGTTGTCCTCATCATCTTCAGCGGCTAACACCATCACAGCACGCATCCGCTAGATGAAACAGGGCAGTAACGGGCGTTCTTCAGCATTCACGAGCCCACATTTGCGACACTGATCACTCGGCGGCGGGACACAGCGCAGATGCAAAAAAGGAGTATTTGAGGTCCTGTAGCGTTTAGATATACCCTTTTCTTCTCAACCAGTCAGTTTGTGGCGGAAGATATCGCCAAACGACATCTGCCTTTTCATCTTGAATGCTCCAGGGCCGAATAATAATGACGTCGCCCACACGGAGCCACACTCTCCGTTTCATCTTGCCTGGAATTCGCCCCATCCGGGTTTTTCCGTCCTGAGAACGAACCGTGATTCGGCTGCCGCCGAGCATCTTTTCAACCGTTCCAAAGAGTTCATTCTGGTGTTTTCTGGGCAGTCTTACCTTGCTCGGTTGTTCTTCTGTCAGCTCAACACCTCATTTGATATTTGATTTTCATGGTCTCTCCTCTAGTCAGGTAGGCGTGGGCCCTTATAAATTGCGCGTCTGGCTGAACTCTCTCATGAACATTTCGCCCGCTTGCTAAGAAAAGAACACGAGCTCACAAAAACGGAAGTGCGCATTGACTGGCGTAAACGATAGCATAGCGCGCGATCTGGTAAGCATGGCAACTGTTAAGTTGGAAGTAACTCCTTTTACGATAAACACAAGGCTGACCGCTGGTAGATCTAATTGAGCAATGAACCAACTCGATTGCAGGTATTCTTCACGGTCCTGTTAGGATATTGCGTGGCACGCCCTTACAAGCGCTACGTAGACAGCTTCGATCTGACAGGCAATGAGGTGGTGGTGGATTACGGATCTGGCTCGGGTCGGATTTCGCGACACATAGCCGAACGCCTGTTGTCAGGTAAAGGCCACTTGACGTGCATCGATGTTTCTAAAGTATGGATCGAAACCATACAAAAAAGGCTGAAAAAGTACCCCAATGTGGACTATAAGCTTGGTGACATTGCTGCACTTGACATAACAGATAATGCCTATGACATTGTTGTCGTGCACTTCGTGTTACACCACGTAGAAGAGGACCAGCGGCAAGAAAAAGTAGACATACTCGCACGAAAGTTAAGGCCGCACGGCAGACTGTTCATTCGCGAGCCGACTCGAGAGCAGCACGGCACGCCTGTTGTTGAAATCCGCGCCCTGGTGTCTACGGCAGGGCTGCACGAGCGCGAGAGCCGAATGAGCAGATCGTTGATAATGGGCGAAGTCTTTGACGGAGTGTTCGACAAGCCCCCAGTGTAACGCACGCGCTTAGTGACTGAGCGTCGTTTCAAAGAAACGATTTGTTTTCGGGAACGCGCGTAGGACTCAGAATTGACATCTCTTCCCTCAGCCGCATGAGGTGCTTGCCGCCACAGCATACCTAAGAATTCTGGTGCCTATATACAAGAGAACACAGTCGCAATGTACTAGTACAAGACGTAATGAACACGGTAATCGCAACTGACCAACCACGACAAACAATCAGGGTTAGAGAGATGCAGCATCCCGCTTTGAAATGCGCACTTTGTTAAGACGATAAGATCGTGCATGTTAGCTTTAAGCCTCAATATCCTAGAGACGCTCAGTAATTTCGTCATTTCCGTTATTGAACAATTCGGTTACGCCGGCGTCTTTGTTGCCATGGGGTTAGAGAGCGCGTGCATCCCGCTGCCAAGTGAGGTGATCATGCCCTTTGCCGGCTTTGTCGTCTGGAAAGGGGAACTTACGCTGATCGGCGTAACGCTTGTAGGTACTGCCGGCTGCCTCGCCGGCTCACTCGTCGCCTACTTCGTTGGGGCATACGGGGGTCTGCCTTTCCTCGAGCGGTATGGCAAATACGTGCTGATACGTAAGAGTGAACTTGATAGGGCACACGCATGGTTTGAGAGATTTGGAGAAATCGCTGTTTTTGTCAGCAGGGTGTTGCCGATCGTGCGAACGTTCATCTCCCTTCCAGCCGGCGTCGCCCAGATGGACGTGAAGAAGTTCTCCCTCTACACGGTGCTCGGATCGCTTCCCTGGTGTTTTGGGCTTGCTTACGTTGGCGTTCTTCTAGGCCCCCATTGGTCGGATCTTGAGGCGCTCTTTAGATATCTTGATATCGTCGTCATAGCGGGGATAATCGGCCTTGTCGGTTACCTGATCTATCACAGAAAACGGATTGTGAGCCGAATGCGCTCGTGACGGGTTCGAAGAGTCAGCGTCGCCGTAGAATCGGACCAAGAAAAAAAGGGATTACAACAGTCCTAGCCCTAGAGAGGCAAGGCCCGCGCCGGGGGACATGTAGCCGCCACGCATAACATCTTCAGACGCTACGAGGGCGAGTGCCCTACCTACTGATTATTGCGTCGACTGATTATTCGAACGCTCAGGGAGCACGTCTTGCTGCCTCATTTGGCATAATCGTTTGCGATGTCGCACTCAACAGGAAGTCAATGATATCAACTGTGCGTCACATCGACCATTAACAGCGGCCGCTTCACGCGGCCAGCATCTCTGCCGTACACCCGTGGATAAACGATTTAAGCACAGCCAATGTTACTCGTATGGAGATGCGATCGCCGATGCAAGAACTAAGCGAAAAAAGGGACGATATTGAAGAAGCTCTGAGCACGGCACGCGAGCGCGGAGCCCAGTTCGCTGATATCCGTCTAGAGAGCTCTGATGGCACTTCAATCTCCGCGAAAGACGGGATAACGAAGATAAATAGCTCAAATGAACTTGGGGCTGGAATACGGGCTTTTTTGGAGGGAGCGTGGGGGTTTGCCTACACGACACAAGTCGATCGCCGCGGCATGACCGATTGCGCTGAACGCGCGGTCAGTCTCGCCAAAGCCGTTTATGAGCGCGCTGAGAAGTTTTCGATCGAGGTGCCGGCGTTTGAAGACACCGTCAAGACTACTGTACAGCGCCTGCCGACCCAGGTCCCAATCGCGGACAAGCTCGGCTACGTCCTGCAGCAAGAGCGAGAAGCAAAAGAAACGGATAAGCGCGTCAGCAGTACAGAGATCGGATACGCCGACATCGTTCTGCATAAAATAATCGCCAATTCCGAAGGAACGTATGTCGACGAGACCGTCGTCCGGTCGATTGCTCGCGCTATGATCTTCGCCAAAGAAGGTACATTGCGGCAGTCTGGCTATAAGGCCAAAGGTGATTCAAAGGGGTTCGAGCTGTTCCTAGACGGCGCGGATATCGGCCGAACTGCTGCAACACAAGCAGTCTCGCTCCTCGACACAAAACCGGCGCCTTCTGGGCAGTTTGATGCCGTGCTCGACCCGTCGCTCTCAGGGGTTTTTGCGCACGAGGCGTTCGGACACGCAGCCGAAGCTGACGCGATCATTTCAGGCACGTCTATCCTGGCAGGAAAGTTAACCCAGAAGATCGGCTCTGATGCAGTGACGATCATTGACGACCCAAGCTTGCGGAGCTATGGTTACATGGCCTACGACGATGAGGGTATCCAGACGCGCCGAAAGGTGCTCCTGGAACGCGGAATTTTGCAGACCTACCTCACCGACGTCGAAACCGGATCGCGCCTAGGTTTGGGGTCAAACGGAAGCGCACGTGCCCAGCGGTACGACGCTCCGCCCATCGTGCGGATGAGCAACACCTTCTTTGAGCCCGGAGATTACACGTTTGACGAGCTGCTCGAGGGGTTCAGCGGCATATACTTCATCGGTTGGCAGTATGGCTACACGACCCCTACAACAGGGATGCTCACCTTCAAAAGCAGAGAGGCGTACGCGGTCGAACGCGGAGAACTGGGCGATCATTTGAGGGACGCGGCGCTGAGCGCGATGACGCTCGAAGTCCTTCATAACATCAACGCAATAGCGGGGACCTTGTCGTTCGACCCTGGAACGTGCGGCAAAGGAGGACAGATGACACCAAACACCACAGGCGGCGCGTACATGCGTGTGAGTGACGTCGTTGTAGGAGGGATGTAGGTGACGACTCACACCGAGCGAGAGGCTACGCTCCTTGAAGTGTGCACGCGGGCATTAGAGCTCGTAGACACGTCTATCTACCAAGGAGAGGCGTTCGCCACTCACTCGAACTCTGTCACCGCAGAGCTCGAGAAGGGCAAGATCAAATCAAGCCAGAGCGGCTTTGAGAGCGGCATCGGGATTCGGATCTTCAAGGATGGCAGCATGGGGTACGCGCACGCATCTCTCGAACGGGTTAAGTCCGCTGTCGACCAGGCGATCGCGGCGGCACGTGCCGGAAGTCCTGATAAAGATTTTAAATCGCTTCCGCCGGCCGAGCGCTATCCCGTCGTCTCCGGTACCTGGGATAACACAATCGCATCACTCGACGTCTCAACGGTCGCGCAACTTGCGATTGACGTCGCCGACGCATCGCGTATTGACAAGCGCGTCGATATCATCAATTCTGGCGCCTCAGTCGGGCAGTGGAGCGGCGCGATCGCAAACACGTTCGGCGTTTCGGGAACCGAAAGTGGAACGCAGGCAGCGCTCGACGTAGACGTGATTGCGCACAATGGGGATGCCAGCGGAAATGGCTTCGAGTACGCCGCGTCGCGGCGTTTCGATTTCGATGTTGATTCGGTTGGAATTGCAGCAGGAGAGATGGCACTGCGTAGTATGAACCCACAGCCGATTCTATCAGGCAAGATGCCAGTCGTGCTTGATCCCCTTGCTGTTGGATCCATCATTGCAGCTGCGGTCACCGTGAGCGCTGACGACGCGCAACGGGATCGTTCGTTTCTAACAGGGAAAATAGGCGAACACATCGCTGTAAGCGAGTTCACGATCGTGGACGACGGACTGGTTAGCGGCGGCTTAGAGACAAGCCCCTTTGACGCTGAAGGAGTGCCCTCACAGCGAACCCCTCTCGTCGAAAGAGGCGTCTTGCGATCGTACCTGTACGACAGCTACACGGCAAACAAAGAGGGGAGAACGAGCACGGGCAACGCCTCTCGCGGGGACTTTCGGCAACCGCCTTCGATATCGCCAACAAACCTCGTAATCGCAAGCGGAGCTGAGGCCAACGTAATCGAGGATGTGCAACACGGCATTTATGTTAGGGCCACCGGCGATCGGCCGAATACGAGCACCGGAGAGTTTTCCGGAATGGTCTACGCCGGCTACGCCATCGAAGACGGTGAACTCGAACACGCGCTAAAGCAAACCAACATCGGAATCAACGTCCTCGACTTGCTTCAGCAGATCGATGGCATAAGTCGCGAGGTCAAGACGTACTTCAGCTTGACGACGCCAACCGTTCGGGTAAGAGATGTCAGCGTCGCAAGCAGCGACTAGGGCAACGCAAGCAGTAAATAGAGGGAGAAAGACATCCTGCTTACTCGGGAGAGAGGCGAGAAATAGTGGCTTTTTTGCGAGACTTGGAAAAAACAGCGCGTCAAAACGACAGCTGGCTCTGCGTGGGACTTGATCCTGATGGCACGGTGGATGATATTTTTGATTTCAACCAGCGTATCATCAGCGCTACGCTCGATTTGGTCTGCTGTTTCAAGGTCAATACGGCGTTCTACGAAGCGCGCGGCCCCTCGGGGTTGGACGCGCTTATCAAGACAGTGGAGTATGTCAAAGAGTTCGTGCGCGTGCCGATCATCGTAGATGCAAAGAGGGCCGACGTGGCACACTCATCAAAAGCACATGCCAAGTACGTGTTTGAGATCGTAGGAGGTGACGCCGTGACGGTGAGTCCCTATATGGGACTCGACGCGATAGAGCCCTTCATCGAGCGGCGAAACAAGGGCGTTTTTATCCTCTGCAAGACGTCAAACGCCGGTGCAGCAGAGATACAGAATCTATCGTGCGCTGAACCGCTCTACGAGGTCGTGGCGAAAAAGGCCTTAGAGTGGAACGTACACGGCAATCTCGGCATCGTCGCGGGCGCTACCAAAGGCAGCGAACTGAAAACGGTGCGCGGCATCGTAGGCGAAGATATTCCGCTCCTCATCCCAGGGGTAGGATCACAGGGCGGCAATCTTCAAGCGGCAGTCACGTCCGGGATGAATGCTCAAGGGCGCTTGGGCATCATCGCCGTCTCGAGAGACGTCATTTTCGCGCCATCGCCTCACAAGATGGCAACTGCATTCCGCAATGAGATCAACACATATCGGGGGAGTATTGAAACCCTTACGCTCTAACTGACGCGGCGGACACTCACTTGAGCCAGGAGCGTGCTGACGTTTTCTGGCGTTATGGAGACATCCTGAATGAGCGTTGCTGCCGTCCCGGTCGCCGCCGCCCGCTGTACTGCCTCCTTGTAGCTCTCTCCTAAGACCAACGCGTGAACAAACCCAGCAACTGCCGAGTCTCCCGCACCGATGGTATTCGTGACCGTCACTCGGGGCGGACGCGCTATCCAGCGTTCATCTTCAGTTACGAGAAGCACGCCTCTAGCGCCCATGGAGACAAGCACAATATCAAGGCCTCGCTCGTGCACCTGAACAGCGGCATCAACGATCGAACCGATGCTGTTGAGCTGTGTAGCCATCAGTCGTTCAAGCTCGTGCACGTTGGGCTTGATGATGTGGGGTTTTGCCCTCAACCCGGCCTTGAAGGGCTCATCATCAGAATCGAGGACGACAGTAGCTCCTTTAGCTTTTGCGATCTCTACGATTTTCTGATAAATAATCGGGTTGACCCCCGAAGGAACGCTTCCGCTAATGATGACATAGTTGGCATCCTTGAGGCGTTTTATCGTGTCGATCATATCCATGAGCTCGAAGGACTGAATGAAAGGGCCGCGCAAGTTGAACGAGATCTGCCGATTTTTTGCTGCCTCGTGAATGTAAACGTTAATTCGGGTCTCTGCAGAGATCCTCACAAATTCGCAGTCGACGCCGAGGTTAAAAAGGCATCCTTCGAGCTCTCGGCCAGTGTACCCGCCAGCAAACCCGATCGCTTTGTTATCCACGCCAAGCCGGGTGAGCGCTTTCGAGACGTCGATGCCTTTGCCTCCTGCATAACGCTCATCGCCGTCTACTCTGTTAGGGTTGTGATATTCGATGGACTCAACGGTAAGGATGCGGTCAAGGGCAGGATTTAGCGTAATCGTGTATATCATAGCTACGTCTGCCCGCGTCCACCAGAATTACGCAGGCGATGTTGCGGTATCCACGGCGACGAACAACCGCAGATTCACAGCATGTTGTACTCTTTCACTTTAAACTCTTTTCTTCCCGTGTAGACCTCCAGTGCCTCCTCCACGCCTGCACCGTTTACGACGATCGCTGAAATCGCGTTGCACATTTGAATGGCTTCCTTGAGCCGCTTTTGGTGGATGTTCCGGCCAGTCGCATTGCCACTTGCGCCGCTTATGAATATCTGCTCCCACAGGCGCTCGAGGAAAAGTTTGACGTCCACGCTTGAACCCCCTGCGCACAATACTTTGCATCGGCCCGCGGCCTGAACGGCCTCTTTAAAGGCATCTTTGGAATCGACGCCGTCTTTCTTCGGGTAGTTTACTTTCACAAAATCCGCGCCGAGCGCGGCTCCCAACCCGGCAGCGCCGGCGATTAGATGCGGATCGTGCTCATCTTTCACTGCCTCGCCGCGGGGGTAGATCCAAATGATCGCGATCATGCCACGCTTGTGGGCGCCGTAAATAATCTGGGCGGCCTCGTGCAGCATGTGCGCTTCGTATTCGCTTCCCGCGTAGATCGTATATCCGACGGCGGGAATGCTCAACGCCGAACTCTTCCGAAACCTATCGACTTGTTCCATGGAATAGAATAGGCCACTGAACGGCTCTGCTTGCCCGGTCTTTACGAGGTTCGTCTTGGAATTGAGCTTTATAAGATAATTGACGTCCGGATAGTCTTCGCCGAACCGAGCGATCAGACCCATCTGCGTCGCAAAACACCCGATTTCAGCGCCACTCGCGATTCGAAACAAGTGCTCAGGATCGTTATCGTCAGGGGAGATGCCGGGGCCGTGGAAATCATCGTTCAAGTGCTCAATCTTCTGATCTCCCGCGAAGAGCATAAGACGGCCGCTTCCCCCGGTCATAGTGAATAGATTTCTTGTGTATTCCATTCGCAGCTCCTGGGGAACGTCTAACGGAGCCCTAATTGCGCTCATCGAGAAATCCATTTGGTACCTCCTGTCTGCGGGTTTCTTCCTTTTTTCACTAACTCGACTGCCTAGCTTATTGCTTTGTCGCCGGTTTAGCGCGGATACCGCCGTTTGACCGCTACCCATAGCAGCGTGGACGCCTCCTTACTGCTATTGAGTCTATATAGATCACTTATAAGGGGGGATACCGTAGGCATGAAATGTGATAGATCAGCGCAAAGAACCCGTAGAAGTGTGCCCCGGCGTCTTCCAGATACCGGCGCAGCGGCCATCGTGTCACGTTTACCTCATCGTTGGGACCGACAAGATCGTCATGATCGATTCGGGAATTGATGCGAGCTTTGGTGATTTGAGGGATGCGTTAAGCGACATTGGATTCACGCCTGCAGATGTCGATTTGGTCGTTAACACGCATGAACACTTTGACCACATTGGCGGCAATAAGTACTTCTACCGCACGGCCATTATCGCGGCTGGACGGCTCGCTGCCGCAAAAATAACCGAAAAAGACGCATATGTCACCATGTACTCGTCATTTTCGGCCGATTATCGGTATACGAAACCGCATTTGTGGTTTGAGAACGGAGCGTTTATCGACCTAGAAAACGCGAAACTCGAAGTGATCGATACTCCCGGCCATACATCAGGCTGTATATGTGTCTATGAGGAGTATAACAAACTGCTGTTCTCAGGAGATACCGTTTTTGCACACGGGACTCTGTCGGCGATAGCACCTTCGGGAAGTGCTGGTGACTACGTGCATTCCATGGACGTGCTTAATACGAAAAAGATAGAGCGACTCTTTCCAGGCCACGGATCGCTTTCGCAAACGCCGTCTGAAGACATAGAACGCGCGTCGAAAAACGCCAGAACAAGACTACACGAAATGAAAACTGGCGATACGTGGTCTGAATCCACGCCTTTAGACGAATCAGGCCAGTGAAAAAAATTCCTCCTATCTGCGCTTCGCAGGTGACGCACACTTGAATCAATAAGCGCAGGACTTTAACGGTGTCTAAGAGGCTCGCTATTTCAAGTAGCGCCGCGCGCCTTCTTCCATATAGCAGACGCGATTACCGATGTTTACCGCGTGATCCGCGATGCGCTCAAGGTACCGAATAATGAATAACAAGCTAGCCACATCAGAAACAGTCTCCGTAGAACATTTGCCTTGAGCTAGTGCGCTCACCATGTTGTGAACAACGTCCTTATACAAGTAATCAATTCTGTCATCACGCGCCTCAAAGCTTCGAGCCAGTTGAACGTTGCCTTGCGCGTACGTTTCGATGCTATCGGCGACCATCGACTTCACATCAGCAACGAGCTCGTTGAACTTCGATGCGGAAACGGGTATGTGGATGGGCTTCCCCATAGTGACGACCTCTTCGGCGATATCTACGGTAAAGTCGCCAATGCGCTCCAAATCGGTGATCATTTTCAAAGAAGTAGCAATGATTCTAAGGTCTTTTGCCATAGGTTGTTCGAGTGCGAGGAGCGACATGCATTGCGCTTCAATCTTCCGATCGAGCTTGTTTATCACGTCGTCGTTGGCGATCACCCGCTGAGCGAGCGCAGCATCACTCGTCTCGAGGGCCGTCACCACATCCTCGACTGATCGGTGGGTAATAGCGCCCATTTCCGTGACGTTTTGCCGCAATTCTTTCAGCTTTCTAATGTAGCGATTCCTAGCCATGGCTTGTGTCTCTTACCCGAACTTCCCTGTTACGTAGTCTTCCGTCTTCTTTTCTCGCGGACGCTCAAATAAGTCTATCGTCGAAGCGTACTCAACGAGTTCGCCGAGAAAGAAAAACGCGGTGTGTGATGAGACGCGCGCTGCCTGCTGCATATTGTGCGTGACGATGATGATGGTATACTCTTTTTTCAGTTCGTATATAAGGTCTTCAATCTTCGAGGTCGCGATCGGATCAAGCGCTGACGCAGGCTCATCCATGAGCAGTACGTCAGGTTCCACCGCGAGAAGCCGCGCGATACAGAGCCGCTGCTGCTGGCCGCCCGACAGCCTGAGCGCGGACTCATTGAGCCGATCCCTAACTTCATCCCAAATCGCCGCGCCCTTAAGGCTCCTTTCAACAATCTCGTTCAGGGTCTTCTTATCTCGAATCCCGTGGACCCTCGGCCCGTAGGCGACATTGTCGAAGATGGACTTCGGGAACGGGTTAGGCTTTTGAAACACCATTCCAATCTCTTTGCGAAGTGCCACAACGTCCGTATCCGAGTTGAGGATATTACGTCCTTTGTAAATTACTTCGCCAGTAAACTTGACGTTATCTACAAGATCATTCATTCGGTCAAGTGTTTTGATAAAAGTCGATTTTCCACACCCTGATGGGCCGATTAGGGCCGTGACTGCGTTATTTGGAATGTTGATGTTGACGTTCTTGAGGGCTTGAAAGTTCCCAAACCAGAGGTTCAGGTTCTTTACACTTATTTCAATCTCGCCACTCATGTCATCATAGTCCCTGTAGTTTCTTGGTATAACTGTTCATTAGCCAGTCAGTAATAAATGTGATCGCCAGGATCGCAATAATCAGCACGGCGGCTGTACCATAAGCCGCTGAGGTATCGTTATACTCAGTAAGGATGTTATAAATATACAACGTCATCGGGCTCGCAGGATCGCGCAGGCTGTGGATCACGCCTAGGGCACCGCCTGCAGTAAGCAAGATGGCCGCAGTCTCGCCGATGGCACGCCCCATGCCGAGAATGAGTCCAGTGATGATTCCGGGGAGCGCTGTCGGCAAGACTACGGTAGTAATCGACTGCCATTTCGTCGCCCCTAAGCCTAAGCTGCCTTCCCGCAGCTCTCCCGGGACGGCTCTCAACGCCTCTTCGGAAATTCTGAGGGATATTGGGAGCACCATGAACGCGAGTGTCAGCCCCGCTGACAGTACCGACCATCCTCCAGTGTAAGGCAGCAAATAGATGACAAAAAAGAGGAATCCAAAGAGGCCGATAATGATAGACGGCATGCCTGCCAGTACTTCTGCCGCTTGGCGAATTACTTTTCGCAGAAGATTCTCTCTTGTGTATTCGTTCAAATAGATCGCCCCCCCGACACTCAGCGGCGCAGCTACCAGCAAGGCTACGCCTGTGACCGCGACCGTCGCCACTATCGTCGAATAGATTCCTGTCCCCGCCTGTCCCCTCACACCAGGATTTGTCGTCAAGAAATGCCAACTGATGAGCGGAAGTCCTTTTGCGAGTATGTAGGCCAATATGACTATGAGGATGGCGATGGTCGCAATACCCGCCCCCCAGAGTAATCCCATGGGCACCATCTCGCGGCGCTTGGCGGCCATTAAAAGGTCACTCGCCTCCTGCTCGCAAGGTTCGCGAGCCCGGTCAGAATCATAATGAATACAAAAAGTACGACTCCCATGGCAAAGAGCGCCTGCTGGTGTGCTCCTGTCGCATACCCCATCTCAAGCGCGATCGTCGCGGTAAGCGTGCTAACCGGAGCGAATATTGAACCAGGAATGGTTACAGAGTTTCCAGCCACCAGCAATACCGCCATCGTCTCGCCGATGGCGCGCCCCATGCCGAGTATGACGCTTGTCATGATGCCCGAGCTCGCTGCCGGGATCAAGACGCTCCTAATTGTTTGCCAGCGCGTAGCCCCCATCGCCAAGCTCCCTTCTTTGTATTCACGAGGAACGGCGCGTACAGCATCAGTAGATACGCTGATGACGGTAGGGAGTATCATTATGGAGAGGATGATCCAACAGGCAAGAACGCTCGTCCCAAATCCACCAAATTGCCCCCGTATCCACGGCACAATGACAAGAAGAGCAAAGAACCCGTAAACGACTGACGGGACTCCGGCCAAGGCACTTACAGAGGGGACCAGCACGCGCCGAACTGCAGGGGGTGCAATTTCAGCTAGGAACACAGCGCACGCGATCCCTAGCGGCGCTCCGATTGCTACGGCGCCCAGAGTAACGATCAGCGATCCCAAAATGATGGGGAATATTCCCCACGTGCCAGCAGCGAAGCTGTCGGCCGGCAGCCAAACGCTCGTTGTCAAAAAGCTCAAACCCGCTTCAGCCAAGAACGGCACGCCTTGGCTAAAGACGAAAACGATAATCAAAAAAATAGCAAAAATTGAAGAGATTGCGCACACCAGCAAGATCAACTGGATGAAACGCTCTCGTACGTCCCGCGTTCTTGATCTCCGAAGCGTGTGCACCGCTCTGTTGGACGTGACAACCATTACTCCTTTACTAAAAAAAGGGGGAGGGGATATTTAGTCGTTAGGTTGTCGTGGTCGCTGTCGTTGCTGTCGTTGTCAGCGGGACGTAACCTGGCACGTCATTGAGCGATACCTCGCCTTGGGCCTTTAAGATCGCTTGTCCTGAGGGGCTAAGCGTGTAGTTTATGAAGCTCGCCGCAAGTCCTGTCGGGGCTCCATTCGTTACGAATAGGAGATACCGCTGAATAACGTAGCTTCCGTCTGCGATGTTGCCATAATTCGGAGCTACGTTGTTTATGTTAAGTGCCTTGACCGAGTTATCGAGTGCATTCGTAGCGATATAACCGATTGCGTTCGAATCTCCAGCGACATACGATTTCACCGCTCCCGTGGAGGACTGTTGGATCCCTCCTGTGCTGAAGTTACCACCTTTCAGTACAATTTTTTGCACACCATCTCGCGTACCGGATCCCTGTTCTCTGTTGACGACATTGATCTTCGCGTTGTTTCCGCCAACTTGGTTCCAGTTGGTGATGGCACCGGTGTAGATGTCACGCGTTTGGTTGAGGGTCAGATTCGTCACAGAGTTGTGCGGATTCACGATAATGGCGATCGCGTCAACGCAAATTGGAGTAGGCTGGAGATTCGGATACTGCGCCAGCTGACTGGCCGTGAGATTAGCTGAAGCGTCACCGATCTGCGCAGTGCCTGTACCGACGGCCGTAATGCCCGCCGCGGTTCCACCGCCTGCAACGTTTACCGTTACGCCTGAGTTGTTTGCCATGTAGGCCTGCGCCAACGCTTGCGCGTCTGGCTGCACTGATGTGGAACCTGCAAGTTGCAATGTACCACCGCTCGTGCTCGACGTACATCCTGCTCCAAACACTGCCACTGCGACAAGCAACGAAATTAGAGCAATTGGAAAAATCTTTTTCATGGGTTCACCACTTCCCCCTGGAGCGAATATAGATCATATGGGTATCCTATATAGACTATATAGACCAAGTAGCAGCGCCATAAAAAGTCAAGAGACGACAGGCTTACCGGTTCGATTTTGCGACTGCGAGATTGATGGCAACTTCCGCTATATTCATCCCGTAGTCTGCAACCCGGTCAATACTGTTGACGATGCAGTATGTTGGCAGCGCTACGTGAGCGTTTAGGTCGAGCGTCATCTCTTCAAGACGTTTAAGGATCGGCAGCTGTCTGCTTTTTGCGCTGATAGCCTCCTCGGCAAGTTTCGGATCAAGTTTTGATAGTGCATCCATCGCGAGCTGTATGATGTTATTTGACAGGGCACTCGCCTCGTTTATGCTGTTGCGCACCTCTTCAGGGACTAGCCCTCCTGCCAACGTCAGCACGCAGCGCGCTATTTTAGTCCCGTGATCGGCGATTCGCTCGAGAGAGACAGCCGTGAGATAGTACTCAAGACTCTCGTTTGCGGCAATGTCTGAAGCCTCCGCAAACGGGGTCTTGACCATCGCTTGCAGCCGTTTGAGCGTGAGCAAATAGTGCCGGTCCACGTCGCGATCTCTCACGATAACGTCATTGGCGAGGTCGATGTCATCTTTCAGCAGTGACTTTATGGCGTCGGCGAGCATCGACTCGACGATGAGGTGCATTCTCCTGATAGATTTTTTGACTTGCAGCTCCTTGGGACTTAGAAAATCCTGTATCACGACCGATTTCGCGGTCTCTTCGACGACTTCCATGCCAATGAGGCGGTAGGACATGTCGCGTATCGTCTCTCGCTGATCGGATCGAATCTTCTGGGCGCGAAGCTCGAATGTATCATAGCCCGCAATGTAGATGGCAATCATGTGGCGTGCCAAGGCCTCGTCAAAAAGAGCGTCAATGTTAAAAATCCCACGTTCCTGTGGCTTAACGTGCTCGTTAGGCGTGACCCGCAGTGAGCCATCCGGAAGCGTTGACAGTGCCACTCGTGACTTCTCTTTCAAACCGAGTTGTGTGGCCCATGCCTTGGGCAGCGAAACAGTGTAGCTCGATTTGCCAGTAAGTTGAACCTTTCGAATCTCCATAAAAATCTCGAGATTATATAGAAAAGTCAGGCATATATACTTATTGCTCGAAGAATAGAGCATGCCGGGGGCGGGACTTGAACCCGCGCTCTTCAGATGTCTCAGGTGTCGTATCGGATTACCCTATGAGTCTGACACCTTAGCCGTCTAGATCGCTGCCTTAAGTGCAACAACTTACTAGGCCACCCCGGCCCGCGAGATGCCGTAGCGCGCCATAGCGAACGCTACAGATACTCCCGCTATTAAGAGCGCTCTATAAAAGGCTTTTGTCGCGAGCAGCCGCCACATTTATATAAAAATAATATAAATAGGTCTCTATAATTAAAATAAGGCCTTTTTGAAGGGAACTTGGCGAAATAATTTAAAAACGTATTTATATCGTCAATATAATTTATAGGATAAAAATAGTAAGGGGATTATAATGAGGGACGAATCCATGCCGGTATTCGACCAAGATGAGGAGGTAATGGCTAACCTCCTGGGCAATATCGGCCTCAAGAGGAATTTGGCGAAGGCACTTGTGTACCTTGCAAACGTCAACGAATCGATGTCCCGCAATATTGAACTGGGTGCTGGCTTGCGACAACCTGAAGTCAGTATAGCGATGCGCGAGCTGAGGGAACGTGGTTGGATCGAAGAGTGGGAACAAAAAAAGGAGGGTAAAGGCCGCCCACTCAAATGTTACCGTCTCTCTGTCGAACTCTGCGACATCATTGACCATCTCGACGATTCACGAAAACGCGACGCACAAGAAGACGAAGAAACGATCGCCACGCTCCGGAGCCTGTCTCGGACCGTGGGAATAACTAAATAGTTCGATACTGCGACAAGTCACGGCGTTAAGATCTCAACGGTGGCACTCTTTTCGCGAATGCGCGCGACGTGAACCTCAGAGACATTTGTAAAAATGCCGTGTTCCACAACCCCGGGAATGGCAGACAGCTCGATTGCCAACTTTCTTGGATCTCTGATGATCCCAAAGTGCGCGTCGAGGATGAGGTTCCCCTGATCAGTAACATACGCTTGATTTTGCTCAAATCGCCTAAGTTCTGCTGAAGCTCCCATGCGGCGCACTTCGCTACGAACGACTGGACACGCGAAGGGCAGCACTTCGAGCGGCACCGGCAGATTTAGACGCGGCGCGAGCTTTGAGGCATCGACCGCGACGCAGAATCGTCGTGCTGCGCGCGCAACGATTTTCTCGCGCGTGTGCGCCCCACCACCTCCTTTAATGAGGTGAAGGTGGGAATCCACTTGATCGGCGCCGTCCAACGCGATATCGATGATCTCGTGTTCGTAGAGGGACGCCAGCGGCACGCGGTGCTCGATCGCTAGCAGCATCGACTGGTACGACGTGGGAACGCCCGAAATCGAAAGCCCTTCATCAGCGATCCGCCTCCCAAGATGAACGATCGCGTGCGCGACGGTCGTGCCCGTTCCAAGCCCCACAATCATTCCGTCGTCGACCAGGTCTGCGATAGATTTTCCAGCTGCTTCCTTCTCTAGGTGCGAGGGCTCCACAAAGGAGCACATGAATCGCTTGGGTTTAGCCGTTTCGATTTCATCGCGCATGTGGAGCGACGAAGCTATTTAGTTAAGGAATACCATTTACGTTAAGACTACACCAGGATACGCCACCACCGATCATTACGGAGGAAAGACATGGGGATACTAGATCGTCTCACGACGATGATTAAGGCAAAAATCAGTTCGTTTCTTGATCGACACGAAGATCCACGCGAAACGCTCGATTACTCCTACGAAAAGCAGCTGGAGCTGCTCACCAATGTAAAGCGCGGGATCGCCGACGTCGTTACCGCGAAGAAGCGACTTGAACTTCAGAAAGCCAAGCTTGAATCAAACATCGAAGATCTCAATAATCAGGCGCGGGAAGCGGTAACCCTTGGTCGCGACGATCTTGCTCGCCTCGCGCTCGAGCGGAAAAAAGACAACATGATGCAGATCGAGTCACTCACCGCACAGATTGCCGATCTCGAAAATGAGCAGGCAAAGCTCGTAAACACGGAAACGCGGCTCTCTGCCAAAGTCGAAGCGTTTAGAACAAAGAAGGAGACCATCAAGGCGCAGTACTCTGCGGCCGAAGCGCAGGTCAAGATCACGGAATCCGTTACGGGAATCTCCGAGGAAATGGCCGACGTAGGGATGTCCGTTCAGCGTGCTCAGGATAAAACGGAAACGATGAAAGCGAGGTCACAGGCGCTCGACGAGCTTATTGACGCCGGTACGCTCCAGGATGTAACGAGCGACCAGACAAAGGTCGAGGAGGAACTGAGCAAGATCAAGTCAAGTGATGAGGTCGATCAAGAGCTCAAGATCTTAAAGCAACAGGTTCCCGTTAAGAAGAAGGCGACAACGGAGGAGGCACAGGAGGCACAACAATGATCGTGCGCATTCTCGGTGACAACCAGTACGTGCTCGATAGCAAATATCTCGATAAGCTGAACGAGCTCGACACCTGCATGGTCGATCACCTCGGCCACGAGCAAGTAGACGACTTCGACAGCTGCTTGCACGAGATGATACACATCATCCGCGAGAAGGGCACGCCTCTCAATCCTGCTGAAATACGTGCCTCGGATCTGATCGTTCCCTCACCTGACATGACGCCGGACGAAGCGCGAAAGCTATTCACAAAGGACGGCATCATCCCTGAGTGACCCCGGCTAAAGCGGCACGTCCCACAGCGGGTACCAGCGTTCCAGCTCTTGCTCTATCGGGAGCTCTGATTTCATGACAGACCGAAGCCGGAACTCGTACGCGTAGTCGCGCTTATGCTGTTTCGCGTCAGTTGGCACAAATGGATAAAAATCGCCGCGCTTGTAGTTATAGATCCAAAAAATGCTTTTTTCATTTCGAAATGGGAATACCGCGCACAGGATCTGCTCACCGAACCCGCCGTCGATGAGCGTCGAGCTCACCGCGTGGAGGTCTGAGACGACGTTCTCAAATTGGGCGTCGGATACGATGACCCAAGCGTAGCCAAACTCGTCCTGCTTGATCTCAAAAGTGGTTTCGCTGATCTTCAGCAGCTCCTCAATTTCCTTCTCACACTTCGAAAAACCGCCCGATTCAACGGGCTTGAAACAGATGCCGGCCTTGCCCGTTGGTTGTAAGCTAAACTGAGCGCTCAGCGTGATGTAGGCAGTTGCCATTGAAAAAAGGCTTTCGACTTTAGGAGCTATGCCTTTCGTCCTTCCGAGTAGTGCGTCCAGAAACCCCATGGCATTTCAACCGTTAGCGTGAGACGTCAAAAGGATAGTCGTGCTGCGTGAGCCGATCCAGCGCCGCGCGCATGACTGTTGACGTTTCATCGGCGGTACCTCCAGTGCGCTAGTCATTGAGTATAGTGGAGCCTTCGGGGGTAAAACGGATGCTGCCTAAATCGGCAATAATCTGCCCTGGTGTCGTTAAGCGTTCATCGTACGTCACGATGACGGTGAAAAAATCAGCGATCACCTCGACGTTGACGATTCCTTTTCGCCGCGCAAGGAACTTGTCGAGCTCGGCCGCATCCGAAGCTTCCCGCAGCTCGTGCAAGCGAATTTTTACCCTCTTGACGTGTTGCTCATCAGCATTCATCAATCCGCTTCGTATGTTACCGTTTTAGTAGATAAAAATGCCCCAGCTTTTGTGCCACGGCCACTTTCTGGATTCCACCATCGGCGCGTGCTCGGGTCTAAAGGGTCCACGTGAAGCACTGAGGGCCGATGACAGAGTCGCTTCTCTGCCGTTGATGTCCCGCCTTGCGTTCACAAATAGGTATTTACCGTTCCACAGAAACCTACCACTGATGAAAGAGACAGAAGCCATCCTTTTCGACGCCTATGGCACCGTGCTCGACGTCGGCACATATCACCGCGACATCACTCAATATGTGGTCACGCAATCACAAGCGCTGTTTGGCATCGTTACATCAGTTGATGAGTTCAACGCGTACTGGAATGTGGAGTTTGAACGCGCTTTTCACGACGTAATCGCGTACTGTGGCGAGTTTAAAAACATGCGCGACCTGTACGGTATTAGCACAAAAAATGTGTTTCAACGTTACGGGATAGATCTGTCTGATGTGCTAGTCGAAAAGCTGAATGGCGTGTATAAAAGCATGCTCGACGATGCGGTTACCGTTCTTCCCGGCGTCAAGAAGACGCTTAAAACACTCCACGCAAGGGGATATCACCTCGGAATGGTTTCAAATGGTGACACTGAGGAGCTTTTGACGCACCTCGACGGAACCGCCGACCTATTTCAAACAGTCGTCACCTCAGAGGAGTTCGGGGTATACAAACCGCATCGGCGGATCTTCAACGAGACTCTCCAAAAGATGGGTGTCAAAAAGGAGACGGCCGCCTACGTCGGGGATACGATCACCTCTGATGTTTCTGGCGCAAAAAACGCAGGGCTCACCGCAATATGGTATAATAAAAAGGAGCGCAAGCCAAAGCCCGGAATACATCCTGATTTTGAGATCCGTGATATGACGGAAATTCTTGAAATCGTCGAACTCAGGGATGGCAGCACTGGCTGCTGAAGCTTGAATGCCGTTAAGCAGTCTGTCCCGCGAGTTGCGCTTCCATCTGCCGAAGTCGCTCAATCCGCTTTTCAATAGGCGGGTGAGTCGACAAAAGATTTAGCGCAGAGCCTCTCGATATTGCCGGTACAATGAAGAACTGGCTTATACCTTCAACTTTGCGGATATCTTCCGTTGGAACACGTGCGATGTAGCCACTGATTTTGAGCAGCGCGCTAGCGAGGTTTGCCGGGTGTGCGGTGATGATGGCAGAGCCACGATCGGCCGCGTACTCGCGGTAGCGCGAGAGCGCCCGCGTGATAAGGAAACTAACAATCCATATCGCCGCGAGCGCGATGAAGAAAATAAAGATGTTGTTGTCCCTCCGGTTGCCACCTACACCCATGAAGAACCAGAAGCGCATGAGGAAACCCGCAATCGTCGTGACGAAGCTCGCGATAGTCATTACGAGCATATCCTTGTTCTTGACGTGTGACAACTCGTGCGCAAGCACAGCCTCCACTTCCGGCTCCTCCAGTCGTTGGAGGAGCGAACTCGTGACGGCTACCACCGCGTGGTTCTGATTGCGCCCGGTCGCAAAGGCGTTCGGGACGGCGCTGTTTGCTATAGCTACCTTCGGCTTTGGAAGATCCGCCATGGCGCACAGGCGTTCGATCGCGCTGTGGAGCTCGGGGGCTTCGTCCTCACTGACGATGTGCGCTCCGCTCGCAGCGAGCACAACTCGATCTGAGAAAAAGTACTGCGCGCCCAGAAACAATGCCACAAAAACGACTATGACCGCGATGTTTTGCACGTAGAGCAAGATGATGCCGATAAACGCGACGTACACGAGCCCAAGCAAAATCATGGTCAGCACCATGCGGGCTGAAAGCCCGAGGTCACTGCCCCACTTACCTTTCATATGTTGTAATCACCTGATTGTCTATTTATATACAAAAATGATATGCACGCTTAAGTTCATAAACATGCCGTCGACCGCTTTGGACTCTTTGCTCACCGCTTTTGCGCGTCAACGGGCGTCGCGCCGTGCGCTGGGCAAGGGTATATAATGAGGCAGCCACGTTAGCAGGAACGGAACACGATGCCTACAGGTAACGAAAACGACAAGTCGCTCGAAGCCATCGACTGGGATGAGTTCCATCCCACAAGCTCGTACGACGTCTATGTGCCTCGCACGCCACCGCGCAAGAAATGGTCTATCGTGTTGGGGATATTGCTCTATCTGGTGGGTCAGTTCAGCGTGTCACTGTTCTTACCGCCGCTTCTTATTCGCGCGGGCGTAATTTCTTCCAGCGAAGTCCTCAGCACAGCTTCAGGAATGATCACCGCGGCGACCTTTTGGTTGCTGATCGTCGCGGACATCGTTTCCGTTGTTCTCATCGTAGCACTTGTTCTCAGTTTCTACAAAGAGAAGCTCTCTTCGCTCGGATTGACGACGAAGAAATTGCCGAAAGCGCTTCTTTACGGAGTAGTGGGATTCGTTGTTGCGCTTATCCTTGCAGATATCGCCGCTTATCCGATCGAACAACACTTCGGCGTCGACCCGACGCAGCAGGCATTGTCACAGTCAGCGACCGTATCAGGGCTGTTGCCCCTCGTTCTCTTGTCCGGGGTCATTATCGCCCCTATAGCAGAAGAAATCGTGTTTCGAGGGTACCTCTATAAAGCTTTTAGAGACCGGTTTAAGCCTTGGTATGCTATCGTAATGAGCGCTGCGCTCTTTTCGGCCATCCATTTGGAACCGCTCGCCGCCGTTCCACTGTTCGTGATCGGCGTCGTACTCGCGTACGTGTACGAGAAGACCGACAATTTGATGGCCCCAATCGCCTTGCACATGCTCAATAACGCGGTTGCTTTCCTCGTGGTTGCTTTAATCTTCATGCGCTAGACGCCTTTATATCACCGAACGAGCTTCGCAATGAAATCACCCACACGAGCGCCCACCGATTCCGCAACAGGTGCGCACTTCACGCGCATCAAGTACGCGACGGGTTTGAAGGAATATTCTGACAACATTTCGTAATTAGCCATTCCCTTGGCGATAATAAGCGAAGCGCGAGGCAAAATGTCTCTTAACTCAGCCGGGATCTCATCGAGTTTTATGCCAATCGCATTTGAACCCGTTGTCATAACCCCATCGGCCACCTTATCCAGCCCGAACTCCCAGACGTCTTCCATCGTAGCATCCGTGAGTATGGATCCCCCGCGAACGACGAGAGTCACGCGTGCCCCGAGCTTGCGCATTTGCTCTATGAGCAATCCGTCGTAAACGATCTCTCCGACGTTATCGGCTACGTAAACGACGTCATTGAGGAGTGGCTTCATCGCGTCAGTGTCATCGATGTCCAGACCGTGCCGGTAGATTGTGGCGACTTCCTTTTCAAAATCATCCGTTGCCACTTCAAAACCGAGCACGCCAAAATCGAAGGTGTTTCCAATAATTGCCGCGATGACGGCGCTGCGAAAGGGATCGCTGCTCGTTTGGATGAGTGATTGCACGGTGGGCAAGAGTTTTACTGCGGTCTCGTTGGCGAGTCGTTTCACGTGTCGGTAGGGATCGTCATCGCCAAGTATGCGGTACACCGCCCTGTGCACATCAGTCGAGAGAAGCGCTATAGGGCCTTCGAAGCCCATCCGACACATCGTCTTGACCGCCGCTTCTTCCGCTTTGAGCTGCGTCGCAAAGTCAGTGCTTGACAGCTTCGCCTCGTATAATACCCGCGATGTCAGGCACGGGACGCATTCGGGGAACACCTGCATACACATCAACCTGAGAGCGCCACTGCGCAGAAGAGTAGAAGCGCTTATTGGTTATAAAAGCTCACGTGACAAAGCGTGAAAGTCGGCGAACTTGGTGAGCGGGCGCTCGTGAAGCAGTTAGCTGAGCTTATCGACTGCACGACAGTGCTCTGTCCTGGGACGGACGATTGTTCGGCGATCGCGTTCGATGACCACTATTTGGTCGTCACGACCGATATGTTGCACAAAAAAACGCACTTTCCGCGCGAGATGAGCGGGTATCAGATCGGGTGGATGGCCACCGCTGCAACCTTGAGCGATATCGCTGCGATGGGCGCAGACCCCCTTGGCGCGACGATGGCGCTCGGCATTCCGCGCGAAGCTGATGTCGCATTTGCGCTTGACGTCGTGCGTGGCTGCAACGCATGCTGCACGCAAAATGGGACCACCCTTATCGGCGGCGACACAGATGAGCACGATGAACTTACGCTCGTGGGCACTGCCATAGGCCGTGTGCAGCAGGACAAGATGTTGACGCGGGCCGGGGCGAAACCCGGGAACGCTGTGTGCGTGACTGGCGAACTAGGCCTCGCTGCCGCAGGCGTGCGGATGTTGCTCGATAGTAGATACGCAGACCACCCCTTACGCGAACGTGCGCTTAAAAAATTGTTCGAGCCCCAGCCGAGAATTGCGTACGGCCAAGCGCTTGCCGCGTCTGGTGCGGTGACCGCTCTCATCGACACGAGCGACGGACTCAGTCTTTCCTTGTATGAGCTGTCAAGGGCAAGTAATTGCGGCTTTTGCCTACTGGCAGCTGATCTACCGGTGAGTCATGCCGCAAAATCGGTGAGCCGCGACCGGTCTGACGAGTTGACCCTCGCACTATACCGAGGCGGTGATTATGAGCTCTTGTTTACCACGAAACGCGAGCGATTAGAGGCCATCCCGATTCCTTACGCCATAATCGGCTCAGTTATCGAGTCGGGAATGCAGCTAGATGTGGACGGGGTCGTGCAGGAGCTTGAGGCCGAGGGATACGAGCACTTAGCCGCTTCTGGACCGAAGGTGTAGCGCGTCATTTGGCTATTTCAAACGCGAGGGATTGCCGAAGACCTCGGAGGATATGCCGAGACCCGTACAGTTGTTGTACAAGATTGATGAAAGCAGCCCGATGACCGTGCCGTCCTGCACGATCGGTGCGCCGCTATCTCCTGGCAGCGGCATATCCGCGCAGGGAAATGCAAACCGGTTGAGGTTTCGCCCGGTGTCGACAACTCGACAGTCGATGTGCCGATCATACGTGATGAGCTCCGCCGGCCCGAAACGGGCACGCCCTATGACAGAGAGCGTCGCGTGCTCAGGAGGGACATCGATTAGCGCTAGATCGTAGTCATTAAGCAGCTGAACGACGGTGCTGTCGTGCCCGTCCACGACGACTTTCGTGCCGACCGCGCCGTTGCCGTAGCGAATAACGTGACCTGCAGTCAGCGCGCACACGCGCTCATTATACGGGATGACTGCACCAACCGTCCCGCGGATCTCCTTACTTTTCACCAAGCACCCTTCTGTGATCACGGCTTTTCGTCCCCCCGCAACCGTCTGAGGAGTGCATCGGCGCCGGCAAAGCCGACGGTTTTTTCGCTCCCGTGCATAATGTCGAGATGATCAGCACCGATACGCGATGCGATTGGGCGTTCGAGCATGCCGCCCACGATGAGATCAACGCGCTGCGCTTTGCACCGTTCCAAGATGGTCTCATGCTCGGGTGCGATGAGTACCTCGCAGCGCTCACTGACGAGCCCGCTCAACCGCGCTGCGGTATTGACGTCAAAGTCGGAAACGATCAGCGCTGGTTCGATGCCGCACTCCTTTAGGAAGTTTGTGACGGCGATTGCGCGCGTCGGACCGCCGATCACCGCGACCCGTCTCCCGACCACGGGAGGAACTGCGACCTGGGCTGGACACAAGGCGTCCAGATCCACTGACGTGCCAAGCGCGTTGGCCACGTGGGCGAGAAACCGCCTCGTTGCCCGATGCCCGATGGGGAGTTCTTCGATGATGTACGGCATATCGAATTGCTCCTCCAACTGCTCAGCAGCATCCTTGCCCGTGGCCTCGCAGACGACGACGTTCAATCTCGCCGAGGCGATATGCTCGATCTGGCGCACCGTGGCACCCGCAGTGAGGACCGCATTAACGCGGACGCCGATGAGCGCTAAGGCACGCTTGAGCTCTTTAAGATCAGGACCTGCCCTCAGCAGGCCTATCAGGTTCACCGACAGCTTATCACGCGTCCGCGGCGGCTCAACAAGCACTTCAACGAGTCGCCTGAGCGTCTCGCTGTACCCGGATCGGTAATCACCTTCAAAGCCTCCTGAATCGATTCCCAGCACCTTTGCGTTCGTCTGGACTTCTCTTACGACGCTTTCAACGTCTTCGCCGATAATACTGGAAGCGCAGCACGACAGCACGGCGATGAGCGCGGGGTTAAACTCGCTATCTAATTCGGCAATCGCGCTTTTTAGTTTCTCCGCGGCGCCAAAAATGACGTCTTTTTCGTCCATGCAGGTCGAATAGACGTTGGATGTTTTGTCGCCCCGCATCCCGAGTATGTAGTTAATGTGATAAACACAGCCCTTCGGGCCGTGGACGAGAATGATGCTGTCTTTGATGTTGCCTATGGCCTTTATTGTGCCGAAGAGCCGGCACGTGGCGCGTGGAATCCTAGCTGCACTCTTGAGCAAACCCGCTCCTCGAAAGTTTCCTTAGTACGACTGTATCAGACTCGTCGTATATATACAGGACTTCGCAGTGCCGCTTGGCGTCAGGGCACACTAGCAGCTTTGCTAGTCCGTTCGCAGCAGCGCGTGGATCGGATCAAATAGCGCGCCAAGCAATCATTAATGCTCGCCGCATTTAAGTTCTTTAAACCTAAGCGCGGCCCAGTGGAGCGCATTCTTTCAAAAAATCATTTTAAGTTGAAAAAACTGATTGAGGGCTTATAAAACACCTCGGTTGGCGTTTTACGACGCGAAATAGCAGAATTCCGAAAACCTTAAATGCGAAGAATGGCGTAAAAGCTCACCTACAAAATTACGATCTCGCAAGCAGAGGGGGCTCTAACATGACCGAGGCAGAAATGTTAATATGTACCCGTTGCGGCAAGCCGATACGAATGAATCCGTTCAACGGCTACAGTCTTTGTCCGTTTTGTATAGCAAGGAATGAGCACACGGTAAAGGACGACGCGTGGTGTGCAGACAAGCCCATTTCGAGCTAATAGTAGACAAGCCGGGGATCGGGGCTGCGTTTCTTTGGAAGAGACGCCGTTATAGAATAATTTACGCTTTTCCTACTCAGCACTAAATAACAGGGGCACGAACTGGGAGCTGCCCTAGTTTCGCGCAAGAACTTAAACAGATTTTGAACACTTGCCGCACAGATAAACAGACCCGACAGACCGCGAAGCGCTGCAAAAATCTGCGCAACAAATATAAGAATGATTTACAGTCATTGTACAAAAGATCGTTCAATTTAGCCACAAGCAAAGAGGGGGTATTTCAGTGAAGGTTATTGCTTTTAACGGTAGTGCCCGCAAGGACGGCAACACCGCCATTCTCATTAAGCAGGCGCTTCGCGAACTTGAACGAGAAGGTATCGAGACCGAACTCGTCCAGCTCGCAGGAACGCAAATTCAAGGCTGCATCGCGTGTTCGGAGTGTTTCGAAACGCGCGACCAGTGCTGCGTCGTGACTGATGACGCGGTAAACGAGTACATCGCCAAGATGCTCCACGCAGATGGGATCATCTTAGGTTCACCGACGTACTTCGCTGATATAACGCCCGAACTCAAAGCGCTTATTGACCGCGCTGGGATGGTAGCGCGCGCCAACGGCGATATGCTTCAGCGTAAAGTCGGCGCTGCAGTCGTAACGATGCGACGCGCTGGCGCCATTCACGCATTCGACTCGATCAATCACTTCTTCTTCATTGGTCAAATGATCGTTCCCGGTTCGAGTTACTGGAATATCGGTATCGGCCACGCTATCGGTGAAGTAGAAAACGATGCTGAGGGCATGGCCACGATGACCACCCTTGGCAAGAACATGGCGTGGCTCCTCAAGAAGCTGCACGCGTGATTGCTGGAACTCATGCCAGACGGAGTAACAGGAAGCACGGCTCGCGTTCTTATCATTTACGACACGCGATACGGCTCTACGAAAACCATTGCGGAGTGGATAGCTGAAGGGGCCGCGAGCAGAGGACACGTCGACGTGGCAGTACAGAACGTCGCCGAAGCTGATCCGTGCGGTTTCGACTTGATCGTGATCGGCTCTCCGATTTACGAAGAGCACCCACTGCCGAGTGTGGTGAACTTCCTTGCCGCGAACCGTGATCGCTTAAGCGACAAAGACGTGGCGCTTTTCGTTGTCTGTGTGGACTACGGGGCAGTGCCTAAAGAGGAGCTCGTGCATCGGTACGTGGAAGACTTGCAAGTGCATGCTGCGGGGCGCGTTCGAGCAATCGAGGTGTTTGGAGGATATCTCGACGTTGACAAGCTCTCCGATCCGGCCAAGCAAACGGAGCTACGTTTAAGCAGCGATGCGGCTTCAATCTGGAAAGTCTCGTGAGGAACCTAATCGATGAAGGAGTCAGCGTATTTAGCGCTCTTGACTCAAATCAAGACCACTTTGGCGAGGCCGTAGCTGACCCTCTCGTTCGGCGAAAAGAATACGTGGTCCAAAAGGCAACGCCTGTGGTTGACGCAGTCAGACGTAAACGGCGCAGGCACGCCACACCTGCTGAAGGGGCACAGGTTATCGTGTTGGCTTCGGGCAATTTGGGTCTTGTCTATCTGACAGATTGGCGGGAGCGTGTGAGCCACGAAGAGATTATTGGCACATTTCCCTTGCTAATTCCGGGACTTGTCAGCCAAGAATGGGTAGGCTTCGTTATGGTACGATCACACGCCCACGGACCAATCGTCGTCGGCGCCAAAGGCACGTATTATCTGCACCATGATCGCTATGAAGGAGAGAATCCGCTCGACAATTTCGGCCCACGCGCTGCCGACCATTTGAGGCGTACTGACGGCTTTCGTACGTCCCAGACATTTTGGTCAACAGCGTCTACGACCCCACCAATGACGAGGTCGCTGCGTTCGAGGAGTTGATCGGCAGTCACGGGGGGTTGGGTGGTACCCAGTGTAAGCCATTCGTGTTGTATCCCGCCGAATGGGGTTTAGACCAGCACGAGATCGTGGGCGCGGAAAAACTACATCAGTTGTTTAAAAGTAAATTGCACGTTGTGCAAGCAAAACCGTAGGCCGGTGACCCACGGCGTGTGCGCCGAGACGACCGAAATTCACCGCCATCGCTACAACAGTCCGTACTTCCCGGCGATTTCCTTGAACGCATCGGCTACGTAGCGTATCTGGTCCCAACTCAAGCCATACGTGTTGAGCTTCCACGCGCGGGTCGCCCCGGAAAAAGCCCCAACAATGCCCCGCTGCTTCAGTTCGTCGCTCAAGAAAAAACCTCGCCGCTTATGGGTCCGCGCTACGGTATCAAAACTTCCAGTAGTATCCACCTTGCTCAAAGTATGCTTGCGTGGGTACTCGCTAACGCAGGTATTCCCCTTTATGCCAAGGAGCGCATCGACAACGTAGTTCGACTTCGTGACGTACTCGTCCCATTCCTCGACGCGACGCTTCACTGTCGGAAAAGATGCCATCATCGCAAGAATGTTGCCGCCCATAAGCGTGCAGCCGAGCATCTGGACCTCCTTCACGCCAAACTGCCGCCCAGTAACATCGCCGATCATCTGCGTGGTCCTGAACACCGTGTCCGCGTACCCGCTCGTCGTCGCCAAAACGCCGCTCGGTGCAGGCGACGCCATTGACTTGTGCCCGCTTCCCACAACAAAGTCTACGCCGAGCGCCTTGCCGTCAACGGGTTTTATGCCAACGGTGTACGCGCCATTGTACAAGATAGGAATGTCGTACTGGTGTGCTGCCTTTGCCGCTCCGGCGATGTCGTGCTCGTTAGCAAGAGAGTAATCGAAGTGATCGAGCATCACGAGGACGGGCGATTTGCCCTGTTCGCGCGTCACTTCTTCGATTTTTTGCGCGACAGCATCACCCGTAACAACATTGAGATCATTTGTGGGAACCTCACGAACGGTGGCTTTTGCATTCTCAACCGCGAGAAACTCGGTATAGTGTCCGAGCGCTGAGACCAATACGGTGTCGCCTTTTTCCGCAAGCGCGAGACAAACTGCTTGAAAGGCGCGGCGCGCCCCTGGTGTGACGCGGGCTTCATCCATGTTGAGGAACCTGGCGAGATCTTTGTGAAATTCGGCGATGGGCGGCTTGGTGATCTTATCGAGTCGAAAAGGCTTGCGGCACTGGTCGCACGTCGAGTAGCCATCGCCGTAGGCGATCAGCGCCTTCATCGCCTCCGCAGTCAAACGGCCCGCGGCTTGAATCGGCTGGATGTTGATGAAGTTCTCCTCGACCTCGCGGACCGGTATAGTCCCTGCGATTTTCATTCTTGAAGCGCCTCTTCAAGCTTTGACAAAGCGGCTTTTGCGCGTGCAAGAGCGTCTCGCGCCTGCATCTGTTGCTCCGCGCCCAACTTGTGCGATGGGGCGGTCTCGCGCAGCAGCACTCGCAAGTCAGTAAGAGCGAAAAGTGCCTCAAATAAATTATCTACTGCGTTATCCATACCTAAACTCCAATAGTCCAGACGCTTAATGTTATTAATTTCTTGTTGACAGAAGCGAGCTCATTGGTGGACCCGCCCATTGCGCCTGACACGGCTTATTCGCACAGCGCACGAATTCGATGCACGTCAGACGTAGCTTGATAATCAGAGTGAGCTTAAGTGCTCGAAGCTCCACCTACGCTCGTCTTGCCGCGATTGAACGTCAGACGCCAGATAAGCTTAATAAACCCTAACGCTAACGGGTAATCGCCGCCTTCGTTCGCGGAAGCGTGACATATGCGCGAACTCGAAAATGAAAATCAGATGCAGTCGGATGACGCCGCAACGCCAGTGAGCGAGTCAGAACCCGCTGCATATGCACTGCTGAACGCACTGTTCGATTCTGTTTTGGTTTTCGATGAGGGAGACGTTGTCCTTGCTCTCAACCAAGCTGCAGCACTCTGGCTCGGCACGACCTTTTCTGAAGCAGTCGGAGCACCGGTGGGTTCGGTCATTTCAAGCGAATTAGCAAAGCAAATAACTGCTTGGAAGCAAGAGGCGGTTGCTTCTAACACACCCATTCGAACTGAAGCAGTGATTGATACCAAGCGCCAGGTTTTCTCGATTTATCCGGTTCGCGAGAAGGGAGGGCGCGCCGCGCGCGTTGTCATCGTGATCCGTGATGTCACTGACGAACAACACATGCGCGAGGAGTACGAGCTCCTGGCGGGAAAGGTTGCAAAGCAGACACGGACTCTCGAAGGTTTTCTATCCGCGTCCGCCGATCTAATTTACGTGTTTGATCGGGACAGCCGCTACATATACGTCAATCGGCCTGGGGCCCGAGCGTTGGGATTTAAGCCGCACGAAATGGTAGGTAAGACCTGGAAGGAGCTCGGATTGCCACTTCAGCCGATGCAGCGCATGATTGCCCTCGGTGACATTGTGTTCGCAACGGGCCGCCCCGTGACCGACGAGTTGCATTGGGTCGATCCTAGCGGCGAGAAGGATTACGAATACGTTCTTACGCCGATCTATAACGAAGAGGGGACCGTTGACGCGCTCATATCGACAGCGAGGGATGTTACAGGGCGTAAGCGGATCGAAGAAGCTGTTCGGCGCGAACGCGATCAAGCGCAGCAGTACCTCGATACCGCTGAAGTCCTTATGGTCGTGCTCGATACGGCTGGGCGGATCACGCGTCTTAATCGCAAAGGGTGCGAGCTCCTCAGCGTACGGGAAGAACAGGCGCTAGATAAAGACTGGTTTGCGGAATTTGTGCCCGATCGCGCCCGACAGAAAACGCTTGACAGATTTAAACGGATCATTGCTGGAGAGATAGAATCGTTCAGACACTTTGAAAGTCCTGTGCAAACAGCCACCGGTGAAGTATGCGATATGGAGTGGCATAACGCACTCCTTAAAGACGCTGCTGACACCATAGTTGGCACGCTTAGTTCAGGAGCTGACGTTACTGAGCGAAACCGAATCAAGGCGGCACTTGAGCAAAGCGAGCACAAGTACCGGGAGCTAATCCAGGGCGTCAACAGCGTCATATTGCAGACGGATTTGCTGGGCAATATCACCTTCCTCAACAAATACGGGCAACAGCTCTTTGGGTACGCTGAAGCAGAGCTCATCGGACACAAGCTGGTTGGTACGCCGCTGCTGGCAACGGAGAGCACGGAAAGCGAGTTTGCCAGCTTCACGCAGAACCTCCTCCGCGCCGCTAACGGCTACACCCAACTGGTCAGCGAGCACGTCACAAAGGACGGACGCCGCTTGTGGATTGAATGGATGTGCACGCCGCTCTTTAACAGTCAAAGCACCTTTGTCGGGGTGCTGGGTGCCGGCATTGATATCTCGGCCCGCCTCGAGGCAGAGAGAGCCCTCAAGAACGTAGAACGTCTTGCCGCGATCGGCGAGACTGCCACTATGGTCGGTCACGATTTGCGTAATCCGCTACAGGCTATTCGCTTTGCAATCGATTTACAGAAGAAGAAGGGCGTGCTCACGTCACCGGACGAACGCGGAGGAGCCGACTGGGATAACGTCGATCGACTATGCGACCTCATTGATGAACAAGTACGTTATATGGACAAGATCGTGGCGGACTTGCAGGCCTACGCACAACCCCTCAATCCGGAGCAAACGCCGATCAGAGCGGTCGATCTTATTGCCTCGACGCTCTCATCAATGAAAGTGCCTCGTAAGGTTCAAGTGAAGACCAACATTCCCGACGATTTATCGCTCTACCTCGATCGCCGGCTTATGCAGCGCGTGTTCACGAACCTGATCCTCAATGCAATTCAAGCGATGCCCGATGGCGGACAGCTCACGATCAGCGCCACTACCTCAGATGCAGCGGTGCTAATGACCGTCGAAGATACTGGCATCGGAATTCGCGAAGACATTAAGGATAAGCTGTTCAGCCCTCTTTTTACTAATAAGGCGAAGGGCACTGGCCTTGGTCTTGCCGTCTGCAAGCGGATTGTGGAGTTGCATGACGGAACGATCACCGTGGAGAGCGAAGAGGGGAAGGGTGCACGATTTGTCGTGAAGCTGCCTTCTTAGAGCGATCGCGGCATAACCGTGCCCGATCCCACGACGCCACGCGTGTCGGCCGGCGCAGGTCGAGCAGCTGAAACACGCTCGACACGCTGAGGACGCTACAGGCCCCTCTCTAGTCGCTATAAAGAATCAGGGAATCTAAGCTTGAGACAGGGCCGATTTGCCCAAAAAAAGCTCCTAAATCCGCGCAAAGTATCAGCTTTCGTCTTCGCGCGTGCGGCATCGTGCCCATATGTATAAAACCATTCGGACAATATCATTCGCTTATGGAGAAGGCGGTAGTCGAACGGCTGCGAACGTTTGGCATCAACGAAATGGAGGCTCGCTTTTATTTCACGCTGCTCAATTGCGGCGCTGAAACTGCCGGAGAGCTTGTTAATGTGACGGGGGTAGCTCGCGCGGACGTCTACAAGACGCTCAACGGACTTCTTGAGAAGGGAATGATTGAAGAATCGACTGAGGGGCCAACCAAATACTGCGCGTTGTCCATCGAATCGGCCCTTGATGCAGCAGTTATGAAGCAAGCGTACCACCTCCGGCAAATGGAACGCTCGAAACAGGAGCTCGTTGAGCTCGTAAATCGTCAAGTTCCGGCCGGGCCCAGCGAAGCCACGTTTACTGTTTTTAAGTGAGCAACTTCTCGTGCGGCAGGTCGACAAAAGTCTCGGCCGTAGCGCTCATTTACTTCTGAACAGCGCTGCAAATGACTATCATCACTTATTCAGCTCTCAGAGACAGCGAATGTTCATCAGAAAGCACTGAAGAACGTCGCTCTTCAAAAAGTATGCCGTGGTCGCCCGGGTACGGGTAGCGATGATCGCTGAGGTTAAGCTGAATGTCTTCCGGTATCGGCTTATTCCCAAAAGCGGAACATTGAAGCGTTTCACGATCCAAATGTTTGCATTTAGTGCACTGGGGCAACGGCGCTGTAACGAGATCAATCCACACGTTGTTCACGTCAGTCACCTCTTTTTCCAGACAATGCGCCCTTAGGCACACAATTCCGGCCCGGCCGGCGCCACATTTTCTTGTGTGTTCTCTGATCTATGTGAAGCACCTCCTATTGATATATCTTTAGATATATAACAAGATATTATTATATATAGACTTTATGCTTAACAAGCCATTTCGAAATCCTGAAATAGATACCTCGTGCATTAGTGTAATCGGGCTTCAGGTGCGAAAGAATGAAAGCAGCTTGTATGATAGCACTAGCGGTGGTGGGCGCAGTCCTCGTCAGGCTGCAAGCGATATCATTTCGAGCATTCGAACGGAGGTTACAAACGGCATCCTGACGATTAACGCCGCTCAGCCGATAGTGACGACACAGCCAATAACCTTACACATTTTAGTCCCCACTATCAACCAGATAAGTAATAGCGGCGCAGGGACCGTGGTAAGCGATTCCCAGCTGAACACAAGTTCATTGAACCTGACCTTGCGAGGCGCGGGTACTTTCGACATTCAAGTCAACGCGACGCAGCTCACGACGCAGCTGTCCGGTGCGGGTACGGCTAACTTACGTGGCACGGCGACCAATCACACAGCGACACTGACCGGCGTTGGAACCCTGCGGAGTTACGAGTTGCAGACAGAAACGACCTCAATTGCGGTGACCGGGGTTGGCTCAGCCGAAGTAACGGTGCTGCAAAAACTCATTGTGAACATAACTGGCACTGGCTCCATCATGTATCACGGCAGCCCCACGGTGAGTGAGCAACGCACAGGCATTGGAACCGTGCAAAAAACTGGATAGCCTAACCATTGACAGTCAACACGGAGCGGGGTCCGCCGCACGGAGTAAAAGACGGTTCGAGGTAGGGCCACACAGCGGGCCCTCGCTCTCCAGCATCGACACATGACACATTAAACACTACAGGCGTTATATTTAACGATTTCGGTGCCATTTTGACTTTCTTTTGAAAATCTGGACTTGAAATGAAGGTCTTCTGTCGTGCAGCGATGTTTATTTTTCTAAACGAGCGACGTCCAGCGCATTTTCACGCGTGGACGCGGGGCTCGCTAACGCTCCATTAGAAGCAAATTCCGACGGGCGCCGCGACGTCGTTTTAAATAGTCTCTAGCTTCATTTCGACTGCCGTCTCCAAACTGTCCAGCGAACTATGCTAACGCAATCCTCTACGGGCTCCATTTGATCTAGACGCTGCCTGCTGGCTATAACGTAAATAAACCCCGTCATGCGGTTGCCATCTTTGCTATTCGGGCGCTTCTCCGTATTGGTCTTGTCCGCACGCACGTAATCGTTGCACAGGAAACAAAGGGAAAGGTTGAGTGGAAGGTTGTCTAACCCCCAAGAGACGCCTACGATTGGGGTGCTCTTACCGCAGTATGACTAAAGCAACCCAGGAGCCCTACCTATTCATACAGCAGCAACTAGATCGTTCCAGCCGGCGGACGAAGCTGCCGAGCGTGATTAATTCAATTTTCAACGCTACTTGGGCCTCCACTACCGTCGCCATTTTTCGACGCTTTTCAGGGTTGCCGGCACATGCCAGCGTTCGCACGCAAGCAACCACAAAGTTAAAAGCTCGTATTCTCGTAACCTGATCAGAGGGAAAAACTGTGAAGCCACTAGTGGTGTTTTATTCGAGAACCGGGACCACTAAGAAAGTGGGAGAAGCTCTGGCAGACCTACTGCAGTGCGATAGAGAAGAACTTATCGACACCAAGAAACGCACAGGACCCCTAAGCTTTCTAAGGTCTGGGCGAGACGCAGCTAGAAACAAGCTGACGGTACTGGAACCCCTTATTCACGATCCAGCGTTGTACGATGTGGTCGCGCTTGGTACGCCCGTCTGGAGCGGCTTGATGTCAAGTCCGATGCGGACTTATATCACCATCAACAAGTCGAAATTCAACCGCGTCGCTTTCTTTTGCACGCAGGGAGGCAACGAGAATAAAAAGTTGTTTGACGATATGCAAGCTCTATGCGGGAGGCGCCCCGTCAGCGTGCTTGCGCTTCGCGCGGCGGTGGTCAAAAATGAGGAGTACGAGGAGCGGCTGCGGCAATTTGCAGGCGTGCTGCAGATGCAGAGCGACGCTAATGCGGCCACAACGTCGGAAGATCGGTAGCTCCGGGAACCTCGCCTAGCCTTCCTTAAGCATTTATTCTATAGCGTGGTGTGCCGAATCAATGCGTCGCAGTGGAATGGCGGAACGTTCTGCCGGTTGTAGCAAAGATCGCACCCACTCACGCTCAGTCCACAACGCACAGCCGCCTTCCGTCTCGCTGAGTGTCTCGTGACGCTGGCGAATTGCCTGCAAAAGTCTCGATTGCAGCGCCTCTTTGAGCGAGAGTTGCTGTACATTTGTATCGGAGTAGGGGGAAACCGGGCACGGCTCAAGATCTCCGTCGGGGCTCACGTGAACGAATCCGCGCCCCGCAGCTAGACACCCGCCATACTGTTCCTCGTCCCCGGGGATTCCAATGAAGATTGCAGGAAATTGGGTGCGAAATCGCTCTGTTTTGTCCACCAGCGTGCTCCGCTGCTCGTCAGTCAAGACCCAGTCTTCAGTGCCTTCCTCCACTGAAACATACTCTAGGAGGAGGATGAGCTTAGTCCCTGCGTGGATGAGACTTTCTATGAAGCGGTCATCGGTGATCGTCGCAAAGTTAGACCGTGTTATCGTCAGAGAGCAACCAAAAAAGATTCCTTTGGCACGCATCGCTTCCATCGCTTTCTGCAGGCGCTTATGCATCCCGACGCCTCGACGCTCATCAGTGTCGCGTTCGTCGCTCTCTATACTAACAACGGGGATAACGTTTCTCTGGTTTCGAAAGTGGTCAAGCGCTCCCTCATCGATGAGCGTTTCGTTCGTAACTATCGGAAAGATAACGGAGGGGAAATCTTTGGTAATGGTCAGGAGATCCTCGCGGAGCAGTGGTTCTCCTCCCGCGAATAAAATTGCCGAGATGCCAAGCTCGTTCGCCTCAGCGACCAGCGTACGAAGCCGAGCGTCACTTAACTCCGGCCCTCTTGCTTTGCCCTTGTCGTGCGCAAATGCGTAGCATCCTTTGCAGCGTAGGTTGCACTTGCTCGTTACACTCACGATAAGCAGGGCCGGCACGTGCAGGCCACTATTCTGCCATTTCTGCCGCACGCGAGCGGCTTTCCGCTGCCACAAAATAGTCCGGAGAAAGAAGAGGGATTTCGTGGGTTCAGCTAGGGTGATGCGCACGGCATCCTTGAAATAGCCCCCAATGGCGTCGTTAAGAGCAGGAATGTAGCTATAGTCGTCCGCCAGCGTCTCTACATCGTCCAATGTTGCCGCAGCCACGGGCTTGAGCGGTTTATGTCGTCGAGATTGGGGCGTTTCTCGAGTCATTGTTGTTTCTGTCTGTAGTCGTCCACTTGCTTCCCCCTTATGGACCTTCAATCGCATCATCCTGGACTACTCGTGGTACGTGATCACAAGTCGTACTTGCTACTGCATATTTAAAATGACTCGTAGGGTAGTTAAAAAACCGAATGTAAAACACGTAGGTTAGTTACAAACCGTCATATAATGTAATGCAGTTCAGGAACAAACTTGATGCGCACCTCTTGGAGGGACCAGCGATGATTGGTTCAGCAACTCGTCGTCGTCCGACGGCTACGCGCTCGTCGGAAACACCCACTCGCTGGGCACCGGGCCCACAGAGCTCTGGCCGTGAAGTGGCCTCGAAGACTCCCATTGTCACATTTGCGAGTGACAAGCCTTTAAGTTTCGACGTGTCAACTCCTTTGTAATAAACAAAAAATGGCAACATCATGGAGTAGGAAATGTCGACCGACACAAACACCCCACTAGTGGCGATGACCCCGACAACGCAGCTGACAGCCCTGTACGCCGAGTATGACGGCTTGCTCGATGCGCTGGAAGTTCTGCACCGAAAGTTGACACCAATAAGCCGCCACAACCCGTTGACGCGCTACAAGTTACGAAGGCAGAAAAACGACCTGTGTGAAGCACTCGCTGACGTGCACGAGAAGATCGCCGATTTTGACTTTGTACTAATGTGATGCGGCGTTAGCGTGATTTCTATAACGCGTTCACCAATGTCACGTGCTTTTTTTCTTCTTCGCACCTTGGTCACGTAACAAAATCCGCTTCTGACGCCTCCACGCTTGCGTTACTGCTTGCCTCGAGCAATGCACTTGGATAGTAGAAAGAGGGACAGCTCGAGGCCCTGGAGCATTGTTGTGCTGTCCGCAAGCCGGCGAGTTTAGCCCCGTTGCGTGGATCCGACAAAAAGCGCCAAATCAATAGACGTGTGCTAAAGGGGCCTCTCACCGCCTCCGCTTTGCGACAGGAAACCGTACCTCAGTCAGTAAGTCGCTTTCTGCAACTTCCATTGGGTTGGTCAAATATAGCTCCATCGGCGCTCCAGTGACGTCGTAGTCGTTTTGCGTAGCATGTTCCATCAACGCTGCATAAACGGGTGCTATTTGGTTATACGGTCCTTTGTGAATCGCTGAGAGCACTTCGTGCGCAGGGAATGTCTTGATCTGTATTTTACCCTCACCTTGGGCCTCTCCGATGAAAGGAATTCCCACGTCAAATTCCATTTCGCCTCGCGCCATGTCTTCTGGGCTGCTATAGTAGACCGCGAATGGAGGTCCTGCCATCTGCAAGCCCCCCTTCATCACCCATTCGATGACTTCACCGAGTAGCCGCCCCATATCGTCCCCTATCGCAGCAACCGCGCCTCTGTGGAATATGCACGCTGCCCGCATTTCGTCAGCCATTTTTGCTTCTATTTTTGCCACCAGTATCCCCTATCAATTCTGGCCTGCTTCACACGAAATACTTTGCCATTTGCGCTGTTTGGGAAGGAACGAAAGAACCGAAATAGCCTTTCAGTTACCTTTGTGCCCTTAGACGCGTGCCAAAGAAAGCCACCACGCCTATAATGAACAGAATGATCGTCGGGATGCAATAAGTACGACATCGCAAATGATTACCTCAATCCGTGTCCCGAAAATGAGCACGGAACGAAGCGCATTTATCGCGTGGGTCCGAGATCGACCTGCAGCCGCATCATTCTTCGTTCCCTTAGGAGTGATCCAAATAGCACCGCACGAGTTCCGCTCGCCCCTACGGGGCTGTACCGGTCAGATTTACGCCTTTTGTCCGCGCTGTAGTTCCATGGCGCCGCGTACCTGAGTGCGCAAATTTCACGTCTGCTTACGAAATCCCTTATGCTATTCTGCGAGCTGCGATAGCTCTATTCCGCCCGCAATCGCATCCGCGAATACGAGATCACGCCGGCGATAAAGAGGATCGCGGTGAGAACGATCGCAAATCCCACGTAGACCGCCACCGCGCCGAAGCCACTCCCGAAGATGAGGATCTGACGCAGCGCATCAGCGACCTGTGTCCAGGGGAGCACGTCGTAGACCTGGAATTCCGTCCCAAACGCTGTTCCAAGTGTTTCATTGGGAAGCGGAAAGAACGCTCCAGAGAGGAAGGACACCGGCACGGCAATGAGCACCCCTAATTGTGCCGCTTGCCGCTCGTTCTTTGTAAACGCCGCAAGCAGTAAGCCGAGCGAAATCGAGGCTATCCCGCCTATGATGCCAACGAGCACGGCTAGCTCGATGGAATTCGCTCCGCCAGACCATCTAAACCCGAGCGCCACAGCGACCCCGAAGAGCAGCAGTATTTGCGCTACGGCGATGACTATCCACGTGAGCAACGTGCCGAAGAGGAGGTCAAATGACCGCATATTGGAGAGTTTGAGTCTAGCGAGCGTTCCGCGGTCGGATTCCTTCGCAAGGTCTTGCGCGACGCTGCTGACCTGCAAGAGCAAGGCGAACACAATCAGCCCAGGTGCCTGATAGTCGAAGACCGTAAGTAATCGCGTGCCTGTGAGTGGTTGCACGGCCGCCGAAATGTAGTCGATGCTCGCGCTGCTTTGGTTTTGTGCCAACGCGGCGTCAACCTGTCGAATCGTCATGGCCTGTATTTGGCTCTTGTATTGTTCGAGGACGTTGAGGATGAGACCTTGTGCTGCGCCAAATGCGGAACTGCCCGTATCCCCTTGGATGATGACCTGTGCGGTAACGTTGCTCTGTTTCGAAGCGTAGTATTCACCGGCAGCTGAAGCGACAATGCGCTTGTCGAAAGCGGTTGGCCGCTCGACGTAGCGTTTTGAGCGGTGCTTTCGTTTATTACCTGCAGGCCGATATCGGAGGTCGTTTCAGCCCGCGCGGAGGCATTAGCCAATGAAACGACCGCCTGTGAAAAATTTTCCGGAATCGTGATCACAGCATCGAGGCCGCGACTTTTGAGCATCGTCTGAGCCTGATCGGCGCTCACGTTATTGAGTTGGAACATGTGGGTGTCAGTTTGCGCGTACTTGACGTTTCCGAGGAGCTGCGTGAGACTCGCGCCGCTGTTGATGTGTTGGATGGTATTATTGATGGACACCGTTGCCCCCCGGTCGAGATTAAAGACCGCAATCTCGTGAGGCGTCGTCCCGGTGCCAAGCGAGCTGGGACTGCCGAAAGCGAAGGCAAAAATGATCATGAACACAACAGGGAATAACAGGAGGAACAAGAGCGAGCGGCGGTCTCGAATTGTTTGCTTGAGCGCTTTTATCGCTAATGATAGAAACTTCACCGTCACTCCCGCAGCCCCCTTCCCGTGAGATAGATGAAGACGTCCTCGAGCGTGTTTTCCCGAATCGAAATATCCGAGACGCGGGTGCGAGGCGCATCGATGCGTTTGATTATCTCAGGGAGCAGGCTAACGGCGTTTAACGCTCGTATGGTGATTTTTCCGCTCGCCTCGTTGATTTCGTGGATGCCGTTGACGGACTTGAGGTCAGCGATCACCGCTCCGTTCTCCTCTCGTTCGGCGAGTGATATCTCTATGATATCGCCGGGTCCGATCGTCTTTTTCAGGTTTCCTGGGGTGTCGAGCTCAAGAAGCTTGCCGTGGTCGATGATGGCGACGCGGTCGCTCAATGCATCGGCCTCCTGCATAACGTGGGTTGTGAGGATAATGGTTTTTCCCTCCTTGTTCTTGAGTGAACGAACAAAGTCCCACAATAATAGGTGGGACTGCGGGTCTAAGCCTGCAGAGTTCGTCCAGCACGACGATATCAGGATTGTGAATAACGGCGAGCGCGACGTTGAGCCTGCGCTTCATGCCCCCAGATAGCTGCGACACACGCACATTCGCCTTTTCAGAGAGCGCGAGATCCGCGAGCAATGAGCGCACGCGCTCATTTGTGACCGCCCGCGGAAGGTCTTACATGTCGCCTATGACGATAAGGTTCTCCGCGCACGTCAGCTCCTCCCACAAGACGAGCTCTTGCGGACAGACGCCTATGCTCCTTTTCGGCACTCGCGCCCGGTCTTGTCCGTTGATGAGTACCGCACCGCCAGTCGGGCTCAGCAGTCCGACCATCATGTTGATCGCAGTGGTCTTTCCGGCTCCGTTGGGTCCTAAAAATCCGAATATCTCTCCCTTCTTGATCTGCAAGGTGAGATCGTCAACGGCGACCAGGTCACCGTATCGCTTTGTCAGGCCTTGCACCTGTAATGCGTAGGCATCCGTTGTATGATCGGACAATTGCTCAGTCATGCTCTGCACGTCGCTAAACATTGCTACTCTTTGTTCATCATCGTTGCGCTTCGATGAGCCCGTGGGATAAAAGTGTGTGCGCGGGGGAACAGCGTATCACGACCCTCCTCACCAGCGCGGGGCGACGCAACGGATCTTCGATACTGTTTTCAGGTTGCCTTTTTGACTTCGTACACGTTCGCACAAGTTCCACATGAGCGCGAGATTCTCTTGGCACTCAGATCTGGCCGGACGACGATATCACGCGGACAAATCCCGATCATGCCTCTTTCGACTGACTCAAGCCATTGCGTCCAACAGTGGTTCGCAAATCGGCGTGGTGAGAACCAGGCGAGCTTTTAATATTCAAAACACCATATAATAAGCTAGCCTGTAGAGAAAAGGTGATCGTTTGACTAAATGGAAATACAGCGGAAAAGAGATTTCCTTTGATCAAGTGGATGACGCGCTCAAAGCTTTGGATAACGCCTGCCTGCACTGCGGCCCCGACAAGCACTCGCCAGAGTGTCCGATTGGTAAAGCAAAGGCAGAACTGTACGACATCAAGTGCTCAGACAAGCGCCATATCCCCGACGTGCAGCTGTAACCGTTCGGAGAGGTTCCGTATGCCATCAAAGCCTCGTAAAAATCTCTGATGGCATCTTCAGGATCTTTTCCTCCGAAATATGATCGCACCGTCTCTTTCTTTTCCATTACTCCGTTGAAGGCGACTTCGACTTCTCTTTGAGTACAAACAGACGTGATATCCTCAATTATGTGGTTCGCCACGGACTCGTGATTTGCGTTGTAGAAACTACCTAAGATGAAGAATTGCATAATCGAAAACAGAGCCTGCGCGTTTCGTTCCTTCTCCTTTGCGTATGATACCAAATCGGTGAAAAGGTGAGACACTGACAACAACAGCTGGGAATGAACGATCCCTCTCGAGCGATCAAGAGCGAGGATGCCGACCTCTCTCAGGTATCTGAAACCCCCAAGATACCTACTATCTTCGTCAATGGTAGCGACACACACGGCTCGAATGGAGTCAACGACCTCGATCTCTGTAATCGTATCGTCGATCCTGATCGCCGTCCGGGCAATATCGAACAGCTGTTCCAGCACCTCTTCGTTTAACCCCTCTCTGCGATTTTTGAAATTGTAGACTGACACGTCTTCGAGCGCTGTCAAAGCGTCGCTTGCGACGTCAACATTCCCCTGTAGTGTTTCTTTCCTAATGATATCCCCAAAGATCTTAATGAGTTCAGTGTTTTCGCGCGGTCCGTTCTCCCTTAGAGCTGCGGTCTTAACGTTGTCAATAATGTCCTCCGGATTAAAGAACCGCGGAATGCGACGGAATAGATTTAGGATCAACAGGAAGCAACACGCCGTCAGAGCCACACTGAGTGATGCGAACACTCTGATATTGTTGGGGACCGTGACCCCACTTACGTGGGCAAGCGTGATGAAGTTGACAAACATCGCGGCGAAAAAAAAACACGATGATGCCCACGATTTGAAAATCTTTGAAGATTGATGCGAGGAGGAAGTGCAACACTTTCGGTGTATACTTCGATGCTGAAAATTCAATAGCGATGATCAAAACAGAGAAGGTTATTGCAAACAGCGCGGCAAGGCTTTGGGTGAGCGTGCTAAGCAAGAAACTCGCAGAACTCGCATCGCCATTGAACAGAATTCTAGTGCCAGCTAGGTCAAAAACAACAAGCAAAAAGATTACGCCGCCTGCCACTAAGAAAATCAGGTCAATGCGATTTAGTTTGACGTCGTGTAAAGCCATGTTTTTCAGGTAATGTAACACGCGCTTAAACTGAGTTTTTCTTGGCCGAGACTTTCTACTGGATTAGCCAAAAAAGAGGACGTAAGGATAAAACAGTTGCGCTTGCGAACGGACCTTTTTTCGAGATAGCAGGCATTTGCCAACCTCTTTGGCGCGGGAGTCAACGCCCTGCCGCTGACGCTTGTGGTGAGCTGGATCGAACAGAAGGCGGTCGCGATCCTGTGGAGCTTGCGCCTCGACTTGAAGTGCATCTACCTCGGTCCGATTGTCCCCGGCTGGGTAAACAACGACATTCTGAAGGTCCTCGTCGACTCGTACGATATAAAGCTGGTAAGCACTTCGGACGCCGCTATACCGAAGATGCTGGCGTAAAGGACTGTCGTGAGCACGCGCACGTTGAACCGGAATCGAAGCATGACCGGTGCGCGTCCGAAACGTTTTCGTGGCGCAGCGCCTACCTAAGTGCGACTCACGTAGTCAGAATAGTGGAGGAACGGAAGTGAGCGAAATTGAAATGTATAAAGGGAAAGCACTGGACGTGAAAACACTCATCGAATACTCGGCCAATTCTATCGTTAGCAAGACCCTGATCGATACGAAAGCGGGCACGATTACGTTGTTTTCTTTCGATGTGGGACAAGGCTTGAGCGAACACGCCGCACCATATGATGCAGTCGTGCAGATCGTTGACGGCGAAGCAGAGATCACGATTGGGGGGAACGCCGTCCACGCGCGTGAAGGGACTATGGTCGTGATGCCCGCAAACGTCCCGCACGCGCTCCAGGCTGCAAAGCGGTTCAAGATGCTGCTCACGATGATTCGTGCCTCGCAGACTTCGGGATGAGTCAGGCGGGAGTTCAAAATGACACAAGAAAACGAAGAAGGTAAGTACACAGGCAAAGAAGCCCCGGAAAGTCAGGAATTGATCGATAAAGTGCGGCACCTAAGCTTAGGGGCTCAAAGCGTCTTGTATGCAATGCTGATCGAAGAGGGAGAAGAAGAACCAGCAAAACGCGAAGGGTTGACCTCCGCCGAGATACACGAAGCGTGTGCTTCCTGTAGCTTGGACGACGCGGCGACGCCGCAAACCCTGATTGAAGCTGGCATTTCTGAACTCAAAGAGCAGAGGTTCATCGAAGAGCGAAACGGAAGACTGTTCCTCACAACGCGCGCCGAGCACATGCGTACCTTCGAAAAGGCAGTCGAAAGCAGTAGGTACGTGATTCGTAGATAAGTGCTCCATTTCGTCGGCGTGCCGCGGCCCCACACACAGGTTCGGAGGCAAAAAATGGTCGACTATTTTAAACGAAAAAAGCAGATTCAGGAACTTATGGGAGCAAAGGGCGTCGATGCGATGCTCATTGCCGGGGCTGAGAACTAGTACTACATTACCGGAGATTATCGGCGGCAGGCTCGAATGTTGTTCTATCGAGATGCCGATCCAACCCTCATCGTCTTCCACCCTGAGGTAGAGCAAGTTCGTGCGCGCACGTGGGTAGACGACGTCCGCGGTTGGAGCAGCGCCAACGAGCTCATGCAGAACTTCGTTACCGCGATGAAGGCCCACGACCTTCGCAAAGCTACCGTCGGTTTCGATACGCACACCGCTCCCGGATTCGAAGTATTTCGTTTCAGAAAGCTCAATCCCGACATCACCATGGTCGAGAACGACGATATCATGAGCGAGCTGCGCATGGTCAAGTCAGCTGATGAAATCGCCCGTATGAAAAAGACCGCTCACGTCGCAGAGCTCGGGATGATGGCTGCGGCGGATGCGCTCATCGCCGGCGCAACCGAGAACGACGTTGCCGCAGAGGCCGAATACGCCATGCGAAAGGCAGGCTCAGAGCGTTTGGGGTTTCTTACCTTCGTTAACTCGGGCGAGCGCTCGCTCGGCTTGCACGGATTTGTCTCACGCCGGGTTATCAGCGGCGGAGATCCCGTCATCGTAGATCTACACCCCGTCGCAGATCTGTATGCCTGCG
>OCZT010000045.1_pt1 | contig 97673 bp, 150 predicted proteins | sample 1539031 | NCBI WGS metagenome assembly OCZT01 (sample SAMEA3539308, study PRJEB22396) | soil metagenome | biome: tundra; feature: field; material: soil | place: USA | collected 2010-05 | depth 0.15 m
CAGCGTGACGATTGGCGCGAGCACACCCCAGTGTTGCGTACGGTTTGGTGGCTCAGTTCGCGTGACTTCGACCCGCAGGTCACCTGTCTTCAGGGACTCGTCGAGGACAAACATTACTGGGTAGACGCCGAGCGTTGCTCGCGTCATTGCGACGACATCGAGTCCTGGCGTCAGAAGAATGGTCGCGAAGTACACGACGAGTCATCGCACAGCATGGCCGCGTCGCGGTATATCAATTCCAACGTCGTCGCGCGTGAATTACGCCGTGGTAACAGGGCGCAGAGCAGAGCAGTAGACCCGGTGGTGGTGCAGCGTAGCGATTCTGCTCAACCGACTGCTGTAGCTAGTGCCAGTGATGGTTTCGATGGCGAACGCCGTTGGCGTGAGCAGGTAGGGCAATTCTTCCCCGATAGGAGCCCAGGCCCATGGCAACGATAAGCGTTGGCGACCTCGCATCGCTGGATCCCGTCCTCACGCAAGCGACGGAATCTCCTTCGCCGGCCGAAGAGAAGGTCATTGAGGCCACTAATGCCGTGGGTATCAAGACTCGTGTGGCAGAGGCTGCTGCAGCAGGCCCGACGACACGCCAGCGTACTCAGTCGGAGATCCTTGACCTCGAGCTCGTTCGCTGGCGGCGCAATGACCCCTTCAGCGTGCGTCACATCCCCTTCGATCAGATGCGGGAGATGACTACCGATCTGATGCTTGGCTTCGGCTGGTTCTTCACAGTGGCTCCGCTGTGCCGTGCGGATTGGCTGATCGAGAGTCCTGACGCTCAATTGGCTGCCGCTGTCGATGTGGCTTTCCGGCCGATTGCAACCGCGACCTATTTGAACTTCTCGAACAGTCTGTGGTTTGGACATCAACCGCTCACTAAACGCTTCAAGCTCGGGAAGCTGGGTGGGTATTATCGTGACCCACAAGCTGCGGACCCCAGTAAGGACATCCCGATCTGGACCTCGAGCGCGGACGCTCTGCTGTGGAAGTCGCCGATGGCGCTCAATCCCTCGCACTGCATCCCGATGTGGGATGACGACGGCGACATGATCGGCTTCAAGTTCTCAAATTTGCCGATTCCGAACTTCGATCTGCTCAGCGCAGCGAACGCGTACGGTTACATGGTTATCCCTGGGCACGTCATTGACGATGACTACGCCATGTGGGTGACGAATGAGCAGGAGCTGAACTTCGGATCCATCTACGGTTCACCACGTACCAAAAGGGCATACCGCTATTGGTGGAGTTATTGGTATCGCTGGGCTCTTGCTGATCGCGCATTCGAGAACCACGTCGACCCGGCCAAGATCGTCTACTACCCCACAGATTTTGATGAGTTCATTGACAGCGAAGACAACCCGACCAGTCAGGTCACGCTCGCCCGCGAGAAGGCCATCCGGCTTGGCGAGTCCACACGTTCAGGGGCCACCATCGCTCTCCCAGCGGACTTCATCGAAGGGCCGGATGGAAAACCCACCTCTGCCCGCAAGTGGGAGATCACACCGTACGCCTCGGGACAGCAGCATTTCTCCGACCTCGATCAGACCTTCGCCCATCTCGACACGCTGAAGCTGCGGTCGTGGCTCATTCCTGAGCAGGCTTTCATCGAGGGAAGAGGAGCAACGTCGAGCCGCCTGATCGCTACTCAGCTCGGCGAGGTCTATCAGGAATCTCAGCAGTTGCTGCTTGACGGCTGGGACGCCTATGTCTCCGAGCACATGTTCCCGCAGTTCATCGCCGCGAACTTCCCAGACAAGATCGGCACTCCCTGCAGGCGTGTCTCGAGCGGTCTCGGCGCGATTGACGAACAGCTCCGTCAAACCGTGCTCACGCTCGTTGGTCAGGTCCGTGGCGAGGTTATGCCTGTCGACATCCGCACGCTGTTGATGCAGAGTGGCATCCCCATCCTCAACGAGGAGCAGATGAGGCAGGAGGTCAAGAACATCTCCGAGCTCCAAGCGATCAGCCAGCCGCCCGAGGGACCGCCGACAGCAAATGGCACCCAGGGCTACAACGCTGGCGTCGAGAGGACTCTGGCCGGCGAGACGCGCTATGTGCAGGGTCGCCAGAGGATCCTTCTCGCCGAGTCCGACGGCTTCATGAACGAGCTGCCAGACACCCCCCACTACCGTGGTCCTGCAGTGCGTTCGTCGATCGTGCGGCTGCGGAGACTCTTCGTCGAGCGCTACAGCGAGCAGTACGCCTCGTTCGCGAAGTTCTTGGAGGCTCAGCCGACTCTGCATCTTGCTGACTCCACGCAGCCGCAGGGCGTCTCTCAGGGCAACGCCAAGACAGCAGCCGCAGCGATCATCACCGCATGGGCTGCTGCGAATGCTCCTGGTGTCGTCGGCTCGCCGATCGAAGCGATTGGAATCGCTGGATCGACGGCCGCGAAGATGGCTGATCTCGTCGGCAAGATTGGTGTCGCCGGCGGTGTTAGCGCGCTGAAGGGAGCTCGGCTCGATACTGATGACTTCGGCGCCGGCGTGCTGACGCCGTGGGTGCAGCAGCGAGTTGGCAGTTCGCTCTCCTCGATCGACGACACTGTTCGCTCCGAGGCACAGAGCTGGCTCGAAGACCAGCTCCAGCAGAGTGTGGATCCGTCTGCGGTAGCTGCCGCAGCAAAGGATCACTTCGCTGGGTTCGCCGAAACCCATGCTGATCGAGTGGCGCGCACTGAGGTCCGTGATGCCTACAACCGCGGAACGCTCGAGGCTCTGCATCTCGCCGGCGTCGAGCAGGTCCAGGCCCACGATGCTTCCGACGGCTCGGACGAGCTGACTGACGCTGAGTGCTTGGCGAGGGACGGCAAGATCATGGGTGTGCAGGACGCCATGAGCGTCGATGAGCACCCGAATGGGACTCTGTGGTTCAGCCCGCTCTCGACTGATCATCTGCGCGTCGAGCGCGTCGACGAGCTGCCGCTGCATCTCGAGCAGAACGGTGCCCAAGTCGCCTACGACTCGCGCGAGGAGATCCTCTACCTCTTGACCGACGTCGACGCAGAGCATGAACGCATGTATCTGCTCATGTTGGGTGACCAGATCAGCTACCGCTGAGAATTTCAGTTGCTGTCGGAATAGCTTTTCGGTATGCTGTAGTGCGCAATTCGCGTCATGCAATGCAGACCGAAAGGAACCCCTATGAGCACTGTTCTGGATAACTTCAACAGCGAGCTGGCCAAGCGTCTGAAGGAGCTCGAGCCGATGGTCGAAGAGCATCGTCAGCTCTCCGCGATCGCCGAGAAGCTCGGCGCCCCGGCGGCGTCCAATGGCCGCACCGCTCCCAAGCGTGAGCGCGCTGCGCGGAAGCCCGCTGGCGCCACATCCGGCAAGCGCGGTCGTCCAGCCGGCAGCGGCAAGCGCGCGCTCGAGGTGCACGAGATCATCAGGTCGTTCCCAGGCATCACGGTCTCTGAGATTGCCGAGAAGATGCAGATCAAGCCGAACTATCTCTACCGGCTTCTGCCCGGTCTCGAGAAGGACGGCCGGATCGTCAAAGTCGGCAAGGGCTACACCACAGAACCGCCTGCCTAAGTTGCTTCGATAGTAGCTTTGGTGGTAGGCTATGGAGGTGGAGTCGTCCCAGGCTTCTTCATATCCCATGGGTTTGAACCTCACTTCGCGTCAGTTCGGTCGTCTCCAGACGTTGGAGAAATACGACGAGAACAGTCGCGTCGTGGGGTATCGGTGGTTTCCATGGCACGACGGCCTTTACATGTGTCCTTTCGTCCAAACACGTGATGGTGTAGTCGAGCTTCAGCCGGGCGGTCGTTTACACCAGATCGAGGAGGCTTCCTGATGCGCATCTTCTTTCTACTCCGAGGCATCTGCTTCGGTATCGCGCTCGTCGTTGCACTGACGAGCAGTTCTTTCCTGATCGACCCGCTGACGTGGGCCTATTGCGGTCTCTGCGCATGGTGGCTTGATGAAGCGACGGGCGATCGTTGGACGCTGAACGCGCCTGCTCGGCGCCCGCAACAGCCAGTGGCCTAGACAGGAGATTCGCATGATTCCGAAGCTCTCAGCGCCTCTTTCAAAAGCGATCCGCACGAGCGAGGGAATCGCTGTGTGGGCGATCAATATCGCTCTCGGTATCGCTGCTGCGATCCCGAACACGCATCTCACGGTCAAGGAAGCAGGGATCCTCGCAACGATCACGACCGGGCTGCACGTCGCCTCGCGCACCGCGCTCAAGATCACCGCGGTGGCTAAGGCTGCTGGACTTCCGCCGATCGCCTTCGCGCCTTCTGCTGCTCTTGCGGCAGGAGTAGCTGATGCACCGGCGCTGGTGACCTATGCGGCGGAAGATGCCGCCAAGGCACCTTCAGTCGATGAGGCGATCGCGCAGGCTCAGACAGTCGTCACGGATGTTCAGGCGATCGACTCGCCACCAGTACCAGCACCGCCAGAACCGCCAGTAGCGATCTGATGGGCGATTCCGACGGCATGTTCACGATCTACCCCAATACATCGGGATCGCCGCCGTTTCATCTGCTCGCAGGGACTCAGTTCTGGCTCCAGGGTCATCCCGACAAGAATCGTCCGCGGCTCGCCGTGAGACTCGGCAACTTCGTTGCGGATGTTCGCTATGCCATCTGGCGACTTACCGGCTGGGACTGGGTCTGATGGGTTGCCCTGTCGGCACTGCTGATGCGGCGCGCGATGCGGTAGTCAATGCCGCGCATGAAGCGACTCTCGCGAACGTCGCTGTGCCGAAGCCGCATCAGTCGTGGTCGATGTACCACCATCGCCTGATGGGCGTGATGACGGCGCATGGCATCGTCGACGCGACCGATGCGCTCAACGCAGCCGTCTACACCGGCTTGCCGCTCGCTGTGGTCTGCACGTCGCTGGACATGGAGTCCTGGGGCGGCAAGAACATGTGGGGTGGCGATCCCGGCGGCGACGCACTGCCGTGGCAGTGGTTCGAGTCTCCGGTGACGTTCCCGAAGTGGAACGTCTATTGGGCGAACGTCGAGCGAGGACTCGTCACCAACGGCTGCGGTCCTGCTCAGTTGACCAGCAAGGGTCTTCAGGAGATGGCGAACAACCGCGGCGGCTGCTGGCTGCCCGGCCCGAACATGGAGGTCGGCGCGATCTTCATGCAGGAACTGATCAACCAGTGCGGGAACATCCAGCTCGCCTACCAGCACTACAACGGCGCCGGCGATGCTGCTGTGCGCTACGGCGAGAACGCCTTCGCGCTCTATACCCAATGGCACGCCGAACTGATTGCTGTTCGATGAGCGATTTCCTCTACTTCCGATGCACTGTCTGCCGACAACGAATGAGAGCTGAGACCATGCCGGATCCTTGCCCACGCTGCAAGCACACTCACGTGGTCAAGCAGATGAAGCTGACACCCTGGCTGAGGTTCGTCTGGTTCTACTTTGGTGACTGCTCTCCACTCCCCCGCCCATGAGCGACATCGTCGACATCATCATCGACCACCTCGTAAAGCGTGTCGCCGATCGCGTTTACAACGACATCGCGCCTATCAACCGATCTCTCCACTCACTCCACGAGAAAGTAGACACCATGGCTGACGCACTCGTAGGTATCGCAGCGGACGAAGTATCACTGGCGGCTTCGGTGCCGGCGCTGGTTAGTGCGCTCACCGCCGCTCAGGCTGCTGCAGCTTCGGCTGCTGCCGCTCTTGCCGCGCAGATCGCGCTCGGCACGCCCGTCAATCCATCCGAGCTCGCCTCGATCCAGGCTGGTCTCGATACGGCTGCTGCCGAGGCAACGGCTGCTCTGCCGGTCGTAACACCTCCCGCGCCTCCGTCTCCGGTCGTTGGGCCTCCGGTCGTGACGATCTCATCGCCGACTGAAGGTTCGGCGTTCACCGTTGGCCAGGTCGTGTCGACGAGCTTCAGCGCCGTCGATGGTTCAAGCGGCTCTGGCATTGCTTCCTGCGTTGATGGCGCCGGCAGCTCGAGTCCCGGCACGATCGATACCACAGTCGCCGGGTCCTTCACCTACACCGTGACCGCGACCAGCTCTGATGGCCAGAGCGCCACGTCGTCGGTCAGCTACACCGTCGCCTAACCACCAATTCGCCACCCGATAGAAAGGGATAGCTCGTGAGCTTCAAACTACAGTCAATCAGCGCCGAGGCTCACGAGCTCGAGGCGAAGGTCGAAGCAGCCGAGGGCCGCGCGACGAAGGTCGCGCAGGTCATCGCCAAGCATGTCGAAGAGATCGCCAAGGAGATTGGTGGCTACATCACAGTCTCTGGCGGCGGCCATCTCAACTCCGTCGAAGGACAGCCCGGAGACAGCGTGTGGCTGAACGTCAACTCGCTGCCCAACCCTGCGAAGCCGACTCCCAGTGGGCTGGTCCCGCCGGAGGCAAGCACGGCGAATCCTCAGCCTGGCGATGGCTCGCCGGCGGCAGTGCAGGAAGCAGTTCCTCAGCCTGTCTTGATCGGCGCTGAAGATGCTGGCCAGCCGCCGATCGTTCCTGACCGCGACGTCTCTACCCAGGCGCAGCCTCAGCCTGCTGACTCGCAGGTCCCTGAGCCTGTTGTAGATCCTGCACACGCCGGATGGGAAGGCGCCGCGACAGCCCCCGACGGAACAACCGCTGAAAATCGAGAGGTCGCCTACACCGGAATAGGCAGCCCTCTGCCTGCCGAGAGCAACCTCCCTGTTGATCCAGAGGTTCCGGTAGACGGCTTTCCGCTGGTCACTGGAGGTCCTGTCACGGCCACTGTAAATCCTGGGGAAGCTACGGTCACAGATGTCTCTGGTATGGGCCAGGAATGGGCGCCTGTCGTTACAGGGCCGCCCGCCACGGCACCGGACCCAACGGTGCTGCCGGTCGAGCCTGAGCCAGTTCCTCCGCCCACAGAAGTACCGCCGACGTGGGGGCCTGTCGAGCCGGCTGTCGACCCCACCGTGCCGGCGCCGCCGTTCAGCGATCCACCCGTGCCGGGTGCCTGATCGCGAGGCGATCCAGAAGGGCTTGGACTTCGAGAAAGCGGTGAGCGAGTCTCTTGGGCTCGATCTCACCGTGGCCTCGGGGAATCGCTGGAACGACCGCGGAGACGCTCGTGGACTGGGACTGCGACCGAGCTGTAAGGCAAACCCAGTTTCTAAGCGCACTTGGCCGCAGACTCGAGAGCAGTTGAAAGAGGCCATTGACATGGCTGCCGGCACCGGGCAGCTTCCTCTGCTCGCCATACAAGACCAGGATGGCTCTCAGCTCGTCCTGCTGCGTCTCGAGGACTTCGCCGAGGTCTTGCAAGGGAATCATGCTCAGACGCCATCCCAGCGGCGCTCAGAGCGTATGAGGGGCCTTGCAGCCGTCCCCTTGCTCCGACGTCAGCAGAGCGAGTAGAAGCGATGGCTCAGACAGAGACGATCGAAGAAACCTGGTTGCACGAAGACTCTCCGTGCATTGCGCACTACCACAGAGCGCCGTGCACCACGGCTTGGTGAAGTCCTCGTCTGCAAGGACCTGCTAGGACGAAACCGCCAGTGATGTGGTCACGCGGCCGAATTTTCCCAGGGGTTGTGCGCTGAGAACTTTGTGGCAAAAGATACAATGTTTAGGAGCCAGCCGATGACGTTTCGTAGCGTCGCGGCTGGCTCAGCTACATAGGAGCTGGGTAGGGCACCGATGTTGGTGATTCCATTGGGCATCACCTCCTCATGAACCAGGCCAATGCCGAGGATTGAATCCTCGGATATCTGATCCCATCCAACCCACGGGCAGCCCTTCGTGCGCGGCTTGCGCGAAGGTGTTGGGGTAGTTGTGCTCGTTGGCGATATGGAACTCGAGAAAGCAGTGGTGCTGGGGTACTCGAGGAGCGCTGAGGTCGATGTCCCAAACCGTGAGCCACTGGCCTTCGCCGGCGCCACCCCAGCTCTCGAACGCCTGCGTGTTGAAGGGGAAGGTCGCGTGAGGAATCGCGAGGATTCCAGCAACGTGCAGGACGTGCGAGATGAAGCCTGAGCAGTCGTAGCCCGGATCGTTGATGAACTGGGCGTTGTGGCCGCCGCCGTAGATGTACTGGATCCGCGGCTGCATGCGCGAGATCGCATCGACTTCCTTGTATGCGCGGATCACGCGATTTTGGGCGTCAGTCAGCATGGCGATCTCCGTTCAGTAGGAGCCGTTTGCGAGTCGGTGGGCCAGCGCTTGGCAGGGGCCGCCGTAGGTCGAGTCCACGTAGGATTCCATCCACTCGAGCTGAGTGGTCGGATCGGTGTTCCAGTTCGGACCGACTGAGGCCATCTTCGACTTGGGATTGGCCTGCGGGAGACCGCCGGCTTGTGACGTCGGGTTGTTCGTCCCTGGACCGTTTGCCAGCCACAGCGGATCCTCGACGTTGATGATCTCCTGCAAGCAAACGCCTGCCGCAGTCGATCTGTAGCGCTTGACGGCGAGGAGCATGACGAGCCGTCGATTGCACGCTGGGTTCCCGCATCTCGTTTTTTGCGCCAGACGCCGTATCGCTGCCGCGCGCGCTCGAGCGGTTTCGTAGTAGCGCCAGATCGCGCAGTGGACTGGGTCTCCAGTCTCTCCGCAGATGCGATGAGCTAGGTGGGCGATGCATTTGCGATCCGAGTGGCAAAGGACTGGTGTCTTCCCTAGCTTGATCTTCGTTCCGCCAGTGCGGTGGTCGATGGCTGGATGGTGATAAACGCCGCTGTTCGCTATCCCTGGAGCTGCGAGGATGAGCGAAAGTGCAGCGATTGCGATGAGAGTGCGACGGATACCATCTGACCTCCGCTTCGTTTCCCGGCCCTCTAGCCGGCTGAACTGCGCAATAGGCAGTCATCGCCCCATTCTGAGGCGGCATTGCTACGTGTTCAGCCCCAGAGAATCTCCCCCGTTGGGGTTCCTGAGACGAAGTTGATGAAGATCGAGCCGGAGTCGACCTCGAGCGGATCAGGAAACTCGATCGTCTGCTCCACGCCGGCGGCGAGCTCGACCGTGTCAAGCAGAACACCGCCCGTAGAGGTCCCGTCGTAGATCCCGAAGACAGATGCAGCGGCAGAGAAAGCGCTCCAGCCCCACACCGCGGTCGGCTTGATCGCGACTGAGTCTGAATCAGCGTCTGAATCAACGGTGCAGACAAGCAGCCCGCTCGAGCCGGGAATCGCTGCGGCTTTGGCTGCCATCAGGTCTGGACGATGTACTTGATGTTGGCGACGTTGATCGAGGTCGACTCTTCGGACCCGGCGCCGTAAGGGGTGGAAGGGATCACCGTCAGCCAGGTGCCGGTGCTGATGGCAGTGATCGCCAAGGCAGGGGTTGCGTAGGTTGCGGTGTCGATGTACTCGGGCGATGCTCCACCGCCTGGATACGACATCAGAGCGATGCGGATTGAGTTGGCCATGGGGGTTGGATCCCTTTCTCGGGTAGCTCGCGATCGCTCGCGGGGCAGATCTTCCAGCGAAAGCCTACCCGATCGCAGCGAGAATCGCTAGTATGCAAGCTGACAGGTAGGTGCTTTGCAGCAGAGGCCACGCCGAACACCGCCTGGCGGTAGGTCGATCGTCGTCAGGCATTGACCGCATGCCGGTGGTTCTAGTCACGACTGCACCTGCTCGTGTCGTCGGTGATCTGTGACCAGCACGACGGGCAGTAGGTGGCGTTGGTGTACGGGTCGAACCAGACCCACTCGTCGGTCGGATCGTCCTCGATCTCAAGGGCAGGCCGCTCGGTGCGCAGTAGGTGGGCGCTGATCTGCGTGCGGTTCCGGACGTAGCGGGCCTTGACGGACATCGTCGCGTCGCAGCCACCACATGCCAGGTGAAGCGTCGCGCGGATCATCGTGGTTCTACGTGGGTGGCTGCGGGGTGGGTGGCTGTCCTGCTGCTAGCCGTGCCTGCACCCGCGGCGTGGTCTTCTGCTTGCCAGACGCCGGGAAATCGGCTAGAATGCTCTAGTAGACGCGCGGGGAATCCCCGTTGTCGTCTCGTCTCTCGATCGGGCGCCTGCGGCTAGTCACCGCGTCAAAGGCGCTCGATCGCTTTACGGGCTTGCCCAGCACCTCGATCTTCGCGCCGTTGCGCAGAAGCGCTGGATCCACGAAGCGAACCGTCATGTCGTGATAGCGACCTTCTAGCTCGGCGAGCTCGCGGATGGCGCGGTTCATGACCTGAGTGCTGTTCATATGCTTGCCGCGGTGACCTGAGAGTGTCATCGGGGGTACGGGACTCCGCCCGCGAGCTTCTGACACAAGAGCCGTAGTGCGTCGGTCTGCTGCCGAAGCTGCGCCAGGATCTCCTGCTCGACCTCGAGCATCTTCTCCGACATCTCGCGCCAGTCTGCGACCGACTGTGCGTACAGCGCCTCGAGCGTCGGGCCAGAGTCGCTCTTGCGTGGCTGCGTCACGAATGGACCTCATCACTACGCGACCACGGACAGCGCGCGCAGCCAGGATTGCGGCGAGCATTGGCATGCGGGAGGAATGCATGCGCTTCACGCCGGCGCAGAGGAACGATCTCGAGGCCGGCTTCGGCGAGAGATGCAATCAGCTTGCGCGTATGTTCCTGATCGAGGAGGTCTGGAGTGCGGTGGTCGATGACAGCCATGGGGCTCATTGTAATACCACGATTACGCTAGGTGCAAGTAGCTTCACAAGCTAGTCTGGCCAGTGGCAATCACTGGTGTTTCGATGGTGACGCTCGAAGGGACCAGAATGCTGCGCGGATTGGGCGTGATTCCGAGCTTCGTCTGCGCCACAAGCACGAGGAATTTCTCGAGGTCGGCGTCCTTGTAGTGCTCCATCGTCTGGCCGGTGACGGCGTTGTATCGCTCGGCGGTGATGTAGGAGCTGAGCTCCATGCTCTGCTGGGTGTAGCAGGCGACGGTGAAGGGTTGATTGCGCGTCCACGAGAGCGTGTGCCCAGGGCCAACGCCAGCGGTGTAGTGACCGCCTTCAGCGGTCGCGTTCGCCACGTACTGCCAAGGCTGGTTAGCGTCGAACTGGTTCATCATCTGGTTCGTGAAGTTCCAGGCGATGCCGCTGATCTCGAACAGGTAGGTGATCTCGCAGTAGGTCTGGTAATCGCTGGGCTCGGCGAAGAAGTAGACGCCGATCTTGTAGTTCTTCCCAGCCTTGTCGGTGATACCAGTCTTCTGTGCGTAGTCGAGCACCGTGCGCGTGTCCAAGCCGTTGTCGTTGGTGCCGTTGAACGCGTTGTAGCCGCTGAGCAGCGAGTAGATATTCACCGCGCTCGTGCCATCGAGACCAACGGGAAGCGGTCGACCAGCGTTGTGGGAGTCGATGTAGAGCTCGTTCAGCTTGCCGGCGATCTCGCAGTCTCCGCAGCCTTGCTTCGCTAGACCTGGCGCGGTGGAGTCAGGACCGTTTGCCCACATTGGGTAGACGCCGAAGTCATTGCCGTGGCCCCAGACAGCAGGAATGTTGACGCCGGGGATCGGCACCAAGCCAGCTTTTACGAGCGCTGGGCGGAAATCGGTATAGCGGATGTCTCGGCCGTCGAACGGCGTGGGGTTGTGGCCGAGACGGACGTACCCACCGAGACTGTGGCTATAGAGGATTCTGGCGCTCATGAAGGCAGGTCTCCTTTTTCTCCGCTGGTCGCGCGCGGGGGATTGGTCACCTTGATGGTTGTCTTGGCATCCTTTAGCCGGCGTGCGTAGATGCCTGCGAGGGTGAGCGCGGCGAGATACTGCGCGTAGGCTTTGGTGATTGGCGTGCTCTTCATGAGGCTTCCTCCGTCCACTGGACCGGCGTGACCGTCCGAATGGCGACTACCTTGAGCATCGGATCCGCCATGACAGCTAAGTAGTGTGGACACTCGAGCGAATGCACCATCAGCGGACCGAGGCCGGGAAGACCTCCTTGGGGCGAAGGAACCGTGTTGTCTCGACGGATGTAGAGCAAGCGTCCTTCGTCGCGGATTCTCTCGCCGCACTGACAGAGGATTTGTGCAGCTATGAGCTGCTGGTTGAAGGCTTCATCGGCGACCTTGCGTGGAGCGCCCTTCAACGCTGAGAGGTCGACGGCGCCGGCCTGCGGCGGTGGCTGCGAGATCGGCACCTTGAGTTTGTTGTTGCTCACGTCGCCACCTCTTCGTAGGTCGTCTCGAAGATGTGCGCCTTGCACGGGTACAGTTCTCCTGCAATGCCTCTGATGAGCCAATCACCTACGTTGCAGCACATAACGCCTTCGAGGGTTTTGACATGGATACACGGTCGTATTGGATCAGGCTGGACCGTGATACCCCATTCGTCCTTGGCAAACTCAGTAGCGATTGGGTGCAGACTAGCTGTGTCAATACCTTCTAGTCGTATGGCCTCGATCACGATCGGCTTCTTGCGGTACATCCCCATTAGCTCTCCTCCTCCTCGTGTGTGGCGCCGTTGTTGCTCGCGAGCGAGCGCCGAATAGTGACTAGGCTCTGGTACGTCAACTCGACGACCTCGCAGATCTGGGCGTACTTCATGCCGCCGGCGCGCGCTGAATCAATCGTTTCGATGAGCGCTCTATTCGCGTCCATGTGGATTCTCTTCGCGCGAGCTTGCTCGGCCGCCTGAGCTTCGGCAGCGGCGGCCCGAATAGCTCGAGCCTCGCCGAGAGTTTTCTGGCGGACATCCGCAGTAGTCATCAGCGCGAAGATCGCTGCACTGACTGTGTCTCGGTCGGTGGTGTTCATTTGGCTAACCAGGGAGCGATCCACAGGGCGACCCGACCGCGCAGCCACGGCCCTTTCGCCAATGCTCGATGGAGAGAACACAGCCCGTATTCGAGCCCGTGCTGGTATTTACAACGCTGTGCGCGACAAGTGCTCATCCCCACCACGACTCCTCTGCCATCTGTGCGCCAGCGGCGTCCACGTCGATCTCGATGGCGAGCGGAATTGCCCACCAGCACACGAAGTGCGCCGCGTGGTGCCACGGATTCGGCCACCACTTGGGGACTTCGCCGGAATCACGACGAACATAGGCCGAGTAGGAAGCGTCGATCCAGCGGGACGCCCAGCGAACGAGCCATCGAGCGTTGCGAGCTCTCATCGCCACCATGACTCCTCGATCTTCTCTGCGCCGGCTTGCGTTGTAATCAAGATGGCCGGATCAAACCGGCTGCGATCGACCGGCCGCAAATAGAACTCCGGCCAGCCCAATCCACGCCGCCAGCCGCCCTTCATACCAGCCCAACGGTCATACCAAGTGATGTAGAGACGACCGATACGTAAGCCGTAGCGGGAGAGGTTCATGAGAACAGCGACTCGTCTTCCCAACCCCAGCGCCAAAGAGTGTTCTCGTAATCATTGGTGTATGGATTGTCGGAACTGAGGAGGCCAGCTTGGCAATCAGCATGACCGCGCTGATATGCGAATTGTGTCGCTCGACGTTCCAACATCCAGGCCCTCCCTGTCTTTTCACCGTTTATTCCGCGATGCCTTTGTTGTTGACAGGTTTTGCACCTGCGGGTTCCGTCTTCACTAACAATGGTGTTTTGAAGATCGAACGGATGGCCCCACGAGCAACGCTGCCTTGGTAGTTTTTTGTAGCGTCTGTGCTTGTCGGGCTCGACTGGTTCAAGATGGGCTGGATTGACGCAGGGAGGATTGTCACAGTTGTGATGGAGGTCGTAACCTTCCGGGATCACTCCGCCGTAAAGTTGATAAGCGACACGATGCGCCAAATAGGTCCGGCTAGTTTTGCTCGGTTTGAAGCTGCCATACCCCCTCGCGTGCTGACCTATCCATACCCAGCACGGACCAAGCTCAGGCCGGTGCGCTGGGATCGGCCCGTCTCTGTCGACCTTTGCCCAGAACCGTTCCGGCAGCCTTGGATGCATGGCCATGAGGGCACTCCGGGGCTCGCAAATCGTGTCTGGCGTACTCAGCCGTGGTGGCGCAGCGAAGCTCATGGCGCAATAGCTTAGCACGCAAGAAAGACAGTAGGGAAGGGCCAGCTATTGCGCTGGAGAACAAGTTGGTCTGAGGCTACACTTCAGGCCACGAGGTAGTAGTTCCTATGCCGCTGAGAAGTAGCTATGCCTCGTAGACGGCCCAAATACGCTGGGGCTGCGCGCGCCTTGACCCGATCATAATCCGCGTGTCGGGGGTTCGAGTCCCTCCTCCGGCACTGGATTTACTGGGGTTTTCGCGTTAGAGCCTTCTAATGAAACAGCCCAGGCCACCGTTTGGCTACAGTCGGAAAGCTCTTGCAATAGCTATCGATCTCTACTGAGATAGCTCGGCGCCGAGAACCAATCTGCTGCAGACGCACTCTCGGCGCCACGTCGAAGAACTACAGAGCGAAAACGCAGGAGTCTCAGCGTCTCAGTTGAGATCGACTTCTACTGTGGCTGAGGCAGGTCAGCATCGCCCCACGCGATGCTAATCCTTCGGAGAAGGTCTGGTGCCGGCTCCCACTCGGTGCTCTTGGGCGCGAGATTATGGCGAGCCCAGATCGGATCGCTGTGTCGGCCGTTATGCCCAGCCGGAAGACGACATTCAAATATCGCGCCATGAGCCCACTCCCACGCTGGGCACGCACCCTCGGGAAACGGTCCGAACCAAGCCGGACGATCGCTCATCGGGTCACGTCGGGCTTCACAGGCTCATCGATCAGCACGAGCTGGCCGCTGGTGATCTCCAGCGCCCCGATACGTACGCCATCGAAAGCCTCCTGACACATGCGGTTGACGAACGGCGCAGAGCCGTCGTCCAAGAGCACGTCGAACTCGATCGTGACGTGCACGCGATCACCGCGCCCGTGAGAAATGACCGGAGCGTTATCCGCTGGCACCTCTAGGCCCACGCCACCGCCAGTCGCCATCGCAAGGGTTCTCGGGATCCTCACTAGGCATGAACCTTCCGGGATGTTCTCGATGCTCATCGCCCAGTTACCGAGCACGGCATCTGGATTGGCGCCGAGAATCTGAAGTGGGTCAATCATGGCGCGCTCCTTTCGTTGAAACTAAGCAAGCCCTTCAGCTCGTCCATTGCCGCCTCACGATTGCGAAACTGCCCCGCGTGTTCATCATGGATTGTCGTGGTCACGCCGGTAGGCTTGTGCGTGATGCGAACAGCGGTATGGTCATAGACCGTGAAGATGAGATCCCGCAGGTCAGGTTCGTAGGCGCTGCTCACAGGGGCCACTCCCAATGCGTTGCGGGTGCTGGACCGCTGAATCGATGGTCGCCTTCGTAGTTCATGCGGTGGCCTTTCGAGCACTGGACGACTGTGTATTGGCGCGTTACGCGATACCCAGCCTCAGCGCGCTTTGGAATGCTCGCGGGGACATGGGTCATTGAGACGCGTTCCAGCTCGCGCAGCGGCGAACGGCAGAGCGGGCATCCTGGAAGGTGCTCGACGGTGTTCGTCGCGAATCCCATCAGAACGTCACCTCGATCTTGTGGAGCTGCAGCGGATACCAGTAGCTACCACCCCATCCGGCGAGTGCGATTGTCGTAATCGGGCGTATCGTGAGCGAATTGGATGACTCCTTGAGCTCTTCGCGGAGTTTCTTACCTGTCAGCACTGGCCACGGATGATCTTCGTCCGAAGAGGACAGTCGCGCTGACTCGCGCAGCTCAGCCATCGCAGTCTTGCGGTCCGCATAGACTCCCATCACGGTAGTCGCGTCATTACACTCGAGACAGCCGACATCTAGGAGCACGTAGTAGCTCATTCGGTCACGCTCTCGACGATGTTCAGCGATATCTGCTCGAGCCGTCGGACACCGATTCGGAAGACACATATTTCTGGCTCGCGGAGGAGTCCGATGATGAAGGAAGGCAGGCAATCATCGAATGAGAGCTGAACATCGACCTCAGACGGGTAGGGCTCACTCACCGGATGCGAATGGTAGACGGCGCCGATAGACGATCCACTCTCCGCGTAGATCTGGAACTGCTCGAAAGCACTGATCTCGTATTCGTGCTCGGGGTTGGCCGCAGAATTCGTCGCTCGGTAGACCTTCGCCGGCTCTCCGTTCTCGAAGGCAATCATCCCGCAGGCTTCGCGTGGACTTTCCTCGAGCGCATGCTCGATCAGCTCGTCAAAGAGCGCGCGAGAGATCCTCATCGGGAGTCCAGCCATCCCGAATGGAGAATGGACATCTCAGCTCGATCTAGAGCCTTCTCGTTCGCTATTCGGACCGAGGCCATCCTCATCGTGTGTCTTTCGGCTCGGTAATGAAATAGATGCCAACTATCGCTCCAATGACTCCGATGACTTTTGCCGCGAGAGTATGAGTGGGCGTCAAAACTCCAGCATTATCAAGCGCCAGCAGCAGAAAAATCACTCCCGCAATTACTCGAAGCAAGTCGCGCCATCTAGATCTCACCACCGATACTCCTTTCCGCGCACGATGAAGCTGCCGGAGTTGATCTCCATGCCGAGGAGTCTATGGCCGACCTTGAGCAAAGCGACGCCGAGACGGACACGGAGCTCATCGCGGCGGGAGAATGAGTAGCCACCGCGACTGTAGCCGTCGAACGATATCTCGGGGATGTCATCATCAGGAGGCGGGAATTCAGTTAGCGAGAAAGTAAACGGCGGCTCGCCGATCTTGATTCCGCTCCAGTCCACGGGCTTTCTCGTGTAGTCGTCAGCCATGCTCAACCTCCTCTTCCATCAGCTCGCTCAGTGGGTTGGCATCAGCCTCGATCAAGGCACCGAGCTTCTCGGCGGCGTCTGTGTGTGGCTTGAAATGAATGTAAACTAAAGTGGTGCTGATTGAGGCGTGGCCCATATACTCTTTTACGTCGGTCAATGGCCAAATCTGAACCGCCATCGTCCCGAACGTGTGACGTGTGTCATGAAAGCGTAGCTGCCGCAGCCCTGCTTTGTCGCACGCCTCATGGAAGCGTCGGTAGACCGACCTCCCATCGATCACGCTTCCTACGGAATTGCAGAAGACGAGCCAGTCTGGATCCGTGAAGTGCTCTCGCCGCGAGAGGTTCTCGAGCGCTTGGGCAGCTTGAGGAACGAGCGGAACGGATCTTCCCCGGCCAGACTTGGTTCTTCCGTGGCCGCCCTCGTCCGTATAGCCGCCGCGGACGAAGATCGTCGACTTGACGAAGTCGACATCGCGCCAGCGCAGCGCACGGATCTCAGAGAGCCTAAGACCGGCCAGAGCAGCCACGAGATAGATCGCGGCGTCCTGCTCATCGGTAGCAGCGCGCGCAAGAGCCAGGACTTCAGCCGGCGAATAGACGTTGATGTGTGACTGAGGCTTGATCCGAGAGCGCTCGAACTCCACGGTTGGATCCGGCCCGGAATACCCTCGAGCCTTCTTCGCGAACTTGTAGATGCCGACGAGCATCGTCCTGGTCTGATTCAGCGTCGAGGCTGAGAGCTGAGTCACCTCATCGCCGGGCTTGGCGCCGCGACGATAAGCAGGACGGTTGATGAGCTCGTTGCGGATCGCCATGATGTCTCTCGGGCCGATCGTACTCAACTGACGCTCGCCGAGCGTAGGTAGGAGATCGTGCGCGATTATGTTCCTGTATCTCCGAAGTGTGCTGGCACGAAGACCGCGGTGGCGCTCGAGGTAGCCCAGATACTCCTCAGCCGCCACAGAGAAGCTCGGGTTGGATCCGCGCGAGATATTGGCATATTTGACGAGATTCTTCTCCAGCTCCTCGCGTGCCATCGTCGCCGTGAAATATCCCTCCGGTGGACGTCCGCTGCCTTTCCACGCCAGACCGATACGCCGCTTCAGATGGCCGTCTCCAGTTCTTATCTGAAAATACCAAGTATCGCGGGCTGGCGATCTGAGGAAAATGCTGCCTGCTAATTGGCCTGAGCGCCTAGCCATCGATGCGTTCCACGATGATGCGTAGTTTGCCAAGTGGACTCTTGTTTCCTATGGCATTTTCTGCGCCAAACATCTTGATGATTGACTCCTCGATGGAATCATCGTCATAATCGAAATCAGCCGGGTAGAGCGCTGAAATCGCATAGCCGCCCTCTTGGCAGACTTCGACGACCTCGCCGACGAACTCGAAGCGATCAGCCATTGTGCTCATTGTTCACCAAGCTCTGCAAGAGCTGAAATTTCCCAAGCCATCTGATTCTCGTTTGGGTGGGCTCGTTTGAACATGCGCCAGCCTCGACGGATTGGCTCGTCAGTCGTTTGACTATCTTTCCATACTCCTGTGCTCCAAGTGGCGCCTTTTGAAGCTGGACCGAAGCCTTCATCCTTCTTGCAGAACGCGACGCCGTAGCAGATAATTTCTTCAGGTTTGTTTCCCGTGCCTTTACACTCTAGGCACGTCACCCAGCCGTCGCGCGGCGTCAACCACTTTCCTGTGCCGAGACAGGACAGGCAGATGCTCATGACGCCAACCTCAACACGATTGAGGCAATCACGGCGACGAACGCGACGGACGCCCATCCGACCGCCAGATTGCTGTAGTGGTTCGCGTTGTCGAGATGGCTGTGCTCGTTTTTGCGCCAGCGCTTCATTTACACTCCTCTCGGTCGACGATCCAGGCCATGATACTTTCCTCCCGAAACCTCAGATACCGCCCGAGACGAAGATGAGGGATCTCTCCCCTCTTGACACTTCTTTGCACCCAGGAACGGTTTACTCCAAGCAGCTCAGCTACCTCGGGTACGGTCAAGAGGACTTCGGTCTGGGTCATCGCGCAACACAACCTGGATAGCGGCAGGGATGGTGGGGAACGCGAGTCGTGTGCTCATATGGGTAGTACATGCCTTTTGCCCAGTTGCCGGACATCGCGACGTAGCGCGGCTCCGCGAAGCAGGTGGGGCAGTAGTAGTAGCCCGAGTCGATCATGCAGCTCGGTCCGCGTGCCGGATGTGCTAGATGTCCATTTGGGCAGAGGCGGTCGGTGACGTTCATGAATTTCTTCCCATCCAACACCAACCGCAGATGAACGCAATACAGCAGGCGATAGCAAGCAGAATACTCACTTACGCTCCAATTCGATGACGAATACGCCGTCTGGTGACGCTTGTTGCAGTGCCATTTTATGCACCACTGCGTCATCGTACGAGAGCCCTCGCGCCACGATCTGCCCAGAGTCACCGATGAGTCCGCCAGCACTGTCATGTGCGGTTACGGTAGTCATTTCGCGGATCATGTAGCTCATGGTTTTGTGGCTTTTGGTGCGGGTCATCGCGGCCTAGTCTCCTCGAATCGTCGCAAATCCTTGAGCGCCCGATTTTCTGCTTGCTTGATACGAGCTGTTGTCGTTCCAAATAACTGCGCTATCACGTCATAAGACTGAACAACATTACCGTTTAGCCCATATCGTAACTCGATTATGCGTCTACTGCGATAACTGAGTGTGGCGAGTTCGTCACTAAGAAGGCTCACGTTCGTCGCACCGGCCTTCCCGCAATTATCCCGACGCCGCCCAGAATCACCAATAAGGGAATCGAAGCACCAGCAGCGAGACCAATGCCCACAAATACAGCGACAAGACCAACCATGAAGGCTACGCCGGCGATGGTTTCGCTTCTAGTCTCTCGTTTCGTCGGCATTTCTCGGCCTCCATTGGTAGCACTCATGCCATCACCCGTCGAACCTTCGGGATCAGCGGCTTATTCTCAGGCCCCTTGACGAATGGAGGACACCAGAAACGCACGCAGCGACCGCGGACAGGATGATCGATGATCTTGCTTGGGTTGCGTCGCTCGGTCGCGCGGAAGACGGGAGTGTCGGGACCATGATGTTTGAAGTGACCTCGGACCTCCCAGCGATGAGACCAGTCGACCGTGACCTCGTTGTCCGAGATGTAGCGCCGTGGATTCTGGCGGATGACGATCTCGTAGCCTGGGCGACCTTGCGCTCGGTGAGCTGGTGGCGCCGGCGCAACATCGACAAGATCAATGTTTGCGCATTCAAGCAGTAGGAGCGAACGCATCGCTCTGAGAGCTCCAGACCCTAGTGCGTTGGAGACTTCGCGTTGGTCATCGTTATGCGGGAACAGGAGAACGGATGTCGGACGAACCGCATCGCCGAAATACGCTGCGCCAATGGGTATAAGGTCGTTCCCCCGTTTGTAGAACGGTATGCACTCCACTTGTGAGCCTGTAGGTGATATGTCGAAGATATGTTGACACTTGTCGAGTATCAAAGCTGCGTAGACAGCCGTCTCGGCCCACGGGCAGTCATCTGTGATTTCGCCACCGAACGCTAGAAACGTGTTCCCGAATGGTGGCCGTAGTCCATTGACCTCGGTCCAGTCGTGGCTGTACGTAGTCTGTCCGGGTGTGACCGCAGCAATGGCATCGACGTGAAGATGGTCGATATATACTACGGCTGATTTAGTAAGCGCAGATACTAACGTTCGACAGGCACGGCGCATGTCGAGTGAATCGGCAACAGTCGCAAAGCGTGATAGCTCGCGGTATGCTAGTGAGTAGATCGACCAGTAAGGTTCGGTAGCTACTCCGGTAGCAAGTGGCAAGCGATGTTTGCTCATCGCCATTGACCGCATACTGTCTGAATCTCGTTACTGTCAACAAACGCGCCCTGAAAGCGCAAGGGACGAGCACCACCAAGCGATAGCAGACCATCTCCTTGACCAAGCAATGTTTCAGCACCATTCCGGTCTAGCACAACGCGAGAATCAGTCTGCGAGGAAACGCTGAAACAGATTCGGCTAGGTACGTTGGCTTTGATCAACCCCGTGACTACCGCGACGCGAGGCGATTGAGTCGCTAGCACGAGATGGATGCCTACCGCTCGCGCCTTCTGCGCGATCCTCACGATGAGCGATTCGCTTACGCGCCGAGACGACATCATTAGGTCAGCGGTTTCATCGACTACCGCGACTACGCTGGGATAGCGCTGGTAGCCGGCGGCCTCGAGCTTCGCGTTGATCTCGGGTAGGGATCGTGCGCCGAGCTTAGCCGCGACGTCGTAGCGCAGTTCCATCATCGCCACGAGCGAGCTCAGGCGCGCGAGAGCGGAGTCGACGTCATCGGCGATCGGCGCGAGAAGGTGGTCGATACCCTCGTAGGGTGTCAACTCGACTTGCTTGGGGTCGATCAGCACGAGAGCAAGCTGGTCTGGCCCAAAGCGCGAGAGGAGCGAACAGAGCATGGCGTTGATCATCGAGCTCTTGCCGGATCCAGTCTCGCCGGCTACGAGCAGGTGCGGACACGCCGCCAGATCGCAGTAGAGCGGCTCTCCGTCCACATCGAGACCGAGAGGGAAGCTAAGGGGTTGGATCGGCGGAGGAAGCTCAGAGAGCCGCACAATGCGCCTCTCAGCACATGGCAGCTCGACGCCAATCAAGTCTGCTCGACCAGGTAGCGGCGCCAGGATCCTTGCCGGGTAGGCGCCAGTGGCGAAGGACAGGTCATCGGCTGTGCGCAGGATCTCGCGCATCAGGACGCCTTCTCCCGGCCGCAGCTCGTATCGCGTGACCTGCGGACCGCTCACGACGCGCTCGAGCTCACAGGGGATGCCGAGAGACGACAGCTTGCTCAAGAGCACGTCTCCACGCTCCTGCGAGGTTGGTGGGCTGAGGACGGTGCTCATGGCGTATCCGCATTGCGGTTGCGTACACGGAATTCCTGATTGCGGTGGTACCACATCCTGTCGCGCCATCTCCACACAGAGAGACCTTCTTTCGCGCTTATCTCAGTTCCATACGCCGCGCAGAAATGCCACGGCGCGTCCTTGACTCTCGCCCGACGCTCCACGATCCATGGCCGACGTTTCACGATGCCATCTCCCAAGCATCGCGCATTGAAGCGCGGTAGAAGATGAACAGCGGCGGTGCAACGAGCAGGAAGACCGCCTCATCGAACGGGCCTGGAATGGGTAGCAGCGACAGACCGACGATGAAACGCAGTGGCTTGGGAATGCGTTTGTCACGGCCTACGATCTTCGCGGCTCTGATGGTTCTCTTGATCTTGATCATGCCTCTCCCCTCTCTGCCGGTGCGTATTGGACGATCTTCACGCTCAGCGGATCCACGCGCTTGCCCTCGATGAGCACGCCGAAGCCGATGGTTGCTGAATCAAGCAGCGCGTAATCCTCATCGGTGAGTCCATTCATCCGGCCGGCGCTGATTGCGTTGGCGAGCGCGACATGACCATCATCCCGAAGACGCTCTACAAGTTCTGTGACGGATGGACGGGTAGGTTCTGTACTCATAGCTTGCGCCCTGTCCACTCTCGGACGAGTTCGTACTTGTCGCCGGATGCCCCCGACTGACCGTCGATCTTTGCCATCGCGCGGTCGAAGCCATCGCATGCCGCCTCAGCGACCGATAGAAATCGCCGCGCTTCCTCGGGCAGCGTCGCGATGCCTTCATCGACGGGAGCGGCCGTGTCATGGATGTGTTGCGCGATAGCGCTCACAACTTCTCGCCACTCGCGGATATCACGCTCACTTGCCTTCATCGTCATGCGACATCCTCATCACAGCGCCGAGGAAAAGGATTAGGTCGGCTTTCAAGCGACGGTAGCGGCTCGCGGACAATCCTCTCGCGCGGCTTGATCCCGCAAGCGATCAGATCAGCTTGAGCATCCGCTCGGGTGAGCGGAGGCTTTATCGGCGGGATGAGAACGGTCAGGTTGGTCATGCGCCGAGCCCCGTGATCGCGCCATCGTCTACGGCGTCGCCAGAGACAGTCTCATCGGCGAGCTCGTCGTCGGGGAACTCGGGCACTCCTGCCCACTCCAACAGCTCTACGTCACCAGGCTCGATGTAATCCACGAGACCCTGCAGCTCGGACAGCTCGCCATAGCTGATGTCCTCGGCGCGCAGTGTGGCGCGCAATTCCTCTAGACGTGTCTTCGCATCGGTCATCGCGCGACCTCGGGGTAAAGCTCGACGCCGCAATGCTTTGCCCAAGCATCGCGCATCGTGTAGAAGATCGTGCCTTCGTTGCGTAGCCGGATCCAATCCGGCGTGTCGTGGAGGCGGCCAAGCAGTTCCTCGGTCGTCTCGCCGTCGCGGTACTCGTCGCCGATCTCGGCGGTCGCGTGGACATCGGCCGAGAAATCGAAATCAAGCGTCGGGTAGCGCGCTTCCAGCCATTCTGTGAAGCCGGCGCGGTTGAGCTTGGGCAGTCCTGCCTCCGTCTCGGGATAGGCGCCGTTTTGCTCCCACGGGTAGAGCACGTACAGCGCGAGCGTTGCGCCCTTGGCAAAGCCGTTCTCGTCGGCTTCATCGTGCGCCATCAGGTAGCCCTCTTCATCGGGCTCGAAATAGCTTGGCTTCAGTCGGTCCTCGGTCATCGTCTCGTCTCTCCGATCAAGTTGGGTAGGGCGCGAGCTAGTCGTCTCGCGGCCTTGAATCTATCATGCGAGGTTCGCTACGTCAATCCCTGCTCTCAATCTTGCTTCTATGCAGCGACGATCGGCCTAAAGTAGTCCAGCACGCCTCAGATCCCCTCGTACCGCTAGCGTCTCTCGACGCACTAGAGCGAACTGTTGATCCACGTTCAAGGGTCGCTTAGGCGGGATTGGCTTAGGTTGCTTCTTGGCCGGCTTCATGCGTCGTGCTCCTCGATTGTGACAATGTGCTGCGGGTGGATGTAGACGACGTGCGTTTTTCCAACGGTAAGGGCCTTGCGCATTTCTTTGAACCATGATTGTTCATGCACCAACGGAAAGTGACTCGGAATGTCCGCGACGATGTATGCGGATGTCTCCGTACGCGGGCCGATGAACATCTGCTCGCGTTCGGTTAGGTCGGCCGTGAAATACCGGCCATGTGTGACGGTCTCAATCTCATAGATCATTACTCAGTCTCCTCGTCGTCGTGTAGGATCTCGACCTCGTACGGACCGGACCCTTGGCGCTCATAGTCGCATAGCCGTTCGGCGTGGGTACGCCGCGCCAGACCCAACACGGACTTTCATAGCCTAAGTCGACTTCATCGTACCGGCCTCGAAAGTGTTGAGCGAGCGTTCTAGCGTCCATTCTTAGCCCACTGGTATTTGCTTCGCCGCGTAGCCTTGCGCTCGATAGTCGTCGCTCGTGCATCGCGTGAGCGCTTAGGGTCGATCATCCGATATGTCTTTGTGTCTCGCATTGTCAGTGCCCTTTCGTCTCGTCTCATTGCCGCTCGGTTAGTCGAGCGGGCGCAGGAAGTCTCAGCATCGCTAAGACTGCCCGCGTCCGATCCGCTAGTCGTCAGTCGTCATTACGTCGCGCGCGTGCCAGTGCGCGACCTCCTGCGCTTCTTTGGCGATGAGCTCGGCTTGATACTCAGCCGCGTCGTTAGCTTCAGCCTTGATATAGCTTAGGTCGCTCCCGACGAATCCCCAGCACGAATCTAGATGGTCGTCGGTCTCGCTTGCGATCACGAACCCGTAGACGTTTCCGGTAAGAACATCGTCATAGAGTTCGACCTCTTGACGCATCGCCGCTTTTATCTGCTCGTCGGTAGCGTCGGCGCCGAGACACTGCTCGACACCTTCCGGAGTATCGAAGATGAATCCGGCCGATCCTGAATCCCATCCTTGCGAATCCATCGGGAACGCTCCCGACCCGACCCTAATCGTGATTCCGCTGTGTTCATAGATGCTCAGCGGTAGGACGACGCGAGCGCCATGCTGCCGTTTGATCCATCCCACCGGATCCTCTGCGATCGACCCTTTGCAAACCGGACAGACGATTTCGTCGCCATTGTCGTCGGTGTAATAGTTCCCACCACACTCCTCGCACGCCGTATCGGGATCGTCCTGCATATCGCCGAGGGTGTAGCGATTCCAGCGAATCCACATCGTGCCCACGCGAGACCAATCGAGCCCGTTTTCATATGACGCATAATCCTCGTCATACTCAATACGGACGGTTAGGCCAGCGTGCTCGTATGTTTCCACGGTATCGTTCATCGCGTAATCCTCACGCGCGGATCCTTATGCGCTTCCAGCTTCGCTACCTGCATGGATATCGTGATCTCGCGCACGGTCAAGCCGTGATAGTGCGAGATTGCTTTACTGGTCATCGCGTCTCGTCTCCTATGGTTTGACTTGGCATTGTCAACGGGTGCGGGTAGTCATCCCGACCGGACGCCGCTTATCGCAGCGTTTCGCCTATGCGGGGTAGTAGTTCTCGTCCACGTCTGCCGTGCCGTCTCCGCAATCCCACGGAGCGTTAGCCTCGCCATATGCTCGCGCCGCATCGCTCAGACGTTCTCCCAGCGCGCCTAGTCCACGATCCCAATAGCCTGCTCCGTGCCCGTTGCGGGTCAGCCAGAAGTCGTGTCCTGCACACTCGCTCGCGTTATAGCCTGCCCGCGATGTGTAGCCATGCTCACTGCAAAACATCGCTAGGTCGCTCGCGTTAGCCTCGCAGAATGCGAGGCAATCGACGGACATACTCTCGCGTACGCCGTCGCGGAGTTCTAGGCTTTCGCGCCCGCCCGATTCGGCAGTGTCGCGCCAGCGGTCGCCATAGTCGGCGCTCAGCTTATCTGTATCCGCGTCTGCGATGTAATCATCCGTAGCGCCATGCTCCCAGGCAAACTCTGCTAGTTCCTCGTCGGTAGGCTCCGCCGGCATACAGTCAGCCCATAGCGCACACTCGATGTATCCGTCTATGAAAGCCTCACGGTCGATAGTCGTCGCCTGCATTGTCGTCGCCTCTCTAGGTTGACTGTGGCTCATCGGACGCGGGTAGTCAATCCCGCGTGACGCCGCATAAGCGGCGTTTCGCCTATAGCTGACCCTTCCGGTGCTCGTTCTCGCCGATGGCGTAGAGAATGTCTCCCAGCGCGCGCAAGATGCGTTTCCGCTTAGTCATCATCGTCGGACTCCTCGGCGTCGGCCAATTCCTCGGCGCGCTCAGCGAGCGATTGCGCGACGCTATAAAAGACCTCGCGCTTTTCCATCATCTGCCCTAGCCCGATACGCTCAATTGTCCCGACATCGTGAGCGCCTAGATCCTCTACAGCCTCGTCGCAGTAACCATAACGATCATTGCGACTGCCGAGCCATGATGTAAGCTCGTTTGTGTAGATATCCGGTTCGCTGTACTCATCGCAGACTTCCTGCGAGTCTGAGCCCTCACTTGCGTCTGAGATTGTGCTCAGCGCGTCGCGTATGAAGCTGTAGCGCCAATCATCGGGGAGCATGTCGCCGTGCGCCGTGAAGATCAGATCTTCCAACCATTGCGGCTGCTCGTCGCGCGTCTTGACGAACTTTGTGCCATCGTCGCGCGTATCGGTTGTGAACCACTTGCAGCCCTCGTCCGCTAGCGCGATGATCTCAGCGGTAATCGTGTCGGTATCGGCCATCGTCTCGTCTCTCTCTAGTTTGTGGAATCGGCCGGAGAGTCAATCCGGCAAGCTGCGCGATCCCGTCCGACAGGAAAGCCTCACGCTCTAACGCGCGCAGCGATGTACTAAGGTTCGGTCAGTCACGCAGTCGCTTCTGCGAAGCGGTCGATTCGGTCTCGCGCAAGTTGATTCTGTACATCGTGGAGCTCTGCGAGCGCTTGCACGAGATAACCTTCCGCGCTTGCGAGAAATTCATCGCGCGTTTCGGTAGCGAGGATTACGGGAATCGAGCGTGCGGTCTCAAGACGACTTGCAGCCACTTGCGCCGCGTTCATCGCCGTTCCGATCCAGTCGCTTACGCTCGCGCCGTTCGGCATCTTGCGGTCTAGGTCAGTCATCGCTAGAGCTCCTCTGCATAGTTGGAAACCGGATAGCAGTGCTGCGCGGAGAAGGCGTCCACCCGCGCGATGAAGTCGTCGACCAGATCGTGCGAGCGCTCTACATACGGACGCGCCGAAGGATGATCGTCTGTATCGGCGGCCGGATAAGGAACGTACCGCGGCCACTCATTAGTCAGTGTCTGCACCATTGTCTCGTCTCTCGTCTCGCTTGCGTCGCTAGTCAAGCGACGGCACTACATCCGCTAGTCAAGCGGCCCATCTATCTGCTTAGTCGTCTCGCGATCAGTGCTGCAAGGCCACGCACGCGCTACTGCGAGCGCCGTGCGGGCCGACGGATCTAGCGGCCTGCCGCCTTGCGCGCGGCTTGGAATCCCCACCGATCCGTTCCCTGCCAAAGACTCACCGGAGAGCGCGCACCTTCGCGGCACGTACCGCCAGAAGTGGTGACGTAGCGCACCGCGGTGTAGTGATCGGAGTAGGTCTGCGGCGTGAGCGCTGAGAGTTCGGCATCTATCGACGCGCGGACCTCGGCGACGTATTCATTGCCGCCCGGATGTGTCCAACCGTTTGCCATCGTCATCGTCTCCTAGATCGGTCTCGCGCTAGTCTCACGCGCGTCTGAATAGGATCATCTAACCAGATCTACGTACCTATGTCAAGGCTACTGTGAAAGACTCTAATAATCGGCTTTCGCCAGAGAGAAAGCACACCGCGCACACGGTCTCAACAACTGCTACGTACTCCTGCATTGCCTACTGCGACGGAGAGCCGGAGAACTTCCTAGATCGCGCCGAAAGACTCTCTCTCATCCCTCCGGCACTGATCGACCTCTCATCTAGGGGACTCTGTGACCGTTCCGCTTGATTGTGCTTGCAACTACCTAATTGCGCGTGCAACTACTTGATTGCCCATCTGATTGTGCTCGCAACCATCTTCGCCCCCTCCAACGCGAGCCGTCTGAACACTGCCGGCGAGAGCTCGATCACGCGAAAGCATGTGGCCCGAGACCCAAGAGAGCCCCGCTGCCACTGAGCGCGAACGCGGATTGAGAATCCGGGACCACCCCCAGGGGTCTCCCTCTCAGCCTCCCTCCGCCGGCAATCGACCCCGGATGGTGCACAGCCTGAGAAATCGCTAGGACAGCATGAGAAATCGCTGAGGAAGAGCTCAGCCAGTAGCTCGAGCTGGAATCAAGCACTCGAGCACGGCTGTAGAAGCGCTCTACGGACACCCTCTATGACGGAGGGAAGGAGGGTCTGGGAGAATGATTTGGGCCGATCTGGGAGGATTTCGGCCGATTCAGGCCCTTTTCGAGCCCTTCTGCCAAAACACGAAGTGCTCGATTTGCAGGGACTCTTATGTCCTGGGGTACCCCCTGACGCGGATCCAGCTACCCCCTCCCCTGGGGCACTTTGACCGAGGATCGCCGTAGGAATGCGGTCAAAGGCCGAATTCTGAGATTTTTGAGGATCTTCGTCTACTGTCTACAGTAGAAAGTAAACAATGCATCTATTAGCTAAGTATTTAGCACGCAAGTCCTGCTTAGATGGATCTCGAGCACAGAACCGCCCAAACTGCGCCATGACTACCTCCAGACCTTGTTGTCCGCCGAAGCTGCTGCTAAGCTGATCTAGTAGATAGGTTCTTGCGGGCTACTCGAGGAGGAATCGTTGATGGCCGAGGTTGAGGAAGACGGAGTGGATCAACTCGCTTCTCTCTTGAAGCCGGGCTCCCGTGTTGTGACCAGTGACCTCTTAGGGAAGAACCCGAGCGATCCGATGGTCATCGTCGACGCCGACGAGTACGATGCCCTCGTTACTCGCGCGGATAAAGCTGAGGCGGCGCTGAAGCAAATCATCGAAGAAGACTGCAGTCCGCAAGCTGCTGGGATTGCTCGAGCGGCTCTCCGTGAATCGTCATGACCGATACCGAGCGTTGGGACATGGATGAGCATGAGCTTGCCTGGGTGGAGGGTATTACCCGCAGTGGTCTGGACTTGAACTTCTTCCATGCGGATAAGTGCATTATCCGCTTGCGCGAGATCGATGCTTTCTCTGACGCGCGAGCTCTCTCCGATCGCGCGGTCTTTCGCATCCGCTGCCGCTGTACCGACGTCTTGGCTGTCGACCTCGAACGGATGTGTGTGCAACTCATACCGCGAACGAAGCTGATCGCGCTCGACCAGATCAAAGCGCCGGCCCTCATTGTCGAACAAGCGCCGACATTGCCCAACCGCTTCACGATGTGGTCGCCAACCACCGGAATTACAATGCGTCTGATGGATCCGAACTCTCTTTGCCCCGATCTCCTCTCTCTGGACTACATCGGCGAGGCTGACAGTTTTAGGGGTGAGGTCGTGAGAGGCTTTTTCTGGTTGATGCGCTTCTGGCCGAAACCGACGAGTGCGTTATGAGCGACGAGTACGAATATCGCGCGGTCGGCAGGTATGAGGATGCTGTTTTTCCGTTTGTAATCGAGTTTGGTCGACGCACCTACGCGCAGGCGATCGCCGAGGTAGCGGTCCTGCAAAGCCTTCCAAACATTGCTGAGGTATTCTTGCAGCGCCGTCCGATATCGGCATGGCGAACGGTCGAGCTGGTCCCGGAGACCGAATGGCTGCCAACATGACTGAACCGGAAAGCACCTTCCATGAGCACCAACAGCCGTGCGATTGTCCGGGCTGTTGTCTAGCCGATCCACCGACGCGCGAACAGCAGATCGACAGACTCCTTTCGTTCGCGTTCGATGAGCTACTTTGGATCAGCGAGAACCCGAATCGCTTCGCCAAGCAGTCGGCTCTGCAACTTGCTGTACGAGCGCGTGAAGCAATCAGTCTCATCGAACAGGAAGACCCAGGCGAGGATCTTCCGCTGGCCACAACCACTTCTGACGATGACCCCGGCTATGAGTGAGGCCGAGCAGTCGCGCACAGACGCTGGCGGCGGCTGGACAAAACGAGTATCACCGCCTGGACCCGATGCGCTCGCGCCGGGACCGTCGCCGAGAAGGATCTTCACGACGGCTGAAATCGATTGCGCGACCATCAACGAACTCAAGTGGCTCCGAGCTCGCGTAGAGACGCTGGAGAAGACGTTGACCAATCTGGTTGGGCCAGTCGTTCAACTCCAGCGAGGAAACGAGGGCCGCGCGATCTGGGAAGAGATTGATCGACACCTATCTAAGGCGCGCATCTTGCTGAGAGAGGCGGGCGTGCAGTGGTGACCCGCTTCCAAGTTGAGAAGGCGTGCGAGGCATGCGGCAAGTTGCTCTGTGACCACATGTTCGCCGAAGGACTGCATTGCATCTTCGGCGACAAGCTGTCCGATCCGCAGGAAACCGCCGATCGAATCGCGGATCGACTATGACTTTAGTGTTCGGCGTAGAAATCGCGGATATGCCAGAGAACTATATTGCGACTGAGGCGGTTGTGATCTTGAAGTGCATGGACGATGCTGGCGAAGTGTTCCTTCTACTCCGCAACAGCGATACTCTTCGTAGTTGGGACCGGATTGGGCTTTTGACGTGTGCGCTTGATCTCGCGCGCGAGGATGGCAAGTCGGGGTTTACGTCTGGTGAGGGCGATGGCTGAAGCTCATCAGCCTAATTCCCCGGTGCGGCCGGGCGATGTCTTCATCGTCCGTAAGCGCACCGGCCCTCGGGGGCACCCGGAGCGCGAGTACCGCGTCATAAACATCTCGGTCTCTACTGCCTGGTGCGCGGTCGATCCTCCAGTCACGACAAACGGCGCGTCGTCGGATCGGGTACGAGTGGCCGTGACCTATCTCTTCTCTCAAGGCACTCGGGTATGACCGAGGCCATCGAACTCCAGTCCAACCGTCCCGTCATGCAGTTCTGCTCTACCTGTGGAGCGATGGCTGACCACTGGGTGACGGAGGACAATAGAATTCCTCGGCCGATCTGCGCGAGATGTCTCGGCCGGCTCCAGGCGTCGATCAACAAGATCGACACCGAGAAAGCCGAGCAGGTTGCTCATGCCGCGCGCAAGAAGGTCCGTCGAGCTCAGAAAGCAGCACGACGAGTTGGGAGGCGAGGATGACTGTCGTTGTCACGATGCACGACGGGTCGGCATTCATGCTGTCGCGAAACCTGTGGGCGGAGAAAGTGGTGGAGCAGATCAATGCAGCTCGAGGGCTCGGCAAGCTGATCGCTCTTGAAACGGATAGGACGCCTACCGGCCAGATGGTGCACCTGGATCCTGATCTCGTGCAGAGCGTGCGAGACGATCGATGAGACCTCGCGGAGAATGCTCAGTACGCTGGGCTGCCTATCTGGCTTCTGTTCGCCGCGATCAGCGCTATCGTGGGTGCCGAGCATGATGAGCGACATCCCGCAGGAAGCGATTGACGCTGGAACGCGAACGATTCACGAGGCTCGCGTTCTAGAATATGACGCCGAGACGGTTGCGTTTCAGGTGATTGCAGCCGCCTTGCCGTTTCTTCGCGCTCAGTGGGAAGACGAGCTAACTCGGCGGCTGTTTCCCATCGATGAGTTCTAATGAAGAGCGCCCAGATTTACTTGAAGCTGCGGAACGTTGATGATCTCGTCGGCCCGTTCGTGGGTGAGCCGAACCTCGATGACGACTGGCAGATCCTCGTGTCGTTTCGCTGGGAGGCTCCCTACTCCTGCATCATCGAGGCACTCATCGCGGTGACGCCGATCGGGAGGCAGACGTTCCGATACCACACCCCTGTCATCGAGGGAGGAGTTGTGGAGGGTCCGATCATCATCACCAACCATCTGGACAACGATGAGGACATCGAAGGCGCGTCATTGCAGTACGTGGCTGGGAGGATCAGCGTCGAAGAGCTGGAGCAGCGTGTCGGCAAAACGCTGGGGTCGTCGTGATCTATCTCGTCTTCATCTTCTTCCGCCTCATGATCTGGCTGCTGGTGCTCTCGTTCGTGGTGGTCGTGTTCTTCGCGTGGGCGCTGATGTGGGTCGTCGTCTTCATCTTCAGCATCTTCTACGTCGCGATCAACGAGAAGCACAAGAAGAAGCGGCTCAAGCCACCGTCGATCTCGCAGGCTCGATGGAGCAATCGACGATGAGCCGAACCTTGCTCGTCATCGTCGTGGTTGGCCCGACTGCTTGTTTCATTCTCTGGTTGATCTGGTTCCTGATCACTACGGAACTAATGTTCAGGCGGTGGGAACGTGAACACGGGCGGCGCAGGCGTCGATGAAGCCAGTCCCTGAAACGATCACGCTGTACTTCTGTCTCGTCTGTGGCTACCAACGCCCCACGATCGGCCCGGCTGCAGAAACACCGTTGTGCAACGGCGTCTGGACGATCGACGGAAAACCTGGCTGGCACCAACTGGCAGAGTGGGAGCCGGTGGTTTATCGGCGATGAAGTTCATTGTCTGTCGAACCAGTATTTGGTCGGCTAAGTGGGACACCGTACAGCCATGTCCGGGCGCGGTCCACGAAAGCGAGCGCAGATGGACTATCGAGATCGCCGATCTTGATGCGCTCATGGCGTTCTCCCGCGAATATGGCAACCTCGTGCTAAGCGAAGCGCCCCCGGCGATCGAGATCTACGACTACTACCGCGAGTAGCTATCTGCAAGCAGCTTTGACGTAGACTTCGGTCCTAGCATGATCGAGCTGGGCCTTGCCACTGACGTTGAGCTTGCGATTTTCGGCGCCGCGCGCGAAACACCGCCGCCTGTTGGTGCTTCTGGCGTAGCGTCGCTCGACAAGGAAGGCCAAGCCGACAGGGCGAAGGATCCTTGGCGCGAGATCGCGCGGGGAATCGGCTGGTGGACTTCCTGGCGCCGGCACGAGCAGAGGCTCACGGTTGGTGTCTCGCGCGTGATCTGGGAAGAAGAGACCGTGCTGCACTTCGCCAACCTCGGCACCGACGGCTTCGCGATCGCCGTCGTCGAGGGCGGCAAGTGCTTCTACGCGCGCGACGCGACACTCATCAGCTTCGGTTCTCAGGGTGGCCGAAACCATCTGCGCTTCTGGGTCTCCAAGGACGGCGGCCTGCGATGAAGACCGTCATCGGCGTTGGTGTGAGCGCGCTCGAGGACTTCGAGTCCTTCGGCGAGGTTGTCGAGGCCGAGATCGATCAAGCAGTAGCGGTTATCGCGCTGCAGCCGGACGGAGACGCGCGCGAACTCAAGAGCGGCGATGAGATTTCGGTCTACGTCTTCGACGGCGCCGAGGGAGCACTCTTCGAGTGTCTCGAGCAGATCAAGCTCGCGTGGGAAGAGAGCGCACTCGAGAACGGCCATCTCGGGCACGCCGCCGCCGGCATGTGGCTCTTCTATTGGATCGCGCCGGATCTCTCCTCGATGCGCCAGCTCGTACGCGCCGGCCGCGTCGACGACCTTCGAGCAGCCGCGCGCAGTTATATAGAGGCTGGCTTCGGTTCCCAGCACGGCCCGAAGATCGCGGTGTCCTCTTGAGGCCCAGACGAACGCCGAGCTCGAACTTCACCTTCCGTCTCGAACAAGGCGCTGCGGACGATGATTTGTGGGTCGAGATGCTGAAGGAGAACGGTCATGCGCTCATCCGCTCGGTATGGCAACCATCTGCCACGGAGCGTGCTCAGCTTGCTGCTGACGCGAACGTGGAGCTGATCGTCTGGGGCGAGAGTACGCCGCCTGTATCGATAGGCGTGACCGACGAACAGCCAGGGAAAAGCGCGCCTGCGTGAGCGCCACGCTGACGAGCCGCCAAGCAGAATTCCTCTCGCTCATCGCGCAGGGAATGCATCGGGCGCAGATCGCAGAGCACTGTTTCGTCTCGCCAACGACGGTGTCTACAACACTCAGTTTCGCGCGTCAGCGGCTCGAAGCGAAGACGCTTGCGCATGCTGTAGCGATCGCAATCAGGCACGATTTACTTGTGCTTGGGCCTGATGGAATCGCCTTTGTGGCGAACGATTCACCCGCGCCATAGCAGATTCCATTACCTATATCTGAAGTATAGGCCGCTTGGGATGACTGCCTCATGCTGGACGGTATGTCAGCGGACGCGAGGCGCCCTGAGCAAACGCTGATCGTCGGCGGAAAGCTCCGGTGTCCGCGCTGCGGGACGGTAAGCGACATCTTGAACTACTTCGTTTTCGATCGGCCACCCCCCTATGAAGACGAGCTGAACGTCGTCCTCAAGTGCCGCGCGAGGGTGCTTCAGAACAGTGGGAAGGTCGAGCCCTGTCGCTGCATTTTCAGCCCAGGCCCCTATACCGAGGAGCTGATCGGTGCCGCCGCTTAGCCTCGTCGAAGCCGCCGATGCACGGCTGGATCGCATGCTCATGGCTGAGATCGATAGTCGGCTCGAGCTACTGCTCGCCAACTACCAGCGCGTCACTGCTAACCCGCGGACGATGGGCTATCTCCGTTTCCTGCTCAAGCACTATGCGAAGAGCGCGCATCCTTTCACCGACTGCGTGAAGGACAACATGAAGCGCTTTGGCCCCGGCAGGACTGAAGGGGTTTGCGCCACGCTCAAGGACACGATCCGCCAAACGACCTATTGGCGCCACGGTAAGCACGGGCATTCCAAGGTGCCCGATGCCGGCGCTCCGGGAGTCGCAATCGGCGAAGCCGACAAGGGAGCCGCTCCGGCTTGGGGCGGTCACGGTGGCCACCACATGGCCGAAGAGCGCCAGATCACTCTGCTCGACGAACTCGACGGTGAGTTCGGTGTCGTTGACCACTGCGAGACGATCGCTGAAGCCTTCGAGATGCTGGCCGAGCTTGGCGAGCACTGCGATGTCTACCGAGTCCTGATCGGTCTCGATGAACCGCCTGAGATCGCGGTGGCAGCGTGACTCTCATGATCTCCACCCAAGAGTACAAGCGTCTCGAACTCGCTCAGCACAAGCACACGCCGACCAAGGCGATGACTGCCATGGCTAAGCGTGGTGTCGCTGCGTCCAAGGACCACAAGATCCCGGACGCTTCCCTCGCTGTTGGCCGCAAGATCGCCGCAGGAGGACAGCTCAGCGACGATCACGTCGAGGCCATCGCCAACTTTCACGCTGCGCACGAGTACGACTGCACCGTTGACAACTCGGCGAAGGGTGTCGAGGACATGGTCATGGGCGGCGCCCCAGGAGCAGCGTGGTCTGCTGCGCGCTCAGCCGCGATCGACGTCACGAGCCTCTCCGAGGAGCCGCTCGAGCTCGGCGCCGACGATGTCCTGAGTCTCGAGATCTTCGTCCGCGATGGTCTCGGCGAGCCGATTGAGCTTGCCGGCGATGATCCCGAGCTGATCTGGGCTCCGATTCTGCGCTCGGGAACTCTCGCTACGCGGCCAGGCCCCTACGGCGAGAAGCTCCGCGAGCCGCTGGTCATCGTGCCCGGCATGACGGAGAGCCCCAGCAAGGAGATCGGTCTCGAGAACCTGCTCAACAACTTCAAGGCCGGCGCCGTTCAGCACGTGACGATCCCAACGACACACGAGAACGGTGTCCTCGAGAACAACGGCTACATCGTCGACATGAAGATCGTCGATTCGGCCAAGCGCCCCGGCGAGCGAGTGCTGATGGGTGCACACAAGATCACCGAGCCCGATGTTCTCGGACGCATCCAGCGGGGGTCGGTTGCCAATCGCTCCTGCGGGATCCTCCACGACTACATCAACACCGAGACCGGCGAGCAGTTCGATCAGGTCGTCGAGCACGCGGCACTGACGAACAAGCCATGGGTTCGCGGGATGGCTGCCTACGGGGACCTCGCCAACGAGGACTTCTCGGATCGTTGCATCGTCCCGATGATGCTCTCTGAGGCGCCGACGGAGCCTGCCGAATCCACCACTGAGCTGTCTTGGGATGGCAGCGCTGGTCGTTTCACCGACGCCCAGTATCAGCGCTCTTGCTTGATTGATCGCAAGAACGGCAAACCGGCCAAGGAGCGCTGCTCACTGCCGGTCCGCGAGCCCGGTGGAGCGCTCAATCCCGATGGCGTCCACTCGGCTGCTGGCAGGATTGCTGCACTCGGCGATGTCTCCACGGAGCAGAAGCGCGCTGCCGCGAAGAAGCTGATCGCGCTCTATCGCCAGATCAAAGAGGATCCGCCGCCGAATCTGCTCAAGCTCGCAGCCGTCTCCACCAAGATGAGCGAGCCGGAACTCAAGCAAGAGCTTCTCGCCGATGTGCAGTGGGGCGATGAGCCGTCGCTGAATGAGATTCGCTCTCAGCTCATCAGCCAGCTCGCCGATTTCCGCAATCAGGGCGAGCCGGGTGGCTACCCCTACTACTACGTGATGGACGTGACTGCCAACAAGGCGCTCGTCCAGATCGAGTACGGCGATCCCGACGGGGACGATGACGCGTGGGTCGTCCCATTCGACATCGGCGCTGACAGCAAGCTCACGCTCGCTGCCTTCAGCGAATGGTCTCCAGTCACTCAGCAGTGGGTGACCGACGAAGACGCAGCGCAAGATCAGGCCGAACTCGGCGCGCTGCTCGGTTCACAAGGACTTCCAGTTCCAACCGCGCTCTCTGAGCGCGAAACACGGTCCCAGCTTTCGCAGGGGCGCCACAACCAGCAAGGAGGGGCGATGACGCCCATCACGCAGGAAGTGCTGGATCGGCTCGAACTCTCCGACGAGGCGAAGGCCGTATTCCAGAAGACGATTGATGAGAACCGCGCCCTGACCACGAAGCTTGCTGAGTCTCAGAGTGAGACGCGCAAGACCGCGGTCACCGCTCGCGTCGCAGAGCTGCAGGACAAGGGCTTCTCGCCCGGCTTCTGCGCTGAGTACGAGCGCATCGCGCTTGGCGATGACGGTCAGCCGGCAGTCGTGCTGAATCTCTCCGAGAACGGAGTCGCTCGCAATGTCGATCACACGGCGACGCAGCTTGCCGACCGTCTGATCGCCGCGCTGCCGTTTGATGAGAGCGGCAAGCTCGCGCTCGCCGGACAGGCCAACCTTGTCGAGTCACCGCTCAGTGGTCGCCCCGCACTCAGTGCGGAGGATGCCGCGGAAGCCGCCGGCGATAAGAAGCCTGGCGAGAAGACTGGCGATGACCTGCTTGCCGACTGGGCAAAGGATGACCCCCGGCTCATTGCCGAGTTCAGCAAGAAGCTCGCCCCCTCCCCCAACGCCAGCGCCTAGTAGGAGGCAATTAGATGCCCGCCAGTCCCGTAACTCGCCAGCGGGTAATCACCCGCTCGACGCCGATCCTCGACTTCACTGGGATCGCGTCAATCCGCAATGGCGTCTTTGACGCCAGCACGCTGGTGGCCGATGGATTCGGCCGCTTCACACTTCTCAGTGGAACGATCCTCACCAAGTCCTCGACTGACCCGACCAAGGTCAAGGCGTATGCCGGTCTTGGCACGAACCTCAACGAGGCCCAGACGATCACGATCACCGGCACACCGACGGGCGGCACGTTCACGCTGACTTTCGGTGGCAAGACGACTGCGACAATCACTTACGCGGCTACGTCCGCTCAGGTGTTGGCTGCGCTCGAGCTGCTCACCAGCATCGGTCAGGGCAACATGTCCGCGACTGGTGGAGCGCTTCCTGGCACCGCAGTCGTGGTCACGTTCATCAACGAACTGGGCGCCGAGGCTCAGGCGGCGATGACAGCCAGTGGCGCAGCCCTCACCGGCGGATCAGCGCCAGCAGTCACGATCACACGATCCACTCCCGGCACGACCGGAGAAGCGATCTTTGGCATCTACGCCGGGGTCGACAAGGACTTCTTCGGGAACGCAGTGGGAGACGACGAAGCCATCCCCGTCCACAACGGCTACACGGTCTTCGACACGACGCTGATCCAGAACTGGGGTGAGTACGGAGAGCTCGTCATTCAGGCACTCCCACTCTGCCAGTTCGTTGGCGCGTGAGGGGGCACGACATGAGCAAGGAGTCAACACCCATGCAAGCCCCCACAAAGGCCGTTCTTGGCGAGAGCTTCTACGAGTGGCTCGTCACCCAGTACCGCCCGATTATGGGCGGCGATGCCAACCTCAACGTCTTCGACATCTTCGAGCAGGCGGGCTTCACGGATCTCGTGCGGCGTCGCCTCCAGACGATGTGGGAGACGATCCCAGCGATCGGCGATCAGATCGCTCCGATCAAGACGGTCTATGACCGCACGATCGAGCGCGAGATTGCAGAGGTCGCGTCATTCGGTGTCGCGCAGTTCCGCGCGCCGGATGCCTCGCCGGCGCTCTACAGCCCCCAGAACCGCTACACGCAGGAAGTTGTGTCGCTGCTGCTGATCGACGAAATGCAGCGCATCGACGAGGATCTTCAGCTCAAGCTGACCTCCCCAACCCCTGACATCCGCGCTCGCGCGGGCGTCGACCTCGTCACCTCGGCGACGATTCTCCAGCTCCGCAACGAGAACCGCACGGAGCAGATGCGTTGGCTGGCTTTCACTGGCCAGAACATCGTCGTGCAGTACCCGCATACCGGACAGCAGGTCACCATCACCTACAACTACACCTCCGGTCATCAGCCTAGTGCGGCCGTGCCGTGGACGGATCGCAACAACTCGACGCCGATCGACGACATGATCGCATGGCAGCGGATCATCGCCAACGACCTCGGTTTCTACGGGTCGCGTTTCCACATGAACACGAACACGTGGCTGACGCTGCAGCGTTCCAACCAGGCTCGTGGTTACCTGACTCAGACTGACCGCAACGTCTTCCTGCCGACCGCGGGCGACATCGGAGGGCTGCTGCTTGGCTCAACGCCGTCGGATTCGCAGGGTGGTCGAATCGCTGAGTCACCGGCAATCATCGTCACGGATGCCGGTTATCGCGACGTGACCGCCGGATACGCCCGTGGTGGTACGGCGATGACGAAGTACCTTGCCGATGGCATCGTGCTCGTCACTGCGCCGTATGTGTTCGAGGGCGAGCCAATCGCTGACACGGCCGATGGAATGGTCGCGGTCCGTCAGGACTGGCAGCGTCTCGCTTGGCTGCAGGGAATGCAGTCCGAGATCATCCTCGACCATCACACCTACTTCTTCCGCCAGGCATCGGCGCGCTTTGTGCGCCTGCGCCGCCCGGAGGCGTTCCTCACCGCGACGGTGTTCGCGTAAGCCACGAATAGGAGCTGATAGCCCTAATGCCATACCTCATCCTCAAGACCGTCACGACGCAGAACGTCAACGGCGATACCTTCACGCATGAGCCTGGAACTGTGGTCTCTGACTGGGAAGTCAGCGACTTCATCAAGGGCAAGATCAAGGAGGGCTCGGCACACTATCGTGCGCATTTCGAGCCGCTCACCGATGAAGAGGCCAAGCACCACCGTGTGAAGGCGACCATCGCTGCTGGTCCTCGCTACAAGGACGGTCAGGAGTTGACTGCTCCGTGGGACGACTACGTCGGCTTGCATCCCGAGGAGATCATCGAACGCATGCGCAACTCCTCGAGCAGCACCGAGGTCAACGCCATCAAGCAGTTCGAGCGTGCAGGGATGAACCGCGGGATGGTCGTCGACTTCACGGCGCCGGTCGAGCGTGAGCCGTTCGTCGGCTATGACGAGATGCATGTTCGAGAGGTGCTCTCGAAGCTCGCAATCCTCAGTGACCGTGACGTCAAAGACGTGGTCAACTACGAGCTGGCTCACCGCCGGCGTCCGGCTATCGTCCAGTACGAGAAGGAAGTCTACGAGGCGCCTGAAGAGTCGGTCAAGGATGAGGTTTCCGCGGCGGTCTGATGGCGATCCTCGGACGAAAGCCAGCAGTGGCGCAGGATGCGCGTGACCCGGTCACCATGGTGCTCGGGCTCACGCAGCCTTCGCTTTACGACGTCGTCGTGAAGGACGACGGCAACGCGTTTGATTCAACCTATGCCACCGCGACGGTGACCTTCTCGATGCGCCCGCTGCTCTCGCGCACGCCAGTGCTCGAGTCAGTGGCGGCGCGTGTCGTCAATCCGCCGTTGGGCGACGACGGCTTCAACATCGCCTACGACTGGAACGACGGCGATACCGCCATCGAGGGGCCATACATGTGCTGGTGGGGAATCGACCTGCCGAGTTTGGACTACCAGGAAACCGGCGAGTTCCCGCTCATCATCTCTGATCACGGCCCTGGCTACGGCATTCAGATCGGTCCAGTCGTCGATGGGATCGGTCAGTACATGCCGATCACCTACGAAGCGTTGCGCGGCGACTACGCCTTTGGCGATCACTTCTTCCAGCGCTTCGCCGACCGCGCCAAGCGAGAGACGCTTGGTTACGTAGATACGCCCGACCAAGAGGGCCAGTACGACCCGCAGCTCCTCGATTACCTCTCGAAGCTCGCCGCGAAGCATCTGATTGTTCCCGCGAAGGACTACTGGATGCGCCAGTGGCGTACGCGCACGACGCAGAGCCCGGTTGAGGTCTCGGCTTACCCCGACGCCATCGCTACGCTCGATCAGCTCCACGCGCGTCTGTGTAGAGAGCTACCGAGCGATCTGCGCCAGCTTCGCTTCTACATCCCCGGTCTGCCGGTAGCGAAGGTCATGGCGGTGCCGATGTCTTCGCTCGAGCAACGGCGTCATCGCACGCTGGACCCCGACCACACGCCGCGTCCGGTAGTTGGTGGACCGCACTGGGGAGGGTTGTTTTTCCCATGAACACGGTGATGAATCCATGGCGCTCTGTTGATCGGCCGGCAATCAGTTGGGATGACTCGAGCGAGCTGATTCAGCGCGCTGCTGCGCTGCAGATCATCGACAACCTTCCGGCGCAGATCGCGATTCAGCAGACGCTCTGGCAGGCACGCGATCAAGACTGGGCCGCGGATACCAAGCGTCCGATGGCCTCGACAACGATCCAGTCAGTCAACCCTCGCAGCATCTATCTCGGACATCGGCTGGATCTGCAGGTCGCACCGAACGATACGCTGCCTGCGGTCACGGTGCGTTGTCTCGACTCGGCTCCATCAGAGGATCGAGTACAGCCTGATCAGTACGACTCGCTCGAGCTCGTTCTGATCGTCGAGGTCTGGGTCATCTGTGGGCCGTTCGACGATCCGGTCGCTAACCAGCCCGATCAGGATCAGATCGATCGTCAGCTTCATCGTCTTGCGGCTGCGGTTCGCGGATGCATCAACGCTGACCGATCTCTCGGTTCGACGAATATGGGGATCCAGCGACCTCCTCGCAGTCGTTCGTCGCTGCCTTTCGTACGCAAGGACGATACCACCAACGTCGGCAAGAAGTTCCTCGTGCAAGCGACGGAACTTACCTACTCCGTCACATCACTCGTCTTCTAGGAGGACAAATGCCGCTTGTCAAATACATCAGAAATCCTTCGCCAGACGACAACACTGGTGAGGTCAGGCTTGCTGGCGGTCGTTCGCTTGTTCGCGGTGGCGACGCGCTCGAGGTGAGCGCAGAAGAACTTTACGCAATCACTGCCAACGGATACCAGCTTGAGGTGGTCGATGGCTCTCCGGCGCCGGCGCCCGAAACAAGTTCGTCCCCACCGACGCAGTCGTTCGGCGCGTCGCCGATATCAACCCCGTCCGCGTCTCCGGGCGCCTGAACAGAAGGAGAGCTAGCACATGTCTGGCTTCCAGAGAGTCAATCCCCTTGGCGACGCGGTCATTCGTGGCCCTGCTCGTCTGCTCGTCGCCCCGATCACGCAGGCTTTCCCGGCCAGCATCGAGGCGATCATCAACACGGCTGCGACGTCAGGTTCCTATGTGGCTGACGTACAAACCCTGATCACCACGGGCACGCCAACAGGAGGCACCTTCACGCTCTCCTTCCTAAGTGTGCTGAGTTCTCCGATCGCTTATAACGCTGCTGCGAGCGCCGTTGCAGCGGCTCTCAACGCGCTACCTGGGATCGCGACGGCCGGGGGTGTGACGTGCACCGGCGGTCCGTTGCCCACGGCTGTTGTGGCCACATTCACTGCTCTGGGTATTCAGCCACTCATTCTGGCGCAGTCGGGCGGTCTGACTGGCGGTACCACGCCGCTTGCCAGCATCGCACATACGACGCCTGGAATCGGACAGTGGGACGCGATGGCCGGTTGGTCTGAACTCGGTTCGACGAAGTCCGGTGTTCAGGTAACCCGCAACAACACCGAGTCACTGCTCGATGTCGACCAGATCTTGGGCGCGTTGCTGGCGATCCCGGACGAGTGGGAGATGACGGTCACGACGCAGTTTGCCGAGACGACGCTGGAAAACATCCAGCTCGCCTGGGAAGGCGCTGCGATCTACACCGATGTGACGCAGACGCCGAACGAACGGCATCTGCCGATCGGTGCTCCGCTCTCCTACGGAGCGCGTCGCCTCGCAGTGCTGCACCAGAAGCTCATTGGTACGTCTGCCGGCCGGATCCGCGCGGTATGTCTGCGCAACACGACTCGGTCGCCGGCGAACTCGAGCTTCGATTTCCAGAAGACCGGGAATCAGCAGACGATCGCTCACACGTTCCGTGCATTCGCCGACTTCTCAGTTGCTGATCCGGCGGCCCGCTTCGGTGAAATCATCGAGCAACTGTTCCAGTAGAAATCAGCTTCCGTGACAAAAGGCGGCGTCACCATCGTTGGCGTCGTCGTCTTTTTCACACAGGGTAACAAGAACTGAGTCATGACCACTGAGCTGATTGCAAACAGTCCGACCCTTGGATCCGCATCGCCGATCACGACTCTGGCGGCTGCGATTACGACGACGCCTGCCCAGGGGACTGTCGAAACATGCACGACGAATGCCGCTGCTCAGACTACCCTTCGGGGTGGTCAGTTTCGCGCCACCCTCGTTGACGCTTCTGGCGTCCCGCGAGAGATCATTCTGGTCACGTCGGGGCAGAACGGGACTACTTGGACGATTACGCGCGGTGTAGAAGGCTCGACGACGGCGCTTCACGCGACTGGCGCGAGCATCTACCACATTTGGACTGCAGCCGGTATGGAAGCTGCTCTTGGGATACCAATTTTGATCGATGGCGGTACACCATCCAGCAGTTCTACCGGAACTATTGACGGAGGAACACCGTGACTACCATCCAACTACGTCGCGGTACGGCCGCCGCATGGGTGACCGCGAATTCGGTTCTCGGTAGCGGCGAGCCTGGCTTTGAAACAGACACCGGAAAAGAGAAGATCGGTGATGGCGTAACTGCTTGGACATCGCTTCCCTATGTGTCAGGTAGTCCTGCGCTCGCTCCGACGACTATCAAGACTTCCGCATACAGCGCAGTGCACGGAGATTTTGTCCCGGTCGACACGACCTCCGGCGACGTGCCGATCACACTTCCGACTGCTCCGACGGACAAGTCGCTCGTTGGCATCAAAATGATCGGCACCGCTTCGGGCCATACCGTCACATTTTCCTGTGGCGGCTCCGATGTGTTGAACAAAGCCGGAGGTTTGACGACAGGCACGCTAAGTCTGATCAACCAAGGCGTTCTCCTGCAATACTTTGCTGGGACCGCAATTTGGTACGTGCAGTCCGATGATCTGCCACTAGCGTCGCTTGCAACAGCGTACGGCTCGGCACCAAACCCGGACACGCCGGCCGGCAGCAGCGTCGCGGACGGCACGTACGCCCCGGGCGGCCACAGCCACGCGCAAAGCCCGCTCTACGACCAGTTCGGCGTAAACCAGCTTAACGTCGTTCACACGTCTGGTGGCGCCGTGACGATTCCCGACACGACAGTGTTTCAGTCATCCTGGGTTACGCTCACGGCGGCTTGTACCTTCACGTTCCCGGCGGCGGCGACGGGCAAGCGTTTCAATCTTTATATGACTCAGGACGCGACGGGTAGTCGCGTTCCCACATTGCCCGCAAACATTAGCTGGACGTCGGGTGTTGTTCCCACATGGTCAACGACGCCTGCGCTTACGGACCGCGTGACGTTTGAATGTGTTGACGGTTTGAACTGGGCGCCTCTTGTGGTGTTGGGCATGAACACGCCGCCAGTCCCGTTGAACATTGTGCAGACGGTCAACCTCTCTGGTGCTGTGAGTGCGGTCACGTTTGCGAGCAACATCACGGCCGGGAACGGCATCTTGGCGATCCTGGGGCCGGATTCTGTATCTGCCCTGGCGTTGTCGGGCGGCGGATGCACATGGCAACACATCGGGGTGCTGCCAGTCCCGGCTGCTGGCCCAACAGTGACCGTCGTTGGCGCAACTGGTTCGACTAGCTACCAGTACGAAATCACGTATGTCAGCGCACTTGGCACCGAAACTACGGTGAGCGCGGCGACGAGCATCACGAACGGCAACGCGACGCTCAGCGGGTCGAACTACAACTCAGTTGGGTGGGCTGCGGCACCCGCGGGTACGGTGTCGGTCAACGTGTACGGCCGCGTCTCAGGGTCGCTGGGCCTGTTGGCGACGGTGGCTGTCGGAACGGTTACATGGCATGACACCGGAACCCCAGCACCGGGCGCCGTGGCCCAGACCATCAACGTGAGCGGAAGCCTGACGTGTTACAACTATAACACTCCTCTCGCCACTCCCTTCGTGGATGTGTGGCTTGGAACCGCGTCGAGTGGTGGTGGCGGGACCGCAACAATTTCTTTGGGTACCGTGTGTCAGACGGGCACGTTCTTCGAGATTCAAGCCGCAACACTCGACTCAGTTTCCATCGCGACCGGCGCGGCGGGCCACGCGGGCACGGCATCAAGCTCATCGCCAATCACAACACCGACTGTTACCGCAGGGGCTGCGGGCGAGATGGCGTGGGTTGTGACTCTTATCTATCAGACAGCCATTGGAACGAACCCAGCATCACCGTGGGTCGTCGGCCAGGTCCACAACTCGCAAGCCGGGGCAGGTTGGCCCGCGGGTGGCCCGTCATACGGTTTACAATACGCCTACCAACCATCGACCACTCTCGGCGGCACGTATACGACGACGTGGACCCCCGAATATTCGGGGTCGTATGCCTTCTCGTCAATCAGTTTCCTTCTGAAGAGTTAGCCGATGGCGACGGTCGGAACATATGACAACACGATTGTTGCGGGCTCGTCTTCGTCGCTGTCGGTCACCGCTGTCGCGGGAACAGCCACGACTTACGTGATCTATGACTTGACCGGGACGGTTGTCTCATCAGGCTCGATGAGCGGTTCGTCGGTGACGATCACCGCACCCGGTGGCGGGTGGCCTCCAGGATGGATGATCGCACTGTTCAACGGCGCATGGAACGGCGGCACCGGGTTTGTTCAGGATTCGGTGCAGATCCTGTCGATGCGTAACGGTGTCGCACCACTCCCTCCCGTCCCAACTGTCGGGACTTCACCAAACGCATCTGACCCAAACAATCGTGGCATGGACTTGTATATGCACGCGTTCTTGGCGATGGGACCGGAGCGGTGGGAAATCCACGACGCCGCGCACCCAACCGTATTCACGGCCGGAACGGAAGAGGGCGGCACGATAGCCGCAATCCAAGCGAATCTCACGCTCAACGCGGGGGCCGCCGGGTACACCAACCCGACATATGCCGACCCGGCGAGGCCGCACCCGGAAATCGTGACATTCCCCAACAACCAAGCCACCTCCAACGGCTACAACGCTGCGGAACCCGGCTACGCGGCAGGAGTCGAAGCGGCCGTTGTCGCCCTAGGGCCAGCTTCAAGCTACGGGGTGACCCATTTTCAGGGCGTCAACGAGCCATTCAATAATGGCTTTACACCAACAGGATCGGCAGCAGAGTACAACGCTTTCCGCATAGCCGTCAAAGCCGGGAACGCGAGCGCTCTGGCGATGGGGCCAGCGGAGGTCTGCTATGGCCCGCTTGGCTCTGACAGTCCATTCGGTCCGAAAATGGACGCACTCACGACGTGGCTCGCGAACATCACCGCCGGGTCGCTCGACGAGTTCGACGTGCACGACTACAACGCCTACAACGGTGACTTCGTCGTCACCGACGGGTGGTTCGGTAACGTCACGGGTTTTCGTGGCGCGCTCGCCGCCGCCGGGTATTCCTCGAGCCTGCCGGCGTGGCTGACCGAGGATAGTGTTGGCGAAGCGTGGAACTCCTACATAGTCCGCGAGATGGTTCAGTGGACCGCGCAGCTCTACCTCACAGCAGAACGGTGGGGCATCCCGAAAGAGCACATCTGCTGGTTCTTCGACACGAACATCGGGTTCGACACGACGTGGTTGAAGGAAACGACCGGGGATCTTCGCCCGCAAACCGCGTTTTTTCGCGCGTACTCCGAGGAAATCTACGGCAAGACCTATTCGAGCGCGTTGGATTTTGGGGCCATTGGCAATAACTTCTACCGCGGCAACGTCTACCGTGGGACTGCCGGAACGTGCGTCGCGTTGACTGCGCAAGGAAACCCTGGAGATACCGTCACGCTCGCCGTGTCAGATACTGGCACTATTACCTACTCTGACTGGGCAGGCAAAACATTCACGGTCACGGCTATGGCGGGCCACATCGCGGTCCCGATCCTTGACCTCCCGACCTATGTGCGGCTCTCGTCGGCTTGTACGGTCACGGTCGTCGATGTCGGCAACGGTCTCATCGTCGGATCACCGACAAACATCGCTGGCACCGCAACTGTGACGTCGAGCACGGGGTCTCCGAACCCGCAGCTTGTCAACGACGGCATCTACCAGACCGGCGGCTATCTCAGCGGCCCCGATTACACGTATTCATCAACGGGTGGTCTGCCTGAGTCGCTGACATTTACGTGGAGCATCGCGCAAACGATCAAGAAGGTCGTGATTCGCCAGGTACCTCCACATGAGAATTACAATGGGTCTTCGGCGATGACCGCTGGGAAGCTCGAATACTGGAACGGTTCGGGCTGGCTGCCATGCCCAACGATCGCGAAAAACCATTGGGATGCTACTGGTCATTATATAAACACTACGGCGTCGTCGTTTCTCGGCCAGGTCGGTGGCAGTCCCCGGATGTTGACGTGGTACGATCAGAATTGGTGTCATAACGTCGATTTTTCGGTGCCGGTCACGACGACCAAGTTGCGGTGGACTGTGACGCTGGCCGGATATGGTGATGTGCCTGACATCAACGCCGCGACATACGCGCCGTTCGACTTCATCGACTTTCCCAATTCGAAACTCCGACTAATGTGCTCCGAGGTTCTGATGATCCAAGGACTAGCCTCACCAGGCGCGATCTACGGTCCGTTCCCAGCTTGATTGGATCTAAGTTGCTTCGGTAGCTGCTAGGCTTGCAGCATCCTCAACCGCGAGCTGTAGGCGAGGCCACTACTCGCGCGTCTGAGGCCGAGATCACTCGGTCCAACGATGCGCGTGCCTACCCCTCACAGCCTCCGTGCCTGAAGACGTCCGCGTAGTCGGAGTCAGATCCAACGTTTCCGCGCTCTCGTCAGCGCGGCTGCATCAGGCGCTCAAGGACATGGTCGAACGCGTCGTGGATGACTCGACGACGTTTATGCGTGCGATTGAGCCTAAGCGCACAGGCGAACTCGAGGCGCACACGATCCACACCCATGCTGAGGACGTTGTCGATCTGATCGAGGCCAAGCTCGGCGTCACGGCGATCGGCGAGTCTGTGCCGAGCATCGGCAGCGATTCCTCGCACTACCCCATCTTCGTCGACGTCGGTACCGGCATCTTCGGCGACACGGGGTCGCGGATCTTCGCGCATACCGCCAAGCGCATGCATTTCGAGATCGATGGCCACGAGATCTTCGCCGAGTCTGTCGCCGGCCAGCGCGGGCAGCACTTCGTGGCAGCCACTGAGGCGTTCGCACAGGCCCTCCTGCGCACCGACCCACACATCCGTCTTGCGCTTGACGAGATGGCCGCAGAAGCGGCTGCGATGTCGCTCGAAGAGCGCGCATGACAATTCGGCCTACCGAAGGAGGCCCCATGGAAGTATCAGCATCACCCAGATACGTCAGCGGCGAACTCATCGACGATGAGGCAACCGACCAGGAAGTTATCGCCGGCGCCGTAGACGACCAGCTCGACGACCTCGAGATCCAGGTCGAGGCGCGCGAGTGGGTCGTCGCAGGAGCGATCTCTGTCATCGACCCGCGCAACAACCAGGAGACCTCGCTCGACTTCTCGCGCTCCTACATGCAGAAGCCGCTTTCCTACACGGCGATGCTCCAGTTCACGGGGCTCATCGGCGATCGCATCAGCACCGTGATGCAGCAGGGGATCACGCTCGAGTCCGTTCTCGGCGATGTCCAGACGATTGCCGAGGTCTTCACCAGCGAGGATGGGATCACGCGAGGGGACTTCTCCGGCGTCGATTCTTTCGTCCGCGGTCTCGCGAAGCTCGCGACCTACCTCCCCGACGTCGTCGAAGAGTGCCAGTGCATCTGGCTACGGGTGCCGCTGCACGAACGCCATGTCGTCAAGGAGATTTGGGGACGCTCGCCAGAGGATGGCGGCCTTTCGATGCAGCAGGGCGAGGAGATGCTCTCACTCTTCATCGCTCAGAACTACCAGGAGCTCGAGGATTTTTTCGTCGAGCGGCTACCGCGCGTTCTTCGGCAGTCGAGGAAAGCGAGGACGAAGAAGCGGTCCCTCGGCGGCGGCGGCCAACAGCCCTTGAGGCCCTCGAGCACTTCGGCAGCGCCCACAGCGAGACCATAGAAGAACTCATGGAGTGGCCATACCGTAGATTCATCAAAGCGTTCGACGCGTTCCAGCGTCGGCTCATTTGCGATGAGTTACGTGCACGCCGCGTTGCGCATATCGCGGCGCTTCACGCCAATACCAACCTCGACGACAAGGAAAACGATCGCCCCAAGATCGTTGGCGAGGTTGAACGAGCTTATGAGCAGCTCATCGCCGATGCGTGGAACGGAACTACTGAAACGCAGCGTATTGAAGAGAGTGGCGCGCTCGATACGGGCTTCATGCGAGCTAGCCAACGCGCAGCGATCCCAGTGCTACCAGGAGAGAAGGTGATCGGGGCTCTCCCATAAGTCATGGCTGACGAGTTCATCATCGAGATCCTCTTACGAGCTCGCGACGAGGCAAGTCGCCAGATCGATGCTCTTCAGGGTAAGGTCGATGCATTGCGGGCGTCTGCTGCTGGTGGCCGCAGTACGCAAGATCTCCAACGCGGTTTAGATGATCTCGGCACTTCTGCAGGCGGTTCGGCTGATGAAATGGCACGTCTTCGTGCCGAGAACGAACAGCTTCGACGTGTTGATCCACAGCACAGGGCAGTTCTACGAGATCAAGCAAAAGCGCACAACGTAGTCGCTGATGCTGCCGATACACATACAAATGCTATCTCCGATACAACTGATGCAACAACACGTCTGATAGATGAGGGTCGCCGTGGTCAAAGTGTGTTCGGTGAGCAGAAGAAGAGCATCGACGATCTCAGCACCTCTTATAACAAATTCAACAGAGCGGTCAGAGACGGGCAGATTTCCACAACGGAAGCCCGCCGTGGGTATCAAGACTTCACCAGAGATTTCACGCGTCTCTCTCACGCGGCAGATAGTGGCAGCATAGCGGCACGCGATTTCGGTCGCGCTGCTGATGATGCTGGTAAGAAGCTCAAGAACATACCGATGGCCCAGGCGGGGAACGATTTTGAGCGTCTTGTAGCCAAGATGTCTAAGTTTGGCGAGGGACTCAGTCCCAAAATCGTCAGTCTATCGGCGGAGTTGCGCGGGCTCCGACTTGTCGGGATCGTTGGCTTCATCCAGCAAATCGATACGGCTGTTGTTGGGCTTGCTGGCGGGCTGACATCGCTCGCTTCCTCTGCTCTCCAAGCTGGTGCTGCACTCGGAGGAGCCCTCGTCTCGGGGATTGCGCAGGCAGTCCCGGTGGCAGCCGTTCTGCTCGCGGGGGTTGAGCGCATCAAGAGCGTGCTCGCAGCAGTACAGCTCTCGACACAGCTCGGCCAGCAGCAAGCCTTTGACCCAACCCAGCAAGCTGCTCTACAGGCTCAGACCACTCAGGCGCTCGCCGCTGCCCAGAACGGGCTCGTCGATGCCTATAACAATGTCGTCACAGCTCAGCAGCACGTCGTGGAGTCCCAGCAGGCTCTCACTGATGCTCGTATCGCCGCGATCCGCAACATTACCGATCTGACGCTTGCTGAGCAGACAGCAGCCGAGCAAGCTACTGGCGCCAAGCTCTCTCTCGCGCAGGCTGAGAACGCACTCCAGCAAGTCCAGCAGACGGGTGGCTCACAGCTTCAGCTTCAGCAGGCGCAGCTCGCCGTACAGGAAGCGCAGACTGGCGTCACAGCGGCCGACACCGCAGTTCCTCGTGCTCAAGCTGATGCGGCGCGAGCACGTCGTCGTGGTGTCGCCGGTAGCTCCGGCGTGCTGTCAGCGGTTGAGGCTGCGCGCCAAGCACAACTTGCGCAAACACGCGCGCCTCAGCAGGTCCAGGCGGCGCAGGTAGCTCTGCAGCTTGCGCAGATGAAGGCTGCCAGCCCAAGCGGCTCTCAGACGTCGACGCAAGGCCAGCTCAATTATCTGCTCGGCCAGATGACTGCGCCCGAGAAGGTGCTCTTCGACTCGCTAACCAAGCTCGAGAGCATGCTCCGTTCGCCGGGTAGCCCTCTGCGGAAGCTCAGCGACGCGATCGTCTCGCCGTTCGCTACCGCTGTGCAGTCAATCACCAAGCTGTTCAGCGATCCGAAGTTCATGGGCATCTTCGACAGGCTTGCTACCGCTGTTGGGAAGGGATTCGGACAAGTCCTCAGCCCCAAGGGCGGCAAGGGATTCTTCGAGCAGATGGCAAGCGAGGCCACCAAGAACGCACCGATCATTGCCAACATCATCAGCCACATCGAGTCTCTCTTCATGTCGGTTGCCAAGGCAGCAGCTCCTGCTCTGCATACGTTGCTCGGGTTCATCAAGGACTTCACCGGAGATCTAGCCAACACTGAAGGAAGCGTGGCCGGACAGAAGCGGTTGACGGCTGAGTTCTCGCTGTGGGAAAAGCGTCTCGAGCACATAATGGAATTCCTGCATTCATTCCATATGTTGCTCAAAGCGATCGGACAAGACGCTGCTCCCTCTGGAGATAACGCTTTCACAAGCCTCACCAAATCGATGGACAGCGCGACCAAGTGGGTTCAGTCGCACGGGCCGGAAGTCAAGAAGTTCTTCAAGGAGACTACCGACGTTCTCGGTGTCCTCGGTGGCGTACTGCTGAACATCGGCGGCACGATGATAGCTGTCTTCCAGCCTTCGTCGGTCAAAGCACTCGCACAGTTCCTCAAGGAATTTCTGCTTCCCGCGGTTAGTGATGTCGCTACAGCCGTCGGTTGGCTAATGACGGGTCTGTTGAAGTTCATCAACAGCATCGGACCTCTACGGGTTTTGGTCGAGGGGCTCGCCGTCGCTTTCGTTGGGATGCTCGTCCTCAATAAGGTTGCCGACGCCTTCTTGGGGACGACGAAGACTGTAGACGCCTTGCGGCTTGCGCTATTGAAGTTCAAGGAAACAGGCTCGATTTCTGATATGTGGCAGACCTTTACTAATCGTCTGCATAGTGTCCGTGACGCTGCAGGAGAAGCAAAGACAAACATCGATGATCTTGGAAATTCTCAGAAGGTGGCTGGCGACAAAGCTGCCACGATGGAAGGACAAGAATATGGTGCGGTAATTGGCGGCATAGAGCCACTCGGTACTGAATCCAAGGTGACCGCAGGTGAGGTTGCAGCCGTCAATGATGCTGAGGGTGCGAACGTCACTGAATCTGTGGCGTTTGATGCGGCTGCGGGTGGTGAGGCGACCGCGGTTACGGGGATCGGTACCGCTGCGAAGGGGGCGCTCGCTAAGTTTGCGCCGTTTGCTTTGGCGATCGCTGCTTACGAATTGGCGTCGCATGGCACGCAAATCAGTAACGCTGTAGACAAAGCGCTCGGTCTTGGCGGTTCTACTTCGTTGACCCACGGCGAATCAGTCGCCCAGGTCCGTGCTGCGATAGCCAAAGAGGGGGCGCCAGCAAGTTCCATAGATAAAATTATCGCCCAAATGAAAGCCGCCGGTTACATCAGCGGCGGTAAATACACCGGACCGAGCTACACGGCGAGCGGTCAGGCGATCCCAACGGGCAGTGCCCCTGCCGGCGGTTACGGTGCCCTGGTTACTGGCGGAACGTTTGCTGGTCACGATCAGGGACTCGACTTTACGGGCGCGGGACAGGTCAAGGCACTCGCTCCGGGGGTTGTGACGCGGTCCCAAAATGCCGGGTCGGGATGGCCTGGCGGTGGTTTGCTCGTTTACCAGATTACGTCAGGTCCGCAGAAGGGCCGCTATGTATATGTGGCAGAGAGCATTCGATCGAACTTGCAGGTTGGTGCGACGGTAAAGCAAGGACAGACGCTGGGGTCATATAACAGCGCGTATCCGGGGATCGAGAGCGGGTTCGCGCAGAATGCGTCGGGCCAAGCGTATGGGAATACGCAGGAGGGAAAAGGCAGCAACCCGCCTGACATCCAGTCCATCAACTACGAGGAGTTCATAAAGTCGATCGCGGCTGGAGGGGCGACTGGGCCCCAGGCGCCGGAGGCGGCGCAGGCGGTAGTTACAACACAGGGGCCACTTCAACCGAATGTCATTCGATGGAACTCGATTGTTCAGGCGGCAGCCAAGAAGTATGGGATATCACCATCGCTGCTATTAGCGCAAATTCAACAAGAATCAGGTGGCGATCCATCGAAAGTGTCGAAGTCTGGAGCATTTGGCGTAAGCCAGTTCATGCCTGGAACTGCACGCACCTACGGGGTTATGCCCGGAACGTCGATCGCCGATGTCACCTCTCAAATCTTCGGGCAAGCGCATTTTCTCTCGGTTCTCGGTGCGGCGACGGATCCGACGGCCGCGCTAGAGCGCTATTACGGACCGGGTGCTCAGGGACAACCGTCGCCTGGTCAATATGCGTCAAGCATTCAGTCTATTCAGGGCGATTATCTTGGATACGATCCAGTTACTGGGAGTCCTATCACAGCGGCATCAAGGACTCCATCGACAACAAAACCGTCCGCGTCGAGGCCACCTTCGGGGTCACGCAAACCGACCTCGAGGCCACGCATGTCGGTTCCGTCATCACCAACGTATGCAAATGCAGCGGCTTTTCTCCCAGGAGTTGGTGTACCAAACACGCTCGCTTTCATCGGCGCCGACCCGGCGAACGCCATCCAGATGATCAGCACGGCGTTCGCTTCGGTGATCTCTGGATTGACTCAATTGCGCAGCGTCGGCGAGAAGCTACAGCCGCTGACTAGCAAGATCTCCGATTTCACCAACTTCGCATCGAACTTCATGAACGACACATGGTCGGCGTTGCAGGCCAATTTGGCGCAGCTCACGACCAGGCTCACCGATGCGGGGATTCTGGCTGGTTTCACAAGCACTCAAGGCATGTCTTTCGGGCAGATCGACCGCAGACCTGCAGGAGTCGGTGACATCGTCTCCGCTGGAGTTGGTGCCGGCGACCAGGCAGTTGTTGGTGGACTTCAGCAGGAGCGCGCGGGGATGCAGGGTGAGCAGTCGATTCTCAGCAGACTCATTGCCGGGATCGTTGCGCGGCGTAAGCAGTCCAAGCTCATCACGAATGCCAAGCAGCGTGCTGACGCGCTAGCTGGCCTCAACACTCAATACGCCCTCTACAAGGCGCAGCAGACCGCCTTGGGCGATGCGATGGCTACGAACATCCAAGCGACCTACCAAGCCGAGCAGCAGGTCGTCCAGGACGAGCTCCAGCAGGTTTCCAACATCTACCAGACTCAGCTATCTGGTCTCCAGACCGCACAGGGCGGCGCTCAGGCACTGGGTCGCTTCGATCTTCTCCCAGCCATCGATATGGCGATGGCAACCTCTGCGACCAATCAAGTCGCAGCTCTACAAGATGCTTTGCAGAAGGCGCAGGCGATGAACGATCAGACGACCGTAGCCCAGATCGTCCAGCAGATCGATCAGCTCAACCTATCCATCGCCCAATACACCGCTCAGGCGCTCCAGGACGCCATCTCGGCAGTGCAGCAGGCTGGGCAAACGTCATCTTCTGGTGCATCCCTTTTTGCTGGTCTTGCGTCCGTCGCCACGACGCAGGGCAACTTCGGGCTCGCCGGCGCGCTCGGCTCTCGAGGATTCCAAACGGCGATTGGTGGCGATCAATCACAGATAACTGCCTACGCCGGCTCTGGAGCGAATCTGCAAGCGATAGCGAATGGCGACTTCTCGAGCGTATCTGCGAATTCACTGCTAGGCATGGCGATTGTGGCTGGCAACACTGGTGCGCAAGCGACGATTATCCAAGCGCTTGACGGGATCGGTACTGACCTAGCCACGAATACTCAGGCGCTTGCTGACAACACAGCTTCAACCGACAACGCAGCAACAGCTTATATGCAGTCGCGTGGACAGTTCCAGAGCGGTGTCTACGGTGGTCTAGCGCAGATCATCCAAACCATCGGGCAGACCACCGGATCGACTGACGTTCCGGCGCTTATGCAGGCTTACCAAGGCAGCAACAAATCGCTAAATACTGCCAACGCGGGGCTTGCTGGGACGCTCAACAGTGACTTCGGCGTGAATGTCCAAGGCTTGAGCCCCGGCGACCTGATCAGCAAGCTCATGGGTCTGAATCTGCCGGGAATGGAAGCTGGAATGGATCCGGCTACAGCAGCCGAGTTCGAGAACCTGATCAACGGCCTGATTACCAATACGCAGGCGATCACGCAGAACAACCTCCAGCTTGCCACGCTAAACGGTCAGCTCACTCAGCCGCAGTCCTTCCAGTCGAGTCTCTGGAAGAACTTCCGCGACGCCATCTTCACCGGGATGGGCGGTCTACAGCCTTCCTACGCCTCATCGCTGGGAATCGCGCCAGCGACCAATCCTGCCTTTACCGGGACAGGCATCGGTGGCTCGAGCACCACGACGCACATCAACGTTTCTACGAATCCGGTGGCGCCAGAAATCAACCCATACACCCAGGGCAAGCAAATCGCCTTCTCGATGAAGACCCCCGTCTGATGTCGACCTTCGCCCCAATCGCTCGTTCTGCCTTCCCGGCCTATCAGTACGTCACGCCGTTGAACGGCGACATGATTGCGCTTGGGATTCAGTCGCCGATCCATTACAACGGCCTCGTCCTCAACGATCGTCTCCGTCCTGACCGATACCACGTCACAGAGATCGATGGCTTGGGCGCTCCAGATATCCGCGTCAACAGCGCGCCACGGCCGGCAGAGCACGGCGAGATTCCCTACGACTCCTACTGGAGCGGTGACACGCTGGTGATTGACGGGACGATGCAGGCCGGGAACCTGTTCGAGCTCGGCCGCATGGAACGTGATCTTCGAGCTGCCTTCGGCACGCTTGTCGAGTCGCCGATGAAGTTCTCCTGGTGGGACATCCACGACGAGTTCAGCGATCCACTCACCTCGGCTGCGATGTGGGCCGCGATCACTCAGTCAGCGACGTTCCCCGGCGACGGCACAATGCGCACCGTCTACAGCTCGAGCTCGCTGACGAATCCAGCCATTCTTTACTACGCGCTGCGTCAGTACGTTGATCACACCATCACTGAGAAGTTCACAATGGCGCCGACGACAAATCCTGGCTTGACGCTCCCCTACGGCGGCATCATCGCGAAGTGCTCCTCGGCCACCTCTTATGTTTCTCTGACTGCAAGTCCGACGCAGCTCTCTCTAACAGCCGTTGTGGGCGGTAGTAATAATGGTGTTTCAAGCGCACTATCGCTAAGCGCGGGACAGCAATACTGGCTACGGCTTCAGTCTATTGCCGATACGATTACCGGGTCTATTTATCAGACTGATCCGTCACTCAATTTGCTCGCATTGCCGCTTGCCACTATAGTTTTGACGCTCGCGGGTACATTCGCGCAGCAATTTGGCTATCTGCAAGGCGGCTTCGCCGGTGTCTTTGTCGGCGGTCAAAATGCCACTCAGATCGCGATCCAGGACTTTCGCGTTGATGCGATTTGGCCCTGTGACATGGTCACCAACGTGCGGCCAATTGCGTCGCCGGTGATCAAGAACATTGCGCAGCCAGTTGCCAATGCCACTCGTTTCAAGCGTGATTTCCAGCTCACAGTACGGGCGTCGAACCCAAGGCTGACGCAACCGACGAAGCAAACACTTTCTACCGCTGCGCTTACGCCAGCCTCGAGTACGGTCTCGCTTGGGCGCATCTATCCACGCACCTATCCGCTCAAGTACATCGTTCCGGTCAACTCGATGGGACAGCCAGCATCCCAGTCGGTGTCGTCAGTGCCGAACGTCGAGTGCATTAACCGTGGAACATGGCTCGCGCAACCGATCATCACGATCTTCGGTGGCGTCAGTATTCCAGTTCTTCTTCTCCTGCCGATCAATCAGTTCATTCAGCTTGACGGGGCCATCGCCATGGGTGACTTCATCGTCATCGATGTTGCCAAGCATACCCTGGTCAACTCCTCTGGAAACAACGTCTTTGGACTGTGGGACCCATCGTCAACTTGGCTCGAATTTCCACCAGGGCCAAGCCGGCTTCTGTTCTTCGGTCAGAAGATCGTAGGCAGCCCAAAAGTCTCGGTTGCCTGGGCAAACACATGGAAATAGAACGATGATTACAGTTGCAGATGTCCAGAATGAGGTTCCTTCACTGATCAGTCGTTGGGGTCTCGGTGACGCGGTTGGCTCAGCGATGGTCGTTGACGATATCGGCGGCATCAATCTGCTGACGATTGGCACACCAGTGCTTTCACTTCCGAGCATGATCAAAGGCGACGCTGTTGGCACGAGTGTCTTGGGCAGCGTTGGAAACTACTTCTCGGCGCTCGTGGCGCCATACGTTTTCTCTGGCGGTCTTACGCTTGAGGGTCTCTCAACCGCAGATCCAAACGGGAATTCGTTTAGTTTGATCTCGATCCCCGGTCAGGCGCAACTCCAGTTCAACGGACTGAATCTTGCCTTCAATGTCTGGATCGGTACAACGCTCCATACGCTGACGGCGACGAATTCGCTTCTGGGATGGCCGCAGCATGTTATTGGTACATACGATCCTCTCACTGCTACACAAGCGCTTTACGTTGATGGACAGCTTGTCATCCAAGCGGTAATCGGAGGTAATGTCGGTACTTCGGTAGCGATCAACACCACCGGAACCACCTCCACAGTCTCCAAGACGATCACAGCTATCCCTACGACCACTGGAATGCAGCTCGGTGGTGTCGTAACCGCCTTCGGCGTCGTGCCAAGCAATTCTTTCATCACGGCGATTCCGAGCTCAACGTCGATCACGATCAACGCGTTCCCGCTAGCGAATGGCTCAGGAGAGGCCATCACCGTGGGGATGCCTGTGACGATTGCCTTCCCTACGACTGTAGCAGCGACATTGGCCGCAGCGCAGGACGTAGCTATCTACGGTGCGCCTCTCTCAACTGTGCGCATAAAGCAGCACTTCCAAGCGTTCCGACAAATACTTTCCGACCCAGGGCACGTACGTGTCTACCCACAGATAGGAGTCTACTCATGACGGTAACACGTCGCGCGAGTGGTCAAGCTCACAATGATCTACTTGTGCAAAAGCACGCATGGCGTACCGAGATCACAATCGAACGCCTTGAGTACAATCTCGGTCATTTCACAGACTTTGGCCGCGAATGGATGCGAGAAGCTGTTTGGATTCCTTCGCCCGAAGGAATCGGCATTCCTTGCATTGCTGGCGGATCCGGTTTCAGCACGTACGCTGAGCAGAAGGCCGTGAACCACGCGAACGGACAGGCGACTTGGTCTGCAGTCGCGGGTTCGTATTTGGCGCTTATCACGACGACCATTCCAACCGCAACATCAACAGGATCTTCAATCACTGAGGCCACATATGGAGGGTATGCGCGGCAGTCCGTTGGCGGCAACTGGACGGCTGCCGCATTGACTGCTGGTGTACCGCCGGCTGTTGGTGTGAACACGGCGACGATCACATTTGCAGCATGCACCAGCTCTACCTCAACACTCATCGCGTTTGCGCTCTGCGATGCGATAACGGTTGGCAACATGATCTGGTGGGGTACGCTCAGCAGTACGGTAATCAGTGTAACCCAAACTCCTGCGACCGTTGCCGCGGGAGTTCTACAAACGTCCCTGACCTGATAACTCTGAAAGGAACGCGTCATGGAAGCATCAGTTGAAACACCGTATGTTCTCGAAGATCTCGGCATCCAGCGTCGTGTGCTTGGATGGATTGATCCGCATAGCGATCTAATCGGCAGTACGGCCTGGCCGCGAAACACGGCTGCTGGTTTGTCAGCGCATCTCACAGACGATCAGAACACTATCGGAGACACATCGGTTGAAGCAGTCGTCGCCTATCTGGCCGAGCTCGCTCAGGCTGGGTTCGTTGCGCATTCGGAGGATGGCACTTACGCCATGACGCTGGCAGGAGCTTCGGCAATGGGTGGCGTCTGTTATGCAGAAGAGGTTGCTGCAGGGCGCCTTATCGCGCAGGAAGACGGGACGCATATAGCTGCGACTGTTTCAGAACCGAGCTGATAGTTTCATGCCGGCTGAGCTTATTGCTAATACCCCGACGCCGGGAACCGCGGCCGTATTGACAACGCTCGCGGCAGCGATCACGACTACTGGCGCGACGACGATCACGTCGAACGCTGCCGCGCTTGCTGCCTTGCAAGGCGGTCAGTTTCGGATCCTCATCGACACCGAATACATGTTGGTCACAGCCGGGCAGTCGGGTACGTCGTGGACGGTTACGCGCGGTGTCGAGGGGTCTACGGCGGCGACACATCTTATAAACGCGAGTATCTACCATATTTGGACTGCGGTAGGTCTGTTGGGAGCGGTTGCGGGCGTAATTATCCCTTCTGGCGACACGTCGGGCGCGACAGACCTCGCTGCATTTACCGCCGCAGCCGCAACAAACTTCCGACAGCTCGGCAAAGGCACGTTCTATATCAACGGGTACGTGAACCTCATGGGGTTCATGGGACAGGGCAGCGACCTGAGCTTCCCGCTCACCGATATCGTCTGTGTGGGTGCGAGTTCCGGCGTGATCTTCCAAGGGATCTCCGGCGTCCAGACGGGCGGCCTTGTCAGTGGTGGGTTTCGGATTCAAGGGAGCAACGTTGCGACGCGGCCCCTCCTCATAGGCGGTACGACGAATGCCCAAGCCATGGCCCAATGCACGTTCATCAACGTCGATGTGGTCAACAGTGCCTTGGATAACTGGCTGGTCCAGGGAACCCAGAATGCCCTATTTCTTGGGTGCAACAGTCAGAGCGCGGCACGCGATAATCTCACGCTTGACCTCGGGTGTGGTGGCCTTGATTTCGTCAGGTTCGAGAGCGACCTGGCGGCCCGCTACGCCCTGCGGGTCACGCAGAGCGGCACTTCGCCATCCCTCGCGTACGCAGTGCCGCAGGACATCATGTTCCACAGCGGCGAGTTCGAGACCGGCAGCGGTGGCGCTGCTGTGAACCTGGAATACGGCCAGGACATACTTTTTCATCACCTCTATATAGAGGTGCCAGTCGCCACCTACCCGGCGATCAATATCGCGTCAACTTTCGGCGGGACTGTGGAGATTGCCTCGGGGTTTCTGCAAAACGACGGTAGTTCACCTACGATCGCAGCCGTGGTCCCTGCTGGCTCGGGAGGAGTGTTCTTCACCGGCAAAGTGACAGTCGTCGGGTTTCCGGCGATGGTTGATAACACTGCGAACGTCCCGGTGTCGATAGCGCCAGGGGCATATAACGGTGTGGGCACAGCATTCAAGAGCGGGACTGGTGACGAGACTAGCAACGCTTATCAGGACTGGACTACTGCCGCGAAAACCTACGACTCGGCCGCCTCGGTGGTCGAGTACGGGAAGGTGAGCACCGACGCGGGGCAACGTTACCGTCGCTACGGCGACGGCTCAATCGCATGGAACTATGGTGGCTCTGGCTACTCGTTCCCCGCGTTGCTCGCGCCGCGCAGCGATGGCAACGTAGGCTTGTCGGTCGGGTCCTATGCCGAGTTTCTTTCCGCGTCGGGTCTTACGGGTGCTACGGCGGCGTCACGATATGTCGGCGGGACCGCGAGCGGCGCCCCGGTATCGGGAACTTTCGCGGTAGGCGACTTTGTCGTCGACCAGACCGGGAAGGTGTGGGTTTGTACTACCGCGCCGGGCACGTGGACCCAAGCTGGAGGTGGAGGAGGTGGTAGCCAGGGAACCGAGATCGGCTACGACCAGATCACGTCGCCCGTAACAATAAGTTCGACCACGGAAGCGTCAGGCACAACGATCATTAGTTGTGGGTCACATGCTTTCGACGGTGCGGCGGTGATGGGTGAGTTCTTTTCGCCCGGATTGTATAACGCCAGCAACGGCGGCCAGGTGTTTGTTTGTCTTTTCGAGGCGTCCGTCGAGATTGGGGAACTAACGTCAACCTACGGTCCCCCGATGACGAACCCTGCGCGGGGGTCGCTACGCTTTACACCTACGGCGGGGTCGCACACATATACGGTGACGGCATACACGGTTAGTAGTGGCGGTTCGATTGTAGACTGCGGCGCCGGAGGAACCGGAGCCAAGGTTCCGGCCTACATGCGGTTCACAAAGGTATAAGCGATGCACCCTCGGCACCACAACCATCAACCTCGGCCCGGTCAAGGTCGGTCTGACTCGCCAGTCGGTCGGGGGTTGACTGCCGTGTTTGGCGAGAATGATAAATAGATCTGATGCCTCTTTTTACTGGTATCGGTGGCACTGCCGAGTCGCAGGGCGGATTATTTCAAGGTGGTGTAGCGCTCGGGGCACACTCTCTCAACCCGTCTAGCGCAGCAATTTCTCAGGCGGTCGCAGCGACGAGCGCGGCTTCTCATCTAAATCCGACTAGCGCTGGAACGTCTGCCGCAACGGCAGCGCTAACTGTTCATCTTTCTCTGACTCCTGTAAGCGCTGCTTCATCTGGCGCTGCTTGCACGATTTCGGTTATTCCAGTTGGATGGGTCAATTACAACACGGGTGCGTGGTCGTGGAGTAATTCGCTTGATGTCTCGTATTGGATCAATCCTCCGTCTGCAGTAACTGCGGCCTGGACAACAGGTGCGTCGGCTCTGTGGGAGACAGCGGGCGTAATAATCACCTTCGGCATTCCGCTCGTGCCACGCAGTGCTGCGATGAGCAATGCATTCGTCACGGTGACGGCTCCAGCGGTTGGCGCGCCTGTATCAATTATTCTGACTGGCGTCGGGGGCACTATCGGGTCGGTTGGTACAGCGATGCTGGGGTCCGTCATACCGGCGATTCAGATCACGCCTTCAGCGGTTTCTTCTTCAAGAGCCATATGCACGATCACGACCCCAGCAGCGGTAGCTATCGCTCCGACAGCCTCTTCGGCGTCGAGTGCTTCGGCTTTGGTCACAAGACCAGCAGTTGTCGCAATCACCCCCACGAGTTCTGCTACTTCGGCCGCAGCAGCACTCGTCACCCGACCAGGGATTGTCGTACTTACCTTGTCGGGCTCCGTAAGCACCTCTGGCGCGACGTGCTCGGTGGTTTACCCAGGCGAGGTCATCACTCCGATACCGACGCCGATTTCTCCCGTCTTCGTCAGCACTACGCGAGGGCCAGCGGTCAAGTGGGATTGGTATCTGGCGACGCCGACCTTCTCGGGCAACGTCTTCCAAGGATTCTCGAACATCGGGTTACTCGATACCGCGCAGAACCGCAGCATAGCTCTGTCAATGAACGGAGTGGAGTCGGCGGCATTCAGCGTCAACATCCTCGACTCGATCGCCGAGCAGATCTGGCTGCACACGCTGATCAACTGCTTGGTCTTGTACCGCAATGACGAGATCAAGTGGAGTGGGCCGCTATGGACAGCTCGTCCCACCGTAAACGCGACGACTCAGACGCTGCAAGTCACTGCGGTCGGTTGGTTTCAGTACCTGCTCAAGCGGTTGCTGAAGTGCGGTGTCGAAGGCGTCAACCCGATGGTAGGACCGACATCAACCAGCTCTGGCGTTTCTCAGAGCTACGTCGCGATGGATCCCACCGCGATCGCTGTTGACCTCGTCACGAGAACCAACTTCGAGTATCCGCTGCCGATCAGCATCGGTTTTGTCGAACCCAACCCGAATGGCGTTCTCTGGAACGTCAGCTACCAGCAGCTCCAGAACATCGGACAGGCGATCCAGACATTGTCGAATGTCGAAGGCGGCTTCGACTTCCGCGTCGATCCGGCGACACTGCAGCTCGACTTCTACTACGGTTTGGTCAAGGCCGGCAGCACGGTATACGGTCGTGGGCAAGATCGACCCAATGCTGTCTTCAACTACCCAGGCAATCTGACCGAGCTCGCACCGACCGAGGACGCGTCGAACGTTGCGACGCAGATGACCGTGCTCGACCAGCTTACAAACTCATCGCAATATCCAGGAGCGGGAGAAATAACAGAGAGCATCACCACCTACGGTATGATGCAAGATACCGCGTCGCTGTCGGATATCAACAGCCTCACCATTACCACAGCTTACGCAGGGGCCGAGGTGGCTTTCCGTAGCGCTCCAGAGGTGATCTGGACATTCACACCGTTCGCTTATCACGGAGATGCTGATGTCCCGCAACCGTTCGTAGACTACGACATCGGTGACTTCGTCTATCTCACAGCTAACTACGGATGTTTGCAGGTTCCGCTGTCCACCGCGATGGCCGCTGGCCCGATGCCGATCAGGATGTTCTCTTTCACAATCACGCTGGACAACGAGGGCAACGAGATGATTTCCAATGTCCAATCCGTCTTTACGAGTACAAGCTAATGGGACGCGTAACGCATAGCGCACATCTGGCTACGACCATCAGCCAAGGCACCGACAAGACGAAGGCGCTCGAGAATACAATCGCTATAGGGACCACTGGAGAGGGAGCGCCTTCGTCAACTCTCGGTACTGATGGTAACTTCTACTTCCGCAAAGATGGCGGCGCGTTCACAACGATCTATCAGAAGCGCTCTGGAATCTGGGTAGGGATCGTCTAAATGGCCATCGCCGAAGTCCAGCAACTTGACAGCGGTTCAGCTCTAATCGCATCGGGATCGTCGTGGAATCTAGCGAGCAATGTTACAGCGCTCAACGCAGTAATTCTTGCAGTATTGGTTCCGGGAGGAAGCAATAACTATTTGAGCGACACCGTCAGTTCGTCTTTTGGTGGTACCTGGGCGTTCAGAAGTATAACAATTGTTGGCAGCGACTACCTTGCATTGTGGGTTTGCCTCGGCGCGACCGTGGTCGGTAGCCAAATGACCGTTACAACTACGAGCGGCAATTCGTATCGAGCGCAAGCTACTGAGGTGTCAGACGCGGCGTTTATCATTTCGTCATTCAGTGCCGGAAATACATCCACTGCACCAGCATTGCCGCAGAATCCTGTGGCGGCGGGGAATTTGGTGTTTGTGGCGGCCCATGGATCAGGAAGCTCCGGGCTAACTGCCAGTCCTGTAAGCCCCTGGGTCAATTATACCGGCGGTGGTTGGCTCTTGACTACTGGCTTCGGGTCTGCGTATCAGATCGCTGTGTCGTCAGCTCCGATCACAGCAACATGGGCGCAGCTTTCGGCGCTATGGGGAACTGTCGGCGTTGTGCTCGCGCAAGGAGCGCCGCTGACACCATCTGCAGCAGCAGTAAGCAGCGCTATTGCGGTAGTTACGTGGCCCGGCGTTTTGCTCACGCCGGTGGCTGCAGCATTTAGTTCCGCTATTGCATCGGAAGCGATACCGGGGCCGGTGCCTTTAGCATTGTCAAGTTCTGCTGCATCCGCGGCTACATGCACAGTCACAGGAGGACGGTTCGTTCAGGCTGGGGATTCCGGCAGCGCTCTCCCCTCGGGCGTCTCATGGAACCTTCCCTTCTTTGTCCAGCCCGGTAATGGTGTCGTATGTGCGATTCATGTATCTGGTAGCAATAGCGTGATTGGCGTTGCAGGGCTCGGTGGCTTGTGGCAGCGAGCTGATGGCATCAACGCGTCAGCACCTGTCGGAGACCTCGAGTGGTGGCGCTGTGTTGGCGCAACAGGAGGCGCCCAGTCGATCGCTGTCACAACGACTGGCGGTCTCTACACCGCATACGCCTCTGAATGGTCTAGTCCCACGGCGATCTCAGCGGCCGGCACAGCCACATCGACAGACACCAATCCTTCTCTGACGGTCACGCCGGCTGCAGCCAACAGCGTAGTGCTCGTCGCAGCAGCAGGCTTGGCTCCATTCCTTCTCGGTCCTGGCCCGATCAAAGCTCCGCTGCTCACGCCGGCTGCGATTTCGCTTTCGGGAGCCATTGGTTCTGTAAGTTGGGGACAGCCGCTTGCGCTGAGCGCTGCAGTGGCAACATCAATCGCATCTGCGACGACGCGATCCGCAAGCAGGATTGTTCCATCGAGTATTGCCATCTCGCACTCAGTCAGTGTGGTCACAGCGCCGACAGTTGTTACAGGATCAGCCAGTTTCTTGTTGGTCATGATGGAAAATCAAGGGTACTCGAACCTTGTTGGCAACGGCTCAGCACCGTTCATCAATTCGCTGATGACTAACTTTGCTACGGCTACCAACGTCAGGGCGCTGGGCCACAATAGTGCCCCTAATTACGTGGGCATTGTGTCGGGAATTGACTGTTATAACGCTTCGAGTCCTGACTACGATAGCGGAATTGTCGGCGATAACATTGACACTACGTTCAACGGACGCCAAACCATTTTCGATCAGTGCCATGCGGCTGGACTTCCGTGGCGCGTTTATCTAGACAGCAATAGTAACGGTTACCATGAGTGGGGTAGCTACTTCCCGCACATCACTTCATTGGATGCGGGGAGTTATGGCATTGACTATCAAGTGAGCTCCCGAGCGAATCTGCTTGCTGACTTGAATAACACTAATGCTGCATTGCGCCCACGATTCAGTGGGCTTATTCCAGGCAACAACGAGAACATGCACGATAATGGAATTAGCGGTGGTGACAGTTATCTGAATCCTCTGATCACAGCGATTCAGGGTACGGCTGCCTATGCGGGTGGACTCGCAATCATCATCATGTGGGACGAGGATGCAACGAGCAATACGAGCGCCGCAGACGGTGGTCAGGTTTGCGCAATCGTTGTCTCAAATCACACTGCCGGTATGGGGAACTACAATACTGTTCTCAAGGCTGCAGGAGTCCTTGGTTCGATTGAGACCGCTTTGGGACTGTCTCGACTAGGTCACGCAGCCGACTCGGCATCTGGGAATCTCGGTACGCTACTCACGGCTGGTAGCGGCGCTGGTGCCCCCGTGAATAACGTGGCACCTTTGATCAGCGGCAGCACTGTGGAAGGCAATACATTGTCCACAACTCCCGGCACTTGGACGAACTCGCCGACTGGGTATAGCTATCAGTGGAAGAGCAACGGCGTCAACGTTGGCACGGGTGCCAGCACTTACCCGACAGTGGTGGGCGATGAGACCCACACAATCACCGTGACCGTAACGGCTACCAACAGTTTTGGAAGTGCGTCTATGGCTTCTCTGTCATTCGGTCCGATCACTGTGCCCAGTGGCGGCGGCGGTCCACTTTCAGGCGCCCCCGTCACGGTGACAGGAGTCCTTTTCAGCGACGACTTCCCGGGCACGTCGCTCGACACGACGAAGTGGGCACCGAACTGGGCTGGCGGCGAGGGAAACAATATGAACGGCGTCAACTGTTTCGCCGCGAATGTGTCGGTCGCGAGCTCGATCGTTACGCTCACGCTTGCATCGTCTAGCAGCGGCGCGCTGATCAACTCGAATCCGTCGTGGCAGGCGTCCCCCGGCTTTGCCTACGGTCGCGGCATCTACGTTGAGTGGTACGCGAAAATTGCCGGCTCCGGCATGGGCTTCTACAACTGGCCCGCCCTGTGGGATGACGGTCAGAGTTGGCCCGGCACTGGCGAGGTTGACATCGTTGAAGGCTACGACAGTGGAGCAAGTGCCATGAACATTCGCGACGCGACAACTGGCAGCGCTGGAAGCAACGGACCAGATCCGCCTTCCGGACCCGGTGTCCCCACTTCAGTTGGAGGCTCGTGGCATTACTACGGTTACCACCGCAAAGCCGACGGGTCGGTGGATGGGTACTGGGATGGCGCGTTGGTCCGCAGCTACGGTGTGATGAACGACGGTGGCGCTTTGCGATACCTGATTGCGAATCAGGGCGTTGGCGGTGGTTCAACGGTAATGGGCAGCGGCGGAACGGTCCAAATTGACAATGTCTATGTCTACTCAGCACCGTAATGCCCTGCGCTAACCAATCTTCTACGATAGGAGCAACATGACTTTCTTGGCTGCCCAATACGATTCAGCGCTCGGCTACACCCCACAGCAGGATCGTCTGTTGATCGCTGCGGCACTTCCGAATGGTGTCGTTGGAACTAACGATCTACTGGTGACGGTAGCCTCGGGCTTCAATTCACAGATCGCGGGTGGGAGCGCGACGATCCTAGGAACTGTGCAGGCCAACGCTGGGTCCTATTTTGTGACGAACATCGGCGCGGTTACTGCGCTCCACCCTACTCCAGACCCGACGAACTCGCGTCTCGACACGGTGTTCGCCAAGGTCTTCGATTCGCGTGATGGCGGCGACGCGAGCGACATCGTCCAGCCTGTTGTGGTTCCAGGAGTGCCGCAGGCTGGTAACCCGAATGCTGGAACGCTCTTTACCAGCCGAGCCGGCGTAGGTCTCGTCCCCACCAATTCGCTGTGGTTGGCTGATGTGTATGTACCGGCTGCAGCCGCTTCAGCGGCATCGTTCTCATACGCTGATCAGCGCTCAACAGGACAGGCATGGCAAACATACATGTTCTCTGGCAGTGGCGGATGGACAACGACAGGCACTCAGCCGGTGATGGGAGATGGCGTGATTTGGGGGAAGTACCAGCGCAACGGGAAGAGAGTCGCTGTACGGATCTTTTTGGGTTTCGGTGCGGCGACTACGCCAGGGACCGGCGTATGGTCGTTTGCGCTTCCCTTTGGCGCCGCGCGTGACGGTACACAGCAATCGCTGAGTGGCTGGATGGATGGTAATGGAAGTTTGTATGCGGCGACCGCTGTAATCCAGTCTGGCGCTGCTACTTGCCAACCTTGGGCAGGAACGCTGCAGTTGACGAACACTACGCCCACAATATGGAATGCTCCTGGCGGTACCTTGGTTCTCGAGGGCATCTATGAGTGCGCGTAATGCAGTGTGCCAGCCAAGCCGTGTTCAACGAGCCATTCATGAGCCGCCGGCGACACGTGCCCGTAGGCCATGCGACTGCACAGAGGATCGTGACGCGCATTGGGGCTCGCATTCAGCATCCCCCCAGGCGACTGGCTCGCGTCAGGCATCCCTAGCGTGTGAGCTAGCTCATGAGCAAACGTCGTGCAGACTGCGTACTCAGTCGTCGGATCCGTCGCCTGAAGGGCCTGCCACATAGAACCGGAGATGTCGATCGTGCACTGGTCGAGAGCGGTCTCGGCCCAGATATCGGAGGCGGGGACGTTGGTGCCATCGTTGCCCATCGCGTCGGTCATTGGCGTGACCAGCACACGCTCTCGCGTGCACGGCGCGTTCAGTGAGGGATTGACCGCGCGCCAGTAGGTCGCAGCGAGCCCGAGATCGCGTTGGACGACGTTGATCGCGGTTACGTCTGTCGTTGGATTGCCTGGACCGGCGGCGCTCGAGATCGCTGGAACCGCCAGCCCCACGACGATCGCTGCGGCCAGCGCAGAACGGTAGATAGCTTTGCGAGAACGTCTCTCCATACCTCCATGATAGCAGCTAACCTAGCTAGTAGGTCCTGAGCTATCTCAGAGATTGAAGTCGACCGGGTCGAGCCCGAGTGCTTCGATGATCTTGAGCGCTGAGGCGCGATGAATTCTGGGATTCCAGAGCGCAGCTCTCTGGCGCCGGCTGAGACCCAGCATCCTTTTCAGCCGCGTCGTGTCCCCCTTGCCTTCCTTGCCTTTCTTCATGTAGCCGCAAGCTCGAGCGAGCGCTCCCCAGCTCGCGAATTGCCCGGAGGCGATCGCACGTTCGCAGGGGGCACAGAGTTCAGAAGCTGCAAGGCTCTGGTCGGGCAGATAGAAGAGCCTCATCTGTCCTCTTTGTGTTCGGATCGTCTTGCGGCCCTCCTTGCCGGGGCGCGCAGAATAGCTGGCCGAGCGTAGCTTTGCAAGCAGCGTAAATCCTTGCTACTGCTGGTACAATCGGCCTAAATGAGCACGCAAGGCGGCTCCCCTCCTCGAGTAGACAGGGAAGTAATGTGGTACCGCAATAGGAATGTAGTTGATGGATCCCTCGCCGCCAAAAAGGCACATCGGGAAGGATGTTTCGATGCCCGATAATCCTCATGATGAAGAACGAATCGGCTATGGGGTAGACCCGACTGGTGGGTCAGTTATAGATCCTACGGCGAATGTGTTGCAGCTCGTCGCGTCGGCTATCCGTCGCCAAGACGATCTTCGCATCGCCCAGAGCCATTACACACGCGAGATCGCTGCGGTCCGTGAGCATTACCAAACGGAACTGCGGCAGGCAGAGGCTGACCGCATCGACGCGATTCGGGCGGTGGATGTGGGTGCAGTCAACCGCGCCGCCGAAGTTGCCACTACACAGGCGGCGACGCTTGCCGCGCAGGTCGCGATTTCGGCAGAAACGCTGCGGACTCAGGTAGCTGCGACTGCTACGGCAGGTAATGTGGCGCTAGCTGCTGCGCTTGAGCCGGTCCAGAAGGACATTGCTGATCTCCGACGCGCGCAATACGAACAACAGGGAATCAAAGCGCAGCAGGGCGAGAACCGCACCGGATTTGGGTTGTGGATTATGTTCGCTGGTGTACTAGTTGCAGCAGCAACGATTGTCGCGGTTGTGTTGGTGGGCCATTCGCAGACTGCGGCAGCTCTATGTTTCAATGCGGCGCATGTTCTGATCGCGTGTCCATGAAGCGTGACGATGATTGGATCCTGCTGCTTATCGATTCTGAGCGTCGTCGCGTCAATGCGCTGCTCGGAGTGGTGTTTCTAGTGGCCGCATTCGTCTGGCTCGAGCTCGGGCGTCGTCTCGGTTTCTCGGGGCGAGTCGCCGATGAACGCGCGACAGTCGTCAACACCCGTCTGGACACGCTCACGAGCGATCAGCTCGGTCACGAGGGCCGCAGTCAGGGCGTCTCGAGCGTCTTCAAGGCAGCCGCCACGCTTCTGAGCACGTTCGCCGTGCTCATCGCGATCTTTGTCCCGCTGATAGCCACGCACACGATCTGATGCTTGCTGGCTGGATCGGCTTCTGGCTGCTGGTGGCAGTCTGGGTCGGCGGCCATCTCTATCTGGGAAGACGCCGATGAAGGACGAGAACAAGACCCCGACATGGCAGAAGATCGTTGCTGGGATTCTGGTCGTGATCGTGGCGTTTGCCCTGATCTTCGGATGGTCGCGCATCGGCCCTGACGCATGGCCGCCGGACAGAAGTTTCGTTGGACCCAATCTAGTTGCCGCGATCGTCCAGTGGATGATCATCTTCGTCGTCGGGGTGCTTGTTTGGCCGCCTACGCGACGCCGGATGCATCGGTTCGTGGATCGCAAGATCGCTCCATTACACGTGAAGCTCGACGCTCACGAGACGATGCACCAAGAGCATGCGGACAAGCTCGATCGGCTGGCGCAGCGTCTTGAAGATCTACACGCCAAGCACGACAAACGAGCCTAGACACCACAGCCCCCGTGTTTCTCGACTAGCACGGGGGCTGCAGCGGATCGGAGGCGAGGAGGAGAGGGTTCGCCAAGGCCGATCGTAGCAAATCCTTGCGATCCTAGCTAGTCCTTGCGATACTAATAGCTAGGTTTGCGCGCATCGATCTCATCCCACATCGCTATCGCGCAAGACGCGATCCCTCCCGCGCTGCGTGAGGAGATCTGCGCTGCTCTAACGATCCGCAACCCCGACAAGGACCGAGCGCTCTCTGAGCGCATCCGAGGCGCTGCAGACCTCCCTGACGATCTGTGGCTGTGGTCTGAGCGTGGCGGCAAGCTGATCCTCCCGCGCGGATTCGCGCATAGGCTCCAGACGATCGCTCTGTACCACCATGAGCAGGTCGAATGGAACTCGGGTATGAGGCTCTATCCCCCGTCTCAGCGCTGCTTCGCCGATTGGCCGGCGGTCGAGCTCCGCGACTACCAGGCGCAGGCTCGCAACGAGATGCTCGACTGGGCCAGCGGAATCTGCATGGCGCCGACAGGAGTCGGCAAGACGCGTATCGCGCTCGAGGTTGCGCGCTGGGCTGGCCAGCCGACGCTGGTGATCGTCGACAAGATCTCACTGGCGAAGCAATGGATGACGGCGATCGCTGATTCCTACGGCGTCGAAGCCGGCTTCATCGGCGATGGGACGTGGGTCGAGCGCGACATCACGGTCGCTCTTCGCCAGTCGCTCTGGGTACGTCGCAACCAGACCTCTGCGGAGTTCTGGACGCGCTTTGGGATGCTGATTCTCGATGAGGTCCATCATGTGAGTAATGACTCACTTACGGATCTCGTACAGCGCTTCACAGCCTTCTACCGCCTCGGTTATTCGGCGACTCCGGTCATGAACGAGGATCTGTTTCCCTTCATCGAGGCGATCGTCGGGCCGATCGTCCATCGCACGCTCGCAGCAGATGTCGCCGAGGTGCTCGTCAAGCCAAGCGTCGTGGTCGTTCCGACGGCCTTCGAGTTCGACTTCATCCCGACGCACATGCGCGGCCACCAGAGGGTGCAGAACACCTACGGCCCCATGATGGCGGCACTCTGCGCCGATGACAGACGCAACAACCTGATCGTCGATATCGCGCTCGAGCAGGCTGACGCAGGCCACCACGTGCTGATTACGACGCGCAGGGTCGAGCATGTCGAGCGGATCATCGAGAAGATCGCATTGCGCGTCGCCGTGCAAGATGTCGCTCCGTTTCTCTACGTCCTCACCGGCAAGCAGAGCAAGATCTACGAAGAGACTCGCCGAGCGATCGCCTCAGCAACCACGGGCACGATCCTCGTCTCGACGATCGCCGACGAAGCACTCGACATCCCCCGTCTCGATCGGCTGATCATGGCCTACCCAGCTCGTCGCGTTCCGCTTGTCGAGCAGCAGATCGGCCGCATAGGACGTCCCGCTAAAGGCAAGACCGATGCCATCGTCTTCGACATCTACGACGAGAAGATCGGCGTCATGAAGGGCCAGCATAGAGATCGCTCGCAACAGCTCTATCTGCGCCGGCGCTGGGCGATCGAGCGCCGCGAGTCGATCCCGGCGTGAGCGAGCTGCATGCCATCGCCTTCACGGATGGCGGAACTCGTGGTAACCCAGGCCCATATGGCTGCGCGGCCGTGATCTACATCGGCGACGAGCAATACGAAGCGACGCGCTTTCTCGGCGAGCACGGCACAGTCAATCAAGCCGAGTACGAGGGCTTGATCTTGGCGCTGCAGCTCGCCAAGAAGAATGGTGTCACGCATCTGCGCGTGCGCTGCGATTCCAAGCTGATCGTCGAGCAGGTGATTGGCGCTTGGCGGATCAAGGAACTAACGCTGCAACCGCTGGTTGATCGCGCGCGTTCGTTGGCTGCGGCGTTCGAGCAGATCGAGATCAAGCACGTCCATCGCAAAGAAAACGTTGCCGCAGACGCGCTGGTTACAGCTCTTCTCGATGCTCACACTGGGAACCCACGACGAGAGAGGAAGCCGACATCCGTCTCATAGCCCTCCTCGCGTGGTTCGACGAAGAGCCGCTCAGACTCCATGAGTCGATCGACGATCTCGCGCGCCTCGGCGTGACCGATCTGATCGCGCTCGACGGCCCCTACGCCAACTTCCCACATGGCCGCACGCTCTCGCGCCAGAGCGAGCCTGACGCGATCATTGCTGGCTGTGCTTCGCACGGTATCTCGCTGACACTGCAACGGCCAGCGGGCGCTTGGATCGGCGATGAGGTTGCCAAGCGCCAGCGGTTGCTCGAGCTGGCGCATGTAGTCGCTGGTGGCGAGCCGGCATGGCTGTGCATCTGGGACGCCGATTGGCGCCTAGAACCGCCGTTTGACGCAAGCAGCATCTGGCCGGTTGAGAACTTGCCGCGGAGCGTCGACGTGAGCATCTGCGACGACCCGGTCCACGGCGAGCCTCCAGAGGCAGCTTGGTATCCGATGAAGATGTTGATGCGGTTTGAGCCGGGGATGCATATGGGCTCTGCCCACTACATCTACGTCTACCAGGACGGTTTCGAGCAGTGGATCCTCCCGCGGCGGGAGCAAGAAATAGCGCCGCTATCAGGAGTCCGTGTGCGCCATCTCAAGTACCGCCGCTCGCCGGCGCGTCTCAAGCGTCAGGCTGCGTACTACGAGGTACGCGACGGGCAAGGGCTCGAGTCCTGAGATGTGTTCGAGCGCGTGGCCCCACACACGCTGGTCTGGCGGCTCTTTCCCAACGGTGGCTGCATCGCTGCTGTCGCGTTACCACTCGAAGAGGCTGATCGCATAGCCGCGCGAGGTTGGGTCAAGATCAGCGGTTACCGCGCGAGGATCGCCGATAGGTCCCCGGACGAGGTCTACAACGCCGTTTTCCGCATCATCTTCGACGAGCCCTACCCTGAGCCACACCAATGAACCCGCTCCTAATCGTCCTGAATCCGCGCAAGATCCAGCCGGTGCTCGAGGCTTTCGACGCACTGCATATCGAGCGCGCCTACATCAGCGGCTACACCGAACTCGAACTCGTTCCGGTGCTCGCCCAGCTCGTCGATTCCACGGACTACACCCACTACCTCGTGGTCTCTGACGATGTGATCGTCAGCCAGCGCGCGCTCGATTCGGTGCTTGGGCTGCTGGAAGCAGGGCATCCTGTGGCGACGGCATGGTGCAAGCTGGACTCCAGCAAGGAATGCGAATCAGTCAACATCGTCCGTTCGCCGCTCAGGATGTCTACTCCCACGATGGATTCCTACGACTTCTATCGTCAGGAAGAGGTTCTCGACTGGCCTGATGAGGTCGTTCCCACGTGGTTCGCCGGCATGGCGCCACAGGGGATGTCGCGCGAGCTCTGGCAGCAGTTCCCCTTCAACACCTACTCGAGCGGCTGGGCCGGCGACTACCATGTCTCCTGGCGGCTGCAGCAGGCCGGGATCCCGATCGTCTCGGCCAGATCTGCCTACACGCAGCATCTGAAACAGCGCTGGAACTTCCCAGACTCGAACCCCGACTACCGCCTGCATCTCGGCGTTGAGCACCAGGGAGTGCGGATGAGCTGATGCTTGCGCTCTTCTGCGGCTCGCGCGATTGGGAGGACGTCAACGAGATCATCCACGGTCTGAATATGGCCTGGGCCATCGCTGAGCGCGAGTTCTTTGCTACGCGCTACGACGAATTGACGATTCTTCACGGCGACGCTCCCGGCGCCGACACGATCGCCGGCGAGCAAGCGGCCAAGATTGGCTTCCTCGTCCATGCTGAGCCGGCCGATTGGAAGACCTACGGCAACCACGCCGGGCCGATCCGTAATCGCAAGATGATCGATATGCGGCCTGATTACGTCTTCGCGTTCATGGCCCGCGCTGGATCCCGAGGGACCCAGGATGTCATCAACGAGGCGAATCGGCGCAGAATCCCAATCATCACGCGCAGACCTACGTGAAGGTACTCATCTACCCCTCGGACATGAGCGGCTGCAGCTACTACCGCGTGCTCGAGCCTGCCGCAGCGGCCTGTAGAGCCGGCGTCGACGCGAGCGTCTCCTATCGCTTCCCCAACCGCCTGAAGCCGCTGCCGAACGGCATCGACAAGGTCACCGGCCTGCTCGAGGAGTTCGATGCCGATGTTGTCGTCTTCCACCGGCCACTGGACTACCGCATCGCCGACTCGATCAAGTTCTTGCGCAAAGCCGGCATCGGAGTCGTCGTGGATCTCGACGACGATCTCCTCTCGGCTGATCCATCATCGCTCTTCGTCCGTCTGCACAGCCCGGAGCACAACCCGCGCGAGAACTGGCAGCACTGCATCCGCGCTTGCAAGTTGGCCGATGTCGTTACCTGTTCGACGCCGGCGATCGAGCGTAGATGGGGATTCGGCCATGGGATCGTCGCGTGCAATGGGATTCCGCCGTGGGTGCTTGAGCTGGAGCACGTCGGTGGCGGAGGAATCGGCTGGTCAGGGCTCACGCACATGCACGGCGGAGATCTCGAGGTCGTCGGAGACGGTGTGCAGCGTGCTCTGGACGCCACAGGGCTCTCTTTCACGGCCGTCGGCGATGGAGTCGACGTCCAGGAGCGGCTGGGTCTCACGCGACCTCCCAAGATCACCGGATGGACAGCCGCTGGGGAGCACTACGCGAACATCGCCAAGCTCGATATCGGCATTGCTCCGCTCGCCAATACGCCGTTTTCTCAAGCGCGCTCGGCGATCAAGGTGCTCGAGTACGCGGCGCTTGGAATACCGTCTGTGGCTTCTCCGCTGCCAGAGTACATCGAGGTCGCCAAAGAGGGCCTTTGCAAGATCGCGCACTTGCCGGATGAGTGGGTGCTCTTCATTTCGGCGGCGCCTTGGTCTGGAACCCCGAGCGCTAATCATCTGCGCGAGATCGTGCGCGAACGCCACACGACAGACACTACGATCACGACGTGGATCGACGCTTGGGAGCTGGCTCAAGCGAATGCTCTTCGTCGCCTCGCGCGCGCGCAATCTGTTTCACCGGGACAACAAACGTGAAACAAAGCAGCTTTCGCAGGAGCGTCTCAAGCTACTTGGGGGTTGCGTGATCGCGCTGTCGGCATCTTTTGCACGTGATATTGACTCCCTCCGGGACAGCTTCGCCACGGGGCAGCGAGCGTTTGATCCGTCGACATATCAACATCCACGCCCGGTTATCCCGATCGTAGAAAGCCAGATGCACTTTTCTTGAGCGCCAGCGCGGATCGGAACAGTAGTGCAAATAGCTGCGGTGTCCGATTTCGTAGGCAAGACCAATGGTGCTACTCATGGTCGATGGGTCGGTCTCTTTCGCCATCATTCGCCCAGAACGTGATGTATCGCTCGGTTGAGGGCCTCTTCGCGTTCAAGCTCGGTCATCGCGCAATCTTCATCTGCAGCACGATAGGCGCGAATAGCGTCGAGCCGGACACGAGGATTTGGGTCGTTCAGTAAGCGTCTGAGTGCTTTTTCGATGTCCTGCGGCCACTCATCCATCCTCTCATTCTAGTCGATGCAGCAGCGTCTCAAGCTGCTCAGTCGTCGTCTTGCTGATCGAACATGGCTCGGGCTTGAGCAGCTATCTCCTCGGCGCTCAGCCGCATTACGTGATCAAAGAGACGCACATCAACGAGCGTCGGATCCTCGATCGTTACAAAGCCGTTGCGGATGTCCTGGGCGTCGTCTCTGTGGACGAGGCCGATCTCCACGAGCGCCAACTCCTCGTCCAGCGTCACCCACGAGGCATCGTCGCTCGCAGCGTGCCAGTCCGTGAACCACGTCGACGCAGCCTCGCCCTCGAGAGGGAACAACCCCGAAGGCACGCCCCTGAACACTAAGAGCTGATCGCCAAACCACTTTGGTTGGTGCTTGGGAAGCTGCATACCTCGCATGATAGGTTCTCAGCAACCTCTCGTCAAGCTCATTCGACCCAGTAGCCCTCGTCGGGCGAGCCGTGGATGAGCCTGTCCTTAGCCATTCTGGGCAGCCGGCGAGACAGACCTCGAGTATCGAGCTCCATTCCCTCGGCGATCCGAGAAGCAGACATAGGACCAGGATCGGTTCCTGGTGCACTTGAATTCCGGCGCAAGAATTCGACGATCTCCGCATCAGAGATCGATCTCGAGCCGAAAGTCCCTGTCTGTTGAGCAGCCAAAGACGCACGTAGGCGACGAACCTTCTCTCTCTGCGTGTCGAGCGGAACCTCAAGTTTGCGCAGAATCTCCTCCTCTGCAGCCAACTTTTCCTTCAAGAAGCGGATCACTTCATCGTCACCCATATGACTCAAGCCTCCTTCCCCGGAAAGTGGATCAATACTCAATGAATATCAGTACAGAATGACTAAGTATTGATGTCCTAAGTACTGATGCTACTTCTACAACTTCCTACCCATCTTATGTCAAGTGGGTAGGTTTCTCCCCACAATCATAGCAGGAGAAACGACATCAATGTAGAAGAGCGATCTCTACTGTAGGCGACTGCTTCCAGCTTTCTAGGTGGGAATCCTGCTTGCTGATGAGGAGATTTCTCTTTTTCTAAGAAATCGGCCGAGGGATACTACTTCCAGAGGGGAGGAGGCGCACCACCCCCGGTACAGGCGGGTGGCTGCGAAAAAGCGAGGACTTCCCTCGGGTTGCCGGCGATGAGATCAGACGTGCCCAGGTGCGCTATTACCACGGGGAGGCTTTCGCCTCCGTCTCTCAACCCACCCCCCAGCCACAAGGGCTGAACGCGACGGGGCTGTACGAAACAGAAATCTGGAAGATCGAGCTCCCCAGCTCGCTCCCGGCAGGAGCGCTTCGCCTCAGTTGGCCGAGGCCGTCAGCTAGCACTGGCCTCTTGTCGCTATGCCTCGGCGCCGGCAGGGGGATGCTCGGTCTTGGGCGCGGAGGGATGGAGAGGTCTAGGCGATCTCTGCGCGCGCCTCTCCTCGAGTCAAGTCGACCTTCATCGCCGAAGCTCCGGGCGAAGATGCGACATGCAGCTACATCGATCAGTCACTGCTATCCTTCCCAGCGGTTGACACCGCGAGCGTAGCAGACTTTTCCTGCGTTCAACCGAGAGCCCTGGTCCTTCCTCCGGGGCTTTCGGCGTTTCTGGGGAAGCTCGCGCGATAGCTTTGGGTCGAAGCCTTGACGGAAGCTCGCGCCGAAGCTATCATGCGAGGTCTATGGCGGCGAGCAAGAAGACCGATCTCCGCGGCCCTGTGGGCTGCTTCATCTGCGCGGCGCCGGTAGGAACGAGGGAAGCGCTCTTCGACGTCCACGCCGCCGGCGAGGACCACGACACCTACCGCCTTTGCGCGGTTTGCGGAGAGAGCGTCCGCAAGGAGATTGAGCTTTCTGCGCGTCGAGGGAGGTACGCGTGATGGAGCGCAAGGCCGTGAGATGGGAAAAGAACGATGACGGCAAGCCGGTCTTGGTCGAGTATGCGATTGACCAAGGCTCCTCATATGCGTCTGGCGTAACGCGCGGTTCAATGAGCGCAGGCGGCAAGCATAGACGTGGGCGCCCCAGTGTTCGGCCGCTAACGCCCGATGGCGGCATCGTGCCGGTTGGCAGGAAAGATCATCCCTCGGAGACGAACTTGAAGGGCTGGCAGGCCGCTGTTGGCATCCGATTTGCTAAGAAGCGCAGGGGGAAGCCAAAGCCATGAGCGATTCCGAGGTGCTTCGCGACGTGAAGGCCGCGAGCCGAGTTCTTCTAGCCGCACTTGACCGGCAGATGATGCGGAGCGACGTCACCGGCAAGTGCCTCTACAGCATGAACGTCGAGGACGCGATGCGAGCCCTGCGCCGCAAGACTGCGCTCCCGGTGCGAAAGCGCGCACCACTCGACGCTGATCTAACGAGGAAGGCGTCGTGACCGAGGCTGAGCGTCGCATCTACATCGGCGAGCTCGCAGAGATGGTCGATCGGCGCGTCAACACGGTGCGGCAGTGGGAAAGGAGCGGCCGTCTTCCCGAGCATCTGCGCTCGATTCGCGCCGATACGGACAGCGGCCACGGCTGGCGCCACTGGACTCCAGAGCAGGTCGCCGAGATCTGCAAGTGGATGAAGAAGGAGCGTCTCTATCCCGGCGCCGGCCTAGCGAATTTCGATCCCGATCCAGCGCGTGTCGAAGAGATGCTCGCCGCTCTGCGCTCGAAGAAGGGTGCCCCGGCATGAATCGAATGTCCTTGTCCCGCCGAAACAACTCCAACGACCCGATGCACGGCACTCAACTTGGTTATCTCAGGCACGGATGTCGATGCGAGCGCTGTCACGCAGGATGGGCAGCTTACAAACGCGATTATAGGCGTCGCCATCCTGAACGAGATTCGATCTCGGGACGATTGAAGCAGCTCCCATGATCTTCCTCTGGGCCGCGCTCATCGTCGTTCTCGTGCCGGCGTTGATCCGCTCTGAGATTCGCCGCTACAAGGCCGGGAAGCTCGCTGGCCAGCTCTTGATCGAGCACGAGCGCGCCTTCCGCCTGCGTCAACGCGGCGGCATGTGATGAGACTCTTCTGGCTCGCGGTCCTCATGCTCGTTCCTTGGGTGTTGATCGCGCTGGCTGTCGTCGGTTTCCTCGATGTAACGGGCCTGAGATGAGCAAGCGCCAAGCCAAGCGGACGAAGCAAGGACTTCAGGCTCGCCAGCGTGATTTCGATCTGACGAGCGCGGGGACGCGCCAAGGGCGGACAAAACCGGGGTCATTGAACAGGAAGAAATCCGGCTACGCACCACGCAAGGGCAAGCGCTGATGCCCACTCCTGACGAGCGCTTCCACGATCTCTTCACGACGCGGCCGATCGTCGTCGATCTCCCGATCGGCGCCGAACGACGGGTCAAGGCATACCTGCACCGGCTCAACGCAGAGTTGGCGCTGTTGGAGGAGGACGGCGAGAACATGCTTGTCCGTCTCAACGACGACTTCGATCTGGCGATGACGCTGGTCTCGCTCGCCGAGCGGTCCCTCGAGCGCTCCGAGGAAGACATCGGCACGCGCTACGACACGTGTACGGGCAGACCCGTCGCCGAACTTGAACAACTAGAGGAGGCATAACGATGGCTGGAGGCGCGGAAGGGCCGCAAACTCGACAGGCGCTCGCTGACGGCGAGCGTACAGGAGGCGTCAGCCTCAAGGGCGACGACTTCGATTGGCCGCGCGATCTGCGCAACAAGCCGATGATCAAAATCACCTGCGCCGCAGCAGAGCTCATTCCTACCGTCCAGTACGGCAACGTCACCGTCGGTCCCGTGACCGTGACGCGTTTCGTGCGCGATCTGGGCGATGAGAACGAGCTCGAGCCCGAGGATCTGCTCAAGCAGATCAACGATGTTCAGACCGTCTGCGAGCGCGCGGTGGCTGAGGAGCGCCAGAGCATCCAGGCGCTGATGCGATCTCGCATCGAGCGTTCAGCAGCAGCGTAGCCGCGGCGCATGAATGTCGAGAGAGCAATGCTTTTCAGGGCATTGCAGACTGGTGGCATTTCCACGTTGCTCGCGAGGGGCGTGGAGGTTCATCACTTCGCGGCCACGCCAGACGGCGCTGAACTGGCTGAGGTCTTCGATTGGGCCGTCAAGCATACGCGCCGACACAATGTCTCCCCCTCCCCAGCGCTCGTCAAGGAGCGTTGGCCGAACTGGCACGGAGAGTCCTCGTCGGATCCGCTCGAGGCCCTCGTCGATGCCTTTGTCGGCAACGTCAAGCGTCGCTACTTCGCCTCGAAGGTCCGCGAGCTGGCGATTGCTGGCGACGATCCGGCGCAGTGGGGACGTCTCGACGAGGTTCTGATCGATGCCAGCAGGGACTTCGCTTCGCTGATCTCTTCCTCACGTGCGTCGAGGCTCTCGGAGATGGAGCTGCGGATCTCCGAATACGAGGCCGAGAAGGCGAGTGGACAGCCTCCTGGTTTCGACCTCGGCATCCCAGCTTTCGACGAGATGATCGGTGGTGTTCGGCCAGGAAACGTCGTCGTCCTCAGCGGATTCTTGAACACCGGCAAGAGTCTCCTGGCGGCCTGGATGACGCTCAACATCGTCGAACAGGCCCATTCGGCGCTCTTCTTGACGCTCGAGATGAGCCGGCGCGAAGTGCTCGAGCGTATCGACACGATGATCACCCATTTCTCGCACAAGCTGCTGCGGACCCAGCAACTGCCCGACGAGGAGATAACGAAGTGGAGGCGTCTGGCCAAGCAGTTTCGAGCACTCGAGCACGATCTTGTCGTCCTCGACGGGCTCGGCGGTCTGACGATCGACCGTCTCTACGCCGAGATCAGCCGCCACAAGCCCCATTTCACGGTCGTCGACTACGTCCAGCTTATGCGACGCTCGAGAGCGTCGATGCAGTCCTGGGAAGGGCTCGTCGAGATCACCAACGAGTGCAAGTCGATCGCGCTGGCCACCGAGAGCGTGATCATGCTCGTCAGCCAGGACAACCGCGAAGCTGCCACAGGTGGGTCGACGCTTGCGAGCATGGGCGGCTCGATCTCAATCGGCCAAGCCGCCGATATCTACATCGGGATGCACCAAGACGAGGAGATGCGCGCGCAGAATCGCATGACCGTCAAGCTCCTGAAGTCGCGCAACAGCCTGCGCGACAAGACGGCCGATCTCCTCTGGGATCCGGCGCACATGCGCTTTGGAGCCGCGCTGGAAGGCGCTGAGGCGTTCACGAGAGATGCTCCGCGCGATGCCCCGGCGTGATCTCAGCTACGTCGATGTGGAGGATTTTCTCCGCTCTCTGAAGCCTCCTCCCCGGAATATCTCTCGATCCGGCGACGAGGTCGACTTCAGTTGCCCCTCGGCGAACCATCTGCATGGTGATCAGACACCCAGCGCGCGGATGAACGTCCGCACGACGCTCTGGATCTGCCACGCCGGGTCCTGTGGCCTGCGTGGAGACGCCGTGACGTTCCTCACGGCCTTCCATGGCCTGACCGAGTCCGAGGCTCAGCGCGTCATCGATGAACGCTACGGCGGCTCTCAGCTCTCCGTGGAGGCTGGTGGGCTGCAGGCTGAGGTCGAGCGCATCATCGGCGTCCCGATCGCGGATGATCTTCGGCGCGTTGCGCCCGATGAGGCGTGGCTCGAGCGCTTTCACGCTGCGTTCTGGGACCTGAAGGCTAATCCGGGTCCATTGAGCTACATGCATGGGCGCGGCTTCGAGCTCGCAATGCTCGACTATTGGTACATCGGCTGGGACGAGCTGTCGCAGCGCATCGCCATTCCGGTCCACGATGCTGACGGGCATCTGGTCGGCTTCAAGGGCCGCGCGCTGCATCAGGATCAGCATCCCCGCTATCTGATCCTCGGCGATTCCTTCGGTCGGGCGCCGCGCTATGGCTTCGATACCTACCGCAAGTCCGAGTTCGTCTTCGCGCTTGACCGCGCGCAAGGTGCTCGAGCGGTGATTGTCGAGGGCGAGCTCAACGCGATCATGCTCCACCAGCACGGCGAGCTCGGCGCCGTTTCGGTGGCCGGCTCGGAGTTCTCGAAGACCCAGGCCGAGCTGATCATCCGGCGCTTCTCCTCGGCGGTCGTCTACTTCGATGGCGATGAAGCCGGCCGACATGGCACCAAGAAGGTCGTCGACGTGCTCTCCTCCTACCTCCCGGTCTCGATCGTCGTCGATCCTCCCGATGATGCTGCGGCGCTCGGCGCTGCTGCGATCCCGCTGATAGCTGGCGCGATCCCTAGCTTGCAAGCTGCGATCTAAGCAGCTAAACTATCGGGCGAGGTTCAATCAACCCGACAGAGGAGACGACCCCCATGGCTGAGAAGCCCAAGAGCAAGCCGTCCAAGGCGTTCGGTGGCAAGAAGGCAGCTCCATTCCAGGTCAAGAAGCCGGCCAAGACGAGCAAGCCCGCCCCGAAGAAGAAGTAGATCAACCGCAGCCCATTGACGGCTGCCGCAACCAAAGGAGAACGCACGCCATGCCGACCGGCATCGAGGCATTTCAACGCAAGCAGCAGGCCAAAGAGCAGCAGCGCAACGCTCAAGGCGGCAACGCCATCAAGGCGGATTGGTTCAGCATCAAGGGCGGCACCTACGCAGTCGTCCGCTTTCTCGAGCAGGGCAACGATCTGACCTTCGCCGATGTCCACCGGATCCCGGTCGGTCGTCGCTTCCCGATGGACTTCATCTGCCTCGACACCGGCGACGATGGCACGCCGTGCCCAGGCTGCCAGTCCGAGAACAATGAGATCCGCAAGCGCTCTACCCGAGGCTTCCTCAACGTCATCTGGCGCGAAGGACCGATCTACGAGCGCAACGAATACGGCACGCCCAAGAAGGATGGCAACGGAACGCTCATCATCACCGGCCGCGCCGATGGAGTCTTTCTCTGGAAGTGCTCAGGAACCGTCTTCCAGGAGCTGATCGAGAAGGACTCGAAGTACAAGGGTCTGATGTCGCGCGACTTCGAGATCAAGCGCACCGGCTCGCAGATGCAGGACACCAAGTATTCGATCGATCCGGCCGAGGTCGACGGTGGTCAAGTAGCGATGACGATCGCCGATCAAGCCCTCGCCGAGAAGAAGTACAACCTGATCGAGTTGACGACTCCGCTCAGCTTCCAGGACTTCTCGATCGCGATGGTCGGAGCGCCGGCGACGGAAGGTCCGCAGCCGACGATGGACCGGAGTGCTCTGGCAACGGCGGACAATGTCTTCAGTGGTGGACAGCCAGTTCGCGCTTCTGCATTCCAGCGGGGATGAAGACTGCGACGCAGGGTCGTAAAGATGACGCTGGCAGGCTTCGATTCGATCTGATCCCGGCCTACCAGCTGCAGGAACTTGCACGTGTTTACACGATCGGCGCAGCGAAGTACGCCGATCGTAATTGGGAAAAAGGGATCGCCTATGGACGCGTGTATGCGGCGATGCTGCGGCACGCGATTGCTTGGTGGCGTGGTGAGCGCGATGATCCTGATGATGGTCAACACCATCTCGCAGCCGTTGCTTGGTGTGCGCTTGCGTTGATTGAACTTGAACGCACACATACTGAACTTGACGACCGTCCCGTAGAGGTCGGGGTATGAGCGAGTTGATTGATGTTACGCCGATACGTGTTGCATGCGAGGAGGCGATAGCTACGGGGCAGTTTCAGAACTGGTCTCAGCTAGCTCTTGCGTGTGGTTGCACAAGAAAAGATCGGTGCCACAATTCGGGCGATGTGACCAATCTAAAGCGTAGGTTGGGGCTCAAGCCAAGTCCCTTTCCACTCTCTTACAACAGAGCTTTGCGTATCATCAACGCTCTCGGGCTGGATCCTGTCGACTTTGACCTGTGATGGATTTCTGCAATCTGCACAGACACAGCGATGCTTCGCCGCTCGACGGTGCTGGTACGAGCTGGCAGTTTGCCGAGCGAGCGGCTGAGCTTGGGCAGTTTTATCTAGCGCAAACCGATCACGCCACGATGGGTGGCGCGCTGAAACATCTGAAGGCGTGTGAGGAAAACGGGATCATTCCGATTCAAGGCGTCGAAGCGTACTGGCGTCCTGATCGCCATGTACGCGGACCTGAGTGGCGCTACCGACGTTGGCATATGGTCTTGCTGGCAACGAGCCTCAAGGGCTGGCACAACCTGATCAGGATTACGTCGGCGAGCTACGTCGATGGTTTTTATCAGAATCCATGTGTGGACTGGGAGTTGCTCGAGCAGTATCAGGAAGGTCTTATTTGTACGACTGCGTGCGCGCTCGGGCCTGTCGCTTACTTGCTTGAGAACGGCACTGACCAGAGCGTCAATGATTTCCTTGATCGCGCGCTGAAGATCTTCGGCGATCGCTTTTTCGTCGAGCTGATGCCTCACGATTGGGATCGCCAGCGCGCGCTGAACCTCGAGCTCGTGTCGCTGGCAGATCGTCGAGGAATCGGCTACTACGCCACCGTTGACTCCCACTACGTCGATGCAGACTGGGCCGATACGCAGAAGATCATCACGCTGATCGGCACCAATACCACCGTCGCCGAGGCAGCGGCGAAGAACCGTGAGCGGCTCGAGCGTGGCGATGAGGTCTACGAACTCGGTCACGAGGGACTGCATCTGATGTCCGGCGACGAGGTCCGCGAGCGTTTCATGCGCTTCCATCCCGATCTCGGAGCGCAGGTCGTCGATCGCGCCATCGCGACGACGATGGATGTGGCTCGGATGGTCAAGCCTTACCTCATGGATCGCGCGCTGAAGATGCCCAAGAGCGTCGAGGATCCAGAGCGCGACATCATCGCGTGGTGCCGCGAGGGAATGGAGCGCATCGGGAAGGCCGGCGACGAGATCTACGAGCGCCAGCTCGAGTACGAGCTCTCGGTTATCCGCGCGCGCAAGAACTTTTCCTACATGTGGCTCGTCGGCGATCTCGTGCGCTGGGCCAAGTCTGATGCGCCGTTGCCGCCGTCAGAGGATGAGCCGAATCCCCCGCATAAGAAGCCGATCAGGATCGGTCCAGGCCGAGGCTCGGCCGCAGGCTCGCTGGTCTCCTATCTCTGCGGCATCACGTCGATCGATCCTCTGCGCCACAAGCTGAAGTTCGAGCGCTTCCTGAACCCCGAGCGCCACGGGCTGCCCGACGTCGACATCGACTTCGAGTCGGTGAAGGTCGATGGCTACAACCGCCGGCCGGAGTGCAAGGAGTATCTCGTCCGCAAGCATGGCCGCGGCGCCGTCGCCGACGTCGTTTCCTACTCGACCTACCAGCCGCGCGCTGCAATCAAGGCCGTGGCTCGGATCATGGGCATCGACTTCAAGCGCACCGAGGATGTCATCAAGCTGATCGATCCGGTGCAGGACTCGGATCTCGAGGAGATGTGCGGACGGATTCCGGCGCTCTACACGTGGTCGCGTGACTTTCCCGAGGCGTGGACGCACGCGTCACGTCTTGAGAACGCCGGCAATGCGCTGGTCTCGAGGATGAGCAAACACGCGGCAGGAGTCGTGATCGTGCCCGGCGATGTCGTCGACTTCATGCCGGTCGTGCGGGCCGCCGAAGGCGAGGTGGGCTATCGGACTGCGTGGTCGGAGACACCTCAAATCTCGATCTGTGACGACTTCGGCTTCGTCAAGATCGACATTCTTGGCCTCGCTGGTATCGCGCGGCAGCAGATGGCGATCGATTCGATTCGCGAGCTGAGCGGAGAGATCGTTGATCTCGATGCGTTGCCGGCGCTGCGTGATCCCTATGACGTAGATCCAGAGGTCATGCGGGTCTTCCAGGAAGGCCATACGCTTGGGCTCAACCAGTTCGGCGGCGGCAACATCACCTCCTTCCTGCGCCAGATGCGGCCGGAGAATATCGTCGACCTCGCTGCCGCCAACGCTCTCTTCCGTCCTGGCCCCATCGGTAGTGGAGCTCCGTGGAGCTACGCCAAGCGCAAGAACGGCGAGGAGGAATGGGAAGTTCCCGCTCAGCTCAAGGACGTGCTCGGCGAGACCTACGGGATTTGCTGCTTTCAGGAGCAGGTTATGGAGGTCTTTCAAGTGCTTGCTGGGTATTCGGCGGGTCGCGCAGATGATGTCCGCAAGATCATCGCGAAGCTCTACCGGGAAAAGGGCGACCGCGCCAAGCGCGAGCTGCGTGCACTCTACGAGGAGTTCGAGCCGAGAGCGCGCGAGAGGGAGATGTCAGAGGAGCAGATCGCCGACATCTGGGCGCAGATCCTTCCCTTCTCGGGCTACTCATTCGGGAGAGGACATGCCGCCGGCTACTCAATCCAGTCCTACCAGGACGCCTACCTCAAGCGCTACTACCCCACGCACTTCTACGCGGCGTTGCTGACCACCTCGAACGAGTTTGCGCTGGCAGCGACGCGCGAGGCACGGTTCTTCAACGTCGGCGTGCTGCCGCCCGACATCAACATCTCTCGTCCTGGCTTCACGGTTGATTACGAGAGCAACGCTCTGCGCTACGGGCTTTGCAGCGTCAAGGGCGTCGGAGATGCTGCCGCTGAGCAGGTGATTGCCGATCGCCCCTATGCGAGCCTCGACGACTTTGAGCAGCGCTCTTCGCGCAAGTACAGCAAGGTCAACAAGGGATCTCGCGAGAAGCTCCTGCAGGTCGGAGCGCTCGATTGCTTCGGCGCGCGCAGCGACTGGGATCCGATTGATCGTGCGAAGGCCGAGCTCGAGTTGCTTGGCGTCTCGCTTGAGCCTGGTGGTCTGCTCGGTGAGGACGCTGCGCTGATCTGGGAGAACGTCGATACCGAGCAGCAGGTCGAGGAACTGCCCGAGGACTCGGACGTGATCATCGGCGGCGCCGTCATCGAGACGCGTACAACCACCGTCAAGCGTGGCCGGCAGAAGGGCGAGGAGATGGCCTTCGTCAAGTTCAGCTTGGACTTGGAGAGCTATAGCGTCACGTGCTTCCCCGATGCATGGGCTTCGATGTGTGATCTCGTGGCTTCTGGCGAGATGCTGCTCATCCGTGGCCGTAAGGACGATCGCGGATCGATCATCGCTCAGCGCATGATGAAGATGGACGACTACATCGCGCAGAAGCGACAGCAGGCGGTGGCTGCATAGTGTCTCCGGTTGACGCATCGACTCTGGATGATGACCTCCGCGAGATAAACAAACGTCGCGGTCCTGATTCGATTCGGCGTGGGTCTGAGCAGCCTCCGGTTGATCGTATTCCTCTCCCATCGCCGGCGCTCATGCGGATCACTTCTGGCGGGATTCCACTCGGGCGCATCACTCGTTTGTGGGGGGATCCTGGCACGGGTAAGACGCATGTTGGCTATCTGATCATCGCTGCTGCCCAGGCGTTGCGAACTAAGCGTTTCCCAAAGGGTCTTGAGACGGCATATTGGAACGTCGAGAAGGTTTGGGATCCTGTCCATGCGCACAATCTTGGTGTTGACACTAAGCGGATGCTGCTCGAAGAGATCATCATCATCGAGGACATCGCTAACGAGATGGATCTGCTTCTACATTCCTGCCACGTCCATGTACTCGATAGTGCGTCGTCTGCTATCTGTGTTGATGAACTCGCCGCCGAGGCCGCTGATTGGCAACGTGCGCTTGATGCACGCGCTTGGAAACGAGCCATCAGACGTATCGATAACGCGCTGGACAAGGACGAAAATGCGTTGGTCATCATTGACCACGCTGCTCGTGACCAGGCAACCAAACAGGAATTCGCAATGGGTGGCAAGGCGCTCGAGTATCGCTCATCGATGAGCCTGCACTTCCGCAAGGGATCGTGGCTCTTCTACCACCCGAAGAACGGCTACCTCGAGCGCGACGACAAGATCACCGAGGAAGTCGGCAAATCGCCATCTGGTCAGAAGGAGGCCGATGGTATCGAGGTCATCGTGAGAGTCAACAAATCCAGGGTGTGTAGACCATTCCGGGTTGCTCGACTACGACTCGATCTCAACACCTTCCTCTTCGATACTGCGTTTGAGCTGCTCGACGCCGCGACCTTCTTCGATCTCGATGGCAATGCCGCGCACAGGAGTGGCCAGCCGACTATCGCCCAGAAGACCGGGGAAAAGTCGAGCTTCTACCAGCTCCCCTCCGGCAAGAAGGTCCAAGGTGTTTCTGGGATCCGCAAACGAATTGTCGAGGACCCAGAGCTCGCCGCGATGATCACGAAGGCGATGCTCGCCGGACAGTAGATGTAAGCCGCGAAGACGTGCGCGTAATCGACGCGCATCGACGCGCATCGGTGCAGCCGGTCTGGTTATGCGATGCGTTCGGCGTTGCCCCATGCGGTCATAACAGCCGCCGTCCCCGCATTGATGTCTATATGCAAGAACGGACTCGTGGCTGTCGAGTTGAATCCTGCTGTTGATCCTGGCGCGGGGCTAATCTTCCCGAGTCCGGTCGCGTTCGTCTGTGTGTTCACATATATCGCGAGGCAAGCCCAGGTCGCCGATGTTCCTGACCCAATGGCCGTACACTGGGCAATGATCTCTAGGATTGCCTGATCGATTGCTGCCGTATTAGTTCCCGATGTCCATGTTGCTACCGCAGAGTCGCCTGCTGCCGTGCCAACGGTTCCATACGCCAACCGCACACCAAATGTCGCGACACCTGCCGCTGTCTTGTCCATCCCTACTGTGAACTTGAAGCGCGCGCCAACGGCCAGCTCGCTGGTGACGAGCGCGATCTTTGTACCGGTCACCATCGTGTACGACCCGACTGTCATTGATACCGCAGTTGTGTCCGGGGTTCCCCTTCCGCCGACGCCGAAGAACGGTCCGGCGCCGATTAGCAGCCAGTCGACCGGATCGAAGGCGGAACCTGATAGGTGTGACACGACGCAGAGGTAGGCGCTCCCGCCGCTTGTGACCTGCGACCACAGTGGGTAGACCGTGGTTGCGGCCCACGCTGCGGGGGATGTCGAGAGGGCTGGCATCAGGGCTCCATGTAGTCGGTGATCGTGCCGACCGAGAAACACACCTCGGTCGCGTAGAAGATTTCGTTTGATGCTGCAGCAGCTACGATATATACACCGATTGAGGCTGTCGTTTGGGATGCGGGAGCCGTAGCAGTCAATACGTTGGCTGTCGTCCACACACCAGACCCAGATGACAGAGCGGTGCCAAAATTGGTAGAACTAGCGGGGTGCCAAAGGATCGCTGGGTAGAAGTTGCGGGCCGTTCCCACTGCCTGAAAACTGCGGACCGCAACGGAGTACGTGGTGCCTGCTGTGACGGCTAATCCGCGTGTCACAAGCGCATACAGATCACCCGAAGCGGAGCTTGTTATCTGTAATGATGTCATGCGACCCGTGGGGACCACAGAGCGGCTGCGAGCTACGGTGGCGTTTGTAGGTGACCAATACCCGCTGACCGCCTGGCCCTGTAGCGCCTCGTTGACGGTCAGCAGATTGCCAATCTGGTTACCAGCTCGGTCCTGCCAATACGTGCCGTTTGAGTCAACGAACTTTCCGAGCGTCGAATCGTAATAAGCTGCTCCCGCGGCACGCGCGCTTGGTGGTCGTTGGTAACTTGTCCCGGCGGCCATTAGCCCATCCGTCCTACGGCGGCAGCGGTTGAGAACTGCTGTGCCTGTGGTGAGCTATTTGTGACACTTGTCGCTGTGTCTGCCCATAGAGAGTTGAGTCCCGGAAGGCAGTCTGTTGACGCAGCCATCTGTATCTCCCACGTCGCATAGTAGGGCTGCAGTCCTTGCCGGATCAGCGGACTCCTACACGGGTAGATCGCGCCATCAGGCTCGCGTACGTACACCACGCCATTTACGTAGTCGATGAATATCTCCCACATCATCGACACACCGAACGGAAGAACGTTGTCGAGTTGACGGCTTGCAAAGCTGAACATGACACCGTTGATCCATGCGGCGAGTGACCACTGGTAGGGCTGGATGACTAGATGCGCGCAACTGTAGCCGGGAATCGTCTGTCCGTTCCACACGTTCAAGCTGAACGCGCTTGCTTCCGTCGAGCCGCTCGCGAGCGTCCACAGACCACCGAGCCGGGTGATCGGCGTTGTGGGCGTCGCATACGTGCCGGTGTAAAGCTGCGCGTAGGCGACCATCGCGCCCAAATTAGACGGGTTGAACGTCAGCTCGTTGCTGGACACGACGAGATCGGCGACCTGGGCGCCGGTCAGATGGTAGGTGTGGCCGCTGTCGCTCGTGACCGGAGCGCCGGACTTGCCGGCGAAGTTGTCGTAGATCAAGGGGATGTTGCTTGCCACCGAACTTGTCAGTGGACCCGCTACGACGTTCCCCGAGCTATCGGTGACCAGTAGTTTGCTGGCTATGGCGGGTATCTTGACGCCAGCGTCAAACTGGACATTGGCCTCAATTAGCCGCGTACCGCTCATGATTAGCCTATAACAGTGACGAACGTGTAGACGTTGTTCGCGCCCTGCCCGGTGATCGCCGGGAAGGTGACGACGACCGTGTTGGTTGTGCCGGGCGCCCAGTCAAGTTCGATCGGAGCGCCAGGAACTGCTGAGCCTGCGTCAAGCTGCCCGATGACTGCAACCTGCTTCGTCCCGAGGTTGTGGGTCAGTGTGTAGACGAGCGTCGAGGCGTTCGCCTTGATCGCGAACTTGACGACGCGGCCCATGCCGGTCGAGACGAGCGTCAACGGCGTGGCGCCGGCGGTCGGCCCGGTGCCGGAGGTCACGTCTGCGGCGACGAGGCCGAGGATCTGAACGCCCGAGCGGGTCGTGAACACACTGTCGCCGGTGACGGCGGTGCCGGACTGGATCTGCGTGAACGTGACCGAGGTCGTCTCGAGCGTCCCGCCGGGGCTGATCGTCGCGAGCCAGACGGTGTCGAGCAGCGAGCCGCCCTCGTTCGTGGTGCCGATGAACGCACCGACCAGTTCGGCCCATGTGTTGCCGTCCGTGGAGCGCGTCAGGACGTAGGCGGTACCGGCGGCGCCGGCGGTCGTGACGGTGTAGATGCCGTTCTTGGCGGGCGCGGCCTCGTTCTTGACGAGGAGGCGCATCCCGACCGTGGTGAGCACACCGTCCACGGTGAGCGTCCCGACGCCAGTCGCGGTCAGGACACCCGCGGTGTCGGTGTTCGCCGGCGACAGCGCGGCGATCGTCGCGAGGTCTACGGAGTTCTTCGGCGACAGGCCATGAATGAGGCCGTCCACGTAGTTCTTGGTCGCGGCGTCTTGCGCGCTCGACGGGTCGCCGAGCCCGGTGATCTTGCTCGTGCCCATCGCGATAGCACCGGACATCGTGCCACCCGCGAGCGCGAGTTTCAGCGCCTCGGCCGCAGCGGCGCGCGACGCCTCGACGCCGACCGCGAGGTCCGCGTAGGCAGTCGTCGCAAGCGCCGTGCTGTTCGTCAGCGGGGTCTTGGTTGGCGCGAGTGGCGTGCCGGTAAGGGTCGGGCTAGCGAGCGGCGCCAGTAGTCCCTCAGCAGTCTCCGCGCGCGATAGTTCGACAGCGACCGCAGCATCCGCGTACGCTGTCGTGGCGACATCGGTGTTGTTGGTGAGCGCTGTTTTGGTCGGGGCGGTAGGCGTTCCCGTCAGAGCCGGACTGGCAAGCGGAGCCAGTAGCGCCTCGGCGCCGGTGGCGCGCGTCGTCTCCGCATCGACGTAGTGCTTTGTCGCGGCGTCCTGCGCGGCGCCAGGGTCAGTGACGGAGGTCAGCTTGTGGCCGATCGCTGTGTCGGCGGTGAGATGTAGGCCGCCGACAGTCGGCGCGGCAGCCGTCGAGCCGGTACCGGCAAGGTCGCCGGCGAGCTGGACGACACCCTCTGCACCCGAGGTCGCGGCAGCCGACCCGGCGCCGAGCTGAATCCACGCAGTCCCGTTGTAGACGCAGATAGCGTGCAGGGACGTGTCATAGTAGACTCGCGACTCGAGGTTGGTCGGCGGACCTGACAGATTCTCGAACAGCGTCGAGAGCAGTTGATTCAGCGTGAGGTCGATGTTGGTGGCGAACTTACGGGCCATGATGGCCTCCTAGTTGATAATGGCCACGCCGCTGAACGCGGCTGAGAAGGTGATGGTGAGTTCGTTGATCGAGACATGGACGACATCGCCTTCGACCTCGTCGTGGGCAGAGTCGAATACCTGGATGTTGGGATAGAAGCCGAGGTTGTGTACGACCGTCCAGAGCGCGGATGGCGTGCCCTGCGTGAACTCGAAAGTAAGAGCGCTGATAGAAGCTCCTGATCCAGGTATCCCTTGGATCCCTTGAATTCCTTGTTCGCCCGGAGCACCACGTGGAATTACTATTGTTACTGGCGCCTCATCGGCGCACACACTTAGAGGAACAGGCGATGACGCTTCAAGGGCTATTGCAATTCCCTCTTCATTACCCATTACTGTCAAGGGCATGACTGAAGGTGATTCGACGACGACGATTACGGTGCCATTGCTCATGGCATCACGAATTTGATGTTGCCGCCGACAGGAAAGTAGACGTCACCGCTAGGATCAGTGAGCTGGAGATGCCACTTCGGGTTACTCGGCGCCATTGCAGCGGTCTGGGCAGCCGTTGCTTTGATGGCGATTGTGCCTGCAGCATTGCCCAGCGTGAGGCCGCCGCCAGCGCTCGAGGTCAGCGTGAAGGCGCCAGCGATGGGCATCTCGGCGCTGTATCCCGTGAGATCGTACGACGTGACCAGCGTCCAATGGACGCCACCGTCGGTTGTTGGATCGACGCTCGAAGATGGTTCGATAGCGACATAGGCATTGCCATTCGAGGCCACGACCACGTTCTTGATCACATAGCCGACTCCCGTCTCCCATTGACCGATCCACGTCTGATCTGCCGACGTTTGGAAGAGCTTGAGCGGTGCAGGGTCAAACGTCCCGCCGATATACGCGATGGGAAAGTTGTAATGCGCCTCGACGAGCACGGCTCGGAGCCTAGCAGCCAGTAGCTTGTATCGCTACTCTTGACGTAGCGTCGGATCAAAGCTATCATGCGAGGTCTATGGGGATCTCGCGTTTGATGCTGTGGAGCGAACTGACGGGCGTGTCCGTCGTCGAGCCGATCTTGGTCGCTGCCTATGAGCGCGAGGAAGAGCGGATCTGGCGCGAAGGATCAGACGATTCGCCACACGGAGCCCCGTGGCACTCGAGTTTCCACGCATCGGCATTTCCCGGCGAGGATCCGCTGGCCTGCGCTCGGCAAGCCGTCTACGGCCTGATGGGGCTTCCCAATCCAGAGCCCTTCTCACCTCGTGTGCGTGCCATGTTCGACCTCGGGAAGAACCTTGAGCTGGACTGGGTCCGGCGATTCGCCAGCGAAGGCACGCTGTTGAGCGTCGATCAGACGGCCAGCGACGATGTCCAGACTGGCTTCGCTGACTCCGAGCACTGGCTCACCGGAGCAAGCGACGTGATCATTCTGCCGGCGTTCTGGCGCAAGGGGCACTGCGTCGAGGTCAAGACCACATCGGCCGAGAAGGTGGCGGCGATGCGCAACGATCTCACGCAGACGCCCTACTCGCACGCGAAGTACATCCGGCAGCTCAAGACCTACATCTCGCTCGCCAACGAGGCTCCGTTCGCTCCCACGGTTGTTGTCTGCAGCGATTCATGGGCGATCACGAAGGAGATCGTTCCCGGCAGCCCACTGCGCTGGTGCCCAGTTCACGAGAACGTCGGTTGCCCAATCCAGGAGGTCGAACTCGAGCCGCCTGACGATGGCACGCTGATCTACAGCTCGCGCGAAGAGCCGCTGACTACCGCCAGTTACTACTTCTGCCTCGACGAAGAGCACATGGCTGCAGGCCGAGCGAAGCTCGCTAAGTACCGTGACGCGTTTCTCGCGGGCACGATTCCTGAGCACCCACTTGAAAACCAGAGCAAGAAGTGGTCAGCAGAGCCATGCCTGTACTGCAGTTACAAGAAATTGGGCTGTAAAGCAGACTATCTTGCGAAGGTGAAGACGCTTGCTGACTCAAATGTCATCGCAAGCGCTCAAGAGATCCGCGAGAACTATGACTACGAAGCAGCTCGAGCAGCGGTGTTGAGTCGATGGCAGTAGCCGCACTTCTCAATGAGCAGCAGGTGGACGCAATCCTAGTCGAAGGATTGAACCGCGGCTTGCTGGAAGCTGATGTGGAAGGCAACCTTCCCGCCGAGCTGAGTGAGCGCACAGCGATGGCGCAGACACTCGTAGGAATGGCTGATCTCGCTTTCAAGGCTGGCTCACGCGACGACGATGTCGCGGCCGTCCTTTTCATCGCAGAAGTCGACATGCAACCGCAGGTCGCGAACTTGACAGGAGGAGACGACGTGGCAACAGAAATGACGGCGTTGGGCGACGAAACGCTCATCAAGATTGAGGGCGCCCTGTCAAAGCTGGGCGAAGAAGAAAGCGGCGAAGAGCTTCAGTTCGTCCGGGCAGAACTCGAGCGGCGCGGTCTACTCACGGCCGAGACGACTCCGAACGGCGCCTCCGCTGCTACAGAGCCGGAGGCCGCACAAGAACCAGAGCCTGAAGCAGCGGCAGAGCCGGGTCCACCATCTGCAGCTTTCTCGGAGGGCGAGCGTAGCGCGCTCGAGGACCGTCTGACGATCGGCATCATGCGCGCGCACGGGATCGATCCGTCGGAGATCTCTGGGCTGTCGATGGAGTCTCTGCGCTGGTTCGTCGAGCATCTTGATGCTCCGGCTGACTCGGCGGCGCAGGCTGGGCCAGTGGAAGCGGAAGCCGCCTACGTCGATGAAGTGCAGGCGGAGCAAGCTCCAGCACCAGAGGTCGCTGCAGCAGAAGAGCCTGATGAAGGCCGCATCGAGACGGTGCGGATCCTGCCGGGGACACCCGTTGTGGAGCCTGTGCTCGCTCCTGAAGACGAAGGCGAGGAAACGATCTCGGCCGAGCGCGAAGATCTCGAGGGCCGCGTGACGGGACCGATGCTCAAGTCCTTTGGCCGTGGCCGAAACGATGTCCCCGGCATCGGCGACAACGAGTTGCGGTTCATGATCGAGAACCCCGAGGGCCGCGTGACGAAGGAGCAGCTTCTTGCCGCGCGCGAGCTTGACGAGGTAGCGGCTGCGGGTGGGCCTGCTGTCCAGCGTGAGGACCCCAATCCGAGACTGACGACGATCGAGGAAGCGATCGCGGAGGAAGAGGCTGCTGCTGCGGCAGCGCCTGTTCAGGCAACCGCTGGAGACGGCTTCTCACCGCCTGCTGCTGAGGAACCAACTGCACCAGCTCCAGCTCCCGATGTCTTGAAGCCTGGCACGAGTGCGATCGCTGGTCCTCCGCCACCGCCAGCAGACCTCTATGTGCCCGAGGAAGCCACGCGAGACGGACGCGAGCACTTCGATGCGCTGATCAAGCGTGAGCATCTTCCGACGCCACCGGACATCGAGGAGGAGCCACCGCGGCTGCCTTTCGACATGAGCAAGAGCACGCGTGAGGAGATCTACAGCTTGCATGCGCGCTTCCACGCCTGTGAATCGCGGATCTCTTTCGTGGTCACCAACGAGGAAGACTCGCTCGGTGACCTCGAGAAGATGCGCCATGGCCGCGAGCTCGAGGTTGCGAGCGAGTTGCCGGTGACGGTTGATGGCAAGAGGATTACCGATGCGCAACGGACTGCTCGCATTGCCGCGGATCCGCAAGTGCAGGTCTACGCCACGGCCGAACACAACATTGGCAAGACGTTGCGCAAACTCAAGGTGCTGCGCGATGGATATCACAGAGATGTCGAGCGGTGCAGCCGACAGATGACGCGTTGGTCGAAGGAATTCGATGGCGCGTGAGCTTGCTTGGCCGTACCTTGCAACGTCGTGCGCTCGGTACTGAAGCGACGTACAGAGTCGTGGGCGTTGATGGCGATCTCGTGAAGGCGGTTGTAGTTTCGGCGCCGGGTTTGAAGCGTGGCCAGCGTATTACTTTCACAGTCGACACTGCCATGCGTATGCAGACAGTCGGCGTGAATCACGGTGGGGATGTGGTGCTTAGGGCCACGAATCCCCAACAGATTTCATAAACAAACAAGGAGGAACCTCATAATGCATCGCTTCTCACGGCTGCAGACCGCAGCCATCGCAGTAGTTGTCTCGCTCGGCATTGGCGCCGGCGTGGCGGGAGCATCCGGTCTGATTACCGGCAAGCAGATTGCCGGACACACGATCGGTCTCTACAACCTCAACAGCAACGTCACGCACCAGCTCGGCAAGCCTGGCGCACCCGGCGCGAACGGCGTGAACGGGACCAACGGCGCGCCTGGTCCTGTCGGTCCGGCTGGCACCAACGGAACGCCTGGTGGTCCTCCTGGTCCGGTCGGTGCTGCTGGTGCAACTGGAGCCGCTGGAGCCAACGGCACGAACGGTACGAATGGCGCCAACGGAACCAATGGCGGCTTTGACCTCTCGAAGATCCACTACGTCACGGGAACGGCGACGCTGGTCGGCCCTGGTGCGACATCTACGGTCAGCACGAACTGTGCTGCTGGGGATGCGATCATCGGTGGCGGCGAGAACGGAACTACATTCACCACTCTGGTGTCCTATCCGCAGCAGGCAAGCGGATTCCCGTTCTTCCTCCCCAATCGCTGGACCGCGAAGGTGACGAACACCTCGGGAGCCAACGAGAACATCACTGTCTACGCGATCTGCGCGAGCGCGTAGATCGATGGCTGGCCTGCCGTGCCTAAACCGCGGCAGGCTTTAGCCAGCATGACGATGATTGAGCTGCACATCGCTGGTCGCTCGACGACGAAGCAACGTCCTCGCTTTGATCCACGGACGAAGCGTGCCTACACGCCGCCGTCCAACACCATCGGCGAGAACGATGTCCGTGCGATTTGGCGCGAGGCCGGTGAGCCGCGAATTGACGACGACGTTGCGATTGCGATCCGCATGGTCGTGCGTGTCTGTCGTCCTGGTGGTCACTTCCGCAAGGACGGTGGACTCTCGATGGAGGGAATTCGTCATCCGATTCCGCGCAACAAGAAGCCTGATCTCGACAACGCGATCAAGCTCGTCATGGATGCGCTCAACAGTCGGGCCTACAAGGACGATGTGCAGGTCGCGCGGATTCTCGTTGAACGCGAGTGGGGGCACTGGCCCGAGACGATCGTTTACATCGAAGCTCTGGGCACCAGCATCTAGCCAGTAGCGAAGTCCTCAGCTATTCTAGCGGGGATGGCCGATCTCCCTGAGACTCGCCCCGAATCAGGCTTCTCGCGAACTGGGTGGACGCCTGAGCAGCGCGAGCGTAAGCGCGAGACAGCTTTGCGGCTTGTCGCCGAGGGCAAATTTGGCGGTGCTGCGATAGGACGACTCGGTGGCTACCGCACGCATCAGGAGTATCACCGCAAGAAGCTCATGCAGGAAGCGGTGGCCGAGAATGGCCGGAAGAATACCCAAGGCATCATCAAAGCGCTCGAAGGGATGCTCAACTCCGGCGACAAGCGGATTCAGCTCGAGGCGATTCGCGAGTACCGAGCTGTCGAGGACTGGACGCAGAAGAATCTGCGCGAGGAAGAGCGCGAGCTGCGCAATCTCAAGGGAGACGAACTCGACGATGCGCTGAAGGACGCTCTCGCCTCGGTGCTCGGAGTCGACCTCGCTCTGCTCGAGTCAATCGACGGCGAGGCTGAGGAGATTGACGAGCAGGGCGAGCTGGTGAGCAGTGTCGACGACAACGAATAGCCTCGGCATCGACGTAGAAGCGCTGCGCGAGCTCCTGCCGACACTCGATGATGAGGGCAAGCGCCGGCTGCTGAGCAAGATCAACGTTCTCAAGGGGGACAAGCGCGGGACGCCAGCAGCTAAAGCTGTTGCGCAGCGGCCTAAGAACGATGACGAGCTACATGCCTGGATTGTAAAGGAGTGTGGCTTCAACATCCCGCGCGTTGCCGTCTGCATCGACCATCAGGCGCCGTTTGACTTCGTTGCTGACGCCTACTTCGAGCGCGAGGACGCGCTTTTCCAGGTAGGTTCGAGAGAGCTTGGAAAAACGCTCGGCGTAAGCGTCGTCCACTACGTGAACGCTGAGACGAGACCCGGATGCACAAGCTGCACCTTCGGTGCGATCGAATCCCAGGCTGAGCGTGCCTACGACCACGTCAAGTCGTTCGTCTACACCAAGGACGCGAACGGCATGAAGATCCTCAAGCCGCAGATGGCCGGCGAGCCGCTGCGTAAGAAGACCGAGTGGAAGACAGGCTCCAAGATCGAAATCCTGATCGGCTCGAAGTCCGGCGTCAACAGCCCGCACCCGCACAAGGTGCACGCTGACGAGGTCGATCTCATGGATAAAGAGGTCTTCGACCAGAGCCGGAATATGAGCTCGAGCAGCATCGTGAATGGCGAACGCATTGGAGCACAGGACTTCGGTACCTCTACGTTGAAATCTAACCATGGTCTCGTGGCGAGCATTCTCACAGAGTGCGCTGATGCCGAGGAGAAAGGCTTCGCTGCACCGTGGAAGATCTATCGCTCGTGCATTTTCGAGGCCGCGCAGGAAGTACCAAATTGCCAGTGCGCTCCTGAAGCGGAACGGCAAGCTCGATTGACGGAACTTGGGCTGCATCCGAACGATCTGTGTGTTTGCGATCGCATCGTGAAGGGCGAGTGGGCCGAGGACAATCCGCGCACACTCGTCACTGTCTGCAAGGGCAAGTTCTTCCGCTCGCGTGGCTGGATGGATCACAGCGACGTCAAGCGCAAGTTCGTCCAGAACACACGGACGACTTGGGACGCGGAGATGGAGTGTCGGCGTGCGAGCGCAGACGGACTTTATCTCGACGGCTGGGCGCGCGAGCGCTACGCGGTCAAGGGTTGGGCACCGAGACCTGAGCTTGGTCCGGTGTGGATGGGAGTCGACTGGGGCGGCGGTGCAGAGTCAGCGATCTTGTGGGTGCAAACCCTGCGTGTGCCGGTACAGATCGCTGGTGTCAGCGAACTCGTGACGGTTCCGATAGGTGCTCACGTCGTCTTCGATGAGTTCCTCAAGGCTGGGATCGGCGCTACGAAGCTCGCCGACGAGGTATGTGCTCGAGAGGTTTATTGGCGCCGGCGAGTTCCTGGCTTCCGTGTCGCTGCGCGCTTCGCCGATATGGCAGGTCGCCAGCAGCGTGACGATTGGCGCGAGCACACCCCAGTGTTGCGTACGGTTTGGTGGCTCA